>Ga0164304_10000003_pt1 | contig 538248 bp, 434 predicted proteins | sample Whisoiple_217_MG_FD_110216 | JGI IMG/M metagenome (GOLD analysis project Ga0164304, IMG submission 110216) | Soil microbial communities amended with pyrogenic organic matter from upstate New York, USA - Whitman soil sample_217_MG | ecosystem: Environmental > Terrestrial > Soil > Agricultural...
GCTAGGGGCCGAGGCCAGCGCGGGCAGGGCGTTGATGGCCAGGCTTTCGGTGCCCATCTGGCTCCAGAGGCTGGGGCGGCCCTCGCCGTTGAGCTGCACCTTGCGGGCGTCGTGGCGGGGCGAAAAGCCCAGGCCGGCGCCGGCCTCGAAGTAGAGCACGGCCTCATCCGCAAGGCCCGTGGCCGAACGGGCCTCCAGGCGGATAACCGGACGCTGCGCCGAAGCCGGATTGGCCGGGGCGTCGCGGTTGAACACCGGCGAGAGGTAGGCTGTGTGGCGCACGGCGTTGGTGAAGCTCACCGTGCCCGTGGCAGCCGTGGCCCGCACGAAGAAGCCTTGCATGGACGCCAGGTCCTTGGTGCCGCCGTTCGAGCCGATGCCGTTGATGTAGGCGGCGTACGTGCCCGTGTAGCGGCCGGTGGGCTTGTGCACGTACAGCGCGTCCTCCACGTTCTGCAGCATGCCGGGCGTGTTGCGCACCACGTCCCAGTCGATGGGGGCGGGGTAGGGGTTGCCTAGCAGCTGCCAGCCGCTGTTGCTCACGCTGCCGCGGGTGAGGCTGTAGCTCACGTTGCCGTTCTGCAGCACGCCCTTGATGTCGACCACCGTGGTGGCGTCGGTCTGGGCGGTGTAGCCGCGCAGGGGCTGCAGGTCTTCGCTGCTGCCGGGCACCATCCAGCCCCGGTCAAAGGTGTTGAGGGCGCCGCCCTGTACCCGGGGCTCTTCGTACTTGAAGAGGGTGGGGAAGGGCGTGACGGTGTTACCCACCGTGTTGTAGGCCGCGTTGAGCTCAAACACGGGCAGGTCGTCGGCAAACTCTTGCACCGTCGTCGACACGCCGTTGGCGCTGAGCTTCATGGGCGAGGAGTAGTGGCGGTAGCCGGGGCCGCTGGTGCCCGTGATGTAGCGTTCCATCGTGGCCAAGCCGGTGCATTCGCCGCCGCCGGGCTGGTTGACGACCATGGCCGTGCCCTGCGCGTTGGAGAGCAGGGTCAGGGCGCCGCCGCAGGCCAGGTTGCCCGAGCCGGTGGCCATGGTGAGGATGTGCTGCAGGCCCAGGGCGGGCACGGTGCTGGTGCCGCCGGTGCCGGTGCAGCTCGCGCCGGCCGGGTTCAGAATGGTCCAGTCGTAGAAGCGCGTGGGCGCCGTGCCGCCGAAGGTCTGCAGCGTGGTGCCCGCAGCGAAGATGCCGTTCACCCCGCAGGCAAACACGCCGTTGTTGGTGAAGTTACCCATGATATACAAGGGCGTGTTCACGCCCAGCGTTACCCCACCAGTGCTCGTGTTCGAGATGGTCAGGTGGTAGAAATTGGCGGCATTGGCGATGCCCCCAATGCTGATGGTTTGAGCCGCGGTGCCGGTAAAGAACACCGTGTTGGTATTCGGGTACCAGTAGCCACTCACCAGCCAATTGCCGGTCACGTTGATGTTGCCCGAGAGCGTCACGCCACCTAGGGTAGTATTGGCCAGGGTCAGGTGGTGGAAGTTGCTCTGGCCGGTGCTGCAGGTCAGGCTTTGGGCCGTCGTGCCGTTGAACACCGTGGCGAAGCCGCAGCCGCAGTAATGCCCGTTGTTCGTCCAGTTACCCGTCACGTGGATGTCGCGCACCAGGCTCACGCCCGTACCCACCGTGTTGGTAATGGTCAGGTGGTGGAACACCGACAGCACCGAGCCGCCGATGGTCTGGGCCGCCGTACCGTTGAACAGCACCAGGTAGCCGTTGGCGATAAAGCCGCCGTTGTTCACCCAGTTGCCGCTCACGCCCACATTATCCAGCATGGTCACGCCTTGGGCGTTGCTGAAGGTCAGGTGGTGGAAGTTGGTACGGCCGCTGCTGCAGGTGATGGTCTGCGGCACCGTGCCGTTGAAGCGCGTGGTGTAGCCGCAGCCGCAGAAGCCGCCCTGGTTCACGAAGTGACGCACAATGTCGATGTCGTGGGCCAGGCTCACGTTCACTGCGTTGTTGAAAGTCACGTCGTAGAACGTAGTCAGGGCCGAGCCGCCGATGGTCTGCAGCACCGTGCCGTTGAAGTACACCAGCAGGTTGTTGTGCAGGAACACACCGTTGTTCAGCCAGTTGCCCAGCAGGGTGATGCCCAGGTTCTGGCGAACCGTGGCGCCCGTGGCAATGGTGAGGTGGTGGAACACGCTGGCTACCGAGCCGCCAATGAGCTGAGTGCCGGTGCCGTTAAAGGTCACCAGCTGACCGTTGTGCAGGAAGCCGCCGTTGTTGGTCCAGTTGCCGGTCAGGAACACGCCGTGGTTCAGCGTCACTCCCAGTACGTTGGCAAACACCACGTCGTGGAAGGTGAGCGTGCCGGTGGGGCAGTAGATGCCCTGAGCCACGCTGCCATCGAAGTACACCACGTAGCCGCCAGCCGTGAACAGGGCCAGGTTGCGGAAGTCGCCCCGCACCCGGATGTCGTTGCCCAAGGCCACGCCCACCGCGTTGTTGCAGGTAATGCCCTGGAAGATGGTGACGGCCGAGCCGCCGATGGTCTGCAGGGCCGTGCCGTTGAACGTGACGAGGTAGCCGCCGTGGGCAAATACCCCATTGTTCAGCCAGTTGCCGCGCACGAAAATCGGGTTGCCCAGCGTCAGGCCCACGGTGTTCAGAATCTGCAGATGGTGGAAGGTGGTGCTGGCCGAGCCGCCAATCACCTGGGCCACCGTGCCGTCGAAGTACACCGTGTAAGTGGCGGGGTTAAACACGCCGTTGTTCACCCAGCCCCCGCGGACGCGGATGTCCTGGGCCAGCGTCACGCCCACCGTGTTGTTGATAATGACACCGTAGAAGGGCGTCACCACCGTCCCGCCGATAATCTGGGCCACCGTGCCGGCGAAGGTCACGTTGAAGCCATTGGGCAGGAAGGTGCCGCCGCAGGTCCAGTTGCCCAGCAGGGTAATGGCCCGGTCGATGCGTACCGACGCGGCCGGCGAGATGGTGAGGTGGTGGAACTGCGTCAGCACCGTGCCGGCTATCACCTGCAGGCTGCTGCCGCTGAAGTACACCGTGTAGCCGTTGGCCACGAAGCCGCCGTCGTTGGTCCAGTTGCCGGTCAGGTAGAGGTCCGAGAGCAGCGTCACCGACACCGGGTTGTTGAACCGGATGGTGCCGAAGCGGGTGCTGGCGCCGCAGAAGATGGTCTGGGCCGCCGTGCCGTTGAAGTACACTAGGTAGCTGCCGCCCAGGAACACGCCCGAGCCGGCCCAGTTGCCCAGCACCGTTATAGCCTGGCTCAAACTCACCGACACCAGGTTATTGATGGTAACGTGGTAGAAGGTGGTGTTCACCGTGCCGCCAATAATTTGGGCTACGTTGCCGTCGAAGAAGACGGTGCCCGTGCCGCAGGCAAAGCTGCCGTTGTTAATCCAGTTGCCGTACAGGTGCACCAGGGTGGTATTGAATGCCACCGACGCGGTGTTGTTGATAACCACGTGCCAGAAGTTGAAAATACCATTGCCCGTCAGGTTCTGGGCCACCGTGCCGGCGAAGGTGCAGGTGTAGCCCGTGTACACGCTGCCCACCAGGTTGTAGCCGTAGAAAATGCCGCTGTTGGCGAAGCTACCCAGCCAGGTGCAGTTCTGCAGCAGGCGCACCTGGGCGCCGGCTACGATGTTCCAGCCGTAGAACGTGAGGCTGGTGTAGCCGCCCACTGTCTGCACCAGGTTCTCGCTGCCGTTGAAGTACACCGTGAAGGTGCCCGGCGCAAAGAAGCCGCTGTAGAGGTAGTAGTTGCCGGCGATGTAGATGTTGGTAGCCAGGCTCACGCCGGCCGCGTTGTCTACATAGAAGTGGTAGAAGTACGTCGTGGCGTTGGCATTAATCACCTGGGCCGTAGTGCCGCCGAAGCGCACCCAGTAGCCCGTCGTCACGCTGCCCGCTACACTGTAGCCGTAGAACACGCCCGTATTCACAAAGCCGCCCAGTACGTAGATGTTCTGGTTCAGCGTCACCGAAATGGCGTTGTTGAAGGTGACGTTGTAGAAGTTGGTCACCTGCGAGCCCCCGATAAGCTGGGCCACGGTGCCGGCGAAAATCACTGAATAAGTGCCACCCGAGAAGGCGCCGTTGTTTATCCAGTTGCCTAGCACGGTGATGTCGTCCACCAGGTTCACGCCCACCGTGTTGGTGATGGTCACGTTGTAGAAAGTCGAGTTGCCGAGGCCGCCCAGGGTCTGGGCCACGGTGCCGTTCAGAATCACGCCGTAGGTGGCGGCCGAGAAGGTGCCGTTCACCACCACGTTGCCGCTGAAGGCCGTGTTGATGCCCAGGTTCACGGTGCTGCCGCCGCTCACGCTGAAGTTGTAGAAGGTGGTGCTCATCGAGCCGCACACGCACTGGGCGCCGCTGCCGTTAAACACCACGCCGTAGCCCGAGCCGCCGTGCACGAAGCCGCCGTCGTTCGTCCAGTTGCCATACACCCGGATGAAGTTGCCGGCATTGAGCACCGCCGTGCCGCCGATGATGACGTTGCCGGCCTGGAAGGGCTGGCTGCCGTACACAAACTGGTTGCCGCTGCCCACAAAGCTCCAGGTCGAGCCCGTGGCCGCCGTCCAGGTGCCGTTCACCGTCACGTTGCCGTAGAGGTTGAAGCTGGAGTTCACCGTGAAGCTGGCGTTCAGGTCCACCGTCAGGTGCAGGGCCGAGGCCGTACTGCCGGTGATGACGGGGTAGAAGGTGAAGCCCGGACCCAGGTAAGGAATAACCACCACGCTGGTGCCGTTGGGCACCTGCCCGCAGCTCCAGTTCTGGGCGTTAAACCAGTCGGTGTTGCCGGCGCCGCCTGTCCAGGTGTAGGAGATGGCGCCCACGGTCAGGTTCTGGCCGTTGTCGCTGCTGGCCACCGTGCTGGGGCTGCTGGCCACTACGCGGATGCGGTAGCCCGTGCCGGCCGTGGTACCCAGCGGAATCTGGGCGCTGATGCTGCCCGAAGCCGTGCCGCTCACGCTGCCGATGTTGGTGGGCGAAGCAAACGAGCCGCTGGCGTTCGAGAGCTGGGCCGTGAACACGTTGCCGCCGTTAAAGCCCGAAGCCGTGAAGGGCACGCTCAGGAAAGAGCCGGGGCAGAAGCTGCCGCCGAAGCTGCCTGTGGCCAGCGTGGCGCTGGGCGTGTTCACCGTCACGGTGGTCGTGGTCGGGTTCGGGCAGGTGCCCAACGTCACAATCAACGTGTAGGTGCCGGCGTTGCTGGCCTGCGCGTTGCTGATGCTCAGCGTGGAGCCGGTGCCTACTACCGTGGAGTTGAATACCCACTGGTAGGTGGCGCCCGCCACGGTTTGGGCCGTGAGGGTGATGGTGCCCCCCGCCGTCACTGGCGAGTTGTTGGAGGCCACCACCGCGGGCGGCAGGGTGCTGATGCTGATGTTCGAGCCGTTGTCGGCCGGGCTGAAGGTGGCCGCCGCGCTGGCCACCAGCCGGATGCGGTAGAAGCCGCCCTGGATGGTGCTGCCGGGGATGGTGGCGCTAATCGAGCCGTTGCCCTGCCCGCCGAAGGTGGTCGAGCCGATGCTTACCGGGCTGGCGAAGGAGCCGTTGTCGTCGGAGAGCTGAGCCGTAATGGTGGTGCCGGCGTTGAAGCTGGCGCCCGACACGTTAAACCCGATGTTCAGGCCCGAGCCGGCGCAGACGGTGCCGCCAAACTGGGCAATGGCCACGATGGGCTGCCCGGCGGGCAGCACCGTCACGCTGGCGGAAGTCGAGTTCGAGCAGCCGTTGGCGACTACGGTCAGTCCATAGGTGCCGCTGTTGCTGGGCGTGGCGTTGCTCACGTTCAGCGTGGGCGAAGCGCCGGTGCTCACGTTGCCCACGCCGGGCACGCTCCACACGTAGGTGGCGCCGCTCACGGCCTGGGCCGTCAGCGTCACCGTGCCGTTGTAGGCCACCGGCGAGTTGTTAGCCACAATAACCGCCGCGGGGGCCGCATTGATGCTCAGGTTGGTGCCGTTGTCGCTCTGGCTGGCCACGGCGGGGTTGGAGCCCACCAGGCGGATGCGGTAGCCGCTGCCCGTGGGCGTGCCGGCCGGAATAGTCACGGACACCACGCCGTTGCCCTGCCCGCTGAAGCTCACCGAGCCGATGCTGATGGGCGCGCCAAACGAGCCGCTGGCGTCCGAGAGCTGGGCGGTGATGGTGTTACCCGCCGCAAAGCTGTTGCCCGTCACGTTGAAGCTGAAGTTGAACGACGAGGCGCCGGCGCAGAAGGGGCCGCCGCCAAACTGCGCCATCGTCAGGATGGGCGCGTTCGAGGGGCTCACCGTCACGTTGGTGGTGGTGCTGCTTGGGCAGTTGTTCACTGTCACCACCAGCTGGTAGGTGCCGGCGTTCTGGCCAATGGTAGCGTTGGGGATGGTCGGGTTCTGCTGGTTGGAGGCGAAGCCGGGGCCGTACCACTGGTAGGTGGCGCCGGGCACGGTCTGGGCCGTCAGCTGCAGGGTGCCGCCGTAGGGCACGGGCGAGTTGGAGCTGGCCACGGCGGCCGGCAGGGCGTTAATGGTCAGGTTCGAGCCGTTGTCGCCGCTGCTGATAACGCTGGGGCTGGAGCCCACCAGGCGGATGCGGTAGCCGCTGCCCTGGGGCGTGTTGCTCGGTATGGTGGTGTTCACGTAGCCGCTGCCCTGCCCGCTGAAGCTCACCGAGCCAATAACGGTGGGCGAGGCAAACGAGCCGCTGGCACTCGACAGCTGGGCTGTGATGGTGTTGCCGGCCGCGAAGTCGTTGCCGTTCACCGCGAAGCCAATGCCGACTGGCGTGCCCGCGCACAGCGAGCCGCCGAACTGGCTCAGCGTCAGGATGGGCTGGGCCGAGGGCTGCACCGTCACGCGCACCGAGGCCGAGTCCTGGCAGCCGTTGGCGTTGGTCACGTACATGAAGTAGCGCCCGCTCTGGCTAACCTGGGCGTTGGACACGCTCAGGGTCTGGCCGCTGCCCACGTAGGCCGTGCCGCCGTTGTTGTAGCGCACGTACCACTGGTAGCTGCTCTGGCTCAGCGGGCCGGACGTGAGGTTGATGCTGCCGTTGTAAGCCACCGTGCTGGGCGAAGCCGAAGCCGTGGCCACCGGAGTCGGCAGGATGGTCAGGTTCTGGCCGTTGTCGGTGCCGGTGGTGGCGGGGTTGGTGGCCACCACGCGCACCCGGTAGCCGCTGCCGGCCGGGGTGCGGAAGGCCACAGTGTCCGTCAGGATGCCGGTGCTGCCGCTCTGGTAGGTCAGGCGGCCGTACACGCGGCTGCTGGGCGAGAACACGCCACTGGCGTCCGAGAGCTGGAAGCCAAACTGGTTGCCGGCCGCATAGCCGGCGAAGTTGGTCGTGAACGGCACCTGAATAAAGGTGCTGCTGCAGAAGGACGTCGGCGACACCGTACCCGTGGCGATGGTGGCCGGGTAGTTGTAGCTCGGGGCCGAGCAGGTGCTGCCGGCCGCGGCCGTCAGGCAGATTTGCCCGCTCGTGCCGCCCGCCGGGGCCACCACCGTTACGCTGGTGGCCGAGTTGGCCGTGATGCTGGCCCCCGCAACCGGTGTGCCGTTGAAGCTCACCGCCGTCACGCCCGTTAGGTTGGTGCCGGTTATCACCACCGTAGTGCCGGCCGGTCCGCCGCTGGGCGTGAAGCTGGTGATGGTGGGGCCGTTGCAGTTGAAGTAGTACGCCCCGGCGCCGCTCACCACCAGGCCCGCGTTGGGCGAGGCGCCGAACAGCAGGCGCAGGCCGCGCACGTTACTGGCCACCGTGGCCAGGGTGCGGGCAATGTCGTAGGTCTGCCCGGCCGTGAGCAGGGCGGTGTAGGTATCCACCGTGTTCCATGTGCTCAGGTTGCTGGAGGTCTGGATGCGCAGCGTGAGGTTGGTGCCGCTCTGGGGCACGATGCGCAGGCGCACGTCGCTGATGGTTTGCAGCGAGCTGCTGCCGAAGTCCACCTGGGCGTAGCCCGTGTCGAAGCTATAGAAGTTGTTGGCGCTGCCGGCGGCGTTGTTAAACGCGTTTTCGGCCGAGCCCCCGCCCCAGCTGCCGCCCTGGGTGTAGTTGCCCGTGGGCAGGCTGGCGGCAAAGTTGGGCGAGGAGGCGCAGCCGTTCTTGGTGAAGGTGCGGCTCGTCACCAGGCTCCAGCGGCCGCTGGCGTCGCGCACCCGCAGCGAGAAGCGGTGCAGGCCGTCGGCCAGGGCCGAGGCGTCGGCCACGATGCCCAGGCCGGCCACATCGGGCGCCGCCGGGCTGATGGCTACCGGCGTGCCCAGGCCAAAGCCGGGGTCATTGTCGAAGAAGTACTCGGCCCGCACCAGGTTGGGCGCGGCCGGGGGCAGGGGCTCGTAGTAGAAGGAGCGCACCGTGGTCAGGCCCCATTTGCCGTTGGCATCCTTGCTGCGCACCTGCATGGTGTGGAAGCCGGTGCTGAGGCTGCTCAGCGGCACTACAATGCTCACGTTGGCGGCATCCGAGCCGCTGCCGCTCGGAATGGCCACGGCAGTGCCCAGGCCAAACCCGGGGTCGGCATCGATGAAGTACTCCATCCGCGCCAGGCTGGGCACGGTGTTAATCAGGCTCACCGACTCGTAGAAGAAGTTTTGCCCGCCGGTCAGGCTCCAGCGGCCGTAGGCATCGCGCGTGCGGATGCTGAGGCGGTGGAAGCCGTTGCTGAGGCTGCTCAGGTTCACGTTGAAGGCCACGCCGTTGATGTCCGTCAGCGGGGTGCCCAGTGCGATGTTGGTGCCCAGGCCAAAGCCGGGGTCGGTATCGAGGAAGTATTCGGCCCGCACAATGTTGGGCATGGGCTGGGCCAGGGCCGGCTCGTAGTAGAAGTTCTGGCTGGTGGTCAGGCTCCACTTGCCGCCGGCGTCCCGGGTGCGGGTGTTGAGGCGGTGGAAGCCGGCCGACAAGCTGCTCAGGTTGACGTTGAACACCAGGCCGGCCACGTCGGTACCCGGCGTGGGAATCGGCACGCTGGTGCCTAGGCCAAAGCCAGGGTCGGTGTCGAGGAAGTACTCGGCCCGCACGATGTTGCTGGGGGCCTGGTTAGCCAGCGGCTCATAATAGAACATCTGGCCCGTCGTCAGGCTCCACTTACCGTTGGCGTCGCGGGTGCGCACACTCAGGCGGTGGAAGCCAGCCGAGAGGCTGCTTAGGTTCACGCCAAAAGCCAGGCCGGCCACGTCGGTGCCGGGCGAGGCAATTGCGATGTTGGTGCCCAGGTTAAAGCCGGGGTCGGTGTCGATAAAGTACTCGGCCTTCACCACGTTGCTGGCCGCCTGGTTGGCCAGGGGCTCGTAGTAAAACATCTGGCCGCTGGTCAGGCTCCACATGCCGCCCGCGTCGCGGGAGCGCACGTTCAAATGGTGGAAGCCGGCCGACAGGCTGCTCAGGCTCACGCCGAAGCTCAGGTTCGTCACATCCGGGGCGGCCGTCAGGCTCACCGCCGTGCCACTGCCGCGGCCGGGGTCGGTGTCCACGAAGTATTCCACCCGCGTCACGTTGGGCAGCAGCAAAATAAAATTGCTGGCGCTGCTCACCGTGCTGCCGCTGCCGTAGATGAGGGTGATGGGGCCCGAGGCGCCAGCCGCTGCGGGCACCGCCGTGAGGCTGGTGCCGGAGCCGGCCGAGAACGAAGCCGCCGGCACGCCGCCAAACAGCACGCCGGTGACGCCCGTCAGGTTGGTGCCGGTGATGGTAACGGTGCTGCCAGCCGCCGCGCTGCTCGGCGAGAAGCCGCTGATGGTAGGTGCCGGCAGCACGGTGAAGTTGGGCGTTGCCAGGGCGCTGGTGCTGGCTGTGCCCGAGGCATTGGTCACGGTAATGGGACCGGTAGTAGCGCCGGCCGGTACCGAGACGGTGGCCTGGGTGCCGCCGGAGTTTACCGCGAAGCCGCTGGCCGCCGTGCCGTTGAAGCTCACGCTGGTCAGGCCGCTCAGGTTAGTGCCCGAGATGGTGACCAGGGTGCCCGGCGTACCGCTCGTGGGGCTGAAGCCGCTGATGGCGGGCGGGCCTACGCTGGTGTTGAAGCGCACGCTCAGGGTGTTGCCACTGCCGTTGCCGTAGTTGGCCGTGGCCAGGTCAAGGGCGTTGTCGTTGTTGAGGTCGGCCAGCACCACGTAGTAGTTACCGGTCTGCACGGCCACGGTGGCCGGGGTGCCGAAGCTGCGGCTGCCCAGGTTACGCACGAGCTGTACGCTGGCCACCGAGTAGGAGCTCACGGCCAGGTCGAGGCGGCCGTCGCCGTCCACGTCGCCCACATTGGCCGCGGTTGGCGCATTAAAGCCGGTGCTCAGGGTGGTGGTAACGAAAGTGCCCGTGCCGCTGCCCCAGGCAATGGTTACGGTGCTGCTGCTGTAGTTGGGTATCACCAGGTCGGCAAAGCCGTCGTTATCGAGGTCGCCCGCGTTGATGTAGTACGGGTTGCTGCCGGTGCTGATGGTGGCCATGGCCGTCGGCCCGAAGGTGCCGCTGCCGTCGTTAGCATACACGTACACGACGTTGCTGTTGTAGCACGACACGGCCAGGTCCAGGTCGCCGTCGTTGTCGAAGTCGGCCAGGGCCGAGCCGAGGGCCATGGTGCCCACGCTCAGGTTGGTGCTGCCGCTGAACACGCCCGCGCCGTTGTTGAGGCGGATGCTTACCGAGTTGCTGGTATAGTTGGAGGCCACAATGTCCAGGTCGCCGTCGCCGTCCACGTCGCCCAGGTCCACGTCGGTGGTGGCACCGCCTACGCTTAACGAGCTCACGGCGAAGGTGCCGCTGCCGTTGTTGAGGTAAACGATGGCGGCGGAGCCGCTGTACTGCGAGCCTACAATGTCAAGGTCGCCGTCGTTGTCGAGGTCACCGGTAGCCACGCTGTGCATCTGCCCGCTGCCGTAGTTGGCGGCTGCGCCGAAGGTGCCGCTGCCGTTGTTGAGGTACACGGCAATGCCCAGACCACCCTGGTAGTTAGCGGCCACCAGGTCGCTGGCGCCATCGCCGTTGAAGTCGCCGGCCGCTACCTGCACGGGCCGGTTGGCGCTCAGGTCGGTGCCGCCGGCCAGCGTGCCGGTGCCGGCGCCGGCCGCCGCGATAAACTGGCTGACGTAGCCCTTGTTCAGCGCCGTGCTGCTGGCGCTGCTTTGCGCGGCCGTGGTCACGGTCATATCCACCCGCTCACCGGCCCGGAAGTCGGCGCTGGGGTTGATGGTGAGGGTGCTGCTGCCGCCCCCGCCGTAGCTGGCCGCCCGCAGGCCGCTGTGGCTGCCAAACACTTTCAGCGCCGCGGCCGAGGCCGAAGCGCTGCTCATGGCTTCCGAGAAGGTCAGGCTCAGGTCGGCGCTGCGGCTGGCGCTGGCCGCGTTGCGGGCCGGCACTTGGGCCGTAAGGGTAGGCGCTGAGCTGTTAGGCGTGGGGTTGGCCGCCGTCGGGATGGCGTACTTATTACTAAGGTAGGTTTCCACCTGGGTTTGCTCCGCCGCCGTCAGGGCCCGGTTATACACCAGCACTTCTGCGTAGTCGCCCTGCCAGGGGGCGTAGCTGGGGTCGTCTTCGCGGGTGCCTACGGTGTAGCCGGTTGCCCCGCTTTCGGTGCCCATGCCCGAGGGCTGGCTTACCGTGCGGGTCGTGCCGTTCACCGTCAGCCCCAGGACGGTGCCCGGGCCGGTCGACCGGAACGTGCTGATGAACGGCGCCTGGATGGTCGTCCGCAAATCGGCCGTCGTGGCATTGCTGCCCGCATTCACTCCGTCTGAATACACGTAGAAGTTGCCCCCGATGTTAATCAGGTGATACGACAGCGTGGGGTTGGAGCGCCGAAACGTGAAGGGCACCCCGCCGTTGCTGCCCGCCGTGGCCCGCCCCACCACAAACACGGTGTTGGGGCTGCCGCTCGTAGTCAGCGCCGCGGTGGTGCTGTTCATCAGGTCGATGGCCCCACTCAGGGGCGCGTTGAAGCGCAGCGCGGGCCGGCCGTTGATGGTGCTCGACGCTACCAGCGTAGGCTGGGCGCCGGCCGTAGCCTGGGTGGCGTCGAAGCCGTTGCCGCTCTGGTCGGCCCAGGCACTTACCAGGCCCCCGCTGCTGGTTACGCCGAGGTCGGCGGCCAGGTGCAGGCGCAGCCCGCTGGTAACCGGCGCCGGCGAAGGAGAAGGGCTGGGGTTAGCCGCGGTGGCAATGCTATACTTGTTGCTCAGGTAGGTTTCAATCTGGGTCTGCTCGGCGGCCGTTACGGCCCGGTTGTAGATGATAACCTCCGAGATGTCGCCGTTGAGGCAGTAGCCGGTGCCGGTGCTGTTGCCGTAGCCCACGCCCAGGTACAGCACGTCGGCCGCCGTGGGCAGCAGGGTGCCGCCGTTCGACTGCGTAATGCCAGCCGCCGTGCCGTTGATGGCCATGCGGTAGGCGTTGGCGCTGGTCAGCACGTGCGTCATAATGCCGGGCGAGCCCACGGCGGGCGGTACGTTGTCGGACCCGCGGTAGCCGCTGCCGCCGTTGCGCTGGTAAATCAGGTTGCCCGAGCCGGCGTTGCTGGTGCCAACTTGGTAGTACAGCTCCAGCTGCGAGTTGAACGTGCCCAGCACGCCCACGCGCATTATGCCGTTGTAGCTTTTGCGCACGGCATTGCGCGACACGATGAAGATGGACAACTCACTGGTCAGGTCCACGTTGGCCGACGAGGTGAGGATGTCGTCGGTACCGTCGAAGCGTAGCGTGGGCAGGCCGCCCAGGCCGCCGGCCACCAGGGCCGGCCGGTTGCTGGCGCCCGACTGAATCAGGCCCGCGGCGTTGGGGCTCTGGTCGGCCCAGGTCATTACGTTGCCGCTGCCGTCGGTGGTGATGCCGGCGTCAGCCTTGTAGTGCCGGTACAGCCCGCTGGTCACGGGCAGCGTTTGGGCGTGCAGCGCGCCGGGCCCGGCGGCCAGCAGCCACAGGGCCGCCAGCCACGCCAGCCAGCGCGGGGTGCCGGTGCCGTGCCGTCGTTGCGGCACTGCTCGGCTGGTGAATAGCCTATTCATGGAATAGCGTAGTTAAGTGGAAACGCTATTGCCTTAGTTGTTCGAGCGGGTGCTCATGTTCACGTTCAGCGTGTTGCCGTTCACGCTTTGCGTGTACTGGTAGATGGCCGGAATAGCGGGCAGGCCGCTCAGCTTGTAGGGCGTGTTGCCGCCGAAAGCGCCGATGTCGGTGCCGTTCTGGCCGGCGGCGCGCAGGGGGTTGGTGCCGGCTTTCAGGATATACCAGGCGTCAAACTGGCCGGGGGCGGTGGGCGTCAGGGCAAAGGCGGCCGTGGTGCTCACGTTGGTCTGGCTGTTGTTGCCGGCGGTGAAGGCCGGCTGGGAAGCCGCGCTCTGGGCCGTTACGTTGTAAGAGTGCACGTTGGAGTTCGGCGTGAAGCTGCTGCCGAAGTAGTTGTTGCGCACGTTGAAGTTGTCCATCGACGCCGAGCTCAGCACCACGTTGTTGGTAAACTCACCGTTGAAGCTGGCCGGGAAGCTCACGAAGTTGGTGACGATGTTGTTGGTGATGAGCAGGTTGTTGGTGGCTGCGCTGTAATAGTTAGCCATCTGCGCCACGTAGTTCTGGCGGATGTTGATGTTGCTGATGGGCTGGTTGCTCACGTTCAGGTAGAGGTAGCCGGTTATCTGGCAGCGCTGAATGGTGACGTTGCTTTCCTGCACGTAGAAAGTGTTGATGGTGAGGCCAGCCACCACCGAGTTGGCCGAGCCGGGGCTGAAGTACATGTCGGAAAACGAGGCCGTGGCCGGGTTGGCCTGCAGCCCGGCGTTCTGGCTGGTGCCCAGAAAGTAGCCCGGGCCCAGAATCACCAGGCGCTTGGTGCAGTTGAAGCTGCCGTAGCTGGCGCCCGAGGGCTCAATCTGCAGCGTATCGCCGGCCGAAGCCGCCGACATGGCCGAGTTGACGTCGGTGTAGAGAATGTTGGCAATGGCCGCCACCCCGGTATTGTTCACCCGCCGAATGCGGGCCGAGGCTGAAAGCGAAGCTGCTACCAGCAGCAAAGTCATGAGGGCGAGAGTCGACAGGTTTTTCATAAGAAAAAAAGTGAGGGATGGGGGTTGAAAAAAGTTGTTGATGAGCGGATTAAGGCAGCATTTTAGCCACTTGAATACCGGAAAGAAGCCCATGCGCAAGAATAGGCTTTTCCAAGTGTAAAAGTGGGCTCTTCCGAAGGCCGTTGCAATCCGCGCCAGCCCGTAAATTCCAACTTCTTCCCCCTCCGTGCTGGCACGGATATGCGCATAAAAAAAGCCTTTCCCATTCGGCGGGAAAGGCGTGCACTTGCTCTCTAAGATTTGCTGGTTTTGCGCCGGGCGCGACCCGGGGCAGGCATTAGCCCACTCCCGCTATTTCGGCCGATTCGTGCACCCGCACGCCGCCGCCGTCGTCTTCGGCCGCCCGCAGCATGGCGCGGGCTACCACAGCGGCCGGTACGGGCCGGTACGTACGTAGTGGCCCTTGCAGCAGGGGGCGCAGCACTTTCAGCAGGGCCGCCCCCAGCCGCTCGCCCACGCGCGGCTGGGCCCGCTCGCCCAGCAGCAGCGAGGGCCGGAAAATGTGAATGGCTCGAAACGGCGCTTTGCGCACGGCCTCTTCCATCTCGCCCTTCACCTTGTTGTAGTAAAAGGCCGAGTCGGCACTGGCCCCCAGGCTCGACACCACCATAAACTGCGCCGCGAAGTTGCCGGCCGTAAGAGCCGCCAGCGTCACCACGTACAGAAAGTCGACTTTGTAGAATGCCTCCTTGGAGCCAGCCTGCCGCATGGTGGTGCCCAGGCAGCAGTACACGTCGTCGGCAATCAGCTGCAGGCGCACCCTCTCCAATTGGTCCAGCTCCGTCACCACCTGCACCAGCTTGGGATGAATGAGCGGCAGCGCCCGCCGCCCCACCACTATCACCTTGGAGTAGCGCTCCGACTCCAGCAGCAGCGGCAGCAGCTGCGAGCCAATCAGGCCCGTGGCCCCGGCAAGTAAAGCGGTTTTGCGCATGAGCGGTGAGATGGTGAAATAGTGAGTTGGTGAGTACGAGAGAAGCGGGGCAGATGGGGAAGCAACGACGCTAAACGGGGCTCATGTGACGCCTTAGGGAGAGGCTAGCGGCGCATATATAAGAACGTCATGCTGAGCGGAGCAAAGCGAAGTCGAAGCATCTCTACCACGAGACTAATTCTTCTACCCGAACGATGCCATTCAACGAAGCGGTAGAGATGCTTCGGTAAGCTCAGCATGACGTTCTATTTAATCCTACGACTTCAAAACGGTTTCGTCAGGATAAAGCACCACCAGGCCCTGCTTGTACAGCGCCCCCAGGGCTTTCTTAAATACTTTCTTGCTCATGCCCACGCGGCGGTACACGTCCTCGGCCAGGCTTTTATCGCCGATGGGCAGGCGGCCGTTGGGGGCGGCCTTCAGGGCTTTGAGCAGGGTGTCGGTGGCGTTTTCTACCTCGCCGTAGCCTTCACGCTGCAGGCGCACGTCGAGCTTGCCGTCGTCGCGGATGGTGCGCACGAAGCCGGGCAGGTGCTCGCCCAGGCGCAGGGGGCGGAACACCTCATTGTGATAGAGCAGGCCCTGGTGCGTGCCGTTCACGATGACGTTGTAGCCCAGGTCCGACTCGTCGGCCACCAGCAGGCTCACTTCGTCGCCTACCTGGCCGGGGAAGGGCTCCTTGCTCAGGAAGGGCTTCCACTTGGCGGTGGCCACCAGCCGGTCACTTTCCTCGTCGAGGTACACGTACACCAGCACCCGCTCGCCCACGCGCAGGTCGCGGCGCTGGTTGCGGTAGGGCAGGAGCAGGTCTTTTTCCAGGCCCATGTCCAGGAACGTGCCGGCCGGGCCGTGGTCGCGCACGGTGAGGGCGGCGAAGGAATTGACCAGGGCCAGGGGCCGCAGGTTGGTGGCAATGAGCCGGTCTTCGGAGTCGCGGTACACGAACACGCGCACGATGTCACCCACGCGGGTGCCGCGCTCCACGTACTTGTTGGGCAGCAGCAGGTCGCCGTCGTCGGAAGTGAGGTAGAGGCCCACGCTGGTTTCGCGGGCTACTTCGAGGTCGTTGTAATCGCCGAGGAGGAGGCTGGCCATGCTTATTCGCTAAGGTGAGAAGGCAAAGGTCGGGCCTGCCGGGGCAGTTGCAAGCGCAGGGCCCGTTACTGGGCCTTACGTAGCCTGGGCGGCGAGTTATTATGTCTCCGCCCTGCGTTTACGAAACTCATCTACTTTGTCCGTTTCGTAAACTTTGAATCGCAGACGGGTTTCTTAAACTCTACAAAATGCCGTAGCGGCATTCTAGCCCGAGAACCGGGTTTCCGCTATTAGTTTAGGAAAAGGAGGGTATAATTATGCTCAAAGTTGAGTTTGCCTCTGCTCTTACCTCGTACCTCAATGAAAAAACATGCAGTTTGCTGCCTAGTGGTGGGAGGGATGCTGGCGGGCTGTGCTCGTCGGCCTATGCAGGTGCGGTTTCAGAATACCAGCTCCGAGGTTTTTACCCGGCTGCAAGTCGACATGCTGGGCACAGCCTATGACTTTGACACGCTCCGTCCGGGTCAGGTAACTCGCCCTGTTCCGGTAAAGGAGACGTACTACTACTGTTATGCCCGGGTATTGACACGTTCCGACACATTGCTGTATCAACCCATTGATTACATCGGTGAGAAGCTCTACAGACGCGGTAAACTTACGATTGAGGTGCAGATTGATGCCCGCACGCACTCGCGTACCGGGAAGCTCGTCCGTTTCCTTGGTATGGATGCTGCCCGTGGGCGACGCACACGTCAGTTTAAGCTATGGTTGTTTTACCTATTATAACTTGATTCATAGCAGCTCCCTCACCTGTTCAGCAAAAGGGTGGTTTAAAACTACAGCTCCAACCCAAACCAGTTGCCCTCCGAGCACAACTAGTTCAAGTCGGACCTAAACTAGTTTCCCTTTTTGCTCACTCAGTTCGGGTCCGACCCAAACCAGTTGCCCAAATAGGAGAACTAGTTCAGCAAAAAGGGCAGTTAGTTTCCCAAATAGGAGAACTGACTGCCCTTTTTGCTTACTGAGTTTGGGTCGGACCCGAACTCACTGTCCTTTTAGGACAACCACTTCGATTAGGCGGCGGGTGCGGGCCTGGCTTTGCGCTTGCCCTGGCCGGCGAAGCGGGGCTCCAGCTCTTTCACGGCGGCCTGGGCGCCGGGCTGGTTTTGGGCGGCGGCCATCTTCAGGGCGCTGTAGGCCACGAGCGAGCCGGCGTAGCCTTCGGAGCCGGCTTCCATGCGGGTGCTGTCGATGTCGGTGGTGAAGCCGTTCAGCTCCTGGAAGAGGGGCAGCAGGTCGCGGTTGACGCTGGCATCAACGACCAGGGCTGGCACGTCGAGGTACTGAGGCATGAGCTTGGTCATGCTTTGCGCGTACTCGGCCGTCTTCAGCACGAAGGCCAGGGTTTTGTCGCCCATCTTGGGCGTGCTCTCGCGCTCGTTGGGGTGAGCGAAATGAGGTAGGGCGCCAGCAGAGCGCGGGCTTCCTGCACCTTTTTCAGGGCGTCGGCGAGGGTTTGGGCGGGTATGCCCTGGGTGATGCGGTTTTCCATGAGTGGAATGGAGATGAACGGGCCCCACACCTGCCGGGCCCCCGGGCCGCACCCCCGAACGCTTGCTGGTAGATGCAACCGGCCGGCAATACAGATGGGGTGGCGTTATATCAAACTTTATGAAAATTTATTTTCTCTACCTGAACCTCAATAGCGCGCGTCTGCGACGCGTGCCGGGCGGATTCGCGTCTGTGACGCGACGGTAGAGGGCTTTTGCCGGCGCGGCTGATTAGCGTCGGAGACGAGGGGCCGGTGAGCACGGCTCGCAGACGCGCGCTAGCTGAGCCCGGAAACCCACTTCACGGAAAAATAATCTTTTATAAAGCGGTGTTTTGCTGATAAATGACAAATATCATTTGCATTCAGCTTGTTTAAGCAGTAATTTTAGTTGTTCGAATTACCCTCCTTCTTGGTTATGTTACATTCTTTACTGGTATTAGGAATTTGTGCAGCTTCGTCGCTGAACGAGCCCATGGTGGGGGATACCCTGAAAAAGGGAGTGGCGGCGAAGCCCGTGGCGTCGCTTGATTCGATATATGCCAAGCCGGAGGTAGCCCCGCAGTTTGTGGGCGGACCAGCCGCGCTGGCTGCTTTCCTGCAGAAAACCATCCGCGTGCCGGAGGCAGCGATGCGGCAGCGCATTGCCGGCACCGTGTACGTGAGCTTCGTGCTGAGCGAGAAGGGCAAGGTGATTGACGCGCACATCGCCAAAGGGCTGGGCTACGGCCTCGACCAGGCTGCCCTGCGCACGGTGTGGCTGATGCCGCCCTGGACGCCCGGGCAGGTGGGCGGGCAGCCCGTGCGTGTGGCTTGCACCATTCCCATTGCCATTTCGGCCCAGTAGCCGCTACTGGTAGTTGCCCACGCCGGGCGCCCCCAGGCCGAAGTCGTTGAACGTAACCGTTTCGCGGGCCGACTCGAACAGGCGGGTGCCGTTGGGGGTAATGAGGCCGCGGGGGTAGAAGCCAAACAGCAGCTGGAAAGTGCGCAGGGCCGTAAACTCGTTCCGAAACCGCAGCCCAACGCCAAAGCCCGTGTAGGGCGAGCCCGTGAAAGGCGTGCCGCCGCCGGACTGCGTGCTCACCCAGGCCGCATCGATAAAGGCAATGCCGGCCAGGCGGAAGCCCAGCAGCGACAGCGGCGTGTAGAGCGTGGTTTCGTAGTTCACCACCAGGCGGCTGGTGGCCTGTATGGGCTGGCCGGGGGTGAAACCGCGCAGGCCCCGCTCGTTTTCGATGCCCAGCAGCGTTTCGCCCGGCCGGCGGTTGAGGCCGATGGTGCCGCGGCTGCTAAGGAAGTGGCGGTACTGCCAGTTGCCCACGTGGTAGAGGCGGGTGAAGTAGGTGGCTTCAGTGCTGAGCAGGCCCTGCTCCCAGGCGCGCCCGCCGTCGAGGCGCTGGAAGGAGCCCAGCTCTACGCCTCCATATAAGTAGCCGTGGCGCAGGCTGAAGCCGGCCGCCGCCACCCGGGCGCCCAGGTAGCGCCGCTGTACGTTGTCATTTACCTCGTAGCCCCCCGTGAGGCTGATGAGGGTGCCGGTGGGCACGTCCTCGGTGCGGCCAAAGCCGAACAGGTACCGGTCTTTATAATAGCGGCGCACGGAGTACCCCAGCGTGCCCAGCAGGCCGGTGCTGCTGGCGTAGTCGGGGCTGGGGCGGGCCGTGAATACGGTGCGCAGCACGCGGGCCGCCACCACAATGCGGCCGGGGTTTTCGTAGCCCAAATCGTAGGAGCGCAGGCGCAGCGCCCGGCCCACCCAGGCATCCTGCACGTTGAAGCGCAGGGGCTGAAAGGTGTATGGCTCGCCGGGCGCGGGCGGGGCAATGGCAATGTTCTGGTCGAAAAAGTCAGCCGATAAGGCCCCAGCGTAGCGCGTGGTGGGGGAGTAGAAGTCGCGGCGCAGCGTCACGCCCCCGTTTTCCTGGTTGTATTCGTTGCGGTAGCGGGCCTGTGCGTACACGAAGTGCCGGAAGGGGGCGGTGTAGCTGCCTTCGTAGGCCCAGGCTTGGGGCAGGTTGCGGCCGTAGGTGTAGGCATTCTCAATCTGGTGGCCCTGGCCGAGGAAATTAACGTCGCCAGCGGTGATGAGGCCGGCCGTGGCCGAGCTCAGCTCGAAGCCGCCGGTGATGCTAAATACATCAGTGGTGAGAACCTCAATGTCGACGCTGTCGCGACCGGTCGTGGCCTCGTTCACCAGCACGCGGGCGTCGAGGATTTCCGGCGTTTGGCGCAGCAGACGCTCCGACTCGGCCAGGGCCTGGGGCAGCAGCTCCTGCCCGGGCCGGAACAGCAGCACCTGTCGGATGCGGGAGCGCGCCGTTTTGATGTGCAGGGCGTTGCCCGACTTTTCCCAGAAGCTGCGCGGCACCCGCGCCGAGTCGCTGAGGCTGTAGCCGAAGGCATCGAGCGTGCGGATGTTGACGCGGCGCACCACTTTGAAGTTGTGGCGGTCGAACTGCCGGTCGAGCAGCACAGCATCAAGGCCCGCCTGCTCCTGCTGGCGCTTGGAGAAGTTGAATAAGGCCCCCAGGGCTTTGCCGGCCAGGGTTTTGCGGCGGGAGTAGGCCTGCAAGCGCAGCAGCATGCGCTCCTGGTCGAAGCGCTGCCGCAAGGAGTCGGGCCGCTCCTGGGTCTTAGCGAATAGCTCATCGGCCTCAGTGTTCACCGAGTCGGGCGGCACGGCCGAGCGCGGGTCAAACGTCTGGGCCCAGCCGGCCAGGGGAAGGAGCAGCAGAAAGAGGAGGTAGAAACGAACACGCATGAGAACCCGGGCCGGCAGCCGCGCAAGGTACGGAAATGGGCGGCCCAGGGGTTAAGCAGCCTAATGGTTGGTGCCTCAGGCAATGCTTGCTGCGGCGAGACTACCGGCCGGCCACAAGTTTTTGCTAATGGAAACTATTTCCAAAAAAATTAGCTTTCATGCTACGAGGTTTCACCTTTGTAGACTACTTTTAAGCCCGATAAGCAGCGCTGGCAGTATGAACGAGCGGATTCAGGAGAAACTAAGCATTTTAGCTGATGCAGCCAAGTACGACGCGTCGTGCAGCAGCAGCGGCGGCAAGCGCAAGAACGAGGACAAGGGCTTAGGCAATGCCGAAGGCATGGGCATCTGCCACTCCTACACCGAGGACGGCCGCTGCGTGAGCCTGCTGAAAATCCTGCTCACCAACCACTGCATCTTCGACTGCGCCTACTGCGTATCGCGCCGCTCCAACGACGTGAAGCGCGCTGCCTTCACCGTGGAGGAAGTGGTGGATTTGACTATCAACTTCTACCGCCGCAACTACATTGAAGGGCTGTTTCTGAGCTCGGGCATTTTCTCCAGCCCCGACTACACCATGGAGCGGCTGGTGCGCATCATCAAAAAGCTGCGCACCGAGCATAAGTTCAACGGCTACATCCACGTCAAGACCATCCCCGGCGCTTCCGAGGAGCTGATTCAGGAAGCCGGCCTGTACGCCGACCGCCTCAGCGTCAACATCGAGCTGCCCTCGGAGCTGAGCCTGACCGCGCTGGCGCCCGAGAAAAACTACCAGGAAATTCTGACTCCGATGGGGCAGATTCGCGACAACATCATCCAGAACAAAGAGGAGAAGTCGCTCTTTAAGAAAGTGCCCTCTTTTGCCACCGCCGGCCAGACTACCCAGCTCATAGTGGGCGCCAGCGGCGAGACGGACCTGGAAATTATCAAGCTCAGCGACTCGCTCTACCAGGGCTACGGCCTGAAGCGGGTGTACTACTCGGGCTATGTTCCCGTGACCAACGACGCCCGCCTACCCCAGGTGACGCAGCCGCCCCTCATCCGGGAGCACCGCCTGTACCAGACCGACTGGCTGATGCGCTTCTACGGCTTTCACGCCGATGAAATCCTGGACCCCGTGCACCCGCACCTGGACCTGGAAATTGACCCCAAGCTGGCCTGGGCCCTGCGCAACCGCCACGTGTTTCCGGTGGATGTGAACACGGCGGACTACGAAATGATACTGCGCATTCCCGGCGTGGGCGCCCGTTCGGCCAAGCGCATTGTGCAGGCCCGGCGCTTCACCAGTCTCACGCTGGAGCACCTGCACAAGATGGGCGTGGTACTGAAGCGCGCCAAGTTTTTCCTGACCTGCCGCGGCCTCGCGCAGCCCGCCCTGGGCGAACTCGACGAGCAGGGCATTCGCCGCCAGGTGCTGTTCGGCGCCGGCTCGGTACGCTCGGCCTTGGTTACGCAGCAGCTCGATTTGTTTGCCCAAGCTTCCTGATGGCTATGACACTCACACCCGATTCTTCTTTTCTCAACCTTCCCAAGCGGGAGCGCGGCCTCGGCAGCGCCCAGCACGATGTCCTTTTTTCGGTCATGAAAGTTATTCACCGCCAAAACCAGCCCACGCCCGCCGAGCCGCAGTCGGAAAAAGTAAGCCGCCTGTCCTGCTGCTGCCGCATCAGCGAGCTGATGCCCCTGGTACGCCAGATGCACGACGAAGTCCGGGCCCGCGCCATGGCCAAGATGGCCGAAGACGCCCAGCAGCAAGCCGCGTAAGTAGCGCGGACTTTCAGTCCGCGGCTTGCGACCTTCGGGTGAGCCTTCTTAGCTTGTGGAATGAAGATAAAGTACTTCGGATGGCTTGGTCTATTGGCGGGCAAGATTGCCTGTACATCGGCACCAGATTCGGGTAAGCTGGCTGTGCCCCTGGAAGGCGTATGGGAGGGCCAGAGTTGCGCCAGTGTGGAAACCAATGCGGCAGGTCGACGCGTGTTTGCTCGAACTGACCAGTACAAGGTTGGGGAAGTGGTGTGTGAGGTTACGCCTACCGAAGTGCTTCACTTCCACGGCGGGCGGATACAAATGCGGACCGGCTATACCCGCTCGCCCGGCGGGTTTCGGCTGATGCAAAAGGAAGGAATGGGCACGGTCCAGGTTCCTGACAACAATCAGGAAGTATCCATCGAGGAACTGACTCCAACACGCTTGGTCGTGCGACAGGCCATACCTTCCTCCGATACCACGACCTTGACCAGCACGATTATTTACGCAAGAAAGGCACAGTTTTAACCGCTAGGAGGCTTATTCGCCTTTGGACCGTTTTTCCATACTGTTAGCGCTAGTCTATAGCCTCGCCCTACCAGTACGTACGGCAATAAACCGGCCTACTCGTCCGGCGTTAGTCTTGTGGATGAGCGCGACGGAGGCGTCCGCGGGGCTCGTTACCTCCCGGTCTGCTGCCTGCCAGCGTGCGCACGCTCCCCGTTGATGAAACCGTGCGAATGCAGTGGTTGCCCGCGTCGCACACGTAGACCGTGCCCGCCACGTCGACGGCCACGCCCATCGGGTTGTCGAAGCGGGCCGCCGCGCCGGCGCCATCGCGCTGGCCCAGCGTGTGCGGGGTGCCGGCCACCGTGCGCACGTCCCCGGCGGGATTGATTTGGCGGAGGGTGTTGTTGCCGCTGTCTCCTACGTACACCGTACCCCTCGCGTCGACCGCTACCCCCGTCGGCCCGTTGAAGCGGGCGGTTGCGGCGGACCCGTCGCTGCTTCCACGGGCCCCGTACATCCCGTCCGCGCCCCGGATTTCGGCCAGGGTCGCCACGCCGGCCAGCGTGGTCACGAAGCCGGCGGGGCTAATCCGGCGGATGCGGTGGTTGCCTTGGTCGGCTACGTAGACCGTGCCGGCGGCATCGACTGCAAGGCCGACCGGGGCAGAAAAGCGCGCGGACGTGCCCGGGCCATCCGTGAACCCAGGCTGGTTGGCCTGCCCGGCCCAGGTACGCACGCGGCCATCGGGCGTAATCCGGCGGATGGTGCTGTTGCCGGCGTCCGCGACGTACACGGTGCCCGCGCCGTCCACCGCCACGCCCGTGGGGCTCTCAAACCGGGCGGCGGCGCCCACGCCGTCGGCACTCCCGGGCTGGCCCCATTGGCCGGCCAGCGTGCTCACCACGCCGGCCGGACTAATCCTGCGGATGAGCCGGTTGCCGGTATCGGCCACATAGACCGCGCCGGCTGCATCCACGGCCACGCCGGTGGGACTGTTGAAGCGAACGGTCGGCCCGGGCCCGTTCAGGTCGAGGCTGTCGTAGCTGGCGTAGCCGGCATCTCCCGCCAGCAACCCCACCTTTCCTGCCGGGCTGACCGTGCAGATGGTGTGGGCGCCTTGGTCGGCGACGTAGACCGTGCCGGCCGCGTCAACGGCGACCCCGGTGGGAAAAGCGAAGCGGTGGGCCGCTCCTCTGGTGCGGGGAACCGGCCCCCTGCACGCCCCGTGGGGGATAGTCGACCGGCGAGTGGCCGCCGCCGGCCGGTTGCTGGCAGCCCCGGTCACGCCCACAACCACGAGACCCAGCAACAGGCTGCCATGTATTTTTTGCATCATTGTCGTCCAAAGGCATCTTTGGTAATATTACGCCCTTCGACGAGCTAGGCCCTTTCGCTGAACGTAATCAGGCTACATAACTGCGGTCTTTTTTTCCAACCAGCATGAAACCGCAACATTTGAAGTTGATAGAAGGGAGAAGCAGTTTCGCAAAACACGCTTTAACTGCAGGAGTATCCATCCTATTGGTCTACAATCTTAGCCGATTCATTGCTTCCGCATTGGTGTGGAGCGGAACAATTCGCCATCCGAAGGCATACATCGGCCTCGATTACGCCTCGTTTTGGGCCTTTCATGTGTTAATCCTTTTGCGGTTGAGTAAGGTCGGGCTGTTTCCGAAGCTACTACTTATGGGCATGACACTTCTGCTTATTGGCGAGTGGTGGTTGACGCTAGTCGCGGCTACAGATTCCTAAATGACTCCTTTGCCATTCTGACCCTTTAAGCAGACACTGCTTCGCGGACTGAAAGTCCGCGCTACTGCTGCTCGGGGCCGCTTAGCGCAGTGAAACCCCGCGCTACCTCCAGCGGTACAGGCAGTCTATGCCCGACTTTGACCTTGAACACCATACCGTGTCCACCAACGGCATCCGGCTGCACGTGGTGCAGTGCGGGCCAGCCGATGGGCCGCTGGTGCTGCTGCTGCATGGCTTTCCGGAATTCTGGTACGCCTGGCGCCACCAGATACAGGCCCTGGCCCAGGCCGGCTACCGCGTGTGGGCCCCTGACCAGCGCGGCTACAACCTCAGCGACAAGCCCGAGGCCGTGCGCGACTACACCGTGGATAAGCTGGCGCTGGATGTAATTGGCTTGATTGACGCGGCTAGGCGGCGCACGGCGGCTGTGGTGGGCCACGACTGGGGCGCAGCGGTGGCCTGGCATCTGGCCGCCCACCACGCCGGCATTGTGCGCAAGGTGGCGGTGCTGAATGTGCCCCACCCGCGGGTGATGGCCCGTGCGCTGCGCAAAAACGGCCAGCAGATGCGCAAAAGCTGGTACATGTTCTTTTTCCAACTGCCTGGTCTGCCCGAACTGGCCTTGCGGGCCCGGTGCTGGTGGCTGGTGCGGCAGTCGCTGCTGCGCAGCAGCCGGCCCGGCACCTTCAGCGAGGCGGATATAAATGAGTACGTAGCGGCCTGGGAGCAGCCTCGGGCCATGCACAGCATGCTGAGCTGGTACCGCGCCGCCGTGCGCCACGCCGTGGATTTGCTGCCTACGGGCCGGGTGAAAATCCCGCTGCACATCATCTGGGGGCAGAAAGATGCCTTTTTGCAAACTGAGCTGGCCGAGCAAAGCCTGGCCCTGTGTGATGCCGGGCAGCTGACTTACCTGCCCGCCAGCCACTGGGTGCAGCACGAAGAGCCAGAAAAAGTAAACCAGCTGCTGCTGGAGTTTTTGCAGTAGATGTTTGTTCTAATCAGCCTGCGGGATGGTGTAGAGACGCATACTTGCGTCTTCCGGCAGAACGATGGACGCAGAACGATTGTAGAGACACAACATCTTACGTCTCGTCGTTGAACGATAAAACAGAGCGTTCTGATGGCGCTGCCCCGGAGACGCAAGTATGCGTCTCTACATCGTTCTGTTGTTGCAAACTCAGATTTGAAAAGTCCTCGTACGTATCCAATCCTCATGTCCAAGCTCGCACCGCGCCGTTCTGCCCCAACTGCCCCTCCGGCCAAAACCGTGGCCCGGCGTCCGCCGCCCGAGCTAACGGCGCCGGCTTGTGATTACACCTACGACGGCACATTTGAGGGTCTGCTAACGGTGCTGTTTACCATTTACGACCGCAAGGCCGCGCCCAACAGCATTCAAGTGGCCGGGCAGGAGCAGGGCGGGCTGTTTACGGCGCCGGTGGCGGTGGAGACCCACGAGGCCACCGCCGCCCGCGTGTGGGACGGCCTGCTGCGCCACATGGACGAAGAAGCCCGTACCCGGCTGTTTCACGTGTTTCTGAGTGAAGTAGCCGACCGAGAGCTGCTGATATTTCGCTACGCCGACCTGGCCATGCGCACCGGGCAGGACATTGCCGGCCATTACGCCCACGACGACGTGCGCCGCGTGCAACGCCTGGCCCAGCAGATGTTTCGCGAAAAGCACCGCATGGAAGCCTTCGTGCGCTTCGAGAAAACCAGCGACGGCCTGTTTCACGCCAGCATCGAGCCCGACTACGACGTGCTGCCGCTCATTGCCGCCCACTTCACCAAGCGCTACGCCGACCAGCGCTGGCTGATATACGACCGGCGTCGGCAGTATGGCCTCTACTACGACCTGACCCGTACCGACGTGGTGCGCTTCGAAGCCAGCGGCCCCCAGAAAAGCTCTGACCTCGCCGCCACTGTGCTCGACGAGCGGGAGCCCCTGTTCCGCCACCTCTGGCAAACGTATTTCGACCACGTCAATATTCCCGAGCGCAAAAATCTCAAGCTGCACCGGCGCCACATGCCCCTGCGCTACTGGAAATACCTCAGCGAAAAACAGCCCCGGGAAACGCGTTTCGAGCCCATTCGCAACAAGCAGCTGCCCAACGACGCTAACTTGCGTCTGGAATAATTTTGCATGTGCTGATTTTTTGATGTGCTGATGTGCTGATTGCAAAGCCGTTTTTTCAGGCAGACGCAGTTTTTAGTACATCTTTTAATAAGCACAACTCATTCATATTAACGCATCAGCACATCAAAAAATCAGCACATCAGCATGAGCGTACTTGTTTTTGGGGCCTCCGGGCAATTAGGGCAGTGCCTTGCGCACGTGGCGCAGGAGCGCGGCAACACGGAACTGGTGTTGCTGCCCGAGGCCGAAGCCAACATTCTGAACCCGGAAGGATTAGCGGCCTTGTTCGAGCATTACCGGCCGGCTTACTGCATCAACTGCGCTGCGTATACGGCTGTGGATAAGGCCGAGGACGAGCTGGAGCTGGCCCGCAAGGTGAACCGCGACGGGGTGGAAAACCTGGCCAGGCTCTGCGGGCAGCACGGCACGGTGCTCATTCAGATTTCAACGGACTTTGTGTTTGCCGGCACCGGCAACCATCCCTTGCTGGAAACCGACGAGGCAGCGCCCATCAGCGTGTATGGCCTGACCAAGCTGGAAGGCGAGCAGGTTATTCCGGCCTACACCGAGCGGTACTTCATTTTGCGCACCAGCTGGCTATACTCCGAGTATGCCAACAACTTCGTGAAGACCATGCTCAAACTGGGCCGCGAGCGGGAGGAGCTGCGTATTATCTGGGACCAGGTGGGCACGCCTACCTACGCCATCGACCTGGCCGGCTGCATTCTCAGCATCATTGAGCAGAACAGCCAGCAGTTTGGCCTTTACCACTACAGCAATGAGGGGCTGACCTCGTGGTACGACTTCGCCACAGCCATTTTTGAGCTCAGTGGCATGGCCGTGCGCACAGTGCCCATCCGCACCGCTGAATACCCGACCAAAGCCACGCGCCCGGCTTATTCAGTGATGGACAAGACCAAAGCCAAAACGCAGCTGGGCCTGACCATTCCGCACTGGCGGAGCAGCCTGGCGCAGTGCCTGAGCCGATTGGAATAGCGTTTCCGGCAATGCTATAGCCGCAGTGGTGTCACGGCTCTAAGCCGTGGCACCACTACCATTCTTCCCTACCAACTCAACGGTGTACCTGCTTAGCTTCTACCATAAAACCGGTTGAATAGCCACGCCGCTCCGGCAAAAGCCATGCCCGCCAGGCACACACCCGGCCAACTGCCGTGGGCCCAGGCCAGTCCGCCGGCCAGCGAACCCAGTGAGCCGCCGATGAAGTAGCCGGTCATATACACCGTATTCAGGCGGCTGCGGGCTTCCGGTACCAGCCCGAAAATGCGGGCCTGGTTGGAAATGTGGGCCGCCTGCACGCCCACATCCAGCAGCACCACCCCGGCCACCAGTCCGGCCAGGTAGGCGCCGCCCAGGCCCATCACGGCGAACGATACCAGCGCCAGCAGGATACCGCGGGCAATGGTGTAGTCGGGCCCTTTCACGTCGGCCGTCTTGCCGGCCCAGGACGCGGCCAGCGCCCCCACGGCCCCAATCAGGCCGAAGAATCCTGCTACGTCGCTGCCGTAATGGAAGGGCGGCCCTTCCAGGTAAAAAGCCAGCGTGGTCCAGAACACGCTGAACGCAGCAAACAGGCTGGCGCCCACCAGCGCAGCCCGGCGCAGCGCGGGCTGCTGCCGCGTGAGGCTGAGCAAGGACTTCATCAACGAGCCGTAAGAGCCGGCAAAGGCGGGCTGGTCGCGGGGCAGCTGCCAGGCCAGCAAGGCCACTAAAGCCAGCATCATGGCGGCACCCGCGCCAAACATGCTGCGCCAGCCAAAGTGCGCCCCCACGTAGCCGCTGAGCGTGCGCGAGAGCAGGATGCCGATGAGCAAGCCGCTCATCACGCGCCCCACCACGCGGCCCCGGCTTTCCTCCGGCGCCAGGTGGGCGGCCATGGGCACCAGCAGCTGCGGCACGGCTGAAAACACCCCAATGAGTACGCTGGCGCCCGCCAGCAAGGCAAAAGTGGGTGCGGCAGCCGCCAGCCCCATGCAAACCGCGGCGCCCAGCAGCATGAGTAGCATCAGTCGCTTGCGCTCCAGCATATCGCCCAGCGGCACCATAAACAGCATGCCCAGCGTGTAGCCCAGCTGCGTGGCCGTGGCCACGAGGCTGGCCCCGCTGTCGCCGAGCCGAAATGTGCGACCCATGGCGGCCAGCAGCGGCTGGTTGTAGTAGATGTTGGCCACTACCAAGCCGCAGGTCAGGGCCATAAGCCAGACCAGGGCGGGGGTGAGGGTGGGTTTAGCGGCAGATGACATGCGGAAGGCAGAACGAAAAGGGAGCTGTACGCAGGCTGGGGCTCAAAGTAACCTCCTTTTCCGCCCTGCGTTTGAAAAGCCCATGAGCCGAGGATTTACCAAAGAAGACGATTCCCAGCAGCCGCCCATCGTGCCGCCGCGGGCTGCCCTGCCGCCGGGCACGCCCAACTACGTCACGCCCTATGGCCTGGAGCAGCTGCGGGCCGAGCTGGCCACCCTCGAAGCCGAGCGCGCCCAGGCCGAAGCCAACCGCGAAAACGAGACGGACCGCACCCGCCAGCTTTCCCTTTACAACGGCCGCATTGCCCTGCTCACCGAGCGGCTGGCCAGTGCCAAAGTGGTAGACCCGCGCGGGCAGCCCGCCAAGGAAGTACGCTTCGGGGCCACGGTGCTGCTGCGCACCGTCAGCGGCGGCAAGGTGGGCTTCGAGCGCCGCTTCACCATTGTGGGGGTCGACGAGGCTTCGGTGGCCGAAGGCAAGGTAGCTTTCGTGGCGCCCATTGCCCGGGCGGTGCTGGGTGCTAAGCTGGGCAAGACGGTGGCCCTGAAGCTGGGGCCCAAGGAGGAAGTAGTGGAAGTGGCCGCCATCAGCTACGAGCCTGCGTCTGCGGCGCCAGCAGGCGCCCGGCCATAACTTGCACCCAGCGGCACAGCCGCTGTTTTCGCTTATGATAATCTACAAATCGGACGATTGGTGGGAGGCCTTTCGCCATTTCAAGTCCTCGGCCATCCTACGCAAGCTGCTGGTGCGGGTGCTGTGGGTGGGCCTGTACGCTACTATCGTCACGGAGGCCGACCTGTATTTTCCCCACGTCAGCATCACCGTCGACAAGGAGTTTTTCTCCTTCCTGGGCATCATGCTGAGCTTGCTGCTGGTGTTTCGAACCAACACGGCCTACGACCGGTTTTACGAGGGGCGCCGCCTCTGGGGGCAGCTCACCAACAACTGCCGCAACCTGGCCGTGCTGCTGCACGCCCGCCTGCCGGCCACCGCCTGCACCCAGCGCGAGTACCTGGCCCGGCTGCTGTCCAACTTTCCCATTGCCCTCGACGGCCACTTGCGCAAGGGCGTCAAGTTTCATAAGCTGGACGATGCCGAGCCCGGCATGGTGGAGCAGCTCCGCCAGGTGGGCCACGTGCCCTCGCGCCTTGCCGCGCTGCTGCAGGAGTTCTACGAAAAGCTACTGGCTCAGGGAGTTATTTTGCCCACCCACCTGCTCACCATTCAGCGCCATCACGAGGCCCTGCTGGACGTAGCCGGCGGCTGCGAGCGAATAAAGGCCACGCCCATTCCCTTTTCCTACAGCTTCTTCATCAAGGGCTTTATCACGGTGTTTATTCTCATCATGCCCTTCAACCTGCTCGATACCTACCAGCTGCTGGCCATTCCCGTCACCATGCTTGGAGCCTACGCCTTGCTGGGAGTGGAGATGATAGGCGACGAAATCGAAGACCCTTTCGGCAAAGACAGCAACGACCTGCCCCTGACTCAAATGGCGGCCCGCATGCGCATGAACGTGCACGAAATTCTGCAGGTGCCGCTTACCCAGGCCGAAGTGGAGCAGGCCAACGAGCAGTATAGCGTGGTGTTCTAATGAATGACCAGGCGGTATGGGCATTTCCAAGTCCGTGTGCCAGTAGGGGCGGGGTCGTACCCGGAGGGCTTGCCCCCGCCCGTCGTTAGAACAACATCGTTCAACGGCAGGCGGGGGCAACGCCCCTACAGGAACCTGAAATCTACTTTAACTGCTGACTCTACCGCGGCTTCCCATCTGCTGACCTACCCAGTTGGGCATTGAAAAAAGCTAGCAGGTCATTGAAAATAACCATGTCGGTGGCGTGGCCGATGCCGGGGTAGGTTTTGAAGGTGGCCTTCACCTTCTGGCTCTGATAAGTTTGCTGGCAGTAAACCCAGCGGTCGGGCTGCATGGCCTTGCCCAGGTGCTGGTAGATAAGCTGCCGCTCGCCCTCGTCGTAGGCGTCGTCGTAGGCGGCGGCGTCGTTGTCGTCGAGGGCGCCCATGTAGTAAAACTGCGTCACGGCCTGGTAGGCGCGGCGCTGAAACTTCTCGCCCGTGAGGCTGGGTAGGTTGGCAATGCCGAGCGGGTAGGGCAGGGCCGCGCCCTGCACTTTCTCCACGGGCAGGATGAGCAGGCCGTTCAGCCCGCCACCCGCCACGGCTTTCACCCGCCCGGGGTGCAGGGCCGTGAAGCGGTTGACAAAGGAGGCCGAAGCCGAAAAGCCGTTGAGCAGCAGCTGGGGCTGGGTAGGAATCTGCAGGCTTTGCAGGCGGGCGCGGGCATCCTCCGTCATGCGCAGCAGCTGCAGGTCGAGGCGCTGCATGGGGCCTTTGGCATTCATGGCGTCCTTGTCGAGGGCGTGGGTATAGATTTTCCACTGCTGGGCCGGGCGCGGAAAGATGGGCGTCAGCAGCGGAATGCCCAGGTTGCGGGCCAGCTCGCGGCCCAGGCCGCCGCGGGGGCCATTGGTCATCGCCCGGGCGGCCCGCTCGTGCACGGCCAGCGTATCGTTGATGGCGCCCGTGTTGTTGGGCTCCACCAGCAGGTACAAGGTCTGCTGCCGGGGCGTCTTCCGCGGAATCAGCAGAAAGTAAGGGTAGTTGAAGCCCTTGGCCGGGTCGGCTTCGATGCGCAGCAGCGTGTCGGCTTTGGCCACCAGCGGCCCCGAGGCCTGGGCGTTATGAATAGTAAGCAGCCACAGCCAGGTGGTGGTCAAAAACAGCAAGGGTTTCATTTGCAGAAAAGAAGGATAAGTGAGTCCGCAAAATTACCGCCGGCATAAGGTCGCGGTCCACATAAGTATGTGGTGCTCTGTAGATTTTAACACTCAGCACGGAATAATTTGCGAAAACTCGACTGTTGGATATAGAGACGCATACTTGCGTATTATCGTTTGCCGACATTAATAGAACGTGCTAACGGCGCGGTACCGGAGACGCAAGTATGCGTTTCTACGCCGTTCTGGTTTCGCAAATTTTAGGAAAAGCTTGGCGCTTACAACAGCTGTTTTTTGTACGCCCCCGGCGTAATGCCCTCGTACTTTTTAAACAGAGACTGGAAGTAGCCGGTGTTGTTGAAGCCCACGCGGAAGCAGGCCTCGGCCACGGTGGTCAGGGGCTGGCGCAGCAGGCGCTTGGCCTCGGCCAGCCGCTCCCGGATGATGAACTCCACGGGCGTCAGGCCAAACTCGCGCTTAAACACCCGGAAGAAAGTAGCCTTGCTCATGCAGGCCATATCACTAAGTTTTTCCACCGTCAGCGGCTCGGCCAGGTGCTGCTTGATGTAGCCGACCACGTGGGCAAAGCGGTGGGAGCTGAGGTGGCGGGCGTAGTCGCGGAAGATAAGCTGCCGGGCCTGGGTCTGCATCAGGCGCACCAGCAGCTCCTGCAGGGTGAAGCCGGCCAGCACGTCCTTGGCCGCGTCGGTGGCCTGCGACAGCTGAATGAGGCGCTCCAGCGTGCCCGTCAGCTCGGGGGTGTTGGTGAGGTGAGCGTGGGCCGTTTCGCAGAGCTGCCAGGGCGTGTGCGCCTCGGCCCGCGGGTACCGCTCGTTGAGCAGGTCCACGGTGCGGCGGATGGTGTCGGTGGGAATGGCCACGGCCAGGCACTGCGTGGGGCTGTCGGCGCTGGCGTCGGGGAAGTCAATTTCCATGGTCCGGTCCTCGCCCACAATCACCGACTCGCCGGGCAGGTAGTCGAAGGCCGGGCGGTTGGGCAGGTGCATCACCTTCTTGCCCCGCAGCATGGTCGTCAGCACCAGGCTGCCCAGGTTGAGCGGCACCCGCGCCGCCGCCTGGTGGGTTTCGAACACGTTCAGCTCAAACGCGTCGAGCGTGTACACGGTGCGGTTCTCCACCAGGGTGCTGAGCTGGTCGTAGCGGTGGAGTGCCACCGGAGTGGGTAGGTGGGCTGGCAGCATGGCGTTGAAGTAGGATAAAAGCAGGAAGCAGAATCAGGTCACAACCGGTAGCAGAGGCGGGGTGGTAGACCGCAACCGGCAGCGAAGTAACATGTTTTCAGGGTGAGTACCAATGCGGCTTGGGACAGTAGCAGGTGGTGGTTTCAACTTGCGACTATTGTGCACTTTCCTTGCGACGATTGTGGATGCAGGCCGGTGAGGGGGGCGGGTAGCTTTGGCTTATTCATTTCACCTCCAAATCCCATCCAACGCCATGGCCGAAACCCTGGAAGCTCCCACCACCCTGGTGGCCCGTCCCCAATTCAAAGCGCACTACGACAACTTCATCGGCGGCAAGTGGGTGCCCCCGGTGAAAGGGCAGTACTTCGACAACCCTTCGCCCATCGACGGCAAGGTGTTTTCCAAAGTGGCCCGCTCCACCAAGGAGGATATTGAGCTGGCCCTCGACGCGGCCCACGAAGCCTTCAAAACCTGGGGCAAGACCTCGGCCACCGAGCGCAGCAATATCCTCAACAAAATTGCCAACCGCATCGAGGAAAACCTGGCCCACCTGGCCGCCGTGGAGTGCGTGGAGAACGGCAAGCCCATCCGCGAAACCACCTATGCCGATATGCCGCTGGTCATCGACCACTTCCGCTACTTCGCCAGTGTGATTCGGGCCGAGGAAGGCAACGTGACGGAGCTGAACGCCACCACGGTATCGATAAACATCAATGAGCCGCTGGGCGTGGTGGGGCAGATTATACCCTGGAACTTCCCCCTGCTGATGGCCACCTGGAAGCTAGCGCCCGCCCTGGCCGCCGGCTGCACCGTGGTGATGAAGCCCGCCGAGCAAACCCCCGTCAGCATCATGGTGCTTATGGAGCTGATTCAGGACCTGCTGCCGGCCGGCGTCGTCAACGTAGTGAACGGCTTCGGGCTGGAAGCCGGCAAGCCGCTGGCGTCGTCGCCACGCATTCAGAAGGCCTCGTTCACGGGCGAAACCACCACGGGCCGCCTCATCATGCAGTACGCGGCCGAAAACCTGATTCCGGTGACCATGGAGCTGGGAGGCAAGTCGCCCAACATCTTCTTCAAGTCGGTGCTGGATGCCGACGACGACTTCCTCGACAAGGCCATTGAAGGCGCGGTGATGTTTGCCCTTAACCAGGGCGAAATCTGCACCTGCCCCTCGCGCATGCTAGTGCACGAAGACATCTACGACGAGTTTATGGCCCGCGTGCTGGAGCGCGTGAAGGCCATCAAGCTGGGCAACCCGCTGGACATGGAAACCATGATGGGCGCCCAGGCCAGCAACGACCAGTTCGAGAAAATCCTGAGCTACCTCGAAATCGGCAAGGCCGAAGGGGCCGAGGTGCTGTGCGGCGGCGACGCCTACACCCAGGAAGACGGCGCCCTGGCCGATGGCTACTACATCCAGCCGACTGTATTCCGGGGCCACAACAAGATGCGCATCTTCCAGGAGGAGATTTTCGGTCCGGTGGTGGCCGTAACGACCTTCAAAACCACGGAAGAGGCCATAGTCATTGCCAACGACACGCTCTACGGCCTCGGCGCCGGCGTGTGGACGCGCGATGCCCACGAGCTGTACGAAGTGCCCCGCGCCATCCAGGCTGGCCGCGTGTGGGTGAACTGCTACCACGACTATCCCGCCGGCGCGCCCTTCGGCGGCTACAAAGCCTCCGGCTTCGGCCGCGAAAACCACAAGATGATGCTCAGCCACTACCGGCAGAACAAGAACATGCTCATCAGCTACAGTCAGCAGAAGCTAGGGTTCTTTTAAGCCGCTTGCCTGGAGGGCTGCCATACGGGCACCAGACCAGGTCCGGGTGGGCAACGACATAGCTGCAAGTGGCCCCCGGCCCAGCTCATCTTCCCCGCCTCACCCCTGGTGCCTTTTAAGCTCACCACCTCACTATTTCACCAACTCACCGATGCCCACGCTCCGCGTCCTGGTCACCACTGCCGCCGAAGCCGTTATCGACTTGCTACGAGGTGAGCACGGCCCGCTCATGTTTCATCAGAGCGGGGGCTGCTGCGACGGCTCCTCGCCCATGTGCTTTGCCAAGGGCGAGTTCCGGGTGGGTGCCAACGACGTTTGGCTGGGGCAAATTCACGGCTGCGACTTCTTCATGAGCCGCAGCCAGTTTGAGTACTGGCAGCACACCCAGCTCACGGTGGACGTGGTACCGGGCCGCGGAGCCAGCTTCTCGCTGGAAATTCCGCTGGGCGTACGCTTCCTCATTCGCTCGCGCTTGTTTACCAGTGAGGAAGAGTTGGATATGGCCCCGGTGTACGATGGGGAGGAGTACACGGAACGGTTGTAGAAGAAACCCCACCCCAGCCCCTCCCCAAAAGGGAGGGGAGCCTGACGATTAAGATAAAAGTGGAGAGTGAAAAAGCCGTGCTGCTTTTTCACTCTCCACTTTCGTGTTTTAACTGATAAAGTAGGAGTAACCGGAACAGGCTCCCCTCCCTTTTGGGGAGGGGCCGGGGGGGGGGTTACCCCAAGAAGTGGTACAGAAACGTCACCACGCCCGTGTAGGCAGGCTTCTTCTGGTCTTCAATCTCCAGCGTCACGCCCACGCGGGCCTTGGCGATGCCGCGCAGGTTGGCTACCGACTGTAGGGTTGCCCGCAGCCGCACCCGGCTGTTCACCGTTACGGCCTGGTTGAAGCGTAGCTGCTCGATTTCGTAGTTAACCTGCATTTTCAGGTTCTCGATGTGCACAATCTGCTGCCAGAGGTAGGGCAGCAAACTCACCGTGAGGTAGCCGTGGGCAATAGTAGCTTGAAAGGGCGAATCGGCAGCGGCCCGCTCCGGCTCAGTGTGAATCCACTGGTGGTCGAGGGTAGCGGCCGCAAACTGGTTGATTTGTTCCTGCGTGATGGTGTGGTAGGCCGAAACGCCCAGCTCCTGGCCGGTGCAGGCTTCCAGCTCGGCCAGGCTGGCAATGGTTCGTGGAGTGGTATCAGTAGTGCTCATGCGGGGCAGGGTTGGTGAGGTCCGCAAACATACGGGGCCGGGGCAAGCCGTGCGCAGTTGGGAGTTTCGCAACCCAACTCCTCGCGCTATTTCTTGGGCTTTAATTGGTAGATTCTAACTCAGGGACTAGGCTACCATGGCTTTTTAAAGCGAATAACTGCGCTTCCTTTTTCTCTCTTTCGCAAATTGATACCATGCTATAGCAGTCGAAAGAAAAATAACAATACTAACCCGGAGCCAGTCAAGTGTTATAAATATCTTCTTATCCATCTGGCTGATGGACGTAATGCACAAAGCGCCAAAAAGCGACAGAAAGCAGATTATTAGTTTATAAGTAAACACTCTCATCTAGTGATTTGCTTTGCTTGAAAATGTAGCCTAGGTGTTCGCGGAAACGGTAATTAAACTGTGCAAACCGCTGAAAACTGGCTGAAGGTAGTAAGTTCACCCCAGCTCACATTTCCCCCACCAGCACCTGCACATCCACGTTGCGGCCGTGGTCGTCGGCGCAGGAAATTTTCACCTGCCCGGTGGGAGGGCGGAAAAACACCCGCTCGGTGGCCGCCGCGGCCCGCAGAAACCGGTCGTTGACGTACCAGAACACCTGCCGCACCTCGCTGCCGGCCGCGCAGCTCAGTAGGAGCTGCTGCTTTTCGCCGCGGTTGAGCATGTACTCGGCGTTGTGTTGGGGCGAGGTAATGGCCAGGGCAGTGCTGGCATCGTCGTCGTTGCGCACGAGGCGGCAGGCGGGGTTATGGGGCGGCAGACGCCGGGCGGGCAGGCCCTGACTTTCGCGGAAAGCCAGCACCTCCGGCAGCGGGTTGGGGAAGAGCTGACGCTTGTAGCCGGCCTCGGGCAGACAGGCCCGGCAGTAGGAGATATGCCCATCGGCCGACACCAACGCCTCTTTCTGGTGCTCGCAGTGCCGGGCCGTGCTGAAGCCGGGCAGGTAGTAGTCGATAAGCTGGTCGGGGCAGTGCTCGCCGGGTACCAGGCCAGTTTCGGCGCACACCAGCCGGAAGTCGAGGCTGGCCGGCGGGGCGGTCCAGTTGTTGGGCGAGTTATAAGCCAAAGCATTGAACAGGTCGAACAGCAGGGGAGTGGCAATGTCCGTTCCGGTCAGGGCCGGGCTGCCCTGTCCGCTGAAGTTGCCCACCCACACGCCCACGGTGTAGTCGTGGTTGTAGCCTATGCTCCAGGCATCGCGCCGCCCGTAGCTGGTGCCGGTTTTCCAGGCAATCTTGGGCAGGTGCAGGCTACCCTCGTAGCCCAATGGCAGGTCGGGCCGGATGCGCTGGGCGAGGATGTCGGTGGTGAGGAAGGCGGCGGCGGGGCTGACCAGGGTGGTGCCGGCAACCTCACCCCCCGACCCCCTCTCCAAAAGAGAGGGGGCACCGGTCTTGCTCGTTCTGGAATCGTCAGGCTCCCCTCTCCGCGGGAGAGGGGTCGGGGGTGAGGTTAGCCGCAAGGGCCCATACTTCCCCCCATTCGCCAGTGCCACGTACAGTCCGGTTAGCTCCTCCAGGGTGGCGCCGCAGCCGCCCAGGATGGTGCTCAGGCCGAGGCGGGGCGCGTCTTTGGCTACCTGGCGGAAGCCGGCCTGGCGCAGCTTGTCGGTGAGGGTGGGCACGCCCAGGTCGGCCAGCACGCGCACGGCGGGGATGTTGAGCGAGTACACGAGGGCCCGCTCCACGGTGACTTCACCGGCGCAGGTTTTGTCGAAGTTCTCGGGGCGGAAACCGTTGAAGTTGGTGGGCACGTCGGGCAGCTTCATCTTGGGCGTGATGAGGCCGCGGTCCAGGGCCAGGGCGTAGAGGAAGGGCTTGAGCGTGCTGCCCGGCGAGCGAATGGCCCGCACCCCATCTACCTGCCCCTGCCCGGCGGCGTCGCGGAAGTCGGCCGAGCCCACGTAGGCTTCGACGGTATGGCTGTGGTTATTTACCACCAGCACGGCAGCCTGCGAGATGCCCAGCTCGTGCAGGCGGCGCACGTAGTTGCGGGTCAAGTCTTCGGCCTTGGCCTGGGGGCTGCGGCGCAAAGTAGAGCGGATGATGGCCTGGCCGGGGTACTGCGTGACAAGGCGGCGGGCCAGATGGGGGGCCAGTGCGGGTGCGGCGTGGCGCTGCGCATGCAGCGGCTCAGCCAGGGCGTCCAGAATGTCCTGCTCGGGAAACAGGTGCTCGCGCCGGAATTGCTGCAGCCAGCGGTTGCGCTCGGCCAGAATGCGGGCGTTGTTTTTGCCCAGCACCAACCCCCGCGGCTGGTTGGGGATAATGGCCAGCGTCACCGTCTGGGCCAGCGACAGATAATCCGGCGGCTGCTGGAAGTACAGCAGTGCGGCCGATTTTACCCCTTCCACATTGCCGCCGTAGGGCACCAGGTTCAGGTAGAGCTGCAGGATTTCCGCCTTGCTGTAGTGCGCCTCCAACTGCATGGCACGCAGCATTTCGCGCAGCTTGTTGCCGAAAGTGCGCTCCTTGGGTTCCAGCAGCCGGGCTACCTGCATGGTAATGGTGCTGGCCCCGGTGGTGCGCCCTTTCCCGAATACGTTGCGGACCGCGGCCTGGGCAATGGCCAGTGGGTTCACCCCGAAGTGGTAGCGGAAGTACCGGTCTTCCTTCTGCATAATGGCCTGCTGCAGCGCGGGCGTAATCTCGCGCAGCTCGGTTTTCATCCGCCACTTCTGCGTGGGGTTCAGAAAGGCGTGCAGCACCGAGCCATCGGCCGCCAGCACAATGGGCGAATAGCGCGGCGCGGGCGGCAGCGGAAAGGCGCGGTCGAGCAGGAAAAACGCCGCAAGAAGTACCGCCACCGACCCGAGCCCTAGCCGCAAAGCCTGTACCGCGCGCTTTTTCACCTTTTGCCTCCAGAACAACACTGCGAACCCCTGCGATTAAACACCACGAAACACTGCGTGAAACAACACCTGAACTTACCGCACCCGCACCACTCCGGCGCCGTTGTAGGAATGGTACTCGGCATTATACATAGCGTCGGCGCTTACCGGGCCCAGCTTGAATGTTCCTTTGGAAACGGCGCGGGCCATGTAGTAGAAGTGCTTGGGCTCACCGGTAGCAGTGGTGAACAGGTTTATCCGGTCGTCGCGGATGTCCATGTAGTCGGGCTGGGTGGCGTCCTTGGCCCAGTCCAGCTCGCGGATGGCGCCGAGACGGGTGTTCTCGATTTCCAGGCCGGCGGGCAGCAGGTCGGTGATGGCCACGTTTTTCACGGTGCCGGCCGCGTCGCCAGCTTCGAGGGTGATGTGCACCACCACCAGGTCGTTCTGCTGGAAGCTAGGCGAGCCCAGGGGCTGGCCGTTGCGGTTCAGGAACTGGCGGCGCACCTTGAGGTAGCTGTCTTCCTCCAGCACCTGATGATTGGGCGATACGCCTTCCACTTCCCAGAAGTAGTAGAGGCTGCCGCGCCCGGCACTGCGGATGCTCAGGCTGCGGTTGGCCACGTTGGACATAGTCAGGTCCTTGCCGGTGAAGGCGCCGATTTGCTTGCCGTCGGCCAGGATGGTGGCGGTGGCGGTGCTGCCGGCGTTGCGGCGGGCCACCTTGCCCAGGGCCAGCAGGGCGAAGGCTCGCTCTTGGGTGTTGAGCCAGCGGGCGTCCTTGAGCAGGCGGCTAAGCTGCCGGGCCATGCCGTTCACCTGCGGGTTGTTGGGGTCGGTTTCCATCAGGGCGTTCAGCACTAGGCCCAGGTCGCGCACGGGGGAGTAGAAGGAGCCGTCGAGGGCGCGCTTGGCGGCCACTTCGCTGCCGAACTTGGTGGGCAGCAGGGCGCGGAACTGGCGCTGGTTGCCGAGCAGGGCCTGGGTGCAGGCCAGCAGGAAGCGGGAGTCTTCGGCCAGCAGCTGGCGGTTGGCTTTGTAGTAGCTCAGGGCCACGGCGTCCTGGCGGCCGGCCAGGGCCAGCACGTAGAGCGAGTAGGCAATTTCCTTGCTGGCGATGGTGCGCTCCCGGGCGATGTTGCTCACGTCGAAGTAGCGGTAGGCCTCGGTCTCGCGCGCCTTCAGGCGGAACTGCAGGTGGCGCAGTACTTTGTCGAGCACCGACTTATTCACCTGGAAGCCGGCGCGCTGGGCTTCCTGCAGGAAGTGGGCGGCGTAGGTGGTGGCCCACCAGTTGTCGTAGTCGCCGCCCGGCCAGTAGCTGAGGCTGCCGTTGTAGAGCTGCATGCTCTCAATCTTGCGGATGGCCTCCTGCACATGGTAGTTAGGGTTGTAGCGCTGGGCTTTGGCCGCGGCGCCGGTCTTGGTTTGCAGGGTGCCGGCCAGGTCGCCGTAGTACAGCTGCGGGAAGGCGGCCGACACGGTTTGCTCCAGGCAGCCGTAGGGGTACTGCAGCAGGTAGCGCAGGTCCTTGCTGAACTCCGCCATCGGCGAGCGGCTGATGACGAGCTGGCTGCGCTGCGTGGCCGGGAAGAAGTCGGTTTTCAGGTTGAGCGGCACGGAGCTGCCGGCTGCCAAAGAGCCGCCGCCAGTGCGTTTTTCCAGCGGTGAGGCGGGGCGGATGGGGAGTTCGATGGTTTCAGAAAGCTGATTTGAGTATCTCGCTCCATCCACATGGAATACAGCTTCGATTTTACCATTTCCTATTCGGTTTGCATTTATCTGGAAAACGACCCTTTGCTCTGTATTAGGAAGCAGCTTAAGCGTTCTAGAGACACCATTAGGGTTAAAGTCAGCAGCTCCATTAATGCCACGAGCCTTCATGTTCTCTTCTTCTATCCTGTAGTCTTCACTTCGCCGTGTTACAGTTATGGGTGCTCCTTGAAGGGGGAGTGGAAGTTGTAGATTTATTGAGCCAGCAATAGGCTTATTAGTCGTATTCGTCAGCGTCACCGGCACATCAATCGTATCCCCAGGACTCATAAACCGAGGCAGTGCCGTTGAAATAACCACCGGGTCGGCCACGCGCATGGTGTGCTCGGCGGAGCCAAACTCGTCGCCTTTGTAGGCCACGGCCATGATGCGCAGGGCCCCGCTGAACTGGGGCACGCGCAGCTTGTAACGCACCTTGCCGTCGGCGTCGGCGGTGAGCACGCCGCTCCACTTGGCCACCAGCTTCACGCGGCGGTTGGGCACGGGCGTGGTGCGGCGCGAGAGGTCAGAGGCGTCTCCTCCCGTGCTGCTCGTGCCCAGCTCGGGCAGCAGGAAGGGGTACACGTCGTAGGCATTCACTTCCAGGGCGCGCTTCTGGTAGAAGTAGCCGTAGGGGTCGGGCGTGTCGTAGCCTTTGATTTGCAGAATGCCCTCGTCCACGATGGCCAGCGTCACCTGGGCCCTGGGCGCGGTGCTCACCTCAATGGTCTGGAAGGTCTGGGAGCGGCTCAGCGCGGGCGCCTTGATGCCCACGGACAGGCGGGCGCCGGGCTTCTCCACCGTCAGCGGCACGAAGCCGCGGGCCACGGTCAGGGGCAGGCGGTTGTCGGTGATGGCGCGGATGGCGGTGGCCGTCACGTACACGTTGGGCACGTGCTCGGCCTTGATGTCGACCTTCACCTGGGCCGACTTCTGGTCGGTGTTGACGTAAAAGTGCTCCAGCAGCTTGCCGCGCTCCACCGTCACCAGCACGCGGCCGGCGAAGGGCGTTTTCAGCAGCAGCGTGGCGGTTTCGCCGGGTGCATACTTAGGCTTGTCGGCCTCGATGGTCACCTCGCCCTCGTTGTTCACCTCGAAGGAGTTGGCCTGGGTGTCGCCGGCGCCGTAGGCGTAGAAGCGCTGGGCCACGTAGGTAGCCGCGCCGGGCCGGCTGATGCGCACCTCGTACTCACCGGAGTAGACGGGCGTAAATGTGAGGCCGGTTTCGCTGCCCACTTGCTGGGTTTTGGTCAGAATGGTTTGCTCGCGCCGCTGGGAGTTGTACACGTAGCGGCCGCCCTGGCGCTCCAGCACCGTTTCCCAGAGCAGGCGCATCACCTTGATGGTGGCCTGCGCCGTGGTGGGCTGGCCCTTGGGCGTGAGGGCCATGAAGCGCAGCGGCACCGGCTGGCGGGTGCTCACCAAATCCTGCACCTGCTGAATGCCGAACATCGTGGCCTGGGTTTGCACCTCGAACGTGGCCAGGCGGTTCACGGGCCGGCCGGTTTCATCGAACACCGTGGCGAAGGCCGTGCCTTCGAGCGTGCCCAGGTCGCGGGTGTCGGGCACGTCGTAGCTGGCCGTGCCCTTGCCGGCCTCGTCGGTGGTGCCTTCGCGCACGGTCTTTTCGAAGCTGACATCCAGCGCCGTGCCGGCATCCTCCTCGCCGTACTCGTTGCGCCGCCGCTCCCCGCTGCTGATGGCGAAGGAGTAGCTAGGGTACTTCTTCGCCTCAAACACCTTGCTGCGCAGCGAAAACTCCACCTCAAACTTGCGGTCGGTGGCCGGCGGGCCAAACAGGTTCAGGGCCTGCAGGCTGGCCGTCACGCTCTGGCCGGGCCGCAGCACCGTGGGCGCGGCCGTCACCGTCAGCTTCAGGCGGTCGGGAATGAATTCCTCCACGCTGATTTGCTTGGAAGTCAGCAGCACGTCGTTGCCGGTGAGCACCTCCAGGGTGTAGAGGCCGGTCATGATGCCGGGCGGCAAGATGAAGCGGCTTTCAAACGAGCCCACGGCGTTGAGTTGCTGGCGCAGCACGGTGTACTCCTTGCCCGTGGGCAGCAGCAAGCGGATTTTCAGGGGCAGGCCCGCCGGGGGCGTCTGCCAGTCTTCGGTGCGCACCACAGTGTTGGTGCGCACGGTGTCGCCGGGCCGGTACAGGTTGCGGTCGCCGTACAGGAAGGCCTGGTAGCGCGCCGTGTTGCTCTGCAGGCCGCCCACTTCGAAGCGCGAGGTTTCGACCTTGCTGCGGTCGAGGGCCAAGAAGGTGAAGTCGGCATCTTTCACGGCCGTCACCAGACCCAGCTTGAAGCGGCGCTGGAAGGTGACGGAATCAAACTCGGCCACCCCTGAGGCACTGGTCGTGGTGCTGCCTATCACCTGGTTGTTGGAGCTCACCAGGTTCACCGTCACCCCGCTCAGCGGCTCGGCCGTGCGGATGGAGTTGGCGAAGATGGTGACGCCGGCCGTGCTCTGCTTCACTATCAGGCCCACGTCGGTCACGGCCACCAGCTTGCTCACTTGCAGCCACTGCCGCTCGGTGTCCTGCACCCGCACCACGTACAGCCCCTTCATGGGGCCGGTGAATTCCAGGTCTTTCAGGTTGAGGTTGAGCAGGCGCAGGCCGGCCTCGCGCGGCAGGGCATCCACCGAGATGGTGCGCTCCGACAGCACGTCGCCAATCTGCTCGGTGTTGTAGTAGCGGTAGCTGTGGTCCACGTACTCGCCTTCTTCGGTGTCGCCGCTTTCGTCGCCGTAGCTTTCCTCGTCGCCGCCGTAGCCGTAGTCGGCCCCGCTGCGCAGTAGCTGCTGAATGTTGTTGGCGTAGACCTTAGCGATGGTCACCTTCACCTTTTGCACCTCGTTGATGCGCAGACCCAGGTTGCGGCTCCCCAGCGCGTCGAGGTACATCGCCTTCTCGCCGCTGAGGAAGCTGATGCTGGGCCGCTCCACGCCAAACGATACGGGCTGGTTAAACCATTCGCCCAGCTCGCCGCCCAGCAGCCCACGCGTGCCCTTGGCCAAGACTATTTGATAGGTTTTGCCTACTTCAAAGCCGCCCTTCAGGGCAAAGCCGCTTTCCAGGGGCTCGATGCTGAAGGCCACGGCGGGCTTCACCGTCAGGTGGGGCTGGATTTCGGCCGTGCTCACCGGCTGGCTGGTGAGCAGCGTCACCACCGGCTCGCCGTTGAGCAGGGAGCCGGTCAGCTCGCGCACTTCCAGTACGCTGGGCTCGGGCACACTCAGCTGGGCCGTCAGGGGCTTGTCGGTGGGCTTGTCGCCGCCCAGAGGCTTGAGGCCGGGGGCCACGTCCACGGTCACGGCCGCGCCGGGGCGCACGTCCTGCATAAAGGTCAGGGCCACCATCTTGTCGGGCTCGGCTGAGCTTACTTCCACGGCCACGGGCTTGCCATCCTGCGTCACCTTCAGCAGCGAGCGCAGGTCGCTGGGCCGCACGGGGTAGTTGAACACGAGGTTGGCGCGCAGCTCGGCGGTGCCGGTGGCCCGCTGCGAGCGGCCGTAGAACACCTGCGGGGCGGCCATGCCCAGGTAGGGCGTGTGGAACTTGCGGCGGTCCAGCTCCAGCTTCTGCTTGCCCGAAGGCAGGACGGCGGTGCGGAGCGCCGCATTGAACACCGTGCTGGGTCGGAAGGGCTCCAGCGGCGAGAACGTCAGCTCCCGGTCGGCCGTCCACTTGAACTTGCCGCGCACGGCGGGTGTGAACTGCACGTACTGCGTGGTGTCCCAGCGGTTGAGCTGGGCGTCGTTCACCACGGCCTGGTCGAAGGTGAACACCACGTTGGAATAGGGGTCAATTTCTTCGCCGTCGCCTTTGGCCTGCTCGGCCGCCTGCTCTTGGGCCGACTTTTTAGAGCACGAGGAAACGGAGGCCAGCAGCAGAAGCAGCAGCGGCAGGAAGCGGTAACGGGCCAGCATGGGAAGGGGAGGGGTAAAACCGGCCGGAAGGTACACTACTGCCGTGGTTTTGCCGCAGAGCTTTCTTTAAAATGCGCGTATTTTTTCGGCGAATGGTACAATGTCGTATTGCTGTGATGTTGCCCGTAAGAGCGAGTAAAACCATCCTAATTGGAAAGCCCAGCCTCACGTACCTGTGCTTTCAAACAGCAATAAAAAACTCCAGCATGAACGCCAGCATGTTAAGCTCCGCCGCATACCATGGGCCGTCGGCAGCGTATTCTTGCTGCTGCCCATCCTATCCCTCCCGCCCATGCCCGCCAGCCAGACCCGCCTCCACGACGATGTTTCCTATCTAACCAGCCTGCAGCCCGCCCGCAACTGCCACAATCTAAGCTCACTTAACCAAGCCGCCGACTACATCAAAACCGTGTTTGAGGGCCTGAGCTGCTCCGTGACCGAGCAGGAGTTCAAAGCCGACGGCCGCCTTTACCGCAACATCATTGCTTCCTTCGGCCCGGCCGAGGCGGAGCGCGTCGTGCTGGGCGCCCACTACGACGTGTGCGGCGACCAGCCCGGCGCCGACGACAACGCCAGCGCCGTGGCCGGCCTGCTCGAAACCGCCCGCCTGTTGCACCAACAGAAACCCAAGCTGCCCCTGCGCGTCGATTTCGTAGCCTACCCCAACGAGGAGCCGCCCTACTTCGCCACCGACTACATGGGCAGCGCAGTACACGCCAACTCCCTGAAAAACGCGGGCGCCAGGGTGCGCTGCATGGTTTGCTACGAGATGATAGGCTACTTCAGCGACGCGCCCAATTCCCAGAGCTTTCCCAATGAGGCCTTGGCCCATCTCTACCCCAGCGCCGGCAACTTCATTGTGGTGGTGGGCAAAACCGGGCAGGAGGCCTTCACCGAGCGGGTGCAGCGCCTGATGCAGCCCCACGCCCGGCTCGACGTGCAGCGCATCAACCTGCCCGAAAGCATGGGCCTGGCCGGCCTCTCCGACCACCGCAACTACTGGCGCTGCGGCTACGACGCCGTGATGATAAACGACACTTCCTTCCTCCGCAACCCCCACTACCACCAGAAAACCGATACCATCGACACCCTGGACTTCCCCCGCATGGCCGAGGTGGTGAATGGGGTGTACGGCGCGGTACTGGGGCTGATGAGGTGATGTGCTGATTGTTTGATGTGCTGATGTGCTGATGCGCTGGTTTTTGTGATGAGGTGATGGAGGCGTTCGGCCTCTGTCATTGCGAGCGGAACGCAGTGGAGCGCGGCAATCCTTCCTCTCTGAGCGACCAACCTGCTAATGTGAAAAGCCCCAACGCCAGCACTGGCATTGGGGCTTTTTTTAGGTGTCACAACTTGTTTGCGGCTGAATGCTAGAGGACGGATTGCCGCGCTCCGCGTTGCTCCGCTCGCAATAACACGTCTTTTTACTTCATCACCAAAATCAACACCTCAGCACATCAAAAAATCAGCACATCAAGCAACTACTCCTTCACCAGCTGCCGGCTGAACACCATGCCGTCGATGTCGAGCACCAGCGTGTACACGCCGGCTTGCTTGAGGCCCAGCTCTTCGCTGCGCAGCTCGTAGCTGTAGTTACCGGCGGCTTGCCGGCCGCGGCTCAGGGTTTTCACCCGGCGGCCGGCAGCGTCCACTACCGTCAGGCGTACCTCGCTGGCTTTGGAGAGGGTGTAGCCCAGGTTGAGCACGTCGGCCACGGGGTTGGGGAAGGTTTCTACCTTGTACTCGGCGGTGGAGGCCGTGAGCTGGGTGCCGGTTACGGTGTTTTCGATGTCCCACTGCACCACGTAGCGGTGCGTGATGCGGTGCGGCGACACGGCGTGGCTGGAGGTGGTGGTGTCAATTACCTCGGCCCGGATGGTGTGGTTGCCGCCCGTGAGCAGCGCCAGCGGCACGGTTTCCTGCTCGGTGTTGCCGCCAAATGTCACGCCGTCGCGCTTCCAGGTCACCTTCAGGGTGTTGGGCGTGGGCTTGAGCAAGGTCAGCGAGAAGGGAATGTCCTGGCTGGGGTTGGCCTGGCTCAGGTTGGTAGGGGAGAAGGCCTCCAGGGCGCGGGTGCCGGAGTGAATGCGCTCGATGATGGTTTCGATGCACACCGAGCAGAACGGCGCGCCCAGAAACTGCATCTTGCAGTTCTGGTGGGGCTTGCTCCAGCTGGGGTCTTCCACGTAGGGGAAGTTGCCGATGCCATTTTGGCCCACCCAGCTCTGCCAGCGCAGGGCGCCCACCACGGCCGGCTGGGTGCGGTTGGCCCGCTCGTTGGCAAACTGGGCGCCGGCCCAGTACTCGTCGGCCAGGTTGGCGAAGGAGTGGCCCATTTCGTGGATGCAAATTTCGCTGGCCGAGGGGTGGGCCGTGATGGTGGCAATGGCCCCGCCCGTGCCGCCATACTCGGCCGTGTTCACAATTACAGCAGCTTGGGTGTAGAGCGGGAAGTTGGCGGCCATTACGGCCGCCAGGGCGCTTTGCCCGGTCGTCACCACCGCGCGGTGTACGCCGGCATTATCGAAGCGAGTGCTGAAATACGTGTTGGAGGTGCCCGCCGGGAAGTTGGGCGCCGAGTTGCAGTCGGATGCCGTGCGCGGGTGCGTGGTGCCCGACTGCTGCGAGGGCACCCGGATGGCAAACACGTTGAAGTAGCGCTGGTACTGGCGGAAAGGCTCGGTGCGGAACAGGTCCGTCACCATCTGGTTCACGTCGGTGCGGAAGCGGGCCATTTCGCTGGCCTGGTAGCCGTCGCCCACAAACACCAGGTTGATGCGCTTGTTCAGCGGACCGTTTTTAATCAGCGTATCCACTGGGAAGGTCTGGGCCAGGGCGGCCGAGGCACTCCACACCAGCAGCGCCAGCAGCAGGGTAAAGTTTTTCATAGATGAGAAAGTTAAAAGTTATAAGTGAAAAGTTAAAATCAAGGAGTCGGAGAGGGAGAAGCTTTTAACTCTCAACTTTTAACTCAAATGGTTAGAGGGAAAGTCGCCAACACGGGCGCGGGGGTTGCGGGGCTTACCTCCTGCACGCGCACGGCCTTAGCCTGCGCCGGCAGCGCCAGACGCAGGAAAAACTCGGCTTCGGGCAAGGCCACCTCGCGGCGCTCCAGCCGGCCGCCGCTGCCTTCGGCGGGGTACTCTACCTGCTGCAGCAAAGGGTGGGGCAGGCGCTGCGCCGTGCCCACGGGCCGGCCGGCGGCGTCGAGCAGGGTCACGAGGAGGTAATTGGGGCCGGCGGCATCTTCGGCCGGCGCCTGGGCCTCGCCCGGCACGGCCGTGGCCTTCAGCAGCTCGATGCGGCGCGGGCCAGGCGGGCGGGTGCTCATCAGAAACGACACAAACAGCAGCTGCGGCGCGGCGGTGGCGGGCGCCGTTGTGGTCAAAGGCTGGTACTGGTAATTTGCACGAGCGCAGGCCCAGCTGCCCGGTAGCAGTCCAAGTCCCAGAATGATGGCGCGCAGCGTGGTCGTCATCCTTCAAAAATAAGGCGCTGACGGCGAATTTGAAAGCCGCGCCCCGGGGTGCCGTACCTTTGCCCCGACGGCCGCCCCGGCCGTCCCGCTGCCCGTATGCGCATTCTGCACGTTCTCTCTGCCAACTTCTTCGCCGGCTCGGCCGCCTACGCCGTGCACCTGGCCGAGGCCCACCAGGCCCAGGGCCACCAGGTGTGGCTGCTGTCGGATTCCGACGAGCTGCCCACCAGCGCCCGGCAGGTGAAAGCGCCCATCAGCAACCGCAAGTACGGTCAGCGCCTGCGCAACATTCAGCTGATTCGCCGCCTGGTGCAGCGTGAGGGCATCGACGTGGTACACGCTCATTCCCGCGCGGCCAGCTGGGTAGCCTACTTCGCCTTGCTGGGCTCCAGGGTGCCGCTGGTGAGCACCGTGCACGGGCGGCAGCACCTGCACGCCTCCACCTCGCTGTTCGACATGTACGGCGACCGGGTTATCGCCATTTGCCGCAACCTGCAAACCCACCTGGTGCAGGAAGTGCAGATGGACCTGGCCAAGATTGTGGCCATCCCCAACGGCATTGCCTTTGGCGCCGAGCTTACGACTCCGCCGGGCGAGGTCCCCCGCCTGGCATTCATCGGCCGCTTCAATGGCGGCAAGGGCGAGCGGGCGGCGGCCCTGCTGCAGCACGTGTTTCCAGAGTTGCTCCAGGAGTTCAGCACGCTACGCCTGGCCCTGATTGGCGGGGAGCTGGAGCAGCTGCCGGCTGCCGGCAAAACGGCCCTGGCGGCGCTGCAGGCCAGCTTCGGCGAGCGAGTGGAAGTGGTAGGGTTTACCGACGACGTGCCGGGCTGGCTGGCACGCACCACGCTGGTCATTGGGGCCGGCCGGGTAGCCATCGAAGCTCTGGGTGCGGGCCGCAACGTGCTGGCCCTGGGCGAAGCCGGCTATGCGGGCCTGGTCGACGACGAAAACTTTGAAGCCGCGGCGGCTTCCAACTTCGGTGATATTTCGGCCCGGGTGGCGCCGACGGATGTAGACTTTGCCGCCGTGCTGGCCGATGCCCAGGCGTTTCTGCGGCGGCCCCGGCCAGTGGCCGAAGCGCTGCAGCAGCGGGTGCGGGCCCACTACAGCCTGCCCCAGGTGGCAGCGGCGGTGCTGGAGGTGTATCAGTCGGCGCGCATGAAAAAGGCCCTGCCCGACTACATCCCCGTGCTGATGTACCACAAGATTCCGGACGCGCCTCTGGCCACCAAGCACCAGATTTACGTCGTCCGCGACAAGTTTGAGCAGCACCTGGCCTATTTCAAAAAGCAAGGCCTGACGCCCATCACCTTCACCGACTACCTGGAGTTTGCCCGCGGCGAAAAGCCCCTGAGCGCCTTCCCTAAGCGTCCCATCATCCTCACCTTCGACGACGGCTACACCGACAACTATACCAACCTGCTGCCGCTGATGCAGCGCTATGGCTACCGCGGCGTGCTCTACCTGCTCGGCGACTTCGACGTGCGCTACAACAAGTGGGACGCCGACACCGACCCGGACGAGCCCCGCTCCGAAATAATGGACTTGGCCCAAAAGCAGGCCTTCGTAGCGGCTGGCTGGGAAATCGGGGCCCACACCATGAGCCACCCCCGCCTCAGCACCCTGCCTATCGAGCAGGCCGCGGCGGAGATTCAAGCTAGCAAAGCCAGCCTGGAAGCTGCCCTCGGCACGCGTATTGAGACCTTCGCCTACCCTTACGGCGACTGCAACCCGGCCGTGAAGCAGGCCGTGCGGGCCGCCGGCTTCGCCCTCGGCATTGTCACCGACACCGGCGGCATGCACCTCGAAGACGACCGAATGCAGGTGTTCCGCGTCAACATGTTCCCCAACGAAACGCCCAGCAGCCTGTTCAAAAAAACCTCCACCTGGTACCGCCGCTACTACCGCTGGAAGCGGAAGAAGTAGTTTTTAGTGCTTGGTGCTTAGTTGTTCGGGCGTGCCTCTGAGCGTGTCATTGCGAGGCCGCAGGCCGTGGCAATCCGTCCTCTAGCACTCAGAAACCAGGTAAACCCAGACATGAAAAAGCCCCAATGCCAGAGCTGGCGTTAGGGCTTTTTACATTACCTGGCTGGTCGCTCAGAGAGGACGGATTGCCGCGTTCCGCTGCGCTCCACTCGCAATGACACGTCTTTTTCGCGAGTCGCGTACCTTTTACTCACTACTCACTCTTTTATCCATCACCCGAAACCACAGCGGGGGTAGGGTGGCCAGCAGCATCATGCCAGGGTAGCCGGTGGGCATCTGCGGGCTGGCGGGCTGAAAGCGCAGCGTGTGGTAGGGGCGGGAGGCTTGATAGTGGTGGTCGGAATGGCGCGTGAGCTCATAGAGCAGGATGCGGCCCAGCGGGTGCTCCGAGTTCCAGGAGTGGTAAGGCTGCACCCGCTCGTAGACGCCGGAAGCGGTGCGCTGCCGCAGCAGGCCGTAGTGCTCCACGTAGTTCACCAGCTGAAACAGCACGTAGCCCACGGCCGCCGTGCCCAGCCAAGCCAGCAGTCCTTTCGGCCCGAAGCCCGCCAGAACCAGGCCCGCCAGCCCGGCCTGCGCCACCTGAAGCTGCAGCATTTGGTTATGGGCCGACCACGGCGACTGGCCTTGCCGGCGCAGGCGCTCAGCTTCCAAGACCCAGGCCCCGCGCAGCTCGCCCAGCACAGCGCGGGGCAGAAAGCGCCAGAATCCTTCGTGGAGCCGCGCCGTGGCCGGGTCGTGCGGTGTAGCCACGTGCCGGTGGTGCCCACGGTTGTGCTCAATGAAAAAATGCGGGTACCAGGCACTGAGCAGTAGTAGCTGGGCCAGGCGCTGCTCCCAGCCCTTGGCCCGGTGCCCCAGCTCATGCGCTACGTTAATGCCCAGCGCCCCGCAGCAGATGCCAACGCTCAGCACGGCGCCGGCTGTTTCGGTCAGGGTGAAGCTGCGGGTGGTCAGGGTGTGTAGGAAATAGGCCAGCAGGCCGTACTGCAGCGGCACGTTGGCATACAGCAGCCCGTCGAAGAAGGGGTGGCGCCGGGCTTCGCTGGCAGCCGGTGCGTCGGCCATGCTCCGGGTGGGCGGCAACAGCCACTCCAGCAGCGGCACCGCGCCAAAGGCGTAAGCCAGCGTGAGCCAGGTCCAGGCGCCGCCCAGGTACAAGCCCAGCAGCGCCGAGCCGGGTACGGTGTAGGCTAACAAGTAGCGCAGGTCGCGGAAAGTAGGCAGCATGTGGCAAAGCTAGTTTTCTAGCAAGATAGCCAGCTTGCACTACTCCGTCAAGTGGTAGCGGGCCAGCACGGCCTGGCCTTCGGCCTCACTCACGCCCAATATTTCCACTTTTTTGAATGGGGCCGTGTGGCCGCTCAGCAGCACCACGCTGCTTTTGCTGACGCCGAATACTTCGGCCAGGAAGGCCAGCAGGCAGGTATTGGCCTTGCCATCCTGGGCCGGCGCTTTTAGCCGCACACTCACGCTGCCGTCGGCCGCCACCAGCAGGGCCGTGCTTTTAGCGCCCGGCTTGGCGCGCAGATGCAGTATCAAAGTCGCAGGGGGTAAGTAGCGCGGATTTTCAATTCCCAAACTGGTCGAAGGTAAAAGGCGCGGAATTAAAGCTCACGCTACTGCGGCTTCACGCGGGCCTGGCCGAACGGGCACTGGTCCAGCACCACGCAGCGGCCACAGGCCGGGGTGTGAAAATAGCAGCACTTCTGCCCGTGAAACATCAGCGCCTCGTGGTGGTCGTACACCTGCTGGGCGTCCCATTCGGGCGGGAGCAGGGCGGCCAGCAGGGCGTGGGCCGGACCTTCGCCCACCTTCGGGCCGATGAGCCCCAGGCGCTGGGCCACGCGATGGTGGTGGCTGTCGACGGGCATGGCCGGAATGCGTAGGTTGCTGAAGAGCAGCGTGGCGGCGCTGGTCTTGGGTCCGATGCCGGAAATGCTTTCCAGCCAGGCCCGGGCTTCGACAATGGGCAGCTCGGCCAGAAAGTCCAGGCTGCAGGGCGGGCGCTGCTCGTCGCCGCAGCGCCGGCTGATTTCGCGCAGCACGGCCTGAATGCGGGGCGCTTTCTGCTCGGGCCAGGTGCAGGCCGCAATAGCTTCTTCCACGGCAGCGGTGGGCGCATCGCGCACCTCTTCCCAGCTCGGAAACGTGGCCCGCAGCTGCTGATAGGCCCGGTGCGAGTCGGCATTCTTGGTGCGGTGCGACAGCAGGGCGCTGACCAGCTCACTGAGTGGGTCTTTGGTGCTGAAAAACCGAAACGGTGCGCCGTACTCGGCGCACAGACGGTCGTGCACCAACAGGGCCTTGCGTTGCAGCTCAGCAAAATCGGCTTCGGCAGGAAGGGGGAGGGGCCCGGTGGCTTTCTTCATGGCTTTTCCTACGGCTCAGGTAGCGGCCGGGATTAACTACAGAGTTATTGTCGGGGCCGGGTTATTAACAAAACACCCCGCCAGGGTACTGGCAGGGTGTTTTTTGTAGTCAGGCGAAAGGTCAGCTCGCTACTGGGCGCTGTTGTACAAGGCAATGGCCTGGCGCTGGTTGTTGGCCTGCTTGCTCTGGAAGATGATGGGCACAATCAGCACCGGAATCGAGGCAAACACGAAAGGCGAGATGCTGGTGCCGGTGTCGGTGGGGCGGAGGGTTTGAATCAGCCCATACACCAGCAGGCCGCCGCCCACGGCATAGCTGGCCAGGGAAGCTTTCTGATAGCGCCGGGCGTCAGCGAGTAGTTGCTGGGCACCGGCGTTGTCAGTGGTGGCCAGGGCCAGGTTGCGCAGGGTGAGGTTCTGGATGGGGCCGTTGTCTTTGGAGAAGTACTCGGTTTTCACCGTGCGGTAGCCCCCGCCGTAGGGGTAGCCGCCATAGCCAAAGCCGCCGTAGCCAATGCTGCCGTAGCGGCCCGGATAAGGCGTTGGGCTATACTGCGTCGAGGTGATGGAGTACAGGCTGATGCGCCCGGTTTTGTCGCGGCGCAGGGTGCTTTCGCGCGAGGCGCCGGGCAGCGTGGTGCGCACGTAGTGGCCGGTTTCGTCATCGTAAAAGCCCACCTCGTCAAATTCCACGCGGCGCTGCCCATCAAGCAAGAGGTAGCTGCGCCCGAAAAGCGGGTTCTTCACCTCGACGTCGTACACGTTGTACACCATGCCGGTTTTCAGCCCCACCTGGTAGCGGGCCGCCCGCGTGGAGCCGCCGGGAATCTGGCCGGGTGGGGTGGGAGCGTAGACTGGCGTAGGGGAAGTTGGGGTCGGCGCTGGCGCCGGCACAGCGGCCCGCCGCACGGTGTCGGCAGCCGGCGGGGTACTCAGCTGCCGGGGCGTCTCGGTGCGGCGCGGAGCGGGGGGCGGCACGCTGGGCGGCGCCCCCAGCTGCCGGGGGCCGTCGTCCTGGGCCTGGGCCGCGCCGCTGCCGAGTGTTAGCAGGGCCACCGCCACGAAAAAGAAAGGTTTCATGCGCATGAGAAGAAGGAAACCAGTCGCTGTGCACGACGGGCCTGGAAGTTTTCAAACAACAATGAACACCGAAAAAATGAAAGCGGGGTGAGGGCCGCCTTACTTCAGCAGCTTTTCCAGCAGGCTCAGGCTGTCCGAGAGGTCGTTGCTGGTTTCAAAGTCCAGGGGCTTAAGAATGTAACCGCTCACGCCCAGCCTCTCCGCGTTTTCGCGGTCCACGTCCATCTCCGAAGTGGTGGTGATGAACACCGGGATGTGCTGAAAGTCGGGAATGGCGCGCAGCTCGGCCAGAAACTCGTGCCCGTTCATGCGGGGCATGTTCAGGTCGAGCAGGATGACTTCGGGCAGGGGCCGCAGGGGCTCGGCACCGTTGCGGCCCAGCAGCAGGTCCAGGGCTTCTTCGCCGTTGAAGGCCGTGTGCAGCTGGTGCGGCACGTTAAACTTGACGAAGGACTTCTCCGCCGTCATGGTGTCAAAAATATCGTCTTCTACGAGTAATACAGTACGCATGGTGTCAGGATTGAGCCGCCGGGGCGCGGCGGCAGGCCCACAAGCAAAGGTCGGGCCTTAGAAGTTAAGACCGAATGAATTTAGCGGGCCAGGGCGGGGCCGGCTGGGCTACGCCGGCTCCTTGGGCCAGGTAAATACAAAGGCGGCTCCCTGTCCAACGGCCGACTCGACCCGAATAGTGCCCTTCTGCTCATCAATTATTTTTTTGACGATGCTCAGGCCAATGCCGGTGCTTTCGCTGCTGTGCCGGTCCCGCAGGGTCTGGAACAGCAGAAAAATTTTCTGGTGGTACTCGGGCGCGATGCCCGGCCCGTCGTCGGCCACCCGGAAGGCGTAGTGGCTGCCGGCATCTTCGCAGCTCACGGCCAGGTGGCCGGCCCCGCGGTGGTGGTACTTCACGGCGTTGCTGAGCAGGTTGGTAAACACCTGCTGCAGGCTCAGGCGGTTGGTCACGAAAGTGGGCAGGCCGGGCGCCAGGGCCAGCTCAAAGTCGGGCGGCACCACCAGCTCGCCCACTTCGCGCACCAGCTCGGCCACGCTCACTTCTTCGGCAGTGAAGTTGGTGCGGCCCGCGCGGGCATAGGCCAGCAGGCCGTTGATGAGGTCGTCGAGCCGGGCCAGGCGGCCCTTCATCTGGCCCAGGTAGGTGCGCATCTGGGGCGACAGCTCGGCGGCCAGCTCTTCCTCAATCCACTTCACGATGGTGGCAATGCCCCGTAGCGGCGCCTTGAGGTCGTGCGAGGCCACGTAGGCAAACTGGTCGAGCTCCTGGTTGCGCTTTTCGAGGGCGCTGAAGCTTTCGTCCAGGGCTTCGGTCATTCGGTTGAGCAGCACAGCCAGGCCGCCCAGGTTGTCTTTTTCCTTGTCGGGAATCTTCACTTTATAGTCGCCCTGCACTACCTGCTCGGCCAGCTCCCGGATGGCGGCAATGCGCTGGGCAATGCCGGCATTCACGGCCGACAGCTCGGCTTGCAGGCGGCGGTTGTCGGCCAGCTCCCGCACAATCTTGCGCACCAGCCCCACCACAATTACCAGCGCCAGCACGGCCGAAAGCAGCACGGCCAGCGGCGTGGTCTTTTCAAAGGTTTCCTGCAGGGCGCTGCGCTGGGCCAGCAGCAGCAGCTCATTCCGGCGGATGCGGGCGTACAGGATGCGTACCTGCCGCATGGTTTGCCGGTCGGTGTCGAGCAGGGTTTGCATGGTGGAGTGGCTCATGGCGGCGTGCGTTTCCGTCATGGGCCGCAGGATGCGGAACTCCTGCTCCACCAAGCGGCTCAGCGAGTCGAGCCGGTCGCGCTGCGCGAAGTTGTCGGCCGTAAGGGCCATGACCCTGCTGATGCTGTGGGGCAGCTGGTTGGTGGCGATACTGTAGGGCGACAGGTACACCGTGTCGCCGGTGAGCAGGTAGCCGCGCACGCCGGCCTGGGCATCTTTCAGCACGGCTGTGATGCTTTCCACTTCCTGCAGAACCTGGTAGGTGTGCTCTACCCGCTGGGTTTGAATGCTCAACCCGCGGATGCTCCAGAACGAGGCGGCCGAGGTGAGCAGCAGCACGCCCATGGCAATGGCGAAGCCCAGTAGGATTTTAGTGTCGGTTTGAAGGCGCATAGCGGGCGAAGGTATGCCGCCTGAACGCGCCCCGGCGGCCCGGGGTTGGGGCGCCGGAGGCGGGCCGTATCTTCGCAGCCCATGCGCCTCACCCTCACCGACCGCCTCAGCAGTCCCCAAAACCCCCGCATCAAGCAGCTGCTGCGCCTGCAGCAGAAGTCGGCCGAGCGCCGCGCCCTCGGCCTCACCCTGGTCGAAGGCCTGCGCGAACTGGGCATTGCCCTCGAAATGGGCGTGCCGGTAGCTACGCTTTTTACCTGCCCCGAGTTGGCCAATGCCGGCGCGCTGGCGGACCTGCCGCGGCTCTTCGCCAGCCAGCCCGACGGTCCCGCGCCCGAGTGGTTCGAGCTGAGCCGGGCAGTGTTCGAGAAGCTGGCCTATCGCGAAGGCTCCGACGGCATCTTGGCCGTGCTGCGCACGCCCCAGCGCCAGCTGGCCGACCTGCAGCTGCCGGCCAACCCGCTAGTCATCGTGCTCGAAGCCGTAGAAAAGCCCGGCAACCTCGGTGCCATCCTGCGCACCGCCGACGCGGCCCCGGTCGATGCCGTGCTCATCGGCGACCCGCGCACTGACCTCTACAACCCCAACGTCATCCGGGCTAGCATCGGCTGCGTGTTCAGCGTGCCCACCGTGGCGGCGCCCATGGCCGAGATTCTGGCTTTTCTGCGGGAGCGCGGCATCCGCACGCACGCTGCGGCCCTGGCGCCCGAAGCCCGGCCCTACACCAGCTACGACCTGGCTCGCCCCACGGCCCTGGTCATGGGCACCGAAGCCGACGGCCTCAGTTCCGCTACCCGTGCTGCCTGCGACGAGACCCTCATTATCCCTATGCGCGGCCGCATCGACTCGCTCAACGTGAGCGTAGCCACCGCCGTGCTCACCTTCGAAGCCGTGCGGCAACGTTTAGCAATAAACAGTTAACAGTGAGCAGTTAGTAATAAGGGCTTGATGTTTTTGCTGTCAAACATAGCTTTGCCAGCTATCAATGTAGAGCTAATAGCTGTTCATTGCTCATAGTTCACTGCTAACTGTTTACTGTTAACTATAGAATGGCGCGCTTATCGTCTCCTTTGCCCACACAGGACCCTGGCCTGGGCGAGAAATTCACGGCCCGCACCCAGCGGCAGGTCAACCGCGACGGCACGTTCAATGTGCGGCGGCTGGGCCCTAAATGGGTGCCAGGCGACTGGTACCATTACTGGGTGAGCTTATCGTGGCCCCGTTTTGGGGTGGCTTTGCTGGGCTGGGTCACATTTATCAACTCGGCTTTTGCGGCCGGCTACATGGCCATCGGCTACCAGGCTAGCCTGCTGGGTGCGCCGCCTGCCTCTTCGTGGTGGGAGCGGTTTCTCGATGCCTTCTTCTTTTCGGTTCAGACCTTCACCTCGGTGGGCTACGGCGTCATCTCCCCCAAAGGCATAGCGGCGGGCTTTTTGTCGTCGTTTGAGGCATTGGCCGGGGTGCTCACCTTTGCTGTCATCACGGGCGTAGTGTATGCCCGCTTTTCCAAGCCCACGGCCCGCATTCTGTTCTCCGATGCGGCCATCATCACGCCGCCCGACCCCAAAACGGGGCTGCGCCGGTTCATGCTGCGCATTGCCAACGAGCGCACCAACACGGTGATTGACATGACGGCGCGCATCATTCTGTCCGTCATGCACCGCGACTTCACCCGGCGCTACTACGCCCTGCCGCTCGAGCGCGACAGCGTCATGTTCTTCCCGTTGAACTGGACCCTGGTGCACGACATCGACCCCGAGTCGCCGCTGTATGAGCTGACACCGGAAGACCTTGAAGCCCAGAATGCCGAAATTCTCATCCTGCTACGCGGCTTCGACGATACCTATGCCCAGGACATCAACGCCCGCTGCTCGTACCGCTACGACGAAATCCGCTGGAACCACCGCTTCGTGCGCCCTTACCGCACCACCGAAACCGGCGAAACTTTGCTCGACCTGAACCTATTATCCATCACCGAAGAAGGGTAGGAGGCGGGCTACTCCTTCACAAAGACGTAGCCCCCTTTTTCGGCCCCCCAGCGCTGCTGGCCGGCGGCATCGTAGCCCCGGTCCCAGCTGCGCAGCTCGCGGGGCGTGAGCACCACTTCGGAGGTGGCATAGGCAGCGCCGCGCAACTCGCTGGGGCAGCTGCGGCCGTCGGTGCTGCCGGTGTACTGCTGAGGTCCGGTTTTGGTGAGAAACACCGAGCAGCCGGCTTTGGCAACCAAGGAGTCGGGCGTCAGGGCGCGGAGTGCCGCATTTTCGGCCGGGTTTTTCCAGGCACCCACAAAGCGCCTGGCCCCGCGCAGGGTGTACACGGCGCTTTCGAAGCGCCCGTCGGCCAGGCGTTTCAGGTGGTACATGCGCTGCCGGTAGGGGGCATCCTGGGCCGAGGCCATGGCCTGCTCCACGTAGAAATAATACTCGGGCCGCTCCGGCCACACGCGCACGATGTGCAGCCGGATGTCATAGTACGATTTATCGGCTGCGGCCTGGGCTGTGGTGTTAAAATTCCCCGCCAGCATGGCCGCCACCTTGGGCAGGTCGGCTTCGGTGGTGGGCAGGGCCGCCGTGGAAGCAGCGGGGGCGGCAGCACGCTGGGCGCAACTGCTAAAGGCCAGCACAAGGGCTGCAAAGGCGTACGGAACCAAATGTTGCGCTTTCATAGCTGCTAACATACTCAGCAAGCTGGGAATGGACGATAGTCAGCTAATAAAGGGGCACGTGGTTGCCCGTGCTGCTTTGCCTGCGTCACAGTGCGCTACAGTAGTGTTATTGGGGGCATGAGCCAGGCCTCGAATCCTAAATAAAAACTCCTCCGCCTGAAGCAGGCAGAGGAGTTTTCATGGTGGGCTTTACACCGCTAAAACGTTGCTGAGATACACCGCAAGCGCATTGCCGAACTGGCTACTTGCGCGCCTGAGCAGACGGAGCAGGAACTGCCTCGCCCAGCAGGCGGCCAACTGGGCCTGCGCACCCCCACCGCCCGCACCCGCTAGGCGCTGACGGCCGCCTTGCAAGCGGCGTTGGCCTGGATAACGGCCAAGGATGCCCAAAACTGGTTTGACCCCTGTGGCCACCACGTACACTGACTGTGAAATTGCTCTGGTTATGACCGAGTACTTAGTTTCCAAACCGCACAAAAAGGTCCCCGACCAGGCCAGCCGGGAGACCTTTGTGCGGTGCGTGCGGCTTAGCACTTTAGGTGCGATGGCTGCTGGGCAGGGCAGTTAACATGCCCACCCAGCTAGTTCACCAGCATGACAAAGCCATTGACGAAGTCGTTGTTGTTGACAGTAACACTGGCGGCTGAGTCGCTCATTATGCCCATGCCAATGGTGTAGGTGCCGGGGGCAAGGCCCGTAACGGTGGCGCTGGCCGTATAAATCCGTCTTTCGGTGCTAAGGGGCACTACCATGTAGCCGCCGCCAACGAAGTTGGTAATTGTTCCGGCACCCAAGCGGTAGCACATGCCAATTCGTACGGGAGCTGTGTGGCTGCTGTCATGCCTATTGGTGCGCTGCCCGAGCCAACAATCTTTTGGGTGGTAGCAGTAACCACAAGAGTAGTGGTGGGGCCGATGAATTGATACCCAGTGTTGTTTGTTGTGACAGCGGTAATTAAGCCAGTAAAGCCGCCCACACTTACTACTCCCTGCGTGCCAGCCGGGCCCTGCGGCCCGGTTGGACCTTGCGGACCAGCCGAGCCTCTGGCCTGCCGTCCCTGCGGGCTGCACGGGCACGCAGCCTGTCCGCTGGGGCACTTCCGCTGCGCCTACAACATTCGGGTGGAACAGCTGCTGAACACGTTGGGGCCTACTCCTAAGGAATGTCTATTCGAAGGGCTAACAAACGAAAAGCCCCTGGCCAAGTCGACCAGGGGCTTTTCGTTTGTTAACCTTTAGGTGACAGGAGCAAAGCACGGAGTCCGTGTGCACTATCCTTTGGAGCTGTTAGTTAACCACCATGACAAAGCCATTTACCCAGTCATTGTTGGTTAGGTTTACGCCGGAATTATTCAGAACGCCCATGCCTACCCGGTAGGTGCCCGCCGGCAAGGTGACGGTTGCGTTAGCTGAGTAAATACGACGTTCGGTGCTCATTGGGGCTTGCACATAGTTGACGCCAACGAAGTTTGAAATTGTTCCGCCTGCAATGGGCTGGTAGCACATGCCAACTTGAATATTGAAAGTCGAAGCGGAGGCCAGGCCCATTGCGCCGCTTGCCGAAGCAACTATCTTCTGGGTAGAAGTAACGGTGATGGTTGCCGTGGGTCCTGCAAACACATAAGCATTTTGGGCAGTCAACGCGCCAATGGTGCCGGCAAAGCCAGCAACTGTTGGGCCCGGGGTGGCCGCCGTGGTCTGAACAGTGTTGTCGGGGAAGATGATACCCTGACCGGCCGTGCTTACTTTGATGCTACCGCCGGCTACTTCAAGCCTCTGGGTGGGCGTGGTGGTGCCGATGCCCACGCGGCCGTTGCCGCTAATGCGCATCAGTTCGGTGCCGTCGCCATTTTTGCCGCCCTGATAGAATACGTGGCTGGCCGCGGCCGCGTCGACGTGGTAGTTGAGCTGCAGGTTGCTCACGCCAAAGCCGTAGTGGACAGTGTTGCTGCCCCCGTCCCACAGGGTAATCTTGGGCTCTACGGCGGTGGGGGTAATGCTCAGCCGGGACAGGGGGGTGGTGGTACCAATACCTACATTGCCGCCGGTGAGATTAAAGTTGAAGTTGGCTTGGTTGATGGTGGTGTTGCCGGTCAGGGTTCCGCCGAGCTGAATGTTGTTCCCGGTTTCGGTCAGGCCGTTGCTGGCCGTGGTGGCGTCCAGGGCGGCAGCGGTGCTCACGCCCAGCACGCCGTTGGCATCGGCCGTCACAATGTTGGTGCCCGTGCCCGTCAGGCTGCGCACCCGGGCTGTGCCGTTGATGTCCAGCGTGTTGGTGGGCGTGGTGTTGTTAATGCCCACGCGCTGGTCAGCCCGCAGGGTCATCACCGTTTGGTCGGCCAGGATGTTGCTGTCGCGGCCCAGCTTAAAGTCGAGTTGGGTAAACTGAGCATCAGTAGCAGTATTGATAGCGTAGCGGCCAAGGGCCATTTCCGCGTAGGCGCCCCAGCTTTCGTTGCTGGCACCGGGCCGGGAAAGGCGCAGCTGGGTTTGGGTGCTGTTGGTAGGGGTGGCGTCGTTGATAACCGCGCCGCCCTGCACATCCAGCCGGGCCTGCGGTGCTGTGGTACCAACGCCAACATTGCCGCCGTTGGGGTTGAGCACCAGCGGGTAGTTCAGGGCGAGGGTGGAGATGTCGGTGCTTTGCAGCCAGGCGCCGAAGCTGCTGTTGCCGCCCATGTCGAGGATGGCGTTGTCGGAGGTTTGCAGGCGGCTGATGAGGCCCGCGCTCTGGGTGGTGCCGGAGGTGGCGGGCCAGGCGTTGCCCGTGCCGCGCACGTGCAGGCGGGCGGCGCTGGTGGCGCCGATGCCCACCGTGCCGGAGGTGCTGGTAAAACTCAGACTGTTGGCTCCCAGCCCGATGGTGGTGTTCTGGGTCAGGGCCCCGCCCAGGCGGATGTCGTTGCTGGTTTCGGTCAGGCCGTTGCTGGCCGTGGTGGCGTCCAGGGCGGCGCCGGTGCTCATGCCCAGCACGCCGTTGGCGTCGGCCGTCACGATGTTGGTGCCCATGCCCGTCAGGCTGCGCACCCGGGCCGTGCCATTCACGTCCAGCGTATTGCTGGGCGCATTGGTATTGATGCCGATGTTGCCGGCTTCGGTAATGCGCAGGCGCTCCGTATTGTTGGTGCCGAAGCGCATGGCGAAGTTGGCATATTGCCAGATAAATGCTTGATTAGCAGCGGAGGGGTGAGCCGTATTGTTTATGCCGATGCCAAAAAACGAGCTTGAGTTGTCGTTAACCATGCGGGTCTCGCCCACACTGCCCGTGTTAGTATTCTGAATTTGAATTGAGGGGCCCACCAGGTTGGACCCAATGGTCAGCGGAGCCGAAGTGGCGGCCGGCGTAGTGCCTATTCCCAGGAAGCCAGCAATGTTGCCCCCTCCGCTGATGCGGAAGCTGGCAGCCTGGTCGGCGGCGTTCTGGTTCTGAATAAAGTTGGTGCCGTCGGGGAAGGCCTGCGTGGCCGACAGGTTGCCGTTGGCATCGGTAGTGACTACCCGGCTGCCGGTGCCGGTCAGCCCGCGCAAGCGGGTGCTGCCGTTCACATCGAGCAGGGCTGTAGGCGCCGTCGTGCCAATCCCTACGTTGCCGTTGCTGTTGAACGTCATCTTAGGCGCGGCCCCGGTTGTCGAGTTGGTATACAGGTGCATCTGCGAAGCCGATATACCAAACCCGTAGAAGTCGTTGCCGCTGGCGTCGTTGTACAGGCTCAGCTTTTTGGCGGCCACATCGCTGGGGCTGCTGCCAATGGAGCTGCCCAGGTCCAGCAGGTTCTGGGGGCTGGTCGTGCCAATGCCTACGCGGCCGGAAGGCATCAGGCGCATCACGTCGCGGTAGTTCTGGCTGGCATCGCCGTACGAGCCAGTAGCACTTGCGCCCACTTGCAGAGCCAGCCCGGTTTCGGCGCCGCCGGCCCGGAAGATGGCCGTGCTGCCGTCGTGCTGCATGTAGAGGTGGTCCCAGGCAGCACCGTTGCGTATCCCCAGCGTACCAAGCACGTCGAGCTTCAGCTCAGGAGTGGCAATGCCTACGCCGACGTTGCGGTTAGCCAGCACGCGCATGGCTTCTCCATCCACAGTGTTGAACAGCAGCGACGACCGTACCACCCCACTGGTGATGCCTTCGGCTTTGCCGGATATGGTAGCCGTCCGGGTGTACCCGGTGCCATTGTACCCAAAGAAGTTTATCAAGCCCAGGTCGTCGTTGGCAATAACAGCCTGCGGACTGGACACCGTGCCGCGGCTGCGCGCGATATTGAAGTAAGGCGTAACGCTGGCGCCCGAGGTGAGCATGGTAATATCTCCTTCCCCAGTGTTGCTGGTCACTATCAGGCGCGACGCGGTGCCCCCATCAGGCAGCGTGGCAAGGTTGTTCCGAACATAAACGTTGGGCGCATTCAGGCCGAGCAGCAAGTGGCCATCGCGGGTGAAGCGGCCGTACTCGGTGCCGTTGGTTACGAGGGGGATGTCTTGGTTGTCAAGCGTGCCGAACTTGCGCTCGGTGGCGCCGATGGTGTTGCCGTCCAGGTTCCAGGAGTCGCCCGGCGTGCTCAGACGCTGCCAGTTGGGGGTGGCCGCCGTGCCGGCGTTGAACCAGAAGCCGGCCAGCGTGCCGGCCCCGACGCCACTGGTGGGCGCATCATTCTGGTACACGATAAGGCCAGGCGAAGGCGAAGCAATGCCCAGGCGCTGGGCCGCCGTCAGGCGGGGCAGCAGCGCGCCTTTACTGGTCGAAACAATGTCCAGGGCCGCCGACGCATCCGGCGCCGTGGTCCCGATGCCCACGCCTGGTGTTTGCGCCTGCGTGAGGTGCGGTAGTGCAACTAGGCATCCCCCCGCAGCTAAAAGGTGTAAAAGTTGTTTCATATTAGATTTTAAGGTGTTCTTTATCAGAACGTAAAGGGTTTGCCAATGGCCTTGCAATAGCGCATTGTATAATGCCAAAGGTAGTTTTCTATATCAGCCGCTCCTATTTCCAGGACTAGCATGAAGATGCTAGTCTTCTTGAGGACTTTATTGAGATAGGCAAGTTGTTTTGCGTTTTAAATATCTGATTAAAAATAATTTACAAGAGTTTTTGCAATCAGGCTTATTCAAAGAAAAAGCATAAAAAAAGCGGTGTGGCGTTGGCCACACCGCTTTTTCAGCGTTACAAAAGAAACAGACCTTACTCGGCCTGCTTGGCGTAGCGCAGACGCTCGTTTTCGTCGAGCAGAATCTTGCGCATGCGTACGCTCTTGGGCGTCACTTCCAGGTACTCATCCTTCTGGATGTATTCCATGGCATCTTCCAGCGAGAATTGACGCTTAGGCGCAATTTTCACGTTCTCATCCGAACCCGAGGCGCGCATGTTGGTCAGCTTCTTGCCTTTCTGGATGTTGATGGTCAGGTCGTTGGGGCGGGTGTGCTCGCCAATTACCTGGCCGCCGTACACCTCTTCGCCCGGGTCCACGAAGAACTCGCCGCGGTCCTGCATCTTATCGATGGTGTAGGCCGTGCCGGGGCCGCTTTCCATGGAAATCAGCGAGCCCGAGATGCGGCCGGGGATGGGGCCTTTGAAGGGCTCGTAGCTCTGGAAGCGGTGGTTCATGATGGCCTCACCGGCGGTGGCCGTCAGCACGTTGTTGCGCAGGCCAATCAGGCCGCGGCTCGGAATGTTGAATTCCAGGTGCTGCAGGTCGCCCTTGGGCTCCATGATGGTGAGCTCGCCCTTGCGCATCGTCACCAGCTCAATCACCTTGCCGGCGGTTTCCTCGGGCACGTCCACCACCAGGTGCTCGATGGGCTCGAGGCGGTTGCCGTTGTCGTCTTCCTTGTACAGCACCTGGGGCTGGCCCACTTGCAGCTCGTAGCCTTCGCGGCGCATGGTTTCAATCAGTACCGACAAGTGCAGAATGCCGCGGCCGTACACCAGGAAGGTGTCTTCGCGGTCGGTTTCCTGCACGCGCAGGGCCAGGTTTTTCTCGGTTTCCTTGAACAGGCGGTCGCGCAGGTGGCGCGAGGTCACATACTTGCCTTCCTTACCGAAGAACGGCGAGTTGTTGATGGTGAACAGCATGTTCATCGTCGGCTCGTCGATGCTGATGCGCTCCAGGGCCTCGGGGTTTTCGGCATCGGCCAGCGTGTCGCCGATGTCGAAGCCTTCGATGCCGGTAACGGCGCAAATCTCGCCGCTGCTAACTTCCGATACTTTGGCTTTGCCCAGGCCTTCAAACACCTGCAGCTCTTTGATTTTTACTTTTTTGATGGAACCGTCGGCTTTCATCAGGCTCATGTTGGCGCCCTCTTTCAGGGTGCCGCGGTGCACACGGCCGATGGCGATGCGGCCCACAAACGACGAATAGTCGAGCGAGGTAATCTGCATCTGCGGGGTGCCTTCCAGCACCGGTGCCGGCGGAATAGAAGCCACCACGGCATCGAGCAGGGGCGTGATGTCGTCGGTTTTCTGCTTCCAGTCGGTGCTCATCCAGCCCTGCTTCGAGGAGCCGTACAGCGTCACGAAGTCCAGCTGGTCTTCCGAAGCGCCGAGGTTGAACATGAGGTCGAATACCTGCTCGTGTACCTCATCGGGACGGCAGTTTTCCTTGTCTACTTTATTCACTACCACAATGGGCTTCAGGCCCAGGTCGATGGCTTTACCCAGCACAAAGCGGGTCTGCGGCATGGCACCTTCGAAGGCGTCCACGAGCAGCAGTACGCCATCGGCCAGCTTCAGCACCCGCTCTACCTCACCGCCAAAGTCGGCGTGACCGGGGGTGTCGATGATATTGATTTTAACGTCTTTGTAGCGTACCGATACGTTCTTGGAAACAATGGTAATGCCGCGCTCGCGCTCCAGGTCGTTGTTGTCAAGAATAAGGTCGTCGAATTGCTGGTGCGCATCGAAGATTTTGGAAGCGTGGATAATCTTATCCACCAGGGTGGTCTTGCCGTGGTCAACGTGAGCGATGATGGCAATATTCCGAATGTTCTGGGCCATGTGTTGTGTTTTTGCGGGTGCAAAGGTACGGAAAAAAAGGCGCAAATCCTTATGGTAATCAATGTTTAACAAGCAGGCAGACGGCCAATGCCTTCTGCTTTGCCTGCCAGCCAAGGATTTCGCCTTAAATCAATTAGCCTGCGCGTAAGGTTCCCACTACCCCGGCGTCTACCGCTTAAACCCGAACCGGTTCGGCGTTTCGTATGTTGCCCAGCTACGTTTCTTAATCCCTTCAATTCATGCGTACTTCCCTGCTGTTTCTTCTGCTCTCCGTACTTGCTTTCAACCCTGCCTGCTCCCAGGACGCCAAACGGGCCAAGGCGGTGCCCGCTGGCCCCCACGGGGCGGCCGTGCAAACGCAAAAGTACCCCCAGCCCCAGCCCGTAACCGGCAAGACCGATGAATTCCCGGTACGCAAAACGGACGCCGAGTGGCGCAAGCAGCTCACCCCGGCCCAGTTCTACATCCTGCGCCAGCAGGGCACCGAGCGGGCTTTCAGCAGCAAGCTGCACAACAACCACGCTGCCGGCCGCTACTACTGCGCCGCCGACCACAACCTGCTGTTTACCTCCGACCTGAAGTTTGACTCCGGCACCGGCTGGCCCAGCTTTTTCGCCCCGGCTACCGACAACAGCGTCAAGGTGACGGCCGACAACAGCTACGGCATGAGCCGCGACGAAGTGGTGTGCGCCAAGTGCGGCGGCCACCTCGGCCACGTCTTCAACGACGGCCCCGAGCCCACCGGCCTGCGCTACTGCATGGACGGCGACGCGCTGGTGTTTGAGCCGAAAAAGTAGGCTCAGACCGTTTTTAAGGGCATTCGTAACCTGAAAGAACGATGTAGAGACGCAATATTTTGCGTCTTCGGGACCGCGCCATCAGGACGTTCTACTGGTGTCGTTCAACGACGAGGCGCAAAATGTTAGCTGCGCTGACCTGCGGTTGCGTCTCTACATCCAGCAGTCGATTTGTGGAACCCGCTCAGTGGGTACTTAGCGTTGACGAAGCACCAGCAAGCTGAGGGTGCAGGGCCAAGCCAACCACTGCCCTGGGCTTGCCGTTTCAAGCAGGCGCCTGCTTTTGGGCGGCCCTTTCCAAGTGTTATGCTTTCTAACCTAGTTCGTGCCTGCCAAGCAGGTTGCTGTGCGGCTTTAGCCAGCCTGCTGGCCTGCTCTACCAGCGACCAGGCGGCCGAAACCGCCGCCCCGACCGCACCCACTGAAGTGCGTACCGACGCTGACCGCCGCGCCATCTACAACGGCAGCAGTGGCCGCAGCTCGCCTGTGCCCGATGCCACGCCCAACCGCGTCCGCCTGGGTGAGCAAGCCGCCGACATCAACCGGCGCAAGCGCATTGAAACCCTGAACACCGACGACCCCAACACTACCACGCCCGAAACCCGCTTACAGCGCCTCGATTACGGTACCCCACCGGATACTACCTCGCGTCGGCCTTAGCTATTGAGGACTTTTATAAATGCACATGGCCCGCCCCAGCTAAGCTGGTGGCGGGCCATGTGTTTAAAGCAGCGCTTGGGGCTAGGCGCTTACTTCGCCCGTGCCGGGGCTGCTGGCCGAGTTTGTAACGTCGTTGGCCTCCGTAGCGGCAGCACGGGGCTTGGGCCCGCGGCGGGCGCCGGTGGCCGGCGTGCCGGGTTTGGGGCCGCGCTTTTTAGGGGCCGCATCGGCCGTAGCCTCGGTGGCGGAGGGGCGGCGCGCCGTGCGGGTGCTGCCGGGCTTGGGGCCGCGCTTCTTGGGGGCGTTGTCGTCGGCAGGGGCGCTGGCCGCGGTGCTGGCGGTCTTGCGGGTGCGAGTGGCTTTGGTGGCCTGGGCATTGCTGCTTCCTTCACTAGAGCTGCTGCCCAGAGAGGTCATGGAGTCGTAGTGCCGCACAATGGTGTGCAGAGCCTGCTCGAACATGCGCTCGGTGTCGCTGTCCATGCGCCGCGTGGCCTCCTTTACCACTTCCTTCAGCTTGGCTTTCGTTTCTTTGCGGATGCGAGTCACCACTTCGTTCATGCGGTTGTTCAGCTCCTTTTGCAGTTGCTTGGCCGCTGACTTCAGCGAATCTTTCTGGTTGGCCTTGCGGGCGGCCCGGTCGTCGGTCATTTCAGCCGAAGCGCGGGCTGCGGCTTTAGCTGCTTTCCGGGCTGATTTTTCTTCCGGGGTGCGCTTGGCGCTTTTTTCCGAAGAATTTTTGGAAGAAGGTTTTTTCATGTGAGAAAGAGGTTTTAAAAGCGTTTTGAAAGCACAAATTGTTTCCAGTCCGGCTGGTATTTGGCACAAGAATCTGCCAAATATAAAATGGAATATCTATCAAACGCGTTGCCTGCTTTTTTGTTGATTAATTTTTAATTTTTTCACTGCATTTACACTGGCGCTGGTCATTTTAATTGGCTATTTCCCGAATAAATTACCCAGCCCGGTCTTTTTCTTTTTACAGAATGTCTTTTCTCCCCCAGCGCTACACCGTTACGGCGGCTTTGCCCTATGCGAATGGGCCCGTTCACATTGGTCACTTAGCCGGCGTTTATTTACCAGCTGATATTTATGTGCGCTACCTGCGCTCTGTAGGCCGCGACGTAAAATTCATTTGCGGCTCCGACGAGCACGGTGTGCCCATCACCATTCGGGCACAAAAGGAAGGCGTTACGCCCCAGCAGGTTGTGGATAAATACCACGCGTTGATTCGGGATTCATTTCGCGACTTCAACGTGTCGTTCGACGTGTACTCGCGCACCTCATCAGCTACACACGCTGAGGTTTCGAGTGGTTTTTTCCAGAAGCTGTACGCCGAAGGAAAATTTATTGAGCAAACCACCCAGCAGTATTTCGACGAGCAGGCCCAGCAGTTTCTGGCCGACCGCTACATCGTGGGCACCTGCCCTAATTGTGGTAACGAGAATGCCTACGGCGACCAGTGCGAGCGTTGCGGCACTTCGCTTAGCCCCAACGAATTAATTAGCCCGCGCAGCATGCTCAGCGGGGCGCAGCCGGTACTGCGCGATACTAAGCACTGGTTTCTGCCCCTCGACCAGTACGAACCCTGGCTGCGTGAATGGATAGTAGAAGGCCATAAGTCCGACTGGAAAACCAACGTATACGGGCAGTGCAAGTCGTGGATAGACCAAGGCCTGCACCCGCGCGCCGTGACCCGCGACCTCGATTGGGGCGTGCCCGTACCAGTGCCCGGCGCCGAAGGCAAAGTGCTGTACGTGTGGTTCGACGCGCCCATTGGCTACATCTCGGCCACGAAAGAGGCGTTTCCTGAGGACTGGGAGCTGTACTGGAAAGACAGCGGCTCCAAGCTGGTACATTTTATCGGCAAAGACAACATCGTCTTCCACTGCATTATTTTCCCCACCATGCTGAAGGCGCACGGCAAATACATTTTGCCGGATAATGTGCCTGCTAATGAATTCCTGAATCTGGAAGGGGATAAAATCAGCACGTCCCGCAACTGGGCCGTGTGGCTGCACGAGTATTTGGCCGAGTTTCCGGGGCAGGCCGATGTATTGCGCTACGTGCTGTGCGCCAATGCGCCCGAAACCAAGGATAATGACTTCACTTGGAAGGATTTTCAGGCGCGCAACAACAACGAATTAGTAGCGACGCTCGGAAATTTTGTGAACCGCGCGGCGGTGCTGACGCATAAGTTTTTCGAAGGCAAAATGCCGGCTGCGGGTGAATTAACGGCCCAGGACCAAGATGTGCTTAGTCAGGTGTATGCTTACCCCGCCAAAATCGGCGAGCTAATTGAGAATTACCGCTTCCGCGATGCGCTGGCGGAAGTGCTAAATGTAGCTCGCCTTGGAAATAAATACCTGGCCGATACCCAGCCCTGGCATTTAATTAAAACCGATGCCGAGCGCACGGCCACGGTGCTGCACGTGAGCCTGCAAATTGCCGCCGCCCTGGCACCCTTGCTGGAGCCCTTCCTGCCGGAGTCGGCGCAGAAGCTGGCCGGTATGCTCAACATGGAATTGAGCAATTGGGCCAGCGCGGCCCGGCCCGGCACCCTGACAGCCGGCCACCAGTTGCGCGAGCCAGCGCTGCTATTTGCCAAGATTGAAGACGCTACGGTAGAAGCGCAGGTGCAAAAGCTGCTCGACACCAAAAAAGCCAATCAGCTGGCCAACGCGCCCGTCACGGCCGCCAAGGAAAACGTGTCGTTAGACGACTTCGCGAAAATGGACCTGCGTGTGGGAACGGTAATTGCCGCCGAGAAGGTGGCTAAAACCAAGAAACTACTCAAACTGACCGTCGACACCGGCCTCGACCAGCGCACCATCGTCAGCGGCATCGCCGAGCATTTTATTCCGGAAGCCCTGATTGGCCAGCAGGTGCTGGTGCTGCTCAACCTCGCACCCCGCGAGATAAAAGGCATCCAAAGCCAGGGCATGCTGCTGCTGGCCGAAAACGCTGACGGCAGCCTGAAGCTTATGCAGCCTGGCGGAGCTGTTCGCAATGGTAGTGGCGTGGCGTAGTTGCTGAACAGAGTTCAAATAAATGAAAGAAGCCCATCTACCAGATGGGCTTCTTTCATTTATTCGGGCTAAGCTGAGTGTGTAGTAAATTTAATTTTTTCTCAGGTGACTTTTATTTCACATTAACCACATTCATAGCTCGCTCCAAGCCTAGTGCACCAAAGGCAAGCACGGCATCAGCGGCTTTCTCGATGCGCAGAGGCAGCTCAATCTGCTCTTCGGCAGAGAATGGATTCAGGACATAGTCTACCTGCCGGCCTTTGGGGAAATTGGCGTCTACGCCGAAGCGCAGGCGGGCGTATTTGTCAGAGTTCAAGGTTTCCTGAATGTGCTTCAGGCCATTGTGCCCACCGGCCGAGCCTTGGCCCTTGAGGCGCAGCTTGCCAAAGGGCAGGGCCAGGTCGTCGGTTACGACCACCATATTTTCTACCGGAATTTTCAGCGCGCTAAGCCAGTGGGCCGCCGCTTTGCCGCTCAGGTTCATGTAGGTGGTCGGTTTTACCAGGGTGTAGCTGTGGCCTTTGTGCTTTATCTCCGTCACGAAGGCGTGGCGGCCAACTTCAAAGCGCGGTGCCTCATATTTAGCAGCCAGAAAATCGGCTACCATAAAGCCGATGTTGTGGCGGGTATCTGCGTACTCCGGACCGATATTGCCGAGGGCGAGAACTAAAAACTTCATCGCTGATTGTCGTTGATTGATGATGATTTCGCTGATAGGCGACCAGGGAAAGCGGAAGAATAGGTGGGGCCTGACTGTTTGCAGGCACAAAGAAAAAGGCGCCTCAGATGAAGCGCCTTTTCTTTTGTTTTCCGAGGCTGATTAAATCAATGTAATCATCAACAATCAGCGGAAATCAGTGATGATTAGCGGTTGGCAGCCATTTCACCTTTCAGCGCACGCGGGATGGTGATGGTGGCGATGGGAGCCTGGGCGTTGGTGAGGATGGTGTAGTTCTTGGTTTCTACGGCACCTACCTTGATGGATTTGCCGAGCTCCAGACCGCTGATATTTACTTCCACGTAGTCGGGCAGGTTTTCGGCCGCAGCCTTTACCTTCAGCTTGCGCAGTTTGCTTACCAGCTTGCCGCCGGCCAGCACGCCGGGCGAAACACCCACGTATTTCACGGGGATGTCCATCTTCACCTCCTTGCCTTCCTGCAGCTCCAGGAAGTCAACGTGCAGCAGCATTTCGTTTACGGGGTGGAACTGGGCGTCCTGCACGATGGCGCGGTACTCGTCGCCTTCGATATTCAGCTCCACGATGTGGGCCTCAGGCGTGTACAACAGCTCGCGGAACAGGATAGCGGGCACGGAGAAGTGCACGGTGTCCTTGCCGCCATACAACACGCACGGTACTTGGGCGTCCAGGCGCAGGGCCTTGGCATCCGTCTTACCGAGATTCGCTCTTTTAAACCCTACAATCTCGAGGCTTTTCATAAAAGAAGTTTTTGGGAGTTGAATTTCCGCCTGCGGCACCTTTGCCGAAACGGGCCGCAAAGATACGATTTTCAGGAAGATTTACCTGCATACCAAAGAAAGATTCACCAGTAGTGCGCTGCCGCTGCTTGCCTTCTTCCTCCAAGGCCAGGCCGAGAACCAAGGCAACAATCACCCAGAAAAGCAGGAAGCAAATGGCGGAGACAGTAAGCAGTCGGGTGAAGCCCTGGCGAAATGAATCTGCTGAGAATATCCAGTAAAGAGTACCAAGCAGCAGTGCTGGCAACACGAAAAAGCTGATTAGAACAAGCTGGCCCAAGGCAGGAAGCCTTACACAAACAGCGAGCTGATGCTCTCGTGCGTCACCACGTTGCGGATAGCGGCAGCAAACAGCGGCGCAAGGCTGATGACGCGAATCTTGTCGTTTTCCTGGCGCAGCGGAATCGTGTCGGACACAATCAGTTCGGTGATGCCGCAGGAGCGGATACGGTCGTGGGCCGGGCCCGACAGCAGCGGGTGCGTCACGACGGCGCGCACCGAGGTGGCGCCGCGCTCCAGCAGCAGGTCGGCCGCTTTGCAGATGGTGCCGGCCGTGTCCACGATGTCGTCGACCAGCACCACGTTCATGCCCTGCACGTCGCCGATGACCTGCATGGAGGCGATTTCATTGGCGCGCAGGCGCATCTTGTCGCAGACCACGATTTCGGCCCCGAACTTCTTGGCGAAGGCCCGGGTGCGCACCACGCCGCCCACGTCGGGCGAGGCGAAAATGAGGTTGTCGAGGTTCAGCGACTTGATATAGGGGGCGGTTACCGTAGCTCCGTCGAGATGGTCGACGGGAATATCGAAGAAGCCCTGAATCTGGCCCGCGTGCAGGTCGCAGGTCATGAGGCGGCTGGTGCCTACGCTCTGGATGAAGTCGGCCACCACCTTAGCCCCGATGCTCACCCGGGGCTTGTCCTTGCGGTCCTGCCGGGCGTAGCCGTAGTAGGGCATCACGATGTTGACGGAGTGGGCCGAAGCCCGCTTGGCCGCGTCCACCATCAGCATCAGCTCCATCAGGTTTTCGGCCGGCGGGTTGGTGCTCTGAATCAGGAACACAGCGCAGCCCCGCACGCTCTCGTTGAAACTGGGCCCGAGCTCGGTGTCGGCAAAGCGCTGAATGCTGAGGTCGCCAAGCTGGGTACCGTAGGCGGCGGCGATGCTCTCGGCTAGTTCACGGGAAGCGTTGCCGGCGAAGATTTTAACCTGTTTCATAGGGAAGGTGCTGGAAAGATGAATGGCGGGTGGGATGAGCGGATGAAGGCAGGGGTAAAAGCGAAAGGCGCCGGCCTCTCCGAAACTTGGGAGAAGCCAGCGCCTTGCGTTTACTTTTTGAGCTTTGTCGTTGTCCGACCAGGGCTCGAACCTGGACTTTCTTGAATCAAAATCAAGCGTGTTGCCGGTTACACCATCGGACAATTTCCCGCCGGGCAGTAGCCGTTTGGGACCGCAAATGTACGACCGGATTTATGCAAGGCAAGGATTTGCCGAAAAAAATTCTGAAGAAATTCTGGGCCAGGGTGGGTGTAAAGGCTGGTTTAGGGGCTTGCGCTGCTGATTTTCAGCTCGAAAAAAATCTTCACCTCAACGTGGGCAAAGGGAAGCCGGGGAGAGGAGTAAGAATCGGAAAGGGTTGGAAAAGCGGCGGCGCTGCCGTAATTTTGCGGCCTGAAAACCGCAATAAATTTCATTTTTAAGAAAACGCAATGGCGAATACCGGCAAAATCACCCAGGTCATCGGCCCCGTCGTGGACGTGAGCTTCGCGGGTGAAAACGCGAAACTGCCCAACATCCTCGACGCGCTGGAAGTAACGAAAGACAACGGCCAGGTGGTTGTGCTTGAGTGCCAGCAGCACCTGGGCGAAGACCGGGTGCGCACCATTGCCATGGACTCGACCGAGGGCCTGACCCGCGGCGCGGAGGTTCGTGACATGGGCTCGCCCATCAAAATGCCGACCGGCGACGGCGTGAAAGGCCGTCTCTTCAACGTAATTGGTACGGCCATCGACGGCATTCCCCAGCCCAAGAGCACGGGCGGTGCTTCGATTCACCGCAACGCCCCAGCTTTCGAAGAGCTGGCTACCTCGTCGGAAGTACTCTTCACCGGCATCAAGGTTATCGACCTGCTCGAGCCTTATGTGAAAGGTGGTAAAATCGGTCTGTTCGGTGGTGCCGGCGTAGGCAAAACCGTACTCATCATGGAGCTGGTAAACAACATCGCCAAGGCCTACGGTGGTCTGTCGGTGTTTGCCGGTGTGGGCGAGCGTACCCGCGAGGGCAACGACCTGCTGCGCGAATTCCTGGAGTCGGACGTAATTAAGTACGGCGAAGAGTTCAAGCACTCGATGGAAGCCGGTGGCTGGGACCTGAGCAAGGTAGACGAGAAAGCTTTGGAAGACTCCAAGGCGACCCTCGTGTTCGGCCAGATGAACGAGCCCCCCGGAGCCCGCGCCCGCGTGGCCCTGTCGGGTCTGACGGTAGCCGAAGGTTTCCGCGACGGCGACGGCACCGGTGCCGGCCGCGACATCCTGTTCTTCATCGACAACATCTTCCGCTTCACCCAGGCCGGTTCGGAAGTATCGGCTCTGCTGGGCCGTATGCCTTCGGCCGTAGGTTACCAGCCCACGCTGGCCACCGAAATGGGTGCCATGCAGGAGCGCATCACCTCGACCAAGCGCGGCTCTATCACCTCAGTGCAGGCCGTGTATGTGCCGGCCGATGACTTGACTGACCCGGCGCCGGCTACGACCTTCGCTCACTTGGACGCCACCACGGTACTGAGCCGTAAAATCGCCGAGCTGGGCATCTACCCGGCCGTTGACCCGCTGGACTCGACCTCGCGCATCCTTGACCCCGCCATCATCGGCGCCGAGCACTACAACGCTGCTCAGCGCGTGAAGGAGATTCTGCAGCGCTACAAGGAACTGCAGGACATCATCGCCATCCTGGGTATGGACGAACTCTCGGAAGAAGACAAGCAGACCGTGAACCGCGCCCGTCGTGTGCAGCGCTTCCTGTCGCAGCCCTTCCACGTAGCCGAGCAGTTCACCGGCCTGAAAGGCGTGCTGGTTGACATTAAGGAAACCATCCGCGGCTTCAACGAAATCATCGACGGCAAGTACGACCACCTGCCCGAAGCTGCTTTCAACCTGGTAGGCACCATCGAAGATGCCGTAGCCAAGGGCGAGCGCCTGATGGCTGAAGCGAAGTAATTTGTTCAGTTGTCAGTTGTTTGTTGTCCGTTGTCAGCTTGTTCTGATAGCGACCTTTTAGAACAACCTGACAACGGACAACTATCAACTGACAACTAGATTATGCATCTCGAAATCATCACCCCCGACCGCAAGGTCTTTGAAGGCGAAGTTGTAGCGGCCGTGTTTCCGGGCGCCGATGGTTCGTTTGAAGTGCTGAACAACCACGCCCCGCTGATTTCGGCCCTAAAGGCCGGTGAGGTGACCCTGACGGGTGCCAACGGCCGCGAGTCGATTCGCATCGAAGGTGGCGTGGTGGAAGTGCTGCGCAACAACGTAATTGTACTGGCTGAAGGCGCAAGCGCTTAAGCGGCGGTACTTATAAGTAAACGCGCCCGCTCTGGCTTCGGCCGGGGCGGGCGCGTTTACTTTAGGCCTGGAGGGGCAGCAGCTGAAGCCACATGGCCATTTTTTGGAAGGAACAGTAAAAGGAGCACCTTTGTAGCCTTACACTTATTTACCTCGCTTGAAACCGCTGGACCCGCTTGCCGCCGTCGAAAACATCTATACCCCCCGGCAGCGCCACGTACTGCTGGTGGCCTCGCTGATAGGCCTGGCGGGCCTCATCCTGACAGGGCTGGCTGAGTACCTCACGGCCTTTCTGGGCGCCGGTATCCTGTTCGTAATGTTCCGGCCGTGGTGGACGGCCCTGGTACACCGTCGCCACTGGAACCGCCGCCTCGTGACGGTGGGCATTCTGGTGGTGACGCTGGTGGCGCTGGTCATTCCCTTCTATGCCCTGAGCACGCTGCTCATTGACCGGCTGGTAGCATTTTCGCGGCACCCCGAGCAGATAATGGAGGTGGTGCACCGCCTGGAGCGGGCGGTAGGCGTGCAGTTCACCGCCCAGCTGAATCTGCGGCAGCTTCTGTTTCAGGGGGCGGGGCAGGTGAGCCGCTGGCTGCCCACGCTGGCCAACGGCGCACTGAACTTTCTGGTAGTGGTGGGCCTGATGCTGTTCACGATGTACTATCTGTTCATGCACGAAACCTACTTCCTGCTGGGCCTGCGCCGCTACCTGCCTTTCCGGGGCGATACGCTGACGGAGTTGGGCGAGTCGCTGAAAAACAACGTCAACGCCAACGTGCTGGGGCAGGTGTTGGTGTCGGTGGTGCAGGGCGGGCTCACAGGGCTGGCTTTGTGGGTTTTCGGAGTACCCGACCCGTTGTTCTGGGGCGTGGTGGCCTTCTTCCTGGCCTTTATTCCCATGCTGGGCACGCCCCTGGTGTGGGGCCCGGCGGCTTTGTATCAGTTTTCGCAGGGCCACCAGGGACAGGGTTTGGGCATTTTGCTGGCAGGACTGATTGTGATTATGAACGTCGACAACGTGCTGCGTATCGTGCTGGCCAAGCGCATGGGCGACATTCACCCGCTGGTGACGCTGGTGGGTCTGGTGCTGGGCATCAAAATCTTTGGCATCATCGGGCTGGTAGTGGGGCCGCTGCTGGTGTCGTACTTCCTGGTGCTGATGGAGGTGTTTCGACGCGAAAACCGGGCCGCCAAAGCCACCAAGGCCGAATAACTTCCGGCCCGCTGCCGACCTTTGCCCCGTTCTCATCCTCACGCTTCCACTCATGGACCTGTCGCCCATCCACCCCAAAGTCACGCCCATCTACCAAACCTCGGTGTTCAAGTTCAGCTCACTGGACGAGTTGGAAGAATACTACACCGCCCCCCAGCACAACGGACGCTACTGCTATTCGCGGGCCGAAAACCCCAACACCGACGAGCTGGTGGCCGAAGTAGCCCGCTTCGAAGGGGCACAGGGTGGGGGAGTGGCTACGGGCTCTGGCTTGGGCGGGCTGCTGGCCGCCGTGGCCGCCACCTGCCAGGCCGGCGACCACATTCTGTGCCCGGCCGAGCTCTACGGCGGCTCAGTGGTGCTACTCAGCCAGGAGATGACGCGCCTGGGCATCGCCACTGACTACGTGCCGCTGGCTGAGCTCTACGACCTGAGCCGCTGGGTGCAGCCCAATACCAAACTGGTACTGGCCGAAGTGCTGAGCAACCCACTGCTGACCGTGCTCGACGGCCCGCGACTGGCTGCCGCCTGCCGGCAGCACGGCGTAAAACTCCTTATTGATAGCAGCTTTACCTCGCCCATCCTCACCAGGCCCCTGAGCTGGGGTGCCGACCTGGTGTGGCACTCGGCCACCAAATACCTGGGCGGGCACTCCGACGTAATGGCCGGCGTGGTGGTGGCGGCCGACGAAGCCTTGGGCCAGCGCCTGCGGCAGGTGGGCACCAACCTGGGCCTCACCCTGGCCCCGATGGAAAGCTGGCTGACGGTGCGCGGCCTCAAAACGCTGCGCCTGCGCATGCGGCAGCACTCCGAAAATGCCCTGGCTGTGGCCCGCTTCCTGGCGGCGCACCCGGCCGTGGCCCAGGTGTACTACCCCGGCCTGGAAACCCACCCCGGCCACGATTTGGCGCGGGAGCAGCTGCTGGGTGGCCTGTTCGGGGGCATGATGTCGGTGCGCCTGCACGACGACTCGGCCGCAGCGGCCGATGCCTTCTTCCGCCGCACCCGGCTATTTCCGCTGGCGCCTTCGCTGGCAGGAGTGGCCTCGTCGTCGTCGTACCCGCTGGGCACTTCCCACCGCGGCGTGCCCGAGGAGCGGCGGCAGGCCCTGGGCATCACTGCCGGCCTCATCCGGCTGAGCGTGGGCGTGGAAGAAGTGGAGGAGCTACTGTCTGACCTGGGGCAGGCGCTGGGGGCGTAGCTCCCTTAATTCCCTCAAAGTGCGGGGCACCCCGCGCCATCAGGAAAGCCAGCTTAGCTGGGAAGCGGCGCCACGTTGGCAGCTTAAAAGGAACGAAATAAACCGAGCCCTGAAGGGGCGGCACCTATCGTTGAACGATAAATACCGCCCCTTCAGGGCTCTAATCATGCAAGTGCGGTATGGGCTACCAGCGTAGCGCCGCTTCGCAGCTTATGAGGGTGCTATGCCAGTCACCGCCTCAACCCTCCTGCTCCGGCTCGTCGCCCTGCAGTACCGGCACTTCCGTCTGGGCGCGGGCCGGGGTAGAAGCCGGCGCTTCCGCATTGGCTAGGATGATTTGCTTGGCCTGGTTGAGCAGGCGGCTGCGGGTTTCCTGGGCGGCGCGCGACTGGTCGGAGGGCGTCCAGAAGAAGACGCGCACGAGCAGGGCGCCATCGGTGAACTCCTCAATGGCGGCGGCGGGCTGGAAGCGTGGGTCGGTGAGCACCAACGGCTCGCGGCGCACCTGGGCCAGCAGCAGCTCCATGATGTGCTCTGCATCGGCCGTGGGGGGCACTTGTACGGCGAAGTCCTGGCGCATCTGCCCGTCGCGGGTGTAGTTTGTCACGGGCTCTTTCAGCACCAGCGAGTTGGGTACGTAGATGTCCTTGCCGTCGGCGGTTTTGATGCGGGTGGTGCGCAGGTTTAGCTCCAGCACCCGGCCCTTCATGCCTTTGAGCTCGATGTTGTCGTTGACGTGGAAGGGGCGGTTGAAGGCCAGGATGACGCCGGCCAGGAAGTTTTCGGCAATGTCCTTGAAGGCGAAGCCCACCAGGAAGGCCGACAATCCCAGGCCGCCCAGCAGGCCGCCTACCACGCCCGAGAAGCCCATAATTTGCAGGGCCAGCAGCACACCGCCCAGCACCAGCAGCCAGCGGCCTACTTCGGTGAGGAAGTTGGTGAGCAGCGGGTCGGCCGCGTGAGCAGCCAGCTTATTAGCTAGGTACAGGCGCAGCCGCCCGGCTGCAATCCAGACGCCGGCCAGCACGGCCGCCGCCACCAGCAGCCGCGGCATGAGGTAGAGAAACTGCGTCCAGTAGGTGTGGGCAACGGTGCTGAATTCTTCGAGCATAAGGCAGAGCAGGGGATTGGCAGGTAATGAAGCAGCGCGGCGTCGCCGGGCATACATTGCAATACTACGGCAAAAAGCCGGGGCGACGAAGCCAACCGAGCCTACCGTTGTGCCAGCAGGGCGTGGCCTCGGAGTGGTATCTTGCCGTAGGCCAGCACCCAAGCAACCTTGTGGCTGGCTCACCGGTCAGGTGCGCACAGCGCACCTGACACGTATTTATTTTCTCCCTTCATTTCTGTTCTATGCATACAAGCTTACCCACTACATTTTGCCGCCGGGTGACCCTGGCTACTCTGTTAAGCCTGGGCAGCTCGGCTGCTGCGCTGGCACAGGTTCCTGCCTTCAGCTGGGCGCCGGCGCCCGATTGTGCCCTGGCCCGCAGCGAGGCGCAGGGCATCGGACTAGGCAACAAGCTCTACGTGATGTCAGGGTTTTACAACGCCAACTACGAAGTAACCCTGCAGGCCGAAGTCTACGACGTTGTGGCTAACACCTGGACGCCCATGGCCAACATCCCGGAGGCCATTACCCACACGGGCACCGTGGTCGATGGCGACTACCTCTACATTGTGGGCGGCTACGTAGGTACCCATCCTGGCCCCATCACCGACCACGCCTGGCGCTACCACATTCCCAGCAATACCTGGAGCCCCTTTGTGCCCCTGCCCGCCGCCCGCGGAGCCGGCACGCTCGTGCGGCTGGACCGCGAGCTGCACTTTTTTGGTGGCTGCGTGCGCGTAAACGGGACGGTGCTGAACGACACGCCCGAGCACTGGACCCTGAACCTCGACGCCGCTACGCCGGCCTGGGTGGCCCGCGCGCCCCTGCCGTCCCCGACCAACCATCTGGGAGGCGCCGCCCTCAACGGCAAGGTGTACGCCATCGGCGGGCAGCTGCTGGGTGATGAAGGCTTCGGCAACCAGAACACTCTGTTTGAGTACAACCCCGGCACCAATACCTGGACGGCCCGCGCCAACCTGCCCCGGGGGCTGGGGCATATCACTAACTCCGTTTTCACTCTCAACAACCGCATTGTGGTGGTGGGCGGCCGCCACAACGGCTGGAGCCTGTCGGCCAACATTGTGGAGTACAACCCCGCCACCAACACCTGGCGTGACCTGACGCCGCTGCCTACCGGGCTGCTCTCACCGGTGGCGGGCATGGCTGGCGGGCGGCTGGTGGTGAATGGTGGCGACGATGGCACAGCGCCGGTTGTAGCTACTACCTGGCGCTCGGCCACCGCGCTTGGCACCCAGCCGGCGCGCACGGATGCCGGGCAGCTGGCAGTGTGGCCCAACCCTGGCGCAGCTCCGGCGCAGGTGCTGCGTTTCGACTCGCCGCTGGCCGGCACTTTCCAGATTCAGGTGAGTGATGCCCTGGGCCGGACTGTGGCGCAGCGGACGGCCAGCAAGCCGGCTGGTGCCGTGCAGCAAGCCCTGGCACTGGACTTGCGCCCTGGTCTTTACCGGATTGCGGTACGCCAGGGGGAGTACCAGGCGAGCCAGAAACTCGTAGTAGAATAATGACAGCCTATTTCCCACCAGTTATGCGTAAGCTGCTTGCCTGCCTGTTACTAACCAGCATTTTCCTGGGCTGCTCCAGCGAGGATACTCCGCCGGAACCCGTTAACCTAGCGCCTATCAGGGTGCTGGTATTCACCAAGACCACGGGGTATTACCATCCATCCATTGCCGTGGGCGTGGAGGCCATCCGGCAGCTGGGTCGGGAAAACAATTTCCGGGTGGATACCACCAAAATGGCGTCTCGCTTCCAGCTCGACACCTTGCGCAAGTACAAGGCCGTGGTGTTTCTGAGCACCACCGGCGACGTGCTGAACCCCGCCCAGCAGACGGCCTTCGAACAGTACATCCGCCTCGGCAACGGCTTTGTGGGCGTGCACGCGGCTACCGACTGCGAGTACGACTGGCCCTGGTACAACGGCCTGGTAGGGGCTTATTTCAGCAACCATCCCAACATCCAGTCCGCCACCGTGCAGGTGACCAACCGAACCCATAGCTCGACCAGCTTTCTGCCGCCCCGCTGGACGCGCACCGACGAGTGGTACAACTTCCGAAACATGGTGCCGGACTTGCAGGTGCTGGCCACGCTTGATGAAAGCACGTATTCGGGCGGGTCCCACGCGCCCAACCCGCACCCCATTGCCTGGTACCATACCTACGACGGGGGGCGTGCCTTTTATACGGCCGGTGGCCACACTGACGACAGCTTCCGCGAGCCGCTGTTCCTGCGCCACCTGCTGGGCGGCATCGCCTACGCCGTAGGGCAGTAGGCGATGCCGCTTTTTACAGCTTGTCGGATACCTGGTCGGAAATCTGGCGGCCCGTGCGCAGGGTGTGGAACTCGGCCTGCTGAGTGCGGATACTGAGCTTGTCGTCGAACGACATCGTGGGCCGCAGCTGCTCGTAGCGGGCGTTGAGGCTGCTCAGCACCGCGGCGGCCGTGGACCAGTCGGATGCCTTCCAACCCTGGCGGTCGTTGCGTACCCGCTCCATCAGGCGGTTGTAGGCTTCCAGCAGGCCCGACCCGCTGAGGCTGGCGACGACGATTTTTTTGCGTAGGAAAGTCGAGGCCTGCGCGTCGGTGGCCCGCACGTCCGTCGCCTCGTTGTCGGAAGCTGCCGGCTTATTAGCAGGCGTGCCCGAAGTGGAGCTGCCGGAAGGCATTGCGGCCGGCGTGGTGGCACGCCCTGCTACAGATGGAGCAGTATTGCCGGGCATGGTGTAGGTGCGCGTTGTGCGCCGGATAACCTTGCCCGTGGCCGGGTCCAGGTCTTCGGTGGTTTCGGTGACGGTGGCGCCGGCCGGGGGCGGGGTGCCGGATGAAGTTGACGTTTGGGCCGTGGCGGCTAGGGGCAAAGTCAGCAGCAGGGCGGCCAGAATGCGCGGATATGTCATGGGGAGAAAGAAAGGATTGCGCCTTTAACGGTAAAGAGCCTTGGTTTGGTGTTGTTGGGTGGCCGTTTCCAACTTCCGTGCCGGTCGGCTGGCCTTTTTTCGGATGAAATAAATGTTGAAGACAGAGGTACCTTTATGACCTTTGCCCTGTCATGATAAAATATCGCCGCGGTCTGCGGCAGACCTATGCTCTGAATCCAAGCTTCCACTCATCGCACAACACTCATTTACTTTCACTTTTACCCTTTTAACCCGTTTAATGGACCATTTTTACTGCGTGAGCCGCTGGCTAAGCCGACGGCTCCGACCCCTATTGGCGGCTGGCCTGGTGGCTGGCAGCGCCACTGCGTCGGCCCAGACGCTGTCGTACGACATCTCGAACGTCAGCACGTCGGCCGGAGCATATTCTGACCTGGGCAGCACCGGCACAGGCATTCCCACGGCCAACTTCGACGATGCCAACTCGGCCGCTCAATCCATTGGCTTTTCGTTCAACTACAATGGGATAAACTATACCCAGTTTGTGCTGAACACTAACGGCTACATTCGCCTCGGGGCGGTGGCGCCCACGTTTCCCTACTTCCCCACGGGGCCGCAGGACGTGAGCGGTGGCCCCCTCAACGGCACCGACACCAACCTCATTCTGCCGTTCAACACCGACCTTGAAGCCGGCACGGGCGCCACGGAATACCGCGTGGCCACCACCGGTGCTGTGGGTAGCCGCGTGACTACCATTCAGTGGAAAAACGTGAGCGACAAGACGCGCGCCACGGCTACCCCGAAGCAGTACAGCAACTTCAGCTTCCAGGTGAAGCTCTACGAAGGCAGCAACAACATTCAGTTTGTGTATGGCACTGCCACGGGCAGCGTCAACACCTCGGCGGCCATTTTCTCGGCCGTGGGCCTGAAAGGCAGCAGCACGGCCGCGGCCCAGGTGCTGACCCTGACCAAGGCCTCGACCAGCAACTGGAGCGACGCCACCGTGCAGGCTGGCCCGTACGGTGCCGGCCTCAACGGCTTCAACTTCCGCAATACCGTATTGCCCGACCCGGGCCGTACCTACACCTTCCAGGGCACCGTGGCCGTGGATGCGTCCGTGACGGCCATTTACGGCTTCGACCAGCTGGTGGTGCCGGCGGGCCAGCCGGTGCTTATCCGGGCCCTGGTGCGCAACTCCGGCACGGCCATTCTGACCAACCGCGTAGTGAGCCTCAACATTACGGGCAGCAACACGGTATCAACCAGCGCGGTAATTGCATCTTTGGCCTCGGGGGCCTCGGCCGTGGTTGACTTCCCGGCCGTGAGCACGCCCAACATCGGCAACAACACAGTGACGGTGAGCGTGGTGGCCGACGGCAACGCCAGCAACAACAGCCGCAGCATGACGATGGTGACCAACAGCACCACCACGTCTTATATTACTCCCTCGGTGGCAGTGCCCACCAGCTACGGTTTTACTACGGCTGGCAGCGGCAACTACTTCGCCGCCAAAATCACGTTGAACCAACCCAGCACCATCACGGCCGTTAATGCCTACCTGGCCAACGACGCCAGCAACGCGACCCTCGGGCAGACGGTATTTGGCGTGGTAGTGGATGCCAGCACCGGCGCCATCCTGGCCCGCTCGGCCGACTTCGTGGCCACGGCCAGCACCGTCAACCAGGTGCGTACTTTCACTTTGACGTCTCCGCTGAATGTGCCGGCCGGCGACGTGCTAGTGGGTCTGGCGCAGGTGTATGCCGCCGGTGCCACCGTGCAGTACTTCCCCATGGGCGTGCAGAACGAAGCGCCCACGCGTCCGAATACCTTCTTCACCGGGTCGACCACTGCCCCGACTACGCCCACGCCTTCCACCATTACGCAGTACAAGTACCTGCTGGAAGCCGTAACGGCCGCTACCTTCAGCCTGACTAGCCGTACCCCGGCCAGCAATACGGTGAACGCGCCGCTGAACACCTCTATTGGCCTCACCTTCAGCGCAGCGCCTACGGCAGCTTCGCTGGCCAACACCCGCGTGTTTGGCAACCAGGGCGCCGGTCTGCGCAGCCTGTCCGGGGCTGCTGTGAGCGGCAACAGCGCCACACTGTCGGTGCTGAACGGCGCCTTCAAGCCGGGCGAAACCGTGAGCGTGACCGTACCTTCTACGATTACGAGCAGCACCGGCGCCATTGCCGTGCCCTACGTGTATCAGTTCACCACCGCCACTACGCCTTCCTCCGGCCGCTTCGGCACGGCGCAGAACTACCAGGCCGGCACCACGCCGGCTGATATCGTGCTGGGCGACGTGACGGGCGACGGCCGCAACGACATCGTGACGGTGAACCAGGCCAGCAACTCGCTTTCGCTGCTGCCCGGCCTGGCCGGCGGCGGCTTCGGCACCCGCACCGACTACGCTGCGCCGCTGACGCCCTACATCCTGACCCTGGGCGACGTGAACGGCGACGGCCGCCTCGACGTAGTGGCGACCAACAACGGCGCCGGCGCCAACTCGGTGTCGGTATATCCCGGCACGGCCGGTGGCCTGGGTACCCGCACCGACTACACCACCGGCGCTCAGCCCTCGGGCGTGGCCCTGGGTGATGTGAACGGCGACGGCCGCCTCGACATGGTGGTGACGAACGGGGGCAGCACGACGACGCCCGGCGCCACTATGTCGGTGTACCTGAACATCGGCGGAGGGTCATTCGGTACTCCCGCCACCTACACTACCGGCCAGCTGCCCAGCAGCGTGGTATTGAGCGACGTAAACGAAGACGGCCGCCTCGACGTCGTGCTTTGCAACCAGCTTGGCAACACCGTTTCGGTGCTGACTGGCACGGGCTCGGGCACGTTTAATGCAAAAGTTGACTACAGCACGGGCGCGGCACCCTTCATCGTGACCACGGGCGACTTCAACGCCGATGGCCGCCTCGACATTGCCGTGTGCAACCAGACCGGCAACTCGGTGAGTGTGCTGCTGAACACCGGGGCCGGCACGTTCGGTGCCCGCACCGACTACGCCACCGGTACCAGCCCGCAGGACATTGACCTGGCCGACGTGAACGGCGACGGCCGCCTCGACATCGTGACGGCCAACGGCCTGACCAACAACGTGAGCGTGCTGTTCGGTACGGCTACGGGTAGCTTCACCGGCCGCCTCGACTTTGCCACGGATGTGAACCCTGTGGCTTCGGCCCTGGCCGACATCAACGACGACGGCCGCCTGGACATGGTGACGGCCAATGCCAGCTCCAACACGGTATCGGTGTTGCTGGGCCTGGCCCTGCCCGCCATCACCAGCTTTACTCCTGCTTCGGGCCCCGTGGGCACCAGCGTGGTTATCAGCGGCAGCAACTTCAGCGGCACCACTTCCCTGACCCTGAATGGCCAGGCAATTACGGGCTACGTAGTAAACGCCGCCGGCACGACCATCACCTTTACGGTACCCGCTGGCGCCAGCACGGGCCTGCTGACGGTGACCACACCCGCCGGCACGGTGAGCAGCACCAGCGCTTACGCCGTTACCAATGCCCAGCTGGCCGTGTCGCAAAACGGCACCGCTTACCCCAACAACGGCAGCTCCTTCAACTTCGGCACGCAGGCGGTCAACGTGACTTCGGCTCCGGTGACTTTCACGCTCACCAATGCCGGCACGGGCCCGCTGACCATCAGCAACATGAGCACCACCGGCAACTTCGCCATCAGCGGCACGGTGCCGACGACGGTAGCTGCCGGCAGCACGGCCACGGTGGCCGTGACTTTCACGCCCACGGCAGCTGGCGCGCAGTCGGGCACCCTGAGCATTACCTCCTCGCTGGGCACCTACGTGGTGAACCTGACGGGCACGGGCGTGTACCCCGCGCCGACGTTTAGCGGCATCAACCCGAGCAGCGGCCCGGTAGGCACCACCGTTACGGTGACGGGCACCAACTTCGTGGCTGGCAGCACCACCGTTACCCTGAACGGCACCCCCGTTACGGGCGTGGTTGTGGCAGCCAACGGCAATAGCTTCACCTTTGTGGTGCCGGCCGGCGCAACGTCGGGCTCGGTTACCATCACCACACCGGGCGGCAGCACCAGCAGCAGCAGCTTCTGCGTGCAGTACACGCCCACGACGACTGGTGCCAGCCGCTGCGGGGCAGGCACGCTCACGCTCACGGCAGCCGGCGCCCCCACGGGCGGCAGCTATGCCTGGTACACTACGGCCACGGGTAATACGCCCATTCCCGGCGCTACTACCAGCAGCTTCACCACGCCCAGCCTCAGCGCCACTACTACTTACTACGCTGTTATCGTGACCGGCACGGGCGTAAATGCCTGCGAAGGCCCGCGCACCGCTGCAGTAGCTCAGGTGAACACCGTACCCACGGTAGCAGTAGCCGCCAGCGGCCCGGTAGACCTCTGCGCCGGCAGCAGCGTGACGCTGACGGCCAGCGGTGCTGACACCTACCTGTGGAGCAACGGCGCCACCACGGCCAGCATCACCGTGACAACCGCCGGTTCTTACACCGTAACGGGAACCTCGACCGCGGGCTGCTCGGCTACCTCGACGGCCACAGCCGTGACAGTAACGCCGCTGCCCTCGGCCCCGACGACCACGCCCGCCAGCCGTTGTGGCACGGGCACGCTCACGCTCACGGCGGCTGGTGCCCCCACGGGCGGCTCGTATGCCTGGTACACCACGGCCACGGGCGGTACGGCCATTGCCGGTGCTACCGGTGCCAGCTACACCACGCCCAGCCTCAGCGCTAACACGACCTATTACGTAAGCGCCCTCACGGCCAGTGGCTGCGAAGGCCCCCGCGCCTCGGTAGTAGCCCTGGTGAATGCTACCCCCACGGTGGCAGTAGCCGCCGGCGGCCCCCTGACCTTCTGCCAGGGTGGCAGCGTAACGCTGACGGCCAGCGGCGCCGACAGCTACGTATGGAGCAACGGCGCCACCACGGCTAGCATCACCGTGACGACTGCCGGTTCTTACACTGTAACGGGCAGCTCAGCTGCCGGCTGCTCGGCTACGTCGACGGCTACGGCTGTAACTGTGACCCCGCTGCCCTCGGCGCCCACCACTACGGATGCTGCTGTTTGCGGCAGCGGCACGGTGACGCTCACGGCGGCCGGCGCCCCCACGGGTGGCTCCTACGCCTGGTACACCACGGCCACAGGCGGCACGGCCATTGCCGGCGCTACCGGTGCCAGCTACACTACGCCTAGCCTCACGGCTACCACTACCTACTACGTAAGTGCCCTTTCGGCTGGTGGCTGCGAAGGTCCGCGTGCTGCTGTGGTGGCCTCGGTAAATGCTACTCCCACGGCTACTGTAACGGCTGGTGGTCCGCTGACCTTCTGCCAGGGCGGCAGCGTGACGCTGACGGCTACTGGGGGCGACACCTATCTGTGGAGCAACGGCGCCACTACGGCCAGCATCACGGTGAGCACCTCGGGCAGCTACACGGTAACGGCCAGCAGCTCGGCGGGCTGCACGGCGGTTTCGACGGCTACTACGGTATCGGTAGAGCCCACTCCGGCTCAGCCGGTGGTAACGCAGGGCGCCCCCGGCGTGCTCACCAGCAGCAGCGCCACCGGCAACCAGTGGTACCTCGACGGCAACCTCATTCCCGGTGCCACGGGTCAGACCTACACCGTAACTAGCAGCACGCAGAACGGCACCTACACGGTAGTCGTAACCTCGGCCGGTGGCTGCGCTTCGCCGGCCTCGGTTGGCGTGAGCGTGGTGATTACCGGCATGGCCAACCTGCGCAACGAAAGTGTGCAGGTGTACCCCAACCCGGCTCACGGCAGCTTCACGGTAGTACTGCCGACGCAGGCCGCAGGTCAAGCCGCAGTACAGGCTCGCCTGGTAAATGCCGTTGGTCAGGTAGTGCTGGAACAGGCCATTGTACCCGCTGCCGGTCCCGCCCGCTTCAATGTAAGCGGCCTGGCTACGGGTGTGTACCTGCTGCAGATGAAGGTTGACGGCCAGCTGCTGTCCCGCCGCGTGGTGGTGGATTAAGCTGCTGTTAACTTCTAAGCTGAAAAAGCCCGTCCGGAATTTCCGGGCGGGCTTTTTTAGTTAAAAGTTGAGAGTTAAAAGTTAAAAATCAGGACGCGTTTCAGCTTTTAACTGATTTTTAGCAATTCCTCCACGGCGTTTTTTACCCGGCGCAGGTCCGTTTCCGTCATGGCAGTGCCGCTGGGCAGGCACAGGCCGCGGGCAAATAAGTCGGCGCACACCGCGCCGCCGTATATGGGCGCCTCCTGGTAGAGCGGCTGCAGGTGCATGGGCTTCCACAGCGGGCGGCTTTCTACGTTGTGCGTTTCAAGGTGCAGGCGTAGCGCCTCGGGCGTGACGCTGGTTTCGGCCGGGTTTAGCAGCACGGTGGTGAGCCAGCGGTTGGCGTGGCTGCCGGGCAGCTCGGTGGCAGGGGCCACGCTCAGGCCGGGCAGGCCGGCCAGGTGTTCGGAGTACCAGGCGAAGATTTCGCGGCGGCGCTTCACGCGGTCGGCCAGCAGCTCCATCTGCCCGCGGCCAATGCCGGCGAGGATGTTGCTGAGCCGGTAGTTGTAGCCCAGCTGCGAGTGCTGGTAGTAGGGCGCGTCGTCCTTGGCCTGGGTAGCCAGGAAACGGGCCTGGCGGGCCAGCTCGGCGTCGTCGGTAATCAGGGCCCCGCCGCCGCTGGTGGTCAAAATCTTGTTGCCATTAAACGAGAAAAGGCCCAGCTTGCCGAAGGTGCCCAGCGGCTGCTTGTTGAAGCAGGCGCCCAGTGCCTCGGCGGCATCTTCCAGAATGGGAATGTCGAACTCCTGCGCAATGGCCAGGATTTCGGGCAGGCGGGCGGGCATGCCGTACAAATGCACCAGCAGAAGAGCCTTGGGCTTTTTGCCCCGCGCCAGGCGGTCGGTAATGGCTTCGCGCAGCCGGTCAGGGCAGAGGTTCCAGGTGCTGGGCTCGCTGTCGACAAACACCGGCGTGGCGCCCAAGTACACAATGGGGTTGGCCGTGGCCACGAAGGTGAACGACGAGCACAGCACCTCGTCGCCGGGGCCTACGCCCAGTAGCCGCAGCCCCAGGTGAATAGCCGCCGTGCCCGACGAGAGAGCTACGCAATACTTCGCGCCGGTAAATTGGCAGATGTCGGCCTCAAAGCCCGCCAGGTTGGGGCCAGCCGGCGCCACCCAGTTGTCTTCAAACGCCTTGTGCACATAGTTAAGCTCGTGCCGACCCAAATGAGGCGGGGAGAGGTAAAGACGGTCGTAATCCTGGCTGTGCACAGTGGAAAGGAATTAAAAATTCTGAATTAAAAATGGAGCAAAACCATCTGTTGTTAAGCCCCTTTTTAATTCTTCATTTTTCATTTTTAATTGATTTAGCTGGTACCCCTACGGCTGTCACTCCTGCTGGCAGGTCGCGCACGGCTACAGCCCCGGCTCCGACAATAGAGTTGACACCGACACGGATGTTTTGAATCACCGTAGCATTGGTGCCCAAATACACTCCTGCCTCCAAGTAAGCGCCGCCGCCCACGTTGGCGTGGGGCATGAGCGAGCAGAAGTCGGCCAGCACGGCGTCGTGGCCGATGGTGCAGCCCAGGTTGAGCAGCACGAAACGGCCCAGGGTGATGTCGGTGGTGAGCACGCAGCCTTGCTGAATGATGCAGCCTTCGCCCAGCGCGATGCGCTGGTAGCCGGCCAGGGCCACGGCCGGGTGCACCAGCACCGGAAAGCGCAGCAGCGGCGAGGTAAGCCGTGCCAACAGCGCCTGTCGGCTGGTGCTGCTGCCCACGGCCACGGCTACGTACAGGGGCTGCTCCGTCTTATTCAAATCGGCCGCCTTGCCCAGGTAGGGAAGGCCGGCCACGGTAGGCGCGGCCGGGGCCACGTCGTCGTAGAACCCCTGTAATTCCCAAATTGGCGTAGGCGCCGCTTCATTGAGCTGATGCACCAGCACGGCTACTTCGCGGCCCAGGCCGCCGGCACCCACGATAACCAGGGGGCGAGCCGCTTCGGGCTGGTCGTACTCAGGAAAGAAAAGCTGCGTCATACCAAAGGAGTAGCGGTGGGGGCCGAAGTGCTGCCGGTGAAGCGCGGGGCGGGCGCATCGGCCGCGGCGGGCTGGGTCGTGAACAATTGGCGCAGGGTGAGCCAGGCAATGCGGGCATCCAGGGCCCAGCCGCGGTGAGCTACGTACCAGGCGTCGAGCGCAAACTTCTCATCCCAGCTCAGGGCGTTGCGGCCGTGCACCTGGGCCCAGCCCGTGATGCCAGGGCGCACATGAAAACGCACTTTTTGCGCGGCCGTGTACAGCGGCAGGTAGTCGTGCAAGAAGGGGCGGGGGCCTACCAGGCTCAGCTCGCCGCGCAGCACGTTCAAGAGCTGGGGCAGCTCGTCGAGGCCCGTGCGGCGCAGCAGGCGGCCCAGGCCGGTGAGTCGCTCCGCGTCGGGCAGCAGCGCGCCCCGGGCATCGGTGCGCTGCGTCATGGTGCAAAACTTCAGGATGTGAAAGGGCCGCTCGCGGTAGCCGGTGCGCAGCTGCCGGAACAGCACCGGCCGCAGCCCGCTCAGCCAGGCCGCGCCCGCTACCAGGGCCAGCAATGGTGCCAGCAGCAGCAGTCCCAGGGCCGCCGCGCTCAGGTCAAACACGCGCTTGCTGAGCTCATACATCGGCCGTCGTCAGCCGGAAGCCGCTTTTGAGGAGAAACCGGTCGTTGGTGGCCGTGGCCCGGAAGGCGCGCCGGCCGTGCAGGACTTGCTCGTCCCACCAGGCCACGGCCTCGCCGGGTGCCAGCTGCAGCGCTACTTCAGCGGCTGTCCCGCTGATATGGTCGAGCAGAAACTGCCGGAACTCCTGGGCCAGGGCGTGAGCCTCCGGGCTTTCGGCGGGGTCCACGCAGTGGTAGTTCCAGTTGAGGCGCAATCCTGCGGGCGTTTCGGCAATGATGGGCTGGGTGCGGGCGTCGCCGGCTTTGGCAAAGCGCATGGGCCGGTTGAGCAGGCGCCGGGCCAGGTTGGGGGCCTGGGTTTGCAGCTGCTGCCAAAGCACGTCGGCATCTACGAAAGTGGTTTCACCGCCGGCCGGCGCCTGCACCAGACAGTGCATAAACATCACCTCGGCCGGCTCGCTCAGGTACGACTCGTCGGTGTGCAGGGGCTGGGCATTTTTGCTGAAGCGGTAAGCTGCGTCGTCGGGAATGTCGGCATCGTAGCGCACCTCTATCCACTTGCGGCCGGTGCGGGCGCTGCCCTGGGCGAAGTCTTCGTCGAGGTGCAGGCACTGGCCCGCGGCTTCGGTCAGCTCGTCGTAGAAAGCGGCCCACGCGCTGGCGGGCTGCGAGTCGGCCAGCCCCCGCAGGTGCACTACTTTTGCCGAGCCCAGGGCTTGCCGCAGGGCCTCGGCCGTGCGGGCTGCCGGCTGGCCGGGCGCAATAGTAAGCGTAGTAATAAAAGACATTCGTTGTGCAGTCAGCGCTGAATATTTAACAGGGAGCTTGAAGAGGCAGCAAGTAGAACAACAGCTAAACTGATTTTTTACCTGCTGCTCATTGCTCACTGTTAACTGTTCATTGGACAAAAATACCAGTTCCTATGCTCAGTTTCCCCAATGCCAAGCTTAACCTGGGGCTTTACGTGACGGCCCGGCGGCCGGACGGGTTTCATACGCTGGAAACGGTGATGGTGGCCCTGCCCTGGTGCGATGCCCTGGAAATAGTACCAGCCGCGGCGGGCGAAGCGGGCAGCGTAGCTCTCAGCGGCATTCCCATTCCCGGCGACCCCGCCACCAACCTCTGCGTGCGCGCCTACGAGCTGCTGAAAGCCGACTTTCCGCACTTGGCCGCTGTGCACCTGCACCTGCACAAGGTGGTGCCCATTGGCGCCGGCCTGGGTGGGGGCTCGGCCGATGCGGCTTTTGCCCTGAAAATTCTCAATCAGCAGTTCGGGCTGGGGCTGGCTGATGACGCGTTGGAAGGCTACGCCCGCCGCCTGGGCTCCGACTGCGCTTTTTTCATTCGCAACCAGCCCGTGCTGGCCGTAGAGCGCGGCGACGTGTTCGAGCCCATCTCCTTGAATCTGAAGAGCACCGCCTGCAAGGTCATTTACCCCGGCCTGCACATCAGCACGGCCGAGGCTTACCGGCGGGTGAGCCCGCGCCCGCCGCGGCACGACCTGCGCCAGGCCCTGGCCCAGCCCATGGCCACCTGGCGCGACACGGTGACCAACGACTTCGAAGATGCCCTCACGCCGCATTATCCCGTGCTGGGCGAAATCAAGCAGGCGCTGTACGGGGCCGGCGCCAGCTACGCCAGCTTGTCGGGCTCGGGCTCGGCCGTGTATGGCCTGTTTCCGGGGCACGAAGCCCCGCCCGCGCTAGGGGTTGAGGTGGGCCACCTCGTCTGGGACGGGCTGCTGTAGGCCGTGCAGCCGCTGCAGGCGGCGCTGGTTCCAGCGCTCCACGAAGGGGTGAATGAGTACGCTGAACAGAATAACCAGCGTGCCCAGCACGAAGCCCCACGTGAGTTGCTCTTCCTGTCCGAAGCCGCGCAGGTGCAGCACCCCGGTCTTGTTGAGTAGGTACAGCGCCTGGGCCAGCAGGATGCCATACACTGGCTCCAGGTTGGTAGTCAGGTTCATGGCGAAGGCCGAAATGCGCTTCATCAGCTCCACCGAGGCCGAAAACGCATACACCGTGCACACCCCGGCCAGCAGGCCCAGCCACAGCCAGTCAGTCCCCTGCCAGGCCAGCTGTACGCCGGCCCCCTGGCTGAAGAAGCGCCCGTAGAAGGGCAGAAACAGCACAATGCTCAGCCAGGCGCCGGCCATCTCATAGCCCGTGACGTGCAGAGGCGAATGCACCTTCACCAGCTTGGAGTTCAGCACGCTGAACAAGGCCGAAATACCGGCCGACAGCACCGCCACCGCCAGCCCCAGCACCTGGTCGAGCTTGGCCTGCGACACCAGGTATAGGCCCACCATGGTGAGCATGCCCAGCGCTACCTCGTAGGCCCGCACGCGGCGCCACAGCACCAGCGGCTCCAGCAGCGACGACCACAAAGCCAGCGTGGCCAGTCCGGCTAAACACACCCCCACCGAGGAAAGGCGCGCCGCCAGAAAAAACGTTATCCAATGCGCAGCCACCATTGCCCCCACGCCCAGCAGGCGCAGGGCCTGCCCCAGCGGCAGGCGCCACTGCTGGCCGCGCAGCACCAGCAGCGCCGCCAGCCCCAGTACCGCCAGCCCCGTCCGCCAGAACACCAGCTCCACTGGCGGCAAGGATATCAGCCGCCCCAGGATGGCCGTAAAGCCCCACAGGAGCACAATGAAATGGAGCTTGAGGTAGTCTTTTAGCAAGGGTAAGAGGGTAGGAGGGTGTGAGGGCAAGAGTTAAATAAGGAAGATGGTAACAGGCATAAAGGATAAGGGGCCCTCATACCCCCATACCCTCTTACCCTCATGCCCTTACTTCGGTACAAAACGATACAAAGCCAGCCCAATCGCGCTGAACACGGCGGTGGGCACCCAGGCCGCCACCATGGGCGCCAGGCTGCCCACCTGGGCTAAATTGCGCGACAGCATCACGAAAATGATGAAGATGAAGGCCAGCACGAAGCCCAGCGCAATCTGCCCGCCCACGCCAGCGCGCGACTTCCGGGCGCTGAGAATGACGCCAATCAGGGTGAGTACTACGATGGCGAAAGGGTAGGAGTACCGCTCGTACTTCTCGCTGAGGTAAAGCTGGGTGTCGTCGGCCCCGCGCTCCTGCTTCTGGCGGATGAAGGCGTTGAGCTGGGGCAGGGTCATGGTTTCGGCCAGCTTGAAGGTGCTGGCGAAGTCCTTGGGATATAGGTTCAGGGTGGTGTCGCGGGCGGGCAGGCTCTGCAGCCGCTCGTCCTGGGCGCCCACGAAGGTGCGCACCAGCTGCGGCGTCAGGTGCCAGGCCTGCTTGGTCGAGTCCCAGCTGATGGCATCGGCCGTCATGCGCCGGCGCAGCACCGTGCCGTCGATGGTTTCGAGGGCAAAGCGGCTGCCGATGTTGTGCACGTTGTCGTAGCTCTCCAGGTACACGTAGCTACGCGGCCCGATTTTGATGTGCACGTTGCGCCCCTGAAAGCGAAACGGGTTTTTTACGTAGGTGCGCTCAAACTCCACCCGGGCCTTGTTGCCCACCGGCAGCACCCAGCCAATCAGCCCGAAGATGAGCAGACCCACGACCCCGCCCCCCACCGCGTACGGCAGCAGCAGCCGCCGGAAGCTCACCCCCGAAGCCAGAATGGCCACAATCTCGGTGCGGGCCGCCAGCTGGGCCGTCACAAACACCACCGCAATGAAGATGGTAATGGGCGACAGCAGGTTGGCGAAGTAGGGAAACAGGTAGATGTAGTAGCCGAAAATAATTTTCGACATCGGCAGGCTATGCTGAATGAAGTCATCATTCTTCTCGGTGAAGTCGATAACGCAGATAACCGACACCAGAATTACCACCGTGAAAAAAAACGCGGCGAGGAATTTCTGGATGATGTACTTATCGAGCAGCTTCATTCTTGTTAGTTGTCAGTTGTTCGTTGACAGTTGTCAGATTGTTCTGAAAAGCAGACATCAGAACGATTCTGACAACTGACAACGAACAACTGACAACTAAAACCTACAAACGAGTCATCACCTGCTTCACCATGCGCTCCTTCCAGGGCCCAAACGTGCCAGCCAGGATTTGCTTGCGTGCTTCTTTTACCAGCCAGAGGTAGAAGGCCAGGTTTTGGGCCGAGGCAATCTGCGGGCCCAGCATTTCCTTGCACTGAAACAGGTGCCGCACGTAGGAGCGGGAGTAGAACGTGCTGGCCGCCCCTTCAAGTGTCGCATCGATGGGCTCGAAGTCGGTTTCCCACTTCTTGTTGGTGATGTTGATGATGCCCTGGGTGGTGAACAACATGCCGTTGCGGGCATTGCGCGTCGGCATCACGCAGTCGAACATGTCCACGCCCAGCGCAATGTTTTCCAGGATGTTAGCCGGTGTGCCCACGCCCATCAGGTAGCGGGGCTTGTCCTGGGGCAGGATGTCGCACACCAGCTCGGTCATCTCATACATAAGCTCGGCCGGCTCGCCCACGCTCAGGCCGCCGATGGCGTTGCCTTCGCGGCCCTGGGCCGCCACAAACTCCGCCGACTGCACCCGCAAGTCCTTGAAGGTGCTGCCCTGCACGATGGGAAAAAGCGTCTGGTCGTAGCCGTATAGCCCTTCGGTACTGTCGAAGCGCTGAATGCAGCGCTGCAGCCAGCGGTGCGTCATCTCCAGCGAGCGGCGGGCGTAGTTGTACTCGCAGGGCCAGGGCGTGCATTCGTCAAAAGCCATGATGATGTCGGCCCCGATGACGCGCTGAATGTCCATCACCCCTTCGGGCGAAAACAAGTGCTGGCTGCCATCCACGTGGGAGCGGAACTTGACGCCCTCTTCTTTGATTTTGCGGGTACCGCTGAGCGAATACACCTGGTAGCCACCTGAGTCGGTGAGAATGGGCCGGTCCCAGCCGTTGAAGCGGTGCAGGCCCTCGGCCTGCCGCAGCACGTCGAGGCCCGGCCGCAGGTAGAGGTGGTAGGTGTTGCCGAGAATAATTTGGGCATTGATGTCCGTTTTCAGCGTTTGCTGCGACACCGCCTTCACCGTGCCCGCCGTGCCCACCGGCATGAAAATGGGCGTTTCGATGGCGCCGTGGGCCGTCTGAATAAGGCCCGCCCGGGCTTTGGTAGCGGAATCCTGGGTGAGAAGGTCGAAAGTCATTCAGTGGAGTAGCTAGTAGCTGGGAGCTAGGAGCTAGAATACAGGAGCTGGAAGCAAGGAGACAGAAGCTTGAAAGGGAAGGGCAAAGAGCAATGCTACTGGTTCCTGCCATTCTAACTCCTGGCTTCTAACTCCTAGCTCCTGCGCTAGCATCTGCAAAGGTAGCCCGCCCGCCCGGCGCCCCGTACTTTTGCCTGTCCAACTGCACCCTTGCCTTTGCCTCCGTACCTTCCCAAGTCGCCGCTGTTCTGGTTTTTGCTGGCCTGTGTGCTGGTGCAGCTGTTTTACGCGGCCTACTACTTCTGGCCCTTCGCCCGGCGCCCCGCCGAAGCGCCGGCCGATGCCCCCGGGCCCGATTCCGAGCCGGTTTCCATCATCGTGTGCGCCCGCAACGAACTCGAAAACCTACGCCGCCTGCTGCCCCTGCTGTTGAAGCAGGACTATCCCGCACCCTTCGAGGTGGTGCTCATCGACGACCGCAGCCACGACGAAACCCAGCTCTTTGCCCAGCAGCTGACCCAGTATTACCCCGAGAAGGTGCGCCTCGTCACCGTCGACCGTACCCCCGACGGTTTCGCGCCCAAGAAGTATGCTCTCACCCTTGGTATCAAGGCCGCCCGCTACCCCCGCCTGCTTTTCACCGATGCCGACTGCATTCCGGCCACCAACCAGTGGCTGCGCCTCATGCAGCGCGGCTTTGCGCGCCCGGCCGATGTTGTGCTGGGTTTCTCGGCCTACGCCGAAGAGCCTGGCTTTCTGAACAAACTCATCCGGTTTGAAACCCTGCTCACCGCCGCGCAGTATCTGAGCTTCGCCTGGCGGGGGCGGCCCTATATGGGCGTGGGCCGCAACCTGGCCTATACCCGGGCCTGCTTCAACGCCACCAAGGGCTTTGCCTCCCACATCCGGCAGCTGAGCGGCGACGACGACCTGCTGGTGCAGGACGCCGTCAAAGCCGGGCAGCGCGTGGCCGTGGTGGCCGATGCCTCAGCTCATACGCTGAGCGAGCCGGCCAGCAGCTGGGGCGCGTGGTGGCAACAAAAGAGGCGGCATCTGTCGGCTGGCCGCAGCTACCGGCTGGCCGACAGGCTGCGGCTTGGGATTTTTATTGCGGCTAATGTGTTGTTCTATTTTACAACGATTGGACTCGTCATATTCCGTGAAAATTGGGTACCTTTGGTAATAGTGTGGGTGGTGCGAACTTTATTTGTCAGCACCGTATACGCACGACTTAGTAGCCGGCTTCAACAGTTTTTACCCGTCGGGTGGCTACCCGTACTCGACGTGGTTTATTTTTTTCAGTACCTCGCCTTGGGAATCTCGCTATTCCTTAATCGCACCCTTCGATGGAAGTAAACAACCAGGACGTTCAAAAGCAGTTTTCGGCCAAAGCCAAGCACGACTTCAAGCTGATTCGGGCCGCCGTAGAAAACGGCGATGAGAAGGCCTACGCCGAGCTGATGCACATCTATAAAAAGCCCGTTTACCACGTGGTGCTCAAGATGGTGCGCAATCAGGACGACGCCGAAGATCTCACCATTGAAGCCTTCGCCAAGGCTTTCCGCAACCTGCACAAGTTCAACCCCGAGTATGCGTTCAGCACCTGGCTGTTCCGCATTGCTACCAACAACTGCATTGATTTTATCCGCAAGAATAAAATCAAAACCATGTCGATTGACTCGGCCATTAAAGTCGACAACGGCGATGAAATCACCATCGATTTCCGCGACAACGACCTGAACCCCGTGGAGCACGCCATGCGGAATCAGAAAATTGAAATCATGCGCCTGGTAGTGTCCAAGCTGCCCGATAAATACCAGCGCTTGGTGTCGCTGCGCTACTTCGACGAGCTGAGCTACGAGGAAATTGCCACCGAGCTTAAAGCGCCCCTCGGCACGGTGAAAGCCCAGCTGCACCGCGCCCGCGAGCTGCTCTATGACATGGTGAAGAACACCAAGCAGATTATTTAATTTAAGTTCAGTATTGTCATCCTGAGCGCAGCGAAGGACCTTGTCACGAAAGAACCTGCCGTAGTTAAGTTTACTGCGAAGTTGTTCTAACCTGACAAGGTCCTTCGCTTTGCTCAGGATGACCGTTTTATATGAATCTTATTCAGCAGTACTTCCCGCAATTCACTCCGCAGCAGCTGCAGCTGTTCCGCGAGCTGGAAAGTGAGTTTCTCGCCGTCAACGAGCAAATTAACCTGGTTTCCCGGACGGATACCGATAACCTGGTGGAGCGCCACTTTCTGCACGCGCTGGGTATTGCCAAGGTGGTGCAGTTCCCCAAAGGCAGTGCCGTGCTCGATGTAGGCACGGGCGGCGGCTTGCCTGGCCTGCCCTTGGCTATTGCTTTCCCCGACGTGCATTTTCATCTGGTCGACAGCATCGGCAAGAAAATCCGGGCCGTGCAGTTTATGGCCGGCGCCCTCGGCCTGCACAACGTGACGGCCGAGCAAGTCCGGGCCGAGCAGCTGCGCACCAAGTACGACTACGTGGTGAGCCGCGCCGTGGCCCGCCTGGCCATGTTCCACCCCTGGATAGCCCACCGCTTCAAAGCCAAGCCCGCCGCCAACAGCGGCCTCTACTACCTTAAAGGCGGCGACCTCACCGAGGAAATTGCCGAGTCCGGGCTGAAGGCAACGGTAACTGACCTGAGTAGCTTCTTTAAAGAAGAATTCTACGAAACGAAGAAGGTGGTTTTCGTACCGGCGAAGTAGCGGGGCGTTGGGCAACCTCACCCCCGGCCCCTCTCCCGCGGAGAGGGGAGCCTGACGATTCAACAAAAGGTCCGGTGGTTAGTTCAACCACCTTTTTTGCTTTTAAACTACATCAGAGCAAAACGGAACAGGCTCCCCCTCTCCGCGGGAGAGGGGGCCGGGGGGTGGGGTTGCCCGGCCATCTCACCTTGGCACTTCCGCCGTCAGAAACTCCACAGCGCGGCGCTCAGAATAATATTCGCCATCAGGCGAGCCTTCGGGAAAGCCCACGTGCCCCCCGGCTGGTGGGATTTCCAGGAATACGAATTGCGAAGCTGCGGCCACGTCCCGCGGGAAGCAGGAGGGAGGTAGGAAAGGGTCATTTTCCGCATTCACCACCAAAGTAGGAATTCGAATGCCGGCCAGGTACTGCCCGGAGCTGGCGTGGGCGTAGTAGGCATCGGCCGAAGCGAAGCCGTGCATGGGCGCGGTGTAGCGGTTGTCGAACTGCGGGAAGTCGCGCAGGCTGTCGATGCCGCTCACGTCCACCTGGTCGGGCATCAGCTCGGCTTTGGCGCGGATTTTCTGGCGCAGCGACTTCAGAAAGCGCCGCAGGTACACGCGGTTTTGGGGGCGGGCAATGTGAATGGAGCTGGCCCGCAGGTCGGTGGGTACCGAAAATACGGCGGCGCGCTGCACCTGCGGCGGCACGCGGTCCGGGTTTTCGCCCAGGTATTTCAGCGTCACGTTGCCGCCCGCACTAAAGCCCGTGAGGTACACGCGCTGGTAGCGGCCCGATGCTAAAGCATGAGTAATGACGCGGTGCAGGTCGTCGGTGTCGCCGAGGTGGTAGGAGCGGAGCAGGCGGTTCATCTCGCCACCGCAGCTGCGGTAGTTCCAGGCCAGCGCGTCGAAGCCGGCGCGGTTCAGGGCGCGCACCATGCCGCGGATGTAGGGCCGGTGGGCGTCGCCCTCCAAGCCGTGCGAGGCAATAACCAGCGTGTCGGTGGGCCGCATGGCCGGCAGGCGGCTCCAGTACAGGTCCAGAAAGTCGCCATCGGGCAGCTCCAGCCGCTCGGGCTCATAGCGCACGTCGGGCACGGTACGCCACAAACTGGGCACGATGGTCTGTAGGTGGCCATTAAACAGGTAGAAGGGCGGCTGGTAGTGCGACTGGGCAACGAGAGGCATGGCGTTGGCAAAGTAAACAACCCAGTGGGGCCGGGCGGTAGGGTCAGTTAAGTTACGTAAATAATCGGCATGCCTACTATTTTTGTTCCTTAGCTCAGGCGCTGGCGGGCACTATGTTGTTTGCTGACAGATTTTTTATCGGCAGGCTTTGTTATTGCGGGCAGGCTTTGTACCTTTGCCCTCCCAAACCTGAAATCAAGCATAAAGCTCCAACATATTCCTTCTCATGGCAAACCATAAGTCGGCCCTCAAGCGCATCCGCAGCAACGAAGCCAAGCGCGTGTTGAACCGTTACCAGCACAAATCCACCCGCACCGCTATCAAGCGCCTGCGTGAAGCCACCGACAAAACTGCTGCTCAGGAACTGCTGAAGAAGGTGTCTTCGATGCTGGACCGTCTGGCCAAGAAGAACATCATCCACAAAAACAAAGCTGCTAACAACAAGAGCAAGCTGACTAAGCTCGTTAACTCGCTCTAAGCAGTTACTGAGTTAGTGGAGCCGGGCTGCGCCGCCCCAAGGCCCGGTTCCACGCTTCTACAAAAGCCCTGCACCGGAAAGGTGCAGGGCTTTTTGCGTTGCTGCCTCCGGCAATGAGTAGGGTTTTCGCTACCTTGCCTAAGTACTCAAACAATCAGCGAGCTATGCAGAAACTTTACATTGGTGCGCTCACCCTGCTGGCCTCTATGCTGCTTAGTTTGAGCAGCCAGGCCCAAGCCGACTGGCGGCCGTTTCGGCCAGGGCTGATTTATTCTTATTCCACGGCTAGCTCGCCTACTTTTTTGCTGCGGCTTGATTCGGCTTATACCACAGCCGCTGGCGACTCGGCGTGGGCCTTCAACCGCTTGCTTCGTCCCCTGGATAATACGGCGCTTGGGGGCTTGTTTGCGTACGCCGTCTGTCGCAAAAGCCGCAACAATCTATTTGGTGCCAGGCTCCGCCGGGAAACAGCGTCTGGTGACTTCCTGCTGGAAAATGTGGCAGAAGGTAGTTACCAGACTGGGCTGGTGCTTCGGCTGCGACCCCAGGTGGCCACTGGCAGCACTTGGATGGCCAGTACGAGTCCGGCTATCACAGCTACGCTCAGTTCCCGGGTGTGGCAGCCGGTAAGCCCTGCACCAGGCAGCCCCTCCGATTCAGTTGCCACCATCACGCTCAGCTCGGGGCAGGTGTTGCGCCTTAGCCGCCGTTACGGGCTGCTAGAGGGGCCCCGCTGGCTGGGCACGAATAGCAACCCGCCCCAATATACCGTGGCCGAGTTGCCGGCTACGCTGGCAAACTCGCCCTTGTATCCGCCTACGTTGTTCAACCTGCATCCCGGCGACCGGCTGGGTTACTCCGAAATGCCCCAATCGGTAGGCGGGCCACCGTGCACAACCACGCGCACCCTGCGCATTATTCAAAGCCGTCAGCAAACTGTCGACTCGCTTATCATCACCTTTCGCGAGCAATCACTTATCATCACCAGCGGCTACTTGGGCTGCGGTACGCCCGGCACCGTAACCTTACCGGCTCATACTGGTCGCCTGGCATTTTCGTTGCGTACAGGGCAGTCGCCTCAGTTTGAAGCGCTACCGCTGCTGTCAGGTGAGTACAAGCCCCTGGCTAGACCTTTTACTACTAATACCATAGTTGTTGGAACGGGCCTCTCGCAGCCCTTATCGGGGGCATCCTGCATAGGGGGGCGCAGTTTACTGTCTTATCAGCAGATGCATGGCTCTGGGCAAGCCTATGGCCTTATCACTGATGGCAATTGGTTTCAATACTTCGCGCCGCAAACCGGGCTGGGCGACATTCGCACGCACGAGACTTTGTTGGACTACGCCCAGACTACCGGGGGTACCTGCGGTTCGTCCACCAGCTACGCTGGCCTACTGCCTACTAAAGCCGAGCAGGCAGCCACTATTGCCAGTGTAGCGCCTAATCCTGCCGTAGAAGCAGCAGTGCTCACGCTTCGCAACCCAGCACAGCCTGGCACAAGACTGCAGCTACGCGACGCTCTGGGCCGCTTGCTACACACAACTGAGTTGCGGGCCGGGCAGCAGAGCGAAACAATTAGCTTGAATGGGCGAGCCGCTGGACTCTACTTTGTGCAGTTGATTTCCCAAAACCAGCCAATTATTTCTCTGCGCCTGACAAAAGAGTAATCGGTAGCGTATCGTAAAAAAGCCCCCGCTCAGCACTGAGCGGGGGCTTTTTGTATGGCCAACTGTTCGAAGGCAAGGACGATTTACGCCACGCTTACCTTCACCATATTGGCTCGGCCTTTTTCCTGAATGGGCATGGAGCCGGTGGTGATGAACACGTCGCCGGCTTCGAGGTGGCCGGTGGTGGTCAGTACGTAGCGGATGTCGGCCACGGTGCTGTCGGTGCTGATAAGGCGGTCGTAGTAGAAGGCGCGCACGCCCCACACCAGGCTCAGGGCCGTAAGCAGCAGGCGGTTGTCGGTGAAGATGAAAATGTCAGCCTTGGGGCGGTAGCGCGAAATCTGGAAGGCCGTGTAGCCGCGGTGCGTCATGCCGGTAATGGCCTTGGCGCCTGTGTTCTTGGCTAGGTGGCAGGCCGCCGACAGCACGCTGTCGGCCATAAACGTAGCCGAGCTGGGGTCGATGGGGTGCCAGCGGTGGAAAAGCTGTGGGCTGCGGGTTTCCACGCTCAGAATGGTAGCAACCATGGAGCGGATAACCTCGGCCGGGTAGGCGCCCACGGCGGTTTCGGCAGAGAGCATCACGGCGTCGGCGCCGTCAAGCACGGCGTTGGCTACGTCGCTGGTTTCGGCGCGGGTGGGGCGGGGGGCCGTAATCATGCTTTCCATCATCTGGGTGGCTACAATGACGGGCTTGCCGGCCTTGTTGCACTTCTGGATAATCATCTTCTGCGCCATCGGCACCTCCTCCATCTTTACTTCCACGCCCAGGTCGCCGCGCGCCACCATCACGGCGTCGGTCAGCTCGATTATCTCGTCGATGTTGCGCAGGGCTTCAGGCGTCTCAATCTTGGCCACTACGCGGGTGGTTTTGCCGGCCTCGGCAATGAGCTGCTTGATGAAGCGGATGTCTTCGGCGCGGCGGGCGAAGGACAGCGCAATCCAGTCCACATCATTGGCCAGGCCAAACTGCAGGTCTTCGATGTCCTTCTCCGTCATGGACGGGGCCGAGACGTCGGAATCAGGTAGGTTGATGCCCTTGCGGGGCTTCACCAGGCCGCCGTACACCACTTCCACGTCCACTTCGGTGTCGCGGTCGGTGGCCAGTACTTTCAGCTCAATCTTGCCATCGTCGATGAGAATCATGTCGCCGGGCTTCACGTCGCGGGCCAGGCCCAGGTAAATGGTACTCAGGCGGGTGGCGGTGCTGATTTCCTTTTCGCCGCACACGAGCTTGAGCTTGTCGCCGGGCTTGATTTCGACGCCGCCGCCTTCTACTTCGCCGAGGCGAATTTTGGGGCCCTGCAAATCCTGCAGCAAACCCACTGAGGTGCGCATGTCTTTATTGAGCCGCCGCACGGTGTTGATGACGGACAGGTGGTCGTCGTAGGAGCCGTGGGAGAAGTTCAGACGAAACACGTCAACGCCTTCGCGAATGAGCATACCCAGGCGCTCGTAAGTGTTGGACGCCGGCCCAACGGTGGCCACAATTTTCGTTTTGTTGAAAGTGGGTCGATTTTCCATGTAATTAGGGGTGTGTGAGCAAAAAAACTCCCCACCCTGGTCAGGAGGGGAAGGTGACCGGCCCGTTGCAATAAGCAACTGAGCCGGCATTTCGCTGCTGGGAATTTGCGTGCGGCCGAAGCAGCACCAGGGGAGGCAGCCTGGGAAGGCAGAGCGGAATTTACAGAATCAGGTTTTCCTTGTACTTAAGGGTATTGGGGTCGAACTGACAAACATACTGAACTTGCGGCAAGGAGGTCAACTGCTGCATCAGCGCCTCGCTGGCCAGGCTGCCCGAGCCGTTGGTGACGGCCAGCAGGTAGTCGTACTCTTTAATGTCGGGCGCAAGAAAAGGTTTTTTGAGCACCGAGGGCGCCACGGAGCGGTTGCGAAACAGGCGCAGCGTAATGCTTTCGGTGGCGTGCAGGTAGTGGCTAAAAACCAGCCGCCCGCGGTTGAGCAGGTCGAGCAGCAGCTCGGGCTGCTTCACCAGGCGCAGACGCAGGGCACGGTTCAAGGCCCAGGCCAGGTTGTAGTCGCGGGTGCTCGAAACCAGCCCAAACAGGTCGAAGTCGCATTCGTAGTCAACATCGAGTGTGAAGGTCTTCATTGGGCTGCTGGAAGTGGCCTGGGCCATGGGGGAGGGCAAAGCTACGGGTTGCGGGGGGCCGCCGAAAGGGCCGGCGCCATAATCTTATACTCTCGTTTTGGAAGCCCGGCCGTGGTGTAGTTGGAAAATCTCTCGTTACTTTGCGCCGTAATTTTCCCTAAACCCTCCACGGAAATGTCTGAAATCGCAGAAAAAGTAAAGGCCATCATTATCGATAAATTGGGCGTAGAAGCGTCGGAAGTGACCCCTGAGGCAAGCTTCACCAACGACCTGGGCGCTGACTCGCTGGATACTGTCGAGCTGATTATGGAGTTCGAAAAAGAATTCAACGTGAGCATCCCCGACGACCAAGCCGAGAACATTGGCACCGTGGGCCAGGCCATCAGCTACCTCGAGGAGCACGCAAAATAGCCTACCGCTACTTTCACTCGCTTCCGCTTGATTTTTCGTGCTTACCGGCCGGCTCGCCGCCGGCCGGTTTTGCTGTTTTAATTCGTTTTACTTTTTGCGCCGTCGGCGCCCGCTTATGTCGTCTATTCGACGCGTTGTCGTAACCGGCCTTGGGGCCATCACGCCCCTGGGCAACACTGCTCCGGCTTATTGGGAGGGCCTGCGCTCGGGCACGAGCGGCGCGGCCGGTATCACCCGTTTCGATGCCGCCAAGTTCAAAACCCGCTTCGCCTGCGAAGTGAAAGGCTACAACCCCGACGATTTTTTTGAGCGCAAGGAAGGCCGCAAGATGGACTTGTTCACCCAGTTTGCGGTGGTGGCCTCCGATGAAGCCATTGCCGACTCGGGCCTGCTCGAAAGCGGGGTGAACAAAGACCGGGTGGGCGTGATTTGGGGCTCCGGCATTGGCGGCCTGAAGTCGCTGCAGGAAGAGTGCTTCCAGTTCGGGCGGGGCGACGGCACGCCGCGCTACTCGCCTTTCTTCATCCCGCGCATGATTGCCGACTCGGCCTCGGGCAACATCTCCATCAAGAACGGCTTCCGCGGCCCCAACTTCGTGACGACCTCGGCCTGCGCCTCGTCGAACGACGCCATTATTGCTGCCTTCAACTACCTGCGCCTCGGCATGGCCGATGTGTGCATTACCGGCGGCTCGGAAGCGGCTATCACTGAGTCGGGCATCGGCGGCTTCAACGCGCTGAAGGCCATGAGTGAGCGCAACGACGACCCGGCCAGTGCCTCGCGCCCCTACGACAAGGACCGCGACGGCTTCGTGCTGGGCGAAGGTGCCGGCGCGCTGGTGCTGGAAGAGTACGAGCACGCCAAGGCCCGTGGCGCCAAGATTTACGCCGAGCTGATTGGCGGCGGCATGTCGTCGGACGCTTACCACATCACTGCGCCCGACCCCAGCGGCAGCGGCGTGGTGCTGGTAATGGAAAACGCTCTGCGCGATGCTGGCATCCTGCCTTCGGAAGTCGATTACATCAACACCCACGGTACGAGCACGCCCCTGGGCGACGGCGCCGAAATCAAGGCCATTGAAACCGTGTTCGGCGAGCACGCCGCCAAGCTCAACATCTCCTCGACCAAGAGCATGACGGGCCACCTGCTGGGCGGGGCCGGCGGCATTGAGGCCGTGGCGTCGGTGTTCTCCATCGTGCACGACATGGTGCCCCCCACCATCAACCTCAACACGCCCGACCCGGACATCAACCAGGGCCTGAACTTCACGCCCAACGTGGCCCAGAGCCGCACCGTGAACGTGGCGCTGAGCAACACTTTCGGCTTTGGCGGGCACAACACCACGGTGGTGTTCCGCAAAGTTTAACGGCAACGACACGCTATGCTGAGACCGGGGCCGTTGCCACTGTTTGGCTTGTTTCGCCGGCTGCTGGGACAGGACAAGGCTTTTCGGCAGGCCATCACGACTATCACCGGCCTGACGCCGGTGAATGCGCAGCTCTATAAGCTGGCCTTTACGCACTCGTCGGCCGTGCGGCAGCAGCCCGAGGGCGGCCGCCACCAGTCGAACGAGCGGCTGGAGTTCCTGGGCGACGCCGTGCTGGGCACGGTGGTGGCTGAGTATTTATTCCGCAAGTTTCCCTACGAGCAGGAAGGCTTTCTGACGGAGGTGCGCTCGCGCATCGTGAACCGCGAAAGCCTGAATGCCATTGCCCTCAAGCTGGGGCTCGACAAGCTGGTGCTGCTCGATGCCGGGCAGGGCCGCGTGGCCCGCTCCCGCTCGGTGAACGGCAACGCCCTGGAAGCGCTGGTAGGGGCCGTGTACCTCGACTTAGGCTACACGGCTGCCCGCAAGTTTGTGCTGAACCGGCTGGTGAAGGGCTTCGTGGACGTGCAGACGCTGACTTCAACCACCGCCAACTTCAAGAGCAAGCTGGTGGAGTGGGCCCAGCGCGAAGGCAAAGCCCTGCGCTACGACATCAGCGGCGAAGCCCGGCCCGGCGGGGTGATGGAGTTCACCGCCCACGTACTGCTGGATGAGGAAGTAGTAGCTACCGGCATGGGCCTGAGTAAGAAGCAGGCTGAGCAGCTAGCGGCCGAGCGGGCCCTGGCCGCGCTGGGGGTGTAGCCATTTAGTCGCTATAGTTAACCGTGTACTGCACGCGGCTCAGCACTCCGGCTTTAAAGAAGAAGGTGATGCTGTAGCCGCCTTCCGGGGTTTCTATTACTTGGTATATGTCGTGCCTGGCGCTTAAATCGAAAGCCTGGCAAAAGGCAGCCTGAGCGGCACCCACGCGAATTCCTTTGCCGAAAGACACCGCCCGGGAGGTGATGCGGGCATCGAGCAGGAAAGAGTTATACTGATTGGTGAAAATCTTCAGTTGGTCGGCGGCCGTGCTTACTTGCAGCAGGGTGTCGCGCACGGCCGGGTCGTGTTCATTCGGCACCACTTTGCTTACCCGGATGGATTTGCGGTAGGTGCGGCGCAGATGGGGGACTTCCAGCTCGGCCGTCATCAGCTTAAGCATGCTGTTGTTGCGCACCACCAGCGGCGCAGGCTTGCGGGGCTGGCCCGTCGTCGGAGCCTGGCGTGGGCTGGCAGCATTTGCCAGGGAAGTTAAGCTGCAGCAGAGTGCAATAAAAACCTTGAGGGTAAACATAGCTACGGGGCAGGCAATTGAAGGGTAAGTGAAAGTAGCGGCTAAACGCCAAATAGCCTTCATGAGGCTTTTCCCGTTTAATTCGCGGACATTCCTTAACTGTAACCTTTTCTGATTTTGCAGGCAAACACTGCAGAAACCAGCAACTTTTACCCCTGCACCATGCGCATTGCCGGAGCCGCCCTCAACCAGATTCCCATTGATTGGGAAAACAACCTTCGCAACATCCGCACAGCCATTGAGCAGGCGAAAGCGGCCGGCGTGGAGCTGCTCTGCTTACCGGAGCTTTGCCTGACGGGCTACGGCTGTGAGGATTTGTTTCTGAGCGAGTGGATGCCGCAGGCGGCGCTGGAGCACCTGCAGCTGATTCGGCCCTGGACGGAGGGTATCTGCGTGGTGGTGGGATTGCCGGTGCGGCTTAACCGCGCTACCTATAACACGGCGGCCGTGCTGCGCGACGGGCAGATTCTGGGCTTCGCAGCCAAGCAGTTTCTGGCCCTGGACGGCGTGCACTACGAGCCGCGCTTCTTCGTGTCGTGGCTGGCGGGGGAAACGACGACTGTCACTCTCGGCGCAGAAAGCTGGCCGCTGGGCGACCTGGTGTTTGAGCACAAGGGCGTGCGCTTCGGCTTCGAGATATGCGAAGATGCCTGGCGGCCCGATGACGTGCGGCCCGCCTGCCGGCTTATGGGCCGGGTGGACTTGATTGTGAACCCTTCGGCCAGTCATTTCGCGATGAGCAAAACCGATGTGCGCTACAAGCTGGTGATGAATGCCTCGCGCAACTTCGACTGCACTTATCTCTACGCCAACCTGCTGGGCAACGAGTCGGGGCGCATCGTGTTCGATGGCGAAATCCTGGTGGCCCGCAATGGGCATCTGCTGCTGCGCAACCAGCTCATGAGCTTCAAGGAAGTGGACATGGAGTGCGTGGACGTGGACTTCGCTACCGAGCTGCCCATGGCCCCGGCCATCGGCCCGTTGCCCGCGCCCGACGAGTACCGCGAGTTGAACCAAGCCCTGAGCCTGGCCTTGTTCGACTACCTGCGCAAGGCCCGCAGCAAGGGCTACGTGCTCAGCCTGAGTGGCGGGGCCGACTCCTGCCTCTGCGCCGTGGCCGTGGCCGAGATGGTGCGCCTGGGCGTGGAAGAGCTGGGGCTGGCCCGGTTTATCGAGCAGTTGACGATGGGCAATGAAGAGTTTCGGGCGCGGCTGACTGCGGCAGTTGAAAAAGAGTTAAAAGTTAAAAGTGAAGAGTTAAAAGGCCATGATGTAGGGACATCAGAACAACTTTTAACTTTTAACTCTCAACTTTTAACTAACAAGGCGCTTGTTGGCCAGCTGCTGACCTGTGCCTACCAGGGCACGGTAAATTCCTCAGATGACACTTATAACTCAGCTAAAGACCTGGCCGAATCCATTGGGGCGCGGTTTTTCAGCTGGGACATTGACACTGAGGTGAGCGGTTACGTGGGCAAGATTGCCGGCGCCATCGGGCGGGAGCTGACCTGGAAAACCGACGACCTGGCCCTGCAGAACATTCAGGCGCGGGTGCGGGCCCCCGGCATCTGGCTGCTGGCCAACGTGCAGAACTGCCTGCTCATCACCACCTCCAACCGCTCGGAGGCCAGCGTGGGCTACTGCACCATGGACGGCGACACGGCCGGCAGCATCTCGCCCATCGCGGGCGTCGACAAGGACTTTGTGAAAAAGTGGCTGCGCTGGGCCGAAAAGGAGCTGAATTACCCCGGTCTGCGCCACGTGAATAACCTGCAGCCCACTGCCGAGCTGCGCCCGCTGGAAGACAAGCAGACCGACGAGCGGGACCTGATGCCCTACGTGCTGCTCAACCGTATCGAGCGGCTGGCGTTCTACGACCGGCTGGGGCCGCGGCAGGTGCTGGCCCAACTCGAAACCGAAGACACGGGCTTCGACCACGAGCAGCTCAAAACTTTCGTCAAGCGCTTCTACACGCTCTGGAGCCGCAACCAGTGGAAGCGCGAGCGGTTTGCTCCCGGCTTCCACCTCGACGACTACAACGTGGACCCACGCTCCTGGCTGCGCTTCCCCATCCTGAGCGGGGGCTTTAGGGAAGAATTGAATTCGCTATAAGCCCGTTTCTGAAATGCTCAAGAACGTCATGCTGAGCGCCAGCGAAGCATCTCTACTGCGAGGGTAAACCCAATCGAAAGGATTACTGCTGCGGGCAAGATGCTTCGACAAGCTCAGCATGACACTTTTTATACCCTACGCATTTCATACCTAACGCAGGACATAGCCCTACCTTTGCCCCATGACTTCATTGCTTGCTGCTATTACCTGGGACGTATCTCCCATTATTGCGGAGATAGGCCCGCTGACGCTGCGCTGGTACGGGCTGTTTTTCATGTCGGGCTTCGTGGTGGGCACCTTCATCCTCACCCACGTCTACAAGATGGAGCGCGTGTCGCCGCGCTGGGTCGACGTCATCACCATCTACATGCTGGTGGGGACTATTGTAGGCGCCCGACTGGGACACTGCCTCTTTTACGACCCCAAGCATTATCTGAGCAACCCCCTGGAAATTCTGAAAATCTGGGAAGGCGGCCTGGCCAGCCACGGCGCCACCATCGGCATCCTGCTGGCCTGCTGGCTGTTTGCCCGCAACAATAAGTTCGACTACCTCTGGGTGCTCGACCGCATTGTGCTGGTTGTGGCTGTGGGCGGCGCCCTAATTCGGATGGGCAACCTGATGAACTCCGAGATTATCGGCAAGCCGACGGACGTGCCCTGGGCGTTTCTATTTGTCAACTACAACACCATCCACCACACCACGGGCACCATTCCGCTGGAGCCGCGCCACCCGGCCCAGCTCTACGAGGCGCTGTTTTGCGTGGTGCTGTTCGTGCTGCTTTACGCCATCTGGAACCGCCGCAAGGAGCACACGCCGCGCGGCCTCATCTTCGGCCTGTTTGTGGTGCTGCTCTTCACCGAGCGGTTCCTGGATGAGTTCCTGAAGGAAAACCAGGAAGGCTGGGAAGGGCAGCTGCAGCAGATGACCGGCATGAACCTGGGCCAACTGCTGAGCGTGCCCCTGATTCTGGCCGGCCTCTGGATACTGCTACGCGCCGGCAAGGACCCCAACAACCCCTACGGCTATGCACCCCGCGACTTGGGGCAGGAGGAAGCGGGCAAGGTGGTGAAAGTGTAGCTCTGTCTTAGCTCCATTGTCATCCTGAACGCAGCGAAGGACCTTTTCCCGTTGGAACGACTTGTTCTGGCGTGAAAAGGTCCTTCACTGTGTTCAGGATGACAGGAGTTATACACTATTGCGGCAAATCGTACTCGTACAGCCCGCCCTGCTCGGTCGTAATCAGCAGCGTGTTTTGGTCTTTGAAAACGGCGCCTTCGGTTTGGCCGGTGCCGGCGAGGCTGATTTGCTTAGGGGTGGCTTTGAGCATAGCATCCCAGGAGCCGCCGTCGAGGATGAACAGCTCGCCGCGGGCGAGCAGCACTAGGCGCTGGCCGTCGGGACGCAGGGCGGCGTCGGTGACTTCGCCGTTAATTTTTAGGGACGTGACGAGCTTGGCTTCGTACTCACCGGGGCGGTCGGGCACGCTGTACACTTTGCAGGTCTGGCCTTGGCCACGGTCCTTGGTGAACAGCCAGACTTTGCCCCCTTGCCAGAGGCTGGCTTCGCAGTCGAAGTTGCGCTCCTTCTTTTTGGGTGGAAACTCGCGCTGGTCGGGGTAGGAGAAGGCAATGGTGCCCACCTGCTGGGGCTGGGCGGGGTTGACGCGGAAGATGCGCAGGTTGCGGCGGTCGGCGTTGTTGTTGCCGCAGTCGCCGATGTAGTAGTTGCCCTGCGGGTCGCGGCTAAGGCTTTCCCAGTCCTTGTTTTTGGCGTTGACGGCCACTTCCCCCAGCAGCTTGCCGGTGGCATCGATGCGGTAGAGGGTGGCGCTGTTGCCGTCATCGCCGAAGCTGTAGTAGGTGCCGGGCTTTTCGGCCGGCGCCAGGCCCGAGCTTTCGGGCACGCCATCGAGCGAGCCGATGCGACGCAGGCCCGGCACGGCGGCTTCGATGAGGTTGTTTTCGAGGCTGTCTTTCTTTCCTTTTTTCTTCTTGCCGCCTGTTTCCGTGGTGGTCGAGGCTTCGTCGCCATTAGCTTGGGAGCAGGAAATGGCGCTGGTAAGGACAAGGGCGGTACATAGCAGCAGGAAGGAGCGTTTCATAGGCTAGAAAAAACAGGTAGAGACGGCAAGAAAACGCCGCGCCGGCCTGGGGCCGGGCGGCGGGTATGAGGGGCTATACGGAATACTAGGTATTAGGGCTTAGGTTTTAGAGATTAGTCATTAGGGTGTCGTTGAAAGATATCACAGCAATTTTCAGGTTCCTGAACAAGTAGGGGCGGGGCTTGCCCCCGCCCGGTCGTCAGAACGTCATCGTTCAACGACGGGCGAGGGCAAGTCCCGCCCCTACAGTTGTTCTGTACAAGAATTAGAAATCCGCAAGACCTAGAACCTAAGACCTAACAACCTAATACCTAACTACGGCACCGGGTCGTAGCCGTGGCCGCCCCAGGGGTGGCAGCGGCCGATGCGGCGCAGGGCCAGCCGGCCGCCGCGCCAGGGGCCGTACTTCTGGATGGCCTCGGCGGCGTAGGCCGAGCAGGTGGGCGTGTAGCGGCAGCTGGCCGGGGTGAGGGGCGAGATGAGGTGGCGGTACACCCATATCAGGGCCAGGAAGAAGGCGCGGAGCAGGCGGGACATAGCGCGAAGGTAGCAGGCCACGGCGCGGCTGGGAACCGCTACAGACCGGTTTCCAGCCTCGAGGTCGCGGTCTGGAGCCGCAATTGACCGATTTCAAACCGCGACCTCGCGGTCTGAAGCTGCAACTGACCGGTTTCAGACCGCAACCGGGCGGTTCCGAACCGCGACATCGCGGTAAAAATCCGCAACCGACCGGTTCCAGACCGCGACTGAGCGGATTGGGGCCGCGCCCGGCTGCTTCGGCCGTACCTTTGGAACCAAGCTTTGGCGCCTTGCGCTTTTCTTTTTTCAAACTCCCACCCATTTCTTATTCCATGCTGAAAAAATCCTGGGTCTGGCTGCTGCTCTTGCTGCCCTCCCTTAGCGTGCGTGCCGACGAAGGCATGTGGCTGCCGATGTTTATCAAGCGGCTGAACTACGCCGACATGCAGAAAAAAGGCCTCAAGCTGACGGCCGAAGAAATCTACTCCGTCAACAACTCCAGCCTGAAGGACGCCGTGGGCCAGTTCGGTGGCGGCTGCACGGCCGAGTTTGTGAGCAGCCAGGGCCTGCTGCTGACCAACCATCACTGCGGCTATGGCCAGATTCAGAGCCACAGCACCCCGCAGAACGACCTGCTGAAAAACGGCTTTTATGCCCCCACGCCCGCCCAAGAGTTGCCTAACCCCGGCCTGACCATGGACGTGCTGGTGCGCATGGACGACATGACCAGCAAGGTGATGGAAGGCCTGACGCCCGGCATGAGCGAGGCGGACCGCGCCGCCCATATTGCCAAGCGCCAGAAAGAGCTGGGTGAAAACGCTACCGAGAACGGCAAGTACGTGGCCTATGTGCGCGACTTCTTCGGCGGCAACGAGTTTTACCTGTTCGTGTACCAGCGCTTCGGCGACGTGCGCCTCGTGGGCACCCCGCCCGAGAGCGTGGGCAAGTTTGGTGGCGACACCGACAACTGGATGTGGCCGCGCCACACCGGCGACTTCTCGGTGTTCCGGGTGTATGCCGATAAGAACAATCAGCCCACGGCCGGCTACTCCAAGGACAACAAGCCCTACAACCCCAAGAAATTCCTGCCCGTGAGCCTGAGCGGCGTGAGCGAAGGCGACTTCGCCATGATTTTCGGCTTCCCCGGCCGCACCCAGCGCTTCCTCTCGGCTGCCGGCCTGCAGATGATGCTGGACCAGACTCACCCCAGCTCTATCAAGCTGCGCGACACCCGCCTGAAGCTGTGGAAGGAAAGCATGAACCAGAGCGCCGACCTGCGCATCAAGTACGCCAGCAAGTACGCCCGCATTGCCAACTACTGGAAGTACTTCATCGGCCAGAGCGAAGGCATGAAGCGCCTCAAGACCATCGACACCAAGAAGGCCGAGGAAGCCCGCCTTGCTACCTGGATTGCCGCCGACGCTACCCGCCAGCAGCAGTACGGCCAGGCCCTGCCCGCCATCAACACCGCCTACCAGAACCTACGCGAGTACAACCTGAGCACCGTCTACTACGGCGAAGCGGGCCTGGGCACCGAAATCAACGCCTTCGCCGTGCGGATGGAGCCCCTCTACAAGCTGCTGAAAGACCCCAAGGCCGACCCCGAGGCGCTGAAAAAGGCCACCGACGACCTGAAAACGTACGCCGTGACCTACTTTAAGGACTACGACGCGGCCACCGACAAAAAGGTGTTCGCCGCACTGATGCAGATGTTTGCGACGGACGTGCCCAAGGCCCAGCAGGCCGAAGTGTTCCGCACCGTGGACAGCCAGTACAGCGGCTCCTGGGCCAAGTACGCCGACTACGTGTTTGGCAACTCTTTCCTGACCTCGAAGGCCAAAGTGGATGAGTTTCTGGCTAACCCCACGGCCGCTAAGCTCGAAGGCGACGCCGGCTTTGCCACGGCCCACAGCCTGTACACGAACTATCAGACCAACATACTGCCCAAAAACCAGGCGCAGTACGCCAACCTGGGCCCCGCCAACCGCGCCTACGTAGCCGGCATCCGCGGCATGAATGCTAACAAGGTGTACTCGCCCGATGCCAACTCTACCATCCGCCTGAGCTATGGCTCGGTGAAGGCTTACAGCGGCCGCGACGCCGTGCACTACGACCTGCAAACCACCGCCCAGGGCATTCTGGAAAAGGAAGACCCCACGAACGAAGAGTTTGTGGTACCTCAGAAGGAAATCGACCTGATTAAGAACAAGGATTTTGGCCGCTACGCCGACAAGCGCACGGGCACGTTGCCGGTGGCTTTCCTGACCACCAACGACATCACCGGCGGCAACTCCGGCTCGCCCGTCATCAACGGCCGCGGCGAGCTGCTGGGCCTGGCCTTCGACGGCAACTGGGAAGCCATGACCGGCGACCTGGTGTACGACGCCGACCTGAAGCGCACCATCTGCGTGGACATCCGCTACGTGCTCTGGTGCATCGACAAGCTGGGCGGCGCCCCGCAGCTGGTGCAGGAAATGCAGGTAGTGACCAACGGCCCCAACCCCGGCGTGGGCACCACCGCCAAAGCCTCTGAGGCCCCGCTCGATAAGATGAAGCTCAAGACGGACCAGGGTAAGGTGAAAGTGAAAACCAAGGGTAGCGGGGTGGCGGAGTAGCCCCACCCCCGGCCCCACCCCTCCAGGGAGGGAAGCCTGACGATTATAAAAAAAGCCCCGGTGCGTGTGCATCGGGGCTTTTTTATTCAAAACCTCACCGGGTTTTCGGGGCTGATACCCGGCGGTTGCGGCGCAGGTTGGTGGGCACGTCATCGGGGGCATCTACGGTGAAGGCTACCGGCAGGCGGCGGCTGGCGCCGGGGGCCAGCGTGAAGTTCCAGGTGAGCTTGCCGGAGGCCGGGTCGGTGGTGGCACCGCCCATGTCGAGCACCTTCACCACGATGTCCTTTTCCTGGGAGATGGGCACCTGGTCGAGCAGGCGCAGCCGGACCGGGAAGGAATGCGTGTTCTTAGCGTTGATTTCGTACACCAGCTTGGTTTTCTCCCGTCCGGCGGCGCGGGTCACGAAGTCTTCGCGCTTAGTGCGGGTGAGCTGCAGCGCCGGGTCTTGACCCAGGGAAATTTCGAGGCTGTCGGCAAAAGCGCGGGTGTCGATTTCGGCCGTCCCGACGTAAGCCCCACGGAAAAACACCTGGGCCGACTCGCCCACAAACCCCACCTGGTTCCAGTCGGCCACTTTCCCCACCAGGAATACGGACTCCGATTTTTTGGGAATGGCCAGGTACTCCAGGCGCATGGGCAACTGCTGCTCGGCGAGGCGGAAGGTGCGGAAAGTAGAGTTGGGCAGCGTGACAGCGTCGGGCAGGCGCAGGCGGCCTTCCGCTTCCGCTACGGTGGGCACGGCCCCCGCCGAACCCGGCTTGCTGCTGCCTTTGACGGCGAAGTTGTCGAGCCGCCCTTCGCCCTCGCCCCGGCTTAGGCCGAAGGAAACGCCCCAGGGCGCCAGCGTGGGCTGCTCGAGGCCGTCGGTAGGCGTAGTGTTGCGCAGCGCGACGGGCACGTTCACCCAGTCAACTCCGGTGTAGTTGCTCACGCTCGCCCGGGTGAGCACGCTCAGCTGGCGCAGGTTGCTTTCGCTCACGCGCAGCTCGTACTTCGGGGCCCACTCGCCCCGGCCCTGCACGCGGTAGCTGACGCCGAGGCGCACCGTGCCGGCGCGGGGTACCTGCAGGCGCAGCACTATCTCGGTAGGCGGAGCGGCGGCCTGCGACAGCCCCGCCCGCTGGCTGAGGGCCGCCAGCAGGGTAGCCTGGGCGGCCTGGGCTTCTTTTACCTGGGTTTCGCGCTGGCTTAGCTCGCCCATGCGGGTGCTGTAGTAGGCCGCGGCTTGCTTGGTTTCGGCTACCCAGCGGCCGGGCTTCACGCTGCCCAGCTGGCGGTTTTGCTGCCAGAATTCCTTTTCGGCGGCAATGGCCAGCTCTTCGGTTCGGAGGGCCTGGCTGCGAGCCTGGGCCGCCCGCAGGCTATCGAGCAGGGTGATGGGGGCCGTGCCGGGCTTCACCGGGGCCGCGGCCACCCGCTCCACCGCGTCGAGCTCAGCCCCGCGCACGTCGGCCTGCAGGCTGTTGGCATCGGCGTAGGGCGACAAGCCCAGCAGGTGCAGCTCGGCCGGGCCGGCCGGCAGGCTGATTTCGCCCTGGTGGTGCAGCTCCGCGCCGCTGAAGTCGAGCGTCACGGCTTGCAGCGGCAGGCGGACGGTGGTTTGGGCAATGGCGCAAACGCCCAGGTGGCCCAGGAGGATGAGCATGAAAAGCTTTTTCATTAAGGCTGCAGTAACTCGGAAATGAATAGGCCGAAAGCTACAACTCACTCACCGGCGGAGGTGAAATCAGGCCACAGACCAGGGCAGTCATAGGCGCGGCAGTAGCAGCGGGCACTGCATTGGATGTAAATAATAACTTTTGAGAATTCCTATGGAATACTTGGCGCCTTTGGGCTAAGCGGCTTATATTCGAAGCTCAGCCCTATCGAAAAAATTGTACAAGCCTGTATAATCCAGTCTGTCCTCTTGTTTCGTATTGCTAGACTTGACCTGTTCACCTCTTCTACCTATACCTCGATGGCACCGCTTGCCTGCGTCATCATCGATGACAACGAAATCAACCGCCTAACCCTGGAAAGGGCCGTGGAACGCCACGACCAGCTGAGCCTGGCCGCGTCCTTCCCCGATGCCGTGGAGGCCTTGGCGTACTTCAACGGCGGCGGCAAGGTGGAGGTGTTGCTGCTCGATATCGAGATGCCCCACATCAGCGGGCTGGAACTGGTAGAACTGCTGCCCGAGCCGCGGCCGGCTGTCATTCTGGTTACCACACATTCCACGTTTGCCGTCGACGCGTTTCAGCTGCGGGTGCTCGACTATCTGGTAAAGCCGGTGAGCTACGCCCGCTTCTGCCAGGCCGTTGCCCGCGTGATGGAGCAGCAGGCCGCCCTGGCGGCGCGGCCGGCATTGCCCGAAGCACCCACGGCGCCGGCCTCCTCCGACTTTTCAGCCACCGGCACCGACTTGTTTGTGAAAACCAACGGCAAGCTGCTGCGCATCAACTTCGAGGAGGTGCTGTTCATCGAGGCGCTGTCGACCTACGTAGTGCTGGTCACCGGCAAGCATAAGCACGTGGTGGGCGGCACGCTCAAAAGCATTGAGGAGCGGCTGCCGTTCCGGCACTTTGTGCGGGTGCACCGCTCTTACATTGTGAACCTGCACCGCATAGAGGCCGTTGAGGACAACATGCTGAAGCTGGGGCAGTACGAAGTACCCGTCAGTAAGGCCTACCAGGACGAGTTTATGCAGCGCCTGCGGGCGCTGTAGGCCCGCTAGGCTTCTGGAAACTCGTCGGGCAGGGCAGTCAGTACCTGCTCTACCTGCTGCACCAGCTGCTGCACGGCCTGGGGCCGGGCCGTGCCCGCCTCGTTGTCGGCCTCGGTGGGATTTAACAAAAGGTCAAGGGCCTGGGCAATGCCGGCAATGCCAAACTGGATAAGGTTGGGCTTGATGTGGTGCACCAGCCGGGCCACCTGGGGCCACTGCCGCGCCGCCGCCGCCGTCTGAATCTGCTGCAATACGGGCGGCACGTGCTGCAAGAACGAGCGGACAATACGCTCCACGAAAGCCATTTCGCCGTCGGCCAGCTCCAGCACCTGGGTCAGGTCGTAGAGGGGCGGGGTAGGGGCGTGCAGCAAAGCCAGCACTTTGCGTAAAAACTCTTCTTCTTTGAACGGCTTGGTCAGGCAGTCGTTGATGCCGGCCCGCAGGTAGCGGTCGAGGTCGGAGCGGAAGGCATTGGCAGTGAGGGCCAGCACGGGCACCTGCGCTTTCTGGGCGTCGGGGTGCAGGCGCATCTGCACGGTGGCCTCCACGCCGCTCATGCCCGGCATCTGAATGTCCATCAGCACCACGTCGTAGTCGTGAGCCGCGTGCAGGGCCAGGGCCGTCAGGCCGTCGGGGGCCTCGTCAACCACCGCGCCCCAGCCGTGCAGCAGCAGGCGCACCACCTCGCGGTTGATGTTGTTGTCTTCGACCAGCAGCACGCGGCGGCTGCGCAGGGCCACGGTATCGAGCGGCAGAGCCGCGGCCGCGGCTTCGGGCCCGGCGGCGCAGGGTAAGGTCACCGAGAATTGAAAGGTGCTGCCGCGGCCCTGCTGGCTTTCGACGTAGAGCGTGCCGCCCATCTGCTCGACCAGGGCGCGGGCAATGCCCAGGCCCAGTCCGGTGCCGCCGTAGCGCCGGGCCGTGTCGACGTCGCCCTGGGCAAAGTCCTCAAAAATATATTCCAGCTTGTCGGGCGCAATGCCGATGCCGGTATCCGTGAGGCGAAAGACGGCCGTGAGGTGGGTATCGGTGCGGCCCAGCAAGTAGCCACCCACGGAAATGGCGCCCGGCGGCTGGGTGAACTTGATGGCATTAGACACCAGATTTATCATCACCTGGTTGAGGCGGTAGGCGTCGCCAATCACGCGGGGCAAAGGCCCACTGTGCTCGAGCAGGGTGGTATGAAACACCAGGCCTTTCTCGGCGGCCTGCACTGCCAGCGGGTGCAGGGCCTGCTGCATCGACTCGCGTAAATCGAAGGATACCTGTTCCAGTTCGAGGCGGGACGAGCTGATTTTGGTCATGTCCAGCACCTCGTTCAGCACAAATAGCAGGTGCTCGCCGGAGGTCTGAATAATGCGCAGCAGCTCCTGCTGCCCGGCATCGAGCGGCGTGCGGGTAAGCTGCCGGGCCATGCCCAGCACCCCGTTCATGGGCGTGCGGATTTCGTGGCTGAGGTTGGCCAGAAAGGTTTCTTTGGCGCGGGCCGAGGCTTCAGCCTTTTCTTTGGCGCGCTTCAGCTCGGCCGCAGCCTGGGCTTGCTCGGTGCTGTCGAGGGCACAGAGCAGTACGTAGGGGGCTTGTCCGACTTCTTCGGCGCGGTGGGCCTGGTACAGCAGCTGCCGCGCCTGGCCGTCGCGGGGCTGCAGGGCCAGCAAGCCGCGGGCCTCGCTATGGGTATCGAACTGCCTCAGGTAGGCCGGCCACGTGCGGCTGCGCTCGGCGAGTGGCACAAACTCGGCCAGCAGCTGACCACGGAGCCGGTCGGGTGGGAGCTGCAGCAGCAGGGCAAAGGCCTGGTTGCAGCCGAGCAGGCGGCCTTGCAAGTCGTGCAGGGCCACAGCGGCCGGCAGGTGGCGCAGCAACTCGTGCTGCTCCAGGGCCGTGGCCGCGGGTGGCAGCACCAGCCGAAAGCGCAGCAGCTCCGCGGGATGAGTAAGGGTAGGGCCCGGCAGCAGCGAGTGCTCCAGCTCCAGCACCCGGCCGTCGCGCAGCGGGATGGTGGCGGACGCCAGCGGCCGGGAAGGCCGGTGCGCCGCCCGCCACTGCTGGTAGCGAAAAGGCGGGCTGGCTAAGGCTTCAAGCGCCGCCAATAAGCCCGACACCGGTTGGCCCGGGGCTGGCAGCGCTTTCAGGCCCAGTAAGCGGCCCAGCGCGGCATTGGCTTGCAGCAGGGTATCGTCGGGGGCGATGAGCAGCAGGCCGTCGTCGGACTGGGCCAGCAGAAGGGCTTGCAGGCGCTCGGCGAGGGCAGCCCGCTCGGTGGCGTCGCGCAGCGCCTGCTCCAGGGCGGCCAGTTGGGCAGGGCTGGCCTCGGAGGCATTCGGGCGGGAAAAGTCGGGCAGCATAAGGGCGGAACGGCGGGGCAGGCATTCGAGACGGCGCAGCCGGGTGGCAGCTTGCTAAGACACTGTATCGAATCACTCGCTACGAAAATACGGCCGTTCACATAAAAAATGTGCTAAATCAGCTAAAAGTCCGGCAGACCCCTCCCAGGGCCCGCTAATATTGAATCATCAACGGCGCAGCAGGGCCGGTAACCACAACAAAATGAAGTTGTGCGGCCCTAAGCAAACCCGCTAAATAATCACCTTAATTAAGTTTTTTTTAACCTTTTTTCTCATCTCAACCCTCTTTAAAATCATGGCTTACTCTACTAACACTCCCGCTGGTCAAGTTGTGCAAAACATCATCAACGCCCTGCCCAGCCTGATGGCTGTGGCCGTAGTGGATGCCACCTCGGGCATGGCCCTGGCGTCGCACTCCAACACTCCCACGCTCAACCCCGAAACGGCTGCTGCCTACAACACCGAAGTGGTGAAGCAGAAGCAGAAGGCTATGTCGGCCCTGAAGCTGAACGGCGAGCGTATCGATGACATCCTCATCACGCTCTCGAACCAGCTGCACCTGCTCAACATCTCGGACGACGGCAAGAAGTTCATCTACCTGGTAGTGAACTCCCGCGAAACCAACCTGGCCATTGCCCGCGAGGTGTGCCGCCAGGAAGCCGAGCTGCTGAAGTAATAGCTACTCATTGCATCTTGCGATAATACAAAAAGGCTGCCCCGTAAAGGGCAGCCTTTTTGTTGTTGTTCGGTTGCATCTTACTACCGGGGCAAGGCATTGAGCTCCTGCTTCCGCTGCTGCCAGTCGCGCATGAGCCGCGTCTGCAGCTCGTAGAAAGCTGCGGAGTGGTCGGGCACCAGCAGGTGGCAGCACTCGTGCAGCAGCACGTAGTCGATGCATGGGAGGGAGGCCCGCACCAGGTCGGTGCTGAGGCGGATGCGGTTGCGGCTGGGCGTGCAGCTGCCCCAGCGGGTGCGCATGCGCCGCACGAACAGCGCCGGCCGTGGCAGATTGAATTCAGCGAAGCGGGGCCAGATGCGCTCGAAGGACGCCGCAAACAGCGCCGCGCCCTGCTTGGCGTAGAACTGATGCAGCAAGGCTTCAACCTGCTCCGGAGTGGGCGGCTCGGGCGTGGTGATGAGCAACTCCTCGGCCAGGGGCTGCACCGAGGGGCGCGGGCCGCTGAGCAGGCGCAGCGTGTACGGCTCGCCCAGGAAGTAATGGGAGGTGCCGGCCTCGAAGCGCGGCGCCGGCGCCAGCGGTACCCGCTGCCGGAAAGCCGCCTGGTGCTTGAGAATCCAGGGCGCTTTTTTCAGTACCTGCCGGGCTACCCAGTCGGCCGATGTGCCGGCCGGGGCCGTCACGCGCACGCTGCCATCGGGCCGCACCGCAAAGCCGATGGTGCGGCGCGAGCGAAACAGCAGCGTGTACTCGATAAGCTGATTGTTAAAAGTGACGGCGGCCGACTGAGGAGCCGCAGCAAACGAATGGGGCATGCAGAAGCGAGAATTATGGCACAAAACAACCACTTGGCAGCATAAATAATTTCGCTGGGCTCATGCGCAGTCTGCGCCAAACTGCCTACCTTCCGGCCATGCGAACACAGTTACCCCTGTTAATTATTGTTTTGATAACGCTTACGCTCACTGCTCGTGGGCAGGGCAACGGCCCTGGCGTGCGCGGGGCCCGCGCCGCCGGCCTGAGCAATGCCTCCGTAGCCCTGGGCGGCGAGGTGTGGGCCATGGGCAACAACGTGGCCGGGCTGGGCGAGGTGAGTGCCCCGGCCGTGGGTTTCTACGCCGAAAACCGCTACTTCAGCTCTGCGCTGAACGTGGCCGCCCTTTCCGTGGCCCTGCCCATGGGCCCGCTGCTGCCGGGCAGCACCGCCAGCCAGCCCCAGCGCGCCAAAAACGGGGTAGTGGGCCTGGAAGCGCAGCGCTTCGGCGGCCGCCTCTACAACGAAACCCGCCTCGGCCTGGGCTACGGCTACCGCTTCGGCCTCATCAGCCTGGGCGGGCGCGTCGACGTGCTGCAGGTGAGCATCGAAGGCCTGGGCAGCCGCCGCGTGGTGCTGGGCTCGCTGGGCGGGCAGGTGGAAGTGGTACCGGGCCGCCTCACTTTCGGCGCCGCGCTCTACAACCTGAACCAGGCCCGCCTGGCTTCTTACCAGGACGAGCGGGTGCCCACCGTGCTGAAAGCCGGTCTGGCATTCCGGCCCACACCCCAGGTAACGCTGCTGGCCGAAACCGAGAAAGACGTGGAGCGCGACGCCAACTTCAAAGCGGGCCTGGAGTACCGGCCCGTCACCATCCTGGCCGCCCGCGTAGGCGTGGCTTCTCTTAATGAGCAGGTAAGTGCCGGCCTGGGCCTGCTGGCCGGCAGCTTTCAGCTGGACTATGCCGCCGCGTACCAGTCGGCGCTGGGCTTCAGCCACCACCTGAGCGTGGTGAAAATCTGGGGGAAAGTGAGCAATGAACAGTGAACAGTTAACAATGAATAATTTACTGTTCCGGATTTTGACTAAAGCAGGGAAGCAGGCAGGCTCTGCGCTTTTGCTGAAGCGGAGCGCATGGTGTGCATTGGGACTCATTGCTCATTGTTCACTGTTCACTGCGCAAAGCGCCCAAGCCCAGGACTACGTGCGCCGCCCGCCCGACTTGGACCGGCTGACGCAGGAGCTGTTTGCCGAGATTGAGTCGGACGAGGTGCCCTACGAGGACCTGTACGAAACCCTGCTGCAGTACTACCAGACGCCAGTGAACCTGAACACCGCCACGCGGGAAGAGCTGCGGGCCCTGCTGCTGCTGTCGGAAAACCAGATAACCCAGCTGCTGCGCCACCGCGAAGCCAACGGCGAGCTGCTGAGCGTGTACGAGCTCCAAAGCATCGAAGGCTACGACCTGCGCATCATCAACCGCATACTGCCTTTTGTGACGGTAAGCTCCACTGACCCCAACGGAGCGCGCGGCAACCTCTGGCAGCGCATTGCCCGCGAAGAAAACAACGCCTTCTACCTGCGCTACGAGCGGGTGCTGCAGGAGCGCAAAGGCTACACCGAACCCACGCTGTACCAGGGCAACCTCACCACCCGCTACCTCGGCTCGCCCGATAAGATGGTGCTGCGCTACCGCGTCAGCCACCCCAAGGACTTCAGCCTGGGCCTGGTGGCCGAGAAAGACGCCGGTGAGCAGTTTCTGTGGCGGCCTAAGGATGGGCAGTACGGGCCCGACTACTTGTCGGCCCACTTCGTGCTCTACGAGCGGGGCAAGCTCAAGGCCCTGGCGCTGGGCGACTACCAGCTGCAGTTTGGGCAAGGCCTGCTGCTCTCCTCGGGCCTGGGCGTGGGCAAGGGCGCCGAAACCATTACCACGCTGCGCCGCAGCTCGGTGGGGGTGCGGGCCTACTCGTCTTTGCTTGAGAATACCTTTTTCCGGGGCGGGGCGGCCACTTACCAGCTCACGCCCCGGGTGCAGGCCACGGCCTTTGCTTCCTATAAAAAGGTGGATGCCAACCTGCAGCAAAGCCAGGACTCGCTGGCCGAGTTCGATGAGTTTACCTCGGGCCTGTTGGTGACCGGCTTCCACCGCACGGCCTCGGAGCTGGCCAACCGCCACCAACTGCAGGAAACCGTGGCCGGCGGCAACCTAGGCTACACCAGCCGCAGCGGCAACCTGGCCCTGGGCTTCACCGCCGTGGCCACCCACTTCGACACGCCCCTGCTGAAGCGGCCCGAGCCCTACAACCGCTTCGAGTTCAGCGGCCGCGACAACCTGGCCCTGGGCCTGCACTACAGCTACGTATGGCGCAACCTGCTGCTGTTTGGCGAAACGGCCCGCAGCCGCAGCGGCGGCCTGGGCACCGTAAACGGCCTGCTGGCCAGCCTGGGCCCCACCGTGGATGCCGCCGTGCTGGTGCGCCACTACGACGCCGACTTCCACAGCCTCTACGGCAATGCCTTCGCCGAAAATACCCGCAACATCAACGAAACCGGCGTGTATCTGGGGCTGAAGGTGCGGCCCGTGCCGCGCTGGGAAATATCGGCCTACTACGACCAGTTCCGCTTCCCCTGGCTGCGCTACCGCGTGGGCGCCCCCAGCGAAGGCCACGACGCCCTGCTGCGCCTGAGCTTCTCGCCCTCCAAAACCAGCATTCTCTACGTGCAGCTGCGCCAGCGCACCAAAGACCGCGACTTCCGCGACCCCAGCGGCGTGGTGCGGCCCATGCCCCTGCCCACGCCCATGCAGCGCCGCAGCATGCTGCTTTACTACAACACTAACCCCACCACCCAGCTGGAGCTGCGGACCCGCCTGCAGGCCAGCCAGCTGCGCGACGACGAAAACCAGCCCTGGCGGCACGGCTACGTGCTGGCCCAGGATGTTAGCTACCAGCTCAACCGCTACCTCAAGCTCACGGCCCGCTACGCCTTGTTCGATGCCGACGACTACGACAGCCGGCAATACGTGTACGAGCAGGACATCCTGCTGGCGGTATCGGTGCCGGCTCTCTACGGGCAGGGCACCCGCGCCTACGCCCTGGCCGAAATCCGCCTGGGCCGCAACCTCACCCTCTGGCTGCGCTACGCCGAAACCCGCTACCGCTACCAAAACACCGTCGGCTCAGGCTTGGAGGAAATCAACGGCTCCACCCGCAGCGAGGTGAAGGCGCAGGTGCGGTATAAGTTTTAGGGGGCGAGCTACTGTTTACTAAACCCATCTGCTTTTCAAGTTTAGAAAACTTTGAATGGTAAACGAGTTTCTTAAACTCAGCCAGTGCCACCAGCCGCCTGCTACCAATTGCAGGTCAATCTATCAGAATGTGTTAAAGAAACGAGGGTATAAATCAGCCAGCTTATCACTGGTTCCTTTATTCCACTTTTCAGCAACTAGTATAACTGGGCAAAAATGTTGTCGGGGGTACGGACTCCTGTAGCCTGTAAAGTACTAGCGATGTACTCTTCCTTACTTAGATGGTCCTCCTGTGGGGCATCAAGGTACTGTCCACATACAAAATTGCCGTAGAGCAATAGCGCTTCCAATAAACAACCAAAAGTGCGGGCACATGGCCTGAAATTACCGTAGTTCTCATCAGCAACATCATCATAATCTGCATAGTAAATCATCTTGTCAACTTGATTAATCAACAGGGACTCTTGACTGATGTGGCCCATTGCCCAAAACCCTTGCCCTACTTGAGACAGGCCCTGAAACAGGGCTACGTTGCCGACAATGAAAGAAGTTTTGAACTCACACGCTTCAATAAACTGCTCTATGGAAGGGTCTGGGTCATCGAGCACTGTCGCTGGCGTACCAGGCCGAAGGGGTAGAAACCACGAGCCACGTAAACTCGCTAACGCGTCCGCTTCACTCATCTCGTACTTCGCCATGAGTTGCGCCACCGTGAGGGGAAAAAGAGCGTGCAACTGGTCGATAAATGAACGGATAGTCATACAGAGTGGCCCTTTTTCAGCTGTAGGGCCTTAAGAGGTAGTTTAGGAAAAGGGGGATATTCCTGAACCAGCCACTCAGCTCAGCAGCGGCAGGCGGCGCAGCAGCTCGGGGCGGAAGGCGGTGCTCACGGGCACGTGCAGGTTGCCGAGGCGGATGGAGTTTTCGTGCAGCAGCACCTCATCTACTAGGTCCATGTTCACGAGCCAGGAGCGGTGCACGCGCAGGAAGCTGGTGCCGGCCAGCTTTTCTTCGAGCCGCGTGAGCGACAGGCTGAGCAGGTACTGGCCCATGCTGACGGTGCGCAGCAGGGAGTAGTCGCCCGAGGCTTCGATGGTTTGCACGTTGGCCCGCTCGATTTTGAGCAGCCGGTCGCGGTTTTTGATGAAGAAGGCGTCGCGCACCAGCACGTCTTCCGGCCAGGGCGCTTTGCTCACGGACGGCGGCGTAGGGTGCCAGTCGGCCGTCCGGTGGAGCCCATCCGATGGATTTGCTGAGGTTATGGCCATTTGCTGCACGGCCAGCTCGATGGCGTACTGCACGGCCGGCACGGTGAAGGGCTTGTTCACGTACGCCAGCGGCCCCAAGGCCTTGGCCCGCTCGAAGGTGGCCCGGTCGGAGAAGGCGGTGATGAACAGCAAAGGCAAGTCGGGGCGCTGAGCCCGCAGCAGACCCGCCAGATTAATGCCGTCGACATCGCCGTGCAGGCCGATATCGAGCAGTACCAAATCGGGCTGGGCGCTGTTGAACAGTGCCAGGGCCTGAGTTGCATCCGGGGCGGGGCCTAGCGCCAGGTAACCCAGCTCATCAAGGCAAATACGCAGCTGCAGGGCGTAAAGGGGCTCATCTTCCACAATCAGCACGCGGAGGCTGGCGCCGGGCGCCTGCGTATCGGAAGTGGGCGGGGTAGTAGAAGCAGTCGGCATAGGGGTAGCAGCTGAATGGGGCAGGCGCGGAAGCCACGAAAATGTAGGTGCCAATATGCACACTGCAAAATTAGCTGAGGCTTAGTTGGGGCGGGGAAACCACAGCTGAGCCGTAGTGCCTTGGCCCGGCTGGCTGTGCAGTTCCAGGCGTCCGCCGTGGCGGCGCATAAAAAGCTGACACAAACGTAGGCCCAGGCCCGTGCCCTGTTCGCCCCGCACGCCGGCACGGCGTACCCGCTTCTTGCCGTTTTCCGGACCCAGCAGCACGGCAATGTCTTCGGCGCTGATGCCAGGGCCAGAATCGGTGACGCGCAGCTGCTGGCCGCCGCTGCCGCTTGGGCTGGCTTCGAGCGTCACGGTGCCACCCGAGGGCGTAAACTTGAGGGCGTTGCCCACCACGTTGCGCAGCACGGTGCGCAGCATCTGCGGGTCGGCCCACAGGGTGGCGCCGGGGGCGGGCGGCAGCACGCGCAGCTCCACTTGGTTGGCCAGGGCCGTGGTGCTCCACAGCGAGGCGCACTCGTTCAGCACCAGCTCCACGGGCTGGTCGGCGGGCTGGAAGCTGAGCTCCCCCGTTTGGCTGGCGGCCCAGTGCAGCAGGTTGTCGAGCAGCTGGTTGACGCTGGTGACGGCTTGCGACACTAAAGGCGGCAACTGGGTGAGGGCATCCAAGTCGGCCCGGCGCAGGTAGTAGGCTATCATATTGCCCAGCCCGTCGAGGGCCTGCACGGGGCCGCGCAGGTCGTGGGCCACCAGGGCGTACAGCCGGTCTTTGGAAGCGGCCAGGGCCGCCAGCTGTGCCCGGCTGCGGCGCAGGCGCCAATACAGCACCCCGGCTACGGCCAATGCCACCGCTACCACGCTCAGCACCACCACCAGGGCCAACAAGCGCTGGCGCTGACGCTCGGCCTGGGCTTGCTGCAGCTTTTCCTGCTGGGTTAGCTCGCGGATGCGGGCCTCTTTGCGCTCAGTGTCGAAGCTGACGCGCAGTTGGGCCAGGGCGGCCCGGTTCTCAGCACCCAGAGCCGTGTCGCGCAGGGCGTAGGAGCGGCGCAGCGTCAGGAAGGCCTCGTGGCTGCGGCCCTGAGCGTCGAGGGCCTGGGCCAGGGTTTCGGCAGCGTCGGCCTCATCCACGGGGCTGCCCATGGCGTGGGCCGCCTGTTGAGCTTGCCGGGCCAGGTCGGCCGCCGTGGCCGCGTGGCCGGCGCTCAGCTCCAGGTTGGCCAGGTGCTGCTGGCGCGTGAGCACGAGGTGGGGCTCGCCCAGCTCCCGAAAGCTGTTGAGGGCGCGGCGCTTGTAGTACAGGGCCGAGTCGAGCTGGTGGTTAAGGTCAGCTAAGTCAGCCAGCGCATCCCAGGCATTGGCCATGTGGCCGCGGTACGAACGTTCGTCGCCGCTGGCGCGCAGCTCCTGGGCCAGGCGAATGTTTTGGCGGATGCAGTAGCGCATGCGCTCCAGCAACGAGTCGGGGCGCGGGTTGAGCTGTTGCAGCTGGAAGCCGTACCCACCCGTGAGGCTGGAGTAGCTATACGCCAGAACGCGCAGGCGGCGCCCCGAGGGTGGGGCCGCTTCGGCCCAGCGCACGCTTTGCCAGAAGTAGCGGCGCGCTTCGGCATAGTGGCCTTCGGCTCCAACGATATTACCCAGGCTGTTGGAGGCCTGGGCCGCAAACAGCAGGTTGGCCGGCGGCTGCAGCGCCAGACGCATCAGCTGCTGGGCATAGCGCGTGGCCTCCGGAAACTCCTGCCGGCGGTAGGCCGTCAGGTTGAGCACAGACAGAAAAGTGAGTTCCTGCTCGCGCTGCCTGAGGCGGCGAGCCAGCTGCAGGCCCTCGCGGGCGTAGGGGCGCACGTCGACGTTGGAGGGCGCCACCTGGGCCAACTGCCCCAGCAGCCGCAGCCGGTTGGTATCGGCCGGGGTGGTGGCCAACAGGCGCCGCAGGCTGTCGGTAGCAGCTGCTGAAGGCGGTACCTGCGCCCGGGTAATGTGAGGCCGTAGCCCTGCTATTAGCAATAAAGCCAGTAAAAAGACACGCATATCAGAGCAGAAAATAGGCGGGTTGGGGAGGTCGTAACCACAAAGCTAACTCCTTATTCACAGGCCGGAAGTTATGTTATGGTTATGTTGTTAAAAATATGGTTTCTGATGGTATCAGCATAATCAAACAGCCCGCCGCAGAAAATAAAAAAGGGCGGCTCCAGTCGGAGCCGCCCTTTTCAGGCGAAAGCGGTAAGCCGCTTATTGCTTCAGCAGGCGCTGCACTACCAGGCCGTCGGGCAGGGCAATGTGCAGTTGGTACACGCCGGGCGCAAGCTTGCTCAGGTCGAGGCTGTGCTGCAGGGCGGCGCTGCCTTTGGTGAGCTGGGCGCTGGCTACAGTGCGACCAAGGGCGTCGGTTACCGACAGGGCCACGGCGCCGCGCTGGGCGTTGTCGATGCTCAGGCTGAACACGCCCGTGCTCGGGTTGGGGAACACGGCGATGCCCATTTGCTCAGCGCTCTTCTGGGTGCCCAGAGCGTTGGCTTCGTTGGTCCAGGCCGAGCAGCCAGCGGCGTTGCAGGCACGCACACGGTAGTAGTAACGGCCGCTTACGGTTACGAAGTCAGAGTAAGAGCCGTCGGTCGTCGTGGCTTGGGCGGGGATGTTGAGCGTAGCCAGCTGGGTGAAGTTCTGGTTGTTGCCGAAAGAACGCTGCAGCTCGTAGTAAGTGGGCGTGCCACCGGTGGTGTTCGAGGTAGCCCAGAAGGCGTCAATCGTGGTACCAGAGTTGTTGCGGGCACCCAGCGACACTTGCAGCACGTCGGGCGCTGCCGGCGGCTCGCTCAGCGTGCACAGCTCCAGGCTCCAGGCCGTGAGACGGCCGCTGCTGCCAGCCACGTTGTGGGTGATGGTCAGCGTCCAGTTGCCAGCGGCCGCGTTGCCGGCCAGGGCAATGAGGGGGTTGGCCGGGCGCACCGTCGTGCCGCTGCTTATAGGGCAGGCAATGGCGTTAGCGGCCAGGTCGTCGAAGTTCAGGTTGAGGTTGGAGCTGCCGGCGCAGGTGCCAGCGGCCAGCACCACCACTTCCGTGCCCTGGGGGTTGCGCAGCTTAATTTCCAGCTCGCTCACGTCGGGGTGGGTCAGGTTCAGGTTGCGCAGACGCACTTCGCTTACCCGCTCGTTGCTGGCAATGCTGATGATGGACGTAGCAACCGAGCCGGCGGTGGCCAGCACCGTGCGGGGTACGTTGGTAGCGGCCGTAGTCACGCAGTTCTGCAAGCCCGTGCGGAAGGTTTGCGTAGCCGAGAACGGAGCCGTGGCGCAGGGGCTCACGGCGCGCACACGCCAGTAGTAAGTCGTGTTGGGGTTCAGGGCCGCAGTGGGCTGGTAGCTGGTGCCGGTGATGCCCATGATGGGACCGCCGAGTACCGTAGAGCCAGCTGCGAAAACAGAGCTGGTAGATACCTGCAGCTCATAGGTAACGGCGTTGGGCACTGCCGTCCAGGTGAAGCGGGGGCGTAGTGCCACTGCTACCGAGCCCTGGGCGTTCGGCGACTGAGCCACGGCCGTAGCCGTAGCGCCGGGCAGCACGGTGAAGCTCAGCGACTGGTTGTGCGAAGTGCTGCCGCTCACGCCGGTCAGCGTCAGAGCGTAGGTGCCGGGGGCAGTGCCAGCGGCCACGTTGATGGTGGCGCTGGTGCTGCTGCCCGCCTGTACGGTGGGGTTGGCGTAGCTCACGGTGATGCCGGCGGGCAGGCCTGCAGCCGAGAGGTTAACCGCGCCTGTGAAGCCCGAAATCTGACCTACCGACACCGAAGTGGAAACCGAGCCGCCAGCGCAGGCGCTCAGCGTGGTGGGGGTAGCGGCCGCGCTCAGGTAGAAGGTGGGGCCGTTGTTGCCTTCAATGCGGAAGTTCTGGTTGGAGATGTCGAAGAAGCCATTGGCCGTGGCCCGTACCATTACGCGGGCCGTGGTGGTGGCCGGGGTGCTCAGGGGCACGGTGATGGACTCCGCACCGTCGTTGGGCGTGTTGGTCAGCAGCGTGATGGGGTAGGTGTAGCCACCGTCGGTGCTCAGCAGCACGTCCACGTTGGCAGCGCTGATGGGGGCGGCTGTGGTGCCGGCTACGTCCCAGGTTACCTGGGCCGGAGCGCCGGCCTGCCAGATGGTGCTGCTGGTGTTGGGCTGCATCACCAGGAAAGGACCGGCCGTGCCAATTACTTCCACCTGACGGGTGGCGTAGTCGACGCCACCGCCACCCACGCGGTTGTCGCGGGCGATAAAGCGGAAGTTCATGGTGCGGGCGTAGGTGGGCAGGCGCTCACCCATGGTCTGGGTGTTGTTCACTATGTCGCTCATCTGCGGGAAAACGCGGGTGGGCGAAGTCGTAGGGGCGAAAGCCCGGAAGATGGGCGCGTTGCCCGTCGGGTTGTTTACCGTGGTCAGGTTGGCCGTGCGGTCGAACTGCTCCCACTCGTAGGTGAGGGGGTCGTTGTCGGCGTCGGTGGCCGAGCCCGTCAGCATAAAGGGCGTGCGGGCCGGGATGGTGATGTTGCCACCGGCGTTGGGCACGGGCACCCGGTTATTGGTGGGGGTAATGGCGGCGCAGTTGCCGGTTCCGGTGATGTGGAACAGGATTTCGTCGAAGCTCACCGAGTGGAAGTACGGGTCGCTATGCTGCTGAATGTCTTCCGGCGAGCAGATGCCGGCGTAGGCCATAATGGTCGTGCCCGAGCCGGGCTCGTAAGCGGCTACATCGGCGCGGGTGCCGTTGGGAGCGGTGCAGTTGCCCGCCGTCGAAGCGTTGAAGGTGTGGTTGCCGTTGAACTGGTGGCCCATTTCGTGGGCTACGAAGTCAATGTCGAAGGCATCACCCACGGGGTTGGGCAGGCCGGTTACGCCGCGGGCCTTGCCCGAGTTGATGCACACCGAGGGGCGCTGGGCAATGCCGCCGCCGCCGGTGCTGAACACGTGGCCGATGTCGTAGTTGGCGTTGCCAATCACGCGGTCCACGTTCTGCTGGTTCTGGTTCAGCATCACCGAGCCGTTGTTATTGGTGTAGGTCGGGTTGGGCACGTTGGGGCCACCCGTGGTGTACACCAGCTGCTGGTTGTTGGGCACCAGCACCAGGCGGCAGGCAATTTCCTTCTCGTACACCCCGCTCACGCGGTTGACGGAGGCTACCATGCCGGCGAAGGCACCAGCCACTGTGCCGCCGTAGGTAGCGGCATACTCGGGAGTACAAGCCAGGGCCAGGCGGTAGGTGCGCAGCTGGGTGCCGTTAGGCTGGCGCTGCAGCGTGAGGGTCGGCAGAGTCACCGGCGCCGCCGAGGGCGTCTGGGCGTCGTCCGTCATCACGCAGCGGAAGCCTACCACGCTCATGTTCATGGCTTTCTTGCTGAACACCAGGTGGTGCACATCATCGCCGTAGCGCAGGGCCGGGTCCACGTAGTACGTGCCCTGGGCGCCAATCACCATGGCGTGGAAGCCGTTGGGGCTCACGTCGAGGCGGGCAATGGCCGAGGGGTCGTCGATGCCCTGGGCCTGGTAGGTTTTGATGGAGGGGAACTCGGCCGCCAGCGCGGGGGCCATCACCGGCACCTGCGTCACGCGGAAGCGCTGCGAGCCGCCCTGGGGCAGGGGCAGCGAGATTACCACGTTAGAGTTACGGGCACCGGCGCCTTGCTCGGCCGGAGCGGGCAGCAGCGCAGCGCGCATCGCCGCCATGTGCACTTCAATGGGGCGGTAGGCACTCAGCGCCGCCGTGAAGCGGGCCGCTTCGGCCGGTACGTGGGCATTGTCGGCCCACAGCACTTGTTGGGCCATGGCACCAAGCGGGGCACCCAGGCCCAGCAGGCCGGCCAAGGCCATGCGCTGCCACGAGGCGGGCATCACAGGTAAGTTTTGAAACATAGACGGAAAAAGAGAAATGAGTGGGTGTCGGGTTTAGGCTTCTAAAAGTAAGAATTTTCGCAGACAACGACGGCAGTGGCCGGGTAAGTATGGGTTAGGTGAAGAACGGCTGCTCAACCTGGCAGCGCTTGAAAAATAGACCAGTAGCGTCGCTGTGTCGACGGTCCGGCCCAAACTACAGTGCCGCCGAAGTCGTTCCCGGCGGTATTAAAAAAGCGCAGTACAGCGAAAGCGCTAGCTTTCGGTTTTCACCAGCACCACCTGCGCTTTGTCGGCAATGCTGATTTTGCGGCGGAAGTCCACGTAGCCGGGGTAGGCCGTGCGGGGCAGGCGCGCCCGCTTTAGCTCTACCCGCCGGATGTATTGTACCGTGCCGTCGGGCAAAGACAGGAACTGGTTGGAATAGTTGCCGTAGGGCGAGGTGAATTGCACGGCCGTGGGCAAAGTTTCGGCCTTGAAGCCCGCGGGCAGGTGCAGGCGCACGGTGTCGGCGTGCAGGCTGGCCCGGGGCAGCAGCACCTCGGCCTGCCGCTCGCCGACGGGGGCAGGCAGGGCCGGCAGGCGACTGAGCAGGTTGGGGTTCACAAACACGCGCTTGCCGGCGGGCGGGGCAAAGCCCGGCAGCGTCAGGCCCAGGTTTTCAACCAGAGCGGGCGTATTGCCCTTTGCCGGAGCTGGCGCCAGGCCAAACTTCGTCAGGGTGAAGGTGGGCAGCTTGAGGCGGTCGGTTACGTACTTCTTCTGCTCGGCGGGCGACAGCGCGTGCAGCAGCTGGGCGTAGTGGTCCTGCTCCTGGCCGGTGCGCAGGGTGCGGGCCGTGGCCGTGGCCCCGCCCAGGGCGTCAAGAAAAATGTCGATGCGGCGCTCCTGGCGGTTGTCAGCCGCGCCGTAGCGCGGGGTAGCCACCAGCTGCCCGCCCTGGGGCGTGAGCAGCAAGGCGTGGCGGTTGCCGGTGAAGCTGCCCATATAGCCGAAGGCTTCGGTCTGGCTGGTGCATTCCAGCCACAGCGTATCGGTAATGCCGCCCTTGGTCGGGGGTACGCACACTATCACGTGGTTGAACTGGGCACTGGGGAAGTCGGCGTGCACATCGTCGTGGTCTTCGCCCGCGCCCACCAGGGCCACGTAGGCAGGCACGCCAGCGGCCGCCAGCAGGGCCTTGGTGTAGTTGCTCAGCGCTTTGCAGTCGCCGTAGCCGTTGGCCGCCACGGCGCTGGCCGGGAAGGTTTGCCAGCCGCCCAGGCCCAGCTGCACCGAGATGTAGCGGGTGCTGCTCTGCAGCAGCTCGTACACGCGCTTGGCCCGGGTGCGGGCATCCGGCGCATCCTTTACCAGCGCCGCCACCTTGGCTGCCATAGCCGGCGGCAGCACGTCGCGCCCAGCATTAAGCTCGTAGTTCCACTGCGCCAGCTGCGGCCAGGTGGCCGAGTTGCCGGCGTGGCCCTGCACTTCGAACGCGCCGGGTGCCAGCACCACGGCCGGAGCGGTTTCGGCCAGCGAGGGCGCGTATTCTTCCTCTTCCAGCGCCGGCAGGTTGCTCAGCTGCCACTGGTATACTTCCTGGCCGCCGGCGGAGCTGCGCGCCACACTCACGCCGGCCGGCAGGTGTCGCTCCTGGTAGCGCAGGGGCAGGGCGGCGGGGGTGCTCACCCGGAAGCTGGCCTGCTGCACGGCCAGGCCCTCGGTGGTCTGGGGCTGGAAGTCGGGGTAGAACAGGGCGTTGTCGGACACCGTTTCGTAGTCAAACTCCACGGTGTAGGGCTTCTGCGGCTGGCGCAGGTCGGCGAAGCGGGCCCGCAGGTCGCTCATGAGGTTGCCGCCGCTGCTGCCCGCGCCCTGGTCTTTTATCTCGCTGGCTTTCAGCTGGTGCAGCAGCTGGCCCGCGGCGTCGTACACGGCGCCGCGCATGTAGCTGATGGAGTTCAGCGAAGAGTAAAACTCCGCCACCTGGCCGAAGTCGTCGCCGGCCTCGTCCAGCACGGTCACCACCCGGTGCACGCTATGCACCACGCGGCTGGCCGACTTCACCGTCACTACTTCGTCGTTGGCCCGCAGCACGGCGTGCGCGCCCTCCCGCAGGTTGGCCGGAATGGCCGCTACGGGGTACTTGGGCTCGGCCGCAGCCGGGCGGGGCGGCGTGCTGCTCAGGGGCAGCAGGGCCAGCAGGGGTAGCAGGATGTTCACAGGCACAAGGATAAAAAATGGATGATGGGGAGACGATGAAGAAGACAGGCGGCCGACTAAGCCTTTTTCTTAATCATGAGCTTCTCGGTGTGCTTGGCTAGCATCAGGCGGTAGAACTCGCGGAGGAATTCGTACTCGGCCGCGGCGTACACGGGCTTGCGCAGGTTCAGGCGGCTGTTGAGCTGAATGGTTTCGCCGGCGCCGGTCACGCTGAACATAAAGCGGCCCCCGCCCTCGGGCAGGTCCACCACGGCGGGCTTGGGCACCTCGGCCAGCTCGTAGCCCGCAGGCAGGGTCAGGGTCAGCATGGTGGTTTCGTCCTGGGCCGTGCCGAAATCCACGGGGTAGACGCGCGTTTCGTGGCGGAAGGGGTTTTCGGTTGCCGCGAAGTCCTCGAACAGGTTGAGGTAGAGCATGTCGCCCGGCTTCTCGTCGTCGGCGGGCTGCTCGAACTCGTAGTCCACGCTCAGGGGCTTGGCCAGGACCTCGCGGTCGGCTACGGTCAGCTTGGCCACGGTCCAGCGGGTGTGCTTACCGGCAAACTGGCGGTGGTACTTGGTTTCGCCCAGCTTCTGCAGCTCGGCCCGGGCCTCGGCGCCGGAATAGCCGCCAAACTCCTCGTGCACCTTGCCGCTGATGGCCCCGGTGGCGCTGAGCGTGAGCTTGCCCTGCTGGAAGTGCACGCGGCGCTGGCTGGGCTTAATCTCAATCCAGCGCGACTCGGCCGGCTCTTTCAGAATCAGGCGGCCGGTTTCGCTCAGGCAGCGCTCGGGCAGCATGCCGCTCGGCAGCAGGGGCTCGGTGGCATCCACCAGCAGGTCCTGGCCGTTGCTCAGCAGCACGTGCGCCACCACATAGTTGAACTTCGACACCTGGGGCAGCGCGGAATTCAGGCGGCCGTGGTCGCGGGTGCTGAGCAGCACCGGGTTGGCTTCAATCTTGGCTGCGCGCAGGGCGGCAATCAGCAGCAGATTCACGTCGGCGGAGTTGCCGCGGTGCAGCTCGCCGTAGGTTTTGCGCAGCGAGGCGGTGGTGTACACGCCGTCGTTGTCGTTGTACTTCACTGCGGCCTGCACCAGGGCATGCACGGCGGCCACGCGCTGCTCTACGGTGCCCGTAGCCGGTATTTTGGCCAAAGCTTCCTTCAAAAAGCCGCCGCGGTCGAGCTGCAGGCCGAAGTCTTCGTCTTCCAGCATCATGCGGTCGAAGCGGGCCCAGTCGAGGGTGACGCCCTGGTTGAAGCCCAGGCCGGTGGGAAAGTGCACCGAGGCCAGCTCAAAGTCAATGCGGGCCAGGTAGTCGCGCGCCGTGGTGATGAAGGGCTCAGGCACGAAGGCCGGTATGTTTTTCATGGCCCAGCGGTAGCGGTAGGTGCGCACCGACTCCCGGCCTATCAGCGTGCTGCCTTCCGACTGCTCGCGGAGGCTGACGGGCAGGTAGCCCTGCATCACGGTTTTAAAGTCGAAATACTCGGGATAGGAAATGCGGTATTCGCTCCAGCGTACGGGTATGGACTCCTGAAACCGCCAGTCGGGCAGGCTGTAGTACGATTCGGACACGATGCTGTAGGTGAACTCAATCACCGAGCCTTCGCGCACGTTGGGCATGGTGAACTTGCGCACCCGCACGTGCTTGGTGAGGTCGTCGACGTACTTGCCGTCACTTTCCAGCTTTTCTTTCACCACCTCGCCGTTCACCAGGTTGTAGGTGAAGCCCCGCAGGCCCACCATCTTTTCGGTGGAGCCGTGCAGCGATACTTCGACGGTGGCCCAGTCGAAGCCCGACTTCTTCAGGATTTTGATGCGGGCGGTGCGCTCAAACAGGGTTTGCAGGTGGCCGGTGGCGGCCGCCTCAATGCGGCTGGTGGCGTAGTCGCACAGCACCACGGCCTCAGCGGCGCTGTCGGCCACAAAAGGTGCAGCGGTAAGGTCCTTGGGGTCAATTTTCCCAAACTTGATAGGTTCGGGCTGGGCCTGAGCCGCCAAGCCCGCCAACAAAGCTGGAATTGATAACAGAAAGCTGCGTTTTAGTAGAGTTGAAAGCATTAAGAAAAAATGAAATATGAGCCAGGAATGTAGTTCGGGAAGCTAAAAGTAAGAAAAATTGGCAGCATGTATAGCCATAAATGGCGGCTGGGGAATATGGGCCAAGGAGTAAGGGTGCCCTGTTAAGAATGAAAGGCAACTAATCCAGCTTTCCAGGAGTCAGGAGCTTTTGCCATTGGCCACCAGTATCTTTGCAGAGCCGAAATGGGTGCTGTTGCCATTTTGGCCATTGGATACCCTTACTTATCTCTTTTCAACCTTTTTTATGTATTCTTCTCGTTTGCTGGCGGCTGGCCTGACTTTACTGGCCGCTGCCGCTCAGGCGCAGGTTACGCCCACTGCCACGCCGGCTGCTACGTCCGTTGTTGAGCGCAAATACCCGCAGTCGTCCATTGGCCTGGCCCTGGGCTGGGGCGCGCCCTACGGCTGGGGCGCCGACTACAGCTACATGGTGACGCCCAACCTGGATATTAATGCCGGCCTGGGCCTGGGCATCGGCTTCAAGATGGGCCTGGGCACGCGCTACTACTTCGCGCCTCAGCGCAAGGTGTCGCCCTTTATTGGCGCCAACCTGGTACATACTACCGGCATCGATAATGTCGACCTGACGGTGAACGCCAACACGTCCAGCGCCGAGCAGACGCGCGTGAGCTTCAAGCCCAGCAACCAGTTGCACCTGCGCGGCGGCGTGCGCTGGCAGCCCACGTTCCGCTTCGCCATGATTGGCGCGCTGGGCTACGGCGCCCGCCTCAGCGGCGACCCCGTGACCTACGCTCCTGGCTACGAGCCGTACTATAAATCGACGCGCGACATGGTGGACATCATTGCCCCCGGCGGTGTTGAAATATCGGTGGGCGTAGCCTTCGGCTTGGGGCCTCGTAACTAGGCTGCCGCCAAATACCAAAAAGACCCGGTGGGACGGTCTGCTCAGTTAAGCAGGTCGCCCACCGGGTCTTTTTGCGCCACGCCAGCTGTTAGCAGGGGTTGTTACAAACCTGAAAGCTGTGCGTTGCGGTGATGCTATCCGGCCAAAGCCGGCTGCTAGCGGCTAGCCCGCGGGGCCAGGGCTTGCTCGAGGGCCCGCAGCCGCGCTTCTACGCTCAGGGCGCTGGCTTCAGCTTGCTGGCGGAGGGCGGCGTTGTCAGCCGTCGTCTCGCGGAGCTTTTGCTCGGTAGCTTCCAGCTTGGCGTGCAGCTCCTTGATGGCTTCGACCAGCACCGGCGTGAGCTTGGCGTAATCCACGCTCTTGTAGCCGGTTTCGGCGTCGGTCAGCACCATTTCGGGGTAAACCTGCTCCACTTCCTGCGCGATGAAGCCCAGCTGCTTATCGGCCGTGAAGCCTTTGTCCTTGAATTCGTCGCGGCGCCAGTAGTACGTATAGCCGTTCATCCGCAGCACGTTGCGCAGGGCGCTTTGCAGGGGCGCGATGTCCTTTTTGTAGCGGCGGTCGGAGCAAGTGTAGGAGCCGCCGCAGAAGGACACTTCGCCAACCACCCGCAGGCGGCCGTTGACCACGAACATGGAGTTTGAGGGGCCGGTGTTTTCCCACCACCAGCGGTAGGCACTGCCCGTTTCGTCGTAGAGGCCGAAGCGTCCGGCTCCGATACCGGCATTAGCCGCCGTGCTAATGAGGGAGAAAGAGCGGTTGCCGGGAGAGCTCAGCGTCAGGGCAGTACCTACCGAGCCGTTGCCGGAGGCCAGCAGTGTGGTGTAGCCATTGGCGGGGTCGGCGGCTACGTGCAGGGGGGCCGTGGGCGTGCTGGTGCCGATGCCTACTTCCGTGGCCGTGGTAGCCAGCTCCGAGCCGTTGCGGGTCCAACGGGCGTCGACGTAGGTTTTGACGGCCTGCTCGGTGGGCAAGGTAGCGTCGGAATTACCGGCCAGGGTGCCGTCAGTCGAGAAGGTGTTGACGACGGCCCCGCTGCCCACCTGCAAGCCGCCGGGGTTCACCCGTAGGGCCAGGCCTGCCCCCGCAATGCCTTCTTCGCGCAGCTCCACGTCGCCCAGGTCGTAGTTGTTGATGCCCGTAACCTGGTGGGCCGTCAGCAGGATGCGGTAGTAGCGGTAGGCGGTGGTGTTGGTAAAGTTGTAGCTCAGCCAAACGTTGCGGCTGGTGTTGCCCGCTATGCTGTGCAGGGTTACCCAGGTGCTGCCGTTGTTGCTGCCCTGGAAGGACCAAGCGGCGGGGCGGCCCAGCCAGTCATGCTGATAAAACCGGTACTGGCGAATCAGCCGTGGGCTCGACCCGAAGTCAAACTGCGCCCACTGCGGACTGCTTTGAGCGTTGGACGACTGCCAAAGGGTAAGCCAGTCGCCGTCGATGAGATTGGCCGCGCTGGCGCCCGCCGCTGTTATCGACGAGGCTGTCATGGTGGCCGTGGGGGCCACGTTGGTGCCGAAGCTGCCGTTGAAGATGGCGGGGCCGCTCACTTGCAGCGGGGCCGTGGGTGCGGTGGTGCCTACGCCGACGTTGCCGTTGGCCGCCACGCTCAGGCCGGTGCTGCCGCCGCCGGTGAGCAGGTTGCCGTTCAGGTTCACGTTGGTGCTGGCCACGCCGTTGCCCAGGTTGTCGCCATTGGCCGACAGGTAAGCGCGCACGGCTTTTTGGGTGGGCAGCAGGTAGTCGGCGTTGTCGGTCATGGCCGCGTCGGTCGACACGCCGCTGATGGCCGGGCCGGTTTCCAGCTGCACCCCGCCGGCGCTTACCCGCAGGGCCACCGGTACGTTCATGGGAATGAACCCTTCCTCACGTATCTCCAGCTCCGTTACTCTTACCGAAAACATGCCGCTGGAAGTGTTCGTGATGTAGGCCCGGTAGCGCTGGTAAGCCGTCGTGTTAGTCAGCGTTCGGGTGTAAGTGTCCTCCGTCGAAACCGTCATTTGGTCGAGCGTCACCCAGGCGCTGCCCGTCCAGCCCTGGAACTCCCATTGGCGGGCATCAGAAGCCAGCACGTACTGCCGTATGACTTTGGGCTCGCTTAATGTCAGCTGTACATAGGCCGGCGCGTTATGGAAGCTGATACTCCAGTACGACCCATAGTTGCCGTCGGCCGCATTGGCGGGTATGGTGGCGCCGGCTGAGCCGCTCGTGGCCGACACGGAGGCGCCGAGGGCCAGGTTGGGCCCGTAGGTACCCGTGTACACGGGGCCGGAAGCCACTCCAGCCACGTGCAGTGGCGCGGTGGGCAAAGTAGTGCCAATCCCAACCTGCCCCGTGCCGGAGACGCGCAGGCCGCTGCTGCCGCCACCGGTAAGCAGGTTGCTGCCCAGGTTCAGGTTCTGGGTGGCGGTGTGGTTGCCCAGGTTGTCGCTGCCGCCAGGCAGGCTTACGCTGTTGCCACCCGAGATGCTGAGCGTCGTGCCGCTGACGCTGAGCGTCTGATTGTCAGTGTTGACGGGCAGGGGCGTGGCGCCCAGCGTACCGTTCAGGTCGACGGTGAGCATGCGGGTGCCGGTGCCGGCCAGCGCGTCGAGGCGCAGGCCCCCGGCCACGTGCAGCCGGGCTTGGGGGTTAATTGTGCCCAAACCCACGTTGCCGCCGGGGGCAAGGTAGAGGCGGCCGTCGGCCACGCCGCTTTCGGCCAGGTTGAGGCCGCCGCTGTTCAGCGTCCAGTGCCAAAGCGTGGTGCCGGCGCTGTTGCGCAGGCTAAGCAGGTCGCCGCTGGCCGGGGCCTGCAGCGTCAGCAGGCGGTCGGGCGTGAGCGTGCCGATGCCCACCCGCCCGGTGCTTTCCACAAATAAATGGGGCAGCTGCCCGCTCGTGCCGTTCCAGGGCAGGCTGCCCCCGCTGCCGCCCCAGAGGCCCAGGCCGTAGGCGTTGGCGTTGCGGGCTAGTCCGGTACCGTAGAAGTACGTGCCGTTGGCATCCTCGTAGTTGGCAATGCGCGAGAGCCGGTCGTTGCCCGCAGTGCCGCCCGTGCCCAGCGAGAGGCGCGAGTAGGGCTGCGTGGTGCCTATGCCTACGCCCACCGGCGCCTGGGCCCGGGCCTGGAATACGCCCAGCCCCAGCAGCAGGGCGGAAATGATAAATCGGGGAAGGCGGCGTACGGTTGTCATCACAGGCAAAAGGAAGAATTTTGAGTAGGGGGCCGGCCTGGGGTGGCACGAAACCCTATTCAAAATTCTCCCGCTTGCTTTCCTGCCACAACCCGGCTGCGGCGAACCCCGGCAATGATGTAGGCGAAGCCCGGAATTTATGGGGTAAAGAATTCCGCCTAGCCGCCCAACAGGGTGAGGCGCCGCAAAAGGTCGTCGCGGTAGCTGGGGCCCAGGGCCAGCCGGGCGCCGCCGCGCAGCAGTACCTCGCCCTGGCTCAGGTCAAGGCTGTCGATGGCGTGGAGGTTGGCAATGTAGGAGCGGTGCACGCGCACAAACTGCGCGGCGGGCAGGCGCTCCAGCAGGTCCTTCATGCTCATGCGCACGGTGTGCTTGCGTGCGGTGGTATGCAGGTGCAGGTAGGAGTCGTCGGCTTCGAGCCAGTGCAGCTCGCGCAGCTCCACGCGCAGCAGGCGGCCGCCCTCGCGCAGCCATACGGCCTCGGGCATCAGCAGGCCCGCGGCGGCTTCGCTGGCAGCGCTGGGGCGCAGGCTGCGGGCAAACTGCTGAGCCGCCAGCTCAATGGCATTGCCCAGCAGCGTTTCATCGTAGGGCTTGTTTAGAAAAGCGCAGGGCCCTACCTCCTTGGCCCGCTCGAAGGTGGCGCGGTCGGTGAACGCCGTCAGGAAGACCAGCGGCACGGGCCGGCGCCGGTTGAGCTCCCGCGCCAGCTCAATGCCGTCGGAGCCGTCGGCCAGCTCCACGTCGAGCAAAACCAGGTCGGGAGGCTGGGCTTCGAACAGGGCCAGGGCCAGCTCGGCGGTGGGCGCCGCCCCGGTCACGCTGTATCCGAGGCGGGCAAGCAGGGCCCGCAGGGAGCGGGACAGCACGTAGTCGTCTTCCACGACGAGCACGCGCAGGGCGAGGTTTTCCATGACATCAGCAGCAGGTGCTGCGAAGTTAGACTCGTTTGCTGGCCAGACCATGGCCTAAGCTACTCCTGCCTTAGCCCGTGGGGCAGTGGTTGTTTGACCTGACACCAGCGCTTCAACGGGCAGTTCAAAGCTCCAGGTGCTGCCCTTCCCGGGCTCGCTCTGCACCTGCAGCTCGCCGCCCAGTAGGCGCACAAAGTGGTAGCACACCAGCAGGCCCAGGCCTGTGCCGCTCTCGCCGGCCGTGCCACGGGTGCTGCGCAGGCGGCCCTGGGCCCGCAGAAGTTGCAGCTGCTCGGCCGTCAGACCCGGGCCGGAGTCGTGCACCTGCACCTGCACATAGCCGGTTGCCGTGGGCACCAGGCGCAAACCTACGGAGCCCCCGGCGGGCGTGAACTTGACGGCGTTGGACAGCAGGTTGCGGAGCACGGCCCGCAGCAGATTGGAGTCGGTGTGCAGGGAAGGCAGGTCCGCGGAAAGCTCGGTTTGGAGCGCAACCTGCTTGGCCTGGGCCAAGGGCTCAAACACGCCTTGCAGGTGCGCCACCAGCGGCGGCAGCGGCGTTTCCTGCAGCAGGGCCACTACTTGGCCGGTCTGGCTGCGGGCCCAGTCGAGCAGGTTGTCGAGCAGCTCGCCCACGTGCCGGGCCCGGCTTGTGAGCGCCGCGCCCAGCTGGCGCAGCTCGGCCGGGTCGGGCTGCTCGGCCAGGTCCACCAGCAGCGGCCCCACCTGCTGAAACGAGGCCATGGGCCCGCGCAGGTCGTGCCCCACAATGCTCATGAGCTGGTCTTTGGTGTGATTGGCCACCCGCAGCTCGGCCTCGGAGGCTGCCAGCCGGGCGCGGGAGCGGCGCAGCTGGCGGTAGAAGTAGGCAAAAAGCCCCAGGGCCAGCAGTAGGCCCACAACACCGGTGGCCAGCAGCCGCAGCCGGGCCTGCTGGGCGGCGGCCCGCTGCTCGGCCTGCTCCCGCTGCCGCGTCAGCCGCTGAATGCGTTCCTGCTGCTCGGCCACTTTGTAGCGCGTGTTCAGCGTGGCCACCTGTTTCTTCGCATCCGCCGAGCTGATGGAGTCGGTGAAGGCGGCGCGCCGCCGCTCGGCGGCCAGGGCCTCGGGGTAGCGCTGCAGCTTTTCGTAGTAGTCGGGCAGCAATATGAGCAGCATGCGCACCATGTCGAGCTGGCCTTGCTGCCGGGCAAGGCGCAGGGCGTGGCGAGCGTCGGCCAGGGCCGGCGAGTAGCGCTGCAGCTTGGCCCAGATTTGCGCGCGGCCCAGCAAAGTGTTGGGCAAGGCGCTGGAGTCGGTCAGCAGCCGGGCTTCTGCCACGGCCGCGTTCATGGCCTGCACTGCCGGCTTCTGGCGGCCCTGCATTACTTCGTTAAACCCCAGGTTGACATAAGCTTGGGAAAGGCGGTAATGCTGTTGCAGAGGGAGCAGCGTGGCAATGGCAAGCCGCAGGCAGCTGTCGGCCTCGGCGTAGCGCCCGGCCTCGGTAAGCAGGCCGCCCAGGTCGGAAAGGCGCGACGCCAGTGACAGCGGGCCCAGCCGCCGGGCCACGGCCACGCACTCCCGGCCCCAGCGCAGGGCGGCCCGCAGCCGGGGCGTATCGGCCTCCACGTTAATTTGGTTGTACTCCAGCACGCTCAGGCGGGCCAGTGCTTCAGCCTCGGTGCGGGCATCGCCCAACTGCCGGGCCAGCCGCAGTGCCTCAAAGGCGTAGCGGGTAGCGCCGGGCCAGTCGGCCGCCGTCACCCGGCAGTTTGACAGGTGCACCAGGGCCCGCGCCTCGCCCTTGGTCCACCTTACCTGACGCGCCAGCTGCAGCGCCGAGTCGATGGCCGCCTGTGCCCGCTCAGCGTCCGATTCCTGGTACTTCACCCCGCGGCTTAGCAGCTGTAGCACGCGGAGCGTATCGGCCGGGCGCGGAGGCGGCCCGGCCCAGGCCGGAAACGAGCTTGCTACCAGCAGTAAGAGCAGAAAAAGGTGTCGATTCATAGGCCTAAAGTAGGCGCCCGCCCGCTCCGAAAAAACTAGCCACTGCTAACCTTTCCAGAGTCAGCGGCGGCTTCGTTTCGCTTTCATCAGCATTTACTGGTCGGCGGTGCGGTAAAGGATGCCCTACACCAGGTCCTCCACCGCGCTGGGCTCGGGCTGCACGTGGGGCGCGGGGGCCGGCCGGGTGGGCTGCCGCAGCAGGTACGCCAGCGCGCCCAGCGCCATGAGCAGGCTCAGGCCGTGCACCCAGGGCAGGCGGGCGGGTTGGTTGGCGTATATCCAGCCGGCTGCCAGCGCGCCCAGGCCAATGCCGAGTTCCAGGGCGATGTAAAGCGTAGCCATGGCCCGCCCCCGGTAGGCCGGGTCGCTCAGGTCGACGCCCCAGGCCAGCAGGGTAGGGGAAACCAGGCCCGTGCCCAGCCCAAATACCACAGCTGCCACAATAAATCCGGTGGGCGTGGTCCAGCCCGCCAGCAAAGCCAGCGACAGGGCCACCACGGCCACCGACCAGCGCAGCACCAGCACACGGCCGTAGCGGTCGGAGGCCCGCCCGGCCGCCAGGCGGATGGCTAGCGCCGCCACCGTGTAGCTGGTGTAGAACAGGCCCTTGCTGGGCAGGCCCAGCAGCTTGCTCTGGTCGGGTATTACCGTCAGCACCGCGCCGAACGAGAACAAGGCCAGTACCATCACCAGGGCCGGCACCAGCACACGCGGCTCAAACAGCTCCTCACGCTGCAGGCGTAGCAAGCCTGGCCGGAACTTTTGCCGCTGGGCTGGGTTCAGCGTTTCCGTGAGGGTGCCCTGCACCAGCACTGACAGCAGGGCCACGCCCGAGGAGGTGTAAAACAAGGTGTTGATGGAGAAATTTTCCCCAATCCAGGTGCCCAGCATGGGGCCCACGGCCATGCCCAGCGTGCCGGTTAGCCCAATCAGGCCCATGGCTTCACCGCGGCGCTCGTCGGGCACGATGTCGGCTATGTAGGCCGCCGTGCCGGTGGGCTTGAAGCCGGTGCTGAAGCCGTGCAGCAGCCGCAGCCCCAGAAACGCCACCACCGTTTGGGCGAAGGGGTAGGCAAAGCCGCACAGAAAGCACACCAGCGAGCCAAAGACCATCACCGGAATGCGCCCCACGGTGTCGGACAGCTTGCCGCTGAAGGGGCGCGAGAGCCCCGCCGTGAGGGTGAACAGGGCAATGATGTAGCCCTTGTACTCGCCGCCGCCCAGCCGGGTGAGGTGGTCGGGCAGCTCGGGCAGCAACAGATTAAAGGACAGGAAGAACAGAAACGACGACAGGCACATCAGCCAGAAGCCGAGGCCGTAGGGGCGGGAAGAGGAAGCAGGCATGGATGCCGCAAAGGTCGGCATTTCCGGCGGGGTGGCTTAGTGGCCGCGGGTACGGACCACCCTGACACCGCCTCAGCTGCCTTGTTTCTTCAGGTAAATGGCCATAGCGTCATGCATAGTTTTTTGGGCATTAGGCAGTCTGCTTAATGTGCCAATGCGGGACTCGTAGCGCTGCATCTCGCTACTGACGCGCCGCAGCCGGGCCTGCACTTCCTGCCGCAGCTTTTTCGGGTCGCTCTGCAGCGCCTGGGTGTTTGGGCCGGGAGTGTTCAGGGCGTTGAAATCAACCACGGCTTTGGCCAGGCCATTGCCGGCAATGAGCTTTTCGGCCGTCGCTACCTCCTGTACGATTTGCGCGCCTGCCTGCTGGGTAAGTGCGTTTTTCGCCAGCAGGTCGTCGACGCGCTTGCTCGACAGCTGGTCGGGGGTGGGAGGGGGGGAGGCAAGGTCAAAGCCCAGCAGGCTGGTGGTGAGCGAGGTCAGGGAGTCGCTGTAGGCTTTGACGGTTGCCGTAAGCTGTGCCGGCTCCTGCTTGCTCCACCACGCATCGTTCAGCAGCTTGTCGCTGATGCGTTGCAGGCTGCTTTCGGCCGCGGGCGAGAGGTAGCGCGCCTGGAGCGCATTCGCCAGCTGCCCGGGCAGAAACACGTCGCGGTAGTTTTTCAAAGCCAGCAGCGCCAGCTGGCGCTCGTCTTCCTTTTGCCGGGCTGCGGCCTGCTGCGGGTTGGGGGCGGGGCGTTCGTCGCGCTTGCGCTGCTGTTCCTGTGCCAGGCGCGCCAGCTGCTCGTTGGCTTCCTTTTCCGCTTGTAGCTGCCGGGCCTGGGCCTCCTGCTGCGTTTCCGGGCTCGCGGCCGGTACCCGCATGCCCTGAGAGGGCCGATTCTTATTGAGCTGGCGCATCTGAAAATCCTGCGTCCGCTGATTCATTGACCGATTGAAGTATTCGCGGGACTGCTGATTCTGCTGCATGGTAGGACCGGTGTAAGTAGGACCGAATTGCGCAAAGGCATGCATTGGAACGCTGAGCAGCAGGAGGAGGGACAATTTCATGTGGGAGTAAAAGCGGAATGAGAATCGAGATAAGAAAAAATGTGTAGGCGCGTATCGAATTGGAGTAGCTCGCTAAGCTCCAGGCAATAGTTTGTTTTCAGTAAATCGGATAGGAGGTGCGACTGAGCGGCAAAGCGCACACTTTAAGCGGTGTTTAAGGCAGAGGCAAACAACAAGTTAGTCTGCCTCTTTTGCGCTATTCGCATGGTTAGGGAAGTTTAAGCTGAGGCAAGGTAGCTCCGCGCCGCCGCTTACTCTGCCAAAACGGCCGCGGCCTCATCCCGGCCCCAAGCTTGCCCGTACCCTGGCCATGTTTGAATTTCTGAAATCCATCTCGGCCAAGAACCCCAATCGCGGGCGCGGACCCGAAAAGCCGGCCGTCAGCGTGCGCGAGCGGGTGTCGGCCCTGCGCCACTTACCAGCCTTTCTGAAGCTTATCTGGCAAACCAGTCCCGCCCTGTCGCTGGCCAACATCGGCCTGCGCCTGGTGCGGGCAGGGCTGCCGCTGGCTCAGCTCTACGTGGCCCGCCTCATCCTCGACGACGTAGTAGCGCTCAGCCGCTTGCCGGCCGGGCAGCGGGTGCTGGGCCCGCTGTTTGCGCTGGTAGCGCTGGAGTTTGGGCTGGTGCTGCTCGCCGACGCGCTGGGCCGGGGCGTGGCCCTGCTCGACTCGCTGCTGGGCGACTTGTTTGCCAACCAGTCGTCCATCCGTCTCATGGAGCACGCCGCCGAGCTCGACCTCGACCAGTTCGAGGACAGCACGTTTTACGACAAGCTGGAGCGGGCCCGCCGCCAGACCTTGTCGCGCACCGTACTCATGAGCCAGGTGCTGGCCCAGGGGCAGGACCTGGTGACGCTGGTGCTGCTGGCCGCCGGGCTGGTGGCGTTCCAGCCCTGGCTGCTGGTGCTGCTGCTGCTGGCCGTGGTGCCGGCTTTCCTGGGCGAGTCGCACTTCAACGAGCGCAGCTACTCGCTGTCGCACTCCTGGACGCCCGAGCGCCGTGAGCTGGACTACCTCCGCCAGACTGGCGCCTCCGACGAAACGGCCAAGGAAGTGAAGATTTTCGGGCTGTCGGGTTTCCTCATCGACCGGTTCCGCACGCTGTCCGATGACTTCTACCGCCAAAACAAAGCCCTGACCCTGCGCCGCGCCGGCTGGGGCGCCGTGTTTGCCGCCGTGGGCGCCGCCGGCTACTACGGGGCCTACGTCTACATCCTGGTGCGCACCGTGGGCGGCAGTATCAGCATCGGGCAGCTAACGTTTCTGGCAGGCTCCTTTGCCCGGCTGCGCGCCCTGCTCGAAGGCATCCTGAGCCGCTTCAGCTCGGTAGCCGACGGGGCCTTGTATCTGCAGGATTTCTTCGATTTCTTTGCCCTGCGGCCGCGCATTGTGCGTCAGGAGCTTACCGGAGAAAGACCAATACCCTTTCCCCGACCAATCCGGCAAGGTTTCCGGTTTGAAAACGTCGGGTTTCAGTACAAAAATGGTACAAAATGGGCCATTCGAAATCTGAGCTTTGAGCTGAAAGCGGGCGAGAAGCTGGCCCTGGTGGGCGAAAACGGCGCTGGCAAAACCACGCTCGTAAAGCTACTGGCCCGCCTTTACGACCCCACCGAAGGCCGCATCCTGCTCGATGGCTACGACCTGCGCGAATACGACCCGGCCGAGCTGCGCCAGGAAATCGGCGTCATCTTCCAGGACTTCGTGCGCTTCCAGCTGCCCGCCGGGCAAAACCTGGCCGTGGGCCGCATATCCGAGCGCGACAACCAGCCCCGCATCGAAGCCGCCGCCGCGCAGAGCCTCGCCGATACCGTCATTCAGAAGCTGCCCAACGGCTACGAGCAGATGATAGGGCGGCGCTTCAACGGCGGCGTGGATTTGAGCGGCGGTGAGTGGCAGAAAATTGCCCTGGGCCGGGCCTACATGCGCGACGCCCAGCTGCTGATTTTGGACGAGCCCACCGCCGCCCTCGACGCCCGCGCCGAGCACGAGGTGTTCCAGCGCTTCGCCGAGTTGACCCAGGGCAAAACAGCCGTGCTCATCAGCCACCGCTTCAGCACCGTGCGCATGGCCGACCGCATCCTGGTTATCGAAGGCGGACAATTCGTGGAAATAGGCTCCCACGAAGAGCTGCTGGCCCGCGGCGGCCGCTACGCCGAGCTGTTTCAGCTGCAGGCGGCCGGGTATCGGTAGGTCGGCTGAAGTGTTAGCTTACATCCATGAAACAGTTGCCGCTCGCCTTTTTGCTTGTCCTCGGCTTATCGGCCTGCCAGGATTCGGATAATGCCGCCCAAGCTGTCTTGGCGCCTAAATCCGGTAACGGCGTAGCTCTTAAAACAGCGGCTTACCGGGACCCTGAGAAGGAATTGTATCGTATCGACACCATCGAACAGAACGAGAGCTATCTGGTTTTGGGCGATTCCAGTAAACGGCTTGCGGCTGAAAACATGTTTGTCATGTTGAAATTCAAGCCGTACATCACCTTCGATGACGTGCCGGCCCGGCTGGAATCATTGGCAAAGCGCGCGGCTATTCGGTATTCCTCCCACATGTTGGCCCAGCAGTTTCGGACTGTTATTACGGAAAAGTACAACGAAGAGAAACTCAATTTTGGCGGGCATTACTGCTTTGCCTACTGGGGCTGCGGGTCTAATTGCCAACTCAGCGTCCTGGTTGACTTAAAAACCGGAATTGTTTACGAAGGGCCCGTTTCGGGGAGCGGATACGTTTTTCGGAAAGGCAGCCGACTTCTTATCGCAAACCCACCGGATTCTGCCGGCTTTTATAATCGGCATAACAGGGATGAACCCCGCGTTTATGTCTGGAATGAAAACCTGAAGGTGTTTGAGGAACGGCAATAACAGTTGCTAAGTGAGCTGCCGTACTGGTTTAGCTACTCTGCTTCCTCTTCCGTAAAGCCCGCTTTCATGGGCGACACGCCCGCTTCTTCGTAAATCTGCGCCAGCGTCATCGTCAGATTCAGCTCCGGAATGACCACGGCATCTTCGGCCTCGGCCAGGGCGGTGTGGCCCCAGATGCCGTGCTCGCTCAGCTGGTACCACTCCACCAGCCAGGTTTTTTGCGACACCAGCAGGTAGTGGCGAAGCGAGGGCAGCTTCTTGTATTGGTTGAATTTCAGGCCCCGGTCGTAGGCTTCCGTGGACGGCGAGAGCACCTCCACAATCAGCAGCGGGTTGTACAGGCGCCGGCTTTCGTGCTGGTCCTGCGGGTCGCAGCTCACCACAATGTCGGGGTAGGTGTAGTGGCGGTTAGCCTCTACGGCCAGCTGAATGCCCTCCATCTGCACCCGGCATTGCCGGCCGCGTAAGGCTTGGCGGCAGGCCATAGCCATGTTCAGCGAGATGGTGTTATGGGCGATGCTTTCACCAGCCATGGCGAACACCTCGCCCTCGAAAAACTCGTGGCGCACCGACCCTTCGGCCTCCAATGCAAAATATTCCTCCGGCGTGTAGCGGCGGGGTGGTATCTCAACTTGTCCCATTGCAGTCAAAGATAAGAACCAGGAGAGGGAGGAAATAGCCTGACGCCTGTTCATGCATACCCGCAACGGTGAAGGTAGGCTGTGTCTGGTTCAGGCAACCGGCAGCGCCCGGTAGCCGAGTAGGCAGCAGGGGCGGAGCGCCTGCAAAACCTGTCGCACCCCTCCTAAAAGCAGCTCCGGGCGGAAGGCCAAAAACTTGTAAGCCGTCTGGCCTAATGTTCTGCTACACAATGAACCGGCCTTTCGTATCTTTCGTAAGTCGACTTTCCACTTTCCGTATTCCCTGCTATGAAGAAACTAGTACTCTTTTCGACAATATGCTTGCTAATCGGCGCGGGCTTGAGCAGCTGTATGACGCTCTCTGAGGCGCGCATCGAATCGGACTACAGCTACAGCGGCCGCTTCCACCGGTACCGGACGTTCGACTTTGTGCGGGGGCCTGGCTTAGGAGCCGACACCAGCCAGGTGGGGAAAGTGCTGCGCGATGCCATTCATACCCGCCTGCGCCAGCAAGGCTACCGCCCAGCCGCCAGCGGCCGCCCCGACCTACTGGTGAACTTTCAGCTTTTTGCCGGCAACATCAAGATGCGCGGCTACGAGCAACAGTCCCTGGAGAAATGGATAAAGGACGGCTACGAAGAGGACGACAGCACGCCCGAGCGCCTGCGCCAATTCTACCAGCCGGTGAACGTGCTGATGTCGGACGGCACGCTGATGGTGACGCTCATCGACGCCCGCAACCAGCGCGCCGTCTGGAACGGCTACGCCTCGGGTGTGGACGTGCCCCGCGGCATCTCCACCGAGTTGCTGCTGCGCCGCACCGTGCGCTCCATCTTCGACAATTACCGCGTCTTCACCGAAGGCTACCTGATGAGCCCGCATGAAGCGCGGGAAGGCCGCGAGGGCCGGAACTAAGCCCCGTGCATCAGCAGGCGCCGTGGCGCACGCCGATAAGCTCGGCCGCCACGCTCACGGCAATTTCTTCCGGTGTTTTGCTGTGAATGGCTACGCCGATAGGGCCACGCAGCACAGCGAGGCTTGCTTCAGCGTACCCTTCTTCGCGCAGCACCCGGCGCAGCTCGGCAATCTTGGCCTGGCTGCCCATCACGCCGAGGTAGCGGTAGGAGTGACCCTGCCGGGTACGACCCAGCAACTGCCGCAAGGCCTGAGCATCGGTGCGGTAACCCACGGTCATCACCACCACGTACTGCTGGGGGCCGGTTGGCACCACGTCAGCCAGCTGGTCGTAATCGACTACGTGCCGGTGGTGGGCGTAGGTATTGGCGTCCAGCGTCGGCAGCTCAGCGCGGTCGTCGAGCACGGTGATTTCAAAGTCGAGCGTAGCCAGCACCCGCGATAAAGCCAGGCTCACGTGCCCGCCGCCGATAATGGTAACCTGCTCGCGGAAGCCCAGCCGCTCCCGGTAGCTCCACTCCGGCTCACGCTGGTAGGTGTAAAACGGCGATGCGCTTTCCTCCAAATTAGTCGTCAGGCCCTGGGCGGCCGACAGCTCAAAGCTGCCGCCGGCCTGCGTTGCCAGGGCTTGGGCTATGGCTTCAACTTGCGGCAGGTCGACAGTGGTCAGCGGCAGCAGCAGCACGTCCTGCTCGCCCGAGCACATCATGCCCGAACGGTCGGCCGGGGCCTCGCGGCGGTGCACTTGCGGGCGCAGCAGGGGCGTGGTATCGCCCGTGCGCAGCCGCTGTCGGGCCAGCTCCACGAACTTGTGCTCCATAATTCCCCCGCCAATAGAGCCCGTACTTTCAGTCAGCGTCACGGCCATCTTAAAGCCCTGTCGGCCGGGGCTGCTGCCATCGCTGCGCAGCACGCACAGCAATACCACCGGCGTGCCCGCCCGCAGGCTGGCGGCTGCCAGCTGCCAAACGGGTAAGTCACGGGGAATGCTGGGCATGGTATAGGTTGTCAGTTATTCGTTGTCAGTTGTCAGGTCGTTCTGCCGTCAGCTTTATCAGAACGAGCTAACAACTGACAACGAACAACTGACAACTAAAAACTACTTCTTCGCGCCTTGCTCAATCCAGCAGCGTATCATGTCCCGCTCCTCGTCCGTCATCTCGGTTTTGTTGTTCTGGGGCATGGTCTTGGTTATCACCACGCGCTGCATGATTTTGTCTTTCAGGCGCACGATGTCGTCGGGCGTGTCATACACCACGCCGTTGGGCGGCGACTTGAATACGTCGTCGGTGGGCTTGGCCGAGTGGCACTGCACGCAGCGTCGCTGCACAATCTGGTTTACCTGGCTCATGCTCACCTGCTCGGTGCAGGCGGCTCCGGCGCCCGTGGCATCGTTTTTCGGTGCCGTCATGAAGGCCACGGCCAGCAGAATGGCGGCCGAGGCCGGGAATACCCACACGTTGGTCTGGTGCTTTTCGCGCAGGTTCAGCCAGTGCTTGATGCCGGCCGTGCCCAGCGAGATGGCGGCCAGCACGGCCCAGGGGTAGGCGTTGCTGAAGGTGCTGGGGAAGTGGTTGCTCACCATCACAAACAGCACCGGCAAAGTGAAGTAGTTGTTGTGCAGCGAGCGTTGCAGGGCATTTTTACCCAGCGTCGGGTCGAGCGGCTGGCCCAGGGTGGCGGCCTTCACCATGGCCTTCTGGGCCGGGATGATGATGAAAAACACGTTGGCCACCATCAGCGTGCCCAGCATGGCGCCGAAGTGGATGTAGGCGGCCCGGGCGCTGAACACCTGGCAGTAGAACCAGGCGAAGAAGATGGCAATGAGAAAGCCCAGGATGGCAAACCAGGGCCCTTTCTTCAGCCACTGCGTTTCGCACATCACGTGGTAGATGGCCAGGGCCACCGCAAACGAGCCCACCCCTATGCCCACCCCAGTCAGCGGGCTGATGTCGAGCACCTTCGGGTCGATGAGCATGGCGCTGGCGTTGAAATAGTACACCACCACCAACAGGCTGAAGCCGGTCAGCCAGGTGAAGTAGGCCTCGTATTTAAACCAGTGCAGGTCGCGGGGTATTTCCTTGGGCGCCAGCTTGTATTTCTCCAGGTAATAGAAGCCGCCGCCGTGTACGGCCCAGAGGTTGCCGGCTAGTTCCTCGCGCACATTATGGGTGCGGTTAAGGGCATTTTCCAGGAACACGAAGTAGAACGAGGCCCCAATCCAGGCGATGCCGAAGGTGATGTGCATCAGGCGCACCACGATGTTGAGCCACTCCATGAGGTGGCCCTCCCAGGCCGTGCCGTGAATGTAGACGTAGAACACGCCTAGCACGTAAATCACCGTCAGTACGATGAGTAGGTAAGAGAAACCCTGAATGCTGAAGCCGCTTTCGCCCAACTCTCCGCCGTTGGGGCGGGTCTTGGCGAAGTGCTGCATGAAAAAGATGACACCCAGCAGCATGGCCAGCACGGCTACCAGGATGATAGGGATTAGAAGAGACATCATAAGGTTAGCGTAAAAGCAGCAAAGAATCAGGCGGTGGTATTACCAAAGACTTTCCAGACTTTTGCAGTCCTTTTTAAAATGATGCCCGCCATCGCTGACGCTGGAAAAAGGCCACGAATTTAGTGCAAAACTCACTTACTATGCCCCTTACCGCCCTGCAAAGCCGGCGCGTTGTGCTGCCTGAAGGCGAGCGGCCCGCCCTGCTGCTGCTCGAAAACGGCCTTATTGCCAGCATCCTGCCCCACGGCAGCGCCGTCGACGCCGAGGTTATTGACTTGGGCGACCAGGCCATCCTGCCCGGCGTCGTCGACCCCCACGTACACATCAACGAGCCGGGCCGCACCGACTGGGAAGGCTTCGACACCGCCACCCGTGCGGCCATCGCCGGCGGCCTCACCACGCTGGTTGACATGCCCCTGAACTCGGCACCCGTCACCACCTCGGTGGCCAACTTTAAGGTAAAGCTGGAAGCCACCAAAGGCCAGCTGCACACCAACGTGGGCTTCTGGGGCGGGGTGGTGCCGGGCAACGCGGCTGAAATCGAAGGCCTGATTGCGGCCGGCGTGCTGGGCTTCAAAGCCTTTCTGACGCACTCGGGCATCGACGACTTTCCCAACGCCACGGAGGACGACCTGCGGCAGGTGATGCCCATTTTGGCCCGGCACGGGCTGCCGCTGCTGGTGCATTGCGAGCTGAGCGAGGAAGACGACAGCTGGAAGCAGAACGACCACCGCTCGTACCCCAACTACCTGGCCTCGCGGCCCAAGGAATGGGAAGACACGGCCATTGCGATGATGATTCGCCTGTGCGGGGAGTTCCGCTGCCCGGTGCACATCGTGCACCTGTCGTCGGCCAACTCCATCGCGCCCATCGCCGCGGCCAAGGCCCAGGGCCTGCCGCTGACGGTAGAAACCGGGCAGCACTACCTGTTTTTCAACGCCGAGGACATTGCCGACGGGCAGACGCAGTTTAAGTGTGCCCCGCCCATCCGCGAAAAAGCCAACAACGAGCAGCTCTGGGCCGCGCTGGAGCAAGGCATCATCGACTTCGTAGCCACCGACCACTCGCCCGCGCCGCCCGACCTCAAGCAAATGGAAAGCGGCGACTTCACCACGGCCTGGGGCGGCATTGCCTCGCTGCAGCTGGCCCTGCCCGTGCTGTGGACGGCCGCGAGCAAGCGCGGCGCCAGTCTCAACGACCTGGTGCGCTGGCTGAGCGAAAACCCGGCGAAGCTCATCGGCCTGAGCCAGCGCAAGGGCCGCATTGCCGTCGGCTACGACGCCGACCTGCTGGTGCTCAGCCCCGACAAGACCTTCGAGGTAAGCGCCGAAATGATGCACCACAAACACAAGGTGTCGCCTTACATTTGCCAGGAATTGCGGGGCGTAGTGGAGCAGACCTTTCTGAAGGGCCGGCAAGTGTACCAGAACCCGCAATTTACCCAGCTCAACCAGGGCGAGATTTTAACCCGCTAAGGCGGGTGGTTGTCAGTTGTTCGTTGTCAGTTGTCAGGTCGTTCTGATAAAGCTGCTTTAAGAACGATACTGACAACTGAAAACGAAAAACTGACAACTAAATAAATGCAGGAATACATCAGCCGGGCCGAAAAGGTCCTGCAGCGCATCGACGAGCTGGCCGCCATCAGCGAAGACCCGGACGGGGTGACGCGCACCTTCGGCACACCCGCGTTTCTGCGGGGGCGCGACCTAGTGCAGGGCTGGATGGAAGCTGCCGGCCTCAACACCCGCACCGACAGCATCGGCAACGTGTGCGGCCGGCTGGTGAGCCCGCGGCCCGGCGCCAAAACCTTCGTCATCGCCTCCCACATCGATACCGTGGTGAATGCCGGTAAGTACGACGGCCCCCTGGGCGTACTGCTGGGCCTGAACTTGCTGGAAAAGCTGGCCCAGCAGAAAACCGAGCTGCCGTTCCATGTCGAGCTCATTGCCTTCAGTGACGAGGAAGGCGTACGGTTTCATACCACCTATCTCGGCAGCAAAGTAGTGGCCGGCTCCTTCGACCAAAGCCTGCTGCAGAAAGCCGACGCCAATGGCATCACTCTGGCCCAGGCGCTGCAAACCATGGGCGCCGACCCGGCGCAGCTGGAAAACGATGCCCTGCCCGCCAACGAGTGGCTGGGCTACTTCGAGGCCCACATCGAGCAGGGCCCGGTGCTGTGGGAGCGGCACATTCCCGTGGCGCTGGTCACGGCCATTGCCGGGCAGCAGCGCGTGGAGCTGACCTGGCGCGGCATGGCCGGGCACGCCGGCACCGTACCCATGGATATGCGGCAGGACGCCCTCTGCGCCGCCGCCGAGTTTGTGCTGGCCGCCGAGCAGTTTGGCCAGGCCCACAAGGAAAATATTGTAGCCACGGTGGGCAAGCTGCAGGTCAGCCACGCGGCCAGCAACGTCATTCCCGGCGAGGTCGTCTGCAGCCTCGACTTGCGCAGCGCCGACGCCACCCGCCTGAGCTCAGCCTACGAGGCCTTGCAGCAGCAGGCGCAGGAAATAGCGCAGCGCCGCAACGTCGAACTAGCCTGGAAACTGGTGCAGCGCACCGCGCCCGTTACCTGCGACTCGGGTCTGAACATCCAGCTGGAGCAGGCCATTGCCGAATCGGGCCACGAATTAATCAAACTCGTAAGTGGCGCCGGCCACGACGCCGTGCCGGTGTCGGCCGTGGCGCCGGCCACGATGCTCTTTATTCGCTGCTACAAAGGCATCAGCCACAACCCGCTCGAAAACGTGGAGCTGCCCGATGTGGCTGCCGCCATTCAGGTTTCGGAGCGGTTTCTTTTATCAGTTAAAAGTTAAAAGTTATGAGTTAAAAGCCAGACGTTTTTAACTGGTTTTACAACTCTGACTTTTGCTGGCTTTTTAACTTTTAACTCTCAACTTTTAACTTAAAATATGGAACTCTCCGCCCTTACCCGCTCCGTCGTTACCCGCAACCACGCCATCATTGCGCCCGATGGCTACATCAACAGCAACGTGCCGGGCTGGACGGGCTGCACTACCAACGTCATCATCAACGAGCAGATGGGCGCCCGGCTCTGCCAGACGATAATTACCCTCACGGCGGCCGGGCAGCTGGAAGGCAAGACCGAGGCTTCCCAGATTTTCTTCTACGTCGTGAAAGGCCAGGTGACGGCCAACGCCAACGGCCAGGAAAAGACCCTCACGCAAGGCCAGTTTGTGTACGTGCCGGCGGGCAAAAGGTACCGCTTCACCCAGCCCGAGGAAGGCACCAGCATTCTGACTTTCCACAAGGTGTACGAGCCGCTGGCCGGCTACGAAGCGCCGGGTGTGCTGTTCGGTGAAAAAGACGACAGCAAAGCGCCGGTTTACATGAACGACGAGGCCCTGCGCATCCAGGAGCTGCTGCCCAACGAGCTGGGCTTCGACATGGCCGTCAACATCTTTACCTACCAGCCCGGCGGCCGCCTGCCGATGGTGGAAACACACATCATGGAGCACGGGCTGCTCTACCTGCAGGGTGAGGCCATCTACATGCTCGACCAGCAGTGGTACCCGGTGAAGGAAGGCGACTCTATCTGGATGGCGCCCTACTGCCAGCAGTGGGCCGCCAGCATCGGCAAAGAGCCCTCGGTGTACATTTATTACAAAAACGTCAACCGGTTTCCGACGGTGATTTAATTATTAACCCATTTGTCATCCTGAGCGAAGCGAAGGACCTTATCATGAAAGAACAAATCGTTCAAACATGATAGGGTCCTTCGCTCCGCTCAGGATGACAGTATTTCTTATGACCTTACAACAATTAAACACCCTGCCAAGAACGGGATTAGCCGAGGAGTTACGCAAGTGCTGCGGCGCTGCCAATTGGGTTAATTCGATGTGCGAAATATTTCCGGTAGCGGACGAGCAAACGCTTTTCGAAAGCGCCAAAACTATTTGGTATAGCCTCTCGGAAGCCGACTGGCGGGAGGCATTTACGCACCACCCAAAAATTGGCGACGTTAATTCGCTCAAGGAAAAATTTGCCAGCACCAGTAAATGGGCCGAAGGCGAACAAGGTGCAGTAAAACAGGCCGGGCAGGCTACGCTAGAGGCTTTGGCGGCGGGCAACGCGGAATACGAGCAGAAATTCGGCTACATCTTCATCGTGTGCGCCACTGGAAAATCGGCCGAGGAAATGCTGGAATTGCTGCAAAGCCGGCTGCCGAATTCGCCGGAAGCAGAAATCAACATTGCCATGGGCGAGCAGGATAAAATTACCCGCATTCGCCTCGAAAAACTATTAGCCGCATGAGCCAGATAACTACCCACATTCTCGACACCACCAAGGGCAAGCCGGCCGCCGACGTCACCATTGCGCTGTATGGCCAGGCCGGCGACGACTGGCAGGAAATTGCCCGCGGCAAAACCAACCAGGACGGCCGCATTCCGAACTTATTAGCTTCAGGAATTCAGCTCAGCCTGGGCGTTTACAAAATGAAATTCTTCACCAGGGAGTATTTCGAGCGCGACGCCACTGCCGCGTTTTATCCCTTCGTGGAAATCTGCTTCGAGGTAGCCACCACCGAGCACTACCACGTACCGCTGCTGCTGAACCCGTTCGGCTACGCCACGTACCGCGGCTCGTGATTTTAATTAGTTGTCAGTTGTTCGTTGTCAGTTGTCAGGGTGTTCTGATAAAGCTGTTTTTTGAACAATACTGACAACTGATAACGAACAACTGACAACCAAATTCCCACATGAAACTTAGCTTACAAGACTCCGACAAAGCCGCCTTGCTCGACCAGCTGGGCGTGGCCAACCTTAAGTTCCAGCACACCTACCCCGGCGACAAGCCCGACCGGCAGCCGGTGCATACCGTGTACGGCGGCGCCAACCTGTTCAAGGCCGACACCTGCGTGCGGATGGGCGAAATTGCCCTCAACAACCTGCAGACCTACGCGCCCAACTTCGTGGAGCTGGCCCGTGTGCTACAGCTCAAAAACCACGAGCACCTGCCCACCCTGGCCGCCGACATCGCCGAGCTCACCGCCAAGCTCGACGCCATGAGCGCCGAGGAGCGCAAGCAGGAGCCCGCCTGGCTGGCGTATTCGGTGTACAACAAGATTGTGCAGAAGCTCAAGACCGAGCCCGTGGAAGACTTCCGCGTCGACTTTGAGGACGGCTTCGGCAACCGGCCCGATGCCGAGGAAGACGAAACCGCCGTGCGCGCCGCCAAGGAAGTGGCCAAGGGCATGCAGCAGGGCACTTTGTCGCCCTTCATCGGCATCCGCATCAAGCCCTTCACCGAGGATTTGAAAGCCCGCGGCGTGCGCACGCTCGACATCTTCCTGACCACGCTGCTGGGCGAAACCGGCGGCCGTCTGCCCGACAACTTCGTGGTGATGCTGCCCAAGGTGACCATCCCCGAGCAGATGACGACCATGGTGCGCCTGTTTGAGCTGCTGGAAAAAGCCAACAACCTGGCCCCCGGCACGCTGAAGATGGAGACGATGGTGGAGGCCACCCAGATTATCATGGACGACGAGGGCCGCAACCCGCTCATGCGTATCATCCGCGCCAGCGAGGGGCGCTGCATCGCGGCCCACTTCGGCACCTACGACTACACCGCCTCCTGCGGCATCACGGCCAAGTACCAGACCATGGCCCACCCGGTGTGCGACTTTGCCCACCACATGACCAAGGTGGCCCTGGGCGGCACCGGCATCTTCCTCTCCGACGGCGCCACCAACGTGATGCCCATCGGCCCGCACCGCGGCGACAACCTCAGCTTCGCCCAGCTGCGCGAAAACCAGGAGAGCGTGCACAACGCCTGGCGCCAGGCCTTCCACCACACCACGCACTCGCTCATCAACGGCCTCTACCAGGGCTGGGACCTCAACCCCGCCCAACTGCCGATGCGCTACGCGGCCACCTACAACTTCTTCCTCAGCTCCTACGCCGACGCCGTGCACCGCCTCAAGACCTTCGTGGAGCGCGCCGCCATCTCGACGCTGACCGGCGACATCTTCGACGACGCCGCCACCGGCCAGGGTTTGCTCAACTTCTTCCTCAAAGCATTGAACTGCGGCGCCATCTCCGTCGAAGACATGGAAGCCACCGGCCTTACCCGCGAGGAAATCAACACCCGCTCGTTCTACCGCATTCTGGAAGGGCGGCGGAAGAAGGCAGCGTAAACCTCACCCCCGACCCCTCTCCCGCGGAGAGGGGAGCCTGACGATTAAAAGGAAAAGGTCTGTTGGCTTGCCAACAGACCTTTTCCTTTTGTTTGAACTGAAGCTTACGAATGAACAGCCGGAACAGGCTCCCCTCTCCGCGGGAGAGGGGCCGGGGGCGAGGTTTCCACGCCTGCCGGGTACAGCCCCATCAACACCTTCTCCGGCGTCATCGGGGCAGACAGCGGCAGCTCGCCATCCGGCCGGAAGGCCCGGATGGCGTCGCGCAGGGCGAAGTAGGCGCCGATGCCGTACATGAGCGGCGGCTCGCCCACGGCCTTGGAGCGCATGATGGCGCGCGGGTGCCCGGGCGTGTCGAGGAAGTGCACGTCGAGCACCGCCGGGGCCGAGTAAATGTCCGGGATTTTGTAGGAGTTGAGCGAGTTGCTCAACAGGCGGCCCTCGGCGTTGTAGCTGAGTTCCTCCATCGTCATCCAGCCGATGCCCTGCACGGCGCCGCCCTCAATCTGGCCCAAATCCACGGCGGGGTTGAAGCTCTGACCGAAGTCGTGGGCAATGCGCACGGCGTCCACGGTGTAGGTGCCCCGCAGGCAGTCGACCGTCACGGTGGTCAGGGCCGTGCCGTACACGTGGTAGGCGAAGGGGTAGCCCTGGTTCGTGACGGGGTCGAAGTGGATGTCGGGCGTGGCGTAGTGGGCATTTTCCGTCAGGGCAATGCGCTTCCAGAAGGCCGACGACACCAGCTTTTCCCAGTTCGTTTCGGTGGGGATGCCGGCGGCCAGCACTTCCTCGTCGCGGATTTCGATGCCCTCGTAGTTGAGCGTGTACTCGGTGCTGGCGTGGCGCAGCAGCCGGTCGCGCAGCGCCAGGCAAGCCATTTCGGTGGCTTTCCCGTTGAGGTCGGCGGTGGCGGAGGCGGCTGTGGGGGAGGTGTTGGCCACCCGCGTGGTGTTGGTGCTTTCCACCTTGATGCGGCGCAGCGAGATGCCCAGGGTGCGGGCGGCCACCTGCGCAATCTTGGTGTTCACGCCCTGCCCCATCTCCACCGCGCCGGTGCTGATGCCCACCGAGCCGTCGGAGTAGATGTGCACCAGCGCCCGGGCCTGGTTCATGGGCGTTTTGGTGAAGCTGATGCCGAAGCAGATGGGCATCACCGCGAAGCCGCGCTTGAACAGCTCGTTCTTTTCGTTGAACTCGGCCACCTCGCGCCGCAGCTTGGACAGGTCGTAGAGCTTGGCGGCCGTGTCCCAGGCCTGCTCGGCGTGGCACAGCTCGGCCGGCTGCCGGTACGAGAACAGGTCGTTTTCGCGCAGCAGGTTGCGGCGCTGGATTTCCAGGGCGGGCACGCCCAGCTCCTCGGCCGCCTTCACGATGGCCGCCTCAATCACGAACATGCCCTGGGGCCCGCCGAAGCCGCGGAAGGCGGTGTTGGGCGGCAGGTTGGTGCGGCAGCTGTAGGCCGTGGCCGTCACGTTGGGCACGTAGTAGGCGTTGGTGGCGTGAAACAGCGTGCGCTCGAGCACGGCCGGGGAAAGGTCGGCGGCCGCGCCGGCGTTCTGGTAGAAGGTGGCCTCGTAAGCCACGATTTTCAGGTTTTCGTCGAGCCCGATTTTGAAGTCCGACGAGTAGGGGTGGCGCTTGCCGGTCATGCGCATGTCGGCCATGCGGTCGAGGGCCAGCTTTACCGGGCGCTTGGTAATAAAGGCGCCCAGCGCGGCCAGGGCGCCCCAGGGCGTGGCCTGGTCTTCCTTGCCGCCGAAGCCCCCGCCGAGGCGGGTTACGTCGACTTCCACCTGGTGCATGCCCAAACCCAGCACGTGGGCCGTGTGGCGCTGCACGGCCGTGGGCCCCTGCGTGGAGGAAATGATGCGCACCCCGCCCATCTCGGTGGGGAAGGCGTAGGCGCCCTGAGTTTCGATGTAGAGGTGTTCCTGCCCGCCGCTCTCGGCCACGCCTTCGAACACGTGGGCGCACTGGGCCCAGGCGGCCTCGGAGTCGCCCAGCTTGAAGGTGCGCGGCGGCACAATCAGCTCGTCCAATTCTGCCGCCACGCGCGGGTCGGTGATGACGGGCAGCGGGTCGATGTCGGCGGTGATGAGCTTGAGCGCGGCCTGGGCCTGGTGCTCGTGCCGGGCCAGCACCAGGGCCACCGGCTGCCCGCGGAAGTGCACGTGCCCCTCGGCCATCAGCGGCTCGTCGGGCACGATGCCCCCAATCTGGTTGACGCCGGGAATATCGGCCGCCGTGAGGATGCGCACCACGCCCGGCGCCGCCAGGGCGGCATCCAGGTTGATGCCGCGCAGCACGCCGTGGGCCAGCGGGCTTTCAAACACGGCCGCGTGCAGCGTGCCCTGCTGGGCCGGCACGTCGTCGAGGTACTGCGATTCGCCGCGCACGTGGCGCACTGGGTCGAGGTGGTTCATGGAAAGTAACTAGTTGGGCTGCGTCAGAAACCAGGGATGGCGCGGGGCTGTGCCCCGTGCCGTTTATTTGCCGGCCTCTGGCCGGCGGTCATCAGAACGACTTATTCGGGAGTCGTTCCAGCGGGTGCGGGCCAGTGGCCCGCGAATAGTAGACACGGGCCGCAGGCCCGCGCCATCAGCTTAGGCTATACCAGCTCCCGCATCTGCACCTGCTCCGGCGCAAACTTCAGGAAGTGGGCAAACAGCAGCTGGCGCAGCAGCAGGCGCTTATAGTCGGCTGTGCCGCGTACGTCGGAAATCGGGCTGATTTCGGATTGCATCACCTCGTTGGCGCCTTGGATGGTGGCGGCGCTGATTTCGCGGCCCAGCAGATACTCGCCGGTGCGGGCCAGCAGCAGCGGGATGGGCCCCACGCCCCCGGCCGAGACGCGGGCGCCGGCAATGACGCCGTTTTCTACCCGCAGCCAAGCGGCGGAGTTTACGCTGGCGATGTCGAGGTGGGTGCGCTTGGATACTTTCTCGAAGTTGAAAAAGTCGCTGGCGGCAGGAGCGGGAAAGCTAATTTCCGTCACCTGCTCCTCGGCCGATTTCGCCAGCTTCTTGTAGCCCAGGTACAGCTCCGATAAAGGCAGTGCGCGGCTCACGCCACCGGGCTCCTGCAGCGTAATGTCTGCACCCAAGGCCAGGAACAGGATGGTAAGGTCGCCGATGGGAGAGGCATTGATGAAGTTGCCGGCCACGGTGCCCATGTTGCGGATGGGCGTGCTCGACACCAGCTTGAGGTAGGCCGGCAGCTGGGGCAGCAGCTCATTTAGCAGCTCCGACTCCAGCAGCTGGCTGGCCGTGGTGGTGGCGCCCAGCACCACGCGCCCTTGCTCGCCCCGCCGGATGCCGCGCAGCCCGCGCTGGTCGTAGATGAGTCGCACGGGTACTTCGCGCAGCTCTTCCAGCCGCTGCACCATCAGGTCGGTGCCGCCGCCGAGGAGGGGGTGAGCGAATGAGTGGCTGAGTGAATTGTTCTTTTCCTCTTTTGCCTGAATATCTTGGCGCAGCTTGGCCAGCTTGGCGGGCATGCTCGGGAAGTAGCCGGGCACAAACTTCTCCTGGCTTAGCCATTCCACGGCCTTTTCCTGCGGGCGCTCGGCCAGCTGGGCGGTGAGGCGGGCGGCGGCGCGCTCTAAGGACTTATAGCCCGTGCAGCGACAGATGTTGCCGTCGATGGCCGCCAGCGTGCTTTTCTCGGTGGCGGGCTTCTCGCTCAGGCTGTGCCCGGTCAGCGACATCACGAAGCCCACCGTGCAGAAGCCGCACTGCGAGCCGCCTTCGCTCACAATGGCCTGCTGCACCGGCGTCAGCTCCCCGGCTGCGGCGTTGATGCCTTCGACCGTTACCACGTGCTTGCCGTGGGCATTGCCCAGGGGCGTAAGGCAGCTGGTCATGCTCTGGTAGGCAATGGTCTGCCCGTCGGGGGCCAGCTCGCCCACCAGCACGGTGCAGGCCCCGCAGTCTCCCTCCCGGCAGCCGATTTTAGTGCCTTTCAGGTGCTGCTCGTAGCGCACGAAGTCGAGCAAAGCGCTGGCCTGCGGCTCGCCAGTACGAATAAGCTGGTCGTTGAGGTAAAATTCAGTCATTGTTAGGGCTTGGGTTGTTAGGCCTTGGGGCTTAGGTGTTGTTCTTGAATTGAAGTGGAACGTCATCCACCTACTTTCTAAAACCTAAGCCCTAACACCTAAGACCTCAATTAATACTCCGTCTTGCCTTCCTTTTGTTCCCAGGCGCGGAAGCTTACCAGGGCCTCGTCGCGCAGCATCTGCGTCATGGGCAGGCGGCGCTCATTCATGGGGCGGTCGAGCTCTTCGTAAATGAAATGGTCGTCGAAACCGATAGCGGCCGCGTCCTGCTTGGTGCTGCCGTAGAACACCCGGGCCGGGCGGGCCCAGTAAATGGCGCCTAGGCACATGGGGCAGGGCTCGCAACTGGTGTAGAGGTCGCAGCCGTCGAGCTGGAAAGTACCCAGCTCCTTGCAGGCCTTGCGGATGGCATCCACCTCGGCGTGGCAGGTGGGGTCGTGGGTAGTCGTTACCTGGTTGAAGCCGCGGGCAATGATTTTACCGTCTTTCACCACCACCGCGCCAAAAGGGCCGCCGTGGCCGGCCTGCATTTTTTCGAGGGAGAGGCGAATGGCCTCGCGCATGAATTCGGGGTTGGGAGCTTCCATGAGACGGCAAAGAGGGTGGGATGGGGGAGTAGGCGGCAGATTAACGAAAAGGGCAACAAATAACGGCCAAAATCAGGTAACCTCTCTTTAGAAGGGAGCTAAAAGTTAAAAGTGAGCCGTTAAAAGGCAGAACTCCTTTCAACGGCTCACTTTTAACCTGGCTCAATGAAGACCAGCAACACAGTAGCGCGAACTTTGTAGTTCGCGTATCCAGAATGAGCTTTTAGAATGATTTTCTACTGGCTCCAACGGCACAGAATACGCGAACTACAAAGTTCGCGCTACTGCCTGCTATCGCCCGCCGAAGAGGCCGTTCCACTTGGTAGGGATGCGCACCTGCACGCCAATCGATGGCACGAAGGTGATGCCGCTGAGCGAGGTGCTGGCCCCGTTGAGCAGGGCGTAGTCGCCGTAGTTCTGGTAGAATACCGAGAGGGCCGGCACGAAGTACACGTAGCGGTAGCCCAGCTTCAGGTTGGCGAAAGCGCCAAAGGAGGAGAAGTTGCGGCGCTGGGTGGGCAGGGCCGGCAGCCGCTCGCCCGCGTCGTTGTAGAGCCGGCCGGGCGTGAAGTCGTAGCTGACCCAGCTGTGTGCGTAGGCGAGGCCATAGGTGAAAGCCCCAATTTCTTCTTCCGGCCCGAAGGAGTGGCTGATGATGAGCGGCACGATGACATCGTGGCGGCGGGCCGAGAAGCCCAGCACGTCGTTGATGTCGTTGAGAAAGCCAAGGTCAGGCAGCTTGGCCCGCTGGGTGGCAAACTGCAGGCCCACGCTGGCGTAGGTGGTACCGGTGCCCGCCCCGGCACCGGGGTTTTCCGGCGTGCCGGTGGGGCCCAGCAGCTGGTACTGGGCGTCGAACACGTGCGAGCCAAAGGCATATTTATAGCCGACGTCAAGGCGGGGCAGCACGCCGTAGCGCAGCGAAAGGTCGGAGGTGGTTTGCAGCGGGTCGAGCAGGTAAGCCAGGGCGGCGGCCTGCAGGTTGGTGACGCTGCTGCTGTACGTCACGCTGTCGGAGTTGGCGTAGGCGTTGGCGGCGTCCTTGATAGCCGCGCCGGCCTTGGCGATGGGCGCGGTGGCGATGTTGTAGCCCACATTGTAGCCGGCGCGGAACTCGTGCTGGGGCGTTACCTTGCCGCTGTTGACGACGGCGCGCGGGGCGGTGCAGGCAGTGGCGAGAAGCAGGCTGCCCAGGACCAGCTGCGTAGCCGGGCGAAGCAGAAACGAAAGGGGGGAAGAGGGATTCATAAAGCGGAGGAGCCGGATTTGGAACCCCAAAAACGAAAATCGGGCCGAAAAGGCCGGAACCCCGCCCGCGAATTCGGTGTCTGCCCTGGTTCAGTCCCGGCTTGGGCCTGAAGGGCTGGCTATTAAACCGCGGGCGAGTCTGGCCGTCTGACTGAGCGGCTGCGGCGGCCGGATTATTTTTGTTGCCTATGCGCTTTCTTTTACTTCTTGTGTTGAGCCTGCTCGGGGCAGGGGCGGCGCCCGCATCCCGGGCCACGGTGTACGTGTTTCTGGCCGAAACCTGCCCCATCAGCCAGGCGGCTACGCTGCCGCTGCGCGAGCTGCACGGCCGCTACGCCGGTCAGGGAGTGCGGTTCGTGGGCGTTTTTCCGGCCGTCGAAGCCAGCCCGGCTTCGCTGAAAGCCTTTGCCAAGACCTACCAGCTGGCTTTCCCCCTGCAAACCGACCCCGGCAAGCGCATCACGCGCCGCTGGAAAGCCCGCATCACGCCCGAGGCCGTGGTGGTGGCCGCCGATGGCCGCACCGTGCTCTACCAGGGCCGCCTCGACGATGCCTACGCCCGTCTGGGGCAGCGCCGCAGCGTGGTGCAGCACCACGAGCTGGCCGACGCCCTGGCCGCCGTGGTAGCAGGGCAGCCGGTGGCAGTGCCGCGCACCGAAGCCGTGGGGTGTTTTATAGAATAGTGCATGGTAATTAAAGAATTAAGCAATAGATTTAAAGCAGTTTCAGCCCCCGACTTTATGCGTCTTTTTTTACTTCGACTCGCCCTGCTGCCGCTGACCTTGCTGGCCGGGGCCGCCCAGGCCCAGACGGTGACCTTCAGCCAGCACATTGCGCCGCTGATTTACACGCACTGCACGCCCTGCCACCGCACGGGCGAAGTAGCACCCTTCCCACTGACCAGCTACAACGAGGTGGTCAGCCACGCGCAAACCATCAAGTTTGTGACCGGCACGCGCTATATGCCGCCGTGGAAGCCAGACCCCAGCTACAAGCACTACCTGGACGAAAACACGCTCACGGACGCTGAAATCCAGCAAATCCGCACCTGGGTTGATACCGGCACCCCGCAGGGCAACCCGGCGCAGACGCCGCCGCTGCCCACTTTCCCCAGCGGCTCGCAGCTGGGCACGCCCGACCTGGTGATTCCCATGAGCCAGTCCTTCACCCACCTGGGCGACGGCCAGGACATGTACCGCATTTTCGTGCTGCCGGTGAATATTCCGGCCGACCGAGACATTGCCGCCATTGAGTTTCGGCCGGGCAACAAGCGCATTGTGCACCACGCCATTATTGGCATCGATACCACGCAGCAGGCCCAGGCGCTCGACGCCGCCGACCCCGGCTACGGCTACACCCGCTTCGGTGGCTTTGGCTTCAGCCCCGTGGAAGAAAACTGGGGCGGCTGGGTGCCCGGCTCCCAGGCCCGGTTTTTCCCGGCTGGCATGGGCAAGCGCCTCTTCCGTCGCGCTTCCGTGCTGCTGCAGATTCACTACGGCCCCAGCTTCGTGACGCAAACCGACTCGTCGGTTATCAATGTCTTCTTTGCCCGCCAGCCCGTGACGCGCTACGTGCAGACGCTGCCCGTGATTTCGCCACAGACGCTCACTAACGGGCCGTTTGTGCTGCCGGCCAATCAGCTTAAAACCTTCCGAACCAACCTGGTAGTGCCCTTCGATGTGACGCTGCTCAGCGTGCTGCCCCACGCACACTTGCTGGGCAATAAATGGAAAGTATGGGCCGTGAAGCCTAACGGCGACACCATTCGCTTGGTGAAAATCAACGACTGGGACTTCCGCTGGCAGGGCAACTACCGCTTCACTAATTTGCTGCGGGTGCCGGCTGGCTCGCGCCTGCAGGCCGAAATAACCTACGACAACACCGCCCAGAACCCGCGCAACCCCTTTGACCCGCCCCAGCAGGTGCAATGGGGTGAGAGCACCACGGCCGAGATGCTGCTGGCGTATTTCGATGCTGTGAACTATCGTACCGGCGATGAAAACATTGTGCTCGGCACTTCGCCCAGCGTGGTGCCTGCGCCGAACTATACCAACCTCGGCATCTTCCCCAACCCCGCGGGCAGCTCAGCCGTCGCCACGTTCCAGCTGGAGCGGCCAGCCAGCGTGAGCTTAGCCCTGTTCGACAACATGGGTAAGCTGGTGAGGCCAGTGCTTAAGGCAAAAAGCTTCGGGGCCGGGGCCCAGCAGGTGCAGTTGCCACTCGACAATCTGGCCGCCGGCCTATACTACCTCCGCCTCGAAACACCGGAGTTCAGCCACAGCGAGAAGGTGGTAGTGAAGTAGGTGTCAGTAGTAAGTATTAAGTAGAAAGTAGAGAGTACGCGACCCGGCGTAAAGTCGTGTCATTGCGAGGGCGCAGCCCGTGGCAATCCGTCCTGTTCTCAGCGACTAACCCTCTACTGTGAAAAGCCCCGATGCTAGCGCTGGCATTGGGGCTTTTTGATGTGTGGAATTACCTGGTTTCTGAGTGCTAGAGGACGGATTGCCGCACTCCATTGCGTTCCGCTCGCAATGACACGTCTTTGCACTTCATCACCTCATCACTTCGTCACCTCTCCACTCCTTCGCCATATTTGCCGCATGAACATTCTCTACGGAGTGCCCGGCGAAGGGCTGGGCCATGCCACGCGCAGCAAAGTTGTAATTGGCCACTTGCTGGCGCGGGGGCACCAGGTGTGCGTGGTGAGCAGCAGCCGCGCTTATAAGATGCTGGCGGCGGCTTTTCCCGGCCGGGTGCATGAAATCCGAGGCTTTCATCTGGCCTACAAGGGGCTGACGGTGAGCAAGTCGCGCACGGCGGCCCTGACGCTGCGCACGGCGCCGGAAGACTTGCGCATCAACTTCGCCAAGTACCGCGAGCTGCTCTGCGACTTCGAGCCCGAGCTGGTCATATCCGACTTCGAGTCGTTCAGCTACCTCTTTGCCAAGGTGCGGCGGCTGCCCGTTATCAGCATCGACAACATGCAGATAATCAACCGGGCAGAGCTTAATGTAGCCATCCCCAAAGAGGAAAAGGGGAATTTCAAGCTGGCCCAGAACATCGTGAAGTTCAAGCTGCCGCGCAGCCGTCACTACTTCATCACCACGTTCTTCAACCTGCCGCTGCTGAAATCCGACACCACGCTGGTGCCGCCTATTATCCGGCCCGAGATTCTGGCGGCCCGGCCCAGTACGGGGCAGCACGTGCTGGTGTACCAGTCGGCCACCACCCAGCAAAACCTGGTGCCCATTCTGCAGCAGCTGCCCCAGCAGGAGTTCCGCGTGTACGGCTTCAACAAAGAGGAAAGCTACGGCAACGTGCAGCTGCGCGCCTTCAGCGAGGCCGGCTTTATTGAGGATTTGGCCAGCAGCCGCGCCATTATCACCAACGGCGGCTTCTCCCTGATTTCCGAAGCCGTATTTCTGCACAAGCCCATCTGCGCCATTCCCATTCCGGCCCAGTTCGAGCAGTGGCTCAACGCCGCCGAGGTGGAGAAAATGGGCTTCGGCCGCCACTTTGCGGCCATCACCCCCGATAATCTGCGCGCCTTCCTCTACGACCTCAGCGGGTTTGAAAACGCCCTGGCCGGCTATGCCCAGGATGGTAATAACGCCTTGTTTGCCCGCCTCGACGCTGCGCTGCGCGAAATAGCCGGCGAGCCGGCCGGCCCCCGCTAGCCAGGGGCTGCGGTCATCGAAACGGGCCGCTGGCCGGGCTGGGCCGTACAAGGTGGTGCTACCCATTTTACTTTTCGCGTTAAGTGTTTTTCTATGAACAGCCGTACGCTTCGCTGCTGGCCTTTGCTGTTGCTGCTGGCGGCCTGTGCCCGCACCCCGCGCCCCAGCGCCGGCACCGCCAACAAGTACACCGATGCCACCCTGCGCCAAATTGGCACGGCCCAGGACGAGCGCAACACCAGCGCGCTGCTGCCTTTCCTGACCAATCCCAACCCCACCTACCGGCGGGAGGGCGCGCTGGCCTTTGCCTCGGTGCAGGAAAAGCTGGCCAGCCCTTTTCTGCTGCCCTTGCTGCGCGATGGTGACCCCAGCGTGCGCCGGGCGGCCGCCTACGCCGTGGGCCAGACCGGCGACAGCACGGCCGTGGATTCGCTGCGGGTGCGGGTGCTGAAAGAGCCCGACGGCATGGTGCGCCGCTACGTGCACGAAGCGCTGGGCCGCTGCGTCACGCGCCGCACCCTGCCCGAGCTGTGGCGCGTCGAAACTCTGAACGACACGTCCCGCATGGCGGCGCTGGCCTGGGGCCTGGGCCGGGCCTCGGTGCGGGGCATCTACTCGGCCGAAGCCATTCGGCGCACGGTGCTGCTGCTCGATGCCAACAAGGCCATGCCCAACCGCGGCCGGCTGATGGCCACGCTGGCCCTGGCCCGCACCCGCGGGCTGGAAAACGACCTGTCGCGCCTGGCCCTGCCCACGCTGCTGCGCTTAGCCGCTAAGGACAAGTACTACGCCGTGCGCGCCGCCAGTGCTACGGCCCTGGGCAAAGTAGTGCAGGCTTCCCCCACCGGCGGCACGCTCGCCTCGCCAGGGTATGTTGACGCTGGGCAGCAGCAGGCCGCGACGGCCCTGTTGCGACTGGCAACTAAGGATGCCGACTACCGGGTGCGCATTGCGGCGCTACGAGCTTTGCCCTGGGCTGGCCCGCAGTATGCCAGCAGCCGCCCCGCCGTGCTGGCTGGCTTGAACAACGAGCGGCCGGCCGTGGCCCTCACGGCGGCCGAGTGGCTGCTGGCCCACGGCCGCGGCGAAACCGGCGGCGACCTCACCGCCCGCGCCGAGAAGCTGACGGCGTGGCGGCCCCGGGCAGTGCTGCTGGCCGCCGGGCTCAAAGCCGCCAGCGCAGCCAGCCGGCCCAGCCTGTCGCTGTCGCTGCAGAAGCGCTACGCCGCGGCCACGTCGGTGTACGAGAAGGGCTATTTGCTGCAGGCGCTGGCCGAAGACCCCGGCAATTTTGACTTTATCCAGCAGGAAACCTTCCTGGCGGGGCAGTCGCCGGTGGTGGCGGGCTATGGCCTGGGCAGCCTGGTCGCGCTGCGCCGCAATGCTGCCTTCCCGGCGGAGCGGCAGCCGGCCTTTGCCGCCGCCCTGCGCCAGGCTCTGGCTACCGGCGACGTGGCTATGCTCAGCACTGCCTCCGAAGCACTGGCGGATGCTACTTTGACTCCTGCGACCGACCCGGCCGATGTAGCGGCGCTGCGCCAGGCCCAGGGCAAGCTGACCTTACCGCGGGACATTGAAGCCTGGCAGGGCCTGCAAACGGCCCTCGACAAGCTGGAGAAGGCGCCCAAGCCTACGCCGGTACCCATTGGCACGGCCCAGCAGCATCCCATCGACTGGGCGGTGATGCAGGGCGTGCCGGCCGGCCAGCAGGTGCGGCTGCGCACCAGCCGGGGCGACATTCTGCTGGCGCTGCAAGTGAACGAGGCGCCCGGTGCCGTGGCCAGCTTCGTGACGCTGGTCCGGCAGAAGTTTTACGACAAGCTGTTCTTCCACCGCGTGGTGCCCAATTTCGTGGCCCAGGGCGGCGACCCCCGCGGCGACGGCAGCGGCGGCGCACCCTATACGCTGCGCTCGGAGTTTGGCGACCTGCGCTACGAGGAAGGCAGCGTGGGCCTTGCCTCGGCCGGCAAGGACACGGAGAGCTGCCAGTTTTTCATCACCCACGGCCCCACGCCCCACCTCGACGGGCGCTATCCCATTTTTGCCCAGGTAATTGGCGGGATGGACGTAGTGCACAAGCTCGAAATAGGCGACCAGATTCTGGGCGTGGAGCTGGTGGGCGTGCAGTGAAGCCGCTTACGCCGGCTGGTTTTCTTCCTGCTGAATAAAGCGGGCCAGCTCGGCAATGGCCAGCGGGCTGGTTTCGATGCCGTGCCCGATGTTGGGCAGCACCACGGCCCGGCGCAGCGTGCGCAGGTGCTGCCGGGCCACGGCCAGCGACTTCTGGTAGGGAAACAGCAGGTCTTTGTCGCCCAGCAGCAGATACACCGGCACCCGTACGCGGGCCAGCTCTTCGGCCGGCATGGCATAGGGCTTCTGCGTGTTGTCGCGATACTGCTTAATGGCAAACACTTCGTAGTCGACGAGCAGCTGCATGGCTGCGTCCGAAAGCTCATGGTGGCCGGGATAAAAGACGCCCTTGGTCAGGAAACTCCGCACGTTGGCTTTGGTGGGCCAGGCCAGCGGCAGCAGGTTGTAGAACAGATTTTTCAGGCCCAGCGAGAAGGGCTGCAGGCAGCCGGGGTTCATCAGCACCAGCTTGGATATGCGCTCCGGTGCCACTTGGGCCAGCTTCAACCCCAGCAGGCCCCCAAACGAGGCGCCGGCCACTGCCGCCGTTTCCAGCCCCAGCTGCGTCAGCAAGTCGGCGGCCCAGTAGCCGTAGTCGAGCGTTTTGACGGACGGCGTGGCCCCGTCGCTCAGGCAGGGCTGGCCGTTCACATCCACCAGAAAAATGCGGTGCGTGGCTTTGAGCGGCGCCAGGTTGTTGTCGAGGTCCCAAAACAAGCCGCAGGTGCGGAAGCCGGGGAAGATGACCAGCGCCGGCCAGTCGGCACGCTCGGCATTGAGCGACCATACCACGGTTGTGCCCAGCACTGTGGCTACTTCGTGGCGCTGGTAGCGGCAGCGGTTGAGGGCTTCAATCTGCCCAACCCAGTGGGTGAAAAAAGCTTCGGCCTGGGTCTGATTTTTGAAAAAGGAGCGGTAGGGAGCGTGCATAAAACTAGCGGCTATTGACGCCACAAAGCACGGCTACGCAGGCCCGGAAAATGTTGGTTTAAACCAATATTACCAGCTGGTGGAGTTGTAGAGCTTGCTGAAGTTGGTCGGGTCGATGTTCAGGTAGTTGGCGATGTACTTGTGCGGCACCAGCTGAAAGAGGTGGGCGCTGCGCTGGGCAAACCGCTGAAACCGCTCCCGGATGGTGTAGGCGTGAAATTCCTTGTGCCGGGTAATGAGTCCGACCAGCTTGGCTTCAATCATCTTGCGGAAAAGCCGCTCCAGCGGCTGCGACTCGTCGAACAGCTGCTGCAGGGTATCGAATGAAATGCAGCCAAACTCGCTGTCACTCAAGGCCCGGATGCTGTCCTGGGAAGGTATCTGGTACAGGAAAGAGTCGGGAATTCCAGCCAGCGACAAGGGGTAGGAGAAGGTGATGACATGCTCGTCGCCGTCGTTGTCGAAGCAGGTGATTTGCACGCCCTTGTACACAAACATGAGCTGCTGCTGCACCTGTCCGGCTTCAATCAAATACTCGCCTTTGCGGATGGACAGCGGCGTGAGCTTGCTCAGCAGCAAATCCAGCGAGGTATCGTCAATGGGAGAATGAAACTGGCGCAGAAAGGCGCGGTAGTCGTCGGGAGTGGCCGTCCGGTTCATTGCACCCAAAATACGGCGGGCGGCCCACAAACCACCTTACATTGGCTCTGTAGGCCTTACTGATTGGAAAAAATGCCGTGGTTGTGTTTTTTAAAGATAAAATAGAGGGCGAAAAGTGTATTTTTACCTTTCTAACCCTGACCAACCCTGCTCGCAGCCGGCAACGGGCCAAGTCAGGGCCGCCGCTCTGCTATGTCTGCACCCCGCCCTGTTTCTGCAACCTTGTCCACGGAAGACCTTATTGCTCAGCTAGAGGAGGAGCGTGCCCGAAGGCGTAAGGCCGAGGCGCGACAGGCGGAGCTGGAGCAGCAGCTGGCTGAGCAGCAGGCCTTCTACGAAACAGTGCTGAACGAGCTGCCCACACCGCTAGCCGTGTTCAACCCGGCGCACGAGTACCTGTTTGTGAACCCGGCCGTGGAGCCCAAAGCCGAGCTGCGGCAGCAGTTGCTGGGCAAGGGCAATGTGGAAGCCTGCCGCCTCCGCAACCGCCCGCCGGGGCAAGCTGAGCAGCGCCGCGTGCTGTTCGAACAGGCCGTGGCCGAGCGCCGCGCCGTGAGCTGGGAAGAAGCCATCGACTACCCGCATGGGCGGCGCTACCTGCTGCGCTGCTTTCAGCCGGTATTTGGGCCCGATGGGGAGCTGAAGCTGATGCTCAGCATTGGCTACGACATCACCCAGCGCCAGCAAACCGAGCAGAAGCTGGCCGAGCAGCGGCAGTTTTACGAAAGCGTGCTCAACTTCCTGCCCTGCGACATCGGCATTTTCGACGAGCACTACCGCTACCTGTTTGTGAACGAGCAGGGCATCCGGGACGCTCAGCTGCGCGAGTGGATTATTGGCAAAGACGATTTTGAGTATGCCGACTACCGGCAGCGCTCCCATGCCCAGGCCGAGGAGCGGCACGCCCGCTTTGCGGAAGCCGTGCGGACGCGGGCCGTGGTCATGTTCGAAGAAAGCTTCAGCACGCCCGAGGGCGAGCAGCACAAGCTTCGCTGCATTCAGCCGGTGTTTCACGCCGATGGCTCGCTGCGCATGCTGCTGGGCTATGGCCTCGACATCACCGACCGGCACCGGGCCGAGCAGAAGCTGGCCGAGCAGCGGGAGTTTTACGAGTCCATTCTGACCCAGCTGCCGGCCGACGTGGCCGTGTTCGACGCCCAGCACCGTTACCGGTTTGTAAACCCGCTGGCCATCCAGAACCAGCAGGTGCGGGAGTGGATTATCGGCAAGGACGACTTTGAGTATTGCGAATACCGGCAGCGGCCGCGCGCCTTGGCCGAGGGCCGCCGCCAGCTCTTCACCCAGGCCGTAGAAAGCCGGGAAGAAGTGCAGTGGGAAGAAGCCATTGCCAGCCCCGACGGCCCGCGCTACCTGCTGCGCCGCTTCCGACCGGTATTTGGGCCCGATGGCGTGCTGCGCATGGTGGTGGGCACCGGCCTCGACATCACCGAGCGGCACCGGGCCGAGGAGCTGCACCGGCTTAGCCAGGCGGTGATTAATGAGCAGCAGGAGTTTATCCGCCAGATAGTGGACACCATTCCCGACATCCTCTATGTGATGAATGGGGAAGGGCAGGTCACGTTTTCCAACGCGGCATTCGAGGCCTTCAACTCCCGCTACGCCTACGCCTATAAACGGCCGGAGGATTTTCCGACGCAAGCGGCCGAGCGCCGGCAGCTGGAAGAGCTGAACCAGCAGGTGGTAAGCTACCAGCTGGTTATCAGAGAAGAGCTGCCCATTACGCTGCCAAGTGGGGAGGTGCTGCACTACCTCGTCGACAAGCGGCCATTGGTGCGGCGCGATGGGTCGGTGGAAATCCTGACTGTCAGCACCGACATCACCGAAATCAAGCGCATTCGCCAAAACCTGGAACGCAACGCCAAGCAGTACCGCGACCTGATGCAGTACAGCCAGGCGCTGATTTGCACCCACGACCTGGAGGGCGTCATTCTCTCGGCCAACCCGGCCCTGGCGGCCCTGCTGCGCATTCCGGCCGAGTACATCGTGGGCAGCAACATTGCCGAGGGGTTGATACCCAGTCAGCACGACGACTTCCGGGCCTACCTGGCTGCGTTTGAGCGGCAGGCGGAGGTGTCGGGCATCATGCCCCTGGTGCTGCCCGACGGCAAAGAGCAGCGCTACCTGCTGTATCATAACTGCCTCGTGGCCGAAGCCGGGCAGGCGCCTTACGTCATCGCCTATGCCCAGGACGTAACCGAGCGGGTGCAGGCCGAGCACGAGCTGAAGCGGGCCAAGCAGGCGGCCGAGGCGGCCGTGCGCACCCGCGAAAGCTTCCTGGCCAACATGAGCCACGAAATCCGCACGCCCATGAATGCCATTCTGGGTATGACGCAGCTGCTGGCCCAGACGCCGCTCAACGCGCAGCAGGACAGCTATCTGCAAGCCATTGGCACCTCGGCCGAAAACCTGCTCGTCATCATCAACGACATTCTGGACTTGTCCAAGCTCGAAGCCGGCAAGGTAGCGTTGGAGGAGGTCGGCTTCATGCCCACCCGGCTGCTGGCCCAGATTGAAAAGACCCTGCAGTACAAAGCCGAGGAGAAAGGCCTGTGCTTCGTGACGGAGGTGAGCCCGGGCGTGCCGGCGGTGCTGCGCGGCGACCCTTACCGCATTACGCAGGTGCTGCTCAACCTGGCCGGCAACGCCATTAAGTTTACCGAGAAAGGGCAGGTGCGCGTGGCCTGCGAGCTAAGGGCGGAACTCGGGCAGGCGGTGGAAGTAGCTTTCACGGTGTCGGATACCGGCATTGGCATCGACGCCGATTACATGGCCGACATTTTCGAGGAGTTCACCCAGGAAGACTCGTCCATCACCCGCAAGTTTGGGGGGACGGGCCTGGGGCTGAGCATTTCACGCAGCCTGGTGCACCTGATGGGTGGCGAAGTGGAAGTGCAAAGCCAGAAGAACAGCGGCACGCTGATGTCGTTCACGCTGCGACTACCTGTAGGCGCGCCCCAGGACGTGCCCGAGCGGGGCTTGCCGTCGGGCATTAGCAACCTGCGCGAAGCTTTGCGGGGCTGCCGGGTACTGCTGGTAGAAGACAACCGCTTCAACCGGCTTATTGCGAAAGCATTCCTGGAAAATGCCCATGTGGAAGTGACGGAGGCCGAACACGGTGCCATCGCCGTAGACCTGCTGCAGCAGCAAGCCTTCGACCTTATTCTGATGGATGTGCAGATGCCGGTGATGAATGGCCTGGAAGCCACCCGCTGCCTGCGGCAGGAGCTGGCCCTGGCCACGCCCGTGGTAGCCCTGACGGCCAACGCCGTGAGCGGGGAGCGGGAAAAGTGCCTGGAAGCCGGCATGAACGACTACCTGGCCAAGCCCTTTCACGAGCAGGAACTGCTGCGGGTGGTGGCCGACTGGACCCGGGCAAGCTCAGGTGGAGCCCATTTGCCGCCCGCCCCACGGGTGCCGCGCCCTACAAGCGCTGCGCTCTATTCGGTGGCGCAGCTGTTGGAGCTGGGGCAGGGCGACGAGGCTTTCGTGGACTTTATGCTGCAAACCTTCTTGGAGAGCTGCGAAGAAGCCCTGCTAAACTTCGACACCGCCGTGCGCACGCAGGACGTGGCCTTGCTGAAAACCACGGCCCACACGCTGAAGCCCAGCTTAACGCACTTTGAAGCCCAGCAGGTGCTGCCGCCCGTGGAGCAGCTCGACGCCTGGCATGGGGCATTTCAGCCCGACCTGGTTGCCGAGCTCGTGGACAATGTGACCAGCTTGCTGCGGCCTGTGTTGGCACAAGTGGCGGCCGACCTGGAGCGGCGCCAGGCCCTGGCCAAAGGCTGAGGCTGGCCGCTACGGGGCATTATACGATAGGTGGCGTAGGTGACAGGTTCAAAATAACCAGTTTTAAGCCAAATACATAGCATTGAAAATAGGCGTCGGCATGCTACCTTACTAGGCATTAGCTGGTCTGGCAATTGGACCACTGCCTGGTGGCCTGCTATCGTTCGCCTATGCTTTTACGCCGTACACATTATCCGACTTTGACTGCTACGCTTCCGTCCCGGATTTGGGGCTGGCTGCTGCTGTTGCTGGGGCTGCTGGCTACCCCGGCCCAGGCCTCGCACCTGCTGGGGGGCGAGATGAGCTACCGCTACCTCGACGCCAACGGCGCCAATGGGCGGCCTTTCCGCTACGAGCTGACTGTTGGTATCTACGTCAACGCCGACACGGTGCCGGGCAGCCCCACGCAGTCGCAGGTGCCTTATGGGCGCACCTTCGTGCGGGTAGGGCTGTACCAGAAAGGCGGGGCGCTGGATGGAGAAATGATTGACATGGTGGTGATTCAGCGCGTGTCGCTGCGCTTTGCTACGCCGCGCCCCACGCCAGGCTGCCCGCCCACCACGCCGGTGCGGCTGGCCGTGTACCGCGACACCGTGGAGCTGCCCATGTCGGCCGAAGGCTACTACGCCTACTACACTGATGGCACCCGCAACGCCAGCATTCGCAACATCGACGTGCCCCTGCACCCCTCGGACCAGGAAAATATGACCCTGTACGTGGACATGGCGCCGCCGCTCATTCCCAATTCCTCGCCCACGTTTTCGGATACGGCCGTGGCCCTGGTGTGCCAAGGTGATACCACGCTGCTTATCAACAACGCCACCGACCGGGACGGCGACCGGCTGAGCTACGACTTTGGCGTGCCGTACTCGGCCACCCCCTACGGGCCCAATACCTTGCCGCCGGCACGCTTTACACCGCCGCCCGTGCTGGTGCAGTACGCGCCGGGCTATACCCAGCGCCAGCCTTTTGGCGGCACGGCCGGCAACATGGCTATACTGGATGCCAGCACCGGCCTGAGTACTTATCGGGTGATGGCACAGGGCCGCTACGTGGTGGCCGTCGACGTATCGGAGTACCGCGAGATAAACGGGGTAGAGGTGCTGGTGGGCCGCACCCGCCGCGACGTGCAGCTGGTGGTGCGGGTGTGCCCGGCCGGGGCGACGCCCACCATCAGCCCGCCGTCGGTAGTGCCGCGCAGCTACGTTATTGAGGAAGGCCGCTCCCTCACCATTCCCATTGCCGCCACTACCAGCGCGCCCAACGAGGCCGTAACGCTGAAAGTAAACAGCGCCCTGCTCGACGGGCCCGGCGGCGTAGACGCCAGCTTCGATGGGCAGCCCGGCACCGTGGCTACGGGGCAGAGCACCGGCATCGTCAGCATTCACGGCATCGGGTCCGCTAGCGGCAGTTTTCAGCTGAATTCCCGCTGCGGCTCGGCCCGGTCTGCTCCTTACGACATCCTGGTGACGGCCTCCAGTACCGACTGCCGCAAAAAATCAACCTCCGACATCTTCCGCATCACCATCGTGCCGGCCACCGGCCCCACCCGTATTGCCGGCGACTCCATCATCTGTGATACTGCTCAGGTGCGCACTTACACCCCAGTCGGTCGGCCTATGGGGCGCTACCGCTGGCGGGCAGTGGGTGGCACCATCGTGGGCTCCGATACGTTAAGCTCGGTGCAAGTGCGCTGGTATGGTGCTGGCTTCGCTAACCGTAACGAACTGGTGTTGGTAGGCACCTCGCGCTTTGGCTGTCCTCTGGACAGCCTGCGCAAACAAGTGGCCGTACAGCGACTTCCATCTTTAACCATAATTGTCCCGCGGCGCATTTGCCTAGGCGACAGCGTTGAGTTGATTGTGGGTGGGGGTACCGGCATTTATACCCTTACCGGTGGGGGCGTGACGCTATCCGGCCCCGGGCCGTTCAACCTCACGCCCTTGGCCACAACCACCTATACGGTTACGGGGATGAGCGCTGCTGGCTGCACCCTCACCTTTAGCGCTACCATCACCGTCGAACCAGCCGTGACGCTGGCGGTGACGGGCAACACTTCCCTCTGCGCCGGTGCCAGCACCACGTTGAGTGTGGCCGGAGGAGCCGGCAGCTACACCCTAACCGGGGGCGGCGTGAACCTCAGCGGCCCCGGGCCTTTTGTGCTTAGTCCTGCTGCTACTACCACCTACATTGTGCGCAGCAGCAGCCCAGCCGGCTGCCCGCTGTCGAGCGTGGTTACGGTTGTAGTAAACCCCTTGCCGGCACTGGCCGTAGCCGGCGACACGGTGCTGTGCGCCGGAAGCAGCACGACCCTGACGTTTGGCGGCGGGGCGGGCGTCTATACGCTGAGCGGCGGTGGCCAAACGCTGACCGGCAGCGGGCCCTTTGTGCTAACGCCTGCCACGACCGCAACTTATACCGTCAGCGCAACTTCCGCCGCCGGCTGCCCCATTTCGCGGCAGCTGACGCTCAGCGTGGTGCCAGTAGTGCCGCTGCAGGTGGCGGGTAACGCCAGCCTGTGCCCCGGCAGCAGCTGTACCATCAGCCTGATGGGCGGTGCGGGTTCCTATAGCCTTAGCGGCGGCGGCCAAACCCTGACGGGGCCTGGGCCTTTTGTGCTGGCACCCGCCGTCACTACCACCTACCAGGTGATTGGCCGCACGGCCGCCGGCTGTCCGCTCAGCACCTCCTTTACCGTTACGGTTCTGCCCGCCGCGGCCCTGCAAGTGGCCGGCGACCTGTCGGTTTGCCCCGGCAATAGCACCACGCTGAGCGTGAGCGGCGGCACCGGCCCCTACACCCTGAGCGGGGGTGGGCAGACGCTGGTGGGCACCGGGCCGTTCAGTCTCACGCCCACGGCTACCACTACGTACAGCATTGCGGGCTCCAACGCCGCAGGCTGCCCCGCCTCAACATCCGTTACGGTGGCCGTGCTGCCTCCTGGGGCCCTCACGGTAGGCGGCACGTTACGGGTATGCGCCGGGGTAGGAGCCACGCTCACCGTGAGCGGAGGTGACGGGCAGTACACCGTAGTCGGCGGTGGGCAAACCCTGACGGGCTCCGGGCCCTTCACACTCACGCCCACGGCCAGCACCAGCTACACCGTCACCGGGCGCAGCAGTGGGGGCTGCCCGCTCACGGCCACCGCTACCGTCGAGGTCGACCCCTGCATCATCCCCGACCGCAGCCTGGTGTTCTACAACATCGTCTCGTCCAACAGCGACGGATTGAACGACGTGTTCACCATCAAAAACGTGGAGTACTACCCCGGCAACAGCCTGTCCATCTTCAACCGCTGGGGCCGCCTGGTGTACAGCACCAGCAACTACCGGAACACCTGGGGCAACGGGCCCGAGGTGTCGCCCGGCGTGTATTCCTACCTCTTCAAGCTCGCCGACGGCCAGGTAACCAAAGGCTGGGTGGAAGTGGTGAAGTGATGAAGTGATGAGGAAAAAGACGTGTCATTGCGAGGGCGCAGCCTGTGGCAATCCGTCCTCTCTGGGCGACCAACCAGATAATGTGAAAAGCCCCAACGCCAGCATTGGCATTGGGGCTTTTTTTTATGTGTCACAGCTTGTTGGCGACTGAATGCTAGAGGACGGATTGCCACAGGCTGCGCTCCACTCGCAATGACACGCTTTAACCTGCTCACTGTTTACTACTCACTGCTCATTGCTAACTGCTCCTGAAACTTGTCCAGAAACTGGCCTACGTGGTAGCCGTCGGCCAGGCCGTGGTGGACGTGCACCGATACTGGCATGAGCAGGGCTGCTCCTTGCTGGTAGAGCTTGCCGTAGGAAATCTTAGGGCAGCTGTCGGCAAACTGGAAGCTGCGGGCGTGGGAGAGGCCCGTGAATTTCACCCAGGGAATAGCTGAACAGTGAATGGTATCGAGCCGCGAGGTATTTCCGGTGAGGCGCAGGCCGGTGCTGTTCTGCACGGCGGCAATTTCGGTTTGGGCGGCGGCCACAAAGTCGCTCAGCTGCTCGTGAGCTTCGAGGAAGGAAAAGCCGAAGGTATTGTCGGACCGGCCGATGGTGGGGGAGGCGTGCACCCGGTCGAAGCACACTACCTGCCCTTCTTCCACGCGGTAGCGGAACTCGGGCACGGCGTTGGCGGCCTGCAGCGTGCAGTGCAGGTAGTACAGAAAGAACGGTACGCCCAGCCGCCGGGCTTCGGCCTGCGCCGCACTGCAGTCGACCTCGGCCTGCAAGCCAAAAAAAGGCTCATCAAAAGCTGAGAAAAAGGCGAAATGCTCGCGCCGGGGCCAGGTCGAAAGGTCAATCAGCTGCTTCATGGGGGCGCAAGTTCGGTACCTTTGGCCAGCTTTTTTCCTTTGCCGTCTATGCTTCCGCCCCAGCTTATCGCCTTCGACGCCGACGATACCCTCTGGCCCAATCAGCCCCACTTCGACCACGTCGAAAGTCAGTTCCTGCGCATTCTGAGCCCACACGCCGAGGCCGCCCACATCAACGCCCGCCTCTACGACGTGCAGCGCCAAAACATGCAGCTCTTTGGCTACGGCGCCAAGTCCTTCATGCTGTCGATGATAGAAACGGCCATTCAGCTCACCAGCGGCGAAGTGCGCGGCCACGAACTGCAGCAGCTCATTGACCTGGGCAAGCGCCTGCTCGACTATCCTATCGAGCCGCTGCCGGGCGTGGCCGACACCCTGGCCGCGCTCAAAAGCCGCGGCCACACACTGATGGTGCTCACCAAAGGCGACCTGTTCGACCAGGAAGGTAAGCTGGCCCGCTCCGGGCTGGGTGACTACTTCGACCACGTTGAAATCGTGAGCGAGAAAAATGAGGCCACCTACCGGCGCCTGCTGGCCCGCTACGCCCTGCCGCCCGCCGCCTTCGTCATGATTGGCAACTCCCTCAAGTCCGACATTCTGCCCGTGGCCCGCCTCGGCGCCCGCGCCATTCATGTGCCCTACCACGTCACCTGGGCCTTCGAGGAAGTGCCCGCCGAGCAATTGGTAGGGGTGGAGTTCCAAACTGCCGAAACCATGGACGAGGTGCTGGGCCTGCTCAGCTAAGGTGCTGATGTACCGCAGACTCTGCGAGTCCGCGTGTGAAATGGCCTGCCAGGACGCCGCCCCGGGTGCATAAATACCTAAAACTAGGTATTGCTGGACCTTCACTCGCGGGGGAACTTTGCACTGTCGATTATACCAGTACAGTATTGCTACCAAGTTATTTCCATTGCTAAATACCTGAGGGAATTAAAGTAGACTTATCTAAGGGGCCCTTCTCTGCCAGGAGAAGGGCCCTTTTTTGCGTTGAGCTAGGTGCCTGCTTTCAAGCCAAGGCGTGGTTACTGGTTCGGCCGGGCATCTTTTGCAGTATCTGGACCTGTTGACCAGGAGCAGTACTTACTTTACAAGTACTTACGGTTACCTTGTCTGTAGCCCCAAAACTTTCAGTGCTCGCCGGGGTTGCAACACCTGGTCTGCCTGCAAGCCTATACTGACGCTGCAAAACTCATGTCTGCCGAATTCGACCAATTTGCTGCCGAGCTGGCCCAGGCCCACGCCGAGGTGCCGGCTGTGCTGCCCGGCCCGGCCTTCTGCGCCCTGGCCGAGCACCTGCTGGAGCTGCTCTTTCCTGAGCGGGCCCTGCGCGCGCTCAGTAGTGCTGATGCCGTGGCGGCCATGCTCTACCAGTTTCAGGGCGACCTGGCCCACTTGCTGGGCCACGTGCCCGGCCTGCCCGAGAAGCCCGCCGCCCTGGCCGCCGAGTTTACGCGGCAGCTGCCCTTGCTGCGCGAAACCCTGCTCGAAGACGCCACCGCCATCCTACAGGCCGACCCGGCGGCCCAGGGCCTGGCCGAAATCATTGCCAACTACCCTGGGTTCTACGCCACGGCCCTGCACCGGCTGGCTCATGCCCTCTACCAGCGCGGGCTGCCCCGCCTGCCGCGCCTGCTCAGCGAGTACGCCCACCAGCGCACGGGCATCGACATTCACCCCGGTGCCAAAATCGGGTCGGCCTTGTGCATCGACCACGGCACGGGCATCGTCATCGGCGAAACGGCGCAGATTGGCAGCCACGTCCAGATTTTTCAGGGAGTCACGCTCGGTGCACTTAGCGTCACCAAGCAGCTGCAGGGCCGCAAGCGCCACCCCACCATCGAAGACCATGTGGTGATTTATGCCGGGGCCACCATTCTGGGCGGCAGCACCGTAGTAGGAGCCCACAGCATCATCGGCGGCAACGTGTGGCTCACCGAGAGCGTGCCGTCCTATTCGCGTGTCTACCACCGCGCCCAAATCCACATTTCCCGCGCCGAAGACCCTGCAGAATGGGATTTTTCGATATAGAGACTTGGGGACTTTGGGTCTTGGGGACTTGGTTCGTAAATCCCCAGCCTTATTCTCTGCTGCTTTTTTTGATGCTTCAATTTTATAGTTGTTAAACCTACAACTCCAAGTCCCTAAGACCCCAAGACCCTAAGTCCCCAATATCACATGAAAGCCAACACCATCCTCGACACTATCGGCAACACGCCGCTGCTGCGCCTGAACCGCCTTTTCGCCAATGTTCGCCCCGACGTGGAAGTGTGGGTGAAGCTGGAGCGGGCCAACCCTGGCGGCTCCATCAAAGACCGTATTGCCCTAGCCATGATTGAGCAGGCCGAAAAAGACGGTCTGCTGAACAAAAACAGCCTGATTGTGGAGCCCACCTCCGGCAACACGGGCGTGGGCCTGGCCTTGGTCGCCGCCGTGAAAGGCTACAAGCTGACGCTGGTGATGCCCGAAAGCATGAGCATCGAGCGCCGCCGCCTCATGGCTGCCTACGGCGCCAGCCTGGAGCTTACGCCCCGCGAAAAAGGAATGAAGGGCGCCATCGAAAAGGCCCACGAAATTGTAAGCAGCACGCCCGGCGCCTGGATGCCCATGCAGTTTTCCAACCCCGCTAACATCCGTGTGCACGCAGAAACCACGGCCCAGGAAATCCTGCGCGACGCGCCCGAAGGCTTCGACTACCACATCACCGGCGTCGGCACCGGCGGCCACATCACGGCCGTGACAGAAGTGCTTAAGCCTTTGTTTCCCAATATGAAAACCTTCGCCGTTGAGCCCGAGCTGTCGCCGGTTATCAGCGGCGGGGCGCCCGGCCCGCACCCCATTCAGGGCATCGGTGCCGGCTTCATCCCCGACAACTTGCACACCAACATCCTCGACGGCACCATTCAGGTTTCGCAGCAGGAGGCTTATGACATGGCCCGCCGGGCAGCCCGCGAAGAAGGCCTGTTTGTAGGCGTCTCGTCGGGCGCCTCGCTGGCTGCCGTAGCCAAAAAGCTGGGCGAGGTGCCCAGCGGCGGCCGCGTGCTCACCTTCTGCTACGACACCGGCGAGCGTTACCTCTCGGTGGAAGGGCTGTTTGTGTGAATGGGGGTGAGGTTCCCAGCCCCAGGCAGCCCGGTCGGATTCCCCAATCGATTGCGGTAATTTTACTGATTACTAGGTATTTCACAAGCTTGGGCTGACTGTTTCTTTTGCGGTATCTTGGTGAAAACCTTAAGATGCCATCTCATGAAAACCGCCCCTGCTACTTTTCAATCGACTCCCGCTTTCGTTGCTCCGCTTCAGTCCCGCACCCACGAGCTAAAAATCTGGCCCGACTGTTTTGTCGCCGTTGAAGCCGCCACCAAAACCTTCGACGTGCGCGAAAATGACCGCAGCTTTCAAATCGGCGACGCCCTTTTGCTGCGCGAGTTCGAGCCTGAAACCGAGCAATACACCGGCCGCAGCGTGCGGCGCTGGGTAAGCTACGTGCTCCAAGGTGGCACCTTCGGCATCGAAGCCGGCTGGTGCGTGCTGGGCTTGTCCCCGCTGCCGCCTTTACCGCCTGGCGTGCACGACACCAAGCTCTGGGGCTAGTTCTTTACAAGTGTGCCGATGCGTGGGCCGGGCGCTGCAAAACGCCCGCTGGCGCTACATCCAGTGCAGCTATTTGAGCCTGGTAGGCTGCCGGGAGCAGCAAGCCCCGCAGCCACTGGCTGATTGCGAGTTGGCGCGTTTGGCAGTAAGTTGCCAGTACCGGGCGCAGCCAGGCCCCGCGGCCCAGGTTCAGCATTTGCTGCACAAGGCCCGGCACCACCAGGGCCTGCACCCGGCGCAGTAGCAGATAGCGCACCGGGCCCAGGTGGCGGCGGTATTGCTGGTATAAATCGGCGGTGAAGTTGCTGAATTGCAGGTCGCTGGCCAGATGTTGCTCCCGATGAGGCAGCCAGTCGGTGTAGCTGAGCGGCAGCTCGGGTATATCCAGGCCGTGCCCTACGCGCCAGAATACGGTGTACACCTGCTCTTTTTCGCCCGCAGTAAGGGGGCGTTCCAAGAGCTCATATGCCCGAATGGAATAGTCAATGAGCATGTACAGCACGTCGCGGTAGGCCCAGTCGGGAATGCGCATGCCGCGCTTGTTTTCCACAGCCGCGTGAATTGCCGCAATGCTGGCTATGGCCCGCTCGGCGGTGTCCCGCTCGGCAAATACAATCTGCCGGGCGTATTCGACAGTAGAAAAAAGCCGTCCCAGCGGGTCAGCCGGCAGCTTGCCGGTGAAGTAGAGCCAGTCCACAGCCTTGTTCAGGGCAAACTCGGCGGCGGCGCCCGCGAAGATGAACATCACCGTGTCGGCCTTGCCCCAAATGGTGCGCACAACTGAATCCTTGGGCACAAAGTATTCCATACTGTAATCGGAAGATGCTACGGTGCTAACTCACTTTAGGCAGCACGTGGTTCAAAGTTATGAAAGAACTTTGAATTACAAAGTAAAATCACTCTTTCCGTTTTAAACACGGGCAGTTTCTACTGCCAGCGGCCTCAATCCGTCTGCGGTTCGGCTTCGCCAGGTTTTTTTGCGTAGCTGCATGCAAAGCCTGCTTTACCAATGCCGAAATCAGATAATTCCACTGCCCAACAGTTTACCGGATTTGTGCGCGTGCGCGGTGCCCGCGAGCACAACCTGAAAAACGTCGACCTCGACATTCCCCGCGACGCGCTGGTGGTTTTCACGGGCGTGTCGGGCTCGGGCAAGTCGTCGCTGGCCTTTGGCACGCTCTACGCCGAAGCCCAGCGCCGCTACCTGGAGTCGGTGTCGCCCTACGCCCGGCGCCTGTTCCACCAGATGGCCGTGCCCGAGGTCGATACCATCGAAGGCTTGCCGCCGGCCGTGGCCTTGCAGCAGCAGCGCGGCACGCCCACCACCCGCTCATCGGTGGGCAGCGTCACCACGCTCTCGAACCTGCTGCGCATGCTGTACTCGCGGGCCGGCAGCTACCCCGCCGGGCAGGGCATCGTGTACGCCGAAGGCTTTTCGCCCAACACCCCGGAAGGCGCCTGCCCCACCTGCCACGGCCTGGGCCGCATCTACGAAGTGACGGAGCAGTCGATGGTGCCCGACCCTTCGCTCACCATCCGGGAGCGGGCCATTGCGGCCTGGCCCACGGCCTGGGGCGGGCAAAACCAGCGCGACATCCTCGTCACGATGGGCTACGACGTGGACCGGCCCTGGCGCGACCTGCCCCAGAAGGACCGGGACTGGATTCTGTTTACCGATGAGCAGCCCGTGGTGCCCGTATACGCCGGCTTCACCCCCGAGCAAACCCGGCAGGCCCTGAAGCGCAAGCTGGAGCCCAGCTACATGGGCACCTTCAGCAGCGCCCGGCGCCACGTGCTGCACACCTTTGCCAACTCCCACAGCGCGCTGATGAAAAAGCGGGCCCTTCAGTTTATGCTCAGCAGCGACTGCCCGGCCTGCCACGGCAAGCGCCTGCGGCCCGAGTCGCTGGCCGTCACCTTCGCTGGGCTCGACATTGCCGACATGTCGCGCCTGCCGCTCAAGCGCGTGGCCAGCCTGCTGCAGCCCTATGCCGAAGGCAAAGGCCGCGGCCACGCCCGGCAGGAAGCCGAGCACCCCGAACAGGCCATTGTGGCCCAGCGCATCGCCGAAGACCTGGTGGCCCGCCTCAAGGTGCTTCTTGACCTGGGCTTGGGCTACCTTTCGCTGGAACGTAGCACGCCCACCCTTTCCCCTGGCGAGCTGCAGCGCCTGCGCTTGGCCACCCAGCTCTACTCCAATCTATTCGGAGTGGTGTATGTGCTCGATGAACCCTCTGCTGGCCTGCACCCGGCCGACACCGAAGCCCTGCTGGCCGCCCTGGCCGAGCTGAAACGGGCCGGCAACTCCTTGTTTGTAGTAGAGCACGACCTCGACGTAATCCGACAGGCCGACTGGCTGGTGGACGTAGGTCCGGCGGCGGGCGAAAAGGGGGGGCAGATACTATACAGCGGCCCGCCGGCGGGCCTGGCCGCCGTGGCAAATTCCCAAACCAGCCGTTTCCTGTTTGGGGCAGGGGAGGTGAAGGCCCGCACGCCCCGGCAGCCCACGGGCTGGCTTGAGTTGAAGGGCGTCAGCCGCAACAACCTGAGCGGGCTGGACGCGGCGTTCCCGCTGAGCGTATTTACTACCGTTACCGGCGTGTCCGGCTCGGGCAAGTCCAGCTTGGTCAGCCAGGTATTGGTGGAGCTGGTGGCCGAGCACCTGGGCCAGGAAATTCCCGTTGAGGAAGAAGAAGGCGAACCTCTGGAGCAGGCCGCCCCGGTGAAAAGCGGCGGGCGCATTAGTGGCGGCATGGAGCACATCAAGCGCCTGGTGCGCGTCGACCAAAAGCCTATTGGACGCACGCCCCGCTCCAACATGGCAACCTACACGGGCTTGTTCGACCATGTGCGCAAGCTCTTTGCTGCTACCAAAGCAGCCAGGGCGCGGCGTTACGACGCCGGCCGCTTCTCCTTCAACGTAAAGGGTGGGCGTTGCGAGAATTGCCAGGGCGAAGGCTTCGTGATGGTGGAGCTGCTGTTTCTGCCTAGCGTGTACGCACCCTGCCCGGTTTGCCACGGCACGCGCTACAACGCCAAGACTCTGGAGATAACCTACCGCGGCAAGTCCATTGCCGACGTGCTGGGCTTGACGGTGGATGCGGCCTGGGAGTTCTTCTCCGAAGAGCCGCTCGTGCACCGGGCCCTCACCGTGCTGCGCGAAGTAGGCTTAGGCTACCTGCGCCTGGGCCAGCCCGCTACCGAGCTGTCGGGCGGCGAGGCCCAGCGCATCAAGCTGGCTACCGAGCTGCAGCGCGTCCAGCGCGGCAACTCCCTCTACGTGCTCGACGAGCCCACTACCGGCCTGCACCCCTCCGACGTGGAAAAACTGCTGGCCCAGCTCGACGGCCTAGTGGAAGCCGGCAACACGGTAGTGGTGGTGGAGCACGACATGCGCGTGGTAGCCGGCAGCGACTGGGTTATCGACATGGGCCCCGGCGCTGGCGAAGACGGGGGGCAGATAGTGGCGGCCGGCTCGCCCGCCGAAGTAGCCAAAGCCCGCAAGAGCCGCACCGCACCTTACCTGGCGCGCTTCCTGGCCGGGCAGGAGTAGGTATAAAAACAAAACAGGCAGCTCCGGTACTACCGAAACTGCCTGCTTGTCTTCATTCACACCTTCAGTGGAGAATATCGGAGTCGAACCGATGACCTCTTGCATGCCATGCAAGCGCTCTAGCCAGCTGAGCTAATCCCCCATTTTGTTGGTTTCCGCTACGCCAGTTGCGTTTTGGTTCTGCAAAAGTACAGCACGAATTTGGTTGTGCAAGGGCCGGCCACAAAAAAAATGCCTCGATTTCGCAAGCCTCAAAAAGTCAGGCACAAAAAAAGCGGGCGGGACAAGTGTCCCGCCCGCTTTGGGCTTCTGCTAGGCCAGCTGGCTTAGTTGAAGATGTAGCGGATACCCACCTGCATCTGCCAGCGCGAAGCCAGTGCACCGGTGTCCTTGCGGAAGGTCTCGGTCAGCGGCACGCCCGAGCTGTACACGGCCGGGGTCGAGCCCGAAGCCGGGGTAATAACGCTGGGGTTGGTCAGGTAGGGGTAGGTGAAGTTAGGACGGCCCTGGCCATCGTAGCCCGAGAACGACAGCAGACCGGTGCGGTTCACCGTCTGTACGGTGCCCCAGTCGGAGTTCAACAGGTTGCCCACGTTGAAGATGTCGAGGCTCAGCTGCAGGGTGTTGCGGTTTTCGCCGATGTTAGCGAAGATGTCCTGCAGCAGGCGGAAGTCGAAGCGGTTCTGCCAGGGGCGCACGGCACCGTTACGCTCGGCGTAGCTGCCGCGGCGGTCCTTCAGGTAAGCGTCCTGCTCGATGTAGGTGTTCAGGTCGTTCCACTGCTGGGCAGCGGTGTAGGTCGGAGCACCGTTGGCGAAGGTGATGTCGCGCAGCACGATTTCGCTCTGGCTGCGGGGCACGTAAATCAGGTCGTTGCTCTGGCTGTCGCCGTTCATGTCGCCACCGTAGAGGTAACCGAAACGGGTGCTGCCAAAGTTGTCGCGGCCCGGAGCACCTTCGTAGAACAGCGAGATGGTGGTGCCGAGGTGGTTGATGTATTCCTTGCGGTACGAGCCCGAGGCAATTACGCGGTGCTGCACCAGGTACTGCGAGTAGCTCAGCACGTCAGCGTTGGGGTCGCCCGAAACGCTGCGGTCACGCCAGATGCTCTGAGCGATAGAACCACCGTCGTTTACCGAGCGCGAGTCGGAGTAGGTGTAGGCGGCGCTCAGGAACAGACCGGTGTTGAAGGTCTTCTGCAGCTGGGCCGTTACCGAGTACGAATAGCCTTTGCTGGTATTGCGCATCAGGATGGCATCCGAGATGTTGGGGTTGGTGGCCGAAGCACCGCCCTGGCCGCCGTAGATGCGGTTGTTGGCGGTGGTGGTCACCAGGCCGTTGGCCTGCACTGCACCCAGAGAGTAGTAAATCTCACGCTGGTCGGCACCGGCGGCACGGCCCGAGGCATTGGGCAGGTTCACGTTCTGGTGGTAAACGGCGTTTACGTCTTTGGTGTAAATGCCTTCCAGCGTGGCGATGATGCCGCCGGGCAGCTCCTGGTCAACGGCCAGGTTGGTGCGCCATACCTGGGGGAATTGGAAGTCGCGGTCCGTCACAGCCAGGTTGTAGGCCGTGTTAGCCAGCGGCGTGGTGCCGTTGGGGTTAGGACGGAACTCGTCTACGTTGGGGCTGAAGTAGTTGTTGGCCGCCGAAACCTGAGCACCCGTGCGGGTGAACGAGCCGAACTGCACGCCGTTGTTGCTGGCCTGGTTCGAAATCCACACGTAGGGCACACGGCCGGTGAATACGCCCGTACCACCGCGCAGCTGGGTTTTGCGGTCGTCGTTTACGTCCCAGTTCACACCTACGCGCGGCGAGAACAGCACGGTGGTTTTGGGCAGCTGGTCGGTTTCAATCTTGATGCCTTCGCGGAAGGTGAGGTTAGCAACATTGTTGTTGCGCTCTATCTCCGAGAAAATAACTGGCAAGTCGCCACGCAGGCCCACGGTTACTTTCAGGTTGCTGCGGGGCGACCATTCGTCCTGAATGTACAGGCCGTACTGAGCAGCTTTGGTCACGCCGAAGGGGAAGCCACCGGGTAGGGCCGAGTACTGCAGCTGGTAGCGCTGGGCGTAGCCCAGGGTAGCGCCGGAAGCCGTGTTAGGCACCGGGTTGCCCGAAGCGTCGCGCACGTAGCCGTTCGGAGCTTCAGCCGTCTTGGCCGAGGCGTAGAAGTCGTCGAGGCTGTTGAAGCCGTAAGCACCGTAGTAGTTGGGCGCAAAGCCGTTGCTGAAGCGGTACAGCTCGTTGTAAGTACCCAGCGTCACGTTGTGCTTGCCGAGGTAAGCCGTGAAGTTGTCACCAAACTGGTACACGTCGGAGTCCAGGATGTTGAAGGCCGAGAAAGGCTCGTAGCCGAAGCTGGTGAGCGTGTTGGCTGAGTTCAGCGAACCACCCGCCATGGTGCGGCCGGTGTTGGTGCCGATGTCAACCAGCGGGAAGCTGCCACCAGCGGGGCTTTCGCGGAAGTCGCGGAAGGCCGAGAAGCCCGCCGTCAGGTTGTTCGAGTAGCGCGAGCCGATGGTGCTGTTCAGTTCGGCGATAATCGAGTTCAGGTTGTTGTTGATGGTGTAGTACGACGAGAAGAAGGGCAGGCCGAACTGGGTTTGGGCGCGGGTGGCGCTGCTGGCCAGGGCGCCCGAGTTCGACGGTGGTACGTCGCGGTACGACTTTAGGTAGTTGTATTTGATGCTGAAGCGGTGGTTGGCGCTGATGTTCCAGTCCAGCTTGGCCGTAGCCTTGCGGCTGAAGGTGCGCAGGTTGTAGTTCTCAAAGTCACCGGCATCGTAGCCGTACTTGTCTTTCAGGAAGCTGCGCAGCGTGGTCAGGTCGTTGAAGCTGGCGCGCGACACCGTCGAGTTGGCGTCGGGGGCCGTGGTGCTGCGGTTGGCGGTGAAGTTGCCCGTGGGCGGGTCTTCGCGGCGCTCTTCTTCGCCGTTGAGGAAGAAGAACAGCTTATCCTTAATGATGGGGCCGCCGATGCGGAAGCCGTAGTTCTTCAGGTTGAAGTTGGGGTAGGGCTGGTCGATGTCGGCCACTTTTGAGCCCACCATGTCCTGGTTGCGGTAGAAGCCGTACACCGAGCCGCTGAACTTGTTGGTGCCGCTGCGGGTCACGGCGTTGATGCCGGCACCGGTGAAGGAGCCCTGGCGCACGTCGTACGGGGCCAGGCTCACCTGAATCTGGTCGATGGCGTCCAGCGAGATGGGCTGGGCGTTAGCTTGGCCGCCGACCGTGGAAGCCAGACCAAACGAGTTGTTGAAGATGGCGCCGTCGATGGTGATGTTGTTGTAGCCACCGTTGCGGCCGCCGAAGCTCTGGTTGTTGCCGGCCTGGGGCGTCAGACGCGTAAAGTCATCGAACGAGCGGTTGATGGTGGGCAGGCGCTCAATCTGCTCGCGCTGCACCGTGGTGCTGGCGCCGGTGCGGTCGGCGCTCATCACCGCGTCGCGGCGGGCCGTCACTTCCACGGCGGCCAGTTCGGTGGTGCTCTCGCTCAGCGAGAAGTCGATACGCTGGTTCTGGGCCAGGCCCAGGTTGATATCATTGCGGGTCACGTCGGCATAACCTACGTAGGTTACTTTCACCGTGTAGGGGCCACCCACCCGCATGTTCTGAATGTTGAAGCGGCCGTCGGAGTTGGTGGCGGCGCTGTACTGGGTGTTGGTCGGGGTGTGCGTGGCAATAACGGTGGCGCCCGGCAGGCCCGCTCCGGTCTTGTCCGTAATTACCCCGCTCATTGCTGCCGTGGTAGCGCCCTGGCCCCAGCCCAGTTGGGCCGTGAGCAACATGAGCGCCAGCAACAGCATGTGGCGTAAACGTATGTTTTTCATATGAAAAAGGTTGGTGAAAAATAAGCTTGGTGAAAAGCGGTGCAAAGGTAAGGCTGCCGGCTGTTGTCGGCATTACGGAAAATTTACCATTTGGAAGGTGCCGGGGCACCAGCAAGTTGCGGCAAAGATAGTAGGCGTGCCTCACAAACGCGGGCGCACGGCCCGGATGTAGCGGCTTAAATAATAGTCAGATTCTAAGCTGTTTTCCACTACTCCCAACGATGTTGAGGCGTGAATGAAGTCAACGCCTTCATCATCGACCACCGTCACCAGCCCCACGTGCGTGATGGTACGGCTGCCGGGCGAAGCTCCAAAAAACACTAAATCGCCGGGGCGTAGCTCGGTGGCTTTCACCGGCTCGCCCCACACGGCCTGCTCATTGGACGAGCGGGGAATATCTACCCCGGCTTCGGCAAAAGCCAGCTGCAACAGACCCGAGCAGTCGAGCCCCAGGCGCGTGGTACCGCCAAACAGGTAGGGAGTGCCCTGATAGGAGCGGGCCGCCTCAATCACCGCGGCCAGGGTGCCGGTGGCATTGCCAGGGCGCACGGCCCGCCTGGTTACCACCTTGGTGGTGTTGCCGTTGGCCGCCGTGTACTTCACTTTTTCCTTGCCTTGGGGGCGGGTACTGGGCCTGGCGGGCGTTTTCACGCCTTTTTTCATGCGCACCATATCGCGGGCCGAGCGGTACTGGCCGTCGCGGTAGTTCAGCTTGCGGTGGCAGCTCGCCAGCAGCGAGCTCAGCAGCAGCAAAACCAAACCGCTGCGCAGGGGACGGGCCAGTAGTGGGTGGCTGAAAAACAGCACACTTACCGGTGAGAAACTCGTCGGCCATAAGGCTGGCCGTATCTTCGTCGCCACGCTTCGCATCGGGGCAAAGATACCGCCCGGCCGCCAGCTTGTGCTTTTTACTATGAAATTCAATCCCATTACCGCCGACCTCCTTGCCGCCCTGGAGGCCATTGTCGGCCCGGCTCACCTGCTCACCGCCCAGCGCGTAGAGGCCGATGCCTATGCCGACTACGGCCGCGACCACACCGAAGACCTGCACTTTGCGCCCGACGTGGTGCTTAAGCCCGGCACCACCGAAGAGGTAAGCCAGATTATGCGCCTCTGCCACGAACACCGCGTTCCGGTCACGGCCCGCGGCGCTGGCACCGGCTTGAGCGGCGGCGCCTTGCCTATTCACAACGGCGTCGTGCTCAGCATGGAGCGCTTCAACAAAATTCTGGAAATCGACGAGCGCAACCTGCAGGCCACCGTGGAGCCGGGCGTGGTGACGGAGGCCTTCCAGAACGCCGTGAAGGAAGTGGGCCTGTTTTACCCGCCCGACCCCGCCAGCAAAGGCAGCTGCTTTTTGGGCGGCAACCTGAGCCAGAGCAGCGGCGGCCCCAAGGCCGTGAAGTACGGCACCACCAAAGACTACGTGCTGAACCTGCAGGTGGTGCTGCCCACCGGCGAGGTTATCTGGACGGGCGCCAACACCCTGAAAAACGCCACCGGCTACAACCTGACGCAGCTCATGGTGGGCTCGGAGGGCACGCTGGGCATCATCACGCGGGTGGTGTTCCGGCTGCTGCCCTACCCGCAGCAGAACATCTTGATGCTGGTGCCCTTCCGCCAGGAGGCACAGGCTGCGGAGGCCGTGTCGGCCGTGTTCCGGGCCGGCATTATCCCCTCCGGCATGGAATTCATGGAGCGTGAGGCCATTGCCTGGTCGTCGAACTACCTCAACATCCCGCTGACCTTGCCCGAAGACATTACCGCTCACCTGCTGATTGAACTCGACGGCCAAGACCTCGACCAGCTGTACAAGGAAGCCGAGCAGGTGTACGGCGTGCTGGAGCACTACGATGTAGGCGAAATCCTGCTGGCCGATACGGCCGCGCAAAAAGACGACCTCTGGAAAATCCGCCGCAACATCGGCAACTCCGTGCGCTACAACTCGGTGTATAAGGAAGAAGACACTGTGGTGCCCCGGGCCGAGCTGCCCACGCTGCTCAAGGGCGTCAAGGAAATTGGCGCGCGCTACGGGTTCAAGAGCGTGTGCTACGGCCACGCCGGCGACGGCAACCTGCACGTCAACATCATCCGGGGCGACCTGGATGATGAAATGTGGAACGTGGGCCTGCGCCAGCCCATTTCGGAGATTTTCGAGCTCTGCGTGAAGCTGGGCGGCACAATTTCCGGCGAGCACGGCATCGGGCTGGTGCAAAAGCCCTTTATCGGCATTGCCCTGAAAGAAACCAACCTCAACCTGATGCGCGGCATCAAGCAGGTGTTCGACCCACACGGGATTCTGAACCCGGGGAAAATATTCTAGATAAGTCAGTTAAAAGTTAAAAGTGAAGAGTTAAAAAGCAGCCCTGCTTCTTAACTCTTCACTTTTAACTTTTAACTAGAAAGGAACCAGGTCGTTAAATGACAACGGACGGCTGTAGCTGCGGTGCGGTACGCAGCCGCGTGGCTTGCTCGTAGGCGTAGCCCAGTGCCAGCAGCCGTGCTTCCTGGAAAGCTGGCCCTACAAACGACAAGCCCACCGGCAGGCCGTGCACCTGACCCATGGGCACAGTTAGGTGGGGATAGCCGGCCATGGCGGCCGGCGACGAGAAGCTCGCGCCGTTGGAATAGTCGCCGTTCACTACGTCGATGCACCAAGTCGGGCCGGAGGTAATGCCCACAATGGCTGCCAGCTGGTGCTGCTGCAAGGCATTGTCGAGGGCCTGCCGGGCGCCGCTCACGGTTTTCTGCACAGCGGCGCGGTACCTGGCGCTGCCCAGCCCGTCGGTTTTTTCGGCCATCTCCAGAATTTCCTGCTGAAAGAAGGGCATGGCTTTCGCCGCATTGTTGCGGTTGAAGGCAATGACGTCGGCCAGTGTCTTTACTTGGGCGCCGGCCCCGGCCAGGTAGCGGTTTACGCCATCCTTAAATTCGTAGAGCAACACGTCGAACTCGGCCTCATTAAGCGGGTTGGTGTGCTTTTCTATTTCTACTTCTACGATGGTAGCTCCTTGCTTTTTCAGGACTTCCAAGGCCGCTTTGAGCAGCGCCGCCACGGCCGGCGCTGCGGTCAGGTGCTGCTTTTCAACCCCAAGTCGCTGGCCTTTCAGTGCATCGGGCCGCAGGCCAGCCAGGTAGTCAACGGGATTCGCTGGCGCCGCCTTGGTTGCGGCATCGGCGGCGTCGGCGCCGGTCAGGGCGGCCAGCAGCAGCGCCGTGTCGCGCACGGTGCGCGTCATGGGCCCGGCGGTGTCCTGGGTGCTGGAAATGGGGATGATGCCCGAGCGGCTGAGCAAGCCCACCGTAGGCTTGAGGCCCACTAGTCCGCTCGACGAGGCCGGCGATACCACCGAGCCATCCGTCTCGGTGCCAACGGCCACGGCGCACAGGTTGGCCGCCGCGGCAGTGCCTGAGCCGGAGCTGGAGCCGCTGGGGCTGCGGTCGAGCACGTAGGCATTGCGCGTCTGGCCCCCGCGGCTGCTCCAGCCGCTGCTGGCGTGCGTGGAGCGGAAGTTGGCCCACTCGCTGAGGTTGGTCTTGCCCAAGAGCACAGCCCCGGCTGCGCGAAGTTGGCGAATGATGAAAGCATCCTGCTGGGCCCGGTGGCCAACCAAAGCCAGTGCGCCGGCCGTCGTCATCATTTTATCACCGGTGTCGATGTTGTCCTTCACCAGCACGGGTATGCCGTGCAAGGGGCCCCGCACCTTGCCCGCTTTGCGCTCTTTATCCAGCGCATCCGCAATGTCCAGCGCGTCGGGGTTGGTTTCCACCACAGCCAGCAGCTTAGGCCCGGCGGCGTTGAGGGCCGCAATACGGTCGAGGTACTGCTGGGTGAGGCTGCGGGCGGTTTCCGTGCCCTTGGCCATGCGCGCCTGCAGGTCGTCAATCGTGGCTTCGTGCAGCGGAAAGTCAGCCGCGGGCGAGCTGCTAGCTTCGTCAGTGGTAACGGCAGCCTTGGAATTATCGGCCTGGCAGGCCACGGCCGGTAGGAGGGTGGCCGCTACCGCAGCCAGGGTACTATGATTAAGGAAAAGTCGACGGTTCATGGCGATACAAAAACGGCCGGCGCAATACGCGCCGGCCGGCAATAATAACTACAGCTCGGCACCAGCCTTACTGCTGCCCTTTGAGCATGTCTTCGCCGCCGTAGGGGGCACCGGCGGTAATGTCGCCGCGCAGGCCGCCCTGGGCGCTTTCGCCGGGGCCGTTGCCGGGCTGGCGGGAAGTAGTGGTGTTGTCGCCGCTGGTGGGCTGGTTCTGGCTGTCGGCGCTCTGAACTGGGGCTTTGGTTTGGCCGTCGGTGGCCACCGTGCTGCCGGCATTGCCCTGCCCGCCGCCGGTTATCTCGGCGGCGCGCTGCACGTAACGACGCTTGGCTTCCTCCTCCGGCACACCCTTGAACTGGCTCCAGGAGTCCCACTGGGCCTGCGACATGCCCTTGGGGCCGCTGGGGTTGTCGGGGCTGTCGTCGCCCACCACTTCGCCTTTGGTGTCGTGGTCGCCTTCGGTGGCTTGCTTGTAGAGGCCGTACAGCTCGGTCATGTGCTGGGCCGCGGCATCGCCGGGCAGGTTGTTTACCTGCTGCACGGCGGCTTGAAATTGCTCGTCAAGGTTCATTGGTCTGGATGGTAAGGGAAAGGAAAAATATCGACGCCGGCTGCCTACGAAAATTAAGCGGCTGAAGCAGGCCCGAATAGCTGAAGAGCCGGCCATTGCCCCCGCATAATTTGAAGGCTTCTGCGTTAGCGCGTGCTTTAGTGAATACCCTTATGCCCCCCTTTAGGTTGCGGGCGCGTAACTTTGCCAGCTACTATGTGCGGAATCACCGGAGTCTTTGCCTTTACTGAAACAGGCCGCCAGTCGCTTGCCGGCCTGCAAGCATCTACCGATGCCATCATTCGCCGCGGGCCCGACTCGCAGGGCCACTTCACCTACGACTGCGTAGGGTTGGGCTTTCGGCGCCTGGCCATTCTCGACCTCTCGGCCGATGGCAACCAGCCCATGACCGATGAAGCCCAGCGCTATACCATCGTGTTCAATGGCGAAATCTTCAACTTCCGCGAGCTGCGCGAAAAGCTGCTCAAGAAGGGCTACCGCTTCCACTCGCAGACGGACACCGAGGTTATCCTGCAGCTGTACATCAGCGAAGGCCGCAGCTTTATCAAGAAGCTGAACGGCTTTTTCGGGCTGGCCATCTACGATAAGGAAGAAAACTCGCTGTTCATTGCCCGCGACCGGTACGGGGTGAAGCCCCTGCTGGTGTACCGCGACGAGGACAAGCCGTTTTTTGCTTCGGAGATGAAGTCGCTGCTGGCCCTGGGCGTGCCCCGCAAGCTCGACTACGCCGCGCTGAGCCAGTACCTGCAGCTCAACTACATCCCCGGCCCGGCCACCATCTTCAAGGGCGTGAAAAAGCTGTTGCCCGGCCACTACCTGTTCGTGAAGGACGGTAAGGTGGTGAAGAAGCGCTGGTATAAGATTCCCTACGACCCGAAGAAGGTTGCCAAAAACAAGCTCAGCTACGAGGAGCAGCAGAAAAAGCTGGTCAAGCTGATGGACGAGGCCGTGCAGCGCCGCCTGGTGGCCGACGTGCCCCTGGGCGCCTTCCTCAGCGGCGGCATCGACTCCAGCGTCATCACGGCCCTGGCTGCGCGGCACACGCCCCACCTGAACACGTTCAGCATCGGCTTCAAAGACGAGCCGTTCTTCGACGAAACGAAGTACGCCAATCTGGTAGCGGCCCGCCACAACACCAACCACACGGTGTTTTCGCTTACCAACGACGACCTGTACGAGCATATCCACGACATGCTCAGCTACCTGGATGAGCCGTTTGCCGATTCCTCGGCCCTGGCCGTATACATCCTCAGCCAGCGCACCCGCCAGAAGGTGACCGTGGCTTTGAGCGGCGACGGCGCCGATGAGATTTTCGGTGGCTACAACAAGCACATGGGCGAGTTCCAGGTGCGGCAGGGCGGCTTCAAAGCCGAAGCCGTGGCCGGGCTCGACTTCCTCTGGGATGCCCTGCCCAAGTCGCGTAACTCATTCTTTGGTAACAAAGTACGCCAGCTGCAGCGCTTCTCCCGTGGCATGCTATCCGGTGTGAAAGACCGGTACTGGGACTGGGCCAGCTTCGCCTCCGAAAAGGATGCTCAGCACCTGCTCAGCCCCGAAAGTCGCCGCCGCATTGGCAAGAAGGCCGCCATCAAGCGGCGCAAGGACATCCTGGAACACCTCCATCCGGAGGGCGACCTCAACGAGGTGCTGCTCACCGACATGAGTCTGGTGCTGCCCTACGACATGCTCACCAAGGTCGACCTGATGAGCATGGCCAACTCCCTGGAGGTGCGCACGCCCTTCCTCGACTACAAGGTGGTCAACTTCGCTTTCTCCCTGCCCGTGAGTAGCAAGGTGGACGAGAAGATGAAGAAAAAGATTGTGCAGGATGCCTTCCGCAGCGAGCTGCCGGTGGAGCTGTACGACCGGCCCAAGCACGGCTTCGAAGTGCCCCTGCTGAAGTGGTTCCGCGGTGAGCTGCGCACGCTGATTGAGGACGACCTGCTGAAGGATGAGTTCATCGAAGCCCAGGGTATTTTCTCCGTCGATGCCGTGCGGGAACTGAAAAAGCAGCTTTTCTCGCGCAGTCCCGGCGACGTGCACGCCCGCATCTGGGGCCTCATCGTGTTCCAGACCTGGTGGAAGCAGTACATGATGGCTTAATAAAGCAGCAAGCGGCCTAACTTTGCCCCAATAAAATCCAAGCTTTCTTCCGCGTTACGCGTTTTTATGAAAATAGCAGTTGTAGGCACCGGCTATGTCGGTCTGGTTACGGGTACCTGCTTTGCCGAAGTCGGCATCGACGTTACCTGCATCGACATCGATGAAAAGAAAATCGCCAACCTTCATAAAGGTATTCTGCCGATTTACGAGCCCGGTCTTGAGGAAATGGTAAGCCGCAATGTAGAAAAAGGGCGCCTGCACTTTTCTACGAACCTGGGCGAGGCCATCAAAGGCTGCGACGTGGCATTTATTGCAGTAGGCACCCCGCCCGGCGAGGACGGCTCGGCCGACCTGAAGTACGTGCTGGCCGTGGCCCGCGCCATTGGCGAGAACATGAACGGCTACGGCGTTATCGTCACCAAGAGTACGGTGCCCGTGGGCACGGCGGCTAAGGTGCGCGCCGAGTTGGAAAAAGCCCTCGAAAAGCGGGGCGTCGACATCGATTTCGACGTGGCCTCGAACCCCGAGTTCCTAAAAGAAGGGGCTGCTATTGACGACTTCCTGAAGCCCGACCGTATTGTGGTAGGCGTGGCCTCGGAGCGGGCCGAGGAAGTAATGCGGAAGCTCTACAAGCCCTTCCTGCTGAATGGCCACCCAATCATCTTCATGGACATTCCGTCGGCGGAGATGACCAAGTACGCCGCCAACTCCATGCTGGCCACCAAAATCAGCTTTATGAACGACGTGGCCAACCTCTGCGAAATCATGGGGGCCGACGTGAACATGGTGCGCCGCGGCATCGGCTCCGATGCCCGCATCGGCACCAAGTTCATTTATCCCGGCATCGGCTACGGCGGTTCGTGCTTCCCGAAAGATGTGAAGGCGCTGATTAAAACCGCGGCTGAAAACGGCTACGACATGCAGGTGCTGCGGGCCGTAGAGTCGGTAAATGAAAACCAGAAGTCGGTGCTGTTCGACAAAGTGAACCGCCATTTCGGCGGCGACCTGCGCGGCCTGAAAATGGCCGTGTGGGGCTTGTCCTTCAAGCCCAAGACCGACGACATGCGCGAGGCGCCTTCGCTGGTGATTATTGAAAAGCTGCTGGCCGCCGGCTGCTCCGTGACAGCCTACGACCCCGTAGCCATGGACGAAGCCCGGCACTCGCTCGGCGACAGCGTCACTTACGCCAAGGACGAGTTTGCCGCGCTTATCGACGCCGATGCGCTGTTGGTCGTAACAGAATGGCCCGATTTCCGGGCGCCCAACTTCGAAGTAGTAGCCCGCTTGATGAAGCAAAAGGTTATCTTCGACGGCTGCAATATTTACGAAGCCAAAGAGCTCAAAGAGTTTGGCTTTGCCTACCACTGCATCGGGGTGAAAACCGACCACAAAGAGCCTGCCCTAAGCTAAACATCAGTTATTGGTTGTCATTATCAGTCCAGACTGGCATTGCCAACGTACATGCACCCCTGAAAATCGACAACGATTACTGACACCCTAATGGAAAAAAAACGCGTCCTCATTACCGGCGGTGCCGGTTTCTTGGGCTCTCACCTTTGCGACCGTTTTCTGGCCGAAGGCTACCATGTCATCGCCATGGATAACCTCGTGACGGGCAACCTGGCCAATATCGAGCACCTGTTCAAGCGCGAAGACTTCGAGTTTCACCACCACGACGTCAGCAAGTTTGTGTTTGTGCCGGGTAAGCTCGACTACATCCTGCACTTCGCCTCGCCGGCCTCGCCGATTGATTACCTGAAAATTCCGATTCAAACCCTGAAAGTGGGTTCCTTGGGTACGCACAACCTGCTGGGTCTGGCCCGGGTGAAAGGCGCGCGCATGCTGATTGCCAGCACTTCGGAGGTATATGGTGACCCGGAAATTCACCCGCAGGTAGAAGAGTACTGGGGCAATGTGAACCCCGTGGGCCCGCGCGGCTGCTACGACGAAGCCAAGCGCTTCCAGGAGGCCATTACCATGGCTTACCACAACCACCACGGCCTGGAGACGCGCATCGTGCGCATCTTCAACACCTACGGCCCGCGCATGCGCCTCGACGACGGCCGCGTACTGCCGGCGTTTCTGTCGCAGGCCCTGCGCGGTGAGAACCTGACCGTGTTTGGCGACGGCTCTCAGACCCGCTCGTTCTGCTACGTCGACGACCTGGTGGACGGCATCTACCGGCTGCTGCTCAGCGACTACCACATGCCAGTGAACATCGGTAACCCCGCCGAGATTACCATTAAGGAGTTTGGGGAAGAAATTGCCCGCCTCACCGGCGTCGAGTTCAAGCCGGTGTACCAGGCCCTGCCTGAAAACGACCCAATGAAGCGCCGGCCTGACATCACCAAGGCCAAGGAAATTCTGGGCTGGGAGCCCAAGGTGGACCGCGCCGAAGGCCTGCGTCGCACCCTGGAGTACTTCAAGGAGCACGTTCACTAAGGCACTGCCTGTTTGCTGCCCGCCGCCGCTGGTTTGGGGCTGGCTACCTACTGGGTAGCGTGGCACCTGCAACAACCAGCCGTGGCGGGCAGTACTGTGCCCGGCCACCGGGCTGAGCCACCATTCTCTTGTACCATTGCACTCACCCAGCACATCCGGTTTGACTAGCCCACACCTTATTCACTTTCCCCAAATTGGGGCGGCCGACATAGGTTTCATCTCGGTGATGGAGCAGACGCAGGACTTCCTGCCCTTCGCGGTGAAGCGGGTATTCTGGACCTATAGCACTCCCGAAAGCATTGTGCGGGGCCGCCACGCCCACCACCGCACCGAGCAGATACTCATTGCCGTGGCCGGCCGCATCCTGGTGACGACGGAGCTGCCCACGGGAGAAATCCAAACCTTTCGGCTGGAAGAGCCCCACATAGGGCTGTACATCCCGCCCCGGGCCTGGCACACCATGCAATACTCGCCGGGGGCGGTGCAGCTGGTGCTGGCTTCGCACCCCTACGACGAGCAGGACTACATTCGCGACTACCAGGCGTTTCGGGCAACTCCGCCGCTGCCCGGCTAAGCCCGGCCTACGTTCATGGCCAACCGACGCAATACCCTGTTTTACTACTCGCCCTTCAACTTCATTCGGGAGTTGAAAGCCGCGCCCCAGCTCGACCTGATACTGGCCGAGCGCATCACCGGTAAGCCGTATTTTGCGGTGCCGGTAGCTGGTGGGGAGTGCCGCTTTTACCTGGAGGCACTGCCCTGGGACACGGCATATTTTGGGCTGAACACGCACAAGCTCCAGGCGGTACAGTACCCCCCACTGGTCCTGGGCGAGCTGGCGCAGGCCTGCCGGGCCCTGGTGCAGCACCTGGCCGACATTGGCAGCGAGTACTGCTTTCTGGAAATACCGGCCGAAGACATTCTGCTGATTCAGGCCCTGGGCATCGCGGGCTTCAAGCTGGTGGAAACGCGCCTGACGTACTACCAGAAGCTGGTCGACTTCGCCCATCCGGAGCGCTACGCCGTGCGCCATGCTACCGAAGCCGACACAGCCGATTTGCAGCACGTGGCCCGCACCATGCGCAACAACTACGACCGGTTTCATGCCGACCCGGTGTTTGCGCCCGAGAAAGCCGACGAGTTTCTGGCCACCTACGTGGAGCAGTCCATCCGCGGCTTCGCCGACGTGGTGCTGGTGCCCGACTGCCCCGGCGAGGCCCCCGGCGCTTTTCTGACGGCCCGTTACCTGCGGGACTTGTGGCCGGTGCTGGGGCTGCCCGTGGCCAAGATGGTGCTATCGGCCGTATCGGGCCAGACCCGGCAGGGCTGGTACAAAAAGCTGATTTCGGAGATGAGCTACCACCTGCGCGAGCAGGGCGCTGCCTACGCTTTTATGAATACCCAGGCCACCAACCGGGCCGTGTTCCATACCTGGGAAAGCCTGGGCTACCGGCTGGGCAGCACCACGCACGTGTTGTCGTACAGCCCCTTGATTAGTTAACAGTTGAGAGTTAAAAGTTAAACCCCACCCGTTTTTAACTTTTAACTCTCAACTGTTAACTCTCTGTCACTGCCTAACTTGCCGGCTATGCCCAAGCTTTCGGTTATCATTCCCTGCTACTTCAACGAGGCCAACATTCCGGTTACGGGCCAGGAGCTGCTTGCTGCCGAGCGTCTGTTTCCGGCTGATGTGACGTTTGAGTACGTGCTGGTGGATGACGGCTCGGGCGACCAGACGGTAGCGGCGTTGCTGAATTTTCAGCGCCAGCACCCCGACAAGGTGCGGGTGGTGGAACTGGCCGGCAACGTGGGCTCCTACAATGCCATTGTGGCCGGCATGGCCCACGCCACCGGCGACTGCCTGGCCGTGACCGGGGCCGACCTGCAGGACCCGCCCGAACTGATGGCCGAGATGTACCGCTACTGGCAGCAGGGCTTCCGGCTGGTGCTGGGCAACCGGCAGGACCGGGAGGAAACAGGCCCGGCGCGCTGGCTGGCCGATACCTTCCACTGGCTGATGAAGCGCCTGGCCCTGCGCAACATTCCTGACGGCGGCTTCGACTTCGTGTTCTTCGACCGGCAGGTGGCCAACGACGTGCTGCGCATGCACGAGCGCAACAGCAACGTGTTTTACCTGATGGTGTGGCTGGGCTATGCCTACGTCAGCATTCCCTACGTGCGGCGCAAGCGGGCTATTGGGCAGTCGCGCTGGACGCTCAGCAAGAAAATCAAGCTGCTGCTGGACTCGCTGCTGTCGTTTTCCTTCGTGCCCATTCGCGCCATTTCCCTTATCGGGCTGAGCCTGGGCATCATTGCAACGCTCTACGGATTTTACATCATCGGCCTGCGCCTGGTGAGCCCCAACGAGCCCCAGGGCTGGACGACGCTCATGGTGGTGCTGCTCTTCGTGTCGGCCTTTCAGATGACGGCCCTCGGGGTCATTGGCGAATACGTCTGGCGGGGGCTGGACGCGGCGCGCAACCGCCCGCTGTACGTGGTGAAGCAGGTGCACGACAGCACAGCGGGTGCCCAGGCGCCGGGCAGTGGCCCAGTATCTTTGCCCTGATGACGCCGTCAATACCTTTTCTTTCCTTTACCCAGCAGCACGGTGCAGCCCGCGAGGCCATTCTGGCGGCTATGGCCCGGGTGTACGACTCGCACTGGTACGTGCTGGGGGAGGAGGTAAAGCAGTTTGAGCAAGAGTATGCCACCTTCAATGGCGTAGCCGAGTGCGTGGGCGTCGCCAATGGCCTCGACGCGCTGGTGCTGGCCCTGCGGGTGCTGGGCATCGGGCCGGGCGATGAGGTAATTGTGCCCTCCAATACCTACATCGCCTCCTGGCTGGCCGTGACGCAGGTAGGCGCCGTGCCCGTGCCCGTGGAGCCCGAGCGCGCTACCAGCAACCTCGACCCGGCGCTCATTGAAGCGGCCATCACGCCGCGTACGCGGGCTATTATGCCAGTGCATCTCTACGGCCAGGCCTGCCGCATGCCCGACATCATGGCCGTAGCCCAGCGTCACGGTCTGCAGGTGGTGGAAGACAATGCGCAGTCGCAGGGCGCAGCCTTTGCTGGGCAGCTGACCGGCAGCTTCGGCGATGTAAACGGCACGAGCTTTTACCCCGGCAAAAACCTGGGCGCCCTCGGCGATGCCGGGGCCATTACCACCGCCGATGATGAGCTGGCCCGCCGCCTGCGCGTGCTGCGCAACTACGGCTCGGACCGCAAGTACCACAATGAGGTGGTAGGCTATAACTCCCGCCTCGATGAGCTACAGGCGGCCGTGCTGCGCGCCAAGCTGGCGTGGCTGCCGGAGTGGACGCGCCAGCGCCAGCAGCTTGCTGCCTGGTACGACCAGCACCTGGCTGGTATTCCCGGTTTGCGCCTGCCCACGGTGAGCCCCGGCGCTACACACGTGTATCATCTGTATGTAGTGCACCATGCCCGGCGCGATGCCCTGCAGCAGCACCTGAGCCAGCAGGGTATTGGTACGCTTATTCACTACCCGGTGCCGCCACACCTGCAGCCGGCGTATGCGCATCTCAACTGGACGGCGGGTGCTTTTCCGGTAGCCGAGGAGCTGGCCGCAACCTGCCTGAGCCTGCCCCTGTGGCCCGGCATGACGGAGGGGCAAGTAAGGACGGTGGCAGCCGCCATCCGCAGCTTTCGCCCAGCAGAGGAGAAGGAATAGCCGGTTGCCGCGTGGAAAACACTCATTTTCTTCCTTTCCTACTGCTAACCCTTGCGGCGCTGGGCTTGAGCTATGCGCTGGGGGCCATGCTGCTGCGGCTAGCGAGGGTGGCAGAAACGGAGCCGTACTTCCGGCAGTTTCTGGCCCTTACGCTGGGCCTGACTACGCTGGTAAGCGGCTATGCTCTGTGGCAGACGCAGGGCCGAAGCTGCCTGCTGGTGTTGCCGGCCCTGGCCTTTGTGCTGTTGTATTGGCTGCGCCGCACAGCCGGAGCGGCGGAGCCTGACCGGCTGCCCTGGCACGATGCTGCTGCACCCGCGCCTTCCCGGCAGACATGGACGCCTCAACTGCTTTTGTTGGGGGCCACATTGCTGCTATTTGCGGTGCGCTGGGGCCTGCTCTACGACCCCGGTTCCGAGTTTCTGCTTACTCCTTTTCAGGATTATATCTACTACGGCCGGGTAAGTGAGATGCTGAACCGTACCGGCCTCGAAACCCGCTCGCTGGAGCAGTTCTACCCGCAGCTACTCCACGTTCAACCCTACCATTATTTCGAGCTCTGGCTTAATGCGCTGCTGCTGCGAGCATATCATACGCCCGGGGTGTGGTGCCTATACCTGTCGGCCTACACTGTGCTGACGACTGTGGTTTTCAGCGGGCTGCGGGCTTTGGTAGCATATTTCGGCGGGCGCGGCATTTGGGCTACCGGCTTGGTGTTGTTACTGATACTAAGCAGTGGCGTGTACTGGCCGCCCTTCGAAGGTCACCCTTTTGCCGAAGGCGGGCGCTACGTGGCTACCAGCCTGCTGCTGCTCGAACCCAAGCTCAGCCCCATTTACATTTTTCTCTTGCTGAGCGCACTATTGGGTCTGCGGCGCCAATGGAAGGCATTTGGAGCCGCAATAGCCGTCTTGCCGCTGGTGTTTATTACTACCCTCCCGGCTGTGCTGGCCATTCTGGTAATACTTGCCTTGTGGGGCCGGCGTCGCTTCAGCCGGGGGCAGCTGCTGGGTATGTTGCTCCCTACTGCCGTTGTATTATTCTATCTGGCAGCCTTTTATAGCTGGCAGCAAGCGCCCGCTCAGCTTCCAGTTATTGCGTCCACGTCATTGTTGAAGTTCCCTCACCCGACCCAATGGCGCACCCTGGTTAACATCTTCGGGGGTACGCTCATCAACATTGCCCTCTACCTCGGTGCCTTTGGGCTTCTTGGGCTGGTGGTAGGGTGGGGGAGTTTTCGGGCTGTCGCCCGGCGCTGGCCGCTGGGACTGGCGCTATTAGCAGGTGCTTTCATCGTAGGTATACTGGCTGAAAATCTGGCTTTCACGCTCACAACCCAGCTGCCCGACAGCTACCAGCTGCTGGGCAACACCCTGCCGCCCTTGTTCGTGGTGGTCCTGGGCGGCAGCTTGGCTGCCCTGCTAAGCGCTGGACCTCACTGGCGCCGGACCCTGACCCTGGCCGGACTGCTGGCTTTGGCCTGGATAAACCACCGCCGCTTGTTCAGCCATAGCCACTCCATGCACAAGGTCACGCGGTTTTCGCCGGCCTTCCTGAGACAGGTGCGTACGGCGCTTCCCCGCACGGGCAACCGGGGCGGATTTTTCATGGCCGATGTTGATTACGAAACCGTTTACCACCTTACCCAGGACACGTTTACCCGCGGTACTTACGTGTCTAATTTCTTGGGTGACTACGCCTTCGCATCCCTCGCGCCGCCCGAGCTTAAAAGCCTGACTACCGACCCACGCTTCGCCCGCGACAGCACGGCTGCCGCCGCCTGCGTCCGCACCTCGTCCTTTGTGCGCTTTGTGCAGCTCAATGCCCTGCGCGGCCGGCACTGGCCCAAAGACAGTGCTCAATACCAGTTTGTGGTACAGCAGGGTTTGCGCTTTATCTGCCTGGCGCCGGGGGTAGCCCTGCCTGGCCCGCTGCAGCCGCTGGTGCAGGCCCGCTACCGGGATGCCTGGTCGGGCGAGGAGTTTGTGGTGCTTAAGCCGACCATAGTTTCGCGCCCCAACCCTGAAAGCCTCTGAAGCCCGGCCAACCTAAAAACTACCCTTTATAAACCAGATATGGCCGCCTCGCCTCGCACCAGCATTGTTATCACCTCCATTTTTGCGCCTACGGAGGCGGTGAAGCAATTTGCCCAGTTGCCCGGCTATGACTTGGTAGTGGTGGGCGACAAAAAGTCGCCCACCGACTGGCACTGGCCCGGCGCAACTTACCTGTCGGTCGAAGCGCAGGAGGCGGCCGGCTTTCAGCTTAGCCAGCAGCTGCCTTTCAACCACTACGGGCGCAAGATGATGGGCTACCTGCACGCCATCCGGGCCGGGGCTGAAATTATTGTTGACACCGACGACGACAACATTCCCTTTGCCGACTGGCAATTTCCGGCTATGGAAGGTCCCTACGCCACGGCACCGGCCGACCGTGGCTTTGTGAATATGTATAAGAGCTTTACCCGGCACCACATCTGGCCCCGCGGCTATCCGCTCGACCTTATCCGTAACGAAGCCCAGCACCTGCGCGAGGACGAGCTGACCACTCAGCCGGCACGCGTAGGCATCTGGCAGGCCTTGGCCGATGGCGACCCCGACGTAGACGCCATCTACCGGTTGGTCGACAACACCGAGGTGTTTTTCAACCGTCGTCCGCCCATCGTGCTGGATAAAGGCACGCTTTGTCCCTTCAACTCCCAAAACACCGCCATCCGCCGCGAGCTGTTCCCGCTGCTCTACCTGCCGGCATTCGTCACGTTTCGCTTCACCGATATCCTGCGGGGCCTGGTAGCCCAGCCCATTCTGTGGGCTCATGGCTACCGGCTGGGTTTCACCCAGGCCACGGTGCAGCAGGTGCGCAACCCCCACGATTACCTGCGGGATTTTGAGTCGGAAATTCCGTGCTACCTCCATCCGCAGCGCGTAGTAGCCTCCGTAAGCCGGGTGATGAGCAAAGACTACTCAGTAGGGGAGAACCTGCGCCGTGCCTACGCCGCGCTGGCTGAGGAAAACATCGTCACGCCCCAGGAAATCAAACTGCTCGACTGCTGGCTGGCCGACCTGCAGGCCCTGACTGCGAAGTAAGCCGATATGCAGGAGTTTCCGTCCCTTTCCGTCGTCATTCCCTCTTGGAACCAGGGCCGCTTCATCGAGCGCACCCTGCTGAGCATTCTGCGCCAGGACTACCCTGGACCGGTGCAGGTAATTGTGTCGGATGGCGGCTCGTCGGATGAAACCGTTTCTGTTCTGAACAAATACGCTGACCAGATTACCTGGTGGTCGGCTCCCGACCAGGGCTTTGTTGATGCTGTCGGCAAAGGCCTGGCGCAGGCTACTGGAGAGATTGTGGCCATCCAAAGCAGCGACGACTTTTACCTACCTGGGGCTTTCCGCCGCATGGCCGCCGCTTTTCAGCAATTTCCGCAGGCTGGCTTTGTTTCCGGGGGCGAATACGGCATCGACCTGCACGACCACATCGAGTATGCCAATTCTTTCGAAGGACCCATCACGCCGCATTCCATTCTGTTCCGCTTCGTGCCGCCCCAGCACGCCACCTTCGTGCGCCGCGAAGTGCTGATGCAGGCCGGTGGCATGCGCCGCGAGGTAGACATGTGCGCCGACATTGACCTTTGGTACCGCATAGCCCACTTCGCTCCGGGCCAGGCCATTCCTGAAGTCTTAGCTGTTTACCAGCTCCACCCCAATCAGCGCACCGCCACCTCGCCCTTGTGGTATGCCAACCTGGTGAAGATGGTGGAAAGCTGCGAAGCTGATGCCTTCTACGGGGCCCGTTTTGGCCTGTCGCCGGCCGAGCGCCGCAGCCTATACGCGTACTGGGAGGTGAACTGGGCAGCGCGCCGCAGCCTGGCCGAGGCCCGGCCTTTGGCCTGGCGCCGCTTGCTGGGCCTTTTCACCTACAGCCCGCGCACGCGCCGTGCCATCCTAGGGGCCAGTGTAGGACCCTGGTTGAAAAAAGTGCTTCCCGGCCGCATACTGCGCTTTTTGCGCCCTGCCCCCGCCCCTACATTACTACCGCCGGAGCTTGATTTGAACTGGTGGAGCCGCTAAAAAGTATGCTGCTTAGCGCCGGCTGCCCATCTTTGCCGTAAAATCGTCGTTGCCTCCTAATTGAAGGGGCACGGCGCAGCGAGAAGGCAGCGGGCAGATGATGCACATGGAAAAAAACGCCAAAATTTACGTCGCCGGTCACCGCGGCATGGTCGGCTCGGCTATGCTGCGCCGCCTGCGGCAGGCGGGCTTTGATAATCTGGTGGTGCGCACTTCCGATGAGCTGGACCTGCGCGACCAGGCCGCGGTGGCTGCCTTTTTCGCCCAGGAAAAGCCCGACTACGTAGTGCTGGCAGCGGCCCGGGTCGGTGGCATTCATGCCACCGACGCCTACCGGGCCGAGTTTCTCTACGACAACCTCATGATTCAAAGCAACGTGATTCATCACGCCTACTTACATGGGGTGAAGAAGCTGCTGTTTCTAGGTTCGTCGAGCGTATACCCGCGGCTGGCACCCCAGCCGCTGCGCGAAAGCGCCCTGCTCACCGGCGAGCTGGAGCCCACCAACGAAGCCTACGCCGTAGCCAAGATTGCGGGCATCAAGCTCTGCGATGCCTACCGCAGCCAGTACGGCTGCAACTTCATCACGGCCCTGGCGGCCAACCTTTACGGTCCCCAGGACAACTACGACCTGGAGAATGCTCACGTGCTGCCGGCCCTCATCCGCAAGTTCCACGAAGCCAAGGAGCAAGGTGCGGTCGAAGTGGAAGTGTGGGGCAGCGGTACCCCCCGTCGGGAGCTGCTGCACGTCGACGACCTCGCCGATGCCTGCTATTTCCTGCTGCAGCACTACAACGAGCCCGGCGTGATAAACGTGGGCACCGGCCAGGACCTGACCATTGCCGAGCTGGCGGCCCTGGTGGGCGAAGTGGTGGGCTATTCCTGCGCTATTCGCTTCAACGCCGCCTACCCCGATGGCACCCCCGCCAAGCGCATGGACGTGAGCAAGCTCAATGGCCTGGGTTGGCAGGCCACCATTGGCCTGGACAAGGGTCTGCGGACCGTGTACCACGACTTCCAGCAGGTCGTAGCCGCCTGAGCACCTAACCGGCTATGATAAAAGCCACGCTGTACGTTCGGGAGCATCCTTGTCTGAGCAACGACGCTATTTTTTCGGGGGCACCGATGGAAGGCATGAAGTCGGACGCCTTTATGCTGATTGAGCTGCGGCGCCAGCTGGCCGAGCACGGCATTGCCCTGGCCACCCAGGAAGTCCACCCGCCGGCCGAGTCGGCCTTTGTCATCAGCCACGACCATACCCTGCCGTTTCAAGCCATGACCAGGGCTGCCGGGCAGAAGTGGTACCTGCTGCTGTACGAAACGGCTACCTACCATCCCCACAATTACCGGCCGGATAATCAGCAGGTATTTGACCGGATTTTCACTTACAACCCCACGCTGGTCGACAACCAGCGCTACTTCCGCTACCGCTACGCCATCGACTTCGAGTCGTATCCGGCCTTTGAGCCCGTCTCCGAAGCAGAATTTAAGCGCCGCCGGCTTTGCTCGGTGGTGGCCGCCTCCTTTGGCATCAGCCCACCTAAGCCGGGCTCGGGCTCCCTGCTGCACGAGCGGTACAAGGTGCTGAAGTGGTTTTCCGACCACTACCCTGAGGAATTCGACTTCTTCAGCCGGGGCATCGATAGTCGGGAGCTGGAAAGTATCCGGGGCGCGGGCCTGCTGCGCAAGGTGCTGCCGCCAGCCTTTTTTACCTGGCTGGGCCAGCGCCGCCGCCGGGTGTTTGAGCGGGTGTACCGCGGCCCCATTCCGCCCGATGAGAAAATCAGCCGGCTGCGCGACTACCGTTTTTCCATAGCCTACGAAAACACCGGCGACGTTCCCGGCTACCTTTCCGAGAAGCTGTTCGACTGCCTAGCCGCTGCCGTTGTGCCCGTGTACCTGGGCGACCCTACCGTGGCCCAGACCGTGCCGGCCGACTGCTTTATCGACCGTCGACACTTTTCTTCGCACCAGGATTTGTACCGGTACTTGAAGCAGATGAATTACCAGGATTATGCCCGGCATATTGCCGCCATTCAAGCCTACCTGATGGGGCCGGCCCGGGAGCAGCTCTCGGCCCGCACCAATGCCCAGGCCATTGCGCGGCTGCTGCTGCAGGACCTGCGCGTTGGAGCCGAATAGGACTTAAATTCGGCCGGCCAGCCTTTTTGCCGTACTTTTGCGGGCCTTTGCTGTCAGGCGAGGCGTTCTGGGCAAGCCCTAAGCGCATCGGAGCTTTTTGCTTAATTGTTTATCTGTACCATCATTTGTAGCTGCCTTTAGTCAGGGACCGAACCAAACGACCTTCCGCATTCCGGGCACAGCTTACCTTTGTAAGCCCGCTTTGCTCAGGCAGCAACTTCTTCATTCACTACCACTTCATTTCCGAACCGTCCTTTCACTCATGGCTGATACCACCCCCATGCCGCTAGTTGCCGGAGCCCAGGTGCCCCCCGGCGGGCAGTTTCTGACGCTCTTCACCACGTACGTAAATCCCTCGGCGCAACAGCGGGTGGCGGCCGTGCTGCAAAGCACCTTTCTGAGCGAAGGCAAGCTGGTGAAGGAGTTTGAAACCCGGCTGACGGCTGAGCTGGGCATGGTGCATCCGGCGGCGCTCAACAGCGGTACCAGCGCCCTGCACCTGGCCCTGGAAGTGGCCGGCATCGGCCCGGGCGACGAGGTGATTCTGGCCCCCCAAACCTTCATCGCCTCTGCCCTGACCGTGGTGCAGGTGGGTGCCACCCCGGTTTTTGCCGACATTCAGTATAGCACCGGCAACATCGACCCGGCCGACATCGAGCACCGCATCACGCCCCGCACTAAAGCCATTATGGCCGTGCACTGGGGCGGCTACCCCTGCGACATGGCCGAGATTCAGGCCATTGCCGACAAGCACAACCTGGTGGTAATTGAAGATGCCGCGCACTCGCCCGGTGCCCGCTACCAGGGCAAAGCCATTGGCTCCATCTCCGACTACACCTGCTTCTCGTTCCAGGCCATCAAGCACCTGACCACCGGCGACGGCGGCGCCCTCTGCGCCCTCGACCCGGAGAAGGCCCGCGAAGTATTCCGCCGCCGCTGGTTCGGCATCGACCGCGCCAACTCGCCCATGAACGAGGTAGGGGAGCGGGAGTACGACCTGTTCGACGTGGGCTACAAGTACCACCTCAACGACTACGCCGCCGCCCTCGGCCTGGCCAACCTCGACGGCTTCCACGAGCGAATGGTCCGCCGCCGCGCCCTCGTGCAGCAGTACAAGGACGGCCTGCAGAACGTGGCCGGCATCACCCACTTCGAGCGTAAGGACAACCGCGAAAGCGCCCACTGGCTGTTCGGCTTCCACGTCGAAAACCGCCTGCAGTTCATCCGCACCCTTAAGGCCAACGGCATTGCCTCCTCAGTAGTGCACGACGGCATCGACAACAACAGCCTCTTCGGCGGCAAGCGTATGGAACTCACCAACCAGCGCCGCTTCGACGATACCCAGATTCACATTCCCCTGCACGACGACCTGACCTCGGAGCAGGTTGACTACATCATCGACGTCATCAAGCAGGGCTGGTAAGCTAATTCATGAAAATTGTATTGTTTGGAGCCTCCGGCTTCGCCGGCCGCAACGTGGCCGACATGCTGCGCTCACACGGCGTTGACTTTGTAGGCGCCTCGCTCAGCACGGGCCTCGACCTGCGCGACACGGCCGCCACGGCGGCTTTCCTGCGCGAGCATCAGCCCACGCACATCATCAACTGCGCCGCCCACGTGGGCAGCCTCAATTACGTTACGGAGAAAGCTGCTACGGTAGTGGCCGACAACTCCCGCATGGTGCTGGGCATGTACGAAGCCGTAGCCCAGGAGTGTCCCAAAGCCCTGGTGATTAACCCTATTGCCAACTGCGCCTATCCCGCTACCGCCGATATTTTCCGCGAAGACGAGTGGTGGAACGGCCACCTGCACCGCTCAGTGCTGAGCTACGGCACCAGCCGCCGCTTGCTGTGGGCAGCCGCTGAGTGCTTTCAGCTACAGTATGGAATCCGCAGCATCCACCTGCTCACGCCCAACATGTACGGGCCCTACGACTCGACCGACCCCAACAAGGCGCACGCACTCAATGCGTTGATTTCGAAGTTCGTGAAGGCCGAGAAAACGGGCCAGCCGGAGCTGCCCATCTGGGGCACGGGCGTGGCCATCCGCGAATGGCTGTATGCGCCCGACTTTGCCCGCTTGGTATGGGACGTGCTGCAAAACCCCGACCGCGAGGGCCTGCAGCAGCCCACCAACCTGGCCCAGAATGACGGCCTGAGCGTGAAGGAGCTGGTGAACATTATACAGGACAAGTTCAAGTACACCGGCCAGCTTACCTGGGACACTACCAAGCCCGACGGCGCTCCCAAGAAGGTGATGGACGACACCAAGTTCCGGCAGGTGTTCCCCGACTTCAAATTCACGGATTTTGAAGAGGGCATTGCCGAAACGGTGAAGTATTACGAGTCGGTTTACCCTTACTAGCTCTGCTATGGCCGCTCAACCCCTGCAAAGCGCCCAGTACGACACCTCGCTGCTGCAAAGCTGCGGCGAGGACGTTTTCATCAGCGCCAACGTCGAAATCCGGCGCCCCCACCTGGTGCGCGTGGGTAGCCACGTGGCCATCGACTCGGGCGTGTACCTGACTACGGCGGCCGAGATTGGCGACTACATCCACCTCTCGCCCTACCTCACCATTATTGGCGGGGCCCAGAGCAAGCTGATTGTGGAAGACTTTGTGACCATTGCCGCCGGCAGCCGCCTCATCTGCGGCTCCGACCGGTTCATGGGCGACGGCTTCACCAGCGTGACCGTGCCCGATGAGTTCCGGGACACGGTGGATTTTGGCACCATCCGCTGCAGCCGTTTCTCTGGTATTGGCACCAACGTCGTCATCATGCCCAACGTCACCATTGGCGAAGGCAGCGTAATCGGCGCCTGCTCCATGGTGACCAAGGACACGGAGCCCTGGACGGTGTACGTGGGCGTGCCCGCCCGGCCCGTGAAGGTGCGCCCCCGCGAGAAGATGCTGGAGTACGCCAAGCGGCTGGGATATTAACTTTATTCTCCCGTAAAACCGCAACAGGCTGTTAATTGGTTAACTGTATGTCCGAATTTGCTATCAGCTACGTCGTCACCACCTACAACAAGCTGCCGTATTTAAAGCAGGTGTTGGGGCGGTTGGTGGCTGCCCGGCTGCCGGACGAAGAAATTGTGGTGGCCGACGGAGGCAGCTCCGATGGCACGGCCGATTACCTGCGGGGCCTGTTCGAAGCCGGGCAGATACAGCAGTTCGTGTCGGAGCGCGACAAGGGCGAGTCGCACGGCTTCAACAAGTGCATCCTGATGGCCAAAGGCAACCTGGTGAAGCTCATCACCGACGATGACGCCTTTAACTACCCGGCCATTCGCACGGCGGCTGCCTTCATGCAGGCCCATCCCGAGGTAGACGTGGCCATGGGCTACACCGGCCTGCTGCCGCTCGAAGACCTGCAGCACATGTCGCTGTACGAAGACGTAGCCGAGAATTTCAAGCGCTGGCTCAACCACAAGGAGTCGGTGTGGATGATAGGCCTGCCGCTACTGATACGGCGCAGCTCGCTGGCACTCACTGGTTTGTTTAACACCGGGGTGGTGCAGGTCGATACCGAGTTTACTTATCGCATTACCAGCCTGAACGTGAGCCTGGCCTGGAGCTCGCAGATTCTGAGCGTGCGCATCGAAAACCCGCAAAGCAATTTCCGGGTAATGGGCCGGCAAACCAGTCAGGACGAGGCTGACCGCATGCGCTATTTCTACGACAAGCGCATCGGGCACGGCTTCATGGACTATGTCCGCTACAAGTCGGGCTGGGCCGAAGCCCTGAAAAAGCCCATTAGGCCCGTGAAGCGGGCGGTGTTTGACTTGCTGAAGGTGCCGCAGTACCAGGGGCATGCCCAGCTTGCCACCGGCTACGTACCAGTGCCCGGCGAAGAGCCATTGGCGGCGGCCTTCCGGGTGGCCGACGAGTTTATGGAGCGCTACAATGCCGAGCATCCCGCCGAGTTTCTCTACAAAGCGCAAACGTTAACCAAGGCCCTGAAGCAGTAACGCTCTGCCATACTTCATTTAACTGCCCAATTCGCTTCGTGTCAGCCTACCGCGTTTCATATCTGGTAACGACGTATAACAAGCTGCCCTACCTGAAACAGGTGTTGGGGCGGCTGGTGGCTGCCCGGCTGCCGGACGAGGAAATTGTGGTGGCCGACGGCGGCAGCACCGATGGTACGCCGGCCTACCTCCAGGGCTTGTTCGAAGCCGGTCAGATACAGCAGTTTGTGTCGGAGCGCGACAAGGGCGAGTCGCACGGCTTCAACAAGTGCATGCTGATGGCCAAAGGCGAAGTGCTGAAGTACATCACCGACGACGATGCCTTCAACTACCCCACCATCCGGGCCTGCGTTGATTTCATGCACGAGCACCCCGACGTGGATGCGGTGATGGGCTATAACGCCACGACCCAGGAGGAAGACCTGACTTACGCGCGGGTAAAAGAAGACCCGGCCGTCGACTTCATGCGTTGGTACGAGCACAAAGAGCCGTTCTGGATGATAGGCCTGCCGCTGCTCATCCGTCGCTCCTCGCTGCCCCTGCTGGGCTTGTTCTACACGGGGGTCGTATTTGTCGATTTGGAGTACACCTACCGGATTTCGACCGTAAAGGCCAACATCGCCTGGTGTACGGCGCTGCTCAGCATGCACGTCGACAATCCAAATGGTAACTTCAACCGTATGAGCCCAAAAAGCCGCGAAGCCGAGTACAACCGCGTCCGCAACTTTTTCGTCAAGCCTACCCGCCGGAGCCCGGGCCAGTTTGTACGCGACACCATCGAAGCAGCCAAGCGTCCCATCCGTCCCATGAAGCGTGCTTTTTTTGACCGTATGGGCTGGCCGCAGTTTCAGAACCCCGAGGTGTTTGCCACGGGCTACGTGCCGCGGGAAGGGGAGGAGCACCTGGCTGCCGTATTCCGGGTCTGCGACGAGTTTATGGCCGCGCAAAACCAGCTTCGCAAAACAGAATTCATTTACAAAGCCCAGGCGGTAAGCAAGGTTATGCCGCAATAGCCGGATGCGCCAACAAGCTTACTCTTACAATTTTCGCTGAACATTTTTTCCTCTTTTATGAAAGTTGCCCTCATCACCGGCATCACCGGCCAGGACGGTGCCTACCTCACCGAGTTTTTGCTCGAAAAGGGTTACGACGTGCACGGCATCAAGCGCCGCTCCTCGCTGTTCAACACCGACCGTATCGACCACCTCATGGCCGATGAGCACGGGCACAAAAACCCCCGCCTGACCAACCACTACGGCGACCTGACCGACTCCACCAACCTGATTCGCATCATTCAGGAAGTGCAGCCCGATGAGATTTACAACCTCGGCGCCATGTCGCACGTGAAGGTGTCGTTCGATGCTCCCGAGTACGTGGCTGACGTGGACGGCGTAGGCACGCTCCGCATTCTGGAAGCAGTGCGCCTGCTGGGCCTCACCAAGAAAACCAAGATTTACCAGGCCAGCACCTCGGAGCTGTACGGCCTGGTGCAGGAGGTGCCCCAGCGCGAAACCACTCCGTTCTACCCCCGCTCGCCCTACGCCGTGGCTAAGCTCTACGGCTACTGGATTACGGTAAACTACCGCGAAGCCTATGGCATGTTTGCCTGCAACGGCATTCTGTTCAACCACGAAAGCCCCCTGCGCGGCGAAACCTTCGTAACCCGCAAAATCACGCGCGGTGTGGCTCAGATTGCGCTGGGCATGCGCGACGACATTGCCCTGGGCAACCTCGACGCCAAGCGCGACTGGGGCCATGCCAAGGACTACGTAGAAGCCATGTGGCTGATTCTGCAGCAGGAGCAGCCCGAAGACTTCGTTATTGCTACGGGCGTGACCACCACCGTGCGCGACTTCGTACGTATGGCGTTTGGTGAAGTAGGCATCGAACTGGCGTTCGAAGGCGAAGGTGTGGATGAAGTAGGCCGCGTAGTGGCCTGCCACAACCCCGACTACCAGGTTGCCATTGGCACCGTGGTTTGCCGCGTCGACCCGGCCTACTTCCGTCCGACGGAAGTAGAACTGCTCATCGGCGACCCGTCCAAGTGCAAGGAAAAACTGAAGTGGGAGCCCAAGCACGACCTGCCTTCGCTGGTAAAAGACATGATGGAGGCCGACCTGGACCTGTTTAAGCGCGATGCCTATCTGCTGAAGGGCGGCCACAAAGTGTCGTGGCAGCACGAGCAGCATCAATAATAGTTGAATTACAGTAATTTATAATTATTAAACGCCTCCGCCCGGCCTTTGGTCGGGCGGTTTGGGCGTATATCCCCCTCTCAGCCATGCCCACTGCTCCCCTGCCGCGCCCCTCCCTGTGGCAGCGCACTAAAAGGCTAATAGACCAAACGCTGGGTACGGCAAGCAAAGCCTTGAGCCAGCCGCCACCGGCAAAGGAGATTGAAATTGCCCCGATTCCGGTAAACGCCGTTGGGCCGCTACCCGTCAACGCGGAAATGCTGCCCGAAGTGTTTCTGAAAGGTTTCGCCGACATATTTGCTGAGATTCAGCCCAACCTGCGGCAGGTGGTGTACCAGGTGCGCAATGTGCAGGTGGCCTGGCACGGTACGGTGGTGCAGGGCCTGCGCGTATTTGTGCCCAGCCTGCCCCAGCCGTGGATGGAGCTGGAGTTTGCCGGCACGTTTTTGCTGCGCCAGCTGAAGCGCCGCAAGGTGCCAATGTTGATGGAAGGGCCCGTGGGGCTGGCATTCGACAGCTGGTCGGGCAATTATTTCCACTGGATAGCCGAAGTGCTGCCCCGCCTGGCTTTGCTGCGCAAGGTGCAGCCCGACTGCGTGGTGCTCCTGCCCGGACCTAACCCTCCCGAATACATTACGCAAACGGTGAAAGCCCTGGGCTTCGAGCGTACCTATGCCGTGGCGCCGGGCGAGTTGGTGCAAGTGCCCGACCTGTGGATGGCCGTGCGGCCCGGCCGTCACGGTTACATGGTGCCCGAGCTGGTGCGCGAAGTGCGGGAAGCCTTAATGGCCAGACTCATGCCGCACTTCGACCCCAGCAAGAAGGCCACCCGGCGCTTGTACGTGTCGCGCAGCCGCCAGAAGTGGCGGCAGCTCACCAACGAGGAGGAGGTGGTAGCCGTGCTGAAGCGCTACGACTTCGAAGTCATCTACTTCGAGGACATGACTTTTGTGGAGCAGGCCCGCACCATGTACGAGGCAGCCATTTTCATCGGCATTCACGGGGCCAACATGACCAACATCCTGTTTATGACGCCAGGTAGCCACGCCATCGAGATGATGAGCAATACCTACGTCAACCCCAGCTATTTGTCTATGGCTTCGAGCATTGGCGTGAAATACTCGCTGGTGCCCTCTACGTTGGGCTCGCCACCGGAGGTGGAGTACAACTATGCCGACATCACGGCCGACCCGGCCCTGGTGGAAGCCGTCGTAGGCCCTTTGTGCAGCGCGCAGTAGCTGCCGGCCTTATTTTCCTTTGTAAGCGCCTTTCCATTGAAGCAACGCATCCAGCAATTTGTGCAACAGAACCTGCAGGCCCTGCTGCAGAAAGGTTCGTTTGCGCAGAATTTTGCCGTGACCCTCTCGGGCTCGGCTGCCGTGACGGCCATTGGCTTTCTGCTAACCCCGGTGATGTCGCGCATTTACCCGCCGGCTGCTTACGGCCAGTTTGCGGTATTTAACTCCCTGCTCAGCAACCTAAGCATGGTGACGACCCTTACTTACCAGGGGGCCTTTCTGCTGCCTAAAGAAAAAGAGAAGTTCTTTTCGCTGGTGCAGCTCACCGTCTCGCTTACGATTTTCACCAGCCTGTGCCTGATGGGGCTGATGCTGCTAGGCGGGTACAAAATCGTGGAGCTGTTCAGCCTGCAGCCCATGGGCAACCTGTTTTACACTTTGCCCGTGCTGCTGTTGCTGTATAATCTCAACAGCATCATGCACAGCTGGTACCAGCGCGAAAAGCAGTTTATCAAGCGTAGCAGTGTCGATGTAACCACCACGCTGGTGGGGCGGGGGGCTACCATCGGCTACGGCTGGTGGGCCGGCGGCAGTGTAGCCGGGCTGCTCCTGGGCGAGTTTTTCAACCGTCTGACCAGCACTGTGAGCCTAGCGGCCGGCAACATCCGGCACTCGTTTGGGGAGCTCTGGCGCACCTACTCCTGGAAGCGTGTGCGGGCCGTTGCGCTCGAATACAAGAGCTTTCCCCTGTACATGCTGCCGGCCAGCTTTATCAATGTGCTGTCGACGCAGCTGCCCATCTACGCCCTGACCACCGGTTTTGGCTCAACTCCGGTGGGCTTGTATTCTTTTTCGGTGGGCCTGCTTGAAATACCCATCACCCTTATCGGCAACGCCATTCTGCCGGTATTCTGGCAGAAAGCCGCCGAAACCCAGCACAATGAGCCCGAGCGTCTGCCCGGCATTACACTGAGCCTGTATTACAAGCTGCTTTATCTGGGCTTACTGCCGTTTGGCGTCATCACGGTCTACGGCGATGTGCTGTTCAAATTCGTGTTTGGCGCACGCTGGGAAATGGCTGGTGTTTACACGGGTTATCTGGGCTACTACTACGTGTTCAAGCTCATGTCGCAGGCTACTTCGCCCATTTACACCATCATGGAGAAGCAGCGCTACATTCTCTGGAGCAATATTGCTTTGCTTGCGGCGCGGGCCATTGGCCTGGGTATTGGCCTGTATCTGCACGACCTCAACCTGGCCTTGCTGCTGTTTGGTGTGGGTAGCCTGCTGGCCACATTTTTAATCGATATCCAGGTGCTTTCCTTGCTGAAGCTGCCGGTCTGGCGCATTGCCTTGCGTACCATTGCCATAGTTGCCGCTACGCTGGTGGTTTTGAAGGGTATTCGAATTGGCTTTGAGTGGCTAATGGCATAGCTTATCACTGAGCCTAAGTGTACAGGTGGGTTTGGCTCAGGAAAGCCGGCAGTACCATGCTGGTGTTAGGACTGTGCTGAAGCTATTTTATGGGGGCAATAGTTTGACTTTTATGCCTGCTAAGCTCCGGCATAGTATATATTTGTGGCCTTGATTCAAGTAGTTAACGTGGTGGCGTGTGCTTCAGCTACTTCTTAATTAAATGCCGCAGACCTCCACTTTAGCTCGCCCATCTTCGCAACGGCTCGGGCCGCAACCCTCTTATTTCCCGGCGCTAACGGGAATCAGAGCAATTGCAGCGTACCTGGTATTCTTCTTTCATATCGGGCAGTCCACCCAATTTGGCAGTAGTTCCATGCTGAACTGGCTGGTGGTGTGGATGCGCCAGTGGCACATTGGGGTCTCGGTGTTTTTTGTGCTCAGCGGCTTCCTCATCACGACCCGTTACGCGGCCCGCATTGAGCCGTCGTGGGCTTGGGCCAAGCGCTACCTGCAAAACCGCTTCGCCCGCATTTATCCCATCTACTTTCTGCTCACAATTACGGCATTTGCCATAATGGCCGTGTGGCCCCGGCAGGAGTGGTACGAATGGCCGGCCTACTACGGCGTGGTGCACAAAGCTGGCGCCCTGTTTTTCAACCTGACGCTGACACGAGCTTTTTTCCATGACTTGTACCTGCTGGGTATGCCCACGGCGTGGTCGCTCACGGTTGAAGAATGCTTTTATATCAGTGCCCCTTTCCTGCTGCTGGGCCTGCGCGGGCAATACTACCGGCTGCTTATTTATCCCTTCCTGGCCTTGTCCATCGGTGCAGCTCTGGTCACTGCGTGTGAGCAATTGACGCTGCCATACGGCCCCATGAAGAATCTGCATTTCATGCTCAACTTTACGTTCTTTGGCCGTTGCGCTGAATTTGTTGCGGGTATGGCGCTGGCTCTGTGGCTGCAGCGGCGCGGGCTTCGCTCACAAAAAGGGCCGTGGCTTACAGTACTCGGCTCCCTGGGTATTGTCGCCTTTACCTGGCTGGTTGCCTGGGCTCAGGGGCCGCAGGCACAGCTCAGCTCCGAAAACTGGACTTACACGCAGATTTTTGCCAATAATTTCATCCTGCCGCTGGCCGTGTGCCTGCTTTTCTATGGCCTGCTCAGCGAGCAGTCGGCCTTCCGGCGGCTACTTGAAACCAAGCTGTTCGACTTGCTCGGGAAAAGCTCCTACGTCTTCTATCTGATTCACCTGGGGGTGTTCGACACGCTTTTCGTGACGTACATTTCCCACAATACCTGGGTGCGCGTACTGGTTTACACGCTTGTATCCATTGCTCTTTACAAGGGCATCGAGAATCCGCTGCACAAGCGGCTGCAAGCCAAGCGCGTTTAAGGCTCGGGGCTTTCCCAATAAGCTCCTGCTACGCTTAGCCGTACCTTTGCGGCATGCTTGTTCCCGACCATCCTTTCTTTTCCATTGTCATCCCTACCTACAACCGGGCCGGTTTCATTGCGGCTACCCTCGACTCGGTTCTGACGCAAAGCTTTCCTTCGCTGGAAGTTCTCGTAGTAGATGATGGCAGCAAGGATAATACGGCAGAAGTTGTCCGGCCTTTTCTAACTGACGGGCGGGTGCAGTACCTGCCCAAAGAAAATGCCGAGCGTGGCGCTGCCCGCAACTATGGCTTTGCGCGGGCCCAGGGCCAATATGTACTGTTTCTGGATTCCGACGACCGGCTGCACCCGCGGCACCTGGCTACCCTGCACGGCAAAATTCAGGAGCTGGGGCAGCCTAATTTCATCGCCACGAAGTATGACTTCGACCGCGACGGGGAAATAGCGTCCAGCGACATGGCGGGCATGGCCGAAGGCTGGTATGGGCTCGACACCTTCGTGCGCGGCAATGCCCTGGCCTGCAACATCTGCGTCCGTCGTCAGAACCCGGGCCTGCACCTGTTCGAGGAAGACCGGCGCTACGCGGCTGTGGAAGACTGGATGTTTATGCTCGAAAACACCCAGCGCGACCGGGTGTATATCGTAGATGCGGTGACGCTGACCATGAACGACCACGACCAGCGCTCCATGCGCAGCGACAATTCGGCGCTGGTGCGCCGCCTGCAGCTGGCGCTGGAATGGATGCTGCGCCGGGTGCAGCTGACGGCTGTGCAGCGCCGCATCCTCACCGGCCGGGTGTATTACCTCTGCGCCATCCACGCCTATGCCGATGGGCACCGCACCGAATCCCTGCGCTTCGCCCGGCAGGCTGCTCCCCATCTGCCCAAAGGCCAGGCCGCCGTTTTGCTGGCCCGGTGCGTAGTGGGCCCAGGCGTAGTGGGCTTGCTCAAAAAAGTGCGCGGATAAGCAGCGCCTCGCCTTTTTCATATGCCGCTTTAGGGCGGCGCCTGACCTGTTAATATTGCCATGCGCATTTTATTTTTAAGCTATTGGGGGCTCCACGACGGCCTGACAACCTCCACCGTGTTTCCGCACCTACGTTTGCTGCAGGAGCGGGCCGACGTAAGCGCTGTGCGGCTGGTGACCATTGAGCGAGGCCCCGATGCCCAGGCCGAGCTGTCGTTTGAGCCAGGCTTTACGGCTGATAAAATCAGCTTTGAACCACTGCGCTCTCGGCCCGGCCGCAATGTTATTCTCAACAAGATTGAAGATTTCACCCGCTTCCCGCAGGAATTGATACGGCAGGCGGACGAGTTCAAACCTGATTTTATCCTCGCACGCGGTGCCCCGGCCGGGGCCTTGGCGTATCTGGTTTGGCAGAAAACCAAGCTGCCTTTCTACGTGGAGTCGTTTGAGCCCCACGCCGACTACATGCTGGAGTCGGGGGTATGGCGGCGCTACGACCCTCGCTATCTGTTCCAGCGCTATTGGGAAAAACGCCAGAAGCAGCTGGCCCTGGGGCTAATGCCGGTGGCCGAGAATTACCGCCAGCAGCTTATCAAAGAGGGTGTGCCAGCTGAGCGTATCGTTACGGTGCCGTGCTCGGTCGATGCCCAGGCCTTTGCCTTTCAGGCCGCGCAGCGCCGCCGGGTGCGGCAGCAGCTTGGCTTTGGCGAGCAAGCACCGGTGGGTATCTACGTGGGCAAGTTTGGCAGTATTTACTACGACGAAGAGGCCTTCACAGTATTCAAAGCCGCCGCCGACCATTTCGGGTCGGAGTTTCGCCTCATTATTCTCACTCCCGACCCCATTGCCGAGGTGCAGCGCAAGCTGGCTGCGGTAGGTATCGGGCCGGAGCAGGCCTTCGTCACCAAAGCGCCACACGGAGAAGTGCCGGGCTACCTTTCCGCGGCCGACTTTGCCTTTGCCACCATCAAGCCCGCTCCTTGCCGGCTATTCTGCTCGGCCATTAAAATTGGCGAGTATTGGGCCAGCGGCTTGCCCGTGTTGCTGCCGCCCGGGGTGGGGGATGACTCGGCCATTACGGAAGCAGAAGGCGGCGGGGCCGTCTTTAATTTGGCCCGCCCTGGTAGCATACCCGCAGCTTTAGTCCGCCTGTCCGCCATTATGCAGGAGCCCAGTTACCGAGCCCGCATTCACAGCCTGGCCGTGCGCCATCGCAGCTTGAGCCGGGCCCGGGAAGCGTATCAGGCCTTCCTGGGCTAAGTAGAAATCGGCAGTCCGTACGATGCAAGCGTATCTTTGCTAGGAGCTAATTTAATTTATTAAGCTCTTGTAGCTTTTTAATTCTGCCATATGGAATGGTATTCCGTGGGTAGCAGATGAATGTTTTTCTGAATTCTGATAGCCCATTTGTTGAATCTAACTGTATCTGTTTTGTCAATTGCCCGCCCATTTCTTTCAATTGTAAGCCCAGTCTATCGAGCAGAAGGGCTTATAAATGAGCTTGTCAGTCGAATACAGGCCAGCGTAGATTCGATTACTGAGAATTACGAAATTATTTTAGTTGACGACCGGGGTCCTGATAATTCATGGGAGCGTATTCAGGAGCAGGCTGCGCGCGACGCAAGGATTATAGGCGTGCGCCTTTCGCGCAATTTTGGACAGCACCGGGCTATTACAGCCGGCCTGGCCGAAAGCCAGGGGGAGTGGGTGGTTGTGATGGATTGTGACTTGCAGGACCAGCCCGAGGAAATCCCCAAAATGTTGGACTATGCCCAGTCAGAAGGCTACGACCTGGTATTTGCCCGCCGGGTAGACCGGCAGGATACGTGGATGAAGCGCATGTTTTCGCGCTTCTTTTATGCGGTTCTCTCTTATCTGACAGAAACCAAGCAGGATGCCGCAATTGCCAACTTTGGGGTGTATAACCGTAAAGTTATTGATGCAGTGTTGTCCATGGGCGAGAGCATCCGCTACTTTCCTACCATGGTGCGCTGGGTCGGGTTTCGTTCGGGCTCCTTGCCAGTGGCCCACGCCGAGCGGGCAGAGGGCAGCAGCAGCTACAACTTCCGCCGGCTCATCTACCTGGCTTTGGATATCATTCTGGCTTATTCAGATAAGCCGTTGCGCATTACTGTCAAGCTCGGAATTTCAATTTCATTCGTAGCCTTTGCGCTTGTATTGTGGACGCTTTGGCGGTTCGCAACGGGCAAGATTGTCGTGCTTGGCTACACGAGCCTGGTTGTCTCCATTTGGTTCTTGTCCGGCCTATTACTGTCGGTGCTTGGCATGGTCGGGCTGTATCTGGGCAAGACCTTTGAGCAGGTAAAGGAGCGACCAATCTTCCTGGTCGACCGACGGACTTCATCTACTAAATGAAAGTAACGCCTTCGTTTAGTAGAAAATAAAATCAATTCCACAATTCATACACGGCTCTCAATTAGTTGACAGCTGTGCCAAGCCGTCAAATTATTTTGCATGGAAAATATTCCTGCTACGCGCATTCCCAGCGCTTTTAAATGGAGCACTGCCTTGTTTGGAATGCTTACTATTGTAATAATAGGCGTTTTGCTGTGGGCGTCCAATAAAGGCTTAGACGTAAGCGACGAGTCGTTTTATCTGCTGAATTACAGGTTCCCGGCTGTTTATCATGCCAGCTTCTCCACTTTCCATCTAATTACCGACTTCTTCTCTTTCCATCAAGAGCTGACCGTGCAAGGTTACCGGGTGCTGTACCTGCTAACTATCATTGGCCAAACCCTGGTTTTCACCTTTGGCTTTTATCGCTGGGCAAACAGCCGTTATAAAGAGCAAAACTTTGGGCTGTTTAGCTCTTGTCATAAAAGAAACAGCTTCTTATTCTGCCTTCTGTTTTTTTTGATTGCATCATTTCTGACCTTCTCTATTATACCGCGCACATTTTCTTACAACTCCCTTAATTCTATTGCAATCTATGTGTCATCGGGGCTTGTCTTGTATAGCTTAACTCTGCCTGATGCTGTTTGGAAAAGGCGCTTAGCCCTCTTCCTGGTAGGAGCTGTGCTTTCTATCGGCTTCTTTTCTAAAGTGTCCTCCGCAGTAATTGCGTTTGGTGTTCACGCACTCTTGCTCTTTATCACTCGAAAGGAAAAACTCTTTTCCTTCATAGTTAATAGTCTCGGGGCTATTGTAATAGGCTTTGTGGCAGGGTGTACCCTGTATTTCATCTGCATCCAGCCATACGGCGACTGGGTATTCAACTTTACTCGCGAAATGAAGCTGATTATCAAGACGTCTTACGGTACCGTACAGATGATACGCAACTATTCCGGGAACGTGTTCCAGGCTTGCGTGTTTCTGGTAACGGTTGGCTTGCCCTTCCTGCTGGCCTGTTTCATCTTTGACTATCAAAGGAATGTGCCGGCTCAGGATAGAAAGACGATTTTAAGGCTGTTGCCACTAGTTCTGTTGGGAGTGTTTGCCTACTTACTGGTGCGTAGCAAAGCGTTTGACAACGGGTATTACAATGATGAGGCGGCCGTCAAGGTGCTCTTGGTTTTTGTGGTTGGGGCCATTCTGTTTTTTGGCGCCTGGCGTCGTTCGTTCTGGGCAGGGCTAAACATAGAAGGAATAGCCGTCGTGCTGTGGCTGTTTGTGTTGCCCGCTGTGGCCTCCTACGGCACCGCTAACAGCTTGCTGCTGAACATGACGATTGATATTGCCTCGTGGTTTGCTATCCTGTTGGTGATAGCGCAGGAGTCGTATCAACAGTTTCATATACGCGGAGGGCAAGGCCAGCCAACAACTGCGAACCTACTCGTGCCGAAGTTTTCCCATGCTTTGCTCTTTTTGGCATTGCCTGCACTTTTTGCTTTCGAGCAAACTATATGGGGGATAATATTCCGGCCCTATATGCTGACGCAAAGCCTGCTGCAGCAAACCGAAAAGGTTACAATGCCAGGCATTCAGGGAGATTTACTGGTTGACCAGAAATCACAGGTCTTCCTGAATACTGCTTTGTCCGTGCTAAGTAAAAATGGATACAAGCCTGGTGACAAAGTCATTGTCTTACACGATATGCCCGGCCTCGTGTACTTTTTAGGAGGCATCTCACCCAATGCGCCCTGGTACTTTTCATTTTCGCTACCGCGGAATCTTCATGCCCTCGATTTGAATCCTGACGCTATTAAAGGCTCCTACCTGGTGGTGAACAAGGAATTCACCGCTGAAGAATTGGCCGGGTTCAAAGCTCATGGCATCAACTTTCCGGGCGGCTATCAGCTGATTGGAGAGCTGGAAAACCCTTATACCGGTTTTAACCCAACGCAGACAGTCGCAAGATTTTATAAGTACAGCGGAAACTAGCTTTCTAAATCAGCTCAATAATGCACAGTTCCTATACGAACACTCAGACTTCTGCTCTGGAGCCGCTGGAATGGGACAGTAATTTTCTTGGATTCGGCGTAGCTCGTGTCAGGGCAAATAGTCTTGGTGCCGACGAGCTGCGTAAACTAATTGCAGCTGCATCACAGTCCAATTTGAAACTGTTGTACCTGCTGGCTTCTCCGGGCGACGCGCTGAGCAACGCAAGTGCCCGCCAGGCAGGAGCTCTGCTGGCCGACCGCAAGGTCACATTCCTGATGGAAGTGCCCACGACGGCCGGCGAAGAGCTGAACCCAGCCATCCGGCCAACCACCAGCCTCACGAGTACGCTGGAAAGCCTGGCCCTGCAAAGCGGTGAATACTCTCGCTTTCGCCTCGACCCGAATTTTGCACCGCCGGTCTATGCAGAGCTGTATGGCCTTTGGCTCCACAACTCCTTATCCCACGAGATTGCGCGCGAAGTGCTGGTTTTCGAATCCGGCACTCATGCCAAAGATGAGTTAGGATTTATTACGCTGGGCATAAAGCAAGGGCGGGTTGATATTGGCCTGCTGGCTGTTGACGAGCAAGCCCGTGGCCAGCGTATTGGCCAGCAACTGGTTCAGGCGGCGCAGCAGCGGGCCGCGAGCTGGGGCTTCCGTCAGCTTCAGGTGGTGACGCAGCTGGACAATGAGCGCGCTTGCCGCTTTTACCGTAACTGCGGTTTTCGGGAGGAGACGGTGGAGCATATCTACCACGTCTGGCTGTAGCCCGGCTGCCGGATGCCCCCCTATCTTTGCCGTAGTTCTCCTATCGGCTTTGCCAATTTTGCTTTATGCTCCCCACCATTCCATTTAATAAGCCCTATCTATCAGGTCCAGAGACTCGCTACATCGAAGAAGCTGTGCGCTCTGGTAAAATTTCGGGTGATGGCATTTTCACCAAGCGCTGCCACCAGTTTTTTGAGGAACAGCTGGGTTTTCAGAAAGTCTTGCTAACCACGAGCTGCACCGATGCGCTCGAAATGGCGGCGATTCTGCTCAATTTGCAGCCCGGCGACGAAGTGATTGTGCCTTCCTACACCTTCGTTAGCACCCCCAATGCCTTTGTGCTCCGCGGAGCCAAGATTGTATTTGCGGATAGCACCGCCCTCAATCCCAACATCGATGCGGCCAGCCTGGAAGCCTTGGTAACGCCGCGTACCCGCGCCATTGTGCCGGTCCACTACGCGGGTATTGCCTGCGACATGGATGCCATTCAGGAGGTGGCCACGCGCCATGGCCTGGCCGTGGTAGAAGATGCCGCCCAGGCAATCGACAGCTTTTACAAGAATCGCGCTTTGGGTACCATCGGCACCCTGGCGGCTTTCTCATTTCACGAAACCAAAAACATTATCGCGGGCGAAGGCGGCATGCTGGCCATCAACAGCCCGGAGTTGGTGCAGCGGGCGGAGATTATCCGCGAAAAAGGCACCAACCGCTCCTCGTTCTTCCGCGGTGAAGTGGACAAGTACGGCTGGGTAGATTTGGGCTCCAGCTTCCTGCCCTCGGATATCATTGCTGCTTTTCTGTACGCGCAGCTAGAGCACCTGACCGATATTCAGGCGCGCAGAAAGGCGATTTGGCAGGCGTACTACGACGCCTTCCACCCCTTGGCCGCGCTGGGCATCGGGCGGCCAGCAATACCTGATTATGCGACCAATAACGGGCATATGTTCTATCTCATCTGCCGCAGCCTGGCAGAGCGCACGGCCCTTATCGAGCACCTGAAGGCCCTGCAGATATTGCCGGTGTTTCACTACTTGTCGTTGCACACCAGCCCGTATTATGCCGACAAGCACGATGGCCGGGCACTGCCCTGGGCCGACCATTACACCGACTGCCTGCTGCGTTTGCCGCTCTATTACGAGCTGCATGCCGACCTGCAGCGCCGGGTAATTGATGGAGTGCTGAGCTTTTACCAACGTTACTAAGCGGTAAAATGGCAAACATCCTGTTCCTTGTGCCGTACCCGCGCGGCCGGGCTCCATCGCAGCGCTTCCGATTTGAGCAATACCTGGATGCATTGACAGCGCAGGGACACCGTTTTACGATGGTGCCTTTTCTGGACGAGGCTACCTGGGCCATTTTGTATAAGCCGGGCCATACCATGCAAAAAGTGCTGGGCATCCTGGCCGGGCTGTGGCGGCGCTTTCTGCTGCTGTTTTCTGTAAAAGGCTACGACTTCGTTTTCATTCACCGCGAAGCTGCACCCATTGGCCCGCCGGTATTGGAGTGGATTATTGCCAAGGTGTTGGACATGAAAATCATTTATGATTTTGATGACGCCATCTGGATGAAGGACCCCGCCGGTGAACAGGGCATCATTGGTAAGCTGAAGTGGCAGCAAAAGGTGGGCTCTATCTGCCGCTGGGCGTACAAAGTGAGCTGTGGCAACGAATACCTGGCTGATTACGCCCGCCAATTCAACTCCAATGTTGTCGTTAACCCAACCACACTCGATACCGACCTGCTGCACAATCAGGTGCGGGACCAAAGTCTGGTCGGCCCGCCCGTGATTGGCTGGACGGGGACGCACACCACCCTGCGGCACCTCGACCTGGTGTGGCCGGTGCTGGAACGGCTGGAGCGGGAAGGGGAGAAGTTTGTCTTCCACGTAATTTCAAACGAGCCGCCGGCCTACGCTGGTCTGCAAAGCCTGCGCTACTCTCCCTGGAACAAGCAGTCCGAAATTCCCGACCTGCTGCAGTTCAACCTTGGACTTATGCCGTTGGTCGACGACCCCTGGGCCCGAGGCAAGTGCGCCTTTAAAGCCCTGCAATACATGTCGCTGGGAATGCCGGCCTTGGTGTCACCGGTCGGCATGAACACCGAAGTCGTCGAGCACGGCATTAATGGCTTTGTGTGTAGTACCGAAGAAGACTGGTACCAGGCCCTAAAGCAGCTACTGGCCAGCCAGCAGGAGCGGGCCCGCCAAGGCGCGGCTGCCCGCCGCACCATTGTAGAGCGCTACTCCGTTGCGTCGAACACAACCAACTTTCTCAATCTGTTTCAATAAAATCGGTGGCGGGGCAGCACGCCAAGCGCTGCTCCGCCATTGCATTGGCCATGTCCCAACTTGCACAGCCCGGCAACCCGCACCCCGGTGCCCTGGTTATCTCACTTGATTTTGAGATAAACTGGGGGGTGCGCGACCAGCAAACCCTGGCCCAGTACGGGGCCAACCTGCTGGGGGTGCGACAGGCTGTGCCCGCCATGCTGGCACTGTTTGCGGAGTACGACCTGCACGTCACCTGGGCCACAGTTGGGCTATTGTTTTTCGATAACAAAGCCGATATGCTGGCCAACCTGCCGGCCGTTCGCCCCAACTACGCCGACCCGGCGTTGTCGCCCTACCTGGCCATGGACAGCGTGGGGGAATCTGAGGAGCAGGACCCTTACCACTTTGGCTTGTCGCTAATCAACCAGATTCGCGCCACGCCCGGCCAAGAAATGGCATCCCACACTTTTTGCCATTACTACTGCCTCGAGCGGGGGCAGACGGTGGAAACATTCCGCCACGATATGGAAGCCGCCGTGCGGGTAGCAGCCCGGCAAGGCCTGACCTTGAAAAGCCTGGTGTTTCCCCGCAATCAATACAACGCAACTTACCTGGCCACCTGCGAGGCCGCCGGCATCACCAGCTACCGCGGCAACGAGCAGTCGTGGATATACAAGGAGCGCAGCGAAGAGCAGCAGTCGCTTTATAAGCGGGGCGCCCGCCTGCTCGACGCGTACTGGAACCTGTCGGGCGAGCACACAGCAAGCTGGGCCGATATGGCCGCCAGCTTTCCTTACAACATACCCGCCAGCCGCTTTCTGCGCCCCTGGTCGGGCCGGCTCAAAGCCTTGGAAGGGCTAAGGTTGCGCCGCATTATGAGAGGCATGGAGCATGCGGCCAGGCAAGGCGAAGTGTACCACCTCTGGTGGCATCCCCACAATTTCGGGGTCAACTTAGCGGAAAACATGGCCGTATTACGGCAGCTGGCGGAGCATTACCGGACGCTGCAACGGCGCTACGGCATGCTCAGCCTGAGCATGGAGGAAGTGGCGGTCCGGCTCGATGCGCTGAAGTAAGCGGGCAGAAAGGCTGGCGTCAAAAGCTGCCAAGGCGGATTGCTAGTTAGTCCGCAATTTCGCCTTACTATTAGAATAACTAACAATACTGCTTGATGAGTGCTGCCCAGGAATTTGCTGGTAAGAAAATCGTGATGCTCGCCGGCCCCGGCGAGTCTACCGACATCCTGTTCCACGCCCTTGATGCCGAGTTTGGCGTTCACCGCATTATTGTGGAAACGCCGGTAAGCCAAAAGCAACTCCTGAAGCGCCGGGCCGAGAAGCTGGGGTGGGGCACAGTACTCGGCCAAATAGCATTTAAACTACTGGTAGCTGCTCCCTTAGGCCGCTCGTCCCAGTCGCGCCTGCAAGCCTTACGTCAGCAGCATGGCCTCAATAACCAGCCCTTGCCAGCCGACCGTACCATCCGGGTGCCTTCGGTGAATGACCCGGGGTGCATCGCCACCCTGCAGCGCCTAAACCCCGACGTCGTGGTGGTGAATGGCACGCGTATTATTGCCAAACGGGTACTGACCAGCATTTCCTGCCCTTTTATCAATACCCACGCCGGTATCACGCCCTTGTACCGGGGAGTGCACGGCGGCTACTGGGCCCTGGCCAACGACGACCAAGCTAACTGTGGCGTATCGGTGCATTTGGTGGATGCGGGCATTGATACCGGCGGCATCATTGCGCAGGCACGCATTCAGCCCACGCTGGAAGACAACTTCACTACGTACCCGCTACTACAACTCATTGCCGGCCTGCCCTTGCTGAAAAATGCTATCCGGGCCGCTCTAACCGGTAAAATTGAGCTGCAGCCGGCACCAGAAGGTACTTCCCGGCTGTGGTCGCACCCCACGCTAGCTGAATACCGCGCCAACCGCCGCCGCAATGGCACACGCTAAGCAAACTACTTTCTATTAATGCCGAACAGTCAGCGCAACCGCTAGGCCGGCTGTAGCTGCTTTCTGGTCGGTTTTTTGGCTGTCTTGGTGTTGGTGCGGGTGATGTCGTCCAGAATATACAATGCCGCCAGGTAAAAGGGAATAAGCGGAATTTTGTAGCGCACCAAGGTGCCAAAATTGGAAGTAGATACGCCAACCGACGCGGCAAAAATCAGTGAGAACAAAAACGATAGGGAAAGTACCGGCGTCGTGGTAATTACCGATAGGGTTTTAAAGAAGCCAACCCTGAAAAATATCCGCAACGTAAATATGAGGAAGTAAAGGGCTTCCAATGATGACAGAAGCATTACCGGGTTTTTGGCTTCCCACAGAAATGGGCGGTAAAGCGAAGTCACGATGGCCATTGGCGCAAGCTTAACCATGCCGCCGATGGTGCCGTCGAGCTCACCGAGGTAATATGCCGACCCTTCCTGCTTCAGGCTTACTTCGTAGATATAGTCAGCAGTGATTTTACTGCGTTCACCAATTTTATCTACGTCATAATGGTCGTCGCCCTTGGTAAGGGTAGTGGCGGCAAACATTGCCAGTGCGCCGCCAACTCCCAAGAAGAGTGGCTTGGAAATCCAGCGCAGTACGGCGTTTTTGATTTTAGTGCTGTTTTCATTGAAAACCCACAGCAAGGCCGCCGGCAGGAAGCAAAGTAGAATGTACACTTTGATTCGGTACATTACATAAGCCGCGAAAAAGCCGATTATGGCGGACTGTAAAATGTCGCGCCGCTGTATGGCACCCTTGTAGAAGCAGTAAAAGACCCAGCCCAGCGCCCCAATACACAAAGAGTCTTTACCCAGGCCCGACCCCCAGAAGAACAGGGATGGTACAAAGAACAACGCAATAGCCAGCTCCTTGTAAGCCCCGGGCCGGAGCTTAACAAAGGTGATGTAAAAGGCCCAGATGCCACTAAAGCTGGCCGAGGCAAACATCAAAGCAATGACGCTGTAGGTGTGAAAGTTGAGCAGGCCGCACAGGGCTGATATTCGGGCAATCAGGTACTCGGGCGAGTCCTTCTCGTACCAGAACATATCAGCTACAAATGGGGCGGTTTCCGGGTCAAAAGTGCCTCCGCTCGTCGCTATTAATTTCCAGCCAGTAGAAAATTTTGAATCAAAAGCCTGCGTGATAAATCCAGAGTGAATAAAGTAATTGTAGGTGTCGCCGCCATGGTAATAGAACTGATAGATTAGCCCCAGGCAGATAGCGCCAACATACTTGACAGTCAGAGCTGGAATAAAATACTTTTTGGTATAGACGTTTGTTACTTTCGGCCGCACATAGTAAGCTACGGCGTAGAAAAGTATCAGGTAGATTGGCGTAATGAATAGGTCTTTAATTTCCATAGCGAAATCTATTTAGGATGCTTTTTCAGCCAATCTTTTGCTTCCTTGTATTGGTCGGACTTTCGTTCGGATTTATCCAATACCACCTGGTAGTAGCGTCGGGCTGCCGTCAGGTCACGGTTTCTGTCGGCCAGCCGGGCCAGGTTCACGTTGGCAAATAAGTAAAAGCCCCCGGCGGTGTCGCCGCTGCTTTCGGCAAAGACAATGCAGCGCTGGTAGTAATCCTGAGCTTTGGCCAGGTCGCGGTAGCGGTGCTGCATCAGGTAGCCGAGGAAATAGCTGGCGTAGCGCCCGCTGATGGCCTCATAGCCGGGCATACCCAGGTTTATCTTGTTGAGAATATCCCGACTTACCCGCTCGCACTCCGTGAACTCGCCCTGGTCGTAAGCCAGCAAGGCATAAAAGCGCTGGAAGTAGCCGTTGTCGGGATAGGTCGAGGCCAGCTGCCGGGCCACAGGCATGGCGTCCTCGGCGTTGTTTTCCTCGTTTTTCAGGATGCGCATCAGAAACACCTTGGCCTCGGTGCCAGTGTAGAAGCCATTGGCGGCCACCGTGCGCAGCTGCTGCAAGCCCAGCTTGCTGTCGCCCTTGGGAAAGAACAGCAGCACGGGCTTCAGCAGCGGGTAGTTCTTGGGAATCCAGACGGCGTAGTAATTGAACAGGGCCTGGCCAAACAGGAACTCGGGGCTGAGTCCGTTGGCTTCCTGGCTTTTGCGTAGGAAATTCAGCGAGCGTTTGCTGCTTACGGTGGCTTTGCGCCAGTCGCGGCGCTCGGCGTGCAGGCGGGCATCGAAACCGTAGCCGGCAGCCAGGAAGAAGCTCGCCTCGTAGTTGTTGTTATCGGCCTCATACATCTTCTCTGCCTTCATCACGGTGGTGTCCATGTAGGCAAAAAAGGTTTTGTCGTACTGCTTGGTCTGGATGTTGGTGGGCATGATTTTCCACCACGTATTCAGACCCAGCAGGAAATACGGCATCGGGTGGTTGGGGTAGCGCCGACGCAGAGAGCGGAATTGCTTTTCCGCCTTGTCATACTTGAAATTATAGAGGTTGTATACAGCCCCTTCCAGCTCCAGCTGAATGTCTTTGTCGAGCAGCAGCCAGCCTTTGGTATCTACAGCCGAAGGCAGCACATCGATGTTGTCGATCTCCACCGTGGGCATGGGGGGCAGCCGCGTTGTATCCGTCACCTGGGCGTGCCCTGGCCGCAGGACACAAAGCGAAAGGAAGCAGATGCAAATCAGGGTGCGAAGCATAGAAGGGAAGCTTGGTGCGGGCCAGAGCCGCTTCCCGGCCAGCATCAGGACTTGGCAAACGGGGGTACTAAAGTACGGACTTTGGCCTAGCTTTGGCTGAAAATCCCCTTGCTTATGCAACTCCTTCACGCGCTGTGCCGCTTGCCGGCGCCCGCAGGCAATGAAGCCGCGTTGTCGCAGTTTGTACTCGACTACATCCGGCAAAACCAGTCCCAGTGGCGACACCAGCCCCAAATTCTGGCCGATGAGCGGTTTCAGGACTGCATTGTGCTCGTATTTGGACAGCCGCGCACGGCCGTCTTCGCCCATCTCGACAGCATAGGCTTTACCGTGCGCTACGGCCGGCAGCTGGTACGCATAGGCGGGCCCCGCGCCGAAGCCGGCTACCGCCTGGTGGGTCAGGATTCGCAAGGAGATATAGAATGTACACTAACAATAGACCCCGAAACGGGCGAGCTGGGCTATGCGTTCCACCGCGACATCGACCGCGGCACGGAGCTGACCTTCGCCTGTGACTTCCGCGAAACCGAGACCAGCGTGCAAAGCTGCTACCTCGACAACCGCCTGGGGGTGTGGAACGCGCTGCGCCTGTGCGAAACCCTGGAGCACGGCATTGTGGCGTTTAGCTGCTGGGAAGAGCACGGCGGCGGCTCGGTAGCTTACCTGGCCAAGCACATCTACGAAACATACGGCGTGCGCCAGGCCCTCATTTCCGATATCACCTGGGTGACGGAAGGCGTGCACCCCGGGCAGGGCTGCGTCATCTCCCTGCGTGATTCGCTGATTCCCCGGCGCGCTTACGTCGACCGCATCCGGAAACTGGCTGCTGAGTCCGGTGTGCCTTTTCAGCTGGAAGTGGAAGGCAGCGGCGGCTCCGACGCCAAAGAGCTGCAGCACGGGCCCTATCCCTGGGACTGGTGCTTTGTGGGCGCGCCCGAAGACCACGTGCACTCGCCGGATGAGCTGGTGGATAAGCGCGACATTGCCAGTATGCTGGCGCTGTATCAGTATTTAATGGCGCATTTGTAACCCAAGTCGAGCGGGTAGGAGGGGAGCGGAGTGGTAGATAAGTGTGGCGGTTCCGCATGCAGTTCCCTTTCGGCGCCGAACTGTGGTCACGCAGGGCTGTTGGCCATGGGCGGGTATACCATTGCAAGTATGGTAGCTTAGTGCCGCATTTTTATGCAGAAATTATAACGCCTCCGCATACCTTTGCCAACCACCACTTTCTTTTCCTTTAGCTTTTCTTCATCACACTCACTCCTTTTATGACCCAATACCTTTACGCAGTGCCCGCGCTTGGGCTATTTGCGCTTCTCTACACCTGGCTGCGCTCCGGCTGGGTGTCGCGGCAGGAAGCCGGCGACGAGCGGATGCGCACCATTGCCGGCTACATCGCCGACGGCGCCATTGCCTTCCTCAAAGCTGAGTACAAAGTGCTGGCCCTGTTCGGGCTGATTGCCGGGGCTTTCCTCTTCTACCTGGGCAGCACCAGCGCCAATTCCAGCCCCGTCATTGTTATTGCCTTCCTGATTGGCGCCGTGTTTTCGGCCCTGGCGGGCTACATCGGGATGAAAATTGCTACCAAGGCCAACGTGCGCACCGCCCACGCGGCCCGCACCAGCCTCTCGGCCGCGCTGAACGTTTCGTTCTCGGGCGGCTCCGTAATGGGCATGGGGGTAGCTGGCCTGGCCGTGCTGGGTCTGGGCTCGCTCTTTATTATATTCTATAAAATGTTTGTGCCCAGTGGCCTGGCCAACGGCGCTGAGATGGAAAAAGCGTTGGAAGTGCTAACCGGCTTCTCGCTGGGGGCCGAAAGCATTGCCCTCTTTGCTCGCGTGGGCGGTGGTATCTACACCAAAGCGGCCGACGTAGGGGCCGACCTGGTGGGTAAAGTTGAAGCTGGCATCCCCGAAGACGACCCCCGCAACCCCGCCACCATCGCCGACAACGTGGGCGACAACGTGGGCGACGTGGCCGGTATGGGCGCCGACCTGTTCGGCTCGTACGTGGCTACCATTCTGGCTACCATGGTGCTAGGCCGCGAAGTAGTGGTCAACAACGACAACTTTGGCGGTTTGTCGCCCATCTTCCTGCCCATGGCCATTGCCGGTATGGGCATCGTGGCCTCTCTTATCGGCATCCTGGTAGTGAAGGTGAAAGAGGGGGGAGATGTGCAAGCAGCCCTGAACCGGGGCAACTACCTGTCGGTAATAGTATCGGCTGTAGCCTCTTACTTCCTCATCAAGTGGATTCTACCCGAAGGCAACTTCTCGGTACGCGGCGTGCAGTTCGATGCCATGGACGTGTTCTGGGCCGTAGTAATCGGCCTGATTGTGGGCACGCTGATGAGCATCATCACCGAGTATTACACCGCCATGGGCAAGCGCCCGGTGCTGAGCATTGTGCAGCAAAGCAGCACGGGCCACGCCACTACCGTTATTGGTGGTTTGGCTGTAGGCATGGAGTCAACGGTACTGCCCATCATCGTGCTGGCCGCAGGTATCGTGCTGAGCTATGAGTTTGCGGGCCTCTACGGTGTGGCCATTGCCGCCGCCGGTATGATGGCCACTACGGCCATGCAGCTGGCCATCGACGCCTTCGGCCCCATTGCCGACAACGCCGGTGGCATCGCCGAAATGAGCGAGTTGCCCAAGGAAGTGCGCGAGCGCACCGACATCCTCGATGCCGTGGGTAACACCACCGCGGCTACGGGCAAAGGCTTCGCCATTGCCTCGGCTGCCCTGACTTCGCTGGCGCTGTTTGCCGCCTTCATGGGCACGGCCAAAATCACGTCCATCGACATCAGCAAAGCGCCGGTGCTGGCGGGCGTGTTCATCGGCGCCATGATTCCCTTCATCTTCTCTTCGCTGGCCATTGCCGCCGTGGGCCGGGCCGCCATGTCCATGGTCCAGGAAGTGCGCCGCCAGTTCCGCGAGATTCCCGGCATCATGGAAGGCACCGGCCGCCCCGAGTACGAGAAGTGCGTAGCCATCAGCACCCAGGCCGCTATCCGCGAGATGATTATGCCCGGCGCCATCGCGCTGCTGACGCCCATTATTATCGGCTTCGGCTGCCGCGGCATGTTCTCCACGGCCTCGTCGGCCGAGGTGTTGGGCGGCCTGCTGGCGGGCGTGACGGTGAGCGGTGTGCTCATGGCCATGTTCCAAAGCAACGCCGGTGGCGCCTGGGACAACGCCAAGAAGTCGTTTGAAAAAGGCGTAATGGTGAACGGCAAAATGGAGTACAAAGGCTCCGATGCCCACAAGGCTTCCGTAACCGGCGACACCGTAGGTGACCCGTTCAAGGATACCTCGGGCCCGAGCATGAACATCCTCATCAAGCTGATGAGCATCGTGTCGCTGGTTATTGCCCCCCACATTGCCGAGCGCGGCGAGCGGGGCATGGCTCCCGTGCAGCCTGAGAAAGTGCGGACCGAAATTGCCGCTCAGCCTAAAGTGCGCTACGCCGAGACGCTGGCGCCGGCCGCGGCCAGGTTCATCTTTACGACGTTGCGCAAATAGTCTGGACCACGGATTTTTCGGATTACGCGGATTTTGTACACGATTTCCTCTTCCGATTTAAAAGAAAAGGCTACCTGAAGGGTGGCCTTTTCTTTTGCCAGGCTTCACGTTCGCGCCGTTCACAAAATCCGTGTAATCCGATTAATCCGAAAAATCCGCGGTCCAGACAAAGTCCGCAAGAATCCGTGGTTCAGACAAAGTCCGTGGCGCAGGCAGTACCTTTGCGGCTCAATTCGCTTTCATACCCCATGGGCTCGTCCCTTATTTCGCTTCATAACAAGGACTTTCGACCCTACCTGTCAGCTGAAGAGCTGGCTGTGGCCGTCGACAAGCTGGCGGCCCGCCTCAATGCCGACTATGCCGACCGGGCGCCGCTGTTTGTGGTGGTACTGACTGGGGCCTTCATGTTTGCGGCCGACTTGTTCAAGCGCATTACGGGGCCCTGCGAAATCGTCTTCATTCGCGTCTCTTCTTATGAAGGTGAGGCCAGCAGCGGCCAAGTGCAGGAAGTGCTGGGCCTGCGTGAAGACGTGCAGGGCCGCGACCTCATCATTGTTGAAGACATCGTGGACACGGGTACAACCATGCACTACTTGCTGCCCAAGCTACGGGCCCAAGGGCCGGCTTCGGTCGAAATAGCCACTTTGTTCTTTAAGCCGGCCAGCCTTCGCCACGAATTGCCGCTGAATTACGTAGCAATGGAAATTCCCAACGACTTCGTGGTTGGCTACGGTCTAGACTACGACGGCCTGGGCCGCAACCTGCCCGATGTGTACGTAGCGGTGTAGCCGGCCTTTGTTACCGATTCATTAACTTGCCCAAACCCATTTCCCCTTCCTCTCGCGCAAACTCCTGTTTTTCATGTTGAACATCGTGCTGTTCGGCCCGCCCGGTGCCGGAAAAGGAACCCAAAGCCAGAAGCTTATTGCCCGTTATAATCTCGTTCACCTGAGCACGGGCGACCTGCTGCGCGCTCAGATTGCCCAGGGCACCGACCTTGGCCTGCGCGCCAAGAAGCTGATGGACGAAGGCCTGCTGGTGCCTGACGAAGTGGTAATCGGTATGATTGACAGCGCCCTGCAGGCCAACAAAACCGCCGGGGGCTTCATCTTCGACGGCTTCCCGCGCACCGTGCCCCAGGCACAGAGCCTCGACGAGCTGCTGGGCAAATATGACCACGGCATCAGCTGCATGATTGCACTGGAGGTGGCCGAGGAGGAGCTGGTGAAGCGCCTGCTGGAGCGCGGCAAGACCAGCGGTCGACCCGACGACCAGGACGAAAGCAAAATCCGCCGCCGCGTGACGGTGTACAACACCGAAACCGCCCAGGTAGCCGGCTACTACGCCGCTCAAAACAAGTTTCACGCCCTCAACGGGGTGGGCTCCATCGACGGCATCTTCGCCCAGATTTGCGAGCTGGTGGACAAGCACAAGCCTGCCGCTGTAACAACACCTGCTTCCGCTACCAGCGAAGTAAAAGCCTGATTTAGTTAAAAGTTGAGAGTTAAAAGTTAAAAGCTGCGGACACCGGTACCGGACTTTTCCGGACGGAGTCCGCAGCTTCTGCTTTGCAGCCCTACCCGCTAACTCTCACGTATTTTAACTTTTAACTTATAATTTTTAACTGCCTCATGGCCAGTAATAACTTCATCGACTACGTCAAGCTCATCTGCCGCTCGGGCAAAGGTGGGGCTGGCTCCCGCCATTACTTCCGGGCCAAGGGCCTGCCCAACGGCGGCCCCGACGGCGGCGACGGCGGCCGCGGGGGTCACATCATCCTCGAAGGCAACTCCCAGCTCTGGACCCTGCTGCACCTGCAATACCAGAAGCACGTGTTTGCCAAGGATGGCGAAGGCGGCGGCGAGAACCTGCGCACCGGTGCCCAGGGCGACGACGTAGTGCTGCAAGTGCCGCTGGGTACCGTGGCCCGCGACGCCGAAACCGGCGAGAAGATGCTGGAGATAACCGAGCACGGCCAGCGCCTGGTGCTGCTACCCGGCGGCCGCGGCGGCCTGGGCAACGACCATTTCAAGTCGTCCACCAACCAGGCCCCCGAATACGCCCAGCCCGGTGAGCCCGGCATCGAGGCCGCCGTGATTCTGGAGCTGAAGCTGCTGGCCGACGTGGGCCTGGTGGGCTTCCCCAACGCCGGCAAGAGCACCCTGTTGTCGGTGGTATCGGCGGCCAGGCCCAAGATTGCCGACTACGCCTTCACCACCCTCACGCCCAACCTGGGCGTGGTGCCTTACCGCGACTACAAGTCCTTCGTGATGGCCGACATTCCCGGCATCATCGAGGGCGCGGCGGAAGGGAAGGGGCTGGGCACGCGCTTCCTTCGCCACATCGAGCGCAACTCCACGTTGCTGTTTATGATAAGCTGCGACAGCCCCGACATCGCAGCCGAGTACGAGATTCTGCTGGGCGAGCTGCGCGAGTTCAACCCCGAGCTGCTGGAAAAGAAGCGCCTGCTGGCCATCACCAAAACCGACATGATAGACGAGGAGCTGGAAGCCGAGATGCGCGAAACCCTGCCCCAGGACATTCCCTCCATCTTCATTTCCAGCCTCACCAATAAGAACATCCTCCAGCTGAAGGACATGATTTGGAAGGCGCTGGAGGAAAACCGCCGCGATGCGCCCAAGCCTATGCGGCAGGGGTGGGACGAGGACGACTTGTAGCAAATTCTATACGAAGAGCTTATGGTGCGAAGTGGAAAGCTTTGCGACCTTGCTCCTTCGACCAAGAGTCTACCCTTTTTTGCGCGTAACGGGCAATATGTGCGTTGGAGTTAGTTGAAAGCAGTTGAAGTTTTTGGTAGGCATTTTCATTACCGATATCAGCCAAAGCCCATGTGCATTTGCGCGCTAACGCCGAAGAGTCATCATAGCCGAGGTAATCATACATACTCAAGGCAGTCTTAAAGAGAGCGTCAACAGCGCGTGAGTCCTCCTTAATACCTTGTAATGTGCTGACTATTTCTTCGTGCCAGTAATGGTCGTTCCTTTGAAGAAGAGTGATTAGTAAAGGCACTGCTGACTTGTCAAGAGTGTTTCTGAATGAGCGAATAAGCCCGAAGGCTCCTGCCGCCTCTTGAGAATTCTCGGAAGCAACCGCACTCTGCAAAAGCATAAGGATTAAGTTGGGGGTATCAAGTGGGACTGTGCCTAAAGCAGCCGTTATTTCTTCTGGCAGTATATCGCCATCAATAAAATCTATGATGAGATGCCGCTGGGTTTCGGTTAAGAGTTTCATTGCTGCTGCTTTTCTGTAAAAGTATTAGGTCTAATGCCAAGCTGTCAGCATTGCTGCCTTTGGCAGCATCCTTGTCACCGCTCCCTGGCCTAAAGGCTAAAACCCGTGAAAAACCCTTTCCGACGAATATTTCCTAAAATGGCTGACGATAACAACCTGCCCCAGGACGACAATTTGACTCCCGATAACGCCCACGTAGCTGGCGAAATGGCCGACGCGGACGGAGAAAACACCGACCCCCAGGCCACGGCCGACGCCACGGCGTCGCATACTGCCCAGCCCCAGGGCTCGCGCGCCGAAGCCGAGCTGGCCGACCTAAAAGACAAGTACCTGCGCCTGGCCGCCGAGTTTGAGAACTACAAGCGCCGCACCACCAAGGAGCGCATGGACCTGTATAAAACCGCTAATCAGGAGCTGATGACGGCGCTGCTGCCGGTGCTCGATGACTTCGACCGGGCTCGCAATGCCACCCGCGACACTGAGGATGCCAACGCCGTGCGCGAAAGCATTGAGATTATTCACGGTAAGCTGAACAAAACCCTGCAGCAAAAGGGTTTGACGGCTATGGAGGTGAAGGGCGGCGACTTCGACGCCGAACTGCACGAGGCCATTACCCAGATTCCGGCACCCAGCGAGGACCTGAAAGGGAAAATCGTGGACGAGGTAGAAAAAGGCTATTACTTAGGTGACAAGGTGATTCGCCACGCTAAAGTGGTGCTAGGACAGTAAATTTGAGGTTTAGAATTTCGAAAAAATAAAAGAACATTATGCTGAGCATGTGGCGCATCAAGCCAGGGACGAAGCATCTCTACCACGAGAGTAAATCCAATCAATAGGATTACTGCCGCGGGCGAGATGCTTCGACTCCGCTTCGCTCGCTCAGCATGACGTTCAAATGACACCATTACGATGGCAACCAAGCGCGATTATTACGAGATATTAGGCATCGCCAAGAACGCGGGCTCCGACGAAATCAAGTCGGCCTACCGCAAGATGGCCATCAAGTACCACCCCGATAAGAACCCGGACGACCCCACGGCCGAGGACAAGTTTAAGGAGGCGGCCGAAGCCTACGAGGTGCTGAGCGATGCCGACAAGCGCGCCCGCTACGACCGGTTTGGCCACCAGGGCGTGGGCGGTGGTGGCGGCCAGCCTAACATGGAGGACATCTTCTCCCAGTTCGGCGACATCTTCGGCGGCGGAGGCGGCTTCGAAAGCTTCTTCGGCGGCGGGCGCCAGGGCGGCCGCCGCCAGCGCAAGGGCTCCAACTTGCGCATCAAGCTCAAGCTCGACCTGGAGGAAATTGCCAACGGCGTGGAGAAGAAAATTAAGGTGAAGCGCTACGTGGCCTGCCAGCCCTGCAGCGGCACCGGCGCCAAAAACGGCACTGAGCTCAAAACCTGCGCCACCTGCAACGGCAATGGCCAGGTGAAGCGCGTAGTAAACACCATGCTCGGCCAGATGGTGAGCAGCAGTACCTGCCCCACCTGCAATGGTGAAGGGAAGACCGTAACCGCCACCTGCGATGTGTGCAAGGGCGAGGGCCGGCAGCTGCACGAGGAGGTTATTCCCATCAACATCCCCGCCGGCGTGGCCAACGACATGCAGCTGAGCATGGGCGGCAAGGGCAACTACCCTGAGCGCGGCGGCGTGCCCGGCGACCTGCTCATTCAGATTGAGGAAGAGCCGCACGAGTTCCTGAAGCGCGACGGCAACAACATCATGTTCGAGCAGTACATCTCCTTCGTGGATGCCGCCCTGGGCGCTAACCTGGAAGTGCCCACCATCGAAGGCAAGGTAAAAATCAAGGTAGAGCCCGGCACCCAGCCCGGCAAAATCCTGCGCCTGCGCGGCAAGGGCATCAAGGACATCAACGGCTATGGCCGCGGCGACCAGCTGATTCACCTCAACGTGTGGACGCCCAAGAACGTGAGCAGCCAGGAGCGCGAACTGCTGGAAAAGCTGCGCGACTCCGACAATTTCACGCCGCACCCCGGCAAAAACGAGAAGGGCTTCTTCGAGAAAGTGAAGGAGTACTTCGCGTAAGGCTGGAGCTTTAAATAAGTTAGGAAAGGCCCATCTGGAATTCCAGGTGGGCCTTTTTTATTGGAGGTATTTCTCAAGAACGTCATGCAGAGCGCAGCGAAGCATCTCGCGTGCGGCAGTAAACTATTCATTGAACGATTAGAATTACTCTCGTGAGCAAGATGCTTCACTGCGTTCAGCATGACGTTCCTTTTGAATCGCATAGTGTGCCATTCAGGGTTGGCAAAAAATAAATTGCCTTTTACCTGTAATGTCTAGCCGGCTGCGGCGATAAAGAAGTTGTTAGTATTGCCGCCGCATGGACGTTGCTGCTCCGCCGCCCGATTTTGTGACCATGCTGCACCAGCAGCAGGGACTGCTGCGCCGTGTGTGCCGGCTGTACTGCCACGATGCCGACGACCGGCAGGACCTGTTTCAGGAGATGGTGCTGCAGCTGTGGCGGGCCTACCCGCGCTATGTGCCCCAGCCGGGCGCCAAGCTCAGCACCTGGCTCTACCGCATTGCCCTGAACGTGGCCATCAGCAACCTGCGGCAGCGCAGCCGGCGCCCGGCCGCCAACGAACTGGATGCCGAAGCCCTGGCGGTGGCCCAGGCCGCTGACACCGGGCCCGACGCCGAGGACCGCGCGGCGCTTTATCAGGCCATAGCCCGGCTCTCGGACGTCGACAAAGCCTTTGTGCTGCTGTACCTCGAAGACCGGTCGTACGAGGAAATGGCCGACATCCTGGGTATCACCCAGAATAACGTGCGGGTGAAAATGCACCGCATCCAGGAAAAGCTTCGCCAACTATTCGCCCGCTGCTAATTGCTCCCTGATTATGGAACTTGATGACTTGCGCCGGCAGTGGCAGCAGCCCGAAGCCGCCCCGCCACCCCTGACTCCGGACCAACTCACGGCCCTGCTGTCGCAGCGCTCGAACGGGCTGGTAGATAAGATGCGCCGCAATGCCCGCTACGAAGTATTGTTTACGGCGGTAGTGGCTATGGCCATGCCGATTTTACTGCCCTTCGCGCATAATTTCCTGCAGCGGGCGCAGGCCATGAGCCTATTGCTATTGGCACTGCTAATGCTGGGCTACTACTACCGCAAGCTGGCCCTGCTACACCGCATGGCCGAGCCCGCCGGTCACGTGCGGGGCAGTCTTCAGCAGCTCGGCGCGGGCTTGCGTGGCCTGCTGCAATTCAACTACCGTCTCACCCTGGCCATGGTGCCAGCTTCGCTGCTGCTGATTTATGGCGTCACGGTAGGAGGGGAGCTGCTGCGGCCCGGCGGTGCGCGCCTCAAGCTGCTGCTGATTCTGGGGTTGGCGCTGCTAGCCACCGGTCTGCTGCTGCACTGGGCCGCAGCGAAAGCAACCCGCTGGTATTTGCAACGCCTGTACGGGCAGCACCTCGACCGCCTGGAAGGGCTGCTGCGCGAATTGGATGAAGCCGGGGAATAAATGTATTCCCGCTGTCTGGTTTTCACCTACTTTTATCCCGCCATTCTTCAGCATTACACTTGCCTAACTCCTTAACTGCTGTGTCAACCTCTTCACCAACTGCCATCCTCGAAGCCATCGACGTGCGCAAGGCCTATGCCCAGCACGTGGCCCTGAGCGGGGTGAGCCTCGCCATTCCCGAGCAAAGCATCTTCGGTCTGCTTGGGCCCAATGGGGCGGGTAAAACCTCGCTTATCCGCATCATCACCCAGATTACCGGAGCCGACGAGGGCGAAATCCGCTTCCGGGGCCAGCGGCTCAACCCCAGCCACATTGCCGAAATCGGCTACCTGCCCGAGGAACGCGGGCTGTACAAAAAGATGAAGGTGGGCGAGCAGCTGCTCTACCTGGCCCAGCTGCGAGGCCTGAGCCGGGCCGATGCCACCCAGCGCATTAAGCAGTGGCTGGAGCGCTTCGACATCAAGGCCTGGGCCAGCAAGAATGTGGAAGACCTCAGCAAAGGCATGCAGCAGAAGGTGCAGTTCATTGCCACGGTGCTGCACGAGCCCAAGCTCATTATCCTCGACGAGCCGTTCTCAGGCTTCGACCCCATCAACGCCAACCTGTTGAAGGACGAAATTCTGCGCCTGCGGCAGGAAGGGGCTACCATCATTTTCTCGACGCACCGCATGGAATCGGTGGAGGAGATGTGCGACAGCATTGCCCTCATCAACCGCTCGCGCAAGGTGCTGGACGGCCCGGTGCGGCTGATTCGCGACCAGTTCAAAACCAATACCTATGAGGTGGAAGGGCAAGGCAAGCTCATCCTGATTCACCCCGACTTTGAGGTGGTGGAGCAGAAGGAACGCGAAAACGGCCATTTCTACGCCCGGGTGCAGCTGCACGCCGGCACCCGCCCCAACGACCTGCTGCGCTTCCTTATCGACAAAGTGGAGGTGCAGGCCTTCCGGGAGCAAATTCCCAGCATCAACGAAATTTTCATCCGGCGCGTGCGCGAAACCATGCCTGAAACCCTCGCCGACCTCCAAACCGCCAACGCGCTTCTTTAATCCAACGACATGGCTTCTAAATTCTTCCTCGTTGCCCAGCGCGAATACCTGACCCGCGTCCGCAAAAAGGCTTTTATCATCCTCACCCTGGCCGTGCCGCTGCTTATGGGCGCCTTCGGCTACTTCATGGTGAAAATCGCGCAGTCGGACAGCGACACCACCGACGTCATTGAGGTGCGCGACGACAGCGGCGCCAACCTGGCGGCCCGGCTGGTGTCGACGGAACAGCTGCGCTTCGTGCCCGTGGGCGGCACCCTGGCCGAAGCCAAGAAAGGCTTTCAGAAAGCCAAGCACGACGGCCTGCTGTACCTGCCTGCCGGCCTGAACGTGGAAAAGCCCAGCGGCATTCAGTTTTTCGGCAAGGGCAACATCAGCCTGAAAAAGGAAAGCGCCGTGAAAGAAGCCCTGAACAAGGCATTTGCCCAGCTGAAGATGCAGAAGTCCGGCCTTTCGCAGGAGCAGCTGGACTTGCTGCAGGCCAAGGTGCAGCTGCAAACCGTGAGCCTGGATGAGAGCGGTAAGGAAGAAGACAGCAACGCCCTGGCCACCTCGGGCATTGCCTATGCCCTGGCGTTCCTGATTTACATCTTCATTTTCCTTTACGGTGTGCAAATCATGCGCGGGGTGGGAGAGGAGAAGTCGAGCCGCATCATGGAGGTGATGCTGTCGTCGGTGAAGCCCTTCGACCTGATGATGGGCAAAATCGTGGGCATTGCAGCTGTGGGCCTGACGCAATTCCTGCTCTGGGGCATCCTCTCGTTTGGAGCGGGCTCGGTTATCGCCAATCTGGCAGGGGAGGGCTCGGAAAAGCCCCGCACGGAGATGGTGGCGCGGTCAGAAAGCAGTGCCGCGGCCGGAGCCGGAAGTAGCACCGCCGCAGTGTCGGGTGAGCGCATAGCCGGGCCCAACGCGGCTACGGCCGTGGAGGGCCGCATGAAAATTTTTGAAGTCCTTGGCAACTTGCCTATTGGCACCATCCTGTTTGGGTTCATCATCTACTTCCTGGGCGGCTACCTGCTGTACGGGGCGCTGTTCGGGGCCATTGGCGCGGCCGTCGACGACCAGACCGACACCCAGCAGTTCATGTTCCCGATAACGGCGCCATTGATTTTAAGCTACGTCATGGGCATGTCGGTTATCCTGCGCAACCCCGACGGGCCGGTGGCTTTCTGGATGTCGATGATACCCTTCACCTCGCCCATTGCCATGGTTATCCGGCTGCCGTTTGGGGTGCCGCTGTGGCAGCTGGGCTTGTCGGTGGTGCTGCTCATCCTGGGTTTTGTGGGCACGGTGTGGGTGGCGGCCCGCATCTACCGCGTGGGCATTCTCATGTACGGCAAGAAAGTGACTTACAAAGAGCTGGGCAAGTGGATGTTTTACAAAGGCTAAGCCGGTATTTTTACAGAATGAAATCACTCCACCGGCCCGTTTGGGCCCTGCTGCTGCTCTTGCTGCCCCTGCTGGCTCTCAAATGCGAGAAAGACGACATCGTGAAGGCCAACGAGTTTGAGGTGAGCGTGCGCGTGACTGGCGAGCACCTCGACGGGCTGGGCGCCGGCATTCAAGTCGACTCCCGCCTCAATGTGCTCAACCCCTCGGCCGGGCCTTCGTTGTCGTACAGCTACAGTTCGGGCATCAGCCAGACCTACGCCCTGGGCACCTTCGGCATTCAGGACGAGGTGACGCTCAACGCCATGTTTCGCAACGTGACCTGCAGCAGCAGCCTGCAGCCGGCCAACGACAGCAAGCTGAAGGTTGAGCTACTCGTGAACAACCTTGTCGTCAGCGTCATCGAGCTTACGCCGACTTCCCGGGGCAGCAGCTTTTCCTGCAGCCCTTATTGGCTGATGACCACCGTGGGCAAGGGCGACGATTGGGATTAAAGACGTTGTTGAGTAGGGGCGGGGCTTGCTCCCGCCCGGTTGTTGAACGATGTTGTTCTGGCAACCGGGCGGGGGCAAGCCCCGCCCCTACATCGTTTATTCAACCGTATTTTGTGCTTATGCACGTTCGCCGTCTTTTCCTTCTTGCCCTTCTGCCGCTGCTGGCTTTCACCCTGGCCGACCGGCCGGCTTACCGGCTGTTTACCGGCGCCGGGCAGGTGGCCGACTACGACCAGATGCTGGCCGAGCTGGCCCAGGCCGACGTGGTGCTCTTCGGCGAGCAGCACAACGACGCCCTGGCCCACTGGCTGGAGCTGCAGGTGGCCAAGGACCTGCAGCGCCTGAAAAAGCCCGGCCAGCTGGTGCTGGGCCTGGAGATGTTTGAGCGCGACGTGCAGCCCCTACTGGCGCAGTACGCCGCCGGCACCCTACCCGACTCGGCCTTTGAGCGGCAAGCCCGGCCCTGGCCTAACTACGCCACCGACTACCGCCCGCTGCTGCAATGGGCCCGCGCCAACGGGCTGCCCATTATCGGCACCAACGCGCCGCGGCCTTATGCGCGCGCCGTGGCCAAAGGCGGCCTGGCTGCTCTCGATGCCCTGCCCGCAGCCGAAAAGGCCTGGCTCGTGCCGCTGCCCCTGAAGGTGGATTATACCCTGCCCGGCTACCAGAAAATGGCCGCCATGTTTGGCAACAGCCAGGCCCACGGCAGCGGCGCCGAGAAGATTATCCAGGCCCAGGCGTTGAAGGATGCCACCATGGCCTACTACATCTGGGGCAGCGTGGGCCCCGGCCACACCCTGCTCCACCTCAACGGCTCCTTTCACTCCGACAATCATGACGGCATCGTGGCCTACCTGCGGCAGTACGCGCCCTCGTTGCGCGTGCGTACCCTGAGCACAGTGGCCCAGGCCCAGCTGCAAACTCTGGAAAAGGAGAACGCCAAGGTGGCCGACTTTGTGGTGGTGCTGCCTGAGGACATGACCAAGACGTATTAACTCTACCACTGGCGAGAGCTGCTTCGTTTCGGGGGCGCTGCGCCTACCTTCGGGTACCCTGCGGCCACTTTTCGGTTCTTTACTATGCTTTCCACCCAGAATTACCACGCCCTGCCCGACGCTGCGGCCCTCAAGCGCCTGGCCAAGGCCCTGGCCGTGCTCGACGCCATCAACTCGCCGGAGTTTGACTACCGCTATTATTCCTACAACGCGGAGTGGGGCGAAGGCGAAGAACTGCTGGAAATGAGCGACGGCGAGGGCGACCAGATGCTTATCCTGTTCCGGGAGGAAGGCTGCGTCATCAACGGCTACCTCGACGGAGTGGAGCAGCCCGACAAAAGTCAGGTGACCCGGGGCCTGCCCGCCGTGTTCGACGATTTCATCTTTGGGGAGCCGGTCAACTCCATTGGCACCACCTTTTGCCTGTGGTATATAAATGGCCAGGGCTGGCAAGCTGGGGTACTGCCCGACGAGGACGACAGCTCCGAAGAGCTGCTGTTCATGCTCGACGGCAACCCCGAAACCTATGCCGACTGGGCCGACGAGTACTACGGCGACGAAACCGAGCGCAGCCCTCTCGACGTGGACGCCGTAGCCCAGGTGTACCACGGCGAGCCCCTGACCAAAGCCACCGTGCTACAACTGGTGGATGAGTTCGACGACTGGGCCCAGCTCGAAACCGACCTGCAGGCCATTGGCTACCCCTACAATTTCAGCTAACCCTCTTATGCTACTCCGTGAAGCCCAGGTGGCCGACATCGAGGCCATGTCCGTGGTGCGGCTGGCCGTGAAGGAAAACGTGCTGTCCAACCCCGCACTGGTAACTTACGACGACTACGTCGAGTACCTGACCCGCCGCGGCCGGGGCTGGGTGGCCGAAGTAGCCGGCCGTATTGCCGGCTTCGCCATCGTCGACCTGCAGGACCACAACGTATGGGCCTTGTTTGTGCACCCCGACTTTGAAGGGCAGGGCCTGGGCCGCGCCCTGCACGACACCATGCTCGCCTGGTACTTCCGCCAAACCCAGGAGCCGCTGTGGCTGGGCACCGCGCCCGGCACCCGCGCCGAGGGTTTCTACCGCAAAGCCGGCTGGCGCGACGTGGGCATGTACGGCAAGGAGGTGAAGTTTGAGATGGCGCACCAAGACTGGAGGAAATGAAGCAGAAAATTGCTCAGGCCGCAATATGGGCTTGTATAATTTTAAATAGCTATGGCTTAGTAGCACTGGTGGTTTTCAATTCTTGGATGATGCTGGCTTACCTGGCTCTTGCGCTTTTAGGTATTCCCTTGTTCATTGTTATGCGTCTATTGTCTCCAGCTGGGGTTTGGACAAAAACAGCGGCGGAGCGCACTCCATTTGAGCAGCAGTTTATAAGGATTTACGATGTGAATATGGTGCTTGTGTTTTTTGTATTGGTTGGATTTATAGTTATGTTCTATTTTGGAAGACATCCGTGGAAGTAACCCGCTACTTAAACTGCTTGCACCGGTGTCAAACAGGCATATCAGTGGTAGGCGGAACCACCAGCTGATGGTACTTATTTGGCGACGTTTCGGGTAGCAGAAATATTGGTGGTGTCGTAGTAAGCAGTACTGAGCGTGTCCACAGCAAGTGAATGTAGCAGGCTGGATTATTGAAAACCTGTCGTCCGTAACTTGCAGCCCCAAATTCGACCAATACTAACTTAGCCGCGAATACATGCAGGATATCAGCACCGAGAAACAAGCGCTATTTCAACAAGTTGCCGCCCGGCTCCAGGAGCAGGGCTTCGGGATAGAAAAGCAGGACCAGACCCGCCCCTGGGGTGGCTTCTTCGTGATTCAGGAAGACCAGGCCCAGCAGTTTGCCGATACTTACTTCGACGGCCTGTCCGTCGACCAACTGCGCATTTCGGGCAAGCTCAGCCCCAAGGTATTGCTGGTAGCGCCCGGGCAGCGCCTGAGCTGGCAGTACCACCACCGTCGGGCCGAAATCTGGCAGGTGGTGCAAGGGCCTGTGGGCGTAGCCACCAGCCCTACCGACGAGCAGGGCGAAGTGAAAACCTACCAGGTAGGCGAGCGGATTGTGCTGCAGCAGGGCGAGCGGCACCGCCTCGTGGGCCTGAGCAACTGGGGCGTGCTGGCCGAAATCTGGCAGCACACCGACGCCAACCACCCTTCCGACGAGGAAGACATCGTGCGCGTGCAGGACGACTTCGGCCGTTAAGCCGGCTTCTTACTCTCCCGGTCGGTAGCTGCGCTCGGCGTGGGCCTGCACGTCCTCCGGGTAAAAGCGCACCTCCTTGAACTGCCCGTTGCAGTACAGACTGGCCTGGTCGGTGAAATGGGCCGTGCCGGGGCGGCTGCTTTGCCCGCCCGTCACCACCGAGCGGGCTTTAATGCGCGGGCCAAATTCTACCACGGCCACGAAGCTGTTGCCGACGGTGCCGTAGCGCTTTTTTGTGCCGGGGTAGGAGCGGGCGCCGTATGCGGCCAGGGAGCCCCAGGCCGAGGAAGTGAAGGCCACCGGCAGGCTGGGCTGCTGGTCGTCGTACGTTTCCTGAATCTTTCCGGTGAGGCGCTGGAAGCGGTTGACCTCGCCCCAAGGCGTGCGCCAGGTGCCAAAGTCGCGGGTTAAATCGTTGAGCGTTTCGCTTAGGGCGGCCACCTTTTCCTGGGGCGTGGTGCTGCGCAGCACAAACTGCACGAAGCGGAGGTAGTCGGGCGCCGGCTGGTTGGCGGGCAGGCGGGGGCGGCCCAGGGCCTGCAGCTTCTCGGCCCAGTAAATGGCCACTGTTTGCGCCACGGAAGTTTGACTGTAGTTGTGGTTCCAAGTGCGCAGCTGCTTTATGGCCGAGTCGAGGGCGGTGGGTTGGATGGCGGCTTTGCGTTCGGCGGCGACTTGTTCGTAGGCTGCCAGCAGAGGTGGCAGCAGGTCATCGAAGGCTGTGAGGTGCGGGTCGTTGGCGGCAGCAATGAGTGTGTCGAGGGTAAAAACTCCCTTGTGACTCAGCACCCGGACGGCGTTCAGGCCGCGGTAGTTTTCGGCGTCGGGTGCCATATAAGCGGGGAAGCGGGCTTTGTCGGGGCTGCTGGGGCCGGCGGCGGTGAAGGGCGTGGAATTGCAGTTCTGAATGAAGCCGCTGGCGGGGGTGCGCAGCTGCACCAGCTCATCCTCGCGGTGCAGGCCCTGCCATTCGGTGCGCGGGTCAGCGCCATCCACCGGCTGGCTCCAGTCGAAGGACGGGTCGCGGCGGGGCATAAAGTTGCCGTGCCAGTAGGCAATAGTGCCTTGATTATCCGCAAATACAGTGTTGTTGGATGCATTGCCGTAGAGCTTCTGTGCTTCTCGGAACTCGGCGTAGCCTTTGGCCTTGGTGCGCAGGTACGACTGCGAAAGCGCGGCCAGCGGCGCATTCATCATGCGCACGGCCAGCCAGTGGTTGTCGTCCTGCTGGCCCACAATGGGGCCATGGTGGCTGCGGTAGATGGTGAATTCCTTGCGCAGTAATTTTTCTCCGTCACGGTAAGGGAGCAATACTTTTTCCAGCAGCAGCGGGCGCAGCTTCTTGCCGTAGCGGTAGTAAAGCTTGTGGTCTTTCTCTACTATGGTTTCCCGGTACTCGTCCATCGAATCGGCATTGCTGGAAGTGTGCATCCAGCCGCAGTACTGGTTGAAGCCCTGATAAATGAAAAACTGGCCCCAGGTGACGGCGCCGTAGGCGTTGAGCCCGGCTTCGCTTACCATGTGCACTTCCGAGCGGAAGTAGAAGGAGGTGTGCGGATTGATGAGCAGTAAGGCATGGCCGCTGGCGCTGCGGGCCGGCGCAATGGCAAAGCCGTTCGAGCCCACTGGCTCCCGCTCGTACTGGCCAGGGTCAGGCGACTGCCACGACGAGGACCTTTTCTTGGCATAAAAAGCCTTGATGCGCTCCAGCGGTACCACGCTGATGTTGCCGCCAATGCTGCCTTCGCTGAACATGAGCGGCATCCAGGGCTGGAAGCGTCTCAGCAGCCGTGGCTTCACGGTGGGGTGGGTGTGGAGATAGTAGTTGGTGCCGGCTGCAAAGGCGTCGAGCAGGTCTTTCAGCCAACGCGGGCTTTGGCGGTATGCCGCCTTGGCCTGCGTAGAGTCCATGAACATGCGGGCCCGTAGGTCATGGTACAAGGCCGCTTCGCCCTCCACCTCGGCCAGCCGGCCAATGGCGTCGAGGTAGTTCATCTCCACCCGGTCGAAGTCGTCCTCGCACTGGCTGTAGAGCAGGCCAAACACCGCGTCGGCGTCGGTCTTGCCGTAGACGTGGGGCACGCCCCAGGTGTCGCGCACGATGCGTACCTGCCGCGCCTGCTGCTCCCAGCGGGCTACTTCCGCTGGGGGGAAGGCGTGGCCCGGCTTGCTGCCCAGCGAAAACAGAAGCAGGAATAGAAGAAGCTGTCGCATGAAGCCGGCGGGGTAGTAAAGCTGGAATTAAAGCAAAAAGCCCTAACGAGACGTCAGGGCTTTTGTTAAAAAGGAAATCAGCGCAATCAATAAAATCAGCGCGAATCAGCGATTATGCGGAGAACGACGAGCCGCAGCCGCAGGTGCTCTTGGCCTGGGGGTTGTTGAAGACGAAGCCGCGGGCGTTGAGGCCGTCCTGGAAGTCGACTTCCATGCCCAGCACGTACATGGCGTGCTTTTTATCCATGATGAGCAGCAGGCCGTCGAGGTCGTAGGTTTCGTCCTGGTCCTTGGCCTTGTCGAAGCCGAGCAGGTAGCTCATGCCCGAGCAGCCGCCGCCCTGCACGCCGATGCGCAGGCCGTAATCGGCCGGCACATTCTTCTCCTGAATGATATTCTTCACCTCAACCACGGCGCGGGGGGTGAGGCTGATAGGGGCGATTTTGGTGGCCGTTGCCATAATGTGAATCGGTTAGAAATAAGGTGGAGGGCAAAGATACGGCAGCCGACCCGGAGCGGGTGCGTCGCATCAGGGGGTAAACAGCAGTTGGGGCCCGGCGGTTCACGGCGTAAGTTTGCAGGCGCACCATTTTGCTGGAAAGGCCGTTGGTGCCCAATCCACCCATTTACTCACGATTTTTCAGCCCCCACCCAGGCTAACCATGGATACTACCGCCTATATTTTCGACCTGCTCAAAATCATCCTGCCCGCCCTCATTGTAGCCGGTGCCATTTTCTTTCTCATTCAGCAATACCTGGAAAAAGAGCAGCAGCGCCGCGTGATTGAGCTGCGCCTGGAAAACAGCAAGGCCACGCTGCCCATCCGCCTGCAGGCCTACGAGCGGATTGTGCTGTTCCTGGAGCGCATCTCGCCCAACAACATCCTCGTGCGCCTGAGCAGCGCCGGGCAAACCGCCGCCGACTACCACCGCCAGCTGCAGCACGAAATCCGGGCTGAGTACGAGCACAATCTGTCGCAGCAGCTCTACGTGTCGGCCGAAGCCTGGAACCTAGTGAAAGAAGCCAAGGAAAATGTGCTGACTATGGTAAACCGCGCCTACCACGGTCTGCAAACCCCCACCCAGCTGCGCGGCACCGAGCTGGCCAAGCGCATCCTCGAAGGCATGATGACCGACGCCGCCGACCCCACCGACAACGCCCTGACCATTGTGAAGCGTGAGGCGGCTGGGTTGTTTTAACCGCCTGTCATCGTAGCCTGTCATTGCGAGCGTAGCGAAGCAATCCGTCCTCTAGCATTCAGGCACCAGGTAAGCCCAGACATGAAAAGCCCCAATGCCGGTTCTGGCGTTGGGGCTTTTCACATTATCTGGTTGGTCGCTCAGAGAGGAAGGATTGCCGCATTCCGCTGCGCTCCACTCGCAATGACATGGTTTTATGCCACCACGCTTTGCGTAGCCTCAATGGCATTGCGGTAGCAGTCCTCGTACATGGGCACGATGCGGCCGACTTCAAACTCCTCGGCGCGGGCGCGGGCCGCTTCCTTGAAGCGGGGCAGGTTGTCGTCCTGCAGGATGAGCAGGGCATTTTTCACCATGTCGGCCACGTCGCCGATTTCGCTTACGGTGCCGGTTACGCCGTGCACATTCAGTTCGGGAATGCCGCCGGCGTTGGTGCTCACCACCGGTACTTCGCAGGCCATGGCTTCGAGGGCCGCCAGGCCGAAGCTTTCATTTTCGGAGGGCATCAGGAATAAGTCGCTCACGCTGAGAACTTCTTCCACAGCTTCGAGCTTGCCCAGGAAGCGAATGTCATTTTGCAGGTCCAGGTCGCGGGCCAGCTTTTCCATGCGCGAGCGGTCGGGGCCGTCGCCCACCAGCAGCAGCTTGGCCGGAATGGCGGCCCGCACCCCGGCGAAGATGCGCAGCACGTCTTCTACCCGCTTTACCGAGCGGAAGTTGCTGGTGTGAATGAGTAGCTTCTCACCGTCGGGGGCAATAGCAGCCCGGAAGTGGCTCTTGTTCTGCTTGCGGAAGCGGCTCAGGTCGATGAAGTTGGGAATGACCTGAATGTCTTTTTCGATGGCGAAGTAGGCGTAGGTTTCACGCTTCAAATCGGCCGATACCGCCGTAACGCCGTCGCTCTGGTTGATGCTGAATGTGACGACTGGCTCGTAGCTGGCGTCTTTGCCCACCAGCGTAATGTCAGTTCCGTGCAGCGTCGTGACAACCGGAATGCTGATGCCCCGCGCGCGCAGAATCTGCTTGGCCATGAAGGCCGCCGAGGCGTGCGGAATGGCGTAGTGTACGTGCAGCACGTCGAGCTTCTCGTTCTGCACGATGTCGACCATCTTGCTCGTCAGGGCCAGCTCGTAGGGCGGAAACTGAAAGAGGGGATAGGCCGGCACGTACACCTCGTGGTAAAAGAGGTTTTCGTTGAAGAAGTCGAGCCGGACCGGCTGGCTGTAGGTGATGAAGTGGACGCGGTGGCCGCGCTGGGCCAGGGCCTTGCCTAGCTCGGTGGCTACTACGCCAGAGCCGCCAAAGGTGGGGTAACAAACGATGCCGATATTCATGCGAAAAGCGCGTGGGTGGAGCCTGCGGTTAGCCTAACCGGAATACGGTCGGGATGTTGCTGCCGTAGGCTCTTAGCAATGACGAATGAGGGCGCTCAATGTTGCTTTTTTATTTCACCCGGCCCCGATTCCAGGCTGCGAAACCAGTAGACTACACCGCTTAGCAGCAGATTTGCTGCAGCTTAACCTAAGTCTGAAATGGCTAAGTCCTAGTTTTTGGCCGCCGCCATAGACTTGTAAATCACGTCGTGAATGCGCGTGCGGATGTTGTACTGGCGCAGCTTGTTGTTGCCGGCATCGGGGTACACGCGGTTCGACAGGAAGATGTAGAGGATTTTATTTTCCGGGTCCATCCACACGCAGGTGCCCGTGAAGCCGGTGTGGCCGAAGGTGCTAGCCGGCGACAGGCTGCTGGTGGGCCCTTCGGCCTTTTCGGGCGTGCCGTGGTCCCAGCCGAGGCCGCGGCGGTTGCCGGCCGTCTGCACCCGCGCAAACTCACTCACCACCGGGTTCTGGAAGTACGTTACCCCACCGTAGCGCCCGTTCTGCAGGTTCATCTGCATGAGCACGGCCAGGTCGTTGGCGGTGGCGAACAGACCCGCGTGCCCGCCCACGCCGCCTACCAGGGCCGCAGTTTGGTCGTGCACGGTGCCTTGCAGCTGGTTGCGGCGGTAGTAGGTGTCCTTTTCAGTAGGCGCAATGCAGCTCTTGGGAAAGCGCTGTAGCGGGTTGTAGGTCATGCTGCCCAGGCCCAGCGGCCGGTAGAAGTTTTCCTCCAAGAAGACATCAATTGGCTGGCCCAGAAGCTTTTCGCTCAGGCGCTTCATGATGATGAAGCTCAGGTCAGAGTATTCTACCGGGTACTTGCCCTTGATTTTGGGCATGAGGCTGGAGCGCATGGTCCAAGCCCAGACCGAGTCGTCGGCGGCTTTGGTGCTGTACTCGCCGGGCGCCACTTCGTTGGGGAAGTCGTCGGAGCGGGTGCTGGCGTAGAACGTGGGCTTGAGCCCATTGCTCGTGACGGTGCGCTCCCAGGTTGGAATACCGGGCTTGAGGCCGGCCTGGTGCAATAGCACGTCGCGCACGGTCATCTCCCGCTTGTTGGTGCGGGCCAGCTCGGGCAGGTAGGTAGCTACTTTCTCGTCGAGGTTGAGCTTGCCCTGGTCCTTGAGGTACATCACGGCCTGCAGGGTGCCGGCCACTTTAGTTACCGAGGCCAGGTCGTACAAGGTGCTGCTGGTCACGGGCTGCGACTGGTCGTAGGTGCAATAGCCGTAGCTCTGGTCGAATATCACCGTGCCGTTTTTGGCCACCAGCACCTGGCAGCCGGGGGCGGCGGCGTAAGTCTGGCTTTCCAGGGCAATGTTGTCAATCAGGGCCAGCGTGCGCGAGTCCAGCCCTTCGCTCTCGGGCGAGGCGTAGCGCAGGCGCTGCAGCTCGGGCGTGGCCAGCCCGGTACCCGCGGGCAGGGTGGGCGACACCGTTACGGGCAGCTTGCCGCGGGCCGGCAGCGCCCCGAACAGAATCTGAGGCACCACAATCTGGGCGGCGTAATGGTCTTCGTAGCCGCACACCAGGGTGCTGCTGCCTTCCAGATATTTCAGCGCGTAGGCGTTGCCCATAGCTACCACCACAGTTTTGAAGCGGCGGTTGGCTTGCAGCTGCTTCACGAAGTTCAGAGCCGCGTCGCCCAGCCCGTAGTTGTGCACGGGCGTGTTGTTCATGTTGTGCAGGCTCACCACCACCACGTTGTAGCCGCTCAGCCGCTTGCGAATCTGCGCAAAGGCTGAGTCGGGCGCGTAGCGGTCGGCTACGGCAAACACAGCACCCGGCTGATACTTGTTGAAAATGGTGGCATAGGGTCCTTCAGGCTGAGTGCCAATGGTGATGGCCGCAATGCGCAAGGTATCGAGCCGCTTGAAGGGCAGCAGCTTGTCGTCGTTCTTCACCACCGTCACGGCGTGCTCGAAGATGCGCTGGGCCAGCACCCGGGTGCTGGGGCGGTTCAGGCTGTCGTGCAGCATCGACATGGGTACCGGCTTGTAGCGGGCCAGCCCGGCCCAGTACTTGGCCCGCAGAATTTTCTTGACGCGCAGGTCAATGTCTTCCTGCTTGAGCTTGCCGGCCACAATGGCTTCGCGGATGCGGCGCAGGGCGGCAGGTACATCTTCCGAAAAGAGCAGCACATCATTACCGGCCGCCAAGGCCTGGGCGTCCAGCTCGCCGTCGTTATAAATCTTGCTCACGCTCTTCATGTTGAGCGCATCAGTAAATACCAGACCCTTAAAGCCCATCTTGTCTTTAAGCAGGCCCGTTACCAGGTTGTACGACAGGGTAGTGGTACGGGCATTGGTGGTGTCGAACAGCGGCATGTAGAGGTGGGCCACCATCACGCCCATCACCCCGGCTTCGAAGGACTTCTGGAAAGGGAAAAGGTCGACTTTCGTCAGCCGGGCCAGGTCGGTGTTGATAACCGGCAGGGCCACGTGCGAGTCAGTGTCGGTGTCGCCGTGTCCGGGAAAGTGCTTGGCCACGGCCATGACGCCGTTTTGCTGCAGGCCCTTGATGTATTGAATGCCCAGCCGCGCCACCCGCTCCTGGTCTTCCCCGAAGGAGCGGTTGCCGATAACGGGGTTGCCGGGGTTGGAGTTGACGTCAATCACCGGCGCAAAGCTGATGTGCACGCCCAAGGCCCGCATCTTCTGCGCAATTTCGCGGCCCATCTGGTACACGTACTGCTCGTCGTCCATGGCGCCCAGCGTCATCTGCTTGGCAAAGTGGGCCGAGGAATCCAGGCGCATGTCCAAGCCCCATTCGGCGTCCATGGCAATGAGCAGCGGCACCTGGGCCGCGGCCTGCAGGCGGTTGGTCATCAGGGCCTGGCGCTTGGGGCCACCCTGCAGAAACATTACCCCGCCAATGCCCTGGTTGCGCACCAGCCGCTCGATGCGGTCGGCGTGGGCGCGCTCCTTGTTGGAGTAGGCTGCCACCATAAACAGCTGGCCCAGACGCTGGTCGGGGGTGAGCGAGTTGAAGACGCTGTCGACCCAGGCCATTTCGGCCGGGGCTTTCGGCAGCGGGTCGTCCGGCAGTTTCTTTGGCTCCGAAAACGAAAGCAGCAAGCCCGACGCCAGCAACAGCAGGGCCGTGAGGCCCAGCCGGATGTTGTTGCGAATCAGCCCTACAGAGTTGCTTAACAGGTTCAAAGGGTAAACGGGGCCGGAAGGCCGTACTTTTGTCGTGGTTAGCAGCGGAACCGCGTCGGGTGGTTACGGGTTCCGTTCGGGTGGCCTGTCGCTGCAAAACAGTGAAACCACAGGCCTCATTTTTTGCATCCGACAGCTGCGTACTGGCTTCAAAGGTACGCAAAAAACCCCGCGGCGGGTTGAAAACGCAGCAGAAAAGGCAATATTGTGGCTTTGGCTGCGGCTTGTTTCTCAAAAGTTTAGCCGCCCAAAATTCCTGCCCCGCGGCGGCCGGCACTCATTTCCCAACTATGCCCGATATTATTCAACTGCTTCCCGAGTACCTCGCCAACCAGATTGCGGCGGGCGAGGTGGTGCAACGGCCGGCTTCGGTGGTGAAGGAGCTGCTGGAAAACGCCGTCGATGCCGGAGCAACCCAGGTGCAGCTTATCGTGAAGGAAGCCGGCAAGCAGCTGGTGCAGGTGGTCGACAACGGCGCTGGCATGTCGCCCACCGATGCCCGCATGAGCCTGGAAAGGCACGCTACCAGCAAGATACGCTCCACGGAAGACCTGTTTCGCATCCGCACCCTGGGTTTTCGGGGGGAGGCGCTGGCGTCCATTGCCGCCGTGGCGCAGGTGGAAATCCGCACCAAGCAGCGGGAAAACGACACGGGCACCCTGCTACTGGTCGAAGGCTCCCAGATAAGCAGCCAGCAGCCCACGGCCTGCCCCGACGGCACCAGCATTGCCGTTAAGAACCTGTTTTTCAACGTGCCGGCCCGGCGCAACTTCCTGAAGAGCAACGCCGTCGAGATGCGCCACATCCTCGACGAATTTCAGCACGTGGCCCTGGCCAACCCCCAGATTGCGTTTTCGCTGTACCAAAACGACCTGGAGGTGTTTGGCCTACCAGCCGGCAAGCTCAGCCAGCGCATCGTGGCTTTGCTGGGCAATGGCTACAAAGAGCAGCTGGCTGCCTGCGAGGAAGTGACGCCCTTTATCTCGGTAAAAGGCTTTGTGGGCAAGCCTGAGTCGGCCAAGAAAAGCCGGGGCGACCAGTTCTTCTTCGTCAACAACCGCTTCATTCGCTCGGCCTACCTCAACCATGCCGTGCTGGCCGCCTACGAGGGCCTGCTGCCGCGCGATGCCCACCCGTTCTACGTGCTGTTTCTGGAGCTGGACCCCAAGGCCATCGACATCAACGTGCACCCCACCAAGACGGAAATCAAGTTCGAGGACGAGAAAACCGTGTACGCCGTGGTGCGTGCCGCCGTGAAGCAAAGCCTGGGCCTGCACAACATCGCGCCTTCGCTGGACTTTGAGGGCGACGTCAACTTCGCGCCCATCCGGCCGCTGCGGGCCGGTGCTGCTTCTGCCCCGGGTGCCGAACACCTGCCGGCCGCCAGCCCCCGCGACCGCGCCGCCAGCAGCGGCGATGTGCGCCCCGATGCTCTGGCCGCCGCGGCCGCACCGCGCCCAACTCGGTCGACTTCGGCCAGCTCCGGCTTCGGCAACTTCCACTCCGACACCCGCACCGACGGCTTCCAGCGCTGGCCCAGCGAGCAGGCCAAGCGCGAGCTGGAAGCTTTTTACCGCGAGCTGGGCCAGCCCTTCCAAGAGGAAAGCAATACCCCTAATTCCGACTCAGGGCAAACGGCTCCCCGCTTCGTGCCCGACTTTGGGCCGGCACCCGCCACGCAGCCAGCGCTGCCGCTGGAGCTGCCCGAGCCCGCGGCCAACTCCTCTGCCATGCCCCAGCGCGAAAGCGGGGGCGCGACCGGCCGCGCCGTGCAGGTGCAGCAGCGCTACGTGCTAGTACCGGTGAAGTCGGGCGTGCTGCTGCTCGACCAGGAAGCCGCCCGGGAGCGCATTCTTTATGAGCAGTACAGCCAGGAGCTGGGCCGCACCGCGGGCTCCTCGCAGGCCTTGCTGTTTCCGCGCACGGCCACCTTCACACCCGCCGACTTCGCCGTGCTGCGCGAGCTGACCGAGGCGCTGCACGCGCTGGGCTTCCGCTACTCCGACTTTGGGCCAAACACTATTGCCATTGAGGCCGTGCCGGCCGGCATGCCCGCCCAGGACGAGAAGGAGCTGCTCGAAGGCTTAGTGGAGCAGTTTCGCACGGCGCCCGGCCCGGTCAAGCTCGACCAGCAGGAGCGGCTGGCGCGGGCTCTGGCGCGGCGCGTGGCCCTGGCCACCAGCCAGCCCCGTTTGCCCGAGGCCGAGCTGACGGCCCTGGCCGACCGCCTGTTCGCCTGCCAGGTGCCCGGCTACACGCCCGATGGTCGCCGCACCCTGGTGATGCTCGACGGACAGCAGCTGGCCGAGTTTTTCCGTAAGTAGAGCCACTGCCGGCTGCCGGTTCGGCCCGAAAAGGCCGGGCCCACTAGTTTTGCCCGCCCGCCCGGGTCCGGTTGCTCAGCTTTCGGGCTGAAAATTTCGTCTTACCGCATGCTCAACCTCACGCCGACTGTCCGCAACCTGTTATTCATTAACGTATTTGTGTTTTTGGCGCAGGAAGCGTTTCTGCCCCAAATTCAGCAAATAGGCGCGTTGTACCCCATTGGCTCGCCGTTCTTTCAGCCCTGGCAGTTCGTGACGTACATGTTTCTGCATGGCGGTACCATGCACATCTTCTCCAATATGTTTGGCCTGATTTCCTTCGGGCCCTTGCTGGAGCAGCGCTGGGGCAGCCGGCGCTTTCTCACCTTCTGGATGATTTGCGGTATCGGCGCCGGCGTGCTCTACGAAGGCGTGCGCTTCTATGAGCTGAACAAAATGGAGCGCGCCCGCCAGGAATTTGTGGCCGAGCCCTCGGGCGGTGCCCTGGCCGAGTTTTACCGGGAGTATGCGCCGGGCTACACGGGCTACGAAGTTTGGGCCCGCACCATGGTGCGCGAGCCCAACAACCAGGAGCTTATTGCTGGTGCGGTGAAATCGATAAACGCGCTGGTTGACGAAATCATCAATTCCCCATCCGGTGGCATGGTGGGAGCTTCGGGGGCGCTGTTCGGCATTCTGTTCGCCTTTGCCTACCTTTTCCCGAATACTGAACTGATGCTCTTGTTTTTTCCCTTTCCCATCAAGGCCAAATATTTTGTGGGCCTATACGCCTTATATGAGCTTTACGCTGGCGTGGAGCGCACTCCTGGCGACAATGTGGCGCACTTTGCCCACCTGGCCGGCTTGTTGATAGGCTTTATCGTACTTAAAATCTGGGAGCAAGGCCGGCAGCGGTTTTACTAATACACCCCACTAGTTGTGCCACTATGAGCATCACGGAGGATATAAAAAACGTTTTTACGCGCCGCGACAACGCCCTGAATCAGCTGATTGTGCTGAACGTGCTGGTGTTTGCGGTGCTGGTGGTGGTGCAGGCGGTGATGTTTATCAGCAGCGCTTCGGACTGGTTTCCGGCCGTGCTTAAGCAGTTTCAGCTGAACTCCGACTTATCGGTTCTGCTGCGCCATCCCTGGACGGTTCTGTCCTATGCATTCACCCACCAGGGTTTTTTACACATCCTGTTCAATCTGCTCAACCTGTACTGGTTTGGGCAGCTTATTCGCGAATACCTCGGCGACCGCCGTTTGGTAAGTCTTTACATTTTGGGTGCATTAGCCGGAGCAGCGGTATTTCTGCTGAGCTTCAACCTTATACCCGTATTTAAGCCCGGTGTCGGCACGCCCATGATTGGCGCCTCAGCCGCCGTGACCGCCATTATCGTAGCAGCCGCTACGCTGCTGCCCGATTACACATTTATGCTGCTGCTACTTGGCCCCGTCAAAATCAAGTGGATTGCGGCCGTGGTGGTACTCATTTCCCTGGCCGGCATCAACGGGGGCAACCCGGGCGGCGAAATCGCCCACCTCGGCGGGGCCTTGCTGGGGTTTGTGTTCATCAAGCAGCTGCAGGCCGGGCGCGACCTGGGCACGCCGGTCCAGGCCGTGGGCCGATGGTTTGGCAACCTCTTCAACCGGCGCCCAACCATGCGGGCCAGCTCATCCCGCCGGCCAGAGCCGGTGACTACGACCAGCAGCTCCGGGGCCGCCAAAAAGTCGGCCAACCAGCCCATGCAGGAAGAAATTGACCTGATACTGGATAAAATTTCCCGCTCGGGCTACGAAAGCCTGAGCAAGGAAGAAAAGCAGAAGCTGTTTCGGGCCAGCCAGTAAGCTTACCGAAACAGTTGAAAAACAAGAAGGGCCGTTCCGCATTGCGGAACGGCCCTTCTTGTTTAGGCTAGGCTTGATTAAGCGTTGGCCGGCTGGGCCTGGCCCATCTTGTCGAGGGCGTCCATTACTTCTTTCACATGGCCGCGCGAGGTTTCGAGCAGGGCCTTCTCGTCGTCGTTGAGCTGCAGCTCAATCACGCGCTCGATGCCATTCTTGCCCAAGATTACCGGGGCGCCGAGGTACACGCCGTTGATGCCGTACTCACCCTGCAGCTCCACGCACACGGGGAACACGCGGCGCTGGTCGCGCACAATTGCTTCCACCATCTGCGCAGCGGCGGCGCCGGGAGCGTACCAGGCCGAAGTGCCCATGAGTTTCACCAACTCACCGCCACCTACAGCCGTGCGCTGCACGATGGCGTCAAGCTGCTCTTTGCCAATCAGCTCGGTTACGGGGATGCCGCCTACGGTGGTGTAGCGGGGCAGGGGCACCATGGTGTCGCCGTGGCCACCCATCAGCACGGCCTGAATGTCTTTGGGGCTCACGTTGAGGGCCTCGGCCAGGAAGGCCCGGTAGCGGGCGGTGTCCAGGATGCCGGCCATGCCAAATACCTTCTCGCGGGGCAGGCCCGAGGTGAGGTGCGACTGGTAAGTCATCACGTCGAGCGGGTTGCTCACCACGATGATAATGGCGTTGGGCGAGTACTTCACCACCTGCTCCGTCACCGACTTCACGATGCCGGCGTTCACCGAAATCAGGTCGTCGCGGCTCATGCCGGGCTTGCGGGGCAGGCCCGAGGTGATAACCACCACTTCCGAGTCGGCAGTGCGGGCGTAGTCGTTGGTAACGCCGACGGTACGCGTATCGTAGCCAATAACGGGAGCCTTTTGCCAGATGTCCAGGGCTTTGCCTTCGGCAATACCCTCTTTGATGTCAACCAGCACTACTTCGTTGGCAATTTCACGGGTGGCGAGCACATCGGCGCAGGTTGCGCCCACGTTGCCGGCTCCGACTACGGTAACTTTCATGTGTGAGGAGTTGGGTGAGGAATTTTTGGTTAGCAGGGCAAAAGTACCTCCGGGCAAAGGAAGGCGCAAGCTTAAGGCCTGGGAAGAAACGCGTTTGTGCCAGGACCGGGCTGCTGCCAAATGAATGCCGTGCTACCTACGGCAGTCCATAAGCCTATACAGCACGCTTAGAGGCTTTCGCTGGTTGGCAGGAGCCGGGCATGCTGCGGGCTCGGCATGAAAACTTCGGCGGCGGCGCATGGCGGGGAATGAATTAGGCGCAGTTTACCTTTGACTGGGAACCAGAAACTTTGCTTTATGACCTTCATTGCTGCTGCCTGGAAAAAAGGGTTGGCCCTGGGGCTAACCGTGGTGCTGCTAGCCGGCTGCGCAAGCGCCGACCCTGACCCGGCTACCCCAGCCAGCCCGGGCCCCACTACGCCACCGCAATATGGTACACCCTTTACCGGGGTGCCCCGGCCCGAAGATGCCGTCATCTACCAAGTGAATATGCGGGCATTCAGCGCGAGCGGCAATTTTGCCGGGGTTACGGCCCGCCTCGACTCTATCCGGGCCCTGGGCGCCAACGTAGTGTATCTGCTGCCGATTTACCCGGTGGGCACGCTCCGGGCAGTGAACTCGCCCTACTGCGTAAAGGACTACCAGGCCGTTAACCCCGAATTCGGCAGCCTGGCCGATTTGCGGGCTTTGGTGGACGGCGCGCACGCCCGCGGCATGGCCGTGATGCTCGACTGGGTGGCCAACCATACCAGCTGGGACCACCCTTGGATAACCGCTCACCCAGACTGGTACCTGCAAAACGCCGCGGGCACCATCCTCAGCCCGCCCAACACCCCGTTTACGGATGTAGCGCAGCTTAACTTCAATAACTCCGCCATGCGCCAAGCAATGATTTCGGCGATGAAAAGCTGGGTGTACGTAGCCAACGTCGACGGCTTCCGCTGCGATTATGCCGATGCACCACCGGCCGACTTCTGGCGGCAAGCCAATGATACCCTGCGCCACATTGCCAGCCACCGGCTGCTGATGCTGGCCGAAGGCACCCACAGCAACCTTTTCAGCAGCGGCTTCGACTACATCTTCGGGTTTAATTTCTACGGTGCCCTCCGGGCCGTGTACCGCAACGGCACGCCCGCCACTTACTTCGATGCGTTTAACAACAGCGAATACGCCGGAACGACGGGCGGCCAACAGGTAGTGCGCTACATCACTAACCACGACGTCAATGGTTCGGATGGTACCCCGGTATCCCTGTTTGGTGGTCAGACCGGGGCTTTGTCCGCTTTTGTGGTGGCCGCTCTCTACAAAGGCGTGCCCATGATTTACAACGGGCAGGAAGCAGGCATGACCACGGCCATAACATTTCCGTTTACCTCGGTGAAGGTACGCTGGGGCCAGCACGCCGATATCACTCGAGCATATCAGCAGCTGCTGGCCGCCCGAACCGCCAGCACCGCGCTGCGCACCGGCGTGCCTACCTCGTACAGTACCGATGATGTCTGCGCATTTACCAAGACAGCAGCCAACGAGCAGGCTTTGGTGATTGTGAACGTGCGCAATGCCAGCACGTCCTACGCGGTGCCCGCCGCCTTGGCTAACTCGACCTGGACCGATGCGCTCCGGGGCGGTGCCGTGAGCCTGGGTATTCAGCTGACGCTGCCCCCGTATGGCTACCTCGTGTTGAAGCGGTAAATAAGTAGGGGCGGGGCTTGTCCCCGCCCGTCGTTGAACGGTTATCGTGCTGACGTTTGGGCGGGGGCAAGCCCCGCCCCTACATCGTTTAGTTATAGACGTTGCACCGTGAGCACCCGCGCCGTTTCGTCCGTCACCTTAAACCGGTCGTCGACGCGCCAGCCCACCACCCAGCAGATTTTGCCGTCGGCCGAAGTCAGCACCCGCACCTCATCCTTGAGGTTGAGTGGCACTTTCTGGTCGATGAGGAAGTCGCTGAGCTTTTTCTTGCCCTTCAAACCCAGTGGCATAAACCAGTCGCCCTCCTGCCAGCGCCGCAGCGTGAGCGGGAACTTCAGCTTGTCGGCATCCAGCGCCGCCGTGCTTTTCGAGCGGGGAATTTCGAAGCTGTCCGTGCTTTCGCGCAGCTCGGCCCGCAGGCGCATGCCGTCGGCCAGCAAATCCGTCTGGCCCGCCGCCAGCTGGAAGGTGCCGTACTGGCTCAAGCGCCGTGGGGTGATAACCAGGTTTTCACGGTCCTTAATCAGCAGGTGAGTGGGGGAGAAGAACTTCAGGCCCGAAGGTGCCTTGAAGCCGGCCACAATGTCTTTCACCACCAGCCAGGAAAAACTGAACGGGCGCAGCAGCTCGTGCAGCACCAGGGCAGTGGCGGTGGTGCTTTGCAGCGTAGCAATGTTGAGGTACACCGCCTCGGCCTCGTCGCGCCGGGCCTGAGCGGCGGTTTCGGCCACGTAGCGGCGCACAATCTCCTCAGCGCCGCCCACCCGCTCGGCCGTGGCCTGCAGGGTCTGGTCGAGGCTGGGGTTTATTTCGCGTAGCACGGGCAGCACCTCGTGGCGCAGCAGGTTGCGCTGGTACACCGGGCTGTCGTTGCTGTCGTCTTCGCGCCAGATAAGGCGGCGCTCCACGATGTAGTCGTGCAGAAAATCCTTGCCCATGTGTAGCAGCGGGCGCACCACGTGGCCGTTTTTGGCCTGAATGCCGTGCAGACCGGCCAGGCCCGTGCCGTGCGTGAGGTTGAGCAGCATGGTTTCGGCGGCATCGCGCTGGTGGTGGGCCGTGGCAATGCAGGCCAGGCCCTGAGTCTGGCGCACCTGCTCAAACCAGCGGTAGCGCAGCAGGCGGGCCGCCATCTGCGTCGAAATGCCTTCTTTCTCGGCAAACTCCTTGGTCTGGAAAAACTCGGCGAAGTAGGGCAGGCCGTACTGCTTGGCCAGCTTGCGCACAAACTGCTCGTCGGCGTCGGCATCATCGCCGCGCAGGCCAAAGTGGCAGTGCGCTACTGCCACCTGAACGCCCAGCCGGTGCAGCACATCCAGCAGCACCACCGAGTCGAGGCCGCCGCTGACGGCCACCAGCACGGCGTCGTTTTCGATAGAGAAAAGGTTTTGGTCTTCAATAAACTGACGAACCTGGTCGAGCATAGTACAGTATGCAGTAGGAAGTATAAAGTAAGAGCTGGCGCCGGACCTGACAGAACGCGGGTTGCTCTTCGGCACCGCTGGCCCATTGCGGGCACTATGGTGCAAAGATGGACGTTAGCGCCGGGCCGTGCCTACCTTTGGTTTCTGAATGCCGCTTTCCCGTTTCCTTTTTCTTTTCCTTCTTCTGCTGCCGCTGCTGAGCCTGGCGCAGCAACCCGGCGCGCGGCCCAGCCCCCGCCCGGCCGCCGTTCAGGCACCGCCGCCCATCGTCAAAGGCTCGCGCATTGAGCTGCTGCCCGGCACCCGCGAGCTGGTGGGTGGGATCTTCAACGGCGTGCAGATTCGTAAGCTGCTCGGCAACGTCAGCTTCCGGCAGGACGACGCCTTTCTCTACTGCGACTCGGCCTATCAGTACCTGGGCCGCAACGACGTAGAGGCATTTGGCAACGTGCGCGTGGTGCAGAACGACACCGTCACTATCACCGGCGACCGGGGCTACTACGACGGCGACCGCCGCCTGGCCCGCATGAGCGGCAACGTGGTGATGCGCGACCCGCGCATGACCCTGACCACGCCGGCCCTCGACTACGACCTGAGCCGCAAAACGGCCTCCTACACCCAGGGCGGCCACCTCGTTGACCCGCAGAACACGCTGGATAGCCAGCAGGGCTACTACGATACCAGCTCCAAGGTCTTTGTCTTCACCCGCAACGTGCACCTCGTCACCAAAGACTCGGAGCTGAACAACGACACGCTGCGCTACAACACCATCAGCAAAATTGCCTTCTTCAACGGGCCGACGCGCATCAAAGGCAAGCAGGGCAACCTCTACGCCGAGCGTGGCACTTACAACACCAACACCCGCGTAGCCAACTTCGAGCGCAATGCCCGCATCGACACGCCCGACTACCTGCTGGGCGGCGACAAGCTGGTGTACGACGAGCTGAAGCTGTACGGCGTGGCCACGGGCCACGTGTCCATGATTTCGAAAAAGGACAACATCACCATCCGCGGCGACGTGGGGCGCTACTGGCGGGCGCTGGGCCGCACCAAGGTGTATGGCGGCCGGCCGGTGGTGCGCAACATCGCCGATAAGGATACTTTATACATGGCCGCGGACACTCTGCTAAGTGTGGAAGCCCGCCCCGGCCAGCCCAGCGTGGCCCGCTCGGTGCTGTACGCCTGGCCCAAGGTGCAGATGTTCCGCCGCGACCTGCAGGGCCGCTGCGACTCGCTGACTTACGACCGCCAAGACAGCATCATCTACCTCAACCGCGACCCGGTGCTGTGGCAGGGCAAGAACCAGCTCACGGCCGACTCCATGCAGATTCGGCAGAAGAAAGGCAAGGTCGACCAGATGCGGCTGTATGCCAATTCCTTCATCGTGGGCCAAGATACGCTGCTGAACTTCAACCAGGTGAAGGGCCGCAACATGGTGGCCTACTTCCGCGACAATAAAATCAGCCGGGTGGACGTGCTGGGCAATGCCGAAAGTCTGTACTACGCGCTGGATAACGATACCGCCACCACCGGCATGAACCGGGCCGTATCGGCCAGCATGGTGCTGCGCTTCGCGGAAAGCAAGCTCAAAACCATTTCGTTTTTGACCAACCCCGACGCCAGCTTCATTCCGCCGCACGAGCTGAAAAAGGAAGACGAGCGGCTGAAGGGCTACCGCTGGCGGGCCACGGAACGCCCCAGGCGCCGGCAGGTGTTAGGCAAGCAGTTCGACGACCGGCCCCCGAAAAAAGCCAAGCCCAAGTCCAAGCCCACCCCTAAAGCTCCAAAAAAGAAGGCCAAAACCAGTACGAAGCCCCCGGCTAAACCGGCCTCAACTCCGGCCAAGGCTACGGCGCCCAAGCCAGGCACCAAGCCCGCGGCCCCGCCGGCCCGGCCCCAAACCCGGTAGGGCTGCAACCATTGCCGGGCGGGCGGCGCTCCTGGGCATGGCCGGCCCGTTGGGCCCATATTCTGTGAAGCTTGCCTTCGCCGGCTCAAATCGTTACCTTTGCACCCCTTATGCCGATTTCCCGCCTTACGGTTCTTCTTCTGCTGATTAGCTCGCTTGTGTTGGGCAGCTGCGCCAATAGCTACCAGCGCCTGCTGAAAAGCACCGACGTCAATAAAAAGTACGAAGCGGCTATCAAGTACTACGACAAGGGCGACTATTTCCGCTCCGGCACGCTGCTGGAAGAGTTAATTCCGCTGCTGAAAGGCCGCCCCGAGGCCGAAAAAGCCCAGTTCTACTTCGCCAACACCAACTTCCGCCAGCGCAACTACGTGCTGAGTGCGTACTACTACAAACAGTTTACCGACACCTACCCCAACTCGGGCTACGCAGAAGAAGCCGCTTTCATGCACGCCAAGTCACTGTTTCGCGACTCGCCCGAGTTTGAGCTGGACCAAACCAACACCATCTCGGCGCTGGAGTCGATACAGGAATTCCTGAACCGCTACCCTAGCAGCCAGTACCGGCCTGAGACTGAAAATATGTCGCAGGAGCTGCAGAAAAAGCTGGAAAGCAAAGCCTTTGATAGCGCCAAGCTGTATTACAAGCTGCGCTACAACCAGGCTGCCGTAGTAGCGCTGGGCAACTTTCAGCAGCAATACCCGGCCTCGGCCTTTGCCGAAGAAGCCGACTTCCTGCGCCTGAGCGCCCAGCATGCCTGGGCCAAGGAAAGCGTTGAAGAAAAGCAGCGCGAGCGTTACCTGGAGGCCGTTGCTTTTTACCAGCACTTCCTCGACACTTTCCCCAAGAGCAAAAGCCTCAAAGCGGCCGAAGCCCTGTACGACGACAGCCGCGCCCAACTGGCCAAGCTGAAGCCAGCAGCTGCTGCAAACTAGGTTTCCGGGCTTGTTGTTAGTAAAGATTAATTACTGAGCAACAAGAAACCAGGAACCAGCAACTAGAAACATTAACATCAATTCCATGAAAGCTAATCCCAACACCCCGTCGAGCTCCATCGTGACGCGCAACATCGCCGACATCACCGGCGATTCGGGCAACGTGTACGAAGCCATTTCGGTGATTTCCAAGCGTGCCAACCAGCTGTCGCTGAAGCTGAAAGAAGAGCTCAACGAGCGTCTGGCGGAGTTCGCCTCTACAGTCGACAACCTGGAGGAAGTGTTTGAAAACCGCGAGCAGATTGAGGTTTCCAAGCATTACGAGCGCATGCCCAAGCCCACCAGCCTGGCCATTGAGGAATTTCTGCAGGGCAAAATCTATTACAGCACGCCCGAGCCGGAAGTTATTCCGATTCCGCGTGAGCTGTTCTAAGAAAGTTGTTCGTTGTCAGTTGTTAGTTTGCTAACCTATGCCTGAGCTGACAACTGACAACAAGCAACTGACTACTTCTTCGCTCGCCGGCCGCCGCATCCTGCTCGGCGTTACGGGCAGCATTGCCGCCTACAAAGCCGCACCGCTCACCCGCTTGCTGGTGAAGGCCGGGGCCGAAGTGCAAGTTATTCTGACCGAAGCTGCGGCCGCCTTTGTGACGCCGCTCACGCTCGGTACCCTATCCAAAAAGCCCGTCCTGACGGGCTTTTTGCGTGATGCCGCGGCCGGCGAGTGGCACAACCACGTGGAGCTGGGCCTGTGGGCCGATGCCCTGCTAATTGCTCCAGCCAGTGCCAACACCATCGGTCAATTGGCCAATGGCTTGTGCCCCAACCTGCTCTGTGCCGTGTATCTCTCGGCCCGCTGCCCGGTATTCCTGGCCCCGGCCATGGACCTGGATATGTTTGCCCACCCGGCCGTTACCCAAAATCTGACCCGGCTGCGCTCGTTTGGCAACCATATTTTCGATTCGCCGCCCGGCGAGCTGGCCAGCGGCCTGCAAGGCCCCGGCCGCATGCTCGAGCCCGAGGAAATAGTGGCGCAGCTGGCGCAGTTCTTCATTTAACAACTATCATTTAACAATTATCAATCGGCTGTTCCATAACGGTTGATAATTGTTAAATGATAAATGACAATTGACTCCATGCGCGTTCTCATTACCGCCGGCCCCACCTACGAGCCGCTCGACCCGGTTCGGTTTCTGGGCAACCGCTCGACGGGCAAGATGGGCTATGCCATTGCCGAGGCGTTTGCGGCGCGGGGCGCGGACGTGACGCTCATCAGCGGCCCCAGCCAGCTGCCTGCCCCAGCCAGTGCGCGCATTAACACGCAGCGGGTGGAGACGGCGGCGGAGATGTTTGCGGCAGCGGCAGCAGCGGCTGAGGAGGCCGATGTGTGGGTGTTTGCTGCCGCCGTGGCCGACTACCGCCCGGCCCAAGTAGCCAGCGAGAAAATCAAGAAAAGCGGCGAAACGCTGACGCTGGAGCTTGTAAAAAATGTGGACATCGCCGCCACGCTCGGTCAGCGCAAGCGGCCTGAACAATTTGCCGTCGGTTTTGCGTTGGAGACTACGAACGAGCTGGCCCACGCCCAGGACAAGCTAAAGCGTAAAGGATTCGACCTGATTGTGCTGAATTCGCTGCGCGATGCCGGGGCGGGCTTTGGCCACGACACCAATAAGGTGACGGTGCTGGATGCCGCCGGCCAAATCGTTAATTTTGAGTTGAAGTCTAAAGCCGACGTGGCCCATGACCTTGTTAGCCTGATTCTGGCCCGCCTGAACCCCACCGCATGAAGTTTCCATTCCTGACTGCTCTGTCGCTGCTGTGCCTGCTGCTGGGCCGCCCTGCCCGTGCGCAGGAGCTGCTGGCCGAGGTGAACGTATCGACCCAGAACGTGACCATCTCCGACCCCACGCTGGTTCGGCAGATGCAGAACGACATGCAGTCGTTTCTCAACACCCGCGCCTGGACCGACGAAACCTACCGGCCGGAGGAGCGCATCAAGTTTAAGATGTTTATCGGCATCACCGAGATACCGACCAATGGCACCTATAAAGCCACCATGCGCCTGATTTCGACCCGCCCGATTTACGGGACCGGCTACGAGACCAACGTGGTAAGCTTCACCGACCGCGACTTCCTCTTCAATTACTCGCCGCAAAGCCCGCTGGACTTTTCGCGCAACAGCTTTGTGTCGAACCTGTCGTCGCTGCTGGGCTTTTATGCCTACATCGTCATTGGCCTAGACCACGACACTTTCGCGCCGCTCGGGGGCAGCCCGTACTACGACCTGGCCCGCAACATCGTCAACTACTCGGCCAATCAGACGACTACGAATGAAGTGGACGGCGGCTGGAAAGATGCCGGCGCCCGTAACCGCTACTGGATTCTTAACAACCTGACCGACCCGCAACTGCAGCCCTTCCGCACCGGGCTCTACGGCTACTACCGCCAGGGCATGGACCAGTTCGTGGAAAAACCCGACGAAGCCCGGGCCGCCGTGATGACGGCCCTGACCGGTGTGCAGCAAACGGCCGTGAACCGCCCCGGAACCTTGTTTGCCCGGGCGTTCTTTGACGCCAAGGCCGAGGAAATTGCCAACATTTTCCGCACCAGCACCGACCAGTCGCAGAAGCAGCGTCTGGTATCGATGCTGATTGAAGTAGACCCCACCAATTCGGCGAAATACCAGACCGTTTTGAAGTAATAGAATAAAGGGCAGTGAGCAATGAACAATGCGTTTAAAGACTGTTGTTCATTGCTCACTGTTCATTGGTACTTGATTTATGCTAGTTGACTTACGTATTCAGAATTACGCCCTTATTGAACAGTTGGAGCTGCGCCCGTCGCCGCTGCTCAACATTATTACCGGCGAAACCGGGGCCGGCAAATCCATTATGCTGGGCGCCATCGGCCTATTGCTCGGCAACCGGGCCGATTCGCGCATGCTGTTCGACACCGAGCGCAAGTGCGTGATTGAAGGGCAGTTTGACATTGCCAACTACCAGCTGCAGGATATTTTCGAGGCCGAGGACCTGGACTACGACGCGCAGTGCATCCTGCGCCGCGAAATCAGCCCCAATGGCAAGTCGCGCGCCTTCGTGAACGACACCCCGGTAACGCTGGATGCCCTTCGGAAAATCGGCGCCAACCTCATGGACATCCACTCGCAGCACGACACGCTGCTGCTGGGCGATGCCGTGTTTCAGCTGAACCTGCTCGACTTATACGCCGGCCTGGTGCCGCAGCGCACGCACTACAGCAATGCCTTCCGCCAGTACCGCAAGCTGGAAGCCGACCTGAAGACGCTGGAAGACCAGGCTGCCCGGGCCAGCAAGGAGCTGGACTACAACTCGTTTCTGTTGAATGAGCTGGAGGAGGCACGCCTCGATAACGAAGACCAGGAAGCGCTGGAGCAGGAGATAAAGCAGCTGGAGAACGCCGAGGAAATCAAGTACAAGCTGACCCAGGCCCTGCACGGGCTGCGCGACAGCGAGTACTGCGCCACCGGCAGCATGAAGGACGCGGCCATTCTGCTGGGCCAGGTGGCGGGCTATGCCGACAGCTTTCGGGAGCTGCGCGCCCGGCTCGACAGTGTGTTGATTGAGCTGCACGACATTGCTGACGAAGTGGAGTCGGCGGAGCGCCGCACCGAAGGCGACCCCGCCCGCGCTGAGGAGCTGCAGGGCCGCCTCAACACCATTTACACCCTGCAGCGCAAGCACCAGGTGCGCGACCTGCCCGGGCTCATTGCCCTGCGCGAGGAGCTGCGCCAGAAGGTGGGCTCGGTGCTGAACCTGGACAAGGAAATTGCCCGCGTCCGCAAGGATGCCGATGCCGCGCTGACGGCCGTGACCAAGCAGGCGGCCAAGCTGTCGGAAAGCCGGCGCAAGTCCTTCCCGCGCTTCGAGCAGGAGCTTAGCGCGCTGCTGGCCGACCTGGGCATGCCCCATGCCCGCATAGTGGTGCAGCACAGCACCGGGGCGCCCACCGTGAGCGGCACCGACGTGGTGAACATCCTGTTCACGGCCAATAAAGGCGCCCAGCCCCAAACACTGAGTAAAGCAGCTTCGGGCGGTGAGTTTTCGCGCTTGATGCTGTGCATTAAGTACATGCTGGCCGATAAAACGGCCCTGCCGACCATCGTTTTCGACGAAATTGACACCGGCATTTCGGGCGAAATTGCGGTGAAAGTGGGCCGCATGATGCAGCAAATGGCCCACAAGCACCAGCTGGTGGCTATTTCGCACCTGCCGCAGATGGCCGCGGCCGGCGACACCCACTACTTCGTGTACAAAGAGGACCGCGCCGACCGCACCGTGAGCCGCATCCGCGAGCTAAATCAGGACGAGCGGATAAAGGAAATTGCCCACATGATAGCCGGCGCCAAGCCCAGTGACAGCGCCTTTGCCAGCGCCCGCGAACTGCTGGCCCTGCGCGGAGAAGAGGTAAATGAGCAACTGAGTAAATGAGTAACTTGCCGCCGAAATCAGCATTAGAGCTACCGGCTGCTTGCTTACTCATTTACTCAACTACTCTTTTACCATATGTCCAATAACCTACTCGCCGGTAAAGTCGGCATTATTTCCGGGGCACTCGATGAAAAGTCCATTGCCTGGAAGGTAGCCCAGAAAGCCCACGCCCAGGGTGCCCGCTTCGTGCTGACCAACGCGCCCATTGCCATGCGCATGGGCGAAATCAAGAAGCTCAGCGAAGAGTGCAACGCGCCCATCATTCCGGCTGATGCCACGTCGGTGGAAGAGCTGGAGGCCTTGTTTGCCGGGGCGCAAGAGCACCTCGGCGGCAAGCTTGACTTTGTGCTGCACAGCATCGGCATGAGCCCGAACGTGCGCAAGAAGAAAGATTACGGCAACCTCGACTATAAATTCTTCCAGCAGACCCTGGACGTGTCGGCGCTGTCGCTGCACAAGATGCTGCACGTAGCCGAAAAGCAGGACGCCCTAAATGAGTGGGGCAGCGTGGTGGCCTTGTCGTACATCGCCGCCCAGCGCGTTTTCCCGGATTATACTGACATGTCGCAGGCCAAGGCCATGCTCGAAAGCATTGCCCGCAACTACGGCCACCGCCTCGGCGTGAAAAAGAAAGTGCGCGTGAACACCATCTCGCAGTCGCCAACCAAAACCACGGCCGGCACTGGTGTGGGTGGCTTCGATGCTTTCTTCGACTACGCCGACAAGATGTCGCCCTTGGGCAATGCCCCGGCCGATGCCTGCGCCGACTACTGCGTATCGCTGTTCTCGGACCTGACGCGCTACGTAACCATGCAAAATCTGCTGCACGACGGCGGCTTCAGCAGCATGGGCATTTCCGAGCACGTGGTGGAGGCGCTGACCAAGATGGCCGACGCTCAAGCCTCGTAATTAACCTCAAGAGCTTAACAAAACGCCCGGCCAGGTTTGGTCGGGCATTTTGTTTTTTGGGTATCGAAAGAAAGGCTAGCGCCGGGCATCTTCGTTGCCATCGACGGGCTTGGCCTGCTGGTACAGGTTGGCGGCTACCACGTCGTCGGGCAGGACGTGGCTCATGGCCACCATGGCTTTGTTCTTCAGACCCGACACAATTTTGTCTTTGCCGGCCATCAGCGCGTCGTAGCCGTCTTTGGCCACCTGGGCGGGGTCGGCTTTGCTGCCTTCGGCCACCATTTTGGAGCGCTCCATATCGGCTTTGCGGAAGAAGTCGGTATCTGTTACTCCCGGTAGTAGGGCGGTGATGGTGACGTTGGTATCCTGCACCTCGGCCCGGATGGCTTCGGTAAAGGAAGTAACGAAGGCCTTGGTGCCGTGGTAGACGGCCTGCAGTGGGCCGGGTATTTCGCCGCCGATGCTCGATACCTGCAGGATTTTGCCCTCGTTGCGGTCCACCATCTCCTGCAGGAAGCACTTGGTGAAAATCACATACGCCCCGATGTTGAGCTGGATAATATCGAGTTCCCGGTTGATGTCGGTAGTCGTGAACTGGCCGTACTGGCCCTGCCCGGCGTTGTTGACCAGCACGTCGATTTGAATGCCGCGGGATTTTACTTCCTGGTACACTTCGAAAGGGGCGTCCCAGCGAAACAGGTCCTTGGCAATGGTAACGACTTCGATGCCGTACTGGTGCTGCAGCTCGGCGGCAGCGTTGGACAGCTCGTCTTGCTGGCGGGCTACAATGACGAGGTTGTACCGGTCTTGGGCGAAGCAGCGGGCCAGCTCGTAGCCGATGCCACTGGTAGCGCCCGTAATCAGGGCGTATTTGGAGGAAGTTGCCATAGCGAAAGGATGGGTGGGTGAACCAGTCCTAACGCGGGCTTCATCACGGGAGTTATACTTGAGCTTCGCTTAGTGGCGGATGATGAGCAGAGCAGCTACTGAAGCAAGCCAAGCTGACGCCGCAGCTTAAGCGTGAGCTTGGCTGAAATGCGCTGGTGCGACTCGCCGATGTAGCGCTGCCACTCGGCGGGGGTGAGTAGGCTGATATTTTCTACCTGCACCCAGCCATAGCGCCCGAGCTGCTTGGGAATGCTGAAGCCGGGGCGGGCCGTAAGCTCCTCGAAGCTTTCGGGCGTGGGACAGAAGAAGGCCGAAGGCGGCACCTCATCGGGCGAAGTAATGAGGTACATCTTACCGCCCACGTTGAAGCAGAGATGGTAGTCCCACTTAATGTCTTCGGTAGTGCCGGGCAGCTGCTGGCAGATGGCTTGCAGGTCTTCGATGGTCATGGCCGCGCGTTTATTCGTTGATAAAAGTAGGCGACCCTATTAGTGAAACGGCTACCGTGTCGCCCACAGCATGGGCAGCAGTTGGGGTGCGGGCGCGGAGCGTGGCGCCGGCCAGCGTCACTTCGGTTTCGTAGTAGCTGCCGAAAAAGCGAACGGCTCGCACTGTGCCGCCGCTGTCGGTCGGGCTCAGGCGCAGCTGTTCAGGCCGAACCAGGAGAGCTTTGCCTGCCGGCAAGCGCTTCCCCTCGGGTAGCAGCGCCCGGCGTGCCGTGCCCCGCACAAGGCTGTAGTCGCCGAACAGGGCCGCGGTGTACTCGTTCACCGGCTCGCAGTAAATGCGCTCGGGCGGGCCCTGCTGCACCAGCTGGCCGCGCTGCAGCACCAGGATTTCATCGGCCCAGGCCAGCGTATCGGCCGCGTCGTGCGACACCAGCAGGCAGGTGATGCCCAGCCGGCTGCCCAGCTCCTCGATTATGCCCTGCATGATGCGCTTGTGTCCACGGTCGAGGTTGGAAAAAGGCTCATCGAGCAGCAGCAGCTGCGGCGCACTCAGCAGCAGGCGGGCCAGGGCCACGCGCTGCTGCTCGCCACCCGACAGCGCATTGGTGCGGCGCTCCATGAGCTGGCTGATGCGGCACAGCTCATACACTGCCTGCGCCTCGGCCGCCGGCCGCTTACTGGCATAGCGCAGCACCTGTTCCACACGCAGCGACTTGGGCAGGTCCGACTTCTGAGTGAGATAAGCCACGCCAGGGTGACCGGGCACCAGCACTTCCTGCGGGCCGCGCACCCGCTGGCCATTCACCCGCACCTCGCCAGAGCTGGGCTGAATCAAGCCGGCAATGATTTGCAGCAGGGTGCTTTTGCCTGTGCCCGACTCGCCCGCCAGGGCGAGCTTCTGCCCCGCGTACAGACTGAAGCTAATGGGGTGGAGAATTGTGGTGCCGTGCTCCTGAAAGGTGATGTCGGCGACGGTAAGTAGAGGCATAGGACTAGTAGCGCGAACTTTGTAGTTCGCGTCGTTGAACGATTGTCGTTCTGGGGCGCGAACTACAAAGTTCGCGCTACTGTGCTACTGGATTTCGGGCCAGTAGGTATGTGGCCATTGCTCCCAGTTTTCGACCAAACCGGCTTTAAGCGGATTATTGACGACATAGGCAATAATATTCGTCATTTCTTCACTGCTGCGAATAATATGGTCGTAAGTCTCGCGCTACCAGAACTGGCACGAGCGACCCAGAAGCTTATTGGCCTGCAATGAAGTGTAGCCCTTAAGGCGCTGCAAGGTTTTAATTAGAGGTGGAGCCTGGTCTGGCAAGGCCACTACCACGTGGGCGTGATTGGGCATCAGGCAGTAGCAAATCAGCTGATAGGCTGACTCGTGAAAATGACGGAGCGAGGCACCCACTATTGCTGCGATGGAAGGCTCCTGCAGCCAGGTGGGGCCATGATTAGCTTGGTCGAGGAGCTTATCAAAATGCCCGAAGTAGCGCCGTTGCAGGGTGTAGCTGCTTTCTTGGGTTTGATTTTCTTCGCTTTTGAACTGCGCCTGAAGTTGAGCCAGGATATGGGTGGGTAAGGAGCCGGCCAGGCGAAGGGTTAGAAAGATGCTTGAACCTGGCGGTAAGCGGTGGGGTAGATTGCGCTCATAGTAGATTAAGTCGCCCATGCCGCAAAGTAGTGACCAGTAGCGCGAACTTTGTAGTTCGCGCTCCCCGCGCCGCTAGAATCGTTCGGGTATTGTTCTGGGGCGCGAACTACAAAGTTCGCGCTACTGTGTCATGCCGCCGTATCCGCCACTTCATCCCCATCATCAGCCATGGTGCGGGCCAGCTTTTCGATATTGAGGCTGCGGGCGGAGGCGTCGAAAATCTCGCGGTAGGTGCCTTTTTTATCATATAGCTCGTCGTGGCTGCCGCTTTCCACCATGTGGCCCTTTTTCATGACGTAGATGCAGTCGGAGTCCACAATCTGAGCCAGGCTGTGGGAGATGATAACCACGGTGCGGCCCTGCTTGATGGCGTCGAGTGAGTTCTTGATTTGCTCGGTGGCAATGGCGTCGAGGCTGGCCGTGGGCTCATCGAGGAAGATGATGGGCGGGTTTTTCAGAAAGAGGCGGGCAATGGCGATGCGCTGCTGCTGGCCACCCGAGAGCTGCTGGGCATCGGACTGGTACTGCCGAGGCAGGTCCAAAATCTGCTCGTGCAGGTAGGCCTGCCTGGCGGCGGCTTCAATCTGCTCCATGGTGGCATCGAAGTCGCCGTAGCGGATATTCTCCTCAATGGTGCCCTTGAAAATGTGATTTTTCTGCAGCACCAGGCCAATTTGCCGGCGCAGGGCGAAGGTGTCGTACTTGGCCAGGGGCTGGCCGTCGAGCAGGATTTCGCCGCTGTCGGGCTGGTAGAACTGGCAGAGCAGGTTGATGATGGTGCTTTTGCCGGCCCCGCTCAGGCCAACCAGGGCGGTGGTTTTGCCGGCGGGAATGTTGAGGCTCACTTCATGCAGGGCGGTGGTACCGCTGGGGTAGGTGAAGTCCACATTTTTAAGCTGGAAATGACCCTCTACGTGCTCGGGCCGCAGGGGGCCGGGCCGCTCGGCCTGGTCGTCGGCATCGAGGATGGCGAAGAAGCCCTCGGAGTAGGTGAGGGCCTCGTTCATCTCGTCATAGATGCGGTGCAACTGGCGGATGGGAGCCGAAACGTTGTTGAACAGCAGGATGTGAAACATGATGGCGCCGATGGAAATCTGGCGGCCCAGCACGAGGTAGGCGGTGAGGATGATGATGAGCACCACACCCACCTGCTCGACGAAGGTTTTGAGGCCGTCGTAGCGGAAGTTGGTTTTGCGCGTCACCAGTTGGGCCTGCACCAGCTTCTGCTGGGTGCCGGCCTGCTTGTCGCCCTCGAAGGATTCGCGCACGAAGCTCTTGATGACCACAATGGAATCGATGATGCTGATGAGGCCGTGGTTTTTCTCCTCGCGCAGGCGCTGCAGGCCGCGGCGCACGCCCTGCAGCCGGTCGGCCTGCCGAAAGCTGAGCCAGAAGTAGAGCGGCATCACGGCCAGGGCCACGGCGCCCACCCACACGTTGGCCACAAACATCACCACCAGCGCCACAATGGCGTTGGCAAACAGGGGCAGGATGTCGATGAAGAAGTTCTGCACCAGCTTCATCAGGCTTTCCACGCCCCGGTCGATGCGGGTTTGCAGCTTGCCGGTCTGGTTGCCCTCGTCGGTGAAAAAGCCCAGACGGTAGCTCAGGATTTTGCCAACGGCCGTCTGGGAAAGGGTACTGGAGATGTTGATGCGGATTTTCTCGCCGTAGTATTTCTGCCCGAACTGGATGAGGGTATTAATAATTTCCTTGCCCAGCAGCAGCCCACTCACCCAGGCCAGCAGCGTCCAGCCCTGGGCCAGGCCCTCGCCGCGGTTGAGCATGCCCTGCACCGTATCCACGGTATATCGCAGCACGAAGGGGTTTACCTGGGCCGCCAGCGAGCCCACCAGCGTGAGCAGCAGCGTGGCAATTACTAAAGGTCGGTAAGGCCGCACAAACGGCAGCAGGCGCTGAATAATCTGCCAAAGGCTCATCGGCTCGACGCTGGAAAGGTGGAGCCGGTTAGACGAGCGGGGCGGGGGTGGGGTTATGGAAGTAGGATGGTAGCCTAAGGTCAGCGCTTACGTCGGGATTGGCTTTCGTTGCGAATGACAGCCATCTGTTGTGCAACATAGGGACTGTTGTCCATTCTCGCAGAATAAGAGCAGTGAGTAGTAAGTAGGACGTTTTTCTCCTGATGAAGAAAGAGGACATATTGTTCCCCGATTTTGAACAGGACGTCACAGCCAGTATAAGCGGACTCAATTGTAATGGTGTCGCCCGCCCCAAAATTCCCCTTAAAGCCTTCCATGACACGGATTCTGGCCGTGTAGCCGTAAGTCGTTGTGTCTTCCCGTGGATTCATAGAATGCCGCTGGCGGTGGTATTCCTGACCTTCTTTGGTTTGCCCATCCAGAATTTCAATGACTTCGCCGGTGAGCAAATAAGGGGCTTCTCTTACATGCTGCTTAAGTGGATACATAATGCAGTCGCAGGCCAGCGCGGCTGTACTAGAGCAGACTAAAAGAAGCAAGAATGCTAGGTTTTTCATAAAAGCAGTTCAGCGACAATAGCTAAGTAACGGATGCCGCAACTGCTCATATTACACATCTAATAACCGAGAGCATCACAAACACTTGGCCCCCGCCGCAAAAAACGGCTGCACGCGCAGCCAGGCCGCATCCTTCTCCATGTGGTACTCCCAGGCGCGAGGCTGCTGGTGCTGGCCCATCCGGGTGAGGGTGGCGTTGGCTTTTTCAGGGTCAGCCACGAAGTAGTACAGCTCGCGGAAGCCCTTGACGGTGGTGCGGCCCACGAAGTGCAGCACGCCGTCTTTTTCGAGCTCGGCGGTGATGAGGTCTTCGGCCTGGTTCAGCACCAAGGCTTCGGGCGCGGTGGGGTGGCCGTTGAAGTTCTTGTCGACTATGGGCATGTTTACCGATAGGCACCAGGGGAATTCCGCTTTGTAGGCATAATCCCGGTAGCCCAGGTTGGCGGTGATGAACATCAGATTATTGTCCTGGTCGGTGGCCTTCTGAATGCACCAGTTTTCGGTGGGAATTTTACTGGTCTGGGCCGCGCTGTCTCGGGCGTTCAGCCACAACGTACCCAGAATAAGTAAGCCGTAAAGTTTCATAGCACTGGCTTTGACATAAAAGGACGAGGATAGCAGTAAATGTACCTCCAAAGCGCAGAGGTTCCGCCCTTTCGAGTTACACGGCAAAGCCCCGAACTAGTTGCCCTTTCTGCTCAGTTGCTTCCATTGGTCTTAGCCCTGGTAGGGCCCGCCGGGCTCACCCCATCCCCAGCGCGGCATGGGCGCCTGGGGCTCCAGGGCAATGTCGCTGGCGTTGGAATTGATAACCGCCAGCCGGGTACCCCATTCCAGATAGGCCACGAAGGCGGAGCGAAACTCAGGGTCGTCGGGCAGTTCTATCTCGTCGGCCGTGTCGAGTAGCAACTGCACCCAGCGCCGGCGTTGCTGCTCGGTGAGGTGGCGGGAAAAGTGCTTTTGTATCATCCCGAAGTGACTGCCTCCATCGCCGCTGTACTGAGCCGGCCCGCCAAATACTTCGGCCAGAAAATGCGCCACATGCACAGCGTGATTGGGTGCCATGTGCCGGAAAACGGGCTCCAGCAGCTCATCCCGAAACACATTCTTGTAAAACGCTTCCGTTAGCTTTTCGAAAGCCGGCATGCCGCCGGCCCATTCGTAGAGGGTGGGAATGGGTTTGGTTGCGGAAGTGGTTTCCATGAGCGGAAGCTGTTGCGGGAATAAAAGTAAACCTAAGAAAATCAGCTTTATGGGTTTGGACAAGCCTAGTGCTGGCTGGTGTTAGCTCAGCGTCTCCCGAAACAGCCGCAGCGTGCGCTCCCAAGCGAGCTTAGCGGCCTCGGCATTGTAGCGGGCCGGGGAGGAGTCGTTGTTGAAGGCGTGGTTGACGCCTTCATACACGTACTGCTCGTACTTCACGCCGGCGGCTTTTAGCGCGGCTTCGTAGGCGTCTTTGCCGGCATTCACCCGCTCGTCAAGGCCCGCGTAGTGCAGCATCAGGCGAGCTTTCACTTTGCTTAGGTCCGCGTCTTTGGGCTGGGTGCCGTAGTAGGCCACGGCGGCGTTCAGCTTCGGGTCGGCCAATGCCAGGCGGTTGGCCAGGGCCCCGCCCCAGCAGAACCCTACGCAGCCGGTGCGGCCGTTGCTTTCCGGGCGGTTGCGCAGGTACTCCAGCCCGCGCAGGTAGTTGTTCAGGTTTTTAGAGGCGTCGAGCTGGCCAATCAGCTGCTCGCGGCCTTTGTCTTCATCGGCTGGTGTGCCGCCCACAACCGACAGCGCATCTACGCCCAGCGCCAGGTAGCCGGCCTGGGCCACCCGGCGCGTCACGTCCTTGATGTGAGGCGTCAGGCCCCGGTTTTCGTGGATGACCACCACCGCTCCGTGCTTTTTCTTGTCCTTGGGGCGCACCAGGTAGCCGCGCATGGTGGCTCCGTCGCCGGGCCAGCTTACATCTTCAGTTACCAGGTCATCGGCGTTTGGGGCGACGGTAGCCGCCTGGGCGTAGCCCGGCTCCAGCACCGACAGCGCGGACATGGCCAGGGCGGTGCTGCCAGCCAGTTGCACCAGGCGCGTCATGAATTCCTTGCGGCTTAGCGGCCGGTGGGTGTACTCGTCGAAGAGGTTGATGATGCGCTGGTCCATAGCTGAAAGAGAAAAAGTGTCAGTAAGAGGCTATTCTTCCCGATGCACAGTGGCCGGGTTGAAGGCCGGTACGCACACCGACCAGTACTCGCACTCCTCATCAAAGGGGTTGGAGTAGCGCACCCGCGCGCCGCCCTTGATGAGCAGTGCCTGACCGGCTTGTAGCTCTACCACGTCGCCGTCGATTTCAAAGCGCTTGCGGCCCCGCACCACAATGGTAAACTCATCGAATTCGGGCGACTGGTGGGGCTCGCTCCACTGCGGTGGGGCCACCATATGCGCCAGGCTGTACTGCCCTGAGCCAGTGCTGGCCAGGCCCACATGCTCCTCAATGAGCTTGCCGTCGGTAGTAGGCACCACGAAGGGTGTGGGGTTCAGGAAGTAGCGTTTCATGTAGGTTGATGTGCTAATGTGTTGATTTTTTGATGTGCTGATTGACTTATGTGCTAATGTGCTGCTTTAAACGGGAAGAGCATACTATACAAAATGCCTTCGGGGTTCATGCGTAAAAAAGCACATTAGCACATCAACCAATCAGCACATTATCTTAATTTCTCCAACAGTTCGAAAGCCCGTGAGTTGTATTTCCAGACAAAGAAATACGGGGTTTGCACCGCGCCAAACTGCACCCGAATGCGTTCCACAGCCGGCAGCATGCTGCCCTCAAAGTCGAAGCAGGATAGGCCCAGCACTTCACTCGTGTAGCGGATGGCTTCCCAAATCAGCAAAATGCCCGCACCGCTTTCGCGCAGAGCCGGGTCATCGCCCGATAAATGATAGTAAGCCGCCTGCTTATCCCAAATAAGGTAAGCAGCAGAATGAATGCGTCCCTGCTCATCCACCGCGAAGAAAAACTGCCGGGCCTGGGCCTGGGCCAAGGCCTCGTCGTGCCGCCGGAACTGCTCCCAGGAATACGGCATGGGCAAGCCCTGCCGGTCGAAGCTCATTTTATTGAGCTGATAAAATTGCTCCGGCGAAAATGTATGAACCACCCGAACCTGCTCCAGAGCCTTCTGAATATTACGCCGAATATTGCGGTTGACGCCAGCCTCAACCTGCGCTAAATTTTGCAGATTATTAATTCGGTAGGTGTAATAAGTTGTTTGCTGGAATTTATTCCAATAAAAAGGCAGCCAGTTGGTACAAGTCGGATAAAAATTCTGCTTAAATGCCGCAAACTTTGGCAGCTGGGCAATTAATTCCTGCAGAATAGGGTGTTCTTTTTTTAAAACTCCCCGAAATTCCGGTAATACATACGGCCCCAACATTTTCACAAATGGCGGCATCGTAACGTATTCAAACGGCCCGCGCTTTTTGTAGAAATAGGGCAGCGCCGCCACCACCCGCCCCTGCTCTTGCACCAGCACCACGTCCCAGTCGCCGCCAGCAGCGCAGGCATCCAGGTACCAGGCTTGGGCAAATACCGGCACGTCGGGTGCCGTGTTACAGAAGTCCCGGTAGATGGCTTTGGCAGTCATGCGTAGCGTCAGAAATTACTTGGCCTTCTGCTCGGGGCAGGGGCCTTTGGTGTAGCTGCGCACACCGGCATTGCCAGCCACGCAGGCGTTGCTGTACGTTTTGCCGTCGCAGCCGCACACCGGGTCGTACTGCATGGTGCATATGCCATTGGGGTTGATTTTGCTGGCATCGATACAGTCAGCCGCTCCAGCGTCGGTAGCCAATTGGCTGGCTTGGGGCCGGCAGCCGGTGCTTAAGGCAACGAGGGCTAAAAACCAATAAATTTTCATAGCAGGGCCATACGAGAAAAAGCGAAGCTACGCCACTTCACTGCAATTTATCCATCAATAAAGCCCGCCAAATGCAAGCTGTGCAATTTTTCTGCGTAAGCTCAACCCCTGGCGACGGGTTTCGTATAGACGGCCAGACCAAACACTGACTGAATTCAGATTTTTTTGTCTGTAATTCGTAACATCGCTACATCTTTCACTCCCTTTTTCTTTTTTAATACCATGTCGTACCACGAAGAAGACAACAACGCTGGCAAAATTCTCCTGGCAGCTCTGGCCGGTGCCGGCGCCGGCATCATCGCCGGGATGTTGCTGGCCCCCGATAAAGGCTCGGCCACCCGTGAAAACTGGAAAGGCATTGCCTCTAAATACAGCGGCCAGCTGGGTGAGCAAGCCAGTCGCCTCGGCGCCGACCTCGAAAGCAAGTTCAAAGGCTACGTAGAAAAGCTCGAAGACCTCGGCATCACCGGTGCCGGCAGCAGCCTCAACATGAAAGGCGACTGGAACGACATCAAAGGCAAGCTCAAGGAGCAGTACGGCCAGCTCACCGATGAGGACCTGACTTATGCCGAAGGCCAGGGCGACCAACTGGTTGGCCGCCTGCAGGAGAAGCTCGGCAAAGGCAAAGCCGAAATCACCCGCATGCTGAACAACATGTAAGCTGCATTGCAGCTTGAAAAAAGGCCCCGCACTTCCAAGTGCGGGGCCTTTTGCATTTAACATCTGGCGGGTACTTCGCGTTAAGCATAGTACCAACTCACTTTTAGCTCCCAGCAACATGAAAGACGACAAAGGAAAAGTAATTTTTTCGCTTCTCGCCGGGGCCACCGCCGGCATTGTAGCCGGGCTGCTTTTGGCGCCCGAAACCGGCGACGAAACCCGGGCTGGCCTGCGCCGCTCGGCTGCTAAATGGGGCGGCGACCTGAGCCGCCTGTTCAAAGGCCCGTTAGCCAAAGACGGGGAGGCCGGGCACGTGAACACCGCCGCGGCCGTGATGGAGGACAAAGAAGCCGCCGACCGCCTGCTGCTGGGCCTCAACAGCCAGCCCCGCAGCCCTTACAACCCCATGGAAGATGATTCAGATTACGACGGCATGGGCGGCGATGTTCGTCACCACCCTGGCTTATAAGGAGAAAGGGGGGGTGGAAAGAATTCTTTTCAAAAAAGCTGACTTATCCGTAACCCTGCCTCAGTGTCTCCGTTAAAGACTACACAACCGGCTTGAAAGAAGACCGAAACGTAGTAACAGCAAAATTGCCGACGGTAGGAGCTTCTACTAAGATTGGGGTAGACAATTTTAGTAGCAAAATCAGACCTGTCCATCGCACACTTCTGTTAAAAACAGCGGTTTGAAGGGTAAGAAGGTTGTAAAAGAAAGGCCCCGCACGACAGTTCGTGTGGGGCCTTTCGACTTTTGTACCGCAGATGGTAAAGATGAAATGATTAAGTAAGATTCAGACGAGCATTATTGCCCGGATGTCAGAACAATATCTTACTTAATCCAAAAATCTTTACCATCTGCGGTTCAGACCTACTCCGGTCGCATCTGTGGGAAAAACAGCACGTCCTGGATGGAGTGGGAGTTGGTCATAATCATGCTCAGGCGGTCGATGCCGATGCCCAGGCCGGCCGTGGGTGGCATGCCGTACTCCAGGGCACGGAGGAAGTCCTCGTCGAGCACCATGGCTTCGGTGTCGCCGCGCTTGCCCAGCTCCAGCTGCTCCTCAAAGCGCTTGCGCTGGTCGATGGGGTCGTTGAGCTCGGAGAAGGCGTTGCAGATTTCCTTGCCGTTGCAGATGGCCTCGAAGCGCTCCACCATGCCGGGGCGGTCGCGGTGCTTTTTCGCCAGCGGTGACATCTCCACCGGGTAGTCGGTAATGAAAGTGGGCTGGATGAGCTTGCCTTCCACGTGCTCGCCGAAAATTTCGTCGATGATTTTGGCCTTGCCCATGCTGGGCTCCAGCTTCACGTGCAGCTTCTGGGCGGTTTCGCGTAGCGCCGCCTCGTCCATGTCGCCAATGGCCACGCCGGTGTACTTCTCGATGGCCTCGAACATGGTGTAGCGCTGCCAGGGCCGCTGGAAGTTGATGACGTTGTCGCCCACCTGCACTTCAGTTTTGCCGTGCAGGGCCAGGGCCACGCGCTCCACCATCTCCTCCACCAGGTCCATCATCCAGGCATAGTCCTTGTAGGCTACGTACAGCTCCATCTGCGTGAACTCCGGGTTGTGGAAGCGCGACATGCCTTCGTTGCGGAAGTCCTTGCTGAATTCGTACACCCCATCGAAGCCGCCCACAATGAGGCGTTTCAGATACAGCTCATTGGCAATGCGTAGGTACAGCGTCATGTCCAGCGTGTTGTGGTGCGTTTTGAACGGCCGGGCCGCTGCACCCCCGTACAAAGGCTGGAGGATGGGCGTTTCCACTTCCAGGTAGCCTTTGTCGTTGAGGTAGTTGCGCATAGCCTGCACCAGTTGGCTACGCTTGATGAAAGTGTCGCGCACCTGCGGGTTCACCACCAGGTCCACGTAGCGCTGGCGGTAGCGCACTTCCGGGTCGGTAAAGGCGTCGTACACGACTTTTTCACCGGTGGCTTCGTCTACCTTTTCCTTCACCACCGGCAGGGGCCGTAGGGCCTTAGCCAGTAGCTTCAGCTCCGTCACGTGAATGGAGGTTTCACCTACCTGGGTTTTGAACACGCGGCCTTTCACGCCGATGAAGTCGCCCAAATCCAGCAGCTTCTTGAACACGGTGTTGTACAGCTCCTTGTTTTCGCCGGGGCAAATTTCGTCGCGGTTGATGTAGAGCTGAATGCGGCCAGTCGTATCCATAAGCTCGGCAAACGAGGCCTTGCCCATCACGCGCGACGACATCAGGCGGCCGGCCAGGGCCACCTCCTGAAAGTTGTTCAGCTCGGGGTGGTAGTTGTCGTGAATCTCCTGAGCATAGAACGTCACGTCAAAAAGCTCCGACGGGTAGGGCTCGATACCGAGCTTGTGCAGCTCTTCCAGTTTGTTGCGGCGCAGTATTTCCTGTTCGCTGAGGTGGTGCATAAGAATTGTCTGAACCACGGATTAGCTGCGCTGAACTTCGTTTAACGCGGATTTTTCGAATTCCACGGATTTCGTGGACGATTCAGCCGAAAAACCAGCCGGCTGCCAGCGCAGGTCGGAACGTGGATTGATTTGAAATGAACCGCAAAAGTACGGCACGAAAAAAGCCGCTCCGAAACCGGAGCGGCTTTATGTTAGCATTTGTGCTTACAAACTTGCTAAGTAGAGGCTTTCGGGAATCGTCTACAAAATCCGACTATTCCGTTCAATCCAAAAAATCCGTGGTTCAGACTAAGCGGCCATGCGCAGCTGCGGAGTGTCGGCTTGCGGCGTCTGCGGTGCCAGCACCGGCTCGATGCGGCTGCGCAGGCGGTCCTGCACAAAGCCGGCTTGCAGATGGCTGGGCAGCTCTTCCACCAGCTGGCGGTAGCGCTCCAGGCCCATGGCCTTGGCCACGTAGGTCTCGTGAATGCCGTTGAGGTAGCTCACGATGTTGAGCAGCGAGGCATGGAAGAGATTGAAGTCGATGTCGGCTTCCACGTAGCGCTCAATCTCGCGGCTGCTCTGCGAGATGCGCAGGCGGCCCAGCAGGTCGAAGATGGTGGTGTAGCCGAGGCGCCAGGTGATTTGCTGCCAGTGCGCGGCCGTCCACTTATCCAGCGGCTTGCCGGTCTTCTGGCTGCGAATGGCCGTGTTGGGATTAGCCTGCACCTGCTGGCGCGTCCATTGAGCCTTCATCTTGCGCGTAGTGCGCAGGAACTGTCCAATCTGAGCCTGGGCATCGATTTCCTTGCTGGCAATGTGCAGCCCGGCCTTGTAGCCGGCCAGCGGCAGGCGGTGAATGCTGAAGTCGCCGTAAGTGCCGGCGGCGTAGAAAGACACCGGACGCGGATAGGCATTTTTCACCACCAGGCGGCCTACCTCGCGGCGAACCAGCTGGCTGTTGTTGGAGCGCACGCCCGTGGTGTACAGGAAAGCCTGCAGCCCCGAGAGCACGGCGTGGTAAGCCTGCGGGAATGTCCAATGCAAAGCGTTGCGCAGGAAGTTTTCATCGCCCAACTCGGCTGTGGCGCGCAGGGCATACTCCGTGCTCCAGCAGGTGTGGAGCAGCTTCGTGATGGCGGTAATATCCGATTCGCTCAGCTCGGCCTGGTGCCCGCGGAAGTAGGGCAGGTGCTGCAGACCGCCAAGCTGGTCGTCGTTTTCCTGAATGTGGTAGTTAATAGCAAAGAAGTAGTTCAGGAAAACCTGCGCCGGAATAGACTTGCGCCAGGTTTCGTCGGCTAGCTTCTGTTGCTGTTCGTCAAGAACAGGCTCATGCTGTGGGATGAGCGGAATAATGCGGGTTTCCTCTGTAGTCTTCATGCAGGTTAAACAGCTGAAGCGGGTGTTTTGGTTGCCTGTTTGCTAAATATTTTACACAGTTTTACTAAAATTATTGACATGATTTTCAGCTGTTTATACGACTGACAATTTATTGCCATGAAAGGCGTTTTAAGGTCTGTTTGCTAGCGCGGTTAGCTAATTGATAATGAGCAAAAAAAGCCCCCGAACCTGATAGTTCGGGGGCTTCCTAAAGCAGCCAGCAGGGGCTTACTTCACCTGGTCGTGAATGACTGCCACAGCTTCAGCCAGCGTGATATCCTTCTTCAGGTTCTTAGTGAAGCGCGAAGCCCGGTTGATTTTCACCGTGTCACCCCCAAGCGCTTTTACGTCGGCAGACAGCGGAGTGAAAGCCAGAGCCGTAGCGGCTTTCTGGGTGGCCTCGTACTTGTCGGCCTCTGCTTTGGCTTGCTGCTGCTCGGCCCGGTAAGCGCTGAGCTTCAGCGAAACAGTGGTCTCATCCTTGCGCTTGCGCATGCGCTGGGCAATCTCATCCAGCACCTTGAAGCTGGGGCTGCTGGCCACGCGGGCCTTGCTGCTGGCGCGCAGCTTCTCGATGGCCGGGGCATTGTCCCAGGGGCGGTAGCGGGCCGGCTGGATTTCATCCCACTTCAGCGGGTAGTCCGACTCCTTCTCGCCCTGGTCGAGGTAAGCGTAGGCATCGGGCAGGACAATGTCCGGCACCACGCCTTTGAATTGGGTCGAGCCGCCATTTACGCGGTAAAATTTCTGCGTCGTCAGCTTCAGCGAGCCAATGGGCTTGATGTTGTTCAGCTCGGCCGGCAGGGCTTCGTCAAGGTCGAAGATGCGCTGCACCGTGCCCTTGCCATAGGTGCTGGCGGCACCCATCACCACGCCGCGTTTGTAGTCCTGAATGGCGGCCGAGAGAATTTCAGAGGCCGAGGCGCTGTACTTGTTCACCAGCACCACCAGCGGGCCGGTGTACTGCACACGGGGGTCTTTGTCGTTCAGCACTTGCGTGCGGCCCTGGCCGTCGCGCACCTGCACCATGGGGCCGCTTTCCATAAAGAGGCCAGCCATTTCCACGGCGTCCGTCAAGGAGCCGCCCCCGTTAAAGCGCAGGTCGAAAATCACGCCCTTCACGCCTTCCTGATTGAGCTTGGCCAACTCCTTCTTCACGTCTTCGGCCGAGCTACGGCCGCCGTTGTCGTTGAAGTCGGCGTAGAACGTGGGCAGGCGGAGGTAGCCAATCTTCTGGCCGTTGTCGTCAATGGTGGCCGACTGGGCGTAGGTTTCCTCAATCACCACCACGTCGCGGATAATTGGAATAATGTGGGTACTGCCATCGGGCTTGCGCACGGTCAACCGCACTTCCGAGCCTTTCTTGCCGCGAATCAGCGTTACGGCTTTGGCCGTGCGCCAGCCTTCGATACTGACGGGCTCGGCAGCTCCCTGGGCTACGCGCAGAATGGCGTCGCCCTTTTTCAACTCACCCTGGCGCGACGAGGCCGAGCCGGGCACGATGTCGTCAACGTAAATCAGGCCATCCTTCTCGCGCAGTGTGGCGCCAATGCCCTCGAAGCGGCCGGTCATGGCAATGTCGAAGTCCTGCTTCTCGCGAGGAGCGAAGTACTCCGTGTGCGGGTCATAAGTATTGGCAATGGTGTTGGCGTAGGTGCTCAAGCGCTCATTGGCGTCCGTTTCCAGAATGTCAGCAAACTGGTCGTCGTAGTACTTCAGCACGCGCTTACGGGCTTCGGCTTCCATCTGGGCCGGGGTGCGGGGCGGCTCGGGCTCAGTAGGAGCGTCAGCATCGGCGGCACCGGGGGCTGCAGTGGCTACGGGCTTCTTGTCCTTGGTTTTTTCCTGAGCATCCATCATTTCCGAGATGCGGGTCAGCGTTTCGTACTTCAGCAGCTTGCGCCACTGCTCGCGCTGGGTCGCTTTATCAGCGGGGAAGGTGGCTTTTTCGAAATCAGTCTGGAATGTCTCTTCCGTGCTGAAGTCGAAGGGCTTGGCCAGCAGCTCGCGGTAGAGGCCCTGCATTTCCTTGGTGCGCTCGGCCATAAGCTTGGTGCTCAGGTCCAGAAATTCGTGGGTACCGCGCTTCACCTGGTCGTCAATCTGCAGCTGGTAGCGGCGCAGCTGCTCCACGTCGCTGGCCAGCAGAAACTTCTTGCGGTAATCCAGCCGCTTCAGGTACAAATCGAATACACGCTTGGAAAACGCGTCGTCAACCTTCTCAGGCTGGTAGTGGGCGGCCGACAGGCCCTGGAGCATGGTCGAAATCAGCACCTCGTCCTTGCTCGGCGCCGCCGAGTCGGCCCGGCGATACAGCCGGTAAGAGGCCAAGACAAACACGGCTGCTACCAGAAAGGCGTACAGGCCGATTTTCAAGCGAGGGAAAGACATTAGCAGAACAGAAAAATGGGTATGAATATCAAATGTACGGGAAAGGCCGTGGCCTGCATCACCCCGGTATCTACGGCAAAAACGCCCCGGCGGGTGAAATAAGTGCCCGACTTGGTAAAGGTCAAGTTATGGCTACTAACAGACCGGCTAAGCACTTGGCTGGTTGCAATAAAAAAAGCCTTCCCCGCATGGAGAAGGCTTTTTTACAATTATCAGGCCGAAGCCTAAGGCAAGTTTAGTACTTGTAAATCTTGTCGCCGTTGTGGCGACGGAACTCTTCTTCGAAGTAGCGGGCGTCTTCTTCGTTGCGAGGCTTCACGCCCATCACGATGCCGCCGTTCTTGATGCCGCTTTCATACTCAGCAGCGTGGTCTTCGGGAATGCCCGAGCCTACCAGGGCGCCTACCAGGCCACCCGTGAGGCCACCGGCACCGGCACCGGCCAGTGCAGCAGCCAGCGGGCCGGCTACAATCAGGCCCAGACCGGGCAGGGCTACCGAAGTACCAATGGCAGCAATAGCGCCAATTACAGCGCCAGCCGTGCCACCAATGGCCGAGCCTACGCCGGCACCTTCCATGGCCTTATCGCCAAGGTCGGTGTGGGGGGTGTTTTCACCGAAGTGACGCTTGCGGGTGTCGTCCGACATCAGCACGTTCACATCGTCTTTGCCGTAGCCACGCGACGACAGCGACTGGTAAGCGCGCTCGGCGCTGTCACGGTCGCGGAACATGCCGGTCATGCCCATGCTGGGGCGGGAGTCGTAGGGCTGGCCGGTTACGGCGTGCGCCGCATGGTCAGCCGTATTCTGAATGCCGTCAACAGCGCGGCCAACTACAGCACCGGGGGTGCCGGCCATAGCGGCGCCTTTCTGCGTAGCGCTGAAGTCGTCGCCATCCACACGGTTAGTCGTGGTGTTGGAACCGCTGCTCATCGACGAGCCCGAGCCGGTCGAAGTGCCGTAGTCGGCGCCAGTGCCAGCGTTATAGGAAGTGCTTTCGTTGCTCGAACCAGTGCTGTTGCCCATACCGGTACCGGTGTTGCGGGTGCCATAATTGGAGCCGGCACCAGTGCCGGTATTCTGCGGGTTGTTCGAATCGTTGGTGTTCATGGGAAGAAAGGAAATGTGGAAAGGAGAAAATTTAATTTCTAACCAGCGGTTGCGCTAGCTGAGCCACTTAACGGCGCTACCTCGTCAGAGGTTACATTACGCCATGGAATTCTCCAAGTCTTAATTTCCGATTCTTCCCTAAAAGTATTCAGTCAACCGGCGTAGAAATAGGGCTATTTCTTACCCAAACTGCTGGAAGTTGGCATCGTCGCGCCAAAAGCTGCGGCACTCGCTGATGAGGCCTTTCAGAAAATTCTCATCCTGCTTCAGGCTGCGCCATTCGCCCATGCCCATTTTTTCGCACAGCTTATAGAAGTTGTCGCCCTGGCCTTTGGAGCCTTGTACCTTAACCAAGCAACTCAGCGGGGGGCGTCCTTCTTCATGCTCGGTCATGGAAATTTCGGCCAGCATTTCGTTTAGCCGGGCTTTCTCGTGCGAAATCTCCAGATTTAGCCCTAGTTCGGCCTCTTGCACCAGCGTGAGGTAGCTCACGGTACCGGTTTGGGTCCGGGCATAGCTGATGAGATACGTGCGAACGCGACTAAGCATAGTGTAAGTAAATACGTTTTTGAACCCGAAAAGTAATAAAATTCCCAAATGTCCGATTTGGACTTTCACGCTGCGTCCTCTTGAAGCCAGCTAAGACCAGCGCCGATGCTAGCGGCCTTTGCGCCGTTGCATTTCCTTTTGGATAAGCAGGAACTCCCGGCTGCTCTGGCCGGCAATGGCGGTGTTTTCATCGGCCCGCCGCAACAGGTAGGGCATTACGGCTTCTACGGGACCATAAGGCAGGTACTTGGCGGTGTTGTAGCCCGCATTAGCCAGGTTATAGGTAAGGTTGTCGCTCATGCCGTAGAGCTGGGCAAACCAGATGCGGGGGTCGCTGGGCGCGATGCCGGCCTCCTGCATAAGCTGGGTGAGCAGCAGGGAGCTGGCTTCGTTGTGGGTGCCGGCGCAGATACTGATGCGGTCGATGTGGGCAACGCAGTAGCGCAGGGCTTCATTGTACAGGTCATCAGTAGCCTGCTTACTGGGGTTGATGGGGTTGGCATAGCCGCGCTGCTTGGCGACGCGGGCTTCCTTTTCCATATAGGCCCCGCGCACCAGCTTGGCGCCGATGAAGTAGCCTTCACGCTCGGCAGTATCGTGCGCTTCTTTCAGCGCATCGAGGCGGTCGTGGCGGTACAATTGGTAGGTATTCCATACAATGGCCGTTTCGCGGTTGTAGCGGGCCATCATCTCATAGGTCAGGTCGTCGATGGTTTGCTGGAACCAGCTTTCCTCGGCGTCGACAAACAAGCGCACCCCGTACTGGTGGGCGCGCTGGCAAAGGGCGTCGACCCGGCCCACGGCCCGGCTGTGGGCTGCTTCTTCGGCCGCGGTGAGGGGCTGTTTGGCTTGAATCTTCTCCAGAATGGCTACGTCGGCAATGCCCGTCACCTTAAACACGGAAAATGGGATGTGAGCCGAGCGGTGGGCTGCTTCAATCGTGGCCAGCAGCTCGTCGCGGGTGCGGTCGTAGCTCTGGTCGTTGCCTTCGCCTTCCACCGAGTAGTCGAGGATGGTGCCAATGTTGTACTTGCCCAGCTCTTCGGTGACGGGGCGGCACTCGGCAATGGTTTCGCCGCCGCAGAACTGCTCGAAGATGGAGTGCTTGATTAAAAACTTAGTGCCGGGCAGGCCCCATTTTAAGGCCGTCTTCATCAGGCCGCTGCCGGTTTTAACCAGGCTGCCATTGTTCATGGCGGCAAATAGGGCGTACATCTTGCGCAGCTTGGCATCTGACTTAGAAGCAAATGCTACGCGTGTGTCATCAAAGGAAACAGCGGGGGCCTGGGTGAGGGGCGGTACGGGCATGGGTGGGAATGTTGAGCGGAAGCCGGGCGTAAGCTGGAGCGGCGAAGTTAGCCGGTAAACATCGTTTCGGGGCCGGGAGTTACCTTTTGCCGACCTTGCAGCCACAAACGGCAAGGCCGGTTACCAGAGCAACGCATTCCATGGAAGTTCCCCTCGTTTTAGATACGTATTTCACCCGGTTGCTGGCTGAAAAAGGCCAGCCCATGCTTATTGCCGGTCCTTGCAGCGCCGAAACCGAAGAGCAGGTGCTCGCTACCGCCCGGGGCCTGAAGGCTTTGGGTAAAGTCGATTTGTTCCGGGCTGGCATCTGGAAGCCACGCACCCGCCCCGGCTCTTTCGAAGGCATGGGCGCCGTGGCCCTGCCGTGGCTGCAGCGCGTAAAGGCTGAAACGGGCCTGCCCACCACCGTGGAAGTCGCCACACCCCGGCATGTGGAAGATGCATTGCGCCACGAGGTGGACGTGCTCTGGATTGGGGCCCGCACCACCGTCAACCCCTTTGCCGTGCAGGAGCTGGCCGATGCGCTGGCGGGCACCAAGGTGCCGGTGATGGTAAAAAATCCTGTGAATCCCGACGTGGCGCTGTGGGCCGGCGCCCTGGAGCGCATGGAGCGGGCCGGCATCACCGACCTGGCCGCCATCCACCGGGGCTTCAGCACCTTCGCGCCAAGCAAGTACCGCAACGCGCCCACCTGGATGCTGCCCATTGAGCTGAAGACGCGGTTTCCGCAGCTGCCGCTCATCTGCGACCCCAGCCACATCGGAGGCCGCCGCGACTTGCTGCTGCCCATCGCCCAGAAAGCCCTCGACCTGGACTATGACGGGCTAATGATTGAAACCCACCCCGACCCAGACCACGCGCTCAGCGATGCCGAACAGCAGGTGACGCCGGCGCGTCTGGGCGAAATCCTCGGCGAGCTCAAGTACCGCTACCGCTCGTCGGACAATGCGGACTACCTGAACAAGGCCGAAGAGCTGCGGCAGAAAATGGACGTAGCCGACCGCGAAATCGTGGAAGCCCTGGCCCGCCGCATGGCGCTTGTCGAAGAGCTAGCCGAGTACAAGAAGGAAAACAACGTCAAGATTCTGCAGCTCGACCGCTGGCAGGAAATATTCACTACCCGCCCCGAGTGGGCGGGCCGGCTGCGAGTGAACGACAAGTTTGTGGCTGAGCTGTACAAGCTCATTCACATCGAAAGCATCCGCAAGCAAACCGAAATTCTGAACCGGCCGGACTAGGGAAAGGTACGTAGCTGCAAACCACGGCCGGCAAGACGCAGGAAAGGAAATGTTCTGGCTAGGCTACTTGCCCCGGTCTCGCGACCTTTGCACCGCCCTGTGGGCACCTTTTGCATCAACTTATGCGCACACCCATCACCATTGGCGCGACGGCTTTGCCGGCCCTGGGCGAGTTTTTGTACCGGCCCGGCGTGAGCCGGGTTTTCGTGCTGGCCGACGGCAACACCGCCCGTTTGTGCCTGCCTTTGCTTGAAGCCCAGCTGCCGGCCGACTACTGCCTGGTGGAAATTCCGGCCGGCGAGGAGTACAAAACCCTAGCTACTTGCGACACGCTATGGTGCCAGCTCACTGAGCAGCACGCCGACCGGCACGCCGTGCTGGTGAACCTGGGCGGGGGCGTGGTAACGGACCTGGGTGGCTTCGGGGCCGCGCTCTACAAGCGCGGCATTCACTTCGTGCAGGTGCCCACCACGCTGCTGGCTCAGGTAGATGCCAGTGTAGGGGGTAAAACCGGCATCGATTTTCAGGGCTTCAAAAACCAGCTGGGAGTGTTTCAGGAAGCCGCCGCGGTTTTCATTGAGCCCCGCTTTTTGGAAACGCTAGACCCGCGCCAGCTGAAAGCGGGCTACGCCGAGGTGCTCAAGCACTGGCTTATTGCCGATGCGTCGGCTTTCGAGCTTCACCGCCGCCAGGGCTGGTTGAATGAGGACTGGACGCCGATAATTCAGGAGTCGGTAGCACTTAAGCAGCGTATTGTAGAGCAAGACCCTTTGGAGGCCGGGCCGCGCAAGCTGCTCAACTTCGGCCATACCGTGGGCCATGCCCTGGAAAGCTACCTGCTCACGCAGCCGGGGCGCGAAATCCTGCACGGCGAGGCCGTGGCCGCCGGACTGGTGTGCGAAAGCTGGCTGTCGGTGCAGCGCGGCCTGCTCTCGGAAGAAGAGCTGGATAAAATAGAAACCTTCGTGTTTTCTATCTACGACCGGGTGCCGTTTATTCTCATCGAAGCCGACACCATCGCAGAGCTGGCGCGGCAGGACAAGAAAAACCAGCAGCACACCATCAACTGCACCATGCTGCAGGGTATTGGTAACGGCGTTTTCGACCAACCTGTCACCGTGGCCGAAATAGCCGATTCGCTGCGCTATTATCACCGCATTCACTAGCGCCTGGGGCTTATGAATTCATTTATTGCCCTGGCCTGGCCCGGTGGCCCGCTAAGGGGCACGGCTCAGCTGCCGGCTTCTAAAAGCGAAAGCAACCGGGCGCTGATACTGCAGGCCCTGGCTGGGGGAGGGGAACTGAGCAACCTTTCGGATGCCAACGACACCCAACTCATGCAGCGCCTGCTGGCCGAAGCCCCGCACCGCACCGAACTCAATGCTGAAGATGCCGGCACCGTGATGCGCTTTCTGACGGCTTATCTGGCCGTAACGGGCTGGCAAGGCCTACTCACTGGCACCGCTCGCATGCAGGAGCGGCCCATTGCTGTGTTAGTGGATGCGTTGCGGCAATTGGGTGCCACCATTCACTACGAAGGCCGTGAGGGTTATCCGCCTTTGCGCTTCGCGGGCTTTGAGCCCGTATTTACCGCTGGTGGACCAATGTTATCCGTGCGCGGTGACATCAGCAGCCAGTACATCTCCGCTTTGCTGATGGTGGGGCCAGTACTGCCGCAGGGCCTATGTATTCATGTCACGGGCCCTGCGGGCTCGGTGCCTTACATCAGCATGACATCCAAGTTAATGATGCACTTCGGCGCCGGGATGATGTTCAGCGGCAGCGGGCACTACGCGGCCCAGCCCGGCGGCTACCAGCCTGCAGATTACGAAGTGGAAGCCGACTGGTCGGCCGCCAGCTACTGGTACGCCCTAGTGGCATTGGGAGCGCCGGGTTCTGCCGTCACGTTGCCCGGACTGCGGCAGCCGTCCTTCCAGGGCGACCAAGCTATTGCAACCATTATGCGGGACTTTGGGGTTGTCACCGAATTTCTGCCAACGGGCATCCGCATAGCGCAGCAGGCTCTACCCCCAGCCACAGGCCGGCCTTACGATTTTACTCATTGCCCCGATTTAGCCCAGACTGTGGCCGCAGTGGCTGCCGCTCTGGGCCGGTCGATTCGCATGACTGGGCTGGAAAGCCTGCGCATCAAGGAAACCGACCGAATTGCGGCCCTGCAGGTCGAACTGGCCAAGTTCGGTGGAGAGCTGGAGGCGGAACTAGGCGGCAAGAGCTTTATGGTAAGGAGCGAGAACTTTCACGTGAACGGCCAAACGGTGGCCACTTACCATGACCACCGCATGGCCATGGCATTTGCCCCGCTGGCCTTGCTCGGCCCGCTGCAAATCGAGGCGCCTGAGGTGGTCAGAAAGTCGTACCCGCAATTCTGGAATGAATTGGCAAAAATTGGCTTCGAGCTCAACGCAGCTGGCTGAGATAAGCAGCCGATTGCCGCAGCCGGCTGCCGTACCAGCTGAATAATTCGCCGTCGACGATTTCTACCTTCGCATTGGGGCACAGCTGCTGAAACTCCGCCAAGTGTTTCTCGCTAAATGGGTAGGGCTCCGAGGATAATAGAATCCGCTGCGGAGCAGCTGCCGCCAGCTGCTCAGGCGTGATTTCCGGATAGCGCGACTGGTCGCTGAAGGCATTGCTGAACCCAGCCTGGCGCAGCAAGTCGTCGATGAACGTGCCGCTGGCGGCCACCATATAGGGCTTGCGCCAAATAAAATAAGCCGCAGTAGTCTTGGGAGGCGTGAGCTTAGCCTCCAGCCCTGAGAATGAGCTTTCTATTTCTGCGGCCAGCGCAGCAGCCTTCTCTTTTACTCCGGTGATGAAGCCCACCCGCCGTATCATATCAAGCGAATCCAGAAGGGTACTGATGTCGCTCATCCACACCGGGTAGCGAGTTGTCAGCTGCTCAATCCCAATCTGGTAATTCTCCTCCTTATTGCCAATTATTAAGTCGGGGTTAAGCGCGGCTATTTTATCAATATCGAAATTCTTGGTGCCACCGATTACCGTCGTCTTGGTGCGGGCCTCCGCCGGGTGAATGCAGAATTTGGTGACGCCGATTACCTTATCAGCTAAGCCCAAGTCGAACAGCAATTCCGTCTGCGAAGGCACCAGCGACACGATGCGCTGCGGCGGAAACGGCACCGTGACATGCCGTCCCATCTGGTCGGTAACCTGCAGGGGCAGAGATGGAATGGCAGGTAAGTCCAACACTACTCAAAAAAGACTGTCATACTGAGCGTTGCGAAGGACCTTATAAAGGAAGAACGAAACCGTCCAATATGATAAGGTCCTTCGCTGCGCTCAGAATGACAAGAGTTGTTACAAAACGTAGGTAATAGCAGATTACGAGAAGTAGCGGAAATCGTGGCCGTCTTCAATCCGCAGCAAGGCTTCGTAAATTAGGCGCGTCACGTTTTCTACGTCGTCCTTATGCACGGTTTCGACCGTCGTGTGCATATACTTCAAGGGCAGCGAAATCAGGGCCGAAGCCACGCCGGCGCCGGAATAGGCAAAGGCGTCGGTATCGGTACCCGTAGCGCGGGTAGCCGCCGCCCGCTGAAACGGAATTTCCGCCTGCTGCGCAGTTTCAATAATTAAGTCGCGCAGGTTGTTTTGCACGGCCGGGCCGTAGGTTATCACCGGGCCTTTGCCGCAGGAGATGTCGCCGGACGTCTTTTTGTCGTACATCGGCGACTGGCTGTCGTGCGTCACATCGGTAACAATGGCCACGTCGGGGTTGATGCGGTGAGCCACCATTTCGGCGCCGCGGAGGCCAATTTCCTCCTGCACGGCATTCACCACATATAGGCCAAAAGGCAGGGTCTTGCCATTTTCCTTCAGCATGCGGGCTACTTCGGCTATCATGAAGCCACCCATGCGGTTGTCCAGCGCCCGGCCTACGTAAAACTTCTCGTTCATCACCATAAACTCGTCTTCGAAGGTCACGACCGAGCCTACGTGAATGCCCATCTCCTCTACTTCTTCCTTGGACGTAGCCCCGCAGTCCAGAAACACGGTTTCAATGGTAGGCGCCTTGTCCTGCTCTACCTTACGCACGTGAATGGCCGGCCAGCCGAAAACGGCCTTCACTATGCCTTTGGCCGTGTGAATGTTTACCCGCTTGCTAGGTGCTACTAGCGGGTCGGAGCCGCCGTTGCGACGCAGATAGATGTAGCCTTCCTTGGTGATGTAATTCACGAAGTAGGAAATCTCATCGGCGTGCGCCTCAATCACCACTTTGTACTTGGCTTCGGGGTTAATTACCCCCACCACCGTGCCGTAGGTGTCAACGAAATGAGTATCGATGTAGGGCTTGATGTAGTCGAGCCACAGCTTCTGGCCTTCTTTCTCAAAGCCAGTAGGGGAGGGGTTGTTGAGGTAGCGCTGGAGGAAAACGAAGGATTCGGGACGCATAATGGGGAGTTGACTTAGGCGCAGCTACGAATCAGGATATGCTGTCGCCGTTTTGAGGTGAAATGAACAAAGGGAAGCGTAGCGATACGCTTCCCTTCATCAGCCTGACACGAAAATTAGAGCGGAATGTTGCCGTGCTTTTTGCGGGGCAGTTGGTCAACTTTGTTTTCCAGCATCTTAAAGGCCCGAATAAGCTTCTGGCGCGTCTGCGACGGCAGAATTACTTCATCCACGAAACCACGGTGGGCGGCGCGGTAGGGCGTGGCGAACTTTTCCTGGTACTCGTCTACCTTCTCCTGCAGCTTGGCTTCGGGGTTTTCGGCCGCAGCAATCTCACGCTTGAAGATGATTTCGGCCGCGCCCTTGGCGCCCATTACCGCAATTTCGGCGGTGGGCCAGGCGTAGTTCATGTCGGCCCCAATGTGTTTGGAGTTCATCACGTCATAAGCTCCGCCATACGCTTTGCGGGTGATGACGGTGATGCGCGGTACCGTAGCCTCGCAGAAGGCATAGAGCAGCTTGGCGCCGTTAGTGATGATGCCGCGCCACTCCTGGTCGGTGCCAGGCAGGAAGCCGGGCACGTCTTCCAGCACCAGCAGCGGAATGTTGAATGAGTCGCAGAAGCGCACGAAGCGGGCAGCTTTGGTGCTGGCGTTGATATCGAGCACGCCGGCCAGCACGGCCGGCTGGTTGCCCACGATGCCAATGCTACGCCCGGCCAGGCGGGCAAAGCCCACCACAATGTTCTCGGCGAAGTTCTGGTGCACCTCCAGGAAAGAGCCAGCGTCGATGATGCCGTCAATTACCTCGCGGATATCATAGGGCTGGTTGGCATTGTCGGGAACGATGGTGTCGAGCACGGCGCGGCTTTCATCGTCCGTAGCCTCGTAAGGCTGATGCGGCGCCGTTTCTTCGCAGTTCTGCGGCATGTAGCTCAGCAGCTGCTTGATGTGGTTGATGCATACCACCTCGTTGGCGCAGCTGAAGTGCGTCACGCCGCTTTTGGCCGAGTGGGTGCTCGCGCCGCCCAATTCTTCGCTGGTCACCGACTCGTGCGTCACGGTTTTCACCACGTTCGGGCCCGTCACGAACATGTAGCTGGTGTGCTCCACCATCAGAATGAAGTCGGTGATGGCCGGCGAATACACCGCGCCGCCCGCACACGGCCCCATGATGGCCGACAGCTGCGGCACCACGCCCGAGGCCAGGGTGTTTTTGTAGAAGATGTCGGCGTAGCCGCCCAGGCTCACCACACCTTCCTGAATGCGGGCCCCGCCCGAGTCGTTCAGGCCGATAACCGGCGCGCCGTTCTTCATCGCCAAATCCATGATTTTAACGATTTTCTCAGCATGCGTTTCGCTCAGCGAGCCGCCGAATACGGTGAAGTCCTGCGAGAAGACGTACACCAGCCGGCCGTTCACCGTACCGTAGCCCGTCACCACCCCATCGCCGAGGTAGTATTCCTTGTCAAGACCAAAATCCTTGGCCCGGTGCATCACGAACTTGCCAATTTCTTCAAATGAGCCTTCGTCCATCAGCAAGTCAATTCGCTCGCGGGCGGTGAGCTTACCTTTCTTGTGTTGGGCGTCGATGCGGTCCTGGCCGCCGCCGAGCAGCGCTTCGGCATTCTTGCGGGCCAGTAAATCAGTTTTGGAGACGGCGGCGTGTACGTGCGGGTCAGTCATTGAGGGTGGGTTGGCGGAAGAGCTTTACGTCAGAATCGGAACGAAGCCCAAAGGTAGGTTGGCAGGTGAAATGATGCGAGGCAAAGAAGTCGGCCTCGTGCCTATTCTCTCCTCCCATCTTCGTAATGGTAGTGTTCCTGGCTGGCTGAAGTAAAACGACCGATGAACTCAGCCGATTCCTGCTCTGGCTTCCTGACTTTGAACCAGCCATTCTCAATTGCCCAAGGATAAACCAGTGTATCGATTGGGTATTTCGTCAAAATGCCAGATAATCCAAACTCACGGATGGCAGCTTCAGCAGATTCAAGCGAAGTAAATAAACCTGTTGTGAACTGAGCTTTGGTGCTATGGAAAACCCAAATGCTGTCAAGTGCTTTCATATCAGCAAAGAAAAAAGGCCGGCCCCGCATCGCGGAGCCGGCCTTTCTATTCAAAACGACTGTTTACTTCTTGGTGTCAGCATCAGGGGCTTCCGGCGTTTCGGCCGGGCGCTCGTCGCTGGCGAGGTTGGTTTTCTCGCCGCTCTTGCTCACGGAGAAGGTCAACTCTTCCTTGCCGTCTTCAAAGTCCACCGAGATGATGTCGCCGTTGGCCACCTGGGCCTTGAGGATTTCCTCGGCAATCGGGTCTTCGATGTACTTCTGAATGGCGCGGTTCAGCGGACGAGCACCGTATTTGGGGTCGTAGCCTTTGTCGGCCACGAAGTCCTTGGCTTTCTCGGTGAGCTCCACCTTGTAGCCCAGGGCCTGCACCCGGCTCAGCAGCTTGCTGAGGCTGATGTCGATAATGCGGTGGATGTCCTTTTTCTCAAGCGAGTTGAAGACGATGACGTCATCCAATCGGTTCAAAAATTCGGGCGAGAAGGTCTTCCGCAGGGCGTTGGTGATGGTGCCCTTGGTCAGCTCGTCCATGTTTTCCTGCCGGGCCTTGGTGCCAAAGCCAATACCAGCGCCGAAGTCGGCCAGGTCACGTGCCCCGATGTTCGAGGTCATGATAATGATGGTATTGCGGAAGTCCACCTTGCGGCCCAGGCCGTCGGTCAGGATGCCGTCGTCGAGCACCTGCAGCAGCAGGTTGTACACGTCCGGGTGGGCTTTCTCGATTTCATCGAGCAGAATCACCGAGTAAGGCTTGCGGCGGATTTTCTCCGTCAGCTGGCCACCTTCTTCGTAGCCCACGTAGCCGGGAGGCGCGCCCACCAGGCGCGATACGCTGAACTTCTCCATGTATTCCGACATGTCGACGCGTACCAGCGCATCTTCTTTGTCGAAGAGGTAGGTGGCAAGCACCTTAGCCAGCTCCGTCTTACCCACGCCCGTTGGGCCGAGGAAAACAAACGAGCCGATGGGCTTCTTGGGGTCTTTCAGGCCTACGCGGGTGCGCTGAATGGCTTTCACCAGCTGGGCAATGGCCTTGTCCTGGCCAATGACCTTGCCTTTCAGCTCTTCGCCCATCTTGAGGAGCTTCTCGCCCTCATTCTGAGCGACGCGGCTCACGGGAATGCCGGTCATCATGGCAATAACTTCTGCCACGTTTTCCTCCTTCACCGTGTAGCGCTTCTTCTTGGTTTCTTCTTCCCAGTTTTTCTTGGCCGAGTCGAGTTGCTCGAGCAGCTTTTTCTCGGTGTCGCGGAGCTTGGCCGCTTCCTCGTACTTCTGGGATTTCACCACGCGGTTTTTCTCCGTCTTGATGTCCTCAATCTGGCCTTCCAAGGTGAGGATATCTTCCGGCACCACGATGTTATTGATGTGCACACGGGCACCGGCCTCGTCAAGGATGTCGATGGCCTTGTCCGGCAGGAAACGGTCGCTCATGTACCGGTCGCTCAGCATCACGCACTGCTCAATGGCTTTGTCGGTGTACACCACGTGGTGGTGGTCCTGGTACTTGTCCTTGATGTTGTGCAGGATTTCGATGGTCTCCTCGGGCGTGGTGGGGTCCACCATCACCATCTGGAAACGACGGGCCAGGGCACCATCCTTCTCGATGTACTGACGGTACTCATCCAGCGTGGTGGCGCCGATGCATTGAATCTCGCCGCGGGCCAGGGCCGGCTTGAACATGTTCGAAGCGTCGAGCGAGCCCGAAGCGCCACCGGCGCCTACGATGGTGTGCAGCTCGTCGATGAACAGAATCACGTCGGGCGACTTTTCCAGCTCGTTCATCACGGCCTTCATGCGCTCCTCAAACTGGCCGCGGTACTTGGTGCCGGCCACCAGCGAAGCCAGGTCCAGCGTCACCACGCGCTTGTTGAACAGCACGCGGCTTACTTTCTTCTGAATGATGCGCAGGGCCAGGCCTTCGGCAATAGCCGTTTTACCTACGCCGGGCTCACCAATCAGGATGGGGTTGTTCTTTTTGCGGCGGCTCAGAATCTGGGCCACGCGCTCAATTTCTTTTTCACGGCCTACGATGGGGTCAAGCTTGTCTTCCTCGGCCAGCTTGGTGAGGTCGCGGCCAAAGTTGTCGAGCACCGGAGTGCGCGATTTCTCGCCGGGTTTTTTGCTGCCGCTGGGGCCGCTGCCCTGGCCTTGGCCACGGCCGCCCGACGAGCCAAACAGCTTGTCATTGTCGTCGTCGTCGGTGTCAGGACCGGCTTTGGGGCTGGGCGAGGCGTTACCATGGTAATCCAGCGAGTCGCGCACGGTTTCGTAGTTCACGTTGAATTTGCTCAAGATTTGTGAAGAAATATTGTCCTCGTCGCGCAGAATGGAGAGGAGCAGGTGTTCGGTGCCGATAATTTCGGATTTGAAGATTTTAGCCTCCAAATAGGTGATTTTAAGAACCTTCTCGGTTTGCTTGGTCAACGGAATAGAGCCGGTGATGTTGGTTCCTTGCGAGGCCGTGTTGCGGGTGGCTTGCTCGAGCGAAAACTTCAGCTCGTCCATGGCCACGCCTAGCTTACGCAATAATCCAAGCGCGGTTCCTTCGCCTTCGCGAATCATGCCCAGCAGGAGGTGTTCGGTGCCTATATAGTCGTGGCCAAGCCGGATGGCCTCCTCCCGGCTCAGGGAAATGACCTCCTTGACGCGGTTTGAGAATTTAGCTTCCATGCGGATAAACGTAGTTAGAAAATTTGACAGCCCCACAACGGTAGTCGATACCAGATGCGGGTTGGGCCGGGGTAGCTTGAAAACAAGCTGGTTCGGGCGAAGGTTCGGGAAGGTAATGTGTAAATGAGTGAATGCGTAATTGAGTAAATCACTCCGGAAAAACCGGGCCTGTCATTAACTCACATACAATTTGCTCCCTTACTCATTGACAAAATACTGGCTGGCGGCGGGCCCTTGTGAGAACAGCAAATCCAGCACGCTCAGGCCGGGCTCAAAACCTGGGCCAAAGACCTGCGGGTACGGTCGGACCCGAGCCTGGGCTGCCGGAGTGTCAGGTTTTAAGTCCGCCGGCCGCGGCTTGGGTGTCAACCAGTCGCGCCGGTCGCGCACTGGGTAAGCAAGGGCAGGACTGCCCGCGGGAAAAGAAGGTTGCTTGGCGGGTGAAAGGTGAGAATAGTCGGCGTGGTATTCGGTGGTCAGCTCTATGGGTAGATTCAAGCGAAAGCACCGAAGCAGCAAACGTAAAAACTGCAGGTTGAGGTCGAAAAGTAAGGCCGGTTTTTTCGCGTAGATATCGTGCAGGTAGTCGGCGTAATACTCGAAGTACGGGCTGCTGCCGTAGGCAGTTTGCAGGGTGCGCCAGTGCCGGTGCGTCCAGTTCTGGCGGTAGTCGATTTCAATGGTCGAGGTCAGCACCTTTTCTGAGCGGTTGCCATCCACCACGGGCACGGTGAGCGGCTGCACCCCTTGGGCCGTGCGAATCAGGCAGCGGTTGCGGTAGGTTTGCTTGCGGTAGTGTTCCTGTGCTTCCAGCAGCAGGCCATCGGCCGTTAGTAGCTCGGCAAAAAAGGCCGCGGGTGGCTGGTAGTGAAGTTCAGAGAGAAGCAGTACAGGCATAAGACTAAGGCAGAATACTGGTGCGAATGTTGCGAATAACGGCTGACTATCCCCAAGTTCTGCTCGTTACTTTTGCCGTATGCGTTACTTTTTGAGTTTGCTAGCTATTCTGCTTTCAGTGGCGGCCCAGGCTGGGCCGCCGCAGGTGTTTCTGGATGTGGCCCGCTTTCGCAACCTCGCCGATGTGGGCAAGGGGGCCGAAGTTGAGATTTACGTTACGGTACCCACCCAGAATTTGACTTACCGGCAGCGCGCACCCAAGTCGTTTCAGTCGGCGGCCAATGTGACGCTGGAAGTGCTGAAGGCCGACGGCAAGCCCGCATACCGCGAAGTCGTAACGCTGAAGCCGCCGGTACTAAACGACACCACCATCAGCATCAAAAACCCGCAGAGCTTCCTCAAGCGCATTGCCCTGCCCGACGGGCGCTACACCCTGCGCGCCACGGTGCGCGACCAGTACCGCAGCGCTAACGGCGAAACCACTGTTGAGCGCCCCCTGGTGCTGGAAGCACCGAGTCAGGGCGCTTTTCTTTCCGACATCGTATTGCTGGCCAAGCCCGCCGCCCGCGGCGACGGAGAAGACAACTTCTTCCGGGGCGGCTACCGGCTTACCCGGGCGCCGCTGGGCTTTTACGGGCGCGGCGTCGAAACCATCTACTTCTATACCGAACTGCACCAGGCAACCGCCGGAACGCCGGTACGGGTACGTTACTACCTGCAGGGAGCAGCCGGCAAAGCCTCCGAAGGTGAAGCCTCCCTCACGCCCCAGGCAGGCAAACCAGCAGTAATAATCGGGCAGCTGCCCTTGGGCAATATACCGGAAGGCCCTTTCACCCTGCTGGTAGAAGTGCTAGGCGGTAAAAAGCTACTGGCTGGGCACCGCGTACAAGGCAGCCGCAGCCAGACGGATTATGCCCCGGCCGGAGCGGGAGTGGGCCGATGAGGAGCCGTACTGTCTCGACTTGCCCGCAGCAGCGGGCTGCCCCCCGGTTGCCCTACCCTTGGTATTATGAGCCGCTGCGCTGGCTGCTGCTGGGCTTGGCTTACATACCCCTGCCCGTACTCTACGTTATTGCGGAAGGCATCTATTTCTTGCTGGCTTATGTGCTGCGCTACCGCGGGCGAGTGGTACTACAAAACCTGCGCAACTCCTTTCCTGAGAAGAATGAGGCTGAAGTCAAAGCCATAGGCAAGGCTTTCTACCGGCATTTTGCGCAGGTAGTTGTGGAGATTCTGAAGCTCGCGGTGATGTCGGATGTAGAGCTGAAGCGGCGAGTGGTTTTCCGAAATCCTGAAGTGCTGGAACGCCACTTTCGGGCGGGCCGCATGGTGCTGGGCCTGGCCTCGCACATCGGCAACTGGGAGTGGGTGCTGACCTCCGGGGCGGTCTGGCTGTCGGCCGAGGTCGACGGCGTATACAAGCCACTCAGCAACCCCTTCTTTGAAAGCTTTATGGCCGAGCTGCGCACCCGCACCGGGGCTGGGCTCATTCCGATGCGCGATACCCTGCGCGACATGGTGCAGCGCCGGGGCGAACCGCGGGTGGTGAGCCTGCTGTCGGACCAAGCCGCCGGCCCCGAGGACCGGCCGTACTGGACTACGTTTATGAACCAGGATTCGGGCTTCTACACCAGCGCTGAGCGGCTGGCTTCCCGGTTTCAGGCGCCGGTGGTATACGTCGGCATTCGACGCATGCAGCGTGGATACTATGAAATTGTTCTGCAGGAGCTCTACGATGGAATAGCGCCGCTGCCCGCCAATGAGTTTCCCATTACCAAAGCTTTTGCTCAGGCCCTGGAGCGGGATATTCGGAACGCTCCCGAACAGTACCTCTGGACGCACCGCCGCTGGAAGCACAAGCGGTAAGGTGGTGAAATGGTGAGTCTTTTGTGCAGGTGGTACAACTGCCTTAGTAGCACAGAGAAATAAAAAAGGTGGTGAGCTTGAAGCTCTACTGCATTAGTGCCGATAGAACTTCAAACTCACCACCTTACTATTTCACTATCTCACAGATATTGCTCGATGTCGCCGGCGCCCTGGCGTACGAGGTCGAAGTCGTCGTTGGTGCAGTCGATGATAGTGCTGGGTGTGTTGCCGCCAAAGCCGCCGTCAATAACCATGTCAACGAGCAGGCGGTACTTCTCGTGAATCAGGTCGGGGTCGGTTACATATTCTTCTAGTGTGTCCTCATCCTCCCGCACGGAAGTGCTGACGATGGGATTGCCGAATTCCTTCACAATCTGCAGTACAATCTGATTGTCGGGCACCCGGATGCCGACGGTTTTGCGCTTCACGCCGCCGTAGCGGGGCGCTTTGGGGCTGGCTTCAAAGATGAATGTAAAAGGGCCCGGCAGTGCTTTTTTCAGTACTTTGTAGGTCGGCGTAGTGATGCCGTGGGCGTAGTCGCTGATGTGAGACAAATCGTGGCAGATAAAGCTGAGATTGGCTTTATCCGGGTGCAGGCCCTTGATGCGGCACAGCTTTTCGACGGCTTTCTGATTGTGAATGTCGCAGCCGATGCCGTACACGGTGTCGGTAGGATAGATGATAAGGCCGCCTTTGCGGAGCACTTCGACGGCTTGCTGAATACGATTTTGCGGAGGATTGTCGGGGTGAATGCGAAGCAGAGTAGCGGGCATGTGCGTAAGTAAGAGGGTTAGCGGAAGGGAATGGTCTACTGACGAGCAGAGTAGGACTCTGGTTGCCGGGCGGGTGGCAGCCAAAGGGGCGGGCAAGGTACTAAGCCGGGCGAAATCTTCCGGCACCTATCCCGGAAGATGCCAGGAAATTTATGGGTTTCGGCCGCTAATGTGTCTCAGGCAGGGCCGGAGAAGCGGCCGGGTTCGCCGGCTTCGTACTTTTGGTCCGCGCATTCGCACTCCCAACCCCACGTATGTCTTCACCTGCCAAAAAGTCGCGCGCCGACTACAAAGCCGAGGCCCAGCGCCGCCGCAACCGCAACGCCACCATCACCGCCGTGCTGGGCCTGGCGCTGGTGTGCTTTTCCTATTATTTCTACCAGGTTTTCTTCACATCCAACATCGAAACCAAGGGCAAGCCGACCTACGTCATCGTGCACCGTGGCGACGACTGGAAAGCCGCTCTGAAAGCCATTGAGGCCACGGGTGCGGTGGTCGACAAGCTCTCGCTGCACTTTGTGGCAAAGCTGATGAAGTACCCTGAGCACGTGAAGCCCGGCCGCTACGAGCTCAAGGACGGTTTCACCAACCGCCAGCTTATCAACGTGCTGAAGGCCGGCATTCAGTCGCCGCTCAAGCTCACCTTTACCAACGTGCGCCTGCGCCGCGAGCTGGCCACCAAGCTTTCGGGGCAGATTGACGCCCGCCCGGAACAGATTGACTCGCTGCTGAGCAGCCCGAGCTATACCCGCAGTCTGGGCTTTGATACCACTACGGTGCTCAGTATGTTCATTCCCAATACGTACGAGCTGTATTGGAACACCTCTGCCACCAACCTCATGCAGCGCATGAAAAAGGAGTACGAGAAGTTCTGGACCCCGGCCCGCGATGCCAAGCGCGAAAAGCTCAAGCTCACCCGCGCGCAGGTGAGCACGCTGGCCAGCATTGTGGAAGCCGAGCAGCAGCAGCATGCCGACGAGCGGCCCCGAATTGCCGGCGTCTACCTCAACCGCCTGAAGCGCGGCATGAAGCTGCAGGCCGACCCCACGGTGGTGTATGCCAACCGCGACTTCACCATCAAGCGCGTGCTGAACGTGCACCTGGCCAAAGACTCGCCCTACAACACCTATAAGTACGCCGGCCTGCCGCCCGGCCCCATCAACCTGCCCAGCATCAGCAGCATCGATGCCGTGCTGAACCCCGAGCAGCACAACTACTTGTATTTCTGCGCCAAGGAAGACTTCAGCGGCTATCACGCCTTCGCCGTAAACGAAGCCGGCCACCTACTCAACGCCCGCCGCTATCAGGCCGCGCTGAACCGGGCGGGGATTAAGTAAGCCTTTTAGTTATCAGTTGTTCGTTATCAGTTGTCCGAATCGTTCTGACGCCTGCTTTTAGAACAAACTGACAACGGACAACTAGCAACTGACAACTACCATGTACCAATCCGACACCAAAATCCGCGTCCGCTACGCCGAAACCGACCAGATGGGCTACGTCTATCATGGCAACTATGCGGCCTACTTCGAGGTGGCCCGCACCGAGTCGTTTCGGCAGCTGGGCATTCGCTACAAGGACATGGAGGCCGAGGGCGTGGGCATGCCGGTAGGGGAGATACGCACCCGCTTCCGGCGGCCGGCCCGCTACGACGACCTGCTCACGGTGCGCCTGCTGCTGAAGCAGCCGCCCGAAGGCTCGCGGGTGCTGTTCGAGTACGAAATTTTCAACGAAGCAGGGGAGCTGCTGACTGAAGGCCATACGCTGATGGTGTTTGTAAATACCAGCACCGGCCGGCCGGTGCCCATCCCCAACAGCATTGTTGAGCGACTGGCTCCGTATTTCGGAGAAGATGAGCTGGATAGTCCGGTAGCGCCCGCCCCAAGCCACCTGCCGCCCGATGCGCCCGCCCCGGCGGCGTTTGGAAAATGAGGTCAATTTTCAGTAAATAATGAGGAATGAGCAATTGCTGACCGCATTTCAATTGTTCACTGCTCATTATTAATTGTACACTGTGCTAATGCATACCCCCACCCGCCGTTCACGAATTCCCGATGTTCGCCGGCAGCGGCCCTACCGGCAGCTGATTGTGGGATTGAAGCGCCTGCACCTGCCCGGCGGGCATGCCTCGCTCTACGACGTGGTGGACCGCGTGCTACACGAGCTGCGCCTCGACAGCTTAGAGAAGCGGGCGGCTTACATGGCCTTCAACCTCACGGTGGCCCTGTTTCCCACCATCATCTTCCTCTTCACCCTGATTCCCTACATCCCTGTTCCCAACCTGAACGTGGATATTCTGCTGTTTTTGGCCGACTTTATGCCGCGGGAATTGTACGCGGCCACGGCTTCCACCATTGAGGACATCGTAAACATTCCCCACGGCGGCTTGCTGTCCTTCGGTTTCGGGACGGCGCTGGTACTCAGCTCCAATGGCATCATGGCGTTGCTGGATGCTTTTGAAAAGAAATACCCGTGGTTTAAGCATCGCAGCTATATTCGGAAGCGCCTGATTGCGACAGCACTCACCTTTGTGCTTTCGCTGATTCTGGTGCTGGCCATCACCGGTATTTTCTTCGGTACCTATATCATCGATGGGCTGGTATTCTATGAGATAGTGCCCGAGCGGTTTACCGACCTGGTAATCACGGTGGTGCGCTATGGCTCACTCATTGGCCTGTTCTTATCTACCACCTGCGTAATTTACTACTTCGTGCCCCCGGTGCATGATAAGTGGCCGCTGGTGTCGGTAGGGGCGGTGGTAGCCACGCTGCTTATCTTCCTGGTATCGTTTCTGTTCACGCTGTACGTGCGCATTTTTGATTCCTACAACACATTTTATGGCTCTATTGGGGCGCTGGTAGGTTTTATGGTGTGGCTGGAATTTGTGTGCATGACGCTTATCATTGGCTTTGAGGTGAATGTGAGCGTGGATGCCATCACCGGGCGCCTGAAAAAGCGGGGAGGAGCTTCCATAGCGTAGCTCAGGTTGCGGCAAACTCCTGAAAAAAGCTGGCAGAAAATTCTGCCTGAGGGTTTGCGCATTTGAAATTGACACTTACTTTTGCACTCCCGAAACCACTCGGGGAACCTGACAGAGAGGTGGCAGAGTGGTCGAATGCGACGGATTCGAAATCCGTTATACCGGCAACGGTATCGGGGGTTCGAATCCCCCCCTCTCTGCAAAAAGGCTTTTTCTGCGCTGGGAAAAGCCTTTTTTATTGAATTGCGTACACAAGCGCATTACGGAATTGATCCAGAGGAGTGGCAGAGTGGTCGATTGCGGCGGTCTTGAAAACCGTTGAGGGTTAAACCTCCGGGGGTTCGAATCCCTCCTCCTCTGCGCAAAGCCCCGCTTCCCAACCGGAAGCGGGGCTTTTGCTTTACTGCCCGGCGGGGCAACAGTAGTTCCGGCTTTGCCGTTGCAGGCTCAACCGTTGTGCTTGCTATGTCGCGCTACTTATTACTACTTCTGCTTTTCGTTTCGGGGCCGGCCTCGGCTTATTCCGTGCTGACGCACCAGGCCAACATTGACTCCACCTGGGAGCGCTGCCTGGTGCCGGCTCTGCAGCAGCGCTTTCCTAATGCCACTCCCGAGCAACTGCTCGAAGCCAAGGCCTACGCCTATGGGGGAGCCATAATTCAGGACATGGGCTACTACCCCTTCGGGGCGGTGCTTTTCACCAACCTGACGCATTACGTGCGCTCCGGCGACTTCGTGCGTAACCTCATTGACCAGTCGCGTGACCGCAACGACTACGCCTTTGCCCTGGGGGCACTGGCTCACTACGCGGCCGATGTGAACGGCCACCCCAAAGGCACCAACATTGCCATGGCCAGCGTGTACCCAGACTTGAAAGAGAAGTTTGGGCCCCACATTACCTACGAGCAGGCGCCCAAGCAGCACACCCAGCTGGAGTTTGCTTTCGACGTAGTGCAGCTGGCCAATGGCAAGTACCACAGCCAGGAGTACCACCAGCGGGTGGGCTTCAAGGTAAGCAAGTCGGTATTGGAGCGAGCGTTCCTGAAAACCTACGGCCTGGAGCTGGGCCAGGTAGTGCTGAACGTAGACCTGAGCATTGGAAGCTTCCGCTTTGCCGTGAGCCAGCTGATACCGACGGCGGCCCGGGCCGCCTGGCACTACAAGCGCAAAGACATTCTGGCTTTGAGCCCGCGGGCCCGGCGGCGCGAGTACCTGCATCGGGTGAGCCCCCGCCAGTTTCGTAAGGAGTATGGCAATGAGTACCAGCGGCCGGGCTTTGGGGCTCGCATCATCTCGTATTTCATTCGGGTGCTGCCCAAGATTGGACCGCTGAAGCCGTTTGCCTTCAAGCTGCCCACGCCCGAGGCGCAGGACGTGTTCCGCAGCAGTTTCCGCGCCACCATGACGGCCTATTGCGCCCAGGTGCAGCGCCAGCCCGCCGACTCCGCCGCCGCACCGCTTAGTCTGGCCAATACCGACTTTGATACCGGCCACCCCACCAAAGCCGGGGAGTACCCGCTAGCCGATGAGACGTACGGGGAGTGGCTGCGGCTGCTGGCCGACAAGAAGTTTGAGCACATGACGCCGGCGCTCAAGCAAAACATTCTGGCATTTTTTTGCCCAACGCACAAGACCCCGGCATCGGCGGAAGAAAAGGAAGACCGCAAACAGCGCCAGACAGAGGAAGCATTGGGGCAGCTGCGCATGCTGAAACCGTAGGGTATAATACAAGGTTAGGCGACCTGCATAGGCGCTTGGTAGAAACAATTTGGAAACTTTGCCGTATGCGTCCGGCTGCTACTTACCTTGTAGCTTTGTTGCCGCTTTTAACGCGGCTTGCCCATTCCATTTCATTTCTCACCAACAACCCCCGTTTTCTTTATGAAAATACCCCTTACAGTGCGGCAGATTGGCCTAATGGGCCGGCTGCTTGTTTTTCTGATGCTGCTCTTCCCGTTCGCGGGCCGGGCACAGGTTGTTATCAGCCAGATATATGCAGGTGGCGGCAGTTCAACCGGTAGCCCCTCCTACACCCGCGACTATGTGGAAATCTTTAACCGGGGAGCATCCGCCGTCAACATCGGCGGCTACTCCATCCAGTATGCCTCAGCTACCGGAACAACCATTGTGGCCTCTTCGGGTACGGTAGTTATTCCGGCCGGTGTAAGCCTTGCACCTGGCCAGTACTACTCCATTCTGGTGGGCTCGGCCGGCTCGGCGGGGGCTACCCTGACCACGCCCGCAGTTGACCAGGTTGGCAGCACTTCTACCTCGCCCAGCCTGAGCAACGCCGGCGGCAAAATCTTCTTGGCCAACAACTCGACGACTGTAACGTTTACCGCGCCGAACACGGTTTCTGGCAACGTAGTGGATTTTGTCGGTTACGGCACCGGTAACACGTATGAGGGTACGGCCGCCGCGCCGACGCCTACCAGCACCGCTACGGCCTTGGTGCGTGCAGGTGGCGGATGTACTGATAACAACACCAACAGCACTGACTTTGCTAACGCAACTTCGCCGGCTCCCCGGAATATGAGCACCACGCTGGCTCCTTGCGGCGGGTCGCCGACTCCGCAGGAAATTAACGTGCAGGTAGCAGGTACCAGCTTCGCTTCGGGCAGCACCTATAGCGGCTTTGCCAGCACGGCGGTTGGCGGCAACAACGTGAAAACCTTCACCATTCAGAACACCGGCGGCACTGCCCTCACGGTATCGGCTATAGCCCTGAGCGGCACCAACGCTGCCGACTATGCTGTATCGGCCCTGACGCCCAGCAGCCCGGTGGCTGCTAACGGTAGCGCTACTTTCACCGTTACTTTTTCGCCCTCGGCCGCCGGCACCCGCACGGCAGTGCTCACCATCACAAACAACGACAGCGACGAAGGCTCCTACGTTGTTAACCTGTCGGCCGTAGGCACAACTGGTACACCCAACCCCGAAATCAATGTACAGGTAGGTGGGGTTGATTACCTCTCCGGCACCAGCACCTATGCTTTCGGAACCACGCAGATTGGCACACCCGTGAATGCTACGTTTACGGTGCAGAACACCAGCTCCACCGACGTGCTGACGGTAAGCTCGCAGGCAGTAACGGGCAGCTCCGGCGCTGGCTTCAGCCTGAGCAGCACCACCGGCTACACTGTGGCCCCGAACAGCACCGCTACGTTCACGGCAACTTTCAACCCTACCTCTAACGGCAGCAAGACGGGCACCATCACCATCAACAGTGATGACCAGGACGAGGCGGCTTACACTATTGCCCTGACCGGTACCGCTGCCACACCTCCTTCGCTGACGGCTGCTTCGGCCAGCACCCTGCTGGTAGGCGTGCCGAGCGTAGTAATTTTCTCGGGCACCAACTTTGTTACCACCGCGGGTGGGACTACGGTGAACTACACAGGCGGTACGGTAACCAACGTAACGGTGGGTTCAAGCACGTTTATGCGCGCTACCCTGACCCCCTCCAGCACTACCCCCGGCACCGTTAGCGTGACCACCGCAAGCGGCACGTCGAACACGCTGCCAGTGTCGGCCACTACTCCGCCGACTACTTCCGGCATTTTCGAGCCTTTCGAAAGCGTGTACCAGTCGTCGTACATCACCACCGAAACCACGCTGGCGCTGAGCAGCGGTTCGGTGAAGGCCAACGGCCTGCTGCTGTCGAATACGGCTTTCCCCATCACGGACAAACGCAACAACTCGCAGTCGGCCCGCATTCGCCCCGGCGGCTACCTGGAATTTGCCAGCACCAATGGTGTAGGCACGATTTCGCTGCAAGCAGCAACGTTTGGCACCCAATCGGCTACGAGCCCAAGCTTCGTAGTAAGCTATTCAACCGATGGCGGTTCCACTTATACCATAGTAGCTGGTACTCCTGCTGTAGGTGCGCTGACGGCTACCCTCACTACTTACGGCCCTTATAATATCAACCGGGCTGGTAACGTGCTGGTGCGCATTGCGCATACTGCTGCTTATGCCGGCTCTAACAGCCCGCAGGTAAACGTTGATGATGTTATCACCACGAGCTATACCGCCCCGAACCTGACGGTAAGCACCGGCATGGGTATTCCGGCTGGCGAATACAACAACATCACCGTCACCGGCAGCGGCGACGCTACCCTGGACGGCAGCGTGGTAGTAAACGGCGCTTTCCTCGTTCAGAGCGGCGGTATCCTGACCACTGACTGCACCAACACCATCACCGGACCCGGCTCGTTCACGCTGGCCGCCGGTGCTACGCTGAGCATCTGCGACCCGGCTGGTATCACCAGCAGCGGCAACACCGGTGCTATTCAGGTAGCTGGCACGCGCAGCTTCAGCAACGCCGCCAACTACGAGTACCGCGGCACGACGGCTCAGGTAACGGGCAGCGGCTTGCCCAGCCAGGTCCTGTCGCTGTATGTAGGCACCAACGGCAACCTGACGCTCTCCTCCGCGTTGGGGGTTGCTGGCCGTCTGAGCCTCATCAATGGCACGCTTATCACCGGCAACCAGCTGACCCTGCTTTCATCGGCAACCGGTACGGCTGCAGTAGGCCAGGATGGTGGCAGCATCAGCGGCACCGTGACGGTGCAGCGCTACATCAACCCCAGCCTGAACGCCGGTGCTGGCTACCGTCACTTCAGCTCGCCGGTGCAAAGCACTACGTTTGCTGACCTGACCACAAGTGGCTTTACGCCCGTTCTGAACACAACCTACAACACCAGCCCCACGCCGAACCTGGTGACGCCTTTCCCGAACGTATTCGGCTACAACGAGGCTCGGGTGCTCACCAGCCCTGCTACCACGTACACGGGCTTCGACAAAGGATGGTTTGTGCCCACCGGCAACATGGAACAAGGCCGTGGCTATAGCGTCAACATCCCCGCTTCGCAGGTAGTTGACTTTGTTGGCACGCTGGAGTTTGGTGATGTCGATAAGTCCCTCTCGCTGCAGGGCGGCCCGGAAGGCGGCTGGCACCTGCTGGGTAACCCCTACGCTGCTCCCCTTGACATGAGCACCGTGTCGGTTCCGGCTGGCATCAATGCCGCCATCTATGTGTTCCGCTCCACCAGCCAGTACGGCGGCAACTACCGCAGCTACGTGAACGGCGTAGGTGGCAACCCCATCGTATCGGTAGCCCAAGGCTTCTTTGTGCGGACCAACACCGACGGTGCTGTATTTCCCATGAGCTTTGCCAACACTACTTCAGTAGCCCCGGCTAGCCAGGACGTATTCCAGCGCAACACTACCAAGCCCCTGGTGCAGCTCAACCTGCGCGACGCCGCCAACACGCTGAGCGACGAAGCCTACGTGTACTTCGAACAAGGCGCTACCGCTGGCTTCGACGCTCGCTTCGATGCTGAGAAGCTGCCCAACACCACGGGCCTGAACCTGGCTACCAGCACCGGCAGCAGCCTGCTGGCCATCAACGGCCTGCCCGTACTGAGCGGCTCGGTAATCGTGCCTCTGACGGTAAATGCTCCGGCTGCCGGCACCTACGTGCTGGAAGCCGCTCAGCTGGCCAACCTGGCCGCTGGCACTACGGTAACGCTGCGCGACGCCCTGACCGGCACCCGCACGGTGCTGGCCGCTGGCAGCAGCTACCGCTTCACGCTGGCCGGCACTTCGGCTGTAGGCCGCTTCTCGCTGGAGTTCCAGCCCGCTGCTGCTCCGCTGGCTACGGCCGCCCAGGCCCTGGCTGCTCAGGTGCAGGTGTACCCTAACCCTGCTTCGGGTAGCTTCCAGCTGACGCTGCCGCTGGCTGCCAAAGGCGGTGTAGCTTCGCTCACCAACGCCCTCGGCCAGACGGTGCTGACCCGTACCCTGACCGGCACGGAAGTAAGCTTCGACGTGCGTAACATCGCCGCCGGTGTTTACAACCTGCACCTCACCGTGGAAGGCACCAAAGTTGTGCGCCGCGTAGTAGTGAAGTAAGCACCACAGATTACTTGCTAAAAAGCCCCGACACGTTTGTGTCGGGGCTTTTTTTATGCACAGAAGATGTAAAAGGCCGCGGGAATAACGAAGACGGGTTAAACCCAGGGCTGCTAAGGGCATCTATGAGGCAAAACAGTATTCCACCTCATTCCTTATTTCTTTATGAAGTTTATTCAAGTAAAGCGGCTGGCTTTAGGAGCATTACTCCTGGCAGCAATGAATGCTCAGGCGAAGCCCGAATATGGCCGGGGCCACGGGCCCGCTAATCCCGAAGTGCGAGCTTACTACCAGGCCAATGTGCAGCCCGTGGTTCGGCAGCAGCGCCAAAAGCTGGAGGCGCAGCTCAGCGCTGCCGACAAAACCCAGCTGGCCGCTTACCGGGCCCAGCTGAAAGAATTGCGCCAGCGTGGACATTCGCTGCGTGCTGCCATGCGCCCGAATGCCGAAGGAAGCCGCCCCAATCCGACTGATGCGCAAAAACAGCAGTTTGAACAATTGCATGCTGACCAGAAAGCAGTGCTTGGCAAAGTAAAAGAGCTGGCTACGAAATACGAAACCAGCATCAAGCAGCTGGCAGCAGAAGTAGCTCCACAACGGAAGAAGTGGGCCACTGATATGAAAGCCCTTGCTTCGAAAAATGCGGCTCAAGAGCAGAATGCCGACGCACAGCGCATGGGGCGCCGCGGCCAGCATGTTGGAATGCACGGCAGGGTTGGCCATGCCTTTGGCCCGGTGCGCTTTCTGCTGATGGACCCTAATGCACCGGTCAGCACGAAGGCCGACCTGGAAGGCAGCAGCGTCTATCCTAACCCCGTTGCGCCCACCAGCCAGTTGGAATACAGCGTCAAAAAAGCTGGCCCCGTTAACATTGAGCTGCTCGACAGCAAGGGTAATAAGCTGCGCACGCTACTGCAGGACGCCAATCAGGAGAAGGGCACGCATACCCAGGCTTTGCAGTTAAGCGACTTGCCTAATGGCACGTACTACTACAAGATTACAACCCGCTCAGGAAGCGAAACCAAGCGATTTGTGAAGGAATAACGGAAAGAAGTGTGTCATTGCGAGCGCAACGCAGTGAAGCGTGGCAAACGAAGTTCGGCGTAGCCAATCCGTCCTCTAGCACTCAGTCACGTTGTAAAGTGACACCTAAAAAAGCCCCAATGCCAGAGCTGGCGTTGGGGCTTTTCACGTTAGAAGGGTGGGCGCATGGAGAGGGCAGATTGCCACAGGCTGCGCCCTCGCAATGACACGTTTTTGTCGCGAGTCGCGTAGCTTTTGCTCACTGCTCACTGCTTAGCTGCCGCCTTGCACTAGGGTGCCACTCACGCGGCGAAGGATGATTTCAGCTTGTTTGGCCTGGAAGCGGATGTCGAGCAGGCGTACTTCGGCGTCGAGCTGGGTGCGTTGGGCTTCGCGCAGGGCAAGGGGCGTGAGCAGGCCTAGGCGGTAGCGCTCCAGGGCAATGGCGACGTTTTCGCGGGCCAGCAGGATGTTGGCTTCTTCCAGCTCCAGCAGCTGCAGGCGGTTGCGGTACTGCGCGTAAGCCTGGTCGGCCTCGGCGTCGAGCTGCAGCTGGGTTTGGCCGAGGCGGAGCTGGCTTTGCTCTTCGGCGATGCGGGCATTCTGAGCGAGGCGGTTGCGGTTGAAGCCGTCGAAAATGGGAATGGACGCCACCACGCCGTAGTTGAAGCCGTAGGTGCGGCCGGTATTGGTCACGAGCTGGTTGCCGAAAAATGCAGCGCCGTTCACGTTGCGGTTCAGGCCATAGCCAGTGGTGAGGCCAATCTGTGGGAAGCGGGAAGCGTGCACCAGACGACGGTCGTAGGTTGCTATCTCGGTGCCGATGCGGGCCTGCTGCAGGCGGGGGTTGTTTTGGGTAATGCCCTTGGTAATGGCTTCCCGCTGCAAATTATTGGCCACCACAATGGAGTCGGCCGGCTGGAAGTCCATGCTGGGGCTGCGGCCCAGCAGGGTATTGAGGTTGATTTTGGCCGTAGCCAGAGCTTCCTGCTGCTGAATAAGCAGGGAACGGTCGGCGTTGTAATCGACGCGGGCCGTCAGTACTTCCACCTTAGCGGCCACGCCCACGTCCACGCGGGCCTGAGTGAGGTCGATGCGGGCCTGGCCAATCTTTAGCGCCTCTTCAATGGATTTGATTTTCCCCGACTCGCGCACCACGGTGTAGTACGCTTCGGTGATGTCGGCCACGGCTTCTTCCACGGTGGCGCGGGTCAGCTGGCGCTGGCTTTGCTCCAGGGCCTTCAGCCGGTCGTAGGCGATGAACATGCCCAGTCCGTCGAAGATGGTCCAGGTAGCTGCCACGTTGGCATTGAGCAGGTTGGACTGGGCATTGCTGGCAACGCTGGGCTCGTCGGGGCGGGCCGACGACTCCTGGCGCACGTTGTTCTGGCTGAAGGAGCGGGTGAAGTTGCCATTCACCACAGGCAGCTGGCCGGCGTTGCCGCGGGTCACGTTGTTGGCGGACACCCGCTCGTCTTGGCGGGAGATGCGAATGCCGAAGTTGTTTTCCATCCCGAGCTGAATAGCCTGGGCCAGAGTAAGGGCCGGGGCAGCAGCCACCGTTTCCGGCTTTTGCGTCTGGGGCTTAGCCTGGGGCGCAGGCGCCAGTTGCTGGCCCTGCGCCAGGGATGCGGATAAGAGAAATAATGGGAGAATGCGACGCATTGGAAAGGAATAAGTAAAGCCTGGCCCCGTTTGTTGGGCCGGGTGGTAGCACACTAGGCAGCCACCGCTGGCTCGGCAGCCGGCTGCTTGTGCTTTTTAGCGGTAGCGAAATAGGAATACATCACCGGCACCACGTAGAGGGTGAGCCCGGTAGCAAACAGCAGCCCGCCCACTACGCCAATGCCCATGGCCCGGCGGCTGAGCGCGCCCGCCCCGGTGGCAATGGCAATGGGTAGAATACCCAGAATGGCGCACAGGCTGGTCATCAGAATGGGCCGGAAGCGGGCCGTGGCGCCTTCAATCAGGCCCGTCATGTAGTCGACGCCGCCTTTCTCCACGCGCTGGTTGGCGAATTCGACGATGAGAATGCCGTTTTTCGTCACCAGGCCAATCAGCATGATGATGCCGATTTGCGAGAACAGGTTGAGCGTCTGGTTGAAATACCATAGGCTCAGCAGGGCGCCAGAGAGGGCCAGCGGCACCGTCACCATGATGATAACCGGGTCGCGGAAGCTTTCGAACTGAGCTGCAAGTACCAGGTAAATCAACACCAGGGCCAGGCCGAAGGCAAAGAGCAGCGATGAGGAGCTTTCCTCAAAGTCGCGGGAAGCGCCCGCCAACTCCGTCGAGAAGGTGTCATCAAGGCTTTTCTCGGCAATGGCGCGCATGGCGGCAATGCCGTCGCCCAGGGTTTTGCCTGGGGCCAGCGAGGCCGAGAACGTAGCCGCGTTGTAGCGGTTGAAGCGGAAAAGCTGGGGCGGCGTGCTGCTTTCTTCGAGGCGAATGACGTTGTCGAGCTGCACCAACTCGCCGTTGTTGTTTTTCACCGACAGCAGGCGCACATCCAGGGGCTGGTCCCGGTCTTCTCGGGCTACCTGGCCAATAATCTGGTACTGCTTGCTTTCGCGGATGAAGTAGCCGTAACGCTGCCCGCTGAGGCCAGCCTGCAGGGTCTGGGAAATGCTTTGCACCGACACGCCCAGGCTTTGGGCCTTTTCGCGGTCGATGATGACGCGCAGCTCGGGCTTGTTGAACTTCAGGTTCACGTCCACAAACTGGAAAGTGGGGTCCTGCCGGGCCGCGTCCAGGAACTTGGGCACGGCCTCGCGCAGCTTGTCGAAGTCCTGAGTTTGAATTACAAACTGCACCGGCAGGCCGCCCCCACCGCCCGAGCCAATGCTCTGGTCCTGCGAAACCGAGGTTCGGGCCGCGGTCAACTTCTTCACGTTGTTGGTAAGGCTGGCAGCTATCTGGTCCTGGGTTTTGGTCCGCTCGTCAGCCTCTACCAGCAGCACGCGGGCAATACCCGAGTTGGTGCCGCCGCCCCCGCCAAAGCCCGGCGAAGTCACGGCAAACACGCTGCTCAGGTTGTTGCCCACCGAATCCATGGCCAGCTGCGTAATCTGGTTCATGTACTTGTCCATGAAATCGAACGAAGCTCCCTCCGGCCCGGCGGCGTTGATGTTGACGCGGCTGCGGTCTTCTACCGGCGCCAGCTCCGAGGGCAAGGCCTTCATAAAGAACCAAATGCCCACGCCCGTGCCGGCCACCACCAGCCAGGCCAGCCAGCGGTTGCGCAGGAAGGTCTGCAGGCTGCCCTGGTAGGCGCCAATCATCTTCTCGAAAAAAGGCTCGGTCTTGCGGTAAAACCAGTTGTGGGTCTCCTGGCGCTTAAGCAGCTTGGAGCACATCATGGGCGTGAGCGTGAGCGACACGAAGGCCGAAATCAACACCGAGCCGGCCACCACAATGCCAAACTCGCGGAACAGGCGCCCGGTGATGCCCGTCAGGAACACCACTGGCAGGAACACCGCCGCCAGAACCACTGTGGTGCTCACCACGGCCATCAGGATTTCCTCGGAGCCCTTAATGGCCGCTTCCCGCGGTGTTTCGCCCTCCTCAATGCGAGAGTAGATGTTTTCCAGCACCACGATGGCATCGTCGACCACCAGGCCAATGGCCAGCACGATGGCCAGCAGCGTCAGCACGTTGATGGAGAAGTTGAGCAGGTACATCACGAAGAAGATACCCACCAGCGACACCGGAATGGCGACCACCGGAATGATGGTAGAGCGCCAGTCGCGCAGAAACAGGAAGATGATAATCACCACCAGCACAAAGGCTTCAATGATGGTGTGCTCTACTTCATTGATGGACTTGCGGATAAACACCGAGTTGTCGAAGCCCGGTTTCAGCACCAGGTCGGTCGGCAAGTCCTTCTCATAAAGCTTGATGCGCTTGTTGAACTCGTCGGCAATGTCAATCTGGTTGGAGCCCGGCTGCGGAATCACGGCCAGGCCCACCATGGGCACGCCATTTACCTTGAAGATGGTCTGGTCGTTTTCGGGGTAGAGCTCGGCATAGCCCACGTCGGAAAGACGAATCAGCGAAGTTTCGTCCTTACGCAGGATGAGGTTGTTGAAGTCGGCCACCGTGGTCAGGCGGCCCATGGTGCGCAGGGTGAGTTGGGTGTTCTGGCCCTGCACGGCGCCGCTGGGCAGCTCCACATTTTCGCGGGTCAGGGCCGCCTGCACGTCCACGGGGCTCACGCCGAGGGCCGACAGCTTCACCGGGTCGAGCCAGAGGCGCATGGAGTACTTACGCTCGCCGTACACCCGTACTTCCGACACCCCCGGTATGGTCTGAATCCGCTCTTTCAGGGTGTTGTTGGCATAGTCCGTCAGCTCCAGCAGCGTGCGCTTGCTGGAACTGAGGTAGGTCATCACGATGGGTTGCGAGTCGGCATTGGCCTTGCTCACAATAGGCGGGTCGATGTCGCGCGGCAGGCGGCCCTGGGCGCCCGACACCTTGTCGCGCACGTCGTTGGCCGCCGTTTCCAGGTCGGCGTCGAGGTCGAATTCGACTGTGATGGTGGCCCGCCCGTCGCGGCTGGTAGAAGTCAGGTTCTTGATGCCCGCGATGCCGTTCAGGGCTTCTTCCAGCGGCTCGGTCACCTGGCCCTGAATTACGTCGGCCGAAGCCCCGGTGTAGTTGGCCGACACCGTAATAATAGGCGGGTCCACGCTGGGATACTCCCGCACGCTGAGGTAGCGAAACCCGATAACGCCAAAGATGATGATGACGAGGCTCATTACGATGGCGAGGACCGGGCGGTTGATGCTGGTGGAGGATAAGCTCATGGAAAATACTAATTGAGTCGACCCGCCGCGGCCTAAGCCGGGTGGGTGAATAGCAAAAAATTACTGCGCCAGCTGTTTGATAAAGCGCTTGGCCTGCTCTTCGTAGCCGATGCGGCGGTAGAAGCGGTGAGCGGCTTCGCGCTGAGCGCCGCTGCTCACTTCCACACGGGCGCAGCCCCAGGCCCGAAACTGCTGCTCGGCAGCCGCCACAAGCTGGGCGCCAATGCCCAGGCCACGGCAGTGCGCTGTCACCACCAGGCTGGCAATGCGGCCGTCGGGGGGGCGGTGCAAAAACAAGGTGCGGTACAGCACCAGCGCCCCAATGGCCCTGGACTCTTGCATGGCCAGCAGCACTAAGCCACCGGTCTGTTCCAGTTGCTGCAGCCGCTCCTGTACCACATCGGCTTCCGTCGGGTAGCCTAGCTCGGCCAGCAGCGGGGCCAGCGCAATTGCATCGACGGCTGTGGCCGGGCGAATAGCTACGGCAACCTGTTCGGTGGAAGCAGCGGGGGAGGAGAGCAGCGCAGACATAGCCGGGAAAAGCTGGAAAAACTTACTTCGTTACTTTCACCGCGTCGCCGGGCTTGAGCTGCAGGATGCCGGTGCGAATCACCGAGTCGCCCGTCGCCAGCCCGTCGGTTATTTGAATGACCTTCTCGGAGCGCACCCCGATTTTCACCTTTTTGGGTGCCATCTTGCCATTTTTCACCGTGTACACGCTGTAGCCGCTAGCCTCCGGAATAATGGCTTCGGTGGGTACCTGCAGGGCCTGGGCCGCTTCGCCTACTTTCAGGTTGACGCGCACAAAGGCGCCGGGGCGCAGCTCGTTTTTGGTATTGGCGTAGCGGGCGCGCACCGGCAGGGTGCGGCTGGCCGGGTCAATCTGCGGGTCGACGGCATAGACTTTGGCATCGAAGCTTTTGTTGGTCGCTTCGTCCACCACGCTCACCTCGTCGCCCACGTGTACTTGCGCGGCGAAGCGGCCCGGCACGGCAAAGTCAATCTTGACCGGCCGCACCCGCGAGAGGGTGGTGATTTCCGTGCCGGGGCTGACGTAGGTGCCCACGGTGGCGGTGCTCAAGCCCAGCACGCCATCGAACGGCGCCCGCACATAAGCTTTGGCCAGTGTGGCACGCAGGGCCTGCAGCTCGGCCTGGGCCGTGAGCAGCTGGTTGTTGGCCTGCTCGTATTCCTGGGCGCTGATATACTCTTTGGCCAGCAGGGTGCGCTGCCGCTGCTCCTGGTCGCGAAACAGCTTGATGTTGTATTCCTGCTTGCGAATGGCGGCCTGCGCTTCGTCGGCGTTGATGCTGAACAGCAGCTGCCCCCGGCGCACGGCCTGCCCTTCACGGATGTTAAGGCTGGTGATTTTGCCCGACAGCTCGCTTTTGATTATCACCGACTCGTCGGCCAGCACCGAGCCGGTGGCGGCCAGCTCATCGGCCAGGCTGGTGGGTTTCACCACGTACACCTGCACGGGCGAGGGGCCACCCCCGCGGCCGCCCTTGGCGCCGGGTCCGCCGGCCGGGCCGCCTTTGCCAGCGGCGCCCTTGCCGCCGTCTTTTCCCCCAGTATTGCTGGGGAAGTACTTAATTTTGACAAACACCAGTCCGCCAATCAGCAAAGCTGCGATAAGCCAGCCCAGCCAGCTCCGGCTGCGGCCTTCCGGCGCGTCAGGCTCTGACTCATGCTCAGGGGGAAGAGGCGGAGCGGCAGTAGGCGCTGGGGTGGTGGTAGTATCCCAGGTGGGAGCGACGTTTGAATTATCCGATTGCATAGAAAGCAAGAACGCGCGGGCTGCAGGAGATGTTCAGACCAATTTTGCCAACCCGGCAAGCAGCCCAAAAAGCGGTTGAACAGAACTCGTACAATTCGCTTTTGAGGGCTAAAGGTTGCGCCGGGCCAAGCTAAACTAGACGTAGCCGCTCATCTGGCAGACCGAGGGCAGCATCATGCCTATGAAGGTTGGCCTGCGCCAAGGGTTGCTTTCACCCCAGCTTACTTGCGTTGCTTTTCCAGCGCATCCACTTCGGCCTCGCCCTGACGGGGCAGCATGTACTGCCAGGGGCTGATGGCCGAACTGCTTACCAGCTTGAGGTAATTGGCCGTAGCAGCATCCGGTAGAAACAGCAGGGCCGGGCCACCCGGAGTGCCGGTGCTTACGCGCATAGGTCGAGTCAGGCCAGTGCAGGTCACTTCCAGAAACTGGCCCGGGCGCAGCTGGCCTACCTCTCGGTCATCAACCAAAACAGACCTTGCTTCGGCCTGGCCACCCAGCGGGCGGTAAACATACACAAAGGCAGTATCGGCGCGCGGTGGCTGACCGGGGCGCGGGTACGGCAGGCCCAGCCCGCTGCGCATGTCCAGAGCATAAGCCACGGGCGGGCTGCTGTTGTCGTTGTTAAAGTAGCCCTGAGCCGGTACCGTTGTTGTCCCTGTACCCATTCCCATCGGTTGAGGAGACGACATTGTAATTACCTCTTTGTGGGGTGCCGGGCCAACAAACGTGAAAAAGTCCCCCTGCCGGGTGAGGGCACGGTAGCTATTGTTGTGGCGCAGGTAGGCCTGCCGGCCATCAGAATAGCCCCAAACCTCGTGCTTGCCCACCCGCTGGCCATTGCTTCTGTATACAGTAGGTTGTAACCTAATGGTGCCTTCCCAGCCCTTCGCGTCCGAGCGCAACGTGTCCAGACTGAGCCGGGTAGTCGTATCGGGCCGGTTGGTCAGGAATTGCTCGAAGCTGAAGTACACGCCGCGCCGGGGAGCGCTAGCTCGCAGTATTGCAGCTCGAGAGCTGGCCTTTGCAGGCACAGGCGCAGTCAGTTGAGCCAGAGACAGGGCTGGCTGTTGTCGGGGCCGGGTCCAGTCGGTGTCGGCCAGCTGCATAAGGCTGCGCTGAAGCAACTGAGCCAGCAGGTAGGAGGGCAAATAAGTGCTTTCAATACCACCGCTGCTGTGACTGGCTATCTGGCGTACAAAGTGATAGCCATCGGGTAACCGCTCGAATACGTCAATGGCCACGGTGCCAATGGCAGGAGTTAAGTTGCGGGTCGAAGCCCTCGGCGCTTCGCCGATGCGCAGCTGGCGAAAGCACAGGGCCAGCACGTGGTCGCTAGGGCGCTGGGGCATTTTCTGCTGCAGCCATGCTGTAAGGTCGGCTTCCAGGCTTTGGCGGAACATCACGGCTTCCTGCCGGTCCTGTGAGCTGTGCTTTATGCCAATGACTGGACTTCCTCCCTGACCATTCACTACCTGCTCCACATAAATGGGTAGTCCGGGCACACGCAGGGGTTGGTGGCCCATATCCAGTCGGTGTACCTGGGCCCATCCCGACTGTATAGTAATGATTGTCAGTAATAAAAAGCCAAGCCAGGAGCGCATGATAGTTGGCAGATGCAGCACGGAGACAATTAGGAAGCCAGCATTAAGCTATGCTGATACAAGGAAGAAGTGTCAAAGCTACAGCCAGCCGTGCGCTAACAAACAACCCCGCCTCTCCAGTAGTGAAGCGGGGTTGACAAAGTATTGATCAACTAGCTGATTGGCTTAAGCTACATGGCTTTGGCGTTGATATAGCCTTTGGCCAGGTCGTTGAGCTTGGTGTCGGTGGCCTGTTCCTCAGTGAGTGTGGCGCGGAGCAATGAGGCGGCTTCGGCGTTGCCAGTGCGCTCGGCGTAGTGGGCGGCGGTGCCGTACCCCGCTATTTCGTAGTGCTCCACGCGTTGCGCGGCGGCAATCAGGGCGGCGTCCATTACTTCTTCGGTGGCGTCCTCGTGCATGGTGCTCTTGCCTTCCTTCAGCAAGCCCTTCATGGCTTCGCAGGTGTGGCCGCCCAGGTCCAGGCCCAGGCCGCGGCCAATCTGCTCGAGGCGGGCTACCTGGTTTTTGGTTTCAATCAAGTGGTTTTCAAAAGCCATTTTCAGGCGGCTGTCGCGTGCTTCCTTGGCCATGTCGGGCAGGGCGGTCAGCAGTTGGTTTTCGGCGCTGTACAGGTCTTTGAGCTGCTCGTGAAAAAGGTCGTTGAGGTTGCGGAGCTTGTCCATAGGAAAAGAAGGAATGTGGTGGAACAGAGGCTTGGCTATACGCCCAAACAAGAGCGAGGTTGAGGTAAGATATGGGCCTGCGCTACGGTAGCGCTTACTTCCGCTCTTCACCACCCTGGCTAATGGCGCCGGTAAATCGGGTTTTCCTGGGCACATTTGCGGGTGGGTTGCTAAGCTCGCCGCCTGTTTGCCTTATGAAAAAGACTGCTCTGCCCCCCGTCGCGCCGCCGCAGCGCAATTTCTTTGCCGATGCGCACGAAGTAGCCCGCCTGATTCCGCCCGGCCGCGTGACCAGCTACGGGGCCATTGCCCACTACCTGGGGGCCCGCAACGGGGCCCGCATGGTGGGCTGGGCCATGATGGCGGCGCATACCGCCGACGAGTACGTGCCCGCGCACCGCGTCCTCAACCGCCTGGGCCAGCTCACCGGGCGCCTGCACTACCCCACGCCCACGGCCATGCAGGAAGCCCTGGAGCGCGAAGGCATCCGCGTGGTCGACGACCAGGTGGTGGGCTTCGACCAGCTGTTCTGGAACCCCAGCACCGAACTGGGTTAAAGCGGCGTTCATCACAACTTCAGACCTGGTCCCTACGAGGCGGCGCCTGCCGTGCCGTATATTTGTAGCCCCCGGATTGTGATGGGGGTTACAACTCTTGTATGAAGCACTTTATAACTGCTTTTTTAATTTGTGTGCTCACGCTGCCGGCGCTGGCGCAAAACACATTCTCTATCCGCGGCCGGGTGCTCGATAAAGTATCCGGTGAAACCCTGCCCGGGGCCACGGTGCAGGTAACCGGCAACGGCCAGAACACTGGCGCCGGTGCCGACTCGGAAGGCAACTATAAAATCGGCAACCTGCCCGCGGGCACTTACACCGTGCAGGCCAGCTTCATCGGCTACAAACCTCTGACGCAAACGGTTAAGATTTCCACCCAGAACGTGGTGGCCAGCTTCAGTCTGAGCGCCGACAACGCCAGCCTCGACGAGGTAACCGTAGTGGCCTCGCAGGCCCAGGAGCGCTCCACCCCGGTGGCCTTCTCGGCGGTGAACGAGGTGAAGCTGCGCGAGACGCTGTCGAACCGTGACCTGCCGCTAATTCTCAATGAAACGCCCGGCGTGTACGCCACCCAGGGCGGTGGTGGCACCGGCGACTCGCGCATCAACGTGCGCGGCTTCGACCAGCGCAACGTGGCCGTGCTCGTTAACGGCGTGCCCGTGAACGATATGGAAACCGGCGCCGTGTTCTGGAGCAACTGGGACCTGGGCGACGTAACCAAGAGCCTGCAGGTGCAGCGCGGCCTGTCGGCCTCTAAAATCGCTGTGCCTTCGGTGGGTGGCACCATCAACGTGCTGACCCGCGGCTTCGACGACAAACGTTCGGTGTTGGCCCGCCTCGAAACCGGCTCCAACAACTACCGCAAGGCCTCCCTCATGCTCAGCAGCGGCACGCTGAAAAACGACTGGGCTTTCACGTTCTACGGCTCGCGCCGCACCTCCGATGGCTGGGTAGAGAAGGCGTATGACGACGCTTGGACGTATTTCGGCAACATCAGCAAGCGCCTGGGCAAGCACCGCCTGTCGCTTACTGGCCTGGGCTCGCCGCAAACGCACGGGGTTCGGCAGTTCCAAAGCCTGGTGGGCCTATACTCCAACGATAAAGCTGCTGAAATCGGCGCCCGCCCCATCATCAACGGCGACAAAGGCTTTGCCTATAACCCTTACTGGGGCACGCTTACCCGCTACAACCGGGACCCCGAGACCTACCGGGCCTACGACGTACAAAACCAGGAGACCCTGAACGAGCGCAGCAACTACTACCACAAGCCGCAGATTAACCTCAACGACTTCTGGCAGATAACCGACAAGCTGTTCATCTCGACGGTGGTGTATGCCTCGTTCGGTAATGGCGGCGGCGTAAGCGGCCTCACCAGCGGCAACTCCAGCACCCTGACCACCAGCGCTATCACGGGGCAAACGGATTTCCAGGGCATTTATAATACCAACGTTCGCAACAACGACATTGCGTCTATTACGCCCATTCCCGGCACCAGCCCGGTGCGCAACGACACCACGTTTACCTCTGAGCGCCGGTCCACGCAGTTCCTGGTGAACAACGTGAACAGCCACCGCTGGTACGGCTTCGTGACCGGGGCCGACTACGCACTGAACGACAAGCTCACCTTGTCGGCCGGTGTAGATGGCCGCACCTATTATGGCTTGCACTACCGCGAAATCCGCGACCTGCTTGGCGGCACCTATGCTTCCGTTATTGGCGACCGCAACGTAGCCCCCGACACCCGCCTGCGGGAAGGCGACAAAATCAGCTACAACTACGACGGCAAAACCCGTTGGCTGGGTGGCTACGCGCAGCTCGAATACAAAACCCCGCTGCTGTCGGCGGTGGTGAGCGGCACCATTTCGCAAATCAGCTACAAGCGCATCGACTACTTCCAGGCCAAGGAGCTGGACGTGGACGGCCAAACCATTAGCCTGGGCTATGGCCAGACGCAAACCATCAACGGCCGCACCTACACCGCTGCCGATGCAAATTATGTAGAAACCGACTGGGCCCGCTTCACGGGCTACAGCGTGAAGGCCGGGGCTAACTACAACCTCACCGAGCACGACAACATCTTCGCCAACGTGGGCTACAACAGCAAGGTGCCTTTCTTCAACCAGGTGTACACCACCCAGGGCCTGATGTACCCGAATGTGAAGCCCGAAGGCATTACCAGCGTGGAAGTGGGCTACGGCATCAACTACCCCAGCCTGAAGGCTACGCTGAATGCCTACTACACACTGTGGAAGAACAAGGCTACCAACTCTTACAACTCGGCCGAGCAGGTGTACAGCAACGTGCGCAACGTGGATGCTCGCCACATGGGCGTAGAGCTGAGCGTAGCCCAGGAAATCAGCCGTCAGCTCCAGCTGAACGCCGCCATTGCCATTGGCGACTGGCGCTGGGTAGGCCAGGGCTTGCTCAACCAGACCGACGAAGCCGGCTTCCCCATCCCTGGTTCCTTCCAGAACCAGCCCGTGTACCTCGACGGGGTGCACGTAGGTGACGCGGCTCAGAACCAGTTTCAGATGAGCCTGCGCTACGAGCCTTTCCGCGGCTTCTACTTCCGTCCGTCCTTCCTGCTCTTCACCAAGTACTACGCTGCGTTCAACCCCGACAACATCGTAAACCCCGAAACGCGGACCGACTCTTACCGCCTGCCCACCAGCCGCAACCTCGATCTGCACTTCGGCTACGACATTAAGCCGCTGATGAAGGACCGCCTGCGCCTGGGCTTCAAAGTCTCCGTGCTAAACGCGCTGAACGAGTTCTACTTCACCGACGTGTCGAACCGCTCCAGCTCCAACGTAGTGGACGCCAACCAGATTCAGGCCTTCTTCAACCGCGGCCGCACCTTCACCATCGGCATGTCGGCCACACTGTAGATGTGTGATGGTGAGTAGAAGGTACGCGACTCGCGAAAAAGACGTGTCATTGCGAGCGAAACGAAGTTCTGCGTAGCTAATCCTTCCTCTCCGGGCGACCAACTAAATAATGTGAAAAGCCCCAACACCATCACTGGCGTTGGGGCTTTTTTTGATGTATGGGTTTACCTGGTGGCTGAATGCTAGAGGACGGATTGCCACGGGCTGCGCCCTCGCAATGACAGAGGCTGGACGCGAGTCGCGTACCTTTTACTCGCTACACACTATCTCACCGTCCCGCAGCGGCCAGCACGGCGCTGCGCATTTCTTCTGGTGAAGTGTTTTTGACCAGGTAGCTGTGGGCGCCTTCGGCCAGCACGGTACTTACCAGCGAAGGGTCATCGTGCATGGAGATGATGACTACCCGCACCGAAGGAAACTGCGTGCGCAGCAAGCGCGTGGTTTGCAGGCCATCAAGCACGGGCATCTGCATGTCCATCAGGGCCACATCGGGCTGAATGCCCTGGTCGAGGCACTCTAGCAGCTCCTGGCCGTTGCCGGCTTCGCACACTACCTCGATGCCGGCATAGCCGCTGAGCAGGGCCCGCAGCCCTTTGCGGAACAGAATATGGTCGTCGACGATGGCCAGGCGCACCGGCGGGTCGATAGTTGAAGACGAGGAAGACAAACTCATGAATGAAGCGAATAAGAGGGGGAAGTGGCCGAGGCCGGCAGCAGGGTAACCGGCAGAACTGCCTCCACGCGGGTGCCTGCACCGGGCTCGGACTGGTATTTGAGCTGGCCGCCCAGCACGGCTACCCGGCTGCGCAGGTTGATGAGCCCCATCCCTACGGGTTGACCGTGGGGTCCAGGGGGAGGAAGCTCTTCCAGCGCAGCCAGGTTGAAGCCCTGGCCGTCGTCGGTATAAATCAGGGTTAAGCTGCCAGGGCTTGATTCCACGCGCAAGGTAATGTGCCGGGCCTGGGCATGGCGTAAGCCGTTGGCCAGCAGCTCCTGCGTGATGCGGTACACCATTAGCTCATGAGGCGGAATGAAGCGTCCCAAGGGAGCATCGTGCTCCAGGCGTACTTCCAGGGTGCCATCGGTGGGCACGGCCTGCACCAGGGCGCGCAGGGCCTGAGTGAGCCCTAGCTGCTGCAGCGTGGCAGGCTGTAGGTTGCGCGAGATGCGCCGCACTTCTGCCACGGCCTGGTCGATAAGGCGGCTGGCTTCGGGTGGAGGTGAGGTGCCAGGCGCGTACAAGTGCAGCTTGGCAAGGGCGAGAATAGTTCCGACGCCGTCGTGCAGCTCGCCGGCAATGCGCTGCCGCTCATCTTCCTGAGCTACCAGTGCCGCCGCCAAGGCTTGCTGCTGAGCGGCTTCCTGTAGCTGGGCCACTTCTTTCTGCTGGCGCAGCTTGCTGCTCTGGTAGCGCACTGCGAAGCCCACCAGTGCAAGCACCAGCAGGAGCAGCGTGGGCGTAGCCAGCAGCAGAGGCAGAAGCGTCGGGTCCGTCAGCACGGCTAAAGAGTAGGAGGGAGCGAGGCAGTGATAAAAAGCACGCTGCCAAAGCAGCACAAAGGGCAAAAGACAGGCGGACTGTTCCGGGCTGTTTGCGAAATAGATGTGTGGAAGGCTGGCGGAAGAGCTTATGCCGTAGCTAATACGCTGGCCCGCTGGCTTTCTGGTTCGGGCTGGGCCCAATAAAAAGCCAGCGTCAGCAATGCGTTGAACAGCAAGCCCAGTATGGCAACTATGCCAAAATAAATCTTGGCATAAGCTGGCACCAGCTTCACGTAGTCGATACTGAAATACATCACCGTACCCGCCGAATATAGCAGCTGTGCTACGCTGACCAGGAACAAGGGAGTGCGGTGAATGCTGCCCTGAGGAGGTTCCCGCGATACCTGCTCGAGGTAAGCCAGCGCAAATGCCGCCAGCAAGGCACATTGCAGCACCCGGGCATATGTTACCACCTGCGCCATTTCCAGGCGCAGGATGGCAAACAGACCAAATACCAGGGTCGCAACCGTCAAAGCCGCTACCAGCCGGCGCACCAGCCGTTGACGCAACACCAGGTAATATACCCCGCCGAACAGCGCGATTTTACCCATGTTAAAGCCCACCAGCCAGGGCCAGTTAGGGTCATGGCTAAGCTCCGCCAAACGGGCGCCTACTGAGCATAGCAAGGAGAGGTACACGTAGAAGCTGAGCAGCCGAATAGAAGGCGAAAGGTGCTGCCGGCGGCGCCACACCACGGCCATGGGCACAATGATGCTGGCCTGCATCACCCAGGTCAGGATACCCGATAAGGCAACAAGCAAGGAAAGGGTGGTGGTAGACATAGCAGCAGCAACCCAAGGCGCGTTAGCTGTTCAGGATATTAGCCTGGCTCAACCAGGGGGGGCAGGGGCAGGAGTCATCGGCTACCGCCCGCCCGGTTCCGAGCTGGTCGTTTTGCTCGGCATCGGCTGCCACGGCAATCAGCTGACGCTTTCCATCTTTATCGATGGCGTAGTAGAAACGAATGCCTACGGCGCCGGGCTGCTCCAGCAGCTGCAGCAGAATGTCGCGCCCAAAAAAATGGCCCGTGGTGCCGCCTTTATACGTTTCGCGGAATCGGCGCGTCCAGTCGCCAGCTACTTCAGGGAGGATGGGTGAGCCTTCGGTACCATTGAATGCCATTGGTAAGCAGAATGTAAAGGTGATGAGAATTCTATTTTGGGCGAAAGATAGATTAAATATGACTAACCCAGCTATACCGCCAAGCTATTTTCGGCATTTCTTTTAAAAAAGCCAACTAGTCTGGTCCGGGCGGCCGGGTCCGCCGGGCCGCTCGCGAGTGTCTTCGTCATCATCTTCGTATTCTTCTTCCCCCTCATCTTCAGCTGGCTCTGCCTCCTCGTCTGCCTGGTCTTCTTCGTCGAGGGTATCGAAAATGCGGTCGAGTGAAGCTTCGGCGTTGCGGAGCTTGTGACGACAGAGGCGGATAAGCTCAGCCGAGCGCTCTACGCGGGCTGTGAGGTCGTCGACATCCACAGCATCGGTTTCAAGGCTGCGCAGTATGGTTTCCAGCTCTTCAATGGCTTCGCGGTAGGAGGGGGGCATAGATGGTTGAGGTAAACAATTGACAAAAGACAGGGGCTAGCGACGGAACCGGCTAGATTGCAGGGCAGCAGCGACGGCCAGTTGCAGCTCGATGCGGTGCAGCAGCTTCTGGCTGGCCAGCTGCAGCTGGTAGCGGCGGCGCAACAGCTCCTCGCGCCGTCGTTGGTGATGGCGCAGGAAGCGCCCCAGCAAGCTGCGGCTGCGTCGGCGCAGGGCGCGCTGCTCACGGGCCAGGGCTTTGTGCGCAGTGGCAGGCAGCAGGTGGCGGTAGCGCCCCAGCTGCTGGTCGAGCTGCCGCAGCTGATTGCGGGCCGGCATGGTGGCTTGGCGGCTACGCTGTTGTAAGGCCGCCCGGGCCGCCGTCACCTGCCGCTGGGCGGCCTGCCGGCTGCGCTCGGCCAGATGGCCCAGGCGGGCGTGGTGCTGGCTAAGCTGGCGCCGCGCCAGGGCCGCCATTTGCTCGCCGTAGCCCAGAAAAGCCGCTTCCAGCCGGGCCAGCCGCTCCACCAGGAAGGCGGCCACGGCCGTGGGAGTTTTCAGGGCGCGGTGGGCCGTGAGGTCGACCACGGCTTCGTCGCGCTCGTGGCCGATGCCGGTGAGTACGGGCAGGGGGAAGGCCCCAATGGCAGCGGCCAGTCCGTAGTCGTCGAACGCCAGCAGGTCGGTTTTGCTGCCCCCACCACGGATGAGCACCACGGCATCGAACTGCCCGCGCCGGGCCCGCACTGCTGCCAGCGCCGCCCGGATGCTGGCGGGCGCGTCGTCGCCCTGCATAGCAGCCGGAAATAAGCTAAGGGCGAAGTCGTAAGGGGCCTCGCGCAGTTGCTGCACGAAGTCCTGGAAGCCAGCGGCCGTGGGCGAGGAAATTACTGCCAGTCGCTGCGGGGCCAGGGCCAGCGGCAGCCGCTTTTGCCGTTCCACCAGGTCTTTTTCCTGCAGGCGGCGCAGCGTGAGCAGCCGCTGCCGGGCCAGCTCGCCCACCGTAAAGCTGGGGTCAATAGCCACCACGTCGAGGCTCAGGCCATACTGTTCGTGGAAGCGGACCTGCACCCGCAGCAGCAGCTTCAGGCCCGGCCGCAGGGCCTGGCCGGTTTGCTGCTCGAAGGCGGGCGCCAGCTGCTGGTAGCGCTGGCTCCAGAGCGTGGCCCGCGCCTGCGCCTTCACGGGGGTGCCGCGGCCGTCAGTAGTTTGCTCGGTCAGGGTGAGGTAGCAGTGGGCGCTGGCCAAACGGGGCAGCGTCAGCTCGGCCACTTCGGCTACCACCCAGTAGGCTTCGGCAAACTGCCGGTGCAGCGCCTGCCGCACCTGTGCCAGCAGGGCCGCCAGGCCCAGTGGGGGCGGCGGGGGAGCAGGCACAAATTCCGGGCGGCGGTTGTATAGGGGCATAGCCTCAAAGTTAGGCAGTACCCCTGCAAGCGGGCAATGCCGGAATAGTTCAACCCGGTGCAACCCCTGATGCGCTGCCTGGTCTTTGGCGCCGGGTACGGCGACGGGTTATTATCTAACGACCTGGCAGCCGTACCTTTCGACGGAATTCCCCACTCTCACACTATTTCCCTCAATGACAACAGTTACCCGCCTGCGCCGGCTTGCTGCCTCAGCAGCCCTGGTTGGCTTCGCTGCCAGCACCCTGCCGGTATTGGCTTCTCCTCCCACCGACCCGCCCACGAAAGGCGTGGGCATCGACGTGAAAAACATCGACACCTCGGTAAGCCCCTGCGACAACTTCTTTCAGTACGCTTCGGGCAACTGGATTAAAAACAACCCGATTCCGGCTTCAGAATCCCGCTGGGGCTCGTTCCAGGAGCTGAACAACCACAACCAGGCCATCCTGCGCTCTATTCTGAACGACGCCGCTAAGAATGCAGCCAAAGCCCCCAAAGGCTCGAATGCCCAGAAAGTGGGCGACTTCTACGCCTCGGCTATGGACACCGTCGCCATTGAGGCCGCGGGCCTGAAATACCTGCAGCCTTACCTCGACCGCATTGCCGGCATCAAGGACCTGGCCGGCATGCAGAAGTTCATGGCCGACCCCAAAAGCCACGCCGGCAACGCCTGGTACGGCGCCGGGGTAGGGCAGGACGACAAGAACAGCGCCCAGTACGCCGTGATGGTGAACCAGGGCGGCCTGTCGCTGCCCGACCGCGACTATTACCTGAAGGACGACGCCCGCTCCAAGTCCATTCAGGCGGCTTATCAGACCTACCTGATAAACATGTTCAAGCTGCTGGGTGATAACGAAGCCACGGCCAAGGCCAACGCCGCCACCGTGACCCGCATCGAAACCCGCCTTGCCAAGGCCAGCAAGAGCCGCGTGGACCTGCGCGACCCCTACGCCAACTACAACAAGATGACGGTGGCCGAGGTGCAGAAGCAGTACCCCAACATCAACCTGGCCCTGATGCTGAAAGACAGCGGCCTGGGCGCCGCCAAAGACGTAATTGTGGGGCAGCCGGAGTTCCTGAAAGAAGTGAACACCATGCTGAAGGAGGAGCCGCTGGCTGACCAGAAAACGTACCTGCGTTGGCACCTGGTGACCAGTGCCGCGTCCGCCCTGCCCAAAGCTTTCGGCGACGAGTCGTTCCGCTTTGCCCAGGTGCTGACGGGTGCCAAAAAGCAGCAGCCCCGCTGGAAGCGCATGCTGCAGGCGACGGACCGCTCGCTGGGCGAGGCCTTCGGCCAGCTGTACGTCGACAAAGCCTTCAGCCCCGAAGCCAAGCAGCGCGCCAAGGAGATGATTGAAAACCTGCGCACGGCCTACGCTGAGCGCATCAAGGCCACCGACTGGATGAGCGAAGCCACCAAGGCTCAGGCCTTAAAGAAGCTCAACGCCTTCGCGGTGAAAATTGGCTATCCCGACAAGTGGAAGGACTACTCGGCCATGAACATCACCCGCGAGAGCTACCTCAAGAACATGATGGCCGCCAACGAGTGGGCCAGCATGGACCAGCTTAAGCGCTTCGGCAAGCCCGTCGACCGCAAGGAGTGGGGCATGACGCCGCCCACGGTGAATGCCTACTACAACCCGAGCATGAACGAGATTGTGTTCCCGGCCGGCATTCTGCAGTCGCCCTTCTACGACCCCAAGGCTGATGATGCCGTGAACTACGGCGGTATCGGGGCCGTGATTGGCCACGAGATGACGCACGGCTTCGACGACCAGGGCCGGCAGTACGATGCCGAGGGTAACCTCAAGGACTGGTGGACCAAGGAAGACGGCGAGAAGTTCAAGGCCAAGGCCGCGGTGGTGGGCAAGCAGTTCAGCGCCTTCTCGCCCCTGGACTCGGTATATGTGAACGGCGACCTGACCATGGGTGAAAACCTGGCCGACCTCGGCGGCCTGACCATTGCCTACCAGGCTTTCCAGAAAACCAAGCAAGCCAAGGAAGGCAAGAAAATCGACGGCTACTCGCCCGAGCAGCGCTTCTTCCTGGCCTACGGCCAAATCTGGCGCACCAACGCCCGGCCTGAGTTCCTGCGCCAGCAGGTGCAAACCGACCCGCACTCGCCGGCTCAGTTCCGCACCAATGGCCCGCTGATGAACATGCCCGAGTTCTTCCAGGCCTTTGGCTGCCAGGAAGGCGCGAAGATGGTACGCCCAACTGCCGACCGCGCTAAAATCTGGTAGTCAGTTTCTTTATGTGTTAAAAAACCCGTCCCACGTTTGGGGCGGGTTTTTTTATTTTAGCCAATACAACCCTGCACACCACTTAGCAGTCAGGGTAGCACTTCATGATGGAATAAGTCTAACTACGCGAAAGAAAAATTCTATTAAATGGTCTGAGCAACAAGTACAAGCAGACCGTAGGCAATAAATTTTTCACCATTTATGTGTGGTTCAATCATGGATTAGTACTTTTGTGCACGCTCTTCACCATTTTATTCACATTTTTTCTGCAGAAAATGACGATATTTCATCGTTTGCGCACGGGGCTATTGCTGCCTGTGTTGCTAGCCGCAGTGAGCTATGTCCCGGCTGCCGCCCAACAAGCTTCTACGAGCAATCCGCTCGGTAACCTCTCACCCAGCAGCCCGGCTTATGCGGCCCGCAAGCACCAGTTGGTGCAGGCCGCCGCTACGGGCCGTACGGCAGCCCGGCAAGGCCGACCCGCACAGAGCGGCCCGGCTTATACCCTGGCTCTGCCGGCTTGCTTTGAAGTGATGGATACCACAGCCGCCGGCGGCTGGACGGAGCTCGACCGTATTGATGACGGCTTTTCGGGTGCTATTCCACTGGGGTTTGACTTCTCGCTTTACGGCACCTTGTACGACACGGTATATGTGAACGTAAACGGCAACATCACCTTCGATGCCCCGCTGGCTGCGTTTACCTCCATAGCCTTCCCCAACAACACACCCATGGTGGCGCCTTTCTGGGGCGACGCTGATGCTTCGCTGGCTGACCCAACCGTTATTACGACGGGCAACGTGTGGTACAAAGTATTCCCGGACCGGTTGGTGGTTACCTGGAACCGCATCGGCTACTTTGACAAGCACTTTGACAAGAAAAATACCTTCCAGCTGACGCTGCGCAACAACACCGCGCCGGGCTTTACCGGCGACGACGTGCTGTTTGCCTACGGCGACATGCAGTGGACGACGGGCGACGCTTCGCCCCCCGGCAACATGGGCGGTTTCGGCGGCGACCCCGCTACGGTGGGCGTGAACCGCGGCGACGGCATCAACTACGTGCAAATCGGGCGCTTCAACCTTAATGACTCTTCGCACCCCAACAACCAGGACCCCAGCGGGGTGAACTGGCTCGACGGACAGTGCATCTCGCTGCAGGTAGGCGCCAACGGCAACATTCCGCCCAGTGCCACCAACTTCCCCATCGGTAACAGTATCGATGTGATGCTGGGCCAGACGGTGAACATCGCGCCCCAGTTTATCGGCCCCGAAGTAGGGCAGAACGTGACGGTAACGGTGAACACCAACGGCTTGTGCAACACCAACGTGAGCAACAACGGCACGGCCAACCCCACGGTGTTTATGAGCGTGCTGGGCTCGGTGTGTAACCTGGGCAGCCATCAAGTGACGTTTACAGCCGTTGACAACGGTACGCCCACCCGCACCCAGACCTTTACGCTGACGGTGAACGTGCTGGCGCCCACCTTCACCTGGACCGGCGCCGTGAACACGGCCTGGAGCAACCCCGGCAACTGGAGCAACAACCAGGTACCCGGCAGCTCCGACCACGCCATTATCCCGACTACCCTGGCGGTACCCGGCAACTGGCCGATTACGGACTCGCACCTCAGCCTAGGCGAGCTGACCGTTCAGGCCGGCGCGCACGTAACCCTGGCTTCGGGCTTCGTCTTCAACCTGAACGGTGACCTGCACAACAACGGCCAGGTGCTGGGCGCCGGCACGTTCCGCACCTCGGGCGCCAGCACCCAAACCCTGTCCGGCACTGGCAATATCATTGTCGATAATGTATCCATCGGCGCCGGCCCTGGCACCGTGCTGCAGCAGCCCATGTTCGTGGACCGCCTGCTGAGCACCAGCAACAACATTACTACCAATGGCAACCTGACGCTGCGCGCCCGCCCCGATGGCACCGGCTCGGCGATGGTAGTAAATGACTTTGCCGGGGTAGTAACTGGCACAGTCACCGTAGAGCAGTACGTAGGCCCCACCAGCAGCAACGCGCTGGGCTACCGTCACCTCTCGGCCCCGGTTACCAACACCAACATCAACGACCTGGCCACCACGGGCTTCACGCCTGTTGTTAACCCCGCCTATAACGTTGCCGCTAACCCCGGCACGGTGTCGCCTTTCCCGACGGTATACAGCTACGACCAGACGCGCGTGAGCGGCGGCAACGCCCTGAGCGACTTCGACAAGGGCTGGATGTCGCCGGCTAGCCTGGGCGCTGCCATGGTGCCCGGCACCGGCTATACCGTTAACATGCCCGGCAACCGCCTCATCAACTTTGTAGGCAGCCTCGGCAATGGCAACATCACCCGCAACGGCCTCGGCCGCGGCGCTGGCCCCCAGGCCGGCTGGCACCTGCTGGGCAACCCTTATCCGGCTCCGCTCGACTGGAACACCCTGTTTGCTAACAGCACCGGCATCGACAATGCTGTGTACGTGTTCCGCTCCTCGGGCCAGTACACGGGCTCCTACATGGGCTTCGTGAACGGCATCGGGGTGAACGGTGGCAACAACATGCTGGCCATGGGCCAGGGCTTCTTCGTGCGCACCAGCACGCCCGGCGGCAGCGGCACGGTAAACTTTACCAACGCGGCCCGCTTCACCACCTACACCAGCCCCATGCTGCAGCGCGGCACGGGCGACCTGCGTCCCCAGCTCCGCCTCGACCTGCGGGCTGCCAATGGCACTGCCGACCAGGCCGTGCTGTACTTTGAGCAAGGCGCTACCATGGCCTTTGACCGGGCTTTCGATGCGTATCGCGTGGGCAACAGTAACCCCGTGCAGCTGGGCATTCTGGCCGGTAGCGAGGAGCTGTCCATCAGCGGCATGCCGGCCCTGCGCAGCGCCGTAACGGTGCCGCTGCTGGTGCGGGCCGCCCAGGCCGGTACTTACACCCTCGAAGCAACTCAGCTGCTGAACCTGCCGCAGGGCTGGACGGCTACCCTGCGCGACAACGTGACGGGTGCTGCCATCAACCTGGCCCAGCAGAAGACCTACACCTTCGCCCTGACCCGCGTGCAGAACCCCACCCGCTTCACGGTGGTACTGGCCCCGGCCGTGGCCCTAGCCACGGCGGCTTCTTCGCTCGAAAGCCAGGTGGTAGTGTACCCCAACCCTGCCCGCGAGCAGGTGTGGGTGAGCGTACCCGCTTCGCGTCAGACCGTGGAAGTGCAGCTGTTCAACACGCTGGGCCAGCAGGTGCGCCAGCTGCAACTGGCCGCCGGCCGCAGCGGTGACACCGCGCTGTCGGTAGCCGGCCTGGCCAAAGGTGTGTACACGCTGCGCATCAGCCTCGCCGATGGCGTGGTAAGCAAGCGTCTGGTAGTGGAATAAGCCACTGCTCATCATGCAAAAGCCCCGGTCCTGCAAAGGGCCGGGGCTTTTTCTGTATAAGGGCCTTAGCATTACAGTCGGCCAGCTGCGGCTAAGAAAAGTCGGCTGCGGCTGAGCGCGCCGGACTTATTTTACCACTTCTACTTTGAGGTTAATGTCTTTTACCGGCCACTTGTAGGGGTCGACGGGCTCCTGGGCAATGCGCTCGGCTACGTCCAGACCTTCCACAATTTCGCCAAATACCGTGTACTGCCCATCCAGCGAAGGCGTGCCGCCGACTTCGGCGTAGGCCTTCACCTGGGCTGGGCTGAGCTTGCGGCCGGCCATGGTCCGGGACTGGTCGGGGGTAAGCTTCTCGCCGATGACGAAGTAAAAGTCAGTGTTGGAGGACAGACGGCCGGGGTTTTGCTCGTCGTCGTAGCGGGCCATACCCAGGGCGCCTTTTTTGTGGAAATGCTCGGGCTTGAACTCCGGGGGCAGGCGGTAGCGGCGCAGGCGGATGGTGCGGGCGTTGCTGGTTTGGCCACCCTGAATGGCGAAGCCCTTCACCACGCGGTTGAACATGGTTTCGTCGAATACGCCTTTGCGGGTTAATAGCAGGAAGTTGGCCTTGTGAATGGGAGTGTCGTCGTACAGCTTCACGCGGATGTTGCCTAGCCGCGTCTTTACAACCACTTCGGAAGCAGGATATTGCCGTCCGTACTCCAGCAGCTGGGCCGGAGCGGTGCTATCAGTCAGCGTAGCCAGGTCGGGTCCCGGAATGACTGGGGCAGTGGGCTTAGCCGGGGCTTCCGCCGGCTTTGTTTGGGGTTGACAGGCGGCAAAGGCCACCAAGCCCAGCCCGCACAGCAGGGTGTGAAGTGAATGCATAGGGCAAATAAAAAGCGGGCGCGACCACCGAGGGAGGCCGCGCCCGCAAACGTAACAAGCGTTACTGATGAAAACCTACCAGCCCGAAGGCGCGGCTTCCTGTTTTTTCTCTTTGCGCTTCTCGCTGCCGTCCTTGCCTTTGGTTTTCACCTTTACCTTGCTCGGCTCGGCACTAGGCTCAGCGCCGGGAGTAGCTGCCGGGGCCGCCGTTTCACCGGCCGGGGCAGGGGCCGGAGCAGGTTCTGCCTCGGGCTCGGGCGCCTGGGTGGGCGCCATCTCCTTGGCCGCCTTGATTTCGTCGGGCGTCTCGGCCTTTTTGGTTTTCTGCTGAGCCAGCAGCAGCTGGTCCTGGGCCAGGGTGTTCTTTTTCCAGGCGGCCAGCTCCGTGGTCAGCTTCTCTTTTTCATCTTTGCTCGGCTTAGTCGGGTGCATCAGGGCGTTGAGGTCGGGCTTGCCGGCTTCCTGCCAGGCCGTGAACCACAGCGACGATACCAGGGTGGGAGCCCCCTTGAGTCGGTAGTTTACCATGCCGCCCACCGCTTTCTCGTAGGCGTCGGCAAAGGCATCGGAGTAGCGGCGCTGGGTTTTGCCATAGCGGTGCGAGTACGTGAAACGCACCGTCGGCGGCATGGTCTTTTCAATCTTGGTAGCCCGGTCGAAGGTTTCGCCCAGGAAGCCGTAGCTCTGCTGAATTACCGTCCAGATAGAGTTGAGCGGGTCTTTGATGTACTGCGCGGTAGGCTTGTCGTCCAGCAGCTTGTAGTCGAGGATGAACCGCTCGGGCAGCTGGCTTTCCCACAGCGAATGCAGGCCTTTCTGGTCCGTAAGCTGCCCGTCGTAGTTGATGGTGGTGTGCAGGGGCACGAAGGCATCGCCCACGTAGTGGCCGAGCTCAGCCGAAAACTTGATAATGGCCAGCGTATCCTTGTCGCGGAAGGCCTGTACCAGGTTGTCTTTCATTTCCATCACCACCCACGGCACGGTACCATATTTTTTCAGGGTGTCGGCGCTGTATTTCTCCACGGCCTTGTCGTACTCTCGGGGCAGCTTGCCAAAGGGGTTGTCCTCGGAATAGTGGTCCATGTCGATGAAGTGCTTGGGGCCTTCGGTGGGGTCGGCATTGCGGCGCTCGTCGGGGGCCGTGCTCTGGCGCACTATCTCGTTGAGGTGGCGGTAGTAGAAGGGCTGCATGGCCCCCGGCAGCTCATACACGGCTACCTGGTTGATGATACGATGACCGAAGAAGCCCCAGGCGCTGGCCTGGCTGCTGCAAAGCACGGCTGCGAGAAGGGGAAGGAGGAGTTTTTTCATACAAAAGAGCAAGGGCGGGAATTTGCCAATGGCGAAGTTAGCGAATCCGAGCCAGGCTTTGGCCGCCCGGTGGCGAACGCAGCGAGCATCTACGGGGTTCAGTGGGAGCGGCGGCAGCCTAGCAGTACGTGGAGCTGCGTAAATTCGTCGCCTGGTATTAATCTTCCGCACCTATGAGCTTCGTCTCGGTCTATACATTTTCAGCAGTAATAAGTGGTCTGCTTTCGCTTTTGCCCAGCAGCGACCCGCCCGTAGGCATATACCGCAGCGCTGCGCAGTACCACCGGCGGCAGCCGCAGCCCGCCGCTACCGATGTGCGACGCTCCGACAAGAAAGGCAGCATAGTAGCTATTCAGCAGCGCGGCCCCGGCAAGCTGAAAATTATGGTTCCCCTCGATAGCGTGTGGGGCTACGTGAGCAAAAAGGGGAGCAGCTTCCGCTTGTATCAGGGTGCCGAATACCAGATTCAGCAGGTTGATACCATCACCATTTATTCTAACGAAACTATGAGGCAGTACATGTCGGCCATAGTAGCGGACAAAGCGTATTTTTTCAGCCGGGGCCTGGCGGGCAAGCTATATCCGCTGAATGAGAAGAACCTGCGCCTGGCTTACGAAGCCAGCAACCCGGCGTTTGTGGCGTCGATGAAAACGCTGAGCTTTTCGCAAAGCCTGACCGACTACGATGCCGCCGCTGGCAGCTACCGCGTGGTGCAACTTTACCGCGCCAGTCTTCCCAAATAGCGCATTTGGGGCTGTTAGGTTTGGGCAGTAGTTTAGGCGCCTGCCATGGCCCGGCGGCGCTCGAGCAGCTCGGCCAGCTTTTCGTAAATGAAGTTGGCTGCCTGGCTGCGAAGCTGGTCGGCATCGCCGTCGAACTGGTGGCGGTACTCGTGGGCATGGCCGTCGAGCAAAATGGTGATGAACACGGTGCCGACGGGCTTATCGGGAGTTTCGGAAGCACCGGGTCCGCAAAGTCCGGTCACAGCCACGCACACATCGGCAGCGGGCAGGTGGCGCTGCAGGCCGAGGGCCATTTCGTTGGTGGTCTGCTGGCTTTCGGCCGAATAAGTGGCCAAAGTTTCCTTTTTCACCCCCAGCAGCTTGTGCTTGGCTTCGGCGTGATAGGTAACAATGGAGCCCAGCAGCACCTCGCTCACGCCGGTGGCGGGGGCTAGCTGAGCGGCCACCAGGCCGCAGGTGCAGCTTTCGGCCAGCGCCAGCTTTAGCTTGTGCTGCAGGAATTGCTTTACGAGGCCATCTAGGTTGGGAGATTTTTCTTTCATGCGGGAAACAGGCGTAGGCTGTCGATACGCCGGAAAGCACTGCCGGGGTTGCGGAGGAGCTTATTAGTATGTCTTAGGTTCTTAGGGCTTAGGTCTTAGAAATCGTTGAATGTACCTAATTCCTAAAAACCTAAGAACTAGGCCCTAAAACCCTTCTGCCAGCGCCACAGCGGCCAGGCGCCTACCACCAGCAGGACAGCAATGAGCGCGTGCCGGGTGTCGTCGAGCACGTTAAGCACCAGGAAGCCGATGGAAAGCAGCACCAGCAGCCCGGTGCTCCAGGGGTGGGCCCAGGCGCGGAATGCGTCGCCCGGCGGCGGGCCCTGTTGGCGCAGCTTCAGCAAGGCCGCGAAGCCTACTACATAATACCCGACAAACAGAATGCTGGTAATGGCTTCGAGGGAAGCCACGGTGCCGCTCAGGGCTAAGCCCAGGGTGAGCAACAGCGCCAGCAGCAGCGCGGGGCGCGGGGTGCCGCCTTCGTGCACGCGGCCTAGCACCTCTGGCAGGTGCCCGGCGCGGCCCAGGGCAAAAAGCACCCGCGTGGCCATGAGCAATACCGAGTTCAGCACGCCCAGCAGGGCTGCCACCCCCAGGCCCAGCACCAACCGGCGCCCGATTGGTCCCAGCACCCCAGCCGCCAGTTCAGCCAACGGCAGGGTCGAGCCCTGGAAGCGTGGCCAGGGCAACGCGCGGAGCAGAGCCGCATTCAGCACGAAGTACAGGCCCAAGATGACGAGTACGCCCAGCAGCAGGGCGCGGGCCAGGGTGCGCCCGGGCTGGGGCGTTTCTTCGGCAAAGTAGATGGGGCCGTACCAGCCGTCGTAGGCAAACACCACGACCTGCAGCGCCGCGACTACACTCACCGCCGGCTTAGCGGCCGCCGACACTGCCGACGCCGAGGGCGCAGCTGGAAGCGCGGCGCTGCCGCCCACAATGGCCAGCAGCACCAGAATAAGCAAGGCTGCCGTGATTTCCTGGGTGCGCCCGGCCTGCCGCGGCCCCCGCCACTGCAAGGCGCTGAGCAAGATGATGCTGCCCGCCGCCAGCGTCCGCGGGTAGTCGGATAGGGGTGCGGGCAGCAGCTGGGCCAGGTAGTCGCCAAGCAGCAAGGCCACCAGCGCCCCGGCCACACAGGAGCTGGTCCAGTCAGCCCAGGCCACGGCCACGGCCGGAAACTCGCCAAAAGCCGCCTCGGCGTAGCCGTACCAGCCGCCGGCCTGGGGCAGGCGACCGGCCAGCTCGGCCAGGGTATTAGCAGCCAGCAGGGTGTAGAGCCCGCCAATTATCCAAAAAAGCAGCACCAGGCCCGGCGTACCCAGGGCCCGGGCCAGGTCGCCGGGAGCGGTGAGCACGCTGGTGCCGGCCGTGCCACCCACCGCCACGGCTAGGGCAAAGCCCAGGTGCAGCAGGCGGCGCAACGCGGGCGCGGGAGAAGAGGAGGGAGCGGACATACGAAACGCCTGCTGTTGCGGGCAAGGCAAAGCTACAGCAGCCTGCAACGCCTTTGGAATGATAGCCATGCCACAGGACTGTTGCGTTGCCATCAGGCAATGATGGTAATTAACTTACCGTAGTAGAGTACAATTTTTAAATTAAAATGCCAATCCTTATAAAATTGCATCATAATGATTTGTAGGATGGTAGCTGCAATATTTGACATGGGCTAGACAGGGGCTTGGGTTGGCAGTGACATATTGGGGCTTTTTTGAAGCGTAGATGCTTCCTACCTTTCGCCCGTACCTGTATTATCTCTCTAATGTCAACCTTTACTACTATTTCTTTTCCAACTGACTGTCTGCGCATGGCGTCGGATAATAGGCAGGGCCACTTAGGACTTTTTTAGTTCGGAACAGTGCGATAAGCGGGCTATCAGCCGGCTTCCCGAGTCAGATTATCCAATCAACGAGCGGCCTGGCTGCTCGCCTTAGCATCCGTATGGCGTCTTCTGAACCCGAAACCCTGGCTTACGTCAGGAGTACCTGGCAGCGCATTCACGAGCAGAACCCGGCCACCCTTCCCGAGCACGTTGTGCAGGAAGCAACCCGCGAGCTGGCGCGTTTTTTACTGAAAACACAATTCCTGTTGATTTACCGGGTGCCCGAGCTGAAGGCCTTGTTCTGCAGCGAGGGCGTCGAGCACATGCTGGGCTGCCCCCGCGACGAATTCAGCTTTGAGTGGCTGTACGCGCGGGTGCACCCGGACGACGCGCAGCTGGTCGCGGAAGCCACGGCCCTGTCGGCCAAGTTTGCCGATAAGTACCAGGATGAAATTATGGGCCATGTATTCACGGTGGACTATCGGGTGCAGCACCGCGACGGGCACTGGGTGCGGGTGCTGCGGCAGAACTTTCCTATTCGGGCCGGCGACGACGGCAAGCTGCTGCTGGTAGGCAGCATCTACACCGACATTACCCGCCACAAGCTCACCACCGACGTGCGGTTTCACCTTTCGCACCCGGCATTTACCGAATGGATAACCCAGGAAGTAAGGCCCCACGCGGCCACGCTTAGCGCCCGTGAGCAAATGGTACTGACCCTGGTACTTCGGGGGCATACCACCACGCAAATCGCCGAGGAGCTAAGCCTGAGTGTCCATACCGTGGCCACCCACCGCCGCAACATCAACGGCAAGATGAACAACCGCGACCTGAGCTATTTGCTGCTGCATCTGGATAGCTGAGGCCTTACGCGGCTGCAAAGCAGTGTGCCGCAAAGGCCTTCAGCTGGCGGTTGAAATCAGCTGGTGCTTCCAGGAAAGGGGTGTGGCCCGCACCCTGAATAATCTGAACCGGCGCGCCCCATCGTGTGGGAGCTAGCAGGGTATTGAAGTAGCCGGCTACCACGCTTTCGTCGGCTTCGCCCAGCTGAAATGCCAGCGGCACCTGAGTTTGCCCAATAATGCCGACTTCATCGCTCAGCTCACCCGCCTGAATTGACGCCGCCAGGGCCGTACGAACCCGCCCGTCGGTGCGGGCAAAAGCTGTGGCAAGCAGGGCTACTTCATCTGCCGGGGCGCCGGGCCGGAGGCAGTAGGCGGCCAGGGCCTGGGCTTGCTCGGCGCTTAGAGTAGGGGCGTAAAGCAGCATGCCGGTTTCGTTCAGGGCAAAGGCCGCCGCAAGGTCGGCCCCGGAGCTCACCGGCGGGGTGCCAATGGTGAGCAGGCCGCGTAAGCCAGGCAATTGGGGCAGCAGGTCGAGGAGCAGGTGGCCGCCGTAGGAGTGGCCCACGACCAGGGCCTCGGTGCAGTTCAGGGCCTGGATGGCGGCCAGCAGCACTTGCTTCAAGCGGGGCATGGAGTAGAATTCGGGGGCGTCGGGCGAGTGTCCATGCCCGGGCAGGTCGGGGGCAAGCAAGCGGAAGCGCTGTAGCTCAGGCGCCGTAAGCTGCCGGCAGAAGGTTTGGGCCGACAGGGAGTTGCCGTGCAGGAAAAAAATGGGTGAGCCCGCCGGGTTGCCGGCTTCGTAGCTGGCCAGGGTGAGGCCCAGGTCAGGCAATGGCAAAGGCTGGACTGGTGGCAATGCGCCGGTACCGGGTGTAGGAATAAGAGTAGGAGAGTTGGACGCGGGCATAAAGTCGAAATGAATTGGCCGGGCAAGGTACTGGGTGGAGCGCACACGCCAACGGCTATTTGTGGCAGTGCGCAGCTGGATGTAATAAGGCAGCGAGAAGCGTAGGCTGAGCAGCTCCGCAAACGGTTGCTGCTGACTGCGAAAACCGTAACTTTTATTCAAACTCCAAGTTTTGATTAAATAATTGACTTTCAATAATTAATGATGATTAAGGGTTTGTGTGGCTAAATCTGTCAAACCTGCTTTTTTTACTGCAATCGATTGCGGTGACGGTGAGCTTACTTTTTGGAAAACAAGCAAATAACTTCTAGATTTCGCCCCTCCCATCCGGACGGCTAAGCTGCTTGGCGGCCGGTGGGGTGTTTCCACCATAATTCCCCCTTTTTATGAAGTCACTTTTACACTGGAAGGCCGGGCGACTGGCTACCCTTACTGCTGTGACGCTGCTGGGCAGCACCGCGGCCTGGGCACAGACCGTGGACGGCACCCGCGACGCTTCGTACCCGACGGCGCTGGCCGTGCAAACCAACAGCACGGGCTTTGGGAACAGCACCAGCGGCGGGCAGGAGCAGGCCAACGGCTCGGAGCTGGACAACATCCACGCCCAGATTGTGGGCAGCGACCTGTACATCTTCATTGGGGGCAACCTCGAAAGCAACTTCAACAAGCTCGAGCTTTTCTTTGATACGAAAAGCGGGGGCCAGAACGTGCTGCGTGGCGACAATCCCAACGTCGACTTCAACGGCCTCAACAGCATGGCCGGCCTGCAGTTCGACGCCGGCTTTGCCAGCGACTACTACGTGACCATCGGCAGCGGCAACAATCCCCTGGAAGTGTACACCAACATTGCCGAAACGCTTACCAACGGCGGCGGCAGCGGCGCCTTCGCGGGCGGCGGGGTTGGCCGGACCCAGAACGTGGACTTCGACCCCGGCGCCGGTACCCTCAGCGGGACGGTGTCCATCGACAACTCCAACACGGCGGGCGTGAGCGACATGGCCGTGGGTACCCCCGGCACGGTGGCTACCGGCATTGAAATCCGCATTCCATTGGCTGCGCTGGGCACCACGGCCAACGGCGGCGACATCAAGCTCGTGGCTTTCGTCAATAACGGGGGGCACACCTTTCTCTCGAACCAGGTGCTGGCCGGGCTGCCCGCCAGCACCGGCAACGTAGGAGCCCCCGGCGGGGTCAACTTTGCCAGCTTCGCCGGCAACCAGTTCGTGACGGTGGCCAACGGCACGGTAGCCACCCAGCCCGACATTTCGGTGGCGCCGAGCAGCCTCAATTTCTACAACGTGGGCGTAGCCGGCGGCACGGCCACCCGCACCGTAGTCGTGAGCAACAACGGCACGGCCGCGCTGAACGTGACCAACATCACCTCCAACAACTCGGCCTTTACGCCCTCCATTACTTCGTTTACGGTGGCCCCCTTGGGCACTACCAACGTCACCGTCACCTTCGACCCCGGCGTAGCCGGTTCCATTACCGGCACGCTGACTATCACCTCCAACGACCCCGGCACCCCCATCACCACAGTGAGCATGAGTGGCACCGGCATCTCGCCCGGTCAGGTAGTGCTCGATGGCGTGGTGGATTCTGGCTTGTACGGAACAGCCAAAGTGCTGCAAACCAACCCCACCCAGTTTGGCGACAACCAGAGTGAGCTGGACGGCGCCTACGCCCGCGTGACGGCCACCGACTTGTACCTGACCCTGACCGGCAACCTGGAAAATGGCGGCAATAAGCTGGTGGTCTTCTTCGACGCCAATCCCAGCACCGGCCAGCAGACCTTTTCCAGCAGCAACCCCACGGTTGACTTTGGCAACTCCAACAACCTCAATGGCCTGACCTTCGACCGGGGCTTCCGGCCCGAGTCGTTCCTCTCGCTCAACCACAGCAGCGGCTCCCTCTACGCCAACTTCGCGCCCATGAACGGCGCGGGCGGCAACGGTACTTACCTCAGTGGCTCTACCAACACCTTCACGCAGCCCCTGGACTTTGGCGGAGGCGTACTGGGCGAACTGTCGTTTAATAACTCCAATACGGCCGGGGTGTCGGACGTGGCCGTGGGCAACCCCGGCGCGGTGCAAACCGGCGTCGAGCTGCGCATTCCGCTCAGCGTGCTGGGCTATACGGCCGGCGCTCCGCTGCACGTGATGGCCGTAGTGACCAACCCCAATTACGACTACCTGTCCAACCAGACCCTGGGCGGCCTGCCCCTGGGCACCGGCAACTTGGGCATCGACGGTGCCGGCAACGGCGGCTCGGCTCCCAGCAGCGTGAACCTGGCCAACTTCGCCGGCAAGCAGTACTTTACCGCCCAGAGCGCCGACCTCACCGTGAGCACCGACCAGACCGTGAACGGCGGCCTTTACAACAACGTGACGGTAGCCCCCGGTGGAATCCTGCGTCTGGGCGCCGATTTGGGCGTTGACGGCGCCCTCACCGTGCAGCCTGGCGGCTCCCTGCTCACCTTCGTCGTGACGCCGGCCTACGCCTGCACCAACGTGTTTGGCACCGGCAGCTTCAACCTGCAGAACGGGGGCTCGCTGGCCGTGTGCGCCAGCGGCGGCATCCCGGCCAGCGGCAACAGCGGCAACATTCAGCTCGATGGCACCCGCAGCTACAGCACTGGCGGCAGCTACCTCTACTTCAGCAACGCCCCCCAGGTAACCGGGGCTGGCTTGCCTGCTACCGTGCGCAACCTGGGCCAGAGCAACCCCCTGGGCCTGACGCTGAGCCAGCCGGTAAGCATTGCCCAGGGCCTGCTGCTGAGCAGCATCGGCAACCTGAACACCAACGGCCAGGCCCTGACCTTGCTCTCCTCAGCGGCCGGGACGGCCCTGGTGGTGAATAGCAGCACCGGCGTCGTCAATGGTACGGCCACGGTGCAGCGCGCCATTACCAGCAGCGTTACCGGCCCGGCCTACCGCCACCTAAGTGTGCCGGTGAGCAACACCACCTTCAACGACCTGGCAGTGCCGCCGGCTTTCACCCCCAACGTTTCAGGCGGAGCCACTTACAATAGCTCAACCAACCCCCAGAGCGTCACGCCTTTCCCCACCATCTTCGGTTACGACCAGGCCCGCCTGCTTACTTCGCCGGCTACGTCGTTCAGCAGCTCCTTCGACAAAGGCTGGGTGGCTCCCGTCAGCCTCGGCTCGGCCATGCAGGTGATGCGCGGCTACACCGTAAACGCGCCGGCTACGGCAACTCCCATCGACTTCGTGGGTACGCTCAATAACGGCAACCAAACCTCAGGCATGCTAAGTCGTGGCACCGACCCCAACGCCGGCTGGCAGTTCCTGGGCAACCCCTATCCGGCCCCGCTGGATTGGAGCACCGTCGGCTCTGCCCAGCGCCCCGGCCTCGACCCGGCCATGTATGTGTACCAGAGCACCGGCCAATACACCGGTTCGTACCGCAGCTATGCCAACGGCGTGGGCGCCTCGCCCATCATCAACACCGGCGCGGGCTTTTGGGTGCGCGTGAGCACCCCCGGCGGCACCGGCACCCTGAACCTGACCAATGCTAACCGGGCAACCAGCTTCGCCGCGGAGCCGGCCTTTGGCCGCGGCTCCGTCGACACCCGCCCGCTGCTGCAGCTGGCCCTCAGCGGCGCCGGCCTCGCCGATGAAGCCTACGTGTACTTTGAGCGCGGCGCCAGCGCGGCCGCCGATAACACCCACGATGCCGTAAAGCTGTCCAACCCCGACGGCCTCAACCTGGCCAGCCTGGCCGGCAGCGAGGCCCTGGCCATCAACGGCCTGCCGGAGCTGATGGCAACCACCATCGTGCCGCTGCAGCTGGCCGTGCCCTCGGCCGGTACTTATGTGCTCGAAGCTACTGCCCTGCGCAACCTGCCCGGCACGGCCTACCTGCTCGACGCCAGTACTGGCCAGCGCGTAAACCTGCGCCAGCAGGGCCGCTACTCTTTCACCGCCACGGCAGCTTCGCTGGCCGGCCGCTTCACCCTGGTGTTTGAGCCGGCCGCCGCGCCGCTGGCTTCGGCCGCTGCTTTAGAAGCCGCCCGCATCAGCGTGTTCCCGAACCCGGCCCACAGCAAGTTCACGGTGCTTGTGCCCGCTGTGGCCCACTCGGCCGTGGTGAAGGTGAGCATGGTGAACAGCCTTGGCCAGGAAGTGCGCAGCGCCAGCCAGCCGGCTGCTACTGCTGATGCTACCGCGGTTGCTATCGATGCCGCTGGCCTCGCTGCCGGGGTTTACACCCTGCGTGTGCAAGCTGGTACTTCCGCGCCGGTAACCAAGCGCGTAGTGCTGGAATAACTCAGCTGCGGTTCGTCCGCTTGAGATTGAAAAAAGGCCTCTTGCAATTGCAGGAGGCCTTTTTTTATTGCATTGTATTGTGCCACCCAGTAGCATGACAATAAGAGGCTGAGTCAGCTGATGCTGCTCACCAGTCGATTAATAGTATGCTAGCCGCATACTTTGTCCGGCGTCGGCCGTAAGTTGCAGTCGTATCCATTTCACAGCCCATCCTGCACATGACCACGCAAGAAGATTTCGAAGCTGCCGCCCAGCGCGCCCAGCAGCTGCCCAGCAAGCCCTCCAACATGGTGCTGCTCCAGCTTTACGCCCTCTACAAGCAAGCCACCGAAGGCGACGTAACCGGCGACCGGCCTGGTGGCTTCGACTTCAAAGCCATTGCCAAATACGACGCCTGGACCGGCCTGCGCGGCACCAGCAAAGACGCCGCCCGTCAGCAATACGTCGAGCTAGTGAACAGCCTTGCAGGCTAGCCGTGAAATAGTGAGGTGGTGAGTTGACGTTCTGTTAGCGCTAATTGTGCCGCTTGCGCCATTTGTGCCGCCGGCACGTTAAACTCACTATCTCACCTGTTCACCAACTCACCGCTTGGACATCTCCCAGAAAAAGCCCAGCTACCCCGTTAGCCCGCTGCTGCGGCGCTACCTCGAAGATTACGACCGCGACGCCAGCCTGTCTGTGACCTACGCCGACCTGCTGCGCTACAGCGGCAGCTTTCCGCGCTACGACCGCGCCGGCAACGACACGCTTTGGCAGACGGTGTTCTACGAGCCCAGCACCCTGCGCGAGCTCAGCGAGGGCCTGCGCGAGGTGTATGTGCAGCTGCGCATTGCCGGCGACCCCTCGTTTTCGGACCACCTCGTGGCCGACCGCATCGACTACTGCCACTTCGGCAACTCGAACCCGTTTCGGGTGCGCATCGTCAACCTGCTGAACGACAACTACGACTACTTCTACGTGAAGAAGGCCGATGCCTCGCGTCTCTACGGCCTGGAGCTGGAGCACCTGTTGTCGCCCAACCGCATCAACTACTTGGTGGATGGTGACACCCTCATCGAGGAGCACATTGTGGGCATTCCCGGCGACGACTTCATCAAGACCCGTCTGCCGCAGCCCCACCTCAACCAGGTGCGCCTGGCCAAGGAGTTTGTCAAGTTCAACGAGCGCTGCTTCGTGCGCCTGCTCGGCGACATGCGGGCCTACAACTACGTCATTGCCATCACCCCCGACTTTGAGGACGAGCAGTACCGCGTGCGGGCAATCGACTTCGACCAGCAGAGCTACGAAGGCCGCCGCACCATGTACCTGCCGCAGTTTTTCAAGGACAACAACCCCGTGGTGGAGATGTGCGCCCGCAACCTCAAGGCCGAAACCGTGCGTCAGTACCAGGCCGAGGAGCGCACCCTCATGGCACGTCGCGTGCGCACCGAGCGCTACCGCCTAAAAGACTTGTTCGACGCCATGCGCCAGGACGAGCTGTCACCGCCCGAAAAAGTGCAGCAGCTCTGCCAGGAGCTCAATCAGCATTACAAAGCCCCGCACTTCGACCGCTGCCGCAACATGGGCGAAGTGGTACACCTGCACCTCAAACTTATGCTGCGGGAGCAGTTCCGCGCTACTTAAAATTTGCTAAAAAGAAGTAGCGCGAACTTTGTAGTTCGCGTCGTTGAACGATTATTGTCCGACGACGCGAACTACAAAGTTCGCGCTACTAAATATTGGCCGTACGACTACACAGCGGGCTTGGGAGCCGGCAGGTCAAAGGCCTCGGCGTTGTGCTCGAAATGGCCTTTGTGCGAGCCGTCGCAGAAGGGCTTCTGCTTGCTCAGGCCGCAACGGCAAATGCTGATGCGCTGGCGGCCACCGAGGCCGTAAGGCTGGCCCTGGGCGTCGACCAGCTCGATGTTTTCGCCCTCAACGCGGAGCGAGCCGTTGGAAAGAACAGTAAGTTTGATGGACATGGAAAGTGGTTTTGGGGTTTATCGTTACAACGAAAGCAGTAGCCAAAGCTACGGCTGATTCTGTGGTAAAGCCTGAAAATAACAGCAGCTCTCGGCTGCTGTTAGTGGGTTTTACTGAGCTTGATTTTGTGCTATCCGAAATCCCAGGTCATCAATTTTAAAGGCGCTGGGATGGCTGCGCCGGCGGTTGGTAGCCAAGCATCCTCTTGCTGTATCGCACCAGCCGCCGCCCCTGAAAATGCGGTACGAGCCATAAACGGTTTCATCGTACACATCGGAGCACCATTCCCATACATTCCCCAGCATATCGTAGAGCCCCCACGCGTTTGGTGCTTTTAATCCTACGTCGTGGGTGCTGTTTTCGGCATTGTCTTTATACCAGGCAATATCGTTCAACACACCGTACCGAATACCGGTAGTACCGGCCTTGCAGGCGTATTCCCATTCTGCCTCCGTTGGAAGCCGAAAGCCCTCAGCCTGACTGTCGAAGGTTACTTCCTCGGTATCGGCGTTAAAAAGGTAGCAGGGTTGTAAGCCCGTTTTCTCGGATAATAAATTACAGAACCTGACCGCGTCGTGCCAGCTTACCGTTTCCACTGGTCGCTTATTTCCGCGAAAAGTGCTTGGATTTTCATTGGTAACTTCAAAGTAGAACTCCTGCGTAACCGCAAATTTGGCTATGAGAAAAGCTGGAATATCAACCGTCCATTGCTGTTTGGTGCGGTCGTCTCTGAGTTGAATTATCCCGCCTGGTAGTGCTACTAGGTAGTTTTCTATGCTGGATAAATAGGGCGAGCTGCTTTGTGCCAAAGCCATTTTTTATAAATAATACATAAGGCGGCCACTATCCTTTATAGCTCCTTGCGCATCACGAAGTCGTTCATGAAGTAGGGGCCGATGGGAATGTCTTCCTCGCGGTGGCGCACGAAGCCCCGGCGCTCGTAGAAGCTGATAGCGGGGTTGTAGCGGTTCACGTTGAGCTCCAGGAAGGGCCCGCCGGCGTTGCGGGCCGCGTTTTCGACGGCTTCAATCAGGTGCACGCCCAGGCCCTGACCCTGGCGGGTGGGCAGCACGTAAATCTTATGCAGCTTGTAGGCGGTGCGCCCATCTTCCTGGGGCAGGGGGCCAAACGAAGCATAGCCTGCCGGCTCGCCGTCGACGTAGGCCAGCAGGAACGTGTGGTGCTGCTCGCTCATCTGCCGCTTCAGCGAGGCCGGCGTGTAAATCACGCGGTACATGTACTCAATCTGCTCCCGCGAAATGATGAACCGGTAGGTGGGCTCCCAGGTGGCCTCGGCCAGCTTGATAATGGTGGGAATGTCTTTCAGCGTGGCCGGCGCAATGCGCGGCGGGGCAGCGGGGGCAGTATTCATAAGTCGCAAAACACGAAATTGCAGCGAAAATCCGGAACGGTGCGGCGGCATTGCGTACGGTTGGCCCGGCAATTGCGTTTGCCGCCTCCGGTATCACTCTCTCTTTTTCTAACTTATATGAAACCATCTTTTTTCCTGCTCCCGCTGCTGGCTGCCGTTTCTCTTAGCGGCCAGGCCCAAACCAAGCAACCTACTGCGGCCAACGCTTCGGCCAAGCACACGCCCGCAGCCGATGCCGGCGACGAAGCCGTGCAGAAGCACCTGCTGGGCGAAACCGTCGACATTGCCAAAGCCCGCGCCGAGGAGCTGCCCGACCTGTTCGAGCACTTTATCGCCACTACCCGCGACGAGCGCCGCGACTGGAACTACCGCAACTGGAGCCAGGCCGACCGCGTGCTGGCCCGCCTCACCGAGCGCTACCAGCAGGTACACAGCGAGCTGCCCCTGGAAGAGCGGGTGCGCATCCGCGCCTTCCAGGGCGAGTTCCGCACCCTGAAGGGCATTCGCAAAGTAGGCGAATAGGCTCGCAGACAGGACTGTTAAATCAATGCGCCCGCAGCCAGGTCAGGGCATCGTCGGGGCTTTCGAAGAGCTTGATGGCCAGCTGCGGGTGCACGGCCTGAATAAACGCCTGGGTGGCAATGCCGTTTTCATACCGCGGCGACACCACGTAGGCCATGGCTTTGATGCCGGCGGCCACGGCCCGCGGCAGCCACTCGTACTGCAGCCAGGGCAGGGCCTCGCTCCAGTCGCCGCCCGCGTCGAGCTTGTCGTTGAGCAGGCGCGTGTACCTCAGCTGCTCTCGCCACTGCCCGCCGTGCTGCACCACCCGGATTACGTCGGCACTGGTCAGCTGCCCATGCCAGCGGATGTAGAGCAGCTCGTCGGCGGCGTAATGAAAAAACTCCGCCAGCGGCGCACCGTGGGCATCGGCCAGGGAAAGCAGGTGAGTAGGCGCAGCTGCAAGCATGATATATAGCGAAAAACGACCGGAAGCAGCTCCAAGCTTAAGCTTTTTTTGTCGATTTCCAATAGCGGGCCATGCTGAGCGGCTCACTATCTTTGGGGTTCTGCCATTCTTCTGCTTATTTCTGCTCGTAGCGTATGCACATTGCCATTGTCGGCAACATTGGGGCCGGTAAAACCACGCTGGCCCATAAGTTGGCCCATCATTTTCGCTGGGAAGTATTCCTGGAAGACGTGGACGACAATCCTTACCTCAAGGATTTTTACCACGACATGCCCCGCTGGGCGTTTCACCTGCAGGTGTATTTCCTCAATGGCCGCTTCCGGCAAACGCAGCAGATAAAAGAGCTGCAGAAAGCCGGGCGGGGCATTATTCAGGACCGCACCATCTACGAGGACGCCCACATCTTCGCGGCCAACCTGCACGAGTCGGGCCTGCTCGAAACCCGCGACTTCAACAACTACTACGCCCTGTTCGAGTCGATGATTAGCCTGGTAGAGCCACCCGACCTGCTGCTTTACCTGCGGGCCGACCTGTCCAAGCTCATCAATCAGATTGAAAAGCGCGGCCGCGACTACGAGAACAGCATCAGCATCGAGTACCTCAAAAACCTCAACGAGCACTACGAGAAGTGGATTTCCGGCTACACCCACGGCCGGCACCTCATTGTAGACGTAAGCGAGCTGGACTACGTAAAAAACCCCGAAGACCTCGGCGTTATCATCGATAAAATCAACGGCACGCTATTCGGTCTGTTTTAAAAATAGCAAGGAGCAGACGTGTCATTGCGAGGGCGTAGCCCGTGGCAATCCGTCCTCTAGCATTCAGTCACAAACAAGTTGTGACACCTAAAAAAGCCCCCATGCCAGCACTGGCATTGGGGCTTTTTACATTACCTGGCTGGTCGCACGGAGAGGACGGATTGCCGCGCTCCACTGCGTTGCGCTCGCAATGACACGTCTTTTTCGCGAGTCGCGTAGCTTTTGCTCACTGCTCACTGCCCGACAACGCTTCGTTGAGAAAACGAACCCAGGGGCGGGCAGACTCAATGCCTGCAACTATTTGGGAGACGAAATCCGGCGCCAGCACTTCAGCATCGGTGAAGTAGCGGCTGACGCCAAATTCCTTGAGCTTCAGCCAGGGCAAATCGGGGTCGTTGGCAGCATAGCCACGGGGCGGACGGCTGAGCTGCGGCACGCTCATGTCCAAGCCGGTGGGAAAGTGACGCAGCAATTCAGGCACTTGCAGCAAGCCGTGAAATTCGGCGCTGCTGTAGTGGATTTCCTGACGAATGCGGCCGAGCTGGGCGGTATCGGGGTGGAAGATGCCGGCCCATAGCCGGCTCTGGCCGTCGGGCTGCACGCCCACGTAGTAGCCGGCGCGGGGCGCGTGGCGGCCGCCGCGCTTGAGACCGGCGCCCATGCGGCGCTTGTAGGGCTCTGGGTCGCGCTGGGCCCGGTCGTTTTTGTGCAGCCGAAACATCACGTCGCCTAGCGTGAGGTTGGCCAGGTCGGGGTCGGTAGTAGCGGCGCCGGCCAGCACCCGGCGCACCAGCTCGGTGAAAGCGGCCCGGGCGCGCTGGTACTCCGGGCGGTGTTCAGCCATCCAGGCGGTGCTGTTGTTGGCGGCCAGCTGCGTGAGAAAGTCAAGAAGAAAGTCGAGCTCCATAAAACCAGGCAAAGCCCTGCTTACGGTTGAAAGCTGCGCAGTGGCCAACGGCTGAGCTCAAACGCGTCGATTACGGCTGTGCGCAGGCTTTCGCGCACCACCAGCACCAGCTCAAAAGCTGGCTCGGGCAAAGCAAGCACCGTTTGCAGGGCCGGTGCCAGCCCCTCACCCCGCAGCTCCAATGGCCCGACTTCGTCCACCACCAGCCAACGGGTCGCGGCGTTAGTAGCAGCGCCTAATAGGGTGGTGTTGGCCAGTTCGAATGCCGCGCGGGAGAAGGCAAACCGGCCTATTACCAGCGGCTGCAGCTCGCCCAGCCGGGCGGCTGTAGGCCAGACAAAACCGGACTGCAGGTCTTGGAACATGCGCCCTTGCGGTCCGTCGGGCATCAGCAGGCCGGCCGTGCCCGCCGTGGTCTGGGCCCAGGCAGCCAGGCGCGTGGTTTTGCCGCTGCGGATTGGCCCCGTGAATACGTGAACTGCGGGCATGGCAGAAGGCTTAGGCAGCACGGTTTTGGACAGAAAAGCTGCTAAGGCTGTTTAGCGCCACCGTTTGCACCATCAGGCGCAGGCGGGCCAGACCGCGGCGGTGGGCCGTTAGCTGCCAGCAGGCCTGGACCAGCTGCCGGGTGGCGGGCAGCAGCTCCAGCGCGGCCTGCAGGTCGCGGGCCCAGCGGCCTCGGTGGGGGCCAGTTAGCCAGCGGCGCAAGGCCTGCAACAGCAGCGGCGCCAGCAGCAAGGCCCAGGCCCCGTAGATGAGCACCGAGCGTAGCAACAGGCCCAGCAGTCCCTTGGCGCCCAGCGGCCCACTAGGCCACCAGCCCAAGCGGCTGCCCAGCCACCCCAAAGCCAGTAGGCCCCAGATAATGAGTAAAGCACGGTTGGGCCGCCAGCGGCGCCGGCTTCGCGGGCTATGAGGCGCTGATTGAGCCGTCATTGGTTCAAGGGCTGTGTCAGGTTCTATAGTGTCCGGCAAAAGCAGCTCGGGATGTTGCTGCGCTAAGCGGGGCAGCCGCTCGCGCAGCCCCCCGGCCCACCAGCCCAGTCCTAGTCCGACGAGGGCGTGCCCACCCAGCCACAGCATCACCAGCACCAAGGCATAATCTGAGTGGTTAGTGCCTAAAAGCTTGTCAACGTACATATTGAGGGCGACAGCAGAAGTTTTGCCCATCAATAGCCACAGCACCAGCAGCTGCTGCCCGGCCGATTCCAGCATGGTCAGCCCGCCCAGCAGCAAGGCCCGCAGCCGCGGGGCCGCCCGGGGCCAGCTAAGTAGCTCGCCCAGCACACCCTGGAAAGCTACGGCCAGATAGGCCGTGGGTGGGCTCTGCGGACTAAGCAGGGCTTTGATGCTGAGCACCACCAGCAGGCCGCGCAGCACCGTGCCGCGCCAGCGGCCTTCTTCGCCCAGCATATGAATAAGCACAACGGCCGCTCCGCCCACCAGCAAGCCCGTCAGGGGCAACTTCAGCGCGTGCAGGATGCCGCCGAGCAGGGCTTCGCTCAAGCCCCACAGCACGATGAGGCGGAGGGTAGGGGAGGACTGAGGCATTGGGGTAATAGAGCTTGCCCGGCTGGGTAAATGATGCCGCTACTTGCGGCTGAGCACCTGCAGCGGGTCGCCAACGCGCAGGTAGCCGTGGCCGGGACCGGTCACGTTCTGGCCAAACAAGGCGCTGCCGTCGGCCTGGCGGTACGTGGCCAGGGTGCGCAGCGGCTCCCCGCCCGGCACTTTGGTGGCCGTTTCCTGGTCGATGGTGGTAAGCACGCAGCGGCCGCAGCCCCGCACTACCCGGAAGGGCAGCTCGCCAATGCGGATGTCGGCCCAGGCGTCGTCTTCGTATGGCAGGCCGCCGCTAAAGACGAGGTTGGGGCGGAAGCGGTTCATAGGCACGGGAGACGGTAGGCGGCCGTTGAGGTCGGCCAGCGCATTTTCCCCAATCATCAGAAAGGGGTAGGCGTCGGCAAAGCTCACCAACTGGTCTTCCGGGTTGAACTCGGGCTCTACCTCGCGGCGCACCATGTCGGACATATATACCAGCCGGCACTTCTGGCCCAGGGCCTCGCTTATCCACTCGTCGGCGGCCGGCGAGCCGCACCAGGCCCACACCAGGTCGTCCCAGATGGTCACGAACAGCGTCCGGTCCGGCGTCGCTTCGAAGGGAATGAAGAGCGGCAGCAAGTCGGGCCGCTGGCGGTGGCTTAGCAGAAAACCATTGTAAGCCGGCGCCACCTGCAACAAAGCCATGCTGGCGTGCTGACGCTGGGTCATGAAGCGGTTGCGCTCGTCCACAATCAGCCAGCGCCGGTCGTGGCGCAGCCCGCGGGGCGTCACCTCGGCCTCGGTCAGGGCATAGCCCCCCAGGGATTTTACCGGATACAGAAAAAGGCCAGAAAGAACGAGAGCTGCAGACATGGGCGCAAAAGTACCGGCTATCCAGCCATGCCTGCAGATAAAGCTGCCGGAGCTGGTGTTCGGTGCATCTGCCGCAGAGGTATAATTAGCCCTAATCCCAAGCGCGTGAGGCCACTGCCGGTGGGCGCCGCGGCCTAGTTTATTCCACCACCAGCAAATCGGCCTGGCGAATAAAGGCCTCATGCTGCTGCCATTTCACGCGGTACCAGATGTCCTGCGTGCCCAGCACAGGCAGCCGGTCGCCCACGGCGGCGGTGCTGAGCCAGTTGGCCCCGGCACCAGGGCCGTCCATCAGGGCCGCGCCGGCGCGGACCACCAGTCCGGCTGGGATAGGGCGTAGCAGGTATAGGTAAGCGCCCGCCAGTAATAAATAGCCGGCGTAAGCCAGCCACCAACTGCGGCCTATGCGCTTGCGGCGCAGCAGCAGCCACACTGCCCCCACCACCGCGCCGGCCAGCAAGCCCTGCAGGCCGGTGTAGTAGTAGCGCTGGGCCTGCACGCGTAGCTCCTGCTGCCAGGTGTTGGGGTAGCCCACGAGGCGATACTGGGCGGCCAGGGTGGCCAACTGGCGCCAGGTACGCAGGCGGGGCTCCCGGGCCTGGGCCAGGCTCAGGTAAAGCAGGGTGGCGGGGTAGTGCCCGAGTTGCTGCTGGGCAAACGCCATGCGCAGCAAGAGCTGCGGCGAGGCCTCCCGCCCGCGCCATACCTGCTGGCGATACAGCGGGGCGGCAGCCGCGTATTGCCCCCGCTCAAAGAGGGAATCGGCCCGTTGCAGCACTTTGTTGCTGCTTGTTCGATTAGCTGGTGAAAAAAATATTTTGGCTGGCGTCAGACCCAAACTGCAGAAAGGCAGTAGGATTAAGCTCAGCAAAAGGGGCAGCCCGAAGAAATTAAAGACTTTTTTTTGAAGCAAGGTTGTGTATTCCGGAAGGTCGCTGTACTTTTGTGCCCACAAAAACGGTAGCGCTGTTTTTGAAGTGCAAGGTACCGATTCTGTAGCTCAGCTGGTAGAGCAGTACACTTTTAATGTACGGGTCCTGGGTTCGAATCCCAGCGGAATCACTAAAACCCTCTCTGCAAATCGCGGAGGGGGTTTTTTGTTTGTGGTAGGTGAAAATCTGCGCGCTAATATGCCGTAACAATTAGCTGCAGGGTTTAGCAGGCCGCACTACAGCAGGCGCGGTTCCGAGGTAATTGCGGTAATTACAGAACAGCTATATCTATAATGCCGATGAGCGGTTTGCTGGCAGAAGAATAAGTTAATTTATTGGTAGTTAATTAGCAGTTAGAAAATAGGGCTCTGTTGCATCTTATTTATCAATAGGTCATTGAGTATATTAAAACATTATCCGTCGGCCGGGTTTATAGCACCAGCACTAAGGCGTGACTTTTAACTTGGCAGCATGGCTTCATTTGATACGGTTATAATTGGCTCGGGAGCCGGTGGGCTGTCGGCCGCCATCAGCCTAGCGCGGGCGGGCCAGAAAGTGCTGGTGCTCGAGCAGCACTATGTGCCGGGCGGCTGGTGCCACAGCTTTTTTCTGCAGGGGCATCGATTCAGCCCGGGCGTGCACTACATCGGCATGCTCGACAAGGGCCAGGCGACCAGCAACCTCTATGAAGGGCTGGGCATAGCCAATGACCTGGTGTTTTTTCGCATGAACCCCGCCGGCTACGAGCACTGCTGGATTGGCGGCGAGCGGTTCGACCTGCCCGCGGGCGTCGACAACCTGTTTGAAAGCCTGGCGGCCCGCTTCCCGCGCGAGCGCAAAGGACTGCGCAAGTACCTCGACCTGGTGCGCACCGTGAACGAGCAGCTGCAGCTCATTCCGCGGATGAAGGGCTTCTGGGACAACATCACCATTCCCTTCCGGACGGCCCAGCTGGGCAAGTATGGGCTGTTTTCCCTGAAGCGCGTCATCAATTGGCACATTCAGGACCCTTTGCTGAAGGCCGTGCTCAACGTGCAGTGCGGCGACCACGGCATGCCGCCGGCCCAGGCCAGCTTCCCCTTTCACTGCGCCGTGATGGGGCATTACCTCGAAGGCGGCTTTTACCCCAGCGGCGGGGGCGCGGCCATCGTCAAGGCCATGACCTCGGCCCTGAAGCGGCAGGGAGGAGAAATACGCACCAGCTCCGAAGTGCGGCGCATCCTGGTGGAAGGCGAGGGCAAGCAGAAAAAAGCAATAGGGGTGGAGCTGGCCAATGGCGAAGTCATCCACGCCCAACAGGTGCTTTCCAACGCCGACCCGGCCAAGACCTATCAGCTGGTGGGCCAGGAGCACCTGAGCCCCAAGCTGCAGGCCAAGCTGGCCAAGACCAGCTACTCCGTTACGTCCCTGATGCTGTTTCTGACCGTTGACATGGACGTGCGGCAGGCAGGGCTGGACTCGGGCAACGTGTGGATGCTGAAAAACCCGGATATCGACGCCGTATTTCAGGAGATGAAGGCCGAGGATATTCTGGCGGACGATGAGTTTCCGGCGCTGTTCATCAGCTGCACCACCATCAAAGACCCGGTGAGCTACAACGGGCGCTACCACTGCCTGGAGATGGTGACCTTTATCGACTACAAAGCCTTTCAGGAATTCGAAACCAGCAGCGGCGACTACCATACTTCCGCCTACGAACGATACAAGGAGCGCATCACCGAAAAGCTGCTCAACAGCCTCGAAAAAGTGGTGCCGGGCGTGCGTGCCCACATAGTGCAGCAGGAGCTGGGCACGCCGCTCACCAACGAGTTCTACGTGCAGGCCACCCGCGGCAACGTGTATGGCACCGAGAAAAGCTTCTGGCAAACGGGGCCCTTCGCCTTCGGCAACAAGTCGGAAATAGGCAACCTCTACCTCTGCGGGGCCAGCATTCTGTCGCACGGCGTGGCCGGCGCCAGCTACTCGGGCGTGCAAACCGCCGCCCGCATTCTCAACCGCAGCATGGAGGAGCTGATTGAGCCGCAGCCGGGACAGAGCGTGCGCATCTACGAAGCCGAAAATCCGGCGGAGTGGCCCAGCTGGGTTCACCAGAAAATGCAAGACAAAAAGCGGCTTTTCCGGCCCTTGCCCAGCTAAGCGAGGGCTCTTGAAAGTTAGAAAACCGGCACCGCCGCGGTGGGCTCCTGCTTTGGGGCTCGCCGCGGCGGTTTGCTTGCGATAAAAGTTTGCTAAGCGGTTGGATAAGGGTATTGCTACCTATTATCTTTGACTTTACTACCCATAGCTAACGTCTTTAAACAAACCTTTCTGGCCTCCTTTTTTGCGCAACGCTTTACCAATAAAACAATGAATAGTGAACAGGTTGATGTACTCGTAATTGGTGCTGGTCCTTCGGGCTCAGTGGCGGCTTCTATCGTAAACAAAGCCGGCTACAAGGTCAAGATTGTTGAAAAAGTAAAATTCCCGCGCTTTGTCATCGGCGAGAGCCTGCTGCCGCGCTGCATGGAAGCCCTCGACGAAGCGGGCTTTGTGCCGGCCCTGAAGCAGAAAGGATTCCAGGAAAAGTTCGGGGCCAAGTTTGTGAAGGGCGACCAAGTATCCGATTTCGATTTCTCCAACAAGTTCACCGAAGGCTGGAACTGGACCTGGCAGGTGCCCCGCGCCGAATTCGACCAGCTGCTGGCCGAAGAAGTAGAGCGCATGGGCGTGCCCGTGGAGTTTGAAACTGAAGTAACGGACATCGTTTTCTCGGGCACCGATTCGGTGACGACCGTAACCACGCCCGACGGCGGCCAGAAGCAGATTCACGCCCGCTTTATCATCGATGCCAGCGGCTACGGCCGCGTCATCCCCCGCCTGTTCAACTTGGACCGTCCCTCGAACCTGCCGGCGCGCAAAACCATGTTCGCTCACTTCGAGGACCCCAACCGGTTCATGTTCGACGAGCCGAACCGCATTACCATCATTGCCCACCGCCCCGACGTGTGGGTGTGGGTGATTCCCTTCGCCAACGGCAAAACCTCGGTGGGCTTCGTGGGCAACCCGGCCTTCTTCGACGAGTTTGAGGGCACGCCCGAGCAGAAGCTGCGCGCCATCATCCACTCGAACAACTACACCAACCTGCGCTTCGCCGACAGCGCCTTCGTATTCGAGCCCCGCACCCTGGAAGGCTGGTCCGTGACCACCGACCGGTTCTTCGGCGAAGGCTTCGTGCTCACGGGCAACGTGACTGAGTTCCTGGACCCCATTTTCTCCTCAGGCGTGACGCTGGCTACCGTGTCGGGCCACAAAGCCGCCAAGCTGGTGTGCCGGCAGCTGGCCGGCGAAGCCATCGACTGGCAGCAGGAGTACGTGAAGCCCACGCTGCAGGGCGTCGACACTTTCCGCTCGTATGTGATGGCCTGGTACGACGGCTCGCTGCAGGACATTATCTTCTCGACCAACCCCAACCCGGAAATCAAGCGCCAGATTTGCTCGGTGCTGGCCGGCTACGTGTGGGACGAAAACAACCCCTTCGTGCGCCGCCACGACACCGTGCTGGCCTCGCTGGCCAAGGTGATTAAGCTGGAGGAAGAAGCCGTCTCTGGTCAATAAAGCTCGACGGCTTGCGCTTGTTTTCGCTGTTCTGCATGGCCAGCACCTGCTGCAGCGGCAGAACCTGCAGAACAGGAAGCACGCGCAAGCCGGCCTGCAAAGCCCCGCGAATGCCCTGCACGATGCCTTCCGAGGCATCGTGCAGGGCTAAGCTTATTTTAAGTTCGTCGGTGCCTACTTCCGAAGTAAATGCCTCCACCACGTAGGCCGCCACCTCCGGCACCGCATTCAGCACGTTGAAAATGGCCTGCGGGTACACCGTCGTGCCCTTGTACTTGATGAGCTGCTGCTTGCGGCCCACAATGGGGCTGAGCCGGCGCGTGCTGCGCCCGCAGGTGCAGGGCTCATCGTAGTAGGCGCAGATGTCGCCGGTTTTGTAGCGCAGCAGCGGCATGCCCTCCACGCCCAGCGTGGTAATGGTGAGCTCGCCAAACGCCCCAGCTGGGAGCACCTGGTCGTTGTCGTCCAGAATTTCGAACAGCAGCAGCTCGGGCTGATGGTGCCCGCCCCGGCCCTGCCCGCACTCGGTAAAGGCCGTCTGCTTTTCCGTGGAGGCGTAGGTGGAGTACAGCTGCACCTGCCACGTGCTGTTAATTTTCTGCGCCAGGGCATTAGGCTGCAGGTGCTCGTTGCGGATGCTCTCGCCGATGCAGATGATGCGCTGCACCGAGGTTGTGTTCAGGTCAATGCCCGCATCGGCAGCGTAGGCAATGAGGGTATTGATAAACGATGGCACGGCCACTAGCACCGTAGGGCGCAGGTGCAGGATGCTGTCGAGCTGGCTTTTGATGTTGCCGGGGCCCATACGAATGACGCTGGCACCCGACTTGAGAATACCCCCGTAATAGGCCACCCCGGCCATAAACTGCCGGTCGAGGGTCAGCATCAGCTGGTAGATATCGTCCGCCTGGCCATCGGCACAGGCAAAGGAGAGAAACTCGTTGTAGTGCAGGCGGTCGAGGTCGGCGCGGGTGAGGCAGATGGTCACGGGCAGGCCCAGCGTACCGGAAGTGCTGCAGTACTCGGCAATCTGCGACTTCTCGACGCACAGAAAGTCCCAATTGTGACGCTGCAGGTCGGCTTTGGTCGTGACGGGAATGCGCGACAAGTCCTCCAGCTTCGTAATGCTGGCAATGTCAATCCCCGCCCGCGCAAACATGGCCCGGTAATAAGGCGAGTGCGCCGCCAGGTAGTCCAGCTGCTTCTTCAGGGCCGCCAGCTGAAAGGCCGCAATTTCTGCTCGGGATGCTTTTTCCAGGGGCTGCATGCTACTCTTCAAGAACGACGACGGCACAGGCGGCCAGCTGAATGTGGGAGATGGTGACGAGGATGCGGCCCACTCCGCGCTCCTCAATAATGCGACTCAGCTCGCCGGTAAAGCGGAAATAGGGCGCGCCAAGCTCATTGTTTTCCACTGCCGCATCCTTGAGGTCGAGGTAGCCGCTCAGGCCAAAGCCCAGGGCTTTTATCAGGGCTTCCTTAGCGGCGAAGCGGCCGGCGAAGTGCTGTATGGGGTCGGCCATTTGCTCGCAATAGGCAATTTCCGCCGGGGCAAACACCTTTTCCTTGAAGCCTCGGCTGCGGCCGAGCTTCTCCGCCACGCGGGCCGTCTCAATCAGGTCGATGCCAATGCCGATGACCATACCGATTAATTAAGCTTCTCGGTGCAGGCCGCCATTTGCTTGCGAATGTGGGCCTCTTCGCCTTTCGAGGCAATTACCTTCGTCAGGCCCTGCTGGTACACCTCGCGGGCTTTGGCGTACTGCTTTTCCTTGAATAGCACGTCGCCGGCCAGCACGTAGGCGTGGTAATACCCCGGGTTGCGCCGGATAATTTCGTAAGGGTCGACCGGCTCGCCGGCCTGCACCTGCGCGGCCAGCTTGCGGAAGGCCACAAAGTTGGCGTAAGCCGGGGTGCGCAGGAAAGTGTCGGCCGGAATAGTATCGTGCTCAATCAGCTCCTTGTCCTCGTTCAGGCCTTGCAGGGCGAAAATCTTATTGAGGTCGTACGCCACGTACTTGCCCAGCTGCCAGGGCGCGGCCGCCAGCCACACCACCCGCTTGCTCGGTTCGAAAATGATGGAGTGGTGGCAGATAAGCTGGTTTACCGCCTTCTCGTTGCCGTAGCCAATAAACTTGTTGCCCAGCCCACCCTGGTCGCGCAGGATAGCCGCGGCCCGGATGGGGTTCATAGGGCCGGCTTGCTTCATCAGCTCGGCAATGCGCTGCTCGCGGTACACGGAAGCGCTTTCTTCCATGTGCTGCTGGTTGATTTCCGAAGCGCCCAGCTTGCTGCTTTGATAGTGGTTAGTGCAAATCAGCGAGTTTGCATTGGGGTCGTACACCTGGGTGTCGTCCGGTGTTTTCTCAATCACCACCGCCTTGTTGTCGTGCGCCGAGCCAATGAGCAGCGACTCCGACACGAAGGTGTGGCGCTTGCGCGCAATGGCTACCGCCTCGTCGATGGTACCGGCGTATTGCAGAATTTCCCGGGCCAGTAGAGAAATGGGCATGGCCGAGCCACTCGGCAGGGCCGACTTGGCGGCGTTCAGCGACACCGTCAGCCCCTGCATGTTCATGCCCGACACCACGCCCGTCATGCCGCCCCAGGTCACCATCATAAAGCGGTGGCCCTGCGTGGGCTTGTAGAAGCCCACAATCTTGTTGTCGGCAAACCGGTCGCCGACGTAAAAGTCGAAGTTGCGGCCAATCACCAGGTTGCTGTCCTGCGACTTATCATTCCAGGTGGCAAAGGCTGAGCAGCCCACCAGGGCCAGGTTTTGCAGGGCGTGCCCAATGTCGTGGGCGGCGTGGTAGTTCATCAGCCGCTGGTACGCCGGGCCAATCTCATCAAATTTAGGATTAGCCGCCAGCGACACCCCGTAGATTTCCAGCTTCTGCTCCTCGGTCAGGTTGCTGGCCAGGTCGCGGTTGTAGAAGCCAATCAGGTATTTCAGGAACTGCCGGTAAAACGCCGACGGCACCAGCTTGCAGATTTGGTCGAAGAAGGCCTGCTCCTGGTAAGCAAAAACGTCCTTGCTGAGCTTGCCGGTGATGACGCCGCGGTCAAACGGCGCGCCCTCAACGTACATTTCCCACCAGCCGCTCTCGCTTTTGCGCATCCAGTTGTGGCCCAGCACAAAGCTGTTTGGGGCTATCTGCCGGGCCTGGGTTCTCAGCACAGCGGTGCTGGGCGGCACCGGCGGGTCGGAAATGGAAACGTGATAAATGTATGCGCAGCCAATAACAATAATTAAAACTAATGTAGCGGCCAGATAACCCAGCCATTTAATTGCCTTGCGCATCGTCTATTTTCTTTAATAAATAAGGCAGGCCCAGTAGTTCCGAGCAGGTTACCAGTGAGCTAATGGCTACTCCCAGCACTCCGTGCATGTTAATATTCTGCCCGGTCAGGAGTAAGTTATTGAGTTTGGTACGGTGCGAGATGAAAGTGCGCAGCGGGTCGTTGTAATCCTTGGTAATGCCGTAAATAGCCCCGTCGGCCGTGCCCATGTAGTCCCGGAACGTCAGCGGCGTAGCGGTGTAGTACGACTTAATGGCGTCTTTCAACTCGGGGAATTTCTGGTAAACAACGTCCAGCAATTTCTCCGCTTTCCGCTTTTTAAACTCGTCGTAATCCTGCCCCCGCTCCTGTGGCGATTTAACAGTGTTGTAGGTGTCTTTCCACTGCTCCACTTCTTCGTACTTCATGTACGCCAGAATGGAAATGCCTTCGGCAAATTCTTTGGTTTTGGAAGTGCCTGAGAAGAAGATGGAATAGGAGAGGGGCCAGGTCTCGTCGGTGTATTCCATGCTGGTCCACACGTCGTCGTTCAGGTAGCAGTAATAATTGCTGCGCTGGTAGGGAAACGTGCCCGGCTTGAGCGTAATATTTAAAACAAAAGCCGAAAGTGAATTTTCCAGGTTCAGAATTCGCTTGCGAAAAGCCGGACGAATTAAATCCGTCTCCGTCATTTCGAAAGTTTGGGCCGGGTGAATATTGGAAATAAATAAGTCGGCGTAATATTTCTCGCCCGCCGCGCTTTCCACGTATTTCACTTCCTTTTCTTCCACCACAAAGCGCTGCACATCTACCCGGTTGTGGAGCTTGCCGCCGTGGCTACGAATTATGCTGGCCAAAAACTTGGCAATCTGTCCGCCCCCGTCCACAATACGGTAGGAGCTCTGAATGTAGCTGTTTAGGACCAGCGCGTGCACATAAAGCGGGGTCTTGTTTTTAATTCCCGCATACAGCGGATTGTTGCCGCCCAGCACATTCTGCAGCTTCTTATTCGAAGTCAGCGAAGCAATAAAGGCCTCCGTGTCCACCGACAAGGCGTCGGAGCCTTCCATTGGCGCCTGCTCTTTCAGGTTGTAGAGTGGGAAGGCGTCGCTTATGTGCTGAATTTTCCGGCAGTAAGCTTCAATGGCCGCTTTTTCTTCCGGGAATTCAGCGCTTAGTACGTCGATGAAATTGTCGTAGCCCTGGGCGTAATTATAAACCTTGTCGTCGTCGTGAAAAAGAATTTTATCAAAGGCGTCTTCGTCGAGCTTCTCCAGCTTCAACTTGTCCATGATGCCCAGATATTTGAAAATCTTGTACATGTTCTGGCCTTTATCAAGGCCGCCGATGTAGTGCACTCCCGAGTCAAACAAGTGCTTGTCGCGGGCAAAAGACTGCAGGTTGCCGCCAAACTGTTTGTTTCGCTCCAGCACAGTCACCTGGTAGCCTTCCATGCTGAGGATGGCGCCACAGATTAAGCCCCCGAGGCCACTGCCAACAATAACGACGCTTTTAGAAGCCATTTAGTACACTTTCTTTTTGCAAACGAAAACCAGATTCGAAGTATAGCGCGTGTTATCAAGCATGGACACTTCCAATTGGTTTTTGGCCGCGAATTTTTCAATCAGCTCGGTCGACAAAAAAGACAAGCCTTCGGCCGCGGTTTTGTTGAATTTGCAGAAGCGCGTCGAGAACCACTCAGTCAGCAGCGTGCCCTGGTGTTTCGAGCCCAGCTCCTTAAAGCCGTCCCGAATAATAAGAATTCCCTCGGGCGCCAGGTTGTCGGCGCATTTCTGCAGCAGGGCTTCCTGGCCCTGGGGCGGCAGGTAGTGCAGCACGTCGCTGAGAATGATGCCGTCCTGCTGGTTAAACGTAGCTTCCAGCGCATTGGCGTAGTGGAAGTGCACGTTGCTGCCGTTCACAAAGCCGTGCTGGGCCACCATTATTTTCTCCTCGTCGAAGTCGAACGCCTCCACGGTGCGGGCCCTGGAAGTCAGCGCCAGCATGTTGGCCATAAAGCCGTAGCCACAGCCGATGTCGAGGATGCGGCCCTGCAGGGGCAGCAGCTGGTCGAAAAGGTGGTAGTTTTTCTCCAGGCCCAGCTTCACCTTCATGTACCACTCCAGGATAGGGCCCTTGTAAAGGTAGTTCGTCACCAGTAGGTTGCGGAAGTAGTCGGGGTTCTCAATTTCCGCCGCCAGCTTCTGGTACTCGGCTTTGAAGTAGCGGCTGATGGCCTTGGTGCGCGCTGTGTAATTGTCGCCAAAGGCCGGGTCCTGAGCGCTGATGCGGGGCAGGAACTTCACCGTCATGTGCCCGTCGTTCAGGTAGAAATGGCCCTTGCGCATGGTGTCGCCGCTGCCGTGAATGAGCACGGGCTGAATGTCGATGCCCAGGTGCTCGGCCAGGAAAAACGCCCCTTTGTGGAAGCGCTGGATGGTGCCGTCCACCGAGCGGGTGCCTTCGGGAAAAATGACTACGGAGTAGCCTTCGGCCACCTTCTGCCGCAGTGTATCGAGGCTTTGCTCGGCGCCGTGGGCGGCTGGGTAGTAGTCGGCCATGCGCACCACGGCCCCGAACACCGGTGAGTTCCACACCCAGTTGCTGGTGAGCAGAATCAACTTGGGATGCTGCATCACCAGCAGCAGGATGTCGAGGAAAGACTGGTGGTTGGCAATAATGACGGCCGGCCGCGAGAAGTCGGCATTCTCCCGGTTGAGAAATACCTTCTTCACGTTGGACATGATGTTAATCAGGGAGCCCGTGAACTTGCTGAGCAGCCAGTGGTAAAACAGCTTTTTGCGGGCCGTGGGCGCCGGCACTATCTTCAGCAGAAAGCCAACGATGTTGAGCAGCAGCGCGCCAAACACGAAGTAGGCGAAGGCGAAAATGGATTTGAGCAGGCCCCACAGCGTGTAAGGCGACTGCTTGCGCGCCACCGGGCGGCTGATGAACAGGTCGAAGAAGTAAGGCTGCAGCGTTTGCGATACCAGCCACACGCACAGGATGCCGATGATGGACACAAAGGCCATGGAGCGCAGGGCCGGGTGCTTGGCAAAAAACAGGGTGCCCAGACCAATAACGGTGGTGATGGCCGAGAGCAGAATGGAAATGCTGGTGGAGCCCTCTTCCTTTTCGCCGGTGGCGTAGCGGCGCTGCAGCCCATCCATGGTGAAGATGCAGTAGTCGTCGCCGAGGGCAAAGACCAGCGTCGAGAGGATGATGTTGACGATGTTGAACTTAATGTCCAGCAGCGCCATCAGGCCCAGAATCCAAATCCAGGCCACTACCATGGGCAGAAAGGCAATAAGCGCCATTTCGATGCGCCCGTAGGAGAGCAGCAGGGCAATAAATACCAGGGTCGACGTCCAGAAGGCAATGAAGGTGAACTCCTGGTTGACCACCTTCACCAGTGTGTTGGTGATGTACTGCCGGTCGAACACGTACATGCCCGGCACAGCCGAGAGCTTCTCGAAAATCAACTGGGAGTTTTGCGGCGTGGTCGTGAGCAGGCTCAGCACCGACACCTTGCCATTGCGCTCCTCAATCAGGTTGTTGAGGAAGGTGGTGCGCAGCACCTGGGCATCGTCGGCCGACAGCGGCGCGTAGTTTTTGCCCACAGTTTGCTCGAAGGGGGCAAAGGCTTGGGCCGAAAAGCGGAACTTCTGGCCTTCGCGGCGCAGGTTAGCGAGCACCTCGGTCTGGCGGGCGGGCGTCCAGTAGGCCTTCCAGCGGGCAATGCGGCGCTGCTGCTCGGCCTCGGACGAGAGCAATACCGACACGCCCGAGAAGTGCAGCACCTGCCGCCTGGCCTGCATTTGGGAAATAATGGGCAGGGCCTGCTCGTGCTTCGCCAGGGCCTTGTCCAGGGTTGGCGCGTTGGTGACCAGGAACACCGTTTTCTTGGTCAGCGACGATATGCGGTTCAGAATATCGTTGGCCTCGGCCAGGCGCGGCGACATGTAGTTGACCTGGTTCATGTCCTGCTCGAAGCCCACGCGCACCGCGAAGTAGAGCAGCACCGGCGAAAGCAGCAGGAAGCCGTAGCGCAGGGCCGGGTGGCGCTGCAGGCGCGCCAGCAGGTTTTTCAGACGTATCTGCGGCGCCAGCTTAAGCTCCTGTCCTTCCACCGGCCGGTCGGGGAGGAAGTGGGGCAGGTAGATGAGCGTCGACAGCGCCGCCCCGATAAGGCTGAGGCCAGCAAAGGCGCCCAGGTCCTGCAGCACGGGCACATTCACCAGCTGCAAACACAGGAAGCCGGCCACGGTGGTCAGGCTGCCCACCGTGAGCGGAAACGTCAGCTCCTGAATGACTTTCTCAGCATCGGGATGGAACCGGTGGTGAGTGAGGTAGTGCAGCGAGTAATTAACGGCAATGCCCAGAATGATAGAGCCCGCCGCCACCGCAATAACCGAAATGGAGCCTTTGGTAAGCGTGATAAGGGCCAGCGCAAACAAGCCGCCGAAAAGCACCGGCAGCAGCATCAGCAGGGCGGTGTGCAGCTGGCGGAAGAACAGCAGAATCACCACCACCAGCAGCGTGAGCGAAATCGACAGCGTCAGGTAGGTGTCTTTGCGGATTTGCTTAGCGTTGGCCGCGGCCACCGCCGGGGCGCCAAAGTAGTGCACCTTGTAGCGCGGGCTGGCCTTGGACTTCAGCACCTCGTCGACTTGGTCGAAGAACTGAATGTTCTTGTCGGTGTTGGCCGAAGGAAAGGCTGGGCTGATGAACATGAAGACGTAGCGCCGGTCGCGAGAGAAGAAATGGTCTTCGAACAGCTCCACGTTGTCGTCGGGCTTGAAGTCCTTGAGCTTGTTCAGCACTACGTAGCTCAGGCCCAGCGGGTCGGCTACGATAAAGCGCTTCAAGGCCAGGCCCGCCGGGCTCACCAGGGTGTTGTAGTTGCCGGCCACCTTCTGCGCGATGCTGCGCGGCGTGGTAGCCGAGTCCAGCATGGCGTAGTCCTGCTCTTCCAGAAACAGCGGGAGGTTGGCCTGAATGGCCCCAAAGGCGTCAATCAGCAGGCTGTCGGTGGCCTTGTAGCTAAGGCTCTCCACGTACTGCGCGGCCTGGCTTTTGATACCCTGCGCTACCACGTCGGCGTAGGCCGCGTGGGCTTCCGGGTCGGGTGCCTGGCCGGTTTTGGTGTCTTCGATAAACACCACCACCCGGTCGGTAAACTTGGAAGTCTCCAGAAAGTGGCTGAACTCATCCATGCGCTTCTCGTGCGGAAGCATCTGCATGACGTTTTCCTCGAATTTTATCCGCGAAGCAAAAAATGCCAGGCCGAGCAGGCTGGCAATGAACACGGCATAAAACAGAGCCTTACGCGGCTTGAAAAACCGGTACAGTCCCAAAAATAAGTTGCTCATTGGGCTAGTCGGGGACTTTTTTGGCGGAAGAAAAGCAGCACTAAATAGGTAAGCAAACCACTGACAATCGCTGCGGCCCCGGCCAGCAGCAAGCTGCCGGCCAGATACTGCATAAAGTGCTGGTGAATGGAGGCCAGCGTGAGGTGGCGGCCGTAGACCAGCTCTACCGGCTTGGCCACTACCAGGCCGCCGGCCAGGTAGCTCAGGTAGATGATGAGCGGAATCATGGGCGGAATGCTCACGTGGGCGCTGAGCAGCATCAGGTAGCGGTTCAGCTTAAGCAGGGCTGCCAGAAAAATGCAGGTGATAATCTGAAAGCCCCAGATGGGCGCGATGCCGATGAATACGCCCAAGGCCACGGCTAGGGCTTTCTGCGCGGGCGTTTCGCTGGGGTTGAAAATCAGGTTTCTGAATTTCGAGTAGGTTTCCTTTTTGCCCAGGCTTTTGATAAAGTCGCAGGGCTTGATAAACAAGAAAGCCACCACCACCAGCACGGTGTTCAGCACGCTGATGCGCGAGAAGTCGGTGAAGGGCCGGAAGTGGGTAATCCGCTCTTTGCCGGGGGCATAATACACTGAGATGGGCACCGAGCTAACCGGCACGCCCTTCCAGGCCGCCCTTACCAGCACCTCAATCTCGAACTCGTACTTCACGGTAAAAAAGCGCATACCCCGCAACGGCAGCAGGGGATAGAGCCGGTAGCCGCTTTGGGTGTCGGGCACCCGCACGCCGGTTTCCACCCAGAACCAGAACGTGGAGAACTTGTTGCCGAAGCTGCTCTTTGACGGCACGCCTTCCTGGGCCATGTTGCGGGCCCCAATGAGCAGGCTGGGCCCCTGAGCTTCGAGGTGGTTGAGGAAGGCCGGCAGGTCGGACGGAAAGTGCTGCCCATCCGAATCAATTGTAATGGCGTAGCGGTAGCCTGCGGCTAGTGCCGCGGCAAAGCCTTGCCGCAGGGCCCAGCCCTTGCCCCGGTTGGCTGGGTAGCTGATGAGTGTGATGCCCGGAATGGCCGCCAGAATATCGGCCGTGCCATCCGTTGACCCGTCGTTTACGACAATAATACGGGAGGTGTAGGCCTGTACTTTGGCAATGACGGCCCCTACGGTTGTTGCATTGTTATAGGTAGGAATAATAATGCAGATACCGTGCTTATCAATTCGGTGCTGAAGTAGCGGTAAATGAGGCTCAGGCGTAGTCGGTAAACTTGGCATGCTGAAGCTTGATAAAGCTAGTGGCACCAAAGTGAATTGTGGCCTCCGTCACCAGAATGCCAGCACTAGAGCCTTCAAAGTTAACCCGTATATCGACTACTGGGTGCTGGGTAGGGTCCAGCACCGATAAAAACTTGACGTTGCCGGCCTCGCTCAGCGTGAGCTGACGCTGAGTAGCTTTCTGCAGACACTCCTTGATAAGCAGCAGCATGCACACACCCGGCACCACGGGCATGCCCGGAAAGTGGCCCTCGAAAATGCGGTGCGCGGCGTTGAGCTCCACGCGGGCTTCCGCGACGGTTGGGTTGGGCTGCGCAAAGCGCTGGGTGGTGTAGAAGCTGCCGTCAAGCATTAGCGGTGGATTTGTTTTAAGCTGATGGTGAAGTCAAAAAGCTTGTGGTCGACAAACACCGAGTCCGGCATGCCTTCGCTCAGGTTAGTCAGGGTTACCACCACTTTCCGGCGCTTGGCCGTGGTGTTTTCAATCCGGCGAATGTGGTAAGACGCCGAATCGGTGATGTAGTAAGTGAATTCCTCGCCCGCGGCGAAGCGGTAATACGTGCTACTGCCTTTACGCAATTCCTTGCCTTTGGCGAAGTCCAGGTCCGCCATCAGCAAAAAGCCAATGTCTTTGCGCAACTGGTTGATGACGGGCTTTTTATTGAGCTGGTCGATGCAGTGAATGACTTTAAAGTTGCGGTCCGCAAACTGAAAGTCAAACAGGTTCAGGCCCATCTCATTCGTAAACACCACCCGGAAGGTGCTGTCGGGCAGGCTCTTGAAGAACAGCAGGCCGCTGAGGTGCTTGCCCACTACCTCAATCTCCGTGCGGTAGAGGGTGGTGCTGAAGCTGGGCTTCATGCGCTTCAAGGCCGAAGCGTCGGCAGCAGTAGGGGTGAGGTCTTGGTACAGTGCGCGTCCGCAGCCCAGGCACAGCAGGAGCAGGCTACTTAACGCTAAAAACCTCATCTGCCACCGGAGTATTAAGCTGCTTGTTGAAGAAGGTGATGACGGTGTTGTCGCCCATGGTCTCCTTCAGCTCCAGCTGGTCGATAGAAAAATCATTCTTGTTAATGAAAATCCGTATCACGCTGAATAGCTGCTTCATCTCCTTGGCCTGGGGGGCCAGGTCCAGGGCATAGCCCTTTTCGTTTTCGAATAGCGTGGCCTGAAAGTCTTTGTTGTCCAAAGCCCGGCCCTGCACGCAGTCGACAATAACCTTATTAATTAATTTGAAAATCTTGTTGTCGCCCGACGAATACACTTTCTTTTTCGTCTGGTCCTGAATCAGTATCTGGTTGTTATTAATAATCAGCAGGTACTTGTAGGGCTGGGTGTACTCCATGCGCACCCGGTTGTTTTTCTTAAAATAAAAAAGGCCGGTCGAATTAATTTTTTCCGACAGCATGCTCAGGTTTTTCTCCTGGCGGAATGCGCTTTTTATGGACGTAGTGCTCTCGGCAGATTTAGCATAGCTCTGCCGGAAGTGGGCCATGTCGGCTACCGGCTTATAGCCTTTGGGTTGGGCCAGCGCGAAGAATGGGGTAATAAATAAGGCACAGAGAAATAATAAGTATCTATTCATAAGCCGTTTCGTGAAGCAATTGGTGGGGAGGAATAATGCTGAATCCCCGGCTTTTGGCTTCCTGCAGGAAGGCGTCGAGCATATGGGCCGTGGCGGTAGAGGAATCGTGAAACAAAAATACTGCGCCCGGCTTTAAGGCCGTCAGCATTTTAGCGAGCAGTTGCTGCTCATCGCGCACAACGGTATCGAGCGAGCGAACATTCCATCCAATGCAGGCCATGCCCAGCTGTTTGATGGCATAGGCCAGATTGGGCGTCGTCACCCCGTAAGGCGGTCGGAACAGGTGGGGCCGTCGGCCAATAACCTGCTCAATAGCCTGGGAAGTGTCTTCAAGTTCGGCCAGCAGCTTCTGCTTAGGGAAAAAATCCAGCAGCGCGTGGTGGCTGAAGCTGTGGTTGCCCACTACGTGGCCCTGGGCTACCACCTGTTGCAGAATTTCCGGATGCTCCACCACCCGCCGACCAATGCAGAAAAATGCCGCCGGCACCTCGTGCTTTTTTAATATCTCCAGAATGCCCAGCGTAGCAGGAATGGGCCCGTCGTCAAACGTCAGTGCAATGGCCGGGCCGGGATTGGGCGCCTCGCACACGGTGTCGATGAAGAAGGAGGAGGAAATGGTAGCCGAGCCGTAGGCCACGGCGGCGAAGTACAGCGCCACGGGCACGAGCAGCCACCAGTACGAAATAAGGCCGGCCGCCCCCAGCCCGCCCAGCACGACCAGGGCGCCGACCAGACCCAGGCGCGCATTCCGGTGGGTTAGCATGCCGTGAGCAGGTAGATAGACTGATGGTCCTGCTGGGCCCGGTTGTAGATGAGAATGCTGGTCGGCACACCCGCTTGGCCTGCCTTATGCTTGAGCTGGGAGGCAGCCAGCGCCAAGGCGAAAGCGCTGGAAGTCGGGTACTCGCCGCACAGGTGCTTGAAGCGTTGCACTTCGCCAGTATGCCCCAGCGCAGCTTCAAATGCCCGGCAGGCTGCGTCGTTTTCGAAGTCGCCGTTGTAGCCCGACAGCAGCAGGTCGGCCTGCGCCAGGCCCTGGGCCTGCAGTGCCCACTGGGCGGCGAGGGCCGCGTCGGCCGGGGTGGAGAAAGACACAGTGCGCACCGTGCGTAGCTGCGCGTAGGTGCTGGGTCCTTGCACGTTGGAAACGGCAAAGAACGTGGCGCCTTCGCCGGCCCAGGCTCCGTTGGCTGCTTCAGAGTAAAGGCCTTCAGCCGGGCTGTTCGCCGGTGCCTTGTAGGCGCCGAGCCGGCTCAGGATGTCAAAGCTGGTGTCCGTCAGCTCGTCGACTCCGCCGACCAGCAGCGTGGCGGCCGTCTGCTCCTCCAGCTGCAGAAACGCATCCAGCAGGGCGCTTTCAAAGGAAATGTTGCGGTGGGCGTAGGTGCTGTTGTAGCCGCGGCACTTCAGCTGGTAAGCTATCTGCCCGGCAATGGTGTTGTGGGTGGAGTGGATAAAGGCCGTGGGGCTGAGCATCTCCTCCTTGTTCACCACCAGCTTTTGCAGGAAGTCCAGGGTATCTTCGAGGCAGCCCCAGCCGGTGCCGGCAATGACGCCATCCAGCCCTTGTTCAGCTCCCAGGCCAGCATCCTGCAGGGCTTGCTTAGCCGCCGTGATGCCCATTTTCACGATGCGGCTCATGCGGCGGCTCAGGCGCGGGTCGATGTAGGCCGCGTAGTTGGGCTCGATGCAGGCCAGACGGTCACCTTTGGGGGCCTGGGCACCAATCGTTCCCGGTGCTTCGAACGAAGGCACGGGGGCAATGGCGCCAATGCCGTTTAAGTAAACCGCCATGGTTAGTTCCGCGAAAAAATCAACGACGAGCAATTGCCGCCGAAGCCGAAGGAGTTGGAAAGCACGTGCTGCAGCGAAGCGTCGGCATGGAATGCCCGCTCCGGCTGCATGTCAAGCCCCGCCACCGATTCGGAAAAGGTGTAGTTCGGAAAGATGCAGCCCAGCTGCAGGGCTTTGGCCGACAGTACCGCCTCGATGGCGCCGCTGGCTGCCAGGGTGTGGCCCGTAAATGACTTGGTGGAGCTGAGCTTGGGCAGTTCGGCGCCAAACAGCCGGCGAATGGCGGTGCCTTCGGCCGAGTCGTTGTTTTTGGTGCCGGTGCCGTGCATGTTGATGTAGCCAATGTCGCTGGGGCGCAAGCCGCTGGCGGCCAAGGCGCGCGACATGGCCAGGTAAGGCCCTTCACCTTCGTCAGACAGCGCCGTTTGGTGGTAGGCGTCGTTGGTGTTGCTGTAGCCGCTGAGCCGGCACAGCGGGGCCGCGCCGCTGTTGGCCGCCAGGTGGTCGGCCATGAGCACCACGTAGGCGGCGCCTTCGCCCAGGTTCAGGCCTTCGCGGCTTTCATCCAGGGGGCGGCACTGCTCGGGGTCTACTATCATCAGGGTATTGAAGCCATTGAAGGTGAACCGCGTGAGCGGGTCGGCGCCCCCGGCCACCACGATGTCGAGCAGGCCGCTTTTAATCATGCGGGCGCCCAGCATAATGGCATTAGCTGAAGAAGAGCAGGCCGTGCTGATGGTAGTGGTAAAATCCTTAATGTCCAGTTTCTTGGCGACGTAGTCGGTCGACTTGCCGCAGTCGTGGTTCACCACCTTGCGCACGTCGGCCGTGGCCGGGTTGGTCAGGTAGTCCTCGAAAAAAGACTCCGACTTGTCCATGCCGCCCACGCTGGTAGCCGAAATGAAGCCCACCCGGGCCCCCGCCAGCGCCTGGGCCGGAATGGACGCGTGGGCCTCCCGGGCCGCGTGGTAGCTGAGCAGAATGGTGCGGCTCAGGTGGGCAGGCAAGCCCGAACGGGCCGCGAGGGCCTCGTTGCTGAGCTTTACTTCGCCGAAGGTGTAGTCGGGCTGGTGGCGGGTGGCCAAATGCTGCGCCCGGCCCATGCCCGAGGCATGCTGCTCAAAGGAAGCCAGCACCTCCTCCTGGTTTAGCCCCAGGGCGCAAATGATGCCCACGCCGGTTACCAGCACTTCCATTGCTTAGGCTTGCTTCTGGTGAGCGGTGATGTAGTCGGCCATTGTGGCCACTGAGTACAGCACCTGGGGGCCACTTTCGGCTTTGGTCAGGCGCACGCCGTAGTGCTGCTGCAGCATTACTATCAGCTCCAGGGCGTCAATAGAATCCAGGCCCAGGCCTTCGCCAAAGATGGGCTGGTCGTCGCCGATTTCCTCGGGCTTGATGTGCTGCAGATTGAGGTGCTCGACGAGCAGCTTTTTCAGGTCGGCTTTTAACTGGTCCATGTAAATCTTATTTCGTAAAAAAGTGCTTCACCTTCTCGGTTGTATAATTCGGTAAATCAGCTTGCTCGCTGGGCCCTACCAGGCACAGGAAGCCGCAGTATTCGGAGCCCAGAAACTCCAGCCAGCCCACCAGGCACTGCTCCACCAGCTGGTTCTGGAACAGGGTATTGGTGTAGGCTGTCTGCAGCTCGATGTCGTAATTATCCATCACAAAAAAGGTGTTCTCACCTTTTAATTGATGCCGGATACAAATCTCGCCAACTACAATATTAGGCAGGGTGTACACAAACAGCGCCGGGCTGGCCAGGTCCTGCCGGGCCATGGCGGCGTAGCGCAAATCGGTGTCGGCGCTGGCGTTGGTGTTGCCCACCACCAGGCCCACTTTTTCCGGTGAACCACTGAGCAGCGCTGGCTGGTCGGCCAACAAATATTCGGCCGCTAAAAGTCCCAGCTTGGCCAAGTTGTCCATCTTGTAAAACTTGGGGTAAGCGGCGTTGCGCGCCGTGAAGGCGGCAGTGGCAAAGTCGGCAAAGCTGCCGGGCCGGGCATAGACCATCTCGCCGTCGACAATGATGGCATTGTCGCGGATAAGGCAGGAGCGCAGAATTTTCAATTCACCCTTCATTCGGCAGAAAAACGTGGCGTGCCCGCTACTGGCGCTTGAGCAGCAGCGCCGCGTTGCAGCCCCCAAAGCCGCTGGCGGTTTTGAGCGCCCAGCGGGCCGAGCTGGGGCCCGAGGCAGTGGCGATGTTAAGGTTGGCCGCGGGCATGGGCGTGGAGTAGCCGGCCGTGGGAATGCTCTGGCCCTGGGTAAGGGAAAGAATGCTCAGGGCCGACTCTACCAGGCCCGCCGCGCCCAGGGTGTGGCCTAGGGCGCCCTTCACGCTGTTCACGGGCTGGTGCTGCAGGCCCGTCAGGGTAAAGGCTTTGGCTTCCATCTCATCGTTGTAGATGGTGGCCGTGCCGTGCGCCGATACAAAACCAATTTCGGGCGCGGATACCTGCGCCGCGCGCATGGCTTGGCTGATGGCCAGGGCCAGCTCGGCGCCCGTGCGCGAGGGGCCGGAAATATGGTTGGCATCGTTCGACATGGCCCCGCCGGCTACCTGTACCTCGCCTTCGGCCGCTGTCAGAATGAGGGTGGCGGCTGCTTCGCCCAGGTTGATGCCGTTACGGTCGGCTGAGAAAGGCTTACAAGGTGCGGCGCTTAGGGCCTGAAATGCCTGGAAGCCCGAAACGACGAAGTCGCTCACCGTGTCGGCCCCGGCCACAATCACCGCGTCGTAGGCTCCGGTTTTCAGCACCCGCTGGGCGTAGATGACGGCGGCCACGCCCGAAATGCAGGCATTGGAAATAACCACCGGCTGATTGACGCTACCAAAGTAGCGGCTGACCAGCTGCGCCGAGCAGGACAAGCTGGCTCGCTGGATAAGAGCCGCGTCGTCGGGCCGGGCGTTTTCCAGCAGGCTGACGTTGCCTTTAGTCGTAGAAAACACAAACAGCGTGCGCGGCGAGGCGGGGTCCACTGCGCAACGCGCCAGCGCATCGGCTATGGAGGCCATGAGCAGCTTCTCAAACTTGCTGTAGCGGCCGGCCTGCTGCAGGTCTGCATCGTCGGCCCACGCGGCGGGCAGCTTAGCCACCCACACCGGGCCCTCGTTGCTGAAGGGGCCGGGATGGGCAGCCACACCCGTGCGCCCGGCCACCACGGCCTCAAAGGTCGCGGCCGAGGTGCTGCCCAGCGGGGAAAGGATGTTGTGCGCGGCTACGAAGGCCATATTAAGAGTTGGGAGCTGCGGCCAGCACCCGCTTTTTCCAGTTTTCGAAAAAGTCGGGGCTGTTCAATAGCAGGGTGCGGGTTTCGGCGTCCAAAAACACCTGCGTGGTGCTGCCTTCGGCTACCAGGGTTTGCTCGCCCAGCCGGAAGACTTTATAGTGAAACTCAATCTTGGCCGCGGGGCTGTCGACGTAGGTGGTCTCCACCAGGATGGAGTCGCCATACTGCAGGGGTTGGCGGTAGTTGCAGGTCAGGCTGACGATGGGGATGACCAGGCCATTCTCGTACACATCGAGGTAGCCTAGGCCGTGTTCGGCCCCGAAGGCTTCGCGGCCATCCTCGAAATACTTCACGTAATGGCCGTGCCAGGCAATGCCCAGCGAGTCCACCTCATTAAACCGAACCTTGATGGAGGTACGCGTGACCAGCTTGCTGGCGTGCTCAGCTTTTCGCGAACCTCTTCTTCCACTCACCATATTTTTTTGCTTTAATATCCTTCAGGGCATCGTAAATGGCCCCGGCCCAGTGGTTCCGAAACCCAAAACCCAGCGCCTTGCCGCTGAGCTTTTCGGTGTACAACACTTTTTTGGTCTTTAAGTCCACGAACGTGGCCCAGAAAGTAGCCGTTTCGGTGGGCTTCATCAGGTCTTCCATCACGAACACCAGCCCTACGCCGCTGGCACCAGCTGGGTAAGCGTACTTCTTCACCATCTGCTGCACCGTTTCGGCGGTGAAGCGGCCCTGGGGGTTGACGTCCAGCGTAATCAGATTGACTGCATTAGTCTTTGCATTTACCCCCTGGGTGATGCTGGGAGTGTAAGCGACCGGAGTGGTGCGGTGGTAGGCGCCAGCGAAATCGTATTTTTTCTGCTCCTGCACCAGCAGCGTATTTATCTTTTCAAACAGCCCCACCATCTCCTCCGCCGTCACGGTGCCAGCGTCGCCGCTGTACTTCACGCCCGAAAAGTCGGCCCCCATCCAGGTGAGGGGCACATCGGACTTGGAAAAGAACTCCTGCATCGATTGGGCCGAGGCAGTCAGCACGCTCAGCACGAGGCTGGCAGCCAGCAGAAAACGCTTCAGTAGGGGAGTGCTCATGGTTAGGCGTTTGGTTTGAGGAATATGCGCATTTCGCACTCCGCAAAAGTACGGTCGCCAGCCCAGGAACGGCCCCGGATTATGGAAAAATCCATTACCTGATTGACGACCTTCACCTCGGTGGTAATTTCCACGCCTGCCTCCGGCAACTGATGAATTTTTAGACCCTTGATGGCGGCAATAAAGCCCACGGGCGGAGTTCCTTCCTGACCACGGAAGCTGTAGCCTACTCCAGCCGCTGCCGTCTGGGCAATGTTCTCAACCAGGCCGGCTTCCGACAGCGCACCGTTGTCGAAGAACACGGAGTCCGGGCGCACCTGGAAGCGGCTCACGGTGGTGTCCGCTGTGCACGACTCCAGTTGGTGCACCATTACCATGGGGGGCTTCTGGGGCAGCAGCGCCATCAGCTCGTTTTCGTCGGCCAGCATTAGTTGTTCTTCCAGAAATCGTAGTAGTTAAACCATTGCTCGGGGTAGCGGCGCACCATGGATTCCAGGCTCTGGACATAGTCCCGGGCAATGCTCTGCACGCTGTCCTGCTTAGCGGAGCTGTAATCCTTGATAGGAGTGGAGTAGAGGTGGTAGTGCGTGGCTGATTCTTTAAAAGCGTACACGAAAGCCGTGGGCACGCGCAGCTTGAGTGTCAGCAAAAACGGGCCTTCCGGAAACTGGGCCGGGGAGCCCAGAAAGTCGGTGGTCAGGGTTTTGTTACCGGGCAAAAACCGGTCGGCGTGCATGCAAATCAGCTCGTTGGCCGCCAGCGCCTCGTTTATCTTGAAGATGTGCGAGAGGTCGTTGCCGATGAAGATGACTTTGAAGCGCTTGTTGGCCGATTTCTCCAGGTACTGCTTGATGTTCTGGTCTTCGCCGTCGTACATCACCACGTTCACTGGGGTGTTGAGGCGGTGCAGCATCTGCCCGGCAATTTCCCAGTTGCCGGCGTGGCCGCTCAGCAAAATGCCGCCGCGGCCGCGGGCCACCATCTCCTGCAGGTGGTGCTCGCCGTCAAACTCAAACGTAAACTTGGTCGACGCGCCCGCCAGGATGGCAAACCGGTCGATAAGCGTCTGGCCGAAGCGGAAGTAGTTGGTGTACAGCAGCCGGTAGGCCTTGAGCGCGGGCAGCTTCAGCTTGTCGCGGTAGAAGCTGACAATGGCCGCCGTGCTTTTGCGGGAAAAGAAGACGTAATAACTGGAAACAAATAGCAGGATAAAGTAAGCCGCCCGGACGCCGAGGGTGTTAATGAAAAATCCAAAAATCTTGTAGCCGGTGACGTTGGCTTTGGATTTCCCCTGCCACTTAGCCATCCTGCAGCCCTACTTTGGAAATAATGTAGTCGTAGAAATCCTGGAAGGTCTTGATGCCGGGGAAGTCCTCGGCCTTCACCTTGAAGCCAAAGTTGCTCTCGGTCATCACCACCAGGTCGATGTAGTCCAGGCTGTCGAGGCTTAGCGTCTCGTTCAGGTTGGCTTCCGGGGTGATGGTGTCAATATCTACTTCGAATTCATCGGCGAGGAATTCGTTGATGTTGGCAATAATCTCGGCTTTGGTTTTCAGCTTGGCTTCCATTTCGTAACAATAAGTGAGGAGTTGGTGCCCCCAAATCCAAAGGAGTTGGACAGGAAGGTGTCGATTTTCGTTGAGGTGGCTTTGCTTACGATATTTAGCTTGGCCGAGTCGTCGTCGGGGCTCTCAAAGTTGATGTTGGGGGCCACAAAGCCGTTTTGCATCATCAGCATGGAGTACACGATTTCGCTCGCGCCGGCCATCCAGCACTCGTGCCCAGTCATGGACTTGGTGGAGCTGACGGGGGTATTGTAGGCGCCAAACAGCTCGTAGATGGCCTTGGCTTCGCTGGCATCGCCGGCCGGGGTGGAGGTGGCGTGGGCGTTAATGTAGTCCACGGCCGAAGCCTGAATGCCGGCATCGACCAGCGACTTGCTCAGGGCGCGCACCGGGCCTTCCACCGTTGGGTTGGAGATGTGCCCGCCGTTGGAGGAGAAGCCGTAGCCGATGACTTCACCCAGGATGGTGGCCCCGCGGCGCTGGGCCGACTCCAGGCTCTCGATGATGACCGTGGCCGCGCCGCCGCTGGGCACCAGCCCGTCGCGGTTGCGGTCGAAAGGACGGGAGGCCTGGGCGGGCTCGTTTTCGCGGATGGAGAAGGCCGACAGGGCATCGAAGTTGCCCATGCAGTACTTGTTGATTTCCTGGGCTCCGCCGCAGATAACCATGTCCTGCAGGCCGCTCTTAATCATGAGGTAGCCCATGCCGATGGCGTGCGAGCCGCTGGCGCAGGCCGCGCTCAGCGACAGGTTGATGCCTTTCAGGGCGAAGATGGTGGCCAGGTTCATGGTCACCGTCGAGTTCATGGTCTGGAAGATGGAGCCCGAGCCCAGCAGGGTGGTGTCCTTTTTCTCCCGAATCAGGTCGATGGCCTCAATCACCGGCTGGGCCGAGCTGTCGTTGCCGAAGATGATGCCCACCTCGTTGGCCTTGAAGTAGTCCTGGTCGAGGCCGGCCCCCTTCATGGCTTCAATCGTGGACAGGTAGGCGTACTCGCCCTGCTCGGGCAGGTTGATGCGGGCGCGCCGGTCCAGCACGCCCTTGAGCACGGGGCGGTCCACCATGCCCGTCAGGCCGGAGCGGTAGCCGAAGTCCTTGCGGTCCTGGTCGAAGACGATGCCCGACTTGCCGGCGAAGAGCGAGTCGCGCACCTCGTCCAGGTTTTTGCCGATGCAGGAGTAAATGCCCAGGCCGGTAATAACAACTCTATTCATAGCAAGCGGCTTTTAAGAATATAAACCACCGTTAATGGAAAGCACTTCACCAGTAATATAAGAGCTTGCGGACGAGGCAAAGAAGCCGACGGCTTCGGCCACTTCTTCGGCCTGGCCGAAGCGCCGCATGGGTATCATGTTCACCAGCTCCTTCTCGTTGAGGTCGCCGGTCATATCGGTTTTAATAAAGCCGGGCGCAATGGCGTTGACGGTGATGTTGCGCCGGGCCACTTCCTGGGCCAGGGCCTTGGTGGCGCCAATCAGGCCCGCCTTGGCAGCGGAGTAGTTCGTCTGGCCAGGCAGGCCTTTCTGGCCCGACAGCGACACGATGTTGATGATGCGCCCGAAGCGGGCCGCCAGCATGTCGTTGATGACGTGCTTGGTCACGTAGAAGAAGGAGTCGAGGCTGGTCGAGGTTACGCCCTTCCACTGCTCCTCCGTCATCCAGATGAACAGGTTGTCTTCGCGGATGCCGGCGTTATTCACCAGCACCTCGATGGACTTGCCCTTGTTGGCTTCGGCCCAGGCACCCAGCGCCTCGTCGGTCTGGGCTTTGTTCGATACGTCGAACGGCAGGAGCACGCACTCAACGCCCTGCTGCTCCACCAGCTCCTTGGCCGCGTTGGCTTCGGTGTGGTTGGACTTGTAGTTGAGCAGGATGTGGTAGCCCATGCTGGCGAGCTTGACCGCAACGGCGCGGCCAATACCCCGGGAGCCTCCTGTAATTAAAGCGTATTTCACGTGGTGCTGGGTGGGAATGGCGTTAGAGGATGCCTAGCTCTTCAGATGTAATCAAGGCCGTCACCTTGCGCAGGTTCAGGAAGTGGGGCTGGTCGTCCACCACTTTCGGAAACACGCTGCGGACCTTGTGGTACAGGCCCTGGCAGGCCGGCGAGAGCCGCTCGGCTACCCCCAGGTAGTCGACGGCCTGCATCACCGACACGGCGTGGATGGCCAGGACCTCGGCTGCGTTGTGAATCACCTTGCGGGCCATCACGGCGGCGTTGGTCCCCATGCTAACAATGTCCTGGTTGTCGTTGTTGTTGGGAATGCTGTGCACGTACACCGGCGTGGCCAGGGCCTGGCATTCGGCCACGGTGGAAGTGGCCGTGAACTGCATGCCCTGCATGCCGAAGTTGAAGCCCAGCTTGCCGGCGTTGATGAAGGGCGGCAGCTTCTGATTCAGCTTGTCGTTGAGCAGGTAGTTGAGCTGCCGCTCGCTGAGCATGGCCATTTTGGTGATGGCCACCTTGAGCTTGTCCATCTCAAAGGAGACGTAGTCGCCGTGGAAATTGCCGCCGTGGTACACGTTCTCGTTGTCGGCGTCGATGATGGGGTTGTCATTCACCGAGGCCACTTCATCAAGCACCACCTGCTCGGCCTGTCGCACGGTGTCGAGCACCGGGCCCAGAATCTGGGGCACGCAGCGCACCGAGTAGTACTCCTGCACCTTGTCGATGAGGTAGTCAGCGGCCAGGTTTTCTTCTTTGTAGAGCACCTGCTCGCGGCTGCGCACCAGCGTCGAGCCTTCGTTCAGCTGGCGCAGGCAGGCGGCAATGGCGGCCTGGCCCTGGTGCAGCTTCACCGAGTTCAGCTCGTTGGAAATGGCGTCGTCGTAGGCCTCCACCAACTGGTTGATGGTGGCCGACAGCGCCACGCACCAGTTCAGCACCTTGCGGGCTTCGAGCAGGTTCACCACCCCAATGCCGGTCATGGCCGAGGTGCCGTTGAGCAGGGCCAGGCCCTCGCGGAAGTGAATGGACAGGGGCTTGAGGCCCTCCTGGCGGAATACCTCACCGGCCGGCTCCACCTGGCCTTTATACAGCACTTCGCCTTCGCCAATGAGGGCCAGGGCCAGGTGGGCCAGCTGCACCAGGTCGCCGCTGGCGCCCACGCCGCCGTGCTCGTACACGCAGGGCAGGATGTCGCGGTTGATGAGCTCCACCAGCAGGTGCACCAGCTCGGGGTGAATGCCCGAGTAGCCGCGCATCAGGTTGCAGAGGCGGCTTAGCACCAGGGCCTTGGTTTCGCGCGGGGGCAGCAGGTTGCCCAGGCCGGTGCTGTGGCTGCGAATCAGGTTGTACTGCAGGGCGTTCAGGTCGGCGTCGGCTATCTTGTACTGCGCCATGGGCCCAAAGCCGGTGTTGATGCCGTAGATGAGCTTGCCTTTGGAGAATTTCTTCAGGAAGGCATAGCTGGCTTCCACCCGCTGCAGGGCGCTGGCCGACAGCTCCACGCGGGCATGGTGCGTGAGAATGGCCTGGAAATCCTGCAGGGTTAAGCGGCTTTCTCCCACCATTACCACGGCCGCGGCATCGGCGGCGGGTGCGGAAGTATGGACGCCATTAGAAGTATAGCTGTTATGCATGGCTGGAAGAAAGCAGTTGGACTAGAAATAGGAAATAATAGCGGGCTGGAAAGGTAAAAAAGCACCTGGAAGGAGCCCAAATACATTTCTTTAAAAATTCGGCATAGCTGTAACCGTACAAAAGTACCATTATTCTATGAAATGCGGAAGTCTGTTCTGCCATTTTCAAGCGGCTATGCCTGATTCTGCCCGCTTGGGTGCATCATTTAGCGAGCTGGCGCGGCAGGGCAGCTTGGGTGTTGGGCTATAACAAGCAAGGCCCGGAACTGATTAGTTCCGGGCCTTGGCAATTGGAGAAGCCAGGGTTGGCATCTCGGGAAATAGCAGGAATTAGAAAGCCTTTTGCTTCACCAGGTAGGCACCCAGCGACTTGCCGGCTTTGGCGTACGACTCGGAGATGCGCGAGCCGGCGTCGAAGTCGTAGCCCATGGCGTCGGCGCCGGGCGACTTCTCCATCGTGATAACGGCTTCGGAGTTGGTGGTGCCGGTTTTCACGAAGTCAGCCTCCAGGTTGGTGTAGGCGGGCATGCGCATCACGCCCACGTTGAAGCCGGGCTCGGTGAAGGTGGTCTTTAGGATGAGGGTGTAGGGAGCATCGGGGTAGTTGCCCACTTTCACGCCCACGTCTTCGAGGCGCTTGTTCATCAGCTCCTCAAACTTGGGCTGGTAGCGCTGCTGGCGGGCACCAATCCAGTTTTTCTTCCACTCGTCGCCTTTGCCGGCTTCTTTCTTGTTGTGCTCGGTTACTTTCTTGTCGATGTACTCCTGCTCGGTGCCCTTGGCTACGTTCATGTTGTCGTAGACGTACACTACGTTGACGGTCTTCTGGCCTTTGAGGAAATCCAGCTTGCCGGACTTCAGCTTCAGCGACTGACCGAAGCCGGTGAAGGCCGTCAGCACGAACAGGGCTACTGCGAGTAACTTGGTAAATTTCATGGGGTATGGGGGTTAGGTGATAAAACGATTTTGCAGAAGAGCCAATACATTCACGAATGAGCACAAGCCCGGCTTACGGTTGTAAAACTAGAGAATAATCCGGCAAGCGCAAAAAGGCGCAAACAAAATTGCCCTTCGGCGGTATAGGCCAAATTTGCTGCCGCCAGAGCCGGCGGCCAACCCCTGGCGCGGAGCTTCGTTGAGGGAAGAAAAAAGCATACGCGTGAGATTTCGACGTTTTTGGTCGCTGGCCGGAGCCGGGCTGAGCTTATTCCTAACCGCCTGCTTTTCGGGTAGCACCCTGCCCGAGGCCGCCAGCCCCGGCACCCTGCGCGAGCCCCAGGTGCTGGGCCACGCCGGCTCGGGCTTCTTCACCCCCTTAAGTCCCTTCAACCCCTGGCCGCCGAGCAGCCTGGGCGGGGTGCTGCACGCCCTGCAGCTGGGGGCCGATGGGGTGGAGATAGACGTGCAGCTCAGCCAGGACAGCGTGCCCATGCTCTACCACGACGTGCGGCTCGAAAACAGCAGCACCGGCCAGGGCTGCGTGGGGCAGCGTTCGGCCGCCGCACTGCAGCGTCTGCAGTACCGCGGCGGCTGGCCCTACGACCTGTTTCAGCACGAGCACCCCATCACGCTCGATACCCTGCTGGAGCGCCTGCGCCGCCGGCCCACGCTGCCCGTGCTGCACATCGACCTGCACGAGCGGGACGAGTGCGCGCCCGCCGGCCACCACCTCGACCGCGTGCCGGCCCTGGCCCGGCAGCTGGCCCGCCGCTTCCGCCACTACCCGGCCGAGCGCCTGCTCATCCTGTCGATGGAGCCGGGCACGCTGCGGGCCCTGCGCAGGCTCCTGCCCCAGGTGCCGCTGGGCCTGGAAATCACGGCCGAAGACTTTGAGGCCCGCCTGCGCGTGGCCCAGGCCGAAGGGGTGCAGGCCGTAGTGCTCGATGCCGACAAGGTGACGCCCCGGCAAGCCGCCCAGGCCCGGGCGGCCGGCCTGCAGGTGGTGGTATTCGGTGGCCGCTCGGCCGCCGACATCAAGCGCCTGCTCGATTGCCAGCCCGATGCCATCGAAGTGGATAATGTGGGCCGCTTGCGGGATATACTGAAGGACAGGCGTCAGTAGGAACGGGGGCGTTACAAAAAAGGCCCACTGCGTTACGCAGTGGGCCTTTTGCATTGGAACACCGCAGTAAGCTAGCGGCTATAGGTGATGGTGCTGGTTGTCGTCTGGGTGCTGGTAGGCGTGCTACGGATGACGTCGACCACCACCAGTCGGTTGGCATCCAGCGTCTGGATAGTGCTGGTTTCGTTTGGGTCAGCCGAAGGGCTGGTGTCGGTGATGGTATTGCCGTTGCGGGTGTAGGTGGAGCGCTTGTTGACGGTTGTTCCGTTGTACACAATCAACTCAGTAGCCGTAAATTCTATAGCGTAGCCCGCCCGTGCTGGCGTGGTGTTGTCGGATATAACTTGTCCGCTGCTGGTAGTAGTCACCACATCGTGGCTGGATACGCCGGTCCAGCGGCCCAGCAGGCTGGGTTCGGGGGTAGTGGGGTCGTCTTTTTTGCAGCTGCTGGTGCCAAGGGCGGTGGCGGCCAGTGCCAGTACGAGGAGGAAATGCTTCATCCAGCTAAGATAAGGACATAACAAAGCCCCGTAGCATCGCGCCGCGGGGCCTTGCCGCGTGCGGAGAGTGCCTGCCTTACCCAGCGCCGTTGACCGTGCCGGCTACCGCCTGCTTTTCCGCTGCATCGGGCCCGTTCCACTCTTTGAGGATGGACTCGGGGAAGTAGGCGCGCACCTGCTCGGGTTGCTGGTGGTGGTCGATAAGCAGGGTGAGCAAATTCAGGAACAGGGCGTCGGCCAGGGCGCGGCGGGCGGCGTCGCGCTGGGGCTTGAGGTCGCCCACGCCGCCCATGGTGCTGAGCTGGGAGCCGCGCGAGTCCGCCACGGCCTGCCACAGCTCCTTGGCGCGGGTGCCCAGGGCAGCGCCCACCTGGGCCTTCTGGTCCTCGGCCGCTTTCAGGAACACGGCGGCAGAGCTTGGGGTGGTTTTATTAAGCCAAGGCCCTACTTCTTCGGCCGCCAGGCGAAGGTGAACACGGGGGCGCCGCTGAGGGTACCGGTGGGCGTCAGGGTGGGCTGCCAGGAAGGGGAGAAGCTGATGTCCTTGGGCTTGCGGCCCCAGCGGTTACGGTGGGTGAGGTAGCCCAGGTGAGCCGAGAGGATGCCGAAGCCGGCGCCGGCAATGACGTCGCTCTGCCAGTGGGCGTTGTTTATCATGCGCAGGGCGGCCACGCTGGTGGCAATGGCGTAAGCTCCCACACCGTACCACTGGCTTTTGTCGCGAAACTCGGTGTGCACGATGCTGGCGGCCAAGAAGGCCTGGGCCGTGTGGCCCGAGGGAAAGCTCAGGTTGTCGGAGCCGTCGGGCCGCTCTTCGCCCACGAGGCTTTTCACGGCAAAGGTGGAGGCCAGCATAATCAGCTCACTTTTCAGCACCACCAGCCCTACGTTGATACGGTCGTTGCGCGACTCTACGCCGGCCAGGGCCACGGCGCCCAGCTCCAGGTAAGGCGCAAAAATCAGGTAGTCGTCGAGACGGGTGCGGTAGGTGGGAAAGAGCTGGTGGATGTCGTACTGCGCATCCGAGTTGGTGTAGAAGCCGTGGTTGTTGACGTGCAGGGCCCCGTAGGTGATGAGCAGGGCTGGGACGGCCGTAGCCTTCACCAGCTTGCCCTTGTACCAGGGCTTTTTCACGGCCGCGGATGTGCCGCCGGGGTTTTCAAACTTGTGGGTGGTGTCGGCTGGAGCTGCGACGGGCGGCATCACTTGGGCTGTCGTCGGAGTGAATATGCCTGTGCCCAAAGCCAAGACTAAAGCCAGGCGAATGAAAAGCTGTTGCATGAGAGGAGATGAATTGGTCGGAGCCAGCCAAAGCGGGCAATAAAAGGGAGGGAAAGGCTATACGCGCCCACTTTACCAAAAGGTTAAGTCACCTGAGCCGTGACGTAGAGCAGCGGCGCTGAATTAATCTAATAAATAGCTTCAGGCCAACCTTTCTGCTTGTAAGCAGTAGTTTCGAATCCCGCTGTTTATCCCAATCCGACTTTCGCTTGCCTACTTCTGACCTTGCCGCCACAGCCCGAAAAACGGCCAAAGTGGCGGCCTACACCGCCGGAGCCCTCGCCGGCACGCTGTCGCTCTACCTGGGCGCCGCCTACGTGCTGTCCCGGATTCCGGTGGCCAAAACCAGTCCCGACGATGCCGCGGACGTGGACCTTTATATCCTGTCCAACGGCGCTCACACCGACATCGTGGTACCCATCCAAACCACCGTTATCGACTGGAGCCAGACCATTCGCCTCGAAAATACCCTGGCCCAAGCTCCGGGCATGCGCTACCTGGCCTTCGGCTGGGGCGACAAAGGCTTTTACCTCGACACGCCTACCTGGGCCGAGCTTAAAGCCAGCACGGCCTTCAAGGCCATGTTTTACCTGGGCACTTCGGCCATGCACACCACCTTCTACCCCGCCATGACGGAAGGCGAGCAGTGCGTGCGCATCCGCATCAGCCTGGCCGACTACGCCCGGCTGGTAGACTACATAAAAAACAGCTTCGACTACGACGCCGAGGGCCAACCCATTTGGATTGCCGGCCACAGCTACGGCGCCGACGACTCTTTTTACGAAGCCAGGCGCACCTACAGCTTCCTCTACACCTGCAACACCTGGGCAAACAACGCTCTAAAAGCCTGCGGCCAGAAAGCCGCCCTCTGGACGGCCTTCGATACCGGTATTTTTTATCAGTACCGGGATGCTGTTGAACGTGATGAGGCGATGGAATGATGTGCTGATTGTTTGATGTGCTGATGTGCTGATGTGCTGATGTGCTGATTTTGGTGATGAGATGATGGAGTGATGAGGTGATGGGGTAATGGAGCGTGCGGCCTCTGTCATTGCGAGCGCAACGCAGTGGAGCGCGGCAATCCGTCCTCTAGCATTCAGAAACCAGGTAAATCCAGACATGAAAAAGCCCCAAGGCCAATTCTGGCGTCGGGGCTTTTCACATTACCTAGTTGGTCGCTGAGAACAGGACGGATTAGCTTCGCTGAACTGCGTTTGCCACGGGCTGCGCCCTCGCAATGACACGTCTTTTCACCTCATTACCTCATTACCTCAACACCTCATCACGTTTTACTAAAGCATCTCGCATCCGGTAGCAGTTCATGGCGGTGTCGCCGAGCTGCTCGATGAGCTTGTAGTTGGCCACGGCGCCCACAGCCGCGCCAATTACAGGCAGCAGCTGGGCCAGCTTGGCCAGGTCGATGTAGTCGCGGTACTCCTGCTGAAAGGTGCGCCAGTCGAAGTCGGCCGCTTCAGCTGGGAGGGTGCGGCGGTAGGCTTCCCAGTCGGCCAGGCGGCGGTACACCAGGTTGCGGTTGTGCTGGCTGGAAAAAGCCAGCTGCATGATGTAGAGCAGGTACAGCCGCTCAGTGTAGTCCTTCACGTCGTAGCCGTATAGCGCCGCGATGTCGAACAGCAGCTTGAGCTTGATGGCCAACAGCAACGGGAAGTCGGCCAGGCCAACGAAGAAGCCCGCCGCGCCGGTAGCGGCGCCCTCGGCCGCAGCGGTGGTGCGGTAATAAGCTATGCGGGTGCGCACGGCCGTCTCCCGCTCGGCCATACCCGCATCCTGCAGCGGGCTGCGGGTGAGGTAGGTCGAGCCAAACAGCACCCCGCGCACCATCTGCTTGATGACGACGGTAATGGCCTGGTGTACCTTTTCGGGGATGTAGCCATTTATGCGCACTTGCACGGCGCGCGTGAAGCGGTTCCAGTAGCTGGGCCGGCGCTGCATGCGCTGCTGCCACGCCCGCAGTTCCACAGCCGCCTGGTGTTCTTCGGGAGTCATGGGTTTTTTGATGTGCTGATGGATTTAATGTGCTGATGTGATGGAAAGAAAGTCATGCTGAGCTTGTCGAAGCATCTCTACCGCAGCAGTAATCTTAATCGTTCAAATGAAAAGTAAATTACGCTCGTGGTAGAGATGCTTCGGCCACGCTCAGCATGACGCCCTTTTTATTTCATCAGCACATCAAAAAATCAACGAATCAGCACCACCGAGCCCAGCACAATCAGCCCCGCGCCCAGCGCGCCGCGCCAGGTAAGCGGCTCGCCCAGCAGCAGGGCGGCCAGCACGATGGCCAGGGCCACGCTCAGCTTGTCAACCGGCGCTACATGGCTTACCGGCCCCAGCTTTAGGGCGCGAAAATAGCAAAGCCAAGAAGCGCCAGTGGCCAGGCCCGAGAGCACAAGAAAAAGCCAGGTGCGGCCTGATAGTGCGGGTAGCCCCGCCACGGCACCCCGCGCCAGGGCAATGCCCCAGGCCAGCAGCAGTATCACCACCGTACGGATGGCCGTAGCCAGGTCGGAGTCAACATCCTTGACGCCAATTTTGGCGAAAATGGCCGTGAGGGCGGCAAAAAAGGCCGATAACAGGGCGTAGGGCAGCCAGGCGGGCATAAGCGAAGTAGGGTAGGGAGGAGCTATGAATAGAAAAATACGGGAGAATTCATCCCAGCGGTATTTGCTCCGTAAAGCAGTGCTTTGGTGAAGACTTTTTCTCCCGGATTGTTGTTACTAAACCATGTCCGACTCCACTACGCCGTTTCGCCGCCCCGACCTGCTTCGCCTCGACTACGACACGTACCGCGCCCTGCCTGCGGTGGCCAACTCTGACCTGTCGCGGCTGCGCGACGCCTTGGAAGGCCGGCCGCCCCGGCCCCGCGGCGGCAGTAATGAAGGCGCCATGGAGTTCGGCACGGCCTTTCACACGGCCCTGCTGGAGCCCAACGACTACGTGGCCGGCCAGCCCGGCCTGAACGACACGCTGGTGTGGTGGCTGGTGGAGGGCGTGAAGCTCAACTCCCAGATGGCCGACATGCTGGAAAAAGGCATTGCCGAGCCCAGCTGCCTTTTCACCGAGCCCCAGACCGACACGCTCTGCAAGCTGCGCGCCGACCTGGTGCTGGACGTGCCCGGTGAGCCGTTCACCATTGTCGACTTCAAAACCACCATCGCCCGCGACGCCGAGCATTTTCGCCTGCAGTGCTCCAGCTACGACTACGACCGTCAGGCCGCCTTCTACAAAGATGCCCTGCGCGCCGAGCGTTTTTTGTTGGTAGGCGTGCAGAAGCTGGAGCCCTTCGGCGTGTTCGTGGTGGAAGTAAGCGAGCAGATGCTGCGCGAGGGACGCGCTAAGTACCAGCGCCTGCTGCGCCTGCTGAAAGCCCCCGCTACTGCGCCGGCATACAGGGCCGAGGCGGTGCGTGCCGCTGTGGACTCACTGGGGTTGAGTGGAGAAGGCGAGTAGAGAGAGCCAGGACTTCAATTTCTATCTGTCATCCTGAGCGCAGCGAATGACTTTTCACGTTGAAACGACTTGTTCAAGCGTGAAAAGGTCCTTCGCTGCGCTCAGGATGACAGTTTTTTTATGCATCCTCAGGTCAGGTAAAGGCATGCGATAGAAACTTACTTACTAGTTAGTAAGTATGGAAAATTCACTTACCTTTGGCCCGTTATGTCCACCTCAACTGCTTCTGCTGCGGCGCAAGTGCCCGACACCCGCACGCGCATTCTTGACCTGGCCGAAAGCCTGCTGCTAGCGCGGGGCTACAATGCTTTCAGCTACCAGCACATTGCCCGCGAGCTGGGCATTAAACCAGCGGCGATTCACTACCACTACCCAAGCAAAGACGACCTGGGCACGGCTATCGTGTCGCGGCAACTGCGGCGCCTGCGCAAGTGGCGCGACCTGCCCCGCGTTACCGACCTGCGCCCCGACCAGCAGCTCGAAGCCCTGTTTGCCGTGTACGACACCCACCTCAAGCAAAACATTCGGGTGTGCCTTTTCGGCGCGCTGGCGGCTGATTTCCAAACTCTGCCCGCTCCTATGCAGCAGGAGCTGCGCACCTTCAACCGCGAGTTGATGGAATGGGTAGCAGAAGTGCTGGCTGCTGGCCGCGCTACCAGCACCATTCGCTTCGTGGGTAGCCCGGCGGCCAAATCGGCCCAGCTGCTTACCACTCTCGCCGGCGCCCTACAGTCGGCCCGCGTGCACGACGAAACCCCGTTTCAGCTCATCGTGGGCCAGCTGCGGCTAGAGCTTTTTCCAGCCTGAGTACTTCGCTCGGACAGTGGTTTCTGCCCGAGCTGGTTGCCATTGCTTCACCTCTCCCCAGTGCTATGACCAACACCTATTCTCCGGCCCACGACTATTTCCCGTTGGCTGAAGCCGCCGTGCCCGCCGCGCCGAAAGTGCGCTACCCTTCGCCCCCGCCGGCTTTGCGCTGGTTGCGACTGCAGTTTAAGGTGCTGGGTGCCATAGCGCCGGAGCTGGCGTTTCGTCTGCAGTGGAAGCTTTTCTGCACACCGCGCCGGCTGCCACGCAAAAGCTGGGAAACCAGCGCCCTGGCCAGTGCCCGTCGCCGCACGCTGAGCACCGAAACCGGCCGGGTGCAGGTATTTGAATGGGGGCCGGCCGAAGCTCCCGCCGTGGTACTGGTACATGGCTGGGAGCACCGGGCCTCGTTCTGGCACGCCTGGGTGCAGCCCTTGGTGGCGGCAGGCTACCGCGCCGTGGCGCTTGACGGCCCGGCCCACGGGGACTCGGACGGGCGTATGGCGAACCTGGTGACTTTTGGGGCCGCTGTGCAGGCGGTGCTCGATACTTCAGGGCCGGTGGAGGCGGTAGTAGCCCATTCGTTTGGCGCCGCAGTGGTGGCGGGCCTGCCGGTGCGGCCCCCGCAGCCAGCCCAGCGGCTGCGCCTGGTGCTGCTCAGCGCGCCAGTGAGTCCGCGGGAAGTGGCCCGGCGCTTCGCCGAGCTGCTGCGCTTGCCCAGCGCCCCGACAGTGGAGCGCTTTGCCCGGCACATCAAGGAATACACTGGGCGCGAAGCCGACACCTTTGCCATTCCCGCCGCTGGTCCCCAGCTCGGCGCCCAAAAGGTGCTGCTGTTGCACGACGAGCACGACGCCATTGTACCGTTCGGCGAAGGCCAGCAGATTGCCGGCGCCTGGCCCGGGGCCGAGCTGCGCCCCACCCGCGGCCTGGGCCACAACCGCATCCTGCGCGACCCACAAGTAGTGGCCGAAGCCGTAGCGTTTATCGTGGGATAAGAAACATGATGTAGAGACGCATACTTGCGTCACCCGCCAGAACAATCAAAACCGAGCCATGTAGAGACGCAACCGAAGGTCAGCGCAGCTAACATTTTGCGTCTCGTCGTTGAACGATGACACCAGAACGTACTAATTGCGCGGTCCCGGAGCCGCAAAATGTTAGCTGCGCTGACCTTCGGTTGCGTCTCTACAGCCCAAAGCGGGCTGCATATGGAAATAATTAAAGCCGGCATTCGCCCCGCTGGAAACGGGTTGAATGCCGGCTTTCACTTCACAAGCAATAAGGCGAATACGGCGCGGACGCCCCACTAACGGGCGCCACGGCCTTAAATTGTTTCGTGGCCTTCGGCGGCCAGCACCCGCAGCACTTCCCTTATTCCTTCCGGCGCCTGCATGAGCCGCGCTACCTGCTGCAGGTATTCGGCTTCGGCCCGCAGCTGGCGCTTGAGCTGCCGCAGCTCGGCATCCTGCTTTTTGCCGCTGCTGCCCGCGAATCCATTGGGCCCATATTTCAGCGCCTGCAGCTGCAGCTTTAGCTCGGTTTGCTGCTGGGTTAGTGCTTTGGTGAAATTAGCCAGCACCTCCTCTGACTCAGCATCGGCCGGGCCTGATTCGCTCAGCAGTTGCAGCAGCGTATAGAGGTCGTTAGCTTCGTAGGCCTCGGTGATGCGCTGCATCAGCGCGGTTTTGTGCTGCTGCCGGGCCGGGTCGCGCTCCAGGTCGGGGTGGTTGGCGCGGGCCAGCTGCCGGTACACGGTTTTGGTATTCGACAGCAGTCGCTGCTGCTCGGCGCGGGCGGCCTGCTCGGCAGCCGCCTGGGCCTTTTGCGCTTTGGTTTTGCGCTGGGTGCGGGCCTGCGCCGCGGCCTGCTCGTGCGGAGGGAATGCAGGGTCGGGCGTGTGTTCGGGTGCCGGCTCTGCAGTATCAGCGCCCGTCTTTGTAGCGGCTTTTGCCGATGAATACCGCTTGATTACCGCCGACTCATTCTCGCCAAACCGCTCTTCCAGGGCGCGGGCGTTGCCCAGAATTACTTCGGTAATCTGCCGTTCCTCGGCCCGGCTGAAGTAGGAGAGGAGCAGGGCCTCTTCGAGCGGAGCGTACAGCGCCCGGCGGGCCGCTACCACCGTAGCGGCTACTGGGCCCACCTGCTGCCAGTAGCGGCGGCGCGCTTCGGCCTGCTCGGCTTGCAGGCGGTGCAGCTGCTCGCGCAGGTTTTCCACCGCCAGAATGGCTTCCCGAAAGGCTTGCCCGGCGGGAGTTTCCTGGGCCGCCCGCCCGGTCCGAACCGGCACCGTAATGGGCCTGGGATGATGCGCTGAATCTTGCTTGCTCATTGCGGCAAAATTACGCCGGTTAGCGGCGGGCTTGCCCGGCGAGCTGACTTACCACAGAGAAAAGGCCACCCGGAAGGTGTTGCAGTGGGCATCCACAATGTCGGCCAAGCGTTCGGAGTAGCCGCCGCCCATGCTAACGGCCACAGGCAGCCCGTGTTGGCGGCACAAGCCCAGCACGTACTCGTCGCGGCGCTGGCAGCCCGCCTGGCTTAGGGCCAGCTTGCCGAGCTTATCCGTGGCCAGCACATCCACGCCGGCCTGGTAAAAAACAAAATCGGGCTGCACCTGCGCCAGCAATGCCGGCAGAGTATCGCCCAAAATGCGCATATAGGTAGCATCGTCGGTGCCGAGCGCGAGCTCCATGTCGAGGTCCGACTTTTCCTTCCGCAAAGGATAGTTGGCGCCGGCGTGCATGCTGAAGGTGAACACCCGCGGCTCGTGCCGGAAAATAGACGCCGTGCCATCACCCTGATGCACGTCGAGGTCCACAATCAGAATCCGGCGTGCCAGCCCATGGGCCAGTAAGTGCGCGGCGGCAATGGCCTGGTCGTTAAGCACGCAGAAGCCTTCGCCCCGGTCGGCAAAGGCGTGGTGGGTGCCGCCGGCCAGGTTCAGGCCCACCCCGTCGCGCAGGGCGTGCCGGGCCGACTGCAATGTACCGGCGCTGCTGCTTAGCGAGCGCAGCACCAGCTGGGGGCTTTGCGGCAGGCCCAGGCGTCGCACTTCCGCCGCCGACAGCTGCCCGTCGCGCACCTTGTGCCAGTATTCGGCGGTGTGCACGCGCAGAATGTCTTCTTCAGCGCAAAGGCCAGGGTCGTAAAAATCAGCGAGACCGGCAATGCCCTGCCACAGCAGCTGCTCCTTAATCAGCGCATATTTAGCAATAGGAAAGCGGTGCCCGGCCGGAAGCGTGAGCGTGTAGCGGTCGGATGTAGCAAGGCAGGGCATAAGGAGTAAGGGCAGCCGGATAGTTTTTCGTCGAACAGTCGGTAAATCCAGCATTCAATAAAATGTTGTAACAACATTTTACGCAGTAAACGTAAAAGCCATAAAAACGGCCTTCTCTGATGCTGCTGGCCATTGCTGATGATTTCAAAGGATTAATTGTAGCTTAGTTTTTCTGTCGGAGAAAAAATAATTCGAAAAAATTAAAAAATTATTTGCGCGATAAAAATTAATTGCCAACCTTTGTCGCATCAAAACCCAAGCACCATGTACCGCCACGCCTGTAACTTCATTAAATCGGATAGCATGCAGCCAGAACGGCGGCATCGGCACGGTACACTAGTATAGTTTCTGGCTTGCGCCAAAACTAGTTGTAGCCCGGGCCAGCAGCCCGGGTTTTTTGTTTGTAGCCCGTTTTTGAGCTACTTAACTTATTGCCCCATGCTAATCATCCACCCCAGCTTCCCGCAAAAACGCTCCTTCGACCGGCCCAATTGCGGCGGGCGAGATGGTCGTAGCCAGGCTTTTCTTCAAGCTAGTAAACGCAGGTAATTCCCGCGTTGATTAGGTAAGCAGATAAGCCCGGCGTTCTCCAGATGCCGGGCTTTTTCGTGCAATTAATTACCGGATAAAATTAAGTTTTTATCGGAACGGGAAAGGTGTGTCTGGTAGTAAATAATTAATTACTACGCCTGCGCTGTGGTAATTAATAAATCAGCGCAATTTCAAATTTAAACCAGCCGCTTATTGGCTTAAACTTCTACAGCCATGCGTTTCAATTTCTTTTCTCGTAAGAACTCGCCCAACACCGTAAACCACGAAGGAGCGGCCGCCTACACCCTCACGCCTCAGTTGGAGCTGTACGCAGCCGTGGCTACGGCCGCCCTCAGCGACCAGTTTTACGAAGCGGCCGATACCCGCCTGCAGCGCCTGCGCGAGCTGGTGGCCCGCAACGAGCCCCGCTTCGTGGCGCAGCTGGCCGTGTATGCCCGCGAGCGGCTCTACCTGCGCTCGGTGCCGCTGGTGCTGGCCGTGGAGCTGGCCCGCGTGCACAACGGCGACAACACCGTGGCGCGCCTGGTGGCCCGGGTGGTGCAGCGCGCCGATGAAATAACGGAGCTGCTGGCCTTCTACGCCCAGGCCAACGCCCGCACCGGCGCTAAAATGCTGGGGCGCCTTTCCAAGCAGCTGCAACGCGGCCTGGCCGAAGCCTTCAACCGCTTCGATGGCTACCAGCTGGCCAAGTACGACCGGGAAGGCGCGGTGCGCCTGCGCGATGCGTTGTTTCTGGTGCACCCCCAGGCGAAAAGCACGGCCCAGCAGGCCTTGTTCGACCAGCTGGTGCGCGGCGAGCTGCCCACGCCCTACACCTGGGAAACCGAATTGTCGGCCCTGGGCCAGGCGGCCTACGCCACGCCGGCTGAGCGAGCCGCCGCCTTCCGCCACAAGTGGGAGGAGCTGATTGGCAGCGGCAAGCTGGGCTACATGGCCCTGCTGCGCAACCTACGCAACATCCTGGAAGCCCAGGTGTCGGCCGAGGCCATAAGCCAGGTGTGTGCGGTGCTGACCGACCGGTTTGCTGTAGCGCGCAGCAAGCAGCTGCCTTTCCGCTTCCTGGCGGCCTACCGCGAGGTGAAAGCCCTCTGGGGTGGGCAAGTGGCGGCGGTGCTGGCGGCGCTGGAAACGGCCATTGCCCACAGCGCGGCCAACCTGCGCGGCTTCGGCTACGACACCCGGGTGGTAGTGGCCTGCGATGTATCCAGCTCCATGCAAAAGCCCATCTCGGCGCGCAGCAAAGTGCTGCTCTACGACGTGAGCCTGGTGCTGGGCATGCTCTTGCAAAGCCGCTGCCGCAACGTGGTAACCGGCATGTTCGGCGACACCTGGAAGCGCATCAGCCTGCCCCAGGGCGCGGTGCTGCGCAACGTGGAGGAGTTCTACCGCCGCGAAGGCGAGGTAGGCTACAGCACCAACGGCTACCTGGTGGTGCGCGACCTGCTCCAGCGCCGGGAAGCAGTTGACAAGGTGATGCTTTTCACCGACGTGCAGCTGTGGAACAGCAATGGTGATGACGGCACGCTGGCCCGGGAATGGGCCGAGTACCGCCGCACGGTGGCGCCCAACGCCCGCCTCTACCTCTTCGACCTGGCCGGGCTGGGCACGGCCCCGCTCGACGTACGCGCCGAGCACGGCGTGCACCTGATTGCCGGCTGGTCCGACAAAGTATTCGACGTGCTGGCCGCCCTGGAAAACGGCGGAGCGGCACTGAGTGAAATCGAAAGCATCGAGCTCTAAGCTCCATCTGCCCGGCCGGACAATCAAGCGGAGCCCCGGCCGGCCCGTTACCTGAACTACCCAAACCGGTGCCGTAGCCGCGGCATACTTCGTTCTGAAACCACGATGGAAGCTTAAGTGCTTCGCTGGGCTAATAACCCAGAGTTCGGTAGCCCGGCGCCTATTGCCCGGTTTGGGTAGCTCTCTTTTGAAAATCTGGCACTTGTTATGCAAACATGCCATAAAACCTTTGGGAAGACGGCTGCTCAGCTAGGGTAGTCGTCGGCCGGGACGGGTCCGCTGCGGCGGCCCGTTCCAACCGGCCGATTCATTGTTCAGGTGCCGTAAGCTGGCGCTACTTCGTTGGTTGAAAGAGCGGCTTTTTCGGAAGCAGCTAAGATGGGTTCGATTCCCCCTCCGCGGCCTCGGCTGTGGTTGACAACGCCGGCTGCCTGTTGCCCTGAATACAATGATAGGCCACGAAACACACGAAACACCTTAGCGGGTGTCGTAAGGAAGCGTTACTTCGGGTTCCGGAGGTCGCGGGTTCGAATCCTGCTTTTTCCAACTCGGAAAACATGGCTCAGTTGGTAGAGCGCCGGGTTATAGTCGCTCCTGCTTGTTGCCCCGCTAAGTCATTCAAGCCCTGTCCGGGTGTCGTAGCCCGGCCATACTTCGCGCTTTTAACGCCCAGGTCGCGGGTTCGAATCCCGCCGGCCGCCTGCTTCGGCAGCGGCCGTAGCTCAGATTGGTAGAGCAGGATAAAAGGCCGGGCGCCTGTTGCCCCGGGCAAGGTTTGAAATGGATTGGTTGTCAGTTGTCAGTTGTCAGTTGTCAGTTGTCAGTTGTCAGTTGTCAGTTGTCAGTTGTCAGTTGACTGGAACAACTCTATAAAAACAACTTGATAGAACGACCTGACAACGGACAACGAACAACTGACAACTAAATACTCAAAACCCGCCGTCACGGCGGCATATCCCTACATTTCTCATGACCCCAGATTCCAGAAAAAACCGTCTCGCTGAATTATTCCGTCACCTTTTGCTGGCCGCTGGATTCCCTTTCCGCGCCTCTGCGGTATGTCTAATCGAAACAAAACCATCTCGGCCCAGGATGCGCTTACGCAACGGGCCGTAGCCGTCCTCAACCGGCAGTCGCACTGGCGCAGTTGGTCGCCGGTACGGCAGATTGACTTTCTTTTTAACGCCACTTCGGTGGTAGAATTTTACTCGCTGGTGGGCAGCAGCTCCCTGCTGTCGCAGCTCTATCAGCACTGCGTGGCTGGGCTGGCAGCCGCCGAGCGGGCCCCCTGCCGGGCGCTCCTGCAGGGCCTGGCGGCCCAGCGCAGCCCCCTGCTCGACCGCGCCGACCTGTTTCCCACGCTGGGGGTGCTGGGCCGGTACTACGGCCAGCGGCTGCGGGACGTGGCCGACTGGCAGCCGCAGCGCAAGAACGTGCACGCCCAGCTCGAAAGCCTGGTACGTCACCTGTTCGACCAGTACGGCGATGTACCCGAATGGGTAATTGGCGCCTGGACTTCGTCCCGCACCAACCACCTGGGCCTGAGCCTGGCCGAGCTGACCATTCACCTGGGGCGGGGCCAGTCGCTGCGCAGCTTCCCAGGCCTGCCGGTGCCGCTTACCCGGCGGCTGGAGCACGAGATGCGGCAAGCCCCGGCGGCCTGCACCGTGCTCGAAGCCTTGCGCTACGGCCAGCTGGCGGTGCGCGACGCCCTCGACTGGTTCGGGTTGGTGCTGGAGTCGCGCCTGGGCCGGGAAGTCACGGCCGACGACGAGTTCTGGCTCGGCGTGGTCGACTTATTCCGGGCCCAGCCCATGGTCGACCCCCGGCAGTTTGGGCCGGTGTGCGACTGGATTTACCAGAAGCGCAGCGTGGGCATAGGCTTCGAGCCGCCCCAGCCCGGCTTTTCGCTGAAAGGGCGGACCATGGCCAGCCTGCTGGCCCACACCGAAGCCTGGCACCGCCGCCTGGCCCGCCTGCGGCAGCACACCGGCAGCAGCATGCCCTTGGAAACGTCCTGGCGCGGGCTGCCCGTGCCCGGCTTCACCGGCGGGCAGGACGGCTGGGTGACCATCACGCAGCTCACCACCTACGGCGAGCTGGTGGAAGAAGGGCGCACCATGCAGCACTGCGTGGCCTCCTACGTGCACTCCTGCCAGCGGGGGCGCTGCGGCATCTTCGGCCTGCGCTTCGCCGGCCGCCCGGTGCTCACGCTCGAAGTCAGCGCCGACGGCGTGGTTGTGCAGGCCCGCGGCCGGCACAACCGCCCCATGAGTGCCACCGAGCGCCACTGGGTAAACCACTGGCTGAGCGAAGCCCGGCTGGTGCTGTCAAAGTATGTATAAAAGGGTTGTCGGCTAGTAGTTGTCAGTTGTTCGTTGTCCGTTGTCAGGTTGTTCTAGCAACAGTTTTTAGGACGAACTGACAACTGTCAACTGACAACTAAACCACCATCAGAATCATGGCCATTCAATTACGTGGCAACGACCTGCGCCAGCTCGGATTTCCCGAGGGCCGGGCCATTGGGCTTGCCCTGGCACAATTGCAGCGCAAGCATTTAAAGAAACTTTCTAAAACCGACCAGTTAGCATTGCTGGGGCAGATTCTGGCTGCCCCGAAAGACTACCTCACCCACCTCGATTGGAGCCATACGGCAGCGGCTTTGCTGCCCCCGCCTAGCCGCCACATCGGCCTGGTGGAGCGCAAGGAGTACGCCGTGTTTGGGGCCGAGCACATTGAGCCGGGCGCCATCCATCAGATGGAAACGGCCATGAAGCTGCCCGTGACGGTGGCCGGGGCGCTGATGCCCGACGCCCACCACGGCTACGGCCTGCCCATTGGCGGGGTGCTGGCGGCGGATAACGCCGTCATTCCCTACGCCGTGGGCGTCGACATCGGCTGCCGCATGGCCTTGTCGGTGTTCGACCTGCCGCCTTCCTACATGGCGCAGCGTACCCAGGAGCTGAAGAAAATCCTGCTCGACAACACCCGCTTTGGCAACCGCGACGGCTTCCAGCACGGACGTAAGCTGGGGCACGAGGTGCTGGAGCGCGACGAGTTTTCCAGCATTCCCTTCCTGAAAAACAAGCAGGCAACGGCAGCGGCGCAGATTGGTACCTCGGGCTCCGGCAACCACTTCGTGGAGTTCGGCATTGTTGACATCACCGAAGCCAGCAACGAGCTGGGCGTACCGGTGGGCCAGTACCTGGGTGTGCTCTCGCACTCGGGCTCGCGGGGCCTGGGGGCCAGCGTGGCCAACCACTACACCAAGCTGGCCATGGAGCAGTGTACGCTGCCGGCCGAGGCGCGCTACCTGGCCTGGCTGGGCCTCGACACCGAGGCCGGACAGGAGTACTGGGCTGCGATGAACCTGGCCGGCGACTACGCCTCGGCCTGCCACGAGCAGATTCACCAGCGCCTGGCCAAAGCCCTGGGGCAGCGGCCGCTGGCGAAGGTGGAAAACCACCACAACTTCGCCTGGAAGGAGACGCTGGCCGATGGCCGCGAGGTCATCACCCACCGCAAGGGCGCTACGCCGGCCGGGGCGGGCGTGCTGGGCATCATCCCCGGTTCAATGTCGGCCCCGGGCTTTATCGTCCGCGGCCGGGGCGTGGCGGCTTCGCTGGCCTCGGCCTCGCACGGCGCCGGCCGGCTGATGTCGCGCACCAAGGCCAAGGCCGAGCTGGGCGAAGCCGAAGTGCGCAAGCACTTGGCCGCCCACGGCGTGGAGCTGATTGGCGGCGGGCTGGACGAGGCGCCGATGGCGTACAAGGACATCCGCACCGTGATGGCCAGCCAGCAGGAGCTGGTGGACGTGCTGGGCTCGTTCACACCCAAAATTGTGCGCATGGACGGAGCCTAAATCTGCTGTACATGGCCTTAAAAAAAGCCCCGACTGTTTCAGTCGGGGCTTTTTTTAAGATTTATCAGCAGCTAATTGAAGTCGCTGCCTCGTGCTAATGCTGTGCTTGTGGTTTATTCTACAATGAGCCGCTTTACCACCTGGCCATTGGTCGTATTGACGCGCACCGAGTAAACCCCGGGAGATAAGCCCTCTAGGGCCAACTCCAAATCGGCGCCGGGAGCAAAGCGGTACGTGCGCACAATGCGGCCCAGGTTATCGGCAACGCGCACGGCCACCGGCTGCTTGTCATGGAGCGTCGAAGGCAGTTGCAGCCTAGCCGCGCCATGGGCCGGGTTGGGAAACAGCGTAACCGTTGCGAGCTGCGCCGCTGTGTTGCTCAGCGGGCCGTTGTCTGGAGCAAACACCAGGGCAAAGCGGCCAATCATTCTGTAGCTGGTAGCAAAAGTATAGCGGGGATTAAGGCTTAAGTCCTGGTTAATGCCGGTCAGGGCATCGGTAAGGAAGGCGGTGATACCCGCCGGGAGGTTGTTGAGCGCGGCAGTGAACGTAGCGTAGCCGGTCGCGGGTAACTCTACGGCCAGGGGCACCCTGGTACCCGTCGTCAGCGCCGGCAACGCCTGAATGGCCAGGGCCTCACTGCTACTGGCGAAGGCATACAGCGAAGCGTTGCCGGGGTTAGGAAGCTTACGGGCGTCAAATTCTGCGTCTATGGCAGCGGTAGCGCCAGCCTCGGCGTATACCAGCACCTCGTCCGCAGCGCCCGAGGTGGTAGGCGCAAGGGCCAGCCGCACGCGGGGGCGGGTTTCGAGGATGCCGCGCGAGTAGGCCGTCTGCCCCGCGAATACCGTTCCCCGGCCCACCGGAGAGATGGCCACGCTGGCGGGTTGACCCGCCGCCGTCACCCGTACGAAAAAGCCCTGACCGGCCTGCAGCACCGGGTTGCCGGCACCGGTGCTAAGCCCGTTCACGTAAGTCCGGAACTGGCCGGTGTACTGGCCGGTACTTTCGTACACGTAGGCTGCGGCATCCATGTTGGTGCGCGTGAAGGCATTGGGCTCGCTCAGGTCGAAGGGCGAGGGGTAAGGGTTGCCTACCAGTTGCCAGCCTGCCTCGGCCTGGGGCCCCCGGGCAAAGGTGTGGCTGCTGGGGCCTGAAGTGAAATCCGTGCCCGTGAAGGTAACCGTGGACCCGCCCGGCACCATGGCCGAGTAGCCCACGAAGGGCTGTAGCGGGGTGCTGGACGCTGGCACTACCCAGCCCTTGTCGAAAGCGGAATAGTTGCTGGTCGCTGTGGTCAGGCGGCTCTGGTCGTAGCCGAAAAGGGTAGGGAAGGGCGCCACCAGGCCAGGGGTGGGCGAAGTGTTGTAAGCAGCGGTAAGCACGGGGGCCACGCTATTGGCCTGCAGCTGCGCGGCCGTCATGCCCGTCACGCAGGAGCTGAGGTGGCGGTAGCCCAGGTTGGCGTTGCGGGTGGGGCTGATGTAGCGCTGCATCCGGCAGGTGCCGGTGCCGCCCAGCACCCGTCCTCCGGTGTTGTCGATTAGGGCGGTGCCGCCCGGGCCCGACAGCAGGGTAGCCGTGTGCCCACCCAGGTCGAGGTTGCCGCTGATAAAGCGCAGGGCCTCGCGCAGGGACAGGTCAGCCGACAGGGTCAGGTTGCCGCCGGTGGTGTTTACCTGCAACTCGCGCACGCGGGCCGGCAGGCCATTGCCCGTCACCTGGGGCACGGAGGCAGTGTAGCGGTAGTACGCATCGTCGGAGTAGCTGCGCGTGCCTGTGAGCTGCACCGTGCCAGTGGGGCCGCTATGCGTAATGCCGGCCGGGTCGCAGATGCTGAGCGTAGCGCCGGCTTCCAGCACGAAGTTGCCGGTGCCGGTGAGGGGTTGGCAGGCTGTAAGCAGGCTGCCGCCGCTTGCTACCGTCAGGGTGCCGGCCACGTTGAGTGGTCCGCTGAGGGTGGCCGCGCCGGTGCCGGTCACTGTCACGTTGTTGTAGCTGCCAGTCACAGCCTGCGGTGTGCTCACAACCAGGTCGGCCAGCGTATTGGCTGCCGTTACTACCGCGGGCTCGGAGGTGCCGGCGCAGCCGTTGAGACTGGCGGTGTAGCTGCCGGCACTGGTTACGGTAAGCGGGTTGGCGGTGCTGCCGGTGCTCCAGGTAAAAGTGGCCCCGGCAAGCGGCGTGGCCGTGTTATTCAGTGCGCCGGCGGCACCTACGCGCACCAGGTTGGCCGGCGCGTTGCCGCCCGCGTAGCTGCTGAAGCTGCCACCGGCTAGTACGGCGCCGTCGCCTTGCAGGGCCACGGCCAGCACCGGCCCGTCGGGGCCGCCAAAGCTGGCATCCAGTACGGCGGTAGGCGTGAGGCGCAGCAGATGGTCAGGCGCTGCGGCATTGCCATTGTAGCTGGTGAAGTGCCCGCCTACCACAATGTTGCCGTCGGGCTGCAAGGCAAGAGCCGTGACCATGCCATTGAAGCCGGCAGCATTGATGTTGAATGTGAAGTCCGTAACGCCGGTCGTCTGCACCCGGATGAGGTTGGCGGGGATGTTGGTGATGCCGTGGTAGGTGGTAAACTCCCCACCCACCATAATCCGCCCGTCGGGCAGCAGGGCCAGGGCGCGGACAGTGCCCGTGCCAAAGCCAGGGGTCGAGCTAAAGCTGAAAAGCGGGTCGAGGCCGCCATCGGGCGTCAGGCGCAGCAAGCCAATGGGCGCGGGCGCGCTGTTGTAACGGTTCTGGCCGCTAGTGCCTACCATAATGCGGCCGTCGGGCCGCACCACCAGCGCGTAGACGATGCCACTCTCGAAGCCTACCGCGCTATCGTTAAAGCTGGGGTCGAGGGCGCCATTGCTGAGCAGGCGCGCGATGCGGCCCATGGGCCGGTCGTTGTAGCGGCTGAAGTCGCCACCCAGCACCACGCGGCCATCGGGCATGGCAGCCAGGGCGCGTACAGGGGCGTCAAGGCCCAATCCGCCGGGGTTGAACGTCGGGTCCAGGCTGCCATCGGCCAGCAGGCGCAGCAGGTAGGGCTGGCTGAGGACGGTGCCGTTATAGCTGGTGAAGGCGCCACCTACCAGCACCTTGCCATCGGGTAAGGCAGCCACTGCATTTACGGCGCCTACAAAGCCGCTGCCCCCGGCGTTGAAAGCAGGGTCGGGACGGCCATCCGGCAGCAGGCGCAACAGGTTGTCAGGGGCCGCGGCTAGGCCGCGGTAAGTGCTGAACACCCCCCCGACCAGCACATTGCCGTTGGCCAGGGCAGCCACAGCGCGCACCTCGCTGCCAGCATTGGTATCGAAGCCAATGCCAGTGCTGAAAGCCGGGTAATCGGCCGTGGCTGTAAGCACCACGCTGCCGCCGGCCGGCAGAGCCAGCGGGCCGCTAGCGGCTACGCTCACCGTGGCGATGCAGGGAGCCGGCACCACAAAGTAGGAAGCGGCTACGCCGGTGCCGCCGGCCGAGGTAACCGAAAGCAGGCCCGTGAGCGCTGTGGGCGGCACCGTAACTGTAATTTGAGTGTCAGAGTTGACCACATAGGAGGTGGCGGCCACGTTGCCAAAGGCAACCTGCGTGGCAGCCGTGAAGCCGCTGCCCTGCAGCACCACTGTGCTGCCCGGCGCCGCCGTACCGGGCGTGAGGCTGGTGATGACGGGCGGCGGAACGTCGCGGTATATGCCGAAGCTCTCACTCGGCTTGCTGCCATCGTTGAGCATGTGAAAGTTGCCCACTGCAGCCAGCAGCCCATCGGCCGAGCGGTCGACGCCATACACGGCAATCTGCAGGCCGCTGCCGTAGGAGCGGAAGGTGCTGCCGCCGTCCCAATGCACCAAGCCGCCGCTTTGGTTAAGGGTGCCGGGCCAGGTAACCTGCCCGCCGATAACAATGTCGTTCTGCCCAAAAACTTTGAGGGTGAATACAGTACCTCCTAAGCTTGTCCCGATGGGCTGCCAGGCCGTGCCGTTCCAGCGGGCCATGCCGGTGGGGTTGGTCGACGTTGACATGATGCCGGAGCCTGCCAGCAAGTCACCGTTGGGCAGCAGGGCCAGGGCCTGCACGAAGCTGTTCACGTTTGGGTAGCTCTGCCAGGCCGTGCCATCCCAGCGGCCCAGGTAGCTTTGGCTGGTGGGGCTGCCCACGAAGCCGAGGTTGCCGCCTACAATGACGTCGCCATTGGCTGCCACTACAATGTCAGCAGCTGGGTTGGTTACGCCGCTGCCCAGTGGTTGCCAGCTGCTGCCGTTCCAGCGTGCCAGGCGGTAGGCGCGGGAGTTGCCGCCCGCGTTGCTGAAAAACCCACTCGCAATGATGTCGCCATTAGGCGCCAGGGCCAGGGCACCGACGGTGCCGTTGAGCGGGGTGCCGAAGGAATGCCAGGCCGTGCCGTCCCAGCGGGCGAGGTAGTCGGCGTTGGGGTCGCCGCCGGCGTTGGTGAAGCCACCACCGGCCAGCAAGTCGCCATTGGGAAGGATGAGCATGGCGGCGGGCGTACCGTTGAGGCCGGGGCCCAGGGGCTGCCAGGCACTGCCGTCCCAGCGGGCTACGTAGTCGGCCGCGGGGTTGCCGCCCGCGTCGGTAAAGGCCCCGCTCACGAAGAAGCCCCCGCCGGGGGCCGCCACCACTGCGGCGGCTCCACCCGGCAAGCCCATGCGCGTGGGGTCTTCAAAACCTGTCCAGGTGCTGCCGGAAAGCTGCGCCAGGTAAGCGGCGTGGGCATTGGTGCCGGCCGTTTCAAAGTTGCCGCCGGCCACATAGTCACCGTTGGGCGCTACGGCAATGGCATTTACGGCATCGCCCAGCGACGGGCCTACCGCCAGCCAGGCCGTGCCGTTCCAGCGGGCGAGGTAGTCGGCAGCGGCATTGCCGCCCACATTAAGCATAGAACCCCCGATTATCAGGCTGCTGCTGGGGTCCACGAATAAGGTGTTGATGGTTTCGAAGGCGGAGCTGAGCGTGAAGTTGCTGCCGAAACCCTGCCAGCTGCTGCCGTTCCAGCGGGCCAGATGGTTAGCCGAAGCGTTGCCGCCCAGGTTGGTGAAGCGGCCCCCGATAACCACGTCGCCGTTGGGCATCATGACCAGCTTATCGGTGTAGCCGTTCATGGGGGCGCCCATGGCCTGCCAGCCGGTGCCGTTCCAGCGGGCCACGCGCTGAATGGTAGCGTCGCCGCCCACGCTCGTGAAGGCGCCGGCGATGTATACGTTGCCGTTGGCGGCTACCCCCAGGCCGTACACTGGCCCGTTGATGCCGGGCCCAAAGGCCTGCCAGGCGGTGCCATCCCAACGCGCAACGCCGTCGGCGTTGGTGTTGCCTCCCGCGTCGGTAAAGGAGCCGCTTACAATCAGGTCGCCGTTGGGGGCAAAGGCTATGGCGTTTACACGGCCGTTTAGGCCGGCCGCAACTTTGTGCCAGCGGGTGCCGTCCCAGCGGGCCAAGTAGTCGGCGGCGGGGTCGCCGCCGGCGTCGAGGAAGTCGCCGCCGGCGTACAGGTCACCGTTGGCTGCCAGCTTCAAGACGGCTGGGGCGCGGCTCAGCCCCCGGCCCAGGGCCTGCCAGCTGCTGCCATTCCAACGGGCGACGTAGTCGGCATCGGCGTTTCCCCCGGCATCGCCGAAGGGGCCTGCCACCACTAAATCGCCCGAAGGCAGGTAGGCTAATGCCGACACCACGTAGCTGAGTCCGGGCGTGCCAAACTGGTCGGCCCACTTATCGTTGCCAATGCCGGCATCGCGCCGCCCAATACCTGCGGGAGCCGGCAGACCGGCCACCTGTTGTGCCCAGGAGCTGGACCAGCTGAAGGCCAATAAGCAGCAAAGAATAACCAGCTGCTGCAGCCGGCTGACCTGTAGAGTAGCGGTACCCGTCATTTGTAAATAATGTACATGAGAATAAAGCACAAAGGTCGATAATTCTCAGTGGGCAGCCAGCTGACTGGGTAGTATTTAATTAAAAGTGCTTGGTCACAAGGACGAGCTTCAGGTAAAGCGTTGCTGCTGCCTTTGCACCCAATGCCTCCAGGCGGCCAGGGAGAAAAGCTGCCTGCTATTCAGTAGGCGGAAGTAAGTGCCACATATCACCGGGCCCGCTTGCCTTATCAAGTAGCCTGAACAGTGGCAAGTGTGGTCTTTACATTTGATAACATCCCCCTGCAGCGCCCGTACAGCCTTTTCCCACCTATTGCTTACGTTTTATGGCTAATCAGCTGCGCGGCAACGACCTCCGCAAAATCGGCTTTCCCGAAGGGCCTGCTATTACCCGCGCCCTTGACATTCTTAGCCAGCGGGAATTCCGCAAGATGGATAAAGGCAGCGCCCTGGCCCTGCTCAAGCAAATCAAGGACGACCCCTACAAGTACGTGCGCGACGAAAACTGGCGCCCCGTGGCTGAGGAGCTGGTGCCCCAGCCCTCGCGCGACGTGAGCCTGAACCCGGAAATCAAGGACTACCGCCGCTACGGCGAGGACTTTATCGAGGACGGCGCCCGCAAGCAGATGGACGTGGCCATGACGTTGCCCATCACCATCGACGGGGCGCTGATGCCCGATGCTCACCAGGGCTACGGGCTGCCCATCGGCGGCGTGCTGGCGGCCGACAATGCCGTGATTCCCTACGGCGTGGGCATGGACATCGGCTGCCGTATGGCCTTGTCGGTGTTTGAGCTGCCGCCCACCTACCTGGAGCAGCGGCGCCAGGAGCTGCGCAAGCTGCTGCTCGAAAACACCCGCTTTGGCAACAAGGAGGTGTTCAAAAACGTGAACGTGGACGACCCTATTTTCGACCGGCCCGAGTTCCGGCAGATTGGCGTAGCCCGCGCCAAGCTCGACTCGGCGGTGGCGCAGCTGGGCTCGTCGGGCTCGGGCAACCACTTCGTGGAGTTTGGCGTGGTCGACATCACCGACCCCGGCAACGATCTTAAGTTGCCGGTGGGGCAGTACCTGGGCGTGCTGTCGCACTCGGGCTCGCGCGGGCTGGGGGCGGCCATTGCCCAGCACTACACCAAGGTGGCCATGGACAAGTGCCCCTTGCCACCCCAGGCCCGGCACCTGGCCTGGCTGGGGCTAGACACGCAGGAAGGCCAGGAGTATTGGGCGGCCATGAACCTGGCCGGCGACTACGCCTCGGCCTGCCACCACGACATCCACCGGCGCATGAGCAAGGCCCTGGGCGAAAAGCCCCTGGCTCAGGTCGAGAACCACCACAACTTTGCCTGGAAGGAAACCCTGTCCGACGGCCGCACGGCCATTGTGCACCGCAAGGGCGCCACGCCGGCGGGGCAAGGCGTACTGGGTATCATTCCCGGCTCGATGACGGCGCCCGGCTTTATCGTGCGGGGCCGGGGCGAGCGGGACTCGCTGCAGTCGGCTTCGCACGGCGCGGGCCGCCGCTTGTCGCGCACCCAGGCCAAAACTCAGATTGGCGAAGGCGAGCTGCGCCGGCAGCTGCGCGACCACGGCGTGGAGCTGATTGGCGGCGGGCTCGACGAGGCCCCGGCCGCCTACAAAGACATCCACCAAGTAATGGCCCACCAGCGCGACCTGGTGGATGTGCTGGGTTCGTTCACACCCAAAATTGTCCGCATGGATGCCGGCGGTGGGGGCAAAAGCCGGCACGGCGGGGAGTAAATGCAGTTAAAAGTTGCGAGTTAAAAACTCAGGAGTTGAGAGTTAAAACCCAGGCGAGCCTCCTTTTTAACTCTCAACTTTTAACTAATTCACCGCAAAAAGCCCGACGTTCCTGTCGGGGCTTTTTGCATTCGAAGAAGTCCGAAATGACTATTCTACAACCAGACGCTTGGCCACCGTACCGCGGGCAGTGGCTGCCTGCACCGAGTAGATGCCCGGCGCCAACTGGTCCAGCGGCAAGGCCAGCGTTTCGGCACCGGCCGGCAGCGTGCGGGTAAGCACGATGCGGCCGAGGTTGTCGAGCACCTGCACCGGCGTGGACTGCTGGCTGCGCAGGGCCTGGGGCAAAAGCAGCGTAGCCGTGCCGTGGGCGGGGTTGGGGTAGAGGCTTACCAGATTGGCCAGCTCCTGCGGCGCCGTGGCCAGCACGCGCACCTGCGGCGAGAATACCAGCGCGTAGCGGCCCGTGAGCAGCGTATTGCTGGTCAGGCGCAACGGAGTGCTGGGCGAAGTAGCCAGGTCGGTGTAAGTGCCGGTGAGGGCGTCGCGCAGGTAGGCGTGGTAGCCGGCGGGCAGATTTTGCAAGGCATCGACCTGCAGCGTGTAAGTACCGGCTGCGGCGCCTAAGCGCAGCGGCACCACTACGTCCTGGCCCGTCAGGGCAGGCTGGCCATTGATGGACAGCAACTCAGTGCCAGCCTCCGTGGCCAGCATCAGGCCGGTGGCTCCGGGCAGGTAGGCTGCATCCGAGGGAGCATCGAAGCCCGTAGCCGCGCCAGCCTGGAAATACACGACCGTCTGGGTGCGGGCGGCGGCGTTGCCCAGCGATAGGGCCAGCTGCGGCCGGGTATCGGCGGTGCTGCGCTGGAAGGCTGGGTTCACATAAGCCGTCGGCCGGGCGTCGTTGGTGAAGGTGATGCTGCCGCTGGCGCCGGGGGCACTGGTACGCACGAAGAAGCCCTGGCCCGAGGGCAGAAGGTTGCTTCCACCATTAGCTCCCACGCCGTTGATGTAGCTGGCGTAAGAGCCCGAGTACTGCCCACTGCTCTTGAACACGTACAAGGCCGGGTCGATATTGCTCAGGCCGCCATTGTTGATAATCACCTGCCAGTCGAGGGGCGAAGGGTAGGGGTTGCCGCGCAGGTGCCAGCCGCTCTGGGGCAGGTTGCCGCGCCCCAGGCCGCTGGCCGTGCGCAGGCCATTGCCCAAAGTGCCCACGAAGTCGACAGTGGCCGCCGCGCTGATGTTGACGGTATAGCCGCGGGTTACTTCCAGCGCGTCGCTGAGGCTGGCCGGCGAGAAATAGCCCCGGTCAAAGTCGTTGGTGCCTACGCCGGTGTTGGTCGTCACCCGGGCCTGCTCATAGCCAAACACATTGGGGAAGGGCATGACGTTGTTGGGAGTGGGCGCGCTGTTAAAGGCGGGGTTCACCACGGGTGTAAAGCCGGTAGTAGCCAGGTCGGCCACGGTGCTGCCGCTCACCGGCGGGCTGTAGTGGCGATAGCCCAGGCCGGAGTTGCGGCTGGGGTCGATGTAGCGCTGCACCACGGTATTGCCCACCACTTCCCCACTGATGTTGACAACCTGAGCCGTCCCGCTGGCATCGGAAAGCAGGGTGAAGGTTTGCCCCGTCACGGTCAGGTTGCCAAACAGCACAAGCAGCTTGCGCACGGCGGCAGGGGCAGCCAGCGTCACGGCCGGTGCCAGCGTGGCCGTACCGGTGCCGATGTAGAGGTTGGGGAATATTGTTACGGAAGTGCCGCCAATAGTCTGGGCGGTATTCAAATCCAGAATGACCGTGCCATTGCCCGCGCCGCTACCCACCAGCGTGCCGCCGTTGTTGGTCCAGTTGCCGCCGGCAATGAGGGTGCCGCCGTCGGCAATGGTGAGCACGGCGCCGGTGGTCAGCGTCACGGCTTTGGCTTGCTGGGGCAGGGTGATGGTGGGCTGGTTGGGCACGCCGCCGGGAATCACGATGTCGTTGGGCAGGGCCGGCACAATGGCCGGCGTCCAGTTAGCGGCCGTGCGCCAGTCGCTGCTCACGCTGCCGTTCCAGGTGATGGTGGGGATAGTGGCAATGGTGACGGCCAGGTCGCGTATTTCAAAGTTGACAAATGAGCTGGCCGGCACGGTGTTCCCCAACTGGGTGGCTTGGCCGGTAGCCAGGTCCACGCGATAAGTGTTACTGGCCCGTGAGGAACCCCCAAGAACAGGGCGCAGGGCCGTCACCTCCGTCAGGTAGCCCACGTTGGTGTTGGTGCTGGGATTGTAGTAGATGTCCATGCCCAGGCTGTAGGGAGAGCCGACGTTGTATGTGCCGGGCGACGAGCCGCCGGTAATCACAAACATCATGGTGCTCTGGGTGGTCAACGTCCCGTTGTTGGGCGGGTTCTGTATGGAGAGCAGGCCGTTGTTAAGGTAGTCGAGGTCGTAGAGCGTGGTGCTGGCGCTGCCCACGTACGAGTTGGTGTAAGCCACGGTGCTGATGCCAGGGTTGGCCGGGTTGCTGCCGGCGTAGGCGAGGTTGGTATCGGTGGCGGCAATGGCCCCGGTAGTAGGGTTGAGGCGGTAGTTAGCGTCGTTGCTGCTCACCACCCGAATGCGGTCAGCCACAGGGTTGAAGTCGAAGCCAATGCGCTCGGTGGCGCCGCCCAGTTCCAGGCGAATGGCGCTGCCCACGGGCGTGACGGTGCTCAGGCCGGGGTCGAGGATGTAGAGCTGGGTGTTGTTGCCGGCCGTGGTGGCGTCATACCCCAGGGCATACATCAGGTTGTCGGCGGGGCGGAAGTCGATGCCAACCAGGGTTTGGCCTGCTGTTACGCCCGAGATGCGCACCGGCGCCAGGTTGTTAGCCGCACCAGTTACCGGGTCGATGCGGATAAGGCCCTGGGCGCCGATGGGCTCGTTGCGGAAGTTGGTACCGGTGATGGTGCCCAGCCCGTAAATGGTTTGGGCAGTGGCCTGCTGAGCTACAACAGCCAGGCCCAGCACCGCAAGACGGGCAAGGCTGCGGCGCCCCCGGCGAAGCAAAGAGTGTAAAGTAGTTTTCATGTATTAAATATAATGTTGAGTTAATGACAAGCAAATCCGGGCGCTAAGGCCGGCCCTGCGTTCTACGGGTAACGGCCGGCTTCGGATAACTCTCGTGAAAACCGAGCCGCCAGAGTGTGTCGTACACGCTCACAAGCAAGCAGCTTCTTCAAGTTAGCGAAATTTTCAGGGCCACAAGCCCCTGCGCATAAGGTGTTTTGCTGTCCATTTTGCCAGGAAACGGGTGCCGCTATAGCGCCAAGGCTGCCTGCTGCCTCTTCCAAGGCTAACCAGAAATAAAAAGACCCCAGCATTTCGTGCCGGGGCCTTTTATCTGCACTCAAAAAGCAGTGCTCAAGCTACACTTATTCTACTACCAGCTTCTTGCTGATAAGGCCGCTGGCGGTGTGAGCCTGCACGGCGTAGACGCCCGGCGCTATGCCTGCCAGGGGCAGCTCCAGCGCTTCCGTGCCGGCGGCGGGCAGCGTGCGCTCCAGCACCACGCGGCCCAACTGGTCGAGCAGCTGCACCTTGATGGGCTGGGCGCCGCGCAGGGCTTGCGGCAGCAGCAGCGTGGCCGTGCCGTGGGCCGGGTTGGGGTGCACCGTGGCAAGGGCCAGCAGCTCGGCCGAAGCAGTGGCCAGCACGCGGCTTTGGGTGCTGAACAGCACCGCGTAGCGGCTGGCAGTGCCGGGCTGCACGCGCAGGGTGGCGGTATTAGCCAGGTCGGTGTAAGCCCCGGTGAGGGCGTCGCGCAGGTAGGCGTGGTAGCCCGCGGGTAGGTTGCGCAGCGCATCCACCGCCAGCGTGTAATTGCCAGCGGCGCTGGCATTCAGGCGCAGGGGCAGCAGCACATCCTGGCCCGTCAGGACCGGCAGGCCGTTGATGGCCAGCGCTTCGCTGCCTACTTCTGTAGCTAGGGTCAGGCCGTTGGGGGCGGGCAGAGCGGCCGCGTCGTAGGCGGCGTCAAAGGCTGCGGTAGCGCCCTGGGCGAAGTAGATGGCAGTTTGGGTGCGGACAGTGCCGTTGCCCAGGGCCAGCAGCAGCTGCGGGCGGGCGTCGGCGCCGCGCTGGAAGGTGGTGCCGGGGTCCGAAGTCAGGCGCTCGGCGTTGGTGAAAGTGAGGCTGCCGGTTTGGCCGGCGGCCGTGCGTACGAAGAAGCCCTGGCCCAGGGGCAGCGTGCTGCTGCCGCCGTTGGTGCCGATGCCGCCGATGTAGCTGGCGTAGGAGCCCGAGTACTGCCCGCTGCTCTTAAACACATACAGCGCATTTTCCATGTTGCTCAGGCGGCCGTTGCTAATCATCAAATCCCAGCTCAGGGGCGAGGGGAAGGGGTTGCCGCGCAGGTGCCAGCCGCTCTGGGGCAGGCTGCCGCGGCTCAGGCCGCTGGCCACAATCGGCACCAGGCCGTTGTTGGCCGTGCCCACGAAGTCGACCAAAGCGCTAGCGTTGATGTTGACGGTGTAGCCGCGCGACACTTCCAGCCCGGTGCCCAGGCTGGCCGGCGAGAAGTAGCCCCGGTCGAAGTCATCGGTGCCCAGGCCAGTGTTGGTCGTCACGCGGCTTTCGTCGTAGCCAAAAACGTTGGGGAAAGGTACCGTAGTGCCCGGCGTGGGCGAGGTATTGTAAGCCGGGTTCACTACCGGCGTGAAGCCCGTGGTGGCCATGTCGCCCACGGTGCTGCCGCTCACCGGCGCGCTGTAGTGGCGGTAGCCGGCGCCGGCATTCAGCGAGCCGTCGATGGCGCGCTGCACGGTGGCCGTGCCCAGCAGCACGGCGCTGTTGCCGTTGTTCACCACGTAGGCCGTGGCTGCCGGCGTCGAGAGCAGGGTAAACGGCTGGCCGCTGCCAATAGTGAAGTTGCCGTTCAGCGTTAGCGCGCGCTGAATGGCTACGGGGCCGGCCGTGCTGGCGGCGTTGGCGCTGGTCGTCAGGTTGGGGAAGGTAGAAAGGCTGGTGCCGCCAATCACCGAGTTGGTGCCGCCAATGGCGAGCGTGCCCGTACCGCCGCCGGCCACGCTGCCGCCGTTGTTGGTGAAGTTGCCGCCCACGCTCAGCGTGCCGCCGTTGGCCAGCGTGAGTACCGAGCTCATGTTCAGCGTCACGAAGCGCGCCTGCTGGGCATTGCTGACAGTGGGCTGGTTGGGCGTGCCGCCGGGAATGGTCACGTCACTGTTGGCCATGGGCACCATGGCCGGCGTCCAGTTGGCCGCCGTGCCCCAGTCGGTGCTCACGCTGCCGTTCCAGGTCAGGGCGTTGCCGCTGCTGATGTAAGCCGCCAGGCCGCTCACGTTGGTGCCAGTACCAATCTGGCCTTTCAGCGTGGCCGTACCAGTGGCCAGGTCCAGCGTGTAGAGGTTATCGTTGTTGGAAGCGCCCGAGTTCACGGCCAGGAAGGCGGTGTTCGTGGTGGTGTTGGGCGTATTGTAAATATCGAAGTCAGCCCCATTGGGTGAGGCCGGCGGCGTAATGCCGGAGGGGCCTACCAGCACCAGCGTGCCGTTGTTGGGCGGGTTCTGGATGTAGAGGTTGGCGTTGGTGGCGTCGTAGTCGTAGAGCGTGGTCGTGTTGGAATTGCTCTGGTTGTTGGTATAGGCCGCCGCGCTGATAGCCGCGCCGGCAGTCAGGTTGCCATCGGTGGCGGCAAGGCCGCTGGTGTTGGGATTAATGCGGTAGTTGGCGCCGTTGGTGCTCACCACCCGAATGCGGTCCACGGTGGGGTTGAAGTCAAAACCAATTCGGTCGTTGGCCCCGCCCAGCAGCAGGGTGATGGGGCCCGCGCCCACGGCCGTCAGCGCCCCCGTGCCTCGGTCGATGGTGTACACGCGAGCATCGTTGGTGCTGCTGTTATAGCCCAGGGCAAACAGCTGGCCGGTGGCGGGGCGGAAGTCCATGCCCACCAGCGTTTGGCCGGCCGCCGGACTGCCCAGCGTCACCGTGGAGCGAATAATGCCAGGAGCATTAGAGTCAAAGGAAATAAGCTGGGTGCCGCTCACCGCGTACAGCACCTGCCCCGTGACGGGCGCAGCCGGGGCCGCGGCGATGTCGCCAATGCGGAAGGGAATGATGGAAGGCGAGGTGTTGGCAACCAAAGTAGCGGCGGCCGTCGCCAGGTTCAGGCGGTAAAAGTTGGAGCTGCCGCCGCTCGTCACTTCCATCAGGAAGGCCTCGTTCTGGCCGGCGTCGGGGTTGTAGTAGATGTCCAGGTCCAGGGCCTGCACCGCGCCCACCGGGAAGCCGTTGAGCAGGATGGGGGCCACCGTGTTCAGCGTGCCGTTGTTGGGCGGGTTCTGGATGGCCAGAATGCCGCTGTTCAACTCGTCGATGTCATAGAGGGTTGTGGACGTGGCTCCAGCGAAGGAGTTGGTGTAAGCTACGGCACCCACGCCCGGGTCCAGCGCGGCGTTGGTGTCGGTGGGGCTGTACGCCAGGTTAGTGTCAGTAGCCGCCAGAGCGCCGGTGATGGGGTTAAGGCGGAAATCAGCATTGCTGGTGCTTACCACCCGAATACGGTCCACGGTGGGGTTGAAGTCGAAGCCGATACGGTCGGTGGCCGTGCCCAGGTTCAGCGTAATGGCGGCCCCGACGGGTGTAGCCACGCTGGTGGCCGTGTTGATGGTGTACACCTGGGCGCTGGTGCTGCCGGCGTCATAGCCCAGAGCGTAGAGCTGCCCCGTAGCTGGGCGGAAATCAATGCCAACCAGGGTTTGCCCGGCCGTCACCCCCGAAATGGGCGTGTTGATGGGCGGCGCCGTGCCCGTAGCCGGGTCAATAACCACCAGTCCCTGCTGCCCTGTGGTGAAGTTCTGGAAGGGAGGGAACGGGGAGGTGAAGCTGCTCGACACCGTGCCCAGTCCGTAAATGGTTTGGGCCTGGGCAACAGGGGCGGCCAGCAGCAGCCCGGCGCCCAGTATAGTTCCCAGAAAGCGCCGGCCCAGGTCCGGCAGTGAAGGTAAGTTTGTGTGCATGTGAAGGAAGAATGGTTAGGTGAGCGAATGTGAAAGCAACAGCTCCCATGTACGGCACTCCGGCCTTGAGCGGATTCTTTTAAATATGGTTTTAATGTATTTTTAATTCATTTCCCGCATAACTGCCCTGCTCCAGGCAGAAATAAAAAAGCCCCGCCAGTGCTGGCGGGGCTTTTTAGCTTGATTATGAAAGCAGTATGCTTTATTCAATGACCAGGCGTTTGGCTACCATGCCCACGGAAGTGTTGGCCCGAACCGTATAAATGCCCGGCATCAGGCCAGTCAGGGGCAACGTCTCGGGGCTTGCTGCGGCCAGGGTTTGCGTCAGCACCACCCGGCCCAGGTTATCAAGCACCTGCACCGGGGTGGGCTGGGCATTGCGCAGGGCCTGGGGCAGCAGCAGCGTAGCCGTGCCATGGGCGGGGTTGGGGTACACGCTGGCCAGCTCGGCCAGGGCAGCCGGGGCAGTAACCAGCACCCGGGTCTGGGTGGAGAATACCAGCGCGTAGCGGGCGGCAGCGCCGGGCTGCACCGCCGGTCCGGAGGTGGTGGCCAGGTCGGTGTAGGTGCCGGTGAGGGCATCGCGCAGGTAGGCGTGGTAGCCGGCGGGCAGGTTGCGCAGCGCATCTACCTGCAGGGTGTAGCTGCCGCCGGTGGCGCGCAGGCGCAGGGGCACTACTACTTCCTGGCCGGTTAAGGCCGGCAGGCCGTTGATAGAAAGCAGCTCGCGGCCGGCTTCGATAGCCAGAGCCATGTTCTGGCCAGGGGCAGCCAGCGCCGTAGCGTCAAAAGCAGCATCAAAGCCAGGCGTAGTGCCCTGTTCGAAATACACCGTGGCCTGGACCCGGCGGGCAGTGGCGCCGTCCTGCTGCAAGGCCAGCGTGAGCAGCGGCCGGGTGTCGGCTCCGCGCAGCAGCTGCGGCTGGCTGCGTGCGATGACGCGTGCTGAGTCGGTAAAGGTCAGGGCCCCAATGCTGCCGGGTATGCTCACGCGGGCGAAAAAGCCCTGGCCCAGGGCCAGCGTGTCGGAGCCGCCGTTGGTGGCTACGCCGTTCACGTAGCTGGAGTAGGTGCCGGAGTACTGGCCGCTGCTCTTAAACACGTACACGGCATTGTCGAGCCCGCTGCGGTCCAGCTCCGTCCAGCTGATGGCGGCTGCGTAGGGGTTGCCGGCAAAAAGCCAGCCGCTCTGCGGGCCGGAGCTGCGCTGGCCGACTACCGTGCGCGGACCTTGGGTAGGGGTGCCATTAAAGTCCTCCAGCTGCCCGCCGCTCATGTTAACGGTGTAGCCAACGCCCGGCGTCATAACCTCACTGGTGGAAGACGGCGATACCCAGCCCCGGTCAAAGTCAGCCTGCGTACTGCCCGAAGTCACCCGGCTTTGGTCGTAGCGGAACACATTGGGGAAAGGCGTCACGCTGGGCCCGGTGGAGTTGTACTGCGGATTCACTACCGGCGTAAACGAGCTGGTGGCGAGGTCGTTGATGGTTGCATCCTGCATAGGCGAGCTGAGGTGGCGGTAACCCAGGCCGGCGTTGCCGCTGGCGCTGATGGGCCGTTGGATGGTCACGGTGCTGCCGTTCATGCTGCCCCGAATGGGAAGGATGGAAGCAGTGCTCTGGCCCACGGCCAGCAGCGTCAGCCGCTGCCCACCCAGGGTGAACACGCCGTTCTGCAGGCGCAGCGTGCCGGTCATGGTCACTGGCGCCGCCAGCGTCACGGTGGTGGGGTTGTTGATAGTGAGGCTGCCTACCTGGCCCGGCAGGGGTTGAATGGGGGAGCCGGGCAGAGAACTGGCTGTGCGTTGCGGCACTGAGCCGTTGAACACATAATGCACGGCCGGGTCGATGCTGTACCCGAGGAAATAGCGGAACGGCAACCCTTGCGGGATGGCCACCTCCAGGATGGCTCCGGCCCGCAGGACGTAAGACGTGTTCAACGGGTCTTCGACACCGTCACCATTTGTGTCCGCAACATATACGTTGCCCGCCACCATTCCAGCAGCATTCACCTGCAGGATGCCGCCGGCTTGTACCTCCAGGCGCTGAATAAACACTTCGTCATTCACAATGGCGCGGCCCCGGTTCTGAATGGTTACCTGGGGGTAGTAGCTGTTGGGGCCGGTTTGCAGGGTTCGGGTGGTGTTAGGAGCAACAGTCACGTTGGCCAGGGGCGTCATGGCCCGGGCCGGGGCCCCGCACAACAGCAGCACAAGGGCCAGGCAAAAAACTGGTAGATACCTTTTCACGCTCGGCGAGCAGGAGCGGGGCAACGTGGAAAGTTTGTTCATAAAAAGCGGGAAAGGAAGAGTGGGAAAATAGTACTCATGCATTTTGACTACATGGCTTGCGCGCTTACGGTCCGGTTTCCAGACTAGGTTGCGCATTCGCCGAAAAATGCCATGCGAGCTGTATTACTCACTTGAATTGCCTAAAAATGTACAAATGAGACAAATATTATTGTTTGGTATTTTACTTGTAATTACTTAGAAAAAACTGATAAAATGTACTTTTTATTATTGAACTCTCCCGTGAGGTTTATTACAGCCGAGCCGACCTTTCGCTAGGCTGTGTTAAGCGCACGAAAAAGCCCGGTTCTATCAGAACCAGGCTTTCATTGGGTAGCGTGTTAAGCTATTTGGCAGGGCTAAGACTTACTTATGCGCCCGCTTCTGAAATATTATTCCACAACCAGGCGCTTGGTTACCAGGCCCAGGCTGGTTTGCAGCTGTACCGAGTAAACACCCGCGGCCAGCCCATTCAGAGTCAGGGTGTGGGCCGACGTGCCCGCCGGCAGCGTGCGCTGCAGCGCCACCTGGCCCAGCGCGTTGAGGAAGGAGAGGCGGACCGCCTGCTGGCTGAGGGCCGTGGGCAGTGCCAGCTGCACTTCCCGCTGGGCCGGGTTGGGGTAGAGGCTCACTTGCTCGCTAAGCTGGAAGGGCATAGTGGCCAGCAGGCGGCTTTGGGTGATTACCAGCGTGAAGCGGCCAGGGGCGGCCGGGCTTGCTACAAAGGAATACGTGGGCTGCAGAGACAGGTCCGTCGTGGTGCCGGTCAGCGCATCGCGCAGGTAGGCCCGGTAGCCGACCGGCAGGTTGGCCAGCTCCGCGGTGCGCAGGGTGCAGGAACCGGCCTGGGGCAGCTGGGCCAGCACGGGCAGGGTCACGTCGGTGCCGCTCAGTGCGGGCAGGCCGTTCACGGCCAGGGGCTGCGTGCCGGCCAGCAGCGCCAGCACCGGGCTGCCGCCGGGGCTCAGCTTGTGGGCGTCGAAGGCAGCGTCAAACCCGGCGGTAGCGCCCTGCTCGAAGTAGGCCACGGCCTGGTCGGCTTGGCCGTTGCTGGCTTGCAGCTCCAGTGTGATGCGGGGCCGGGCGTCGCGCCGGAACGTGGGGTTGGCGTAGTTGGTCAGGCGCGCCGCGTTGCTGTATGTCAGCGTGCCATTCACGCCCGGCGTCGAGGTCCGCACGAAGAAGCCCTTCATCACCGGCACAATGGCCGTGCCGCCATTGAAGCTGACGCCGTTCACAAAGCCTTGGTAGCTACCGGCGTAGGGCCCGCTCGACTGGAACATGTACACGGCGGCATCGATGCCGCTACGGCCCAGCAGGGTGAAGTCGAGGGGAGCCGGGTAGGGGTTGCCGAGCAGGTGCCAGCCGGCGTTGGGGTCGGTGCCGCGGCTCAGGCCGGTGGCCGACATCGAGCCGTTATTCAGGGTGCCCGTCAGGTCCACGGTGCTGGAAGCCGGGATGTGCACGGTGTAGCCCTGCATGGGCTGCATGGTGCTGCTGGCCGACGTGGGCGATATCCAGCCTTTGTCGAAGGCCGTGCCGCCGGTGGCGGGGCTGCTGGCCAGGCGGGTTTCGTCGTAGCCAAACACGTTGGGGAAGGGCGTCACGTTCTGGGGCGTGGCCGAGGTGTTGTACAGCGGGTTTACGGTGGCCGTGAAGGTGCCGGTGTTGAGGTCATTAAGCGGGGCCGCAGCTACGGGCGAGCTGTAGTGGCGGTAGCCGCTGCCGCTGTTCAGGCTGGGGTCGATGTAGCGCTCCACGGTGGCGTTGCCGACCACTACCCCGCCGTTGTTCACGACCATGGCCGTGCCGCTGGCGTCCGACTCCAGCACCAGGGCCTGGCCGTTGGTGCTGAGGTTGCCGTTGAGCGTGAGCATGCGGTGCACGCTGGCCGCCGTGTTGAGCGTGGCCCCGGCCGGGCCGATGGTCAGGTTCTCGAAGCTGTTGTAGCCGCCCCCGATTTGCTGGGCGCTGCTGCCGCTGAACATCACCATGCCCGTGCCGCTGTTGTCGAACACGCCCTGGTTGACAAACTGCCCCTTCACGTCGAGCGTGCCGCCGGTGGGCACGTGCAGGGCTCCCAGCGAGTTGATGGTGAGGTTGCGTGCCACGGCCGTGCCGCTATTCACGATGGGGTAGAAGGTGGCCCCGGCCGGAATGGTTACGTCGCTGGTGGCGGTGGGCACGGTGCCGCAGCTCCAGTTGGCGGCGTTAAACCAGTCGGTGCTCACGCTGCCGTTCCAGGTCAGGCCGTTGTTGATGGTCACGGTTACGGTCTGGTTGCCGCTGCAGCCGGTGCTGTTGGCCGTGGCCGTCACGGTGTACGTGGTGGTATTGGTGGGCGAAGCCGTCACGTTGGGGCCGGTGGTTGCGCTCAGACCGGTAGCCGGGCTCCAGGTGTAGGTGAAGCCCTCGTTGACCGAAGCGCCCGAAGCCTGAAATACCGGGCCGTTGATGAGCGTAGCATCGTTGTTGCTCAGGCTCACGTCGTTGGCAGAAGCGCCGCTGCCTTCGTTGAAGGGGAAGTAGGCCACCAGCCCAGGGCTGGTGGGCGCAACGGTTTTGTTGTAGTCCGCCGCAATCTGGGCCGCCGAGCGGGCCACGTTCCACACCCGCGCCTCGTCGACGCCGCCCACAAAGTACTCGCCATAGCCCGGCTGCGAGCCAATAGTCAGCGGGTTGGAGTTGGTCGTGAGGGTGCCGCTGAAGGGAAACTGCTGCACCTGGGTGCCGTCGATGTAGAAGCGCACCATGCTGCCGTCGTAGGTAGCCGCCAGGTGGTGCCAGGTGCCAATGTAGGCGGTATAAGGCACGTTGAACACCGTCCAGCCGCCGGCATTCAGGTAAATTTCCAGGTGGCCCCAGGTGTCATCGGTGCGTGGGAAGATGTAGCCGTTGTTTTGGGGTAAGGACGATTTACACAGCACATTCTGCGTGACGCTGCCTGACCCACTGGCATTCAGCCAGCATTCGATAGTAAATGAGTTGGTCAGGTCGAGGGACGGCGAATCGGGTACAGTACCGTATTGGCTGCTGCCGTTGGCAAAGTGCAGGGCATTGCCGGCCCCGCTTTGTCCGGGTACCGAGGCCGTCAAAGCCACGGGTGTCGCGCCGCAGGTCGACGGGGCCGGCGGGTTGACGCTCACGGTGGGCACGTAGCCCGGCACCACGGTGGTGGTGGCGCTGGTGGCCGTGCAGTTGGTGGCGTTGGTCACCCGCACGGCGTAGGAGCCGCCGGCCGTGATGTTCGACAAGCCCGGCCCGGTGGCCCCGGCCAGGTCGACGTTGTTGCGCGTCCATTGATAGGAAGCCCGCGTGTTGCTCAGGGCCACGGCATCTATCTCATTCCAGCCCGATACTGCCGGCGAATTGAGGGCAATGCGCACATACTGCACGTTGAAGGCAGTGGTAGCCGGAAAGTTGATGTTGAGAATACGCGAGTTGGCCGGCGTAATGGGGGCCGCCGTGGCCGTGTACACATTCTCCCAGAGGTTGGTGTTGGGGTTGCGTACCCACACCGTGTCCACGGCGCCCGGAGCGAGAGTCTCCCAAATCAGGATGCGGGCGGCCGGCGCCGGATTGGCGAAGCCTAACACTAGGTACTCGCGCTGCCCGTCGGGCGATAAGCTGGCCCAGGCGCTGCCGATGTCGCCGTAGTCGGGATAGGTGTTAGGAGCTCCCAGCGCTTCCACCGCGGCCCAGGTGCCGGAGGTGTGGTATTGCGAGCTGAAGGCCACCACGGAGCTGGCGTAGCGCAAGGACCCAGGGTCCGTCATCAGCGACACGCTACCCGACGGGTCGCAGAAGGAGGTGGGGCCGTCGGCTGTCACAATGGGTGTTGGGCACTGGCCGTAGGCTGTTGGAGCCAGCACAGTCAGCAGCAAGCTGACTAAAAGCAGATAACATTTTTGCATGATAAAAAAGGTTGGTGAGGACATAACCGCCCAAAGCCCGCCAACGGCGAGCTCTAAAACGGAGGGCAATAATATAAAAAATATTGGCTTAATGCAAATTTATCAGCCAAGTATTCTAAAAATGGCCCTGTAGAAATTCTTCCTACTGATTCAACTAATAGCAGCTACCACTTCCACCACGTCGCCCATCCGGATGCGTCCGCCACGGGCAATGTGGGCTGTGAGGCCGCCGTGTCCGCGCATGGCGTTGTACCCGCCCGGCCCCAATTCTTCTTCCATGCGGGAGCAGGGGTGGCACTCGCCGGTGATGTCCAGCAGCACCTCGGCGCCGATGCGGATTTGCCGGTTTTTCAAAGCCAGTAGGTTCAGGCCGCTCACCACCAGGTTACGGCGCAGGCGCCCGGGCGCAATGGGTTCCGCTATGCCCAGAAAGCCCGCCACCGCTGCCAGGTGCTCGTGCTGAATGAGCGTGATTTGGCGCTTGCCACCGGGCTTGGGGCGGGCGTGGTCGCCCAGCAGGTGAGCGTCGGCCAGCACTTCGGCCTCTTGTACGGCCAGCATGGCTTCGCGCCGCTTGGGCCGCAGCCCTATCCACTCAAGCCGCCCGGTTTGGGGCAGGGTGCTCAGCAGCCGGGCCACCGTCGATTTATCGTCGCCAAAGAAGGGGAAGGCCATTTTTTAAGGAATTATGCGTTATGCCAATTGCTTGGCTTGCCAGGGTTTCTGCTTGTCAAAAAAGGAACTGCCAACCCCCGGCATTCGTTGTCTGAATACGAATAATTAGCTGGTCGGTGCAGCCTTTTTTCAGCGGCCGGCACCTTCTCTTTGAATTTCCTTGCTGCCCACTTTGGCCCGTTGCTTGCAAAACGCCTGGGCCTACCATTTAAACTCATCCGCCATACGGTTCAACTCTACAAGACTGCGTGCATTCGCGGCGTGCTTCCGGCCCTTGCGGCCTTCACCCTTGCTATTAATCTCATGCGTTTTCTTGTTGATTATATTGCCCGTCTGGCTGCTCCGCTGCTCGTAGCGGCCCCCCTGCTGTTCGCCACGCCCGCGCAGGCGCAGTCGGCACCTTCGACGACGAATGTGCTGCAGGAAATCACCGACGTGGTGGGCCTCAAGGCGCGGTTTGAGCTGCGCGCCACCCGCGACATCGACAATGCCGCGGCCGTGGTGTACGACGGCAAGCGCTACCTGCTCTACAACCCCGACTTCCTGGCGGCCGTGAACCGTGCCGGCCATACCGACTGGGCCGGCATCAGCATTCTGGCCCACGAAATGGGCCACCACCTCAACGGCCACACCCTGCGCGGGGGCGGCTCCCAGCCCGCCGACGAGCTGGAAGCCGACGAATTCTCGGGCTTCGTGCTGCGCAAGCTGGGCGCCAGCCTGGCCCAGGCCCAGGCCGCCATGGCCGCAGTGGCCGACGACCAGGGCTCCAGCACCCATCCCGGCCGTTCGCCCCGCCTCGCCGCTATCGGCCAGGGCTGGCAGCGCGCCAACAGCCAGATTGTGGCCAGCACCGCGGGCACCGCACCCTCGGCAGCTCCGGCCGTAGTGGCCAGCCGCACGCCCGCACCACGTCCTATGCCCGCCGCCAGCCGCTACCCCGTAGCGCCCGTGGCCGATGACGAGCGCGGCGACACCCGCGAAGCCGTGGCCATCAACGCTTCCGGCGAGCCGGTGCGCCTCGTGGGCCAACTCACCTTCCGCGACAACCCCAGCCAGCGCTACTACCTCACCAGCGGCCTGAAAGTGCTGCGCGTGGACGACGACCAGACGGCCGAAGTGGTGGGCCGCATGGTGCGCACCACCAGCCCTGCCTTCCCCTACGTCCTCACCGACGACCAGCAGCGCCGCCTGTTCGTAACCGGCCGGGGCGACGTGTACGACAAAGCCGGCAAGCGCGTAGCCAAGCTGCACGACTCTCTGTAAAAGCAGTTAAAGTTGAGAGTTAAAAGTTAAAACCATAATGGTCATTTAACTTTTAACTCTCAACTTTTAACTTTTATCTCCGATAATGCCCGAATTACCCGAAGTAGAAACCTACCGCCGCTTTCTGGATGAAATTGTTGTGGGCCAGCGCATCGAGGCGCTGGAAGTGCGCGATGCCCACGTGCTGGCGACAGATGAGGAAAGCTTGCGGGCAGCCCTGGTAGGGCAAATGGTCATGGCCACGCACCGATTGGGCAAGAATTGCTTTCTGGAGTTGGAAAGCGGTCAGGTGCTGGTGCTACACTTCGGCATGACCGGCGACGTAGGCGCATACCGCGACGAGGCCGACGCGCCCCGTTTCACCCGCGTGGCCCTGCACCTGGCCGATGGCCTGCGAGTTGCTTTCATTGACCCGCGCAAGTTCGGCCGCATCCGTCTGGCCGACAGCGTAGCGGCGCATCAGAAAGCCAAGAAGCTGGGTCCGGATGCCCTCAATATCAGCGTGGCCGAGCTGCAGCAGAAGCTCAGCCGGCGTAATACCCTGCTCAAGCCCTTGCTGCTCGACCAGGGCATCACCGCGGGCCTGGGCAACTGGATAGTGGACGAGGTGCTGTTTCAGGCCCGCATTCACCCCGAGCGTACCGGCGTCTCCTTGTCGGAAAAGGAGTTCGCGGCTTTGCACGCCGCCATTCAGTTGGTGCTGAGCACCGCTATTCGGCAGGAAGCTAACTACCGGCAGTTTCCGGCATCCTTTCTCATCCATGCCCGTGAGTGGGACGAGCCGGCCACGCCCGGCAGCGAGGCCCACAAGTTTTGCCCGCGGCACAGCAAGGTGAAGATTGAGAAATACTATGTAGGAGGCCGGGCCACTTACACCTGTGCCAAGTGCCAGCCGGCGCCCGCCTCAGTGCATATTGCCGAGGCTGCCAGCAACGATAAAAATGCCTGAGCAGGCCCCGAAACCGATAATGAGCACCAAAAACATACTTACAAAATACGGTGCTGCTCCAGCACTTTCGGGCCTCTGCGATAAGTTCGCCAAGCCCAAAATCAGGTTGTAAAGCGCCTGCCCTAAATACAATAAGCCGAAAAGAAAAATAGCGCCTTCGTCAATAAACTTGGCTGCAAGGCCCAGCACCACCGTGGCCGCGAGCAGAAATAGCAGATTGTTGCGGATGATACTGGCGAAGGTGGGCTTACTCATGCTCTTGGTTTTATTCTTAGGGAGTGCTCGTTGTTGCTTCAATTACATCTACCTCATGGTGGCGTTGGTAATCTTTGCTACACATGCCAAACCCAATAATCAGCAGGAGCAGGAAGGATAAGACAAAGCCCCCGGCATAACCTACTCCCTGAGGCCGCTCAAACAGAAAAAATAAGAAGCCGATGGGTAAATTAATAATTGCCAGCAGCAACAGGGCCAGGCCATTGCTGTAGACATGCGGCCAGCTAAGGCCTACCAGCAGGAGTAAAAGTACCAGGTTGATTCCCAGCGGCCAGGCATACCGGTGCTGGCGGTCTTTTGGTGGGTCCTTAGCCATTGCTTGATAATATGGTTGAGCTCAATACCTGCCGCCGCACATGCTCCAGCCAATTAGTAGCAAAACCATAGCAACTAGAGATATAAGCAGACAGCCATTGAGCTCGGGCTGCTTGTTCGGCGGCGTTGACTGGTCTGATTCCATTACACAACGCCGGTTCTTTCGGCCCGCAATTCCTCCAGCCGGGCCAGCTTTTCCGGGTCGCGGTAAAAGATGTTCATTGTTTCGAAGGGAATAATTTTCAGGTCCTTGCTCACGATATGGACGCAGGACTTTTTCACAGCCCGCACGTCGAAATTCCAGGCGTCCATGAATTGCAGAATAATTACCCGGAATAAATTCTCGTAGCTAAGATTGGGCGCCTGCACCTGCGGCAGGCAGCACAATAATTGATTTAATTCCGGCGTCACCGTATCTACGGTGTTGGCTGTGCTGAACAGGCGCAGCAGGTGCTGCCGCAGGCGCGGGTCCCGCTCGTACACAATGGTATTGCTCGAATTGGAAAGCAGGTCGGCGGGCTCGATGTAGCGGGTCAGTGGGAATACTTCGCCCTCCAGCTTCAGCGCGTAGCCCATTACCAGCGCGTCGGGATTGCAGGGCACAGGCAATAAATCAGCAGCCGTAAAAACCGGGCTTTGGTTAATTATTCCCTGTCGCACTTCCGTGAGCGAAAACGCGTCGGTCTCGGGATTGAAATTATCCAGCCGGCCGGCGGCCTGCGTGGGCTGAAACGTGACGCCCCGCACGCAGCGCTGCTGCAGGGCAAAGTCAATGATTTCGCCCATCTCGTCGTCGTTGAGCCCCTTTTGTAGGGTCACGACCAGCGTGGTGCTCAGGTTGTACTTGTTGAGATGCTCCAGGGCTTTGAGGCGCACCTCGCGCAGGTCGCGGCCGCGCATGGTTAGCAGCACATTCTCGCGGAATGAGTCGAACTGCAGGTACACTTCAAAAGCGCCGGCGTAGGTAGCCAGCCGGGCCACGAAGGCTTCATCCTTGGCCAGGCGCACGCCGTTGGTGTTCACCATCAGGTGCTTGATGGGCTTGCGCTTGCACATGTCCAGTATTTCCCAGAACTGCGGGTGCAGCGTGGGCTCGCCGCCGGAAATCTGCAGCACGTCGGGCTCGCCCTCGTTGGCTACCACGAGGTCTACCATGGCCTCCACTTCTTCCAGGCTGCGGTGCCGGCCGTGGGTGGGGCTGCTTTCGGCGTAGCAGGTAGGGCAGGTGAGGTTGCAGCGGTCGGTTATCTCAACCACCGTCAGGCAGCTGTGCTGCTCGTGGTCGGAGCACAGCCCGCAGTCGTAGGGGCAGCCAAAGTGCGTGGCGGTATTAAAGCGCCGGGGCGTTTCGCTCGGCTTCACGTAGTTGCGGATGCTTTTGTAATACTCCACGTCGGTGGCGATGAGCACCCGCATCCGCCCGTGCTCCGGGCAGCGCTTGAGCATATACACCCCCCCGTCTTCGAAGACGATTTTGGCCTCAATACGTCGCAGGCAGTGCGGGCAGAGGCTGATGGTGAAGTCGTAGTAGGTGTAGGGGCGGACGGGCATGGAAACTACGCTGTTAGATGCTTATTAATTAAATCAATCTCAGTATCAGAAAGCTGGTTGCTTTTCAGAAAAAGGGTCATTTTGCCAGGTAATTTAACTGCGTAATACTGGCTATGGCGTTTGATGCTTGCAAATGAGCTAAAGGGAATAGTCGAAGTAGTACCCGACTCCTGCAATTCTAATTTGTCGGTTTCAACAAATACATTGAATTCGACGTCCTGAAACAACGATGGACGTAGTAATACAATTAGCAGCGGTTTAAGCAAATAATACGTGCCATATAAAAGGCAGAATCCTCCATATGCAATTGCGAAACGTGTAGGCTCTGAGTATAAGTGCATTCCGCAACAAATAACTAGGGGCCCGCCAATTATTCGGATTGTGTTGGTGTAAACTTTATTGCCTGTATAATATTCCTTAAGAAATAGCTTGGTGCGCTCGGCACGGGTTAGAGTTTGGCGCGACATGAAAAAGCTGTTGGCTATTTAAGTGGGTTTCCTGAGTGCTGTTGAGCACGGACCCACCCCCAAACATAATATCCCAGCCCCAGCACGCATGCCCACTGAATAGCTGTAAGCCCCAGTTCCGGCAGGGGAGGAGTGGGTTTAATGAACTCCACCAGCAGCCGGAACAGCAGGTAGCTGCTTAGAAACAGCTGAAATCGGTGGCCATCGGGCAGTGGCCGGCGTCGCTCCAGCAGCCACAGGGCTAGCGCCAGTAGGCCCAGGAACAGAATTTCATACAGGTTGGTAGGGTGGCGCGCGATGCCGTCGCCGAAGTCAATGCCCCAGGGCAGGGTGGTGGCGGTGCCGAAGGTACCATCTTCCAGTCCGCTGAGGAAGCAGCCCAGGCGGCCGATGGCCAGGCCGAGGATAAGGGGAAATACCATCAGGTCGCCGCTGCTGACTTTTACGCCCAGGCGCTTTTTGGTCAGCTCGACGCCGATGAGGCCGCCCAGGAAGCCGCCCACGATAGTTTTGTTGGTAAAGTAGTAAAGCCAGCCGCCGGGCGGGTGCAGCAGCTCGTGCGGGTGCTCCAGCAAACCCAGCAGGCGCGAGCCCAGCAAAGCCCCCGCCGCTGCGCCCACAAAAATCCACTGCCGGTGCGCGCTGCTGATGCGGTCGGTGCCACTGGCCCGCAGGTGCGTGTAGAGGCGGTAGCCCAGGGTGTAGGCCAGCACTTCGCAGAGCAGGTGAACGGGCAGGCGGACAGGGCCTAAGGCCAGCTCAACGGGAAAGTGCATGCCGCGAAGATGCAGCTTTTGGCAGTTAAAAGTTATAAGTGAAAAGTTAAAAGAACGTCATGCTGAGCGCAGTCGAAGCATCTCGCCCACGAGAGTAAATCCAACAAAAAAGATTACTGCTGCGGGCGAGATGCTTCGACTACGGCTGCGCCTTCGCTCAGCATGACGTTCTTTTTGCTCACTGCTCACTGCTCACTGCTCACTGCTCACTTCCTTACACCTCGTTATTCTCCCGCGCGGCTTTCTGATTCAGTATGGTCAGCGGCGAGCGGGTGAGGGCCGACTCGCTTTCTGAGCCCAGGCGGCGGGTGTTGGCGGCGGGGCTTTCGCCGGTGGCGGGCAGGGCGCGGTTCATCCAGCCCAGGATGTCGGTGGTGGTGCCGGGCAGCAGGCCGTGCAGGGCCGAAAGAAATTTGGCCGGCAGCGAGAGGATGATTTCGCCGTCGCCGCGCCGGCAGGCGTTCCAGATTTGGCGGGCCGCCTGCTCGGCGTTGATGGTGAAGCCGGGCAGGGAGTCGGCAATGCTGAACCAGGCGTATTCTTTCTGATGCTGCCCCTTCACCAGGGCGTGGCCGGCACTGCCGGTACGCATCAGGCCCGGGCACACCGTCGTTACGGTGATGCCGTGCTGCTTAAGCTCGGAGCGAAAGCCCTCCGAGAGGCCGGTGAGGGCAAACTTGCTGGCGCAGTACGGAGCCAGGTGGGGCACGGCCACCTTGCCGCCCAGCGACGACACGTTGACGATGCGGCCCTCCCCGCGGCGGCGCATGCTGGGCAGCACGGCCTGCATGGCGTGCAGCGGCGCCCAGAAGTGCGTAGCCATGGAGTCTTCGAAGTCGCGCAGGTCCATGTTGTCGAGCGGCCCGGCCGAGATGATGCCCGCGTTGTTAATCAGCACATCGACGGGGCCGAGCTTCTGTTCTACCTGGGCCACCATCAGCCGCACCTCCAGGGCGTCGGTGAGGTCGTGAGCCAGGGTAAACACCTGGTCCTCGGTGGCGCCTTCGGCCAGCAAGTCCTGCCGGGCCCGTTCCAGCTCGGCGCCGTCGCGGGCGCAGAGGGCCACGCGGGCTCCTTCGGCTACGGCCTGCCGGGCCAGGATGAGGCCCAAGCCCCGCGAGCCTCCGGTGATGAGCACTACCCGTCCGGCCAGCTCATAGGAGCCCCGGCGGTTGGCCCACAGGGTGGCGGCCATGGTCACGGCGCCCAGGCCTGCGGCCAATAACCAGCTATTGCGCTTTTCGTGTTTCATAAGGGTAGGTATGTAAAGCAGGGGCGAAAGGTTGCGTTATGACCCGCCAGAGCGGATTTTTGTTGTGCGGGGCTGGCACGAAAAATGGAAAAGGACACGTTTACCAGCTAGCATCTGGTTTCGGCCCGATATTTACCGCGTACTACCTCGCCCTCCCTTCTTCAGTTTTCCCTCAAGCTTTGTTTGCACCCATGAAATCATTGTCGTTCCTGCCGCTGCTTGCCCTGTGCGCCCTGGCTGCCCCGGCGGCCCAGGCCCAGGCACCGGCCACTACTATCAAAACCAAGGTGAAGCCGGCAGGCCAGCCCAGCGTTAAATCCAAAACCACCAGCCCGGCTGCCGCGCAAACCCCGGCGCCGTCCGACGAGGCCATTGACAAGCGGGCCAATGCTCTTACCGTCAACATGCAGCAAAACCTGGGGCTTAACCCCCAGCAAACCGAGAAGGTGCGGGCCATCAACCGCCGCAGCGTGGAGCAGGTCGAAACCGCCCGCCTGCGCTACCGTGCCGAGCCCCGCAAGATGGTAGGCGCCGTCGACGACATCGGCCAGTCGCGCCTGTCGCAGCTGAAAGACGTGCTCACGCCCGCCCAGTTCGATAAATACCAGCGCAAGCGCGAAGAGAAAATGGGCCTGCCCAGCTCGCAGGCGGCCCAAGGCACTCCGCCCCCCGGCCTCGGGGGTGGGGGAGAGTAAAGCTCTTATTAGTAATTGAGTTAAAAGTGAAGAGTTAAAAAGGCCGCGCGCCCTTTTAACTCTTCACTTTTAACTTTTAACTGACCTTAGTCAACGTGTCGGATTTCGCCGTCGCCGTACTGCCGCACGTCGAGCAGGCGGGCCGGGCCGGCGTAGTGCACGTAGCCCTTGCCGAGGTGCTGAATGCTGATGGTGTTGGTGGCAAACAGCTCAGCGTTGCCTTCCGACATATTGCGCAGCTTCAGTTGGCCGGCCTGCAGCTCGCGGGCAAAGAGGTGGCCCTGCGAAGCCGTTTTGATGCTCACCTCGCCGGCCTGGCCCCGCAGGGTAAGGGAGCCCTGCGAGGCGGCACTTACACTTAGCACAGCCACGTTCAGGGCCAGGTCGGTGTCGCCTTCGGCCCGCACCTTCACATCCAGCGGTCCATCAACTCCTAGTTGATTAGCACAGCAGACCGTGCCCTGGCCGGCGATGTCGAGCTTGTCGAGCTGGCGCAGGTGCACCCGCACCCGCAGTTGGGTGAAGGCCGGGCTGCGCAGCTTGTCTTCGGTGGTGACGTAGAGCGTGCGCCCAGCGTTGGTGACGGTGAGGTAGTCGAGCAGGTTGTCGTCGCCTTCCACCTCCACTTTTTCTTCGTTGCTCTGGAATAGCTCGACCGCGCCGCGCACGCTCAGGTGCAGGCGGGTAAACGAGCTGACGGGGAATTCGCGCAGCACCAGGGTGCCGCTGCCTTGTACTTGCATAAGCTTGCGCAGTTGTTTGAATGAAACCATAAGGGAAAAAGCTAGTCGGGGAGGGGCGCGCAGCAGTAGCCGCTGCCGCGTAGGATGGCCGCTACCCGCACCGGGCAGGGCGGCTGGTCGGGGCTTTGCACCCGCAGCACCCGGTCGCAGTCGTCCAGGTCGAAGGTGATGCGCCAGCCAGGAAAGCAAGCCCGCAACTGACGCAGCAGGACTGCCGCGGCGCGGGGGCAGGATACATTGGTGCGGAAAACTTCGATGGCAGCCATAAGCACGGGTAGTAGTTGAAAGCCAGGGCAAAGGTGGCTGGGGAGCCAGACCGTAAGCTTATGACCGGCGGAGTTAGATTTATAGCTGCCGGAGCGCCGCCCGCGCTTTGGGTAAATACTCCCGCAGCTATAAGCGGCGCGCCCTAATGCGTAAGCGGGTGCCGGGCATGGCCGCAGACTTTTGCATTGTCACTGTCTTAACTTGCTGCCATGCCCCTCGAAGTCCGCCACCACGGCGACCACCGCCTGCTGCATCACAACAACCACGTGGCTGCCGACTTCCACTCGGCCGAGCTGGTGGAGCAGGCCCGCGAGCTGGAGCTGCCCACGGGCAAGGGCTACATGGCGCACTGGTACTTCGACGGCATCCGCATGGCTTACTCCCGCTGGCAGTACCAGCAGCCCTTTGCCGCCGACTGGCACACCGACCTCGACGTGGTGCACCTGCACTTCAACCTGCGCGGCCGCACCATCATCGAAAACCGGCGGGCCGGGATTACCACCCACATGGGCAGCTACCAGCATAACCTGTCTTACACCCAGGGCTTCGACGGCACTATTCGGCACGAGGACCGGGAGGCGGAGATGTTCATTCTGCAGTTCACCAAGCCTGCCTTTGTGGCTCTGGCCAGGCAGGCCAACGAGCCGCTGCGGCGTTTCTGCGAGGCGGTGCTGTCCGGGCAGCAGCTGGTGCTCAGCCCCCAGGGCCTGCACCTGGGCCTGGCCCTGCACACGGCCATCCGGGAAGTGCTGAATTGCCGCTTCGCCGGACCGCTGAAGAAGTTGTTTCTCTACTCCAAAGCCCTGGAAATACTGGTGCTGCAAGCCGAAGCCTTTGAGCAAGCCCAGGCCCCGCGCCGCTTTGCCCGCACCGAGTACGACCAGGAGCGGCTGCAGTTTGCGCGCGACTACCTCATTCAGCACCTCGACCTGCCGCCTACTCTGCCCGAGCTGGCGCGCCTGGCGGGCATCAACGAGTTCAAGTTGAAGAAAGGCTTCAAGGAGCTGTTTGGGCAAACGGTGTTCGGCTACCTGAGCGACTACCGCCTCGAAGCAGCCCGGGCCCATCTGCTGGAGCGGCAAAAGACGGCCAGTGAGCTGGCTTTCGAGCTGGGCTATTCCTCGCTGCAGCACTTCAGCGCGGCATTTAAGAAGAAGTTCGGTGTGTCGCCCACTCAGCTGCACTGAGGCCATTGTTAGCTTAGGCTGGATGGACAGTCCCGCTACCAGAACGTCATGCTGTGCGCAGCGGAGCGAAGCCGAAGCATCTTGCCAGGGGAAGTAACTCAATCGTTGAACAAGAAGAGTTACTGCCGCGGGCAAGATGCTTCGGCTTCGCTCAGCATGACGTGCTTTTTTACCCAGCAAACGAACTGTCTGCAACACCCAACTGAATAGCCAACCGTACAGAAGGGCACGCTGGCTCTGCACGGCCGCGCGTTTCTTTGGCCCCGCATGGCAAATCCTTCCTCCACCCGTTTTTCTGAACTGCTGGCCCGCGCCGGCCTCGACTGGTTTCTGCTCGGCCTGCTGGGGGCCGTGGCCCTGGCGTATCTCCAGCCGGATTTGGGCAGCAAGGCCAGCCCGGTGCCCTGGAAGCTGATTACCACGGCGGGCGTAGCCTTGGTATTTTTCTTCTACGGCCTTAAGCTGAGCTTTGAGAAGCTGCGCGCGGGCATGCGCAACTGGCGGCTGCACGGCCTGGTGCAGCTCACCACCTTCGCCCTGTTTCCGGCGCTGGCCCTGCTGGTGCGGCCTTTCTTCGGTAGTGAGAATGGCGACCTGCTCTGGGCCAGTATTTTCTTTCTGTGCGCGCTGCCCAGCACTGTCTCAACCTCGGTGGTGATGGTGAGCATTGCGGGCGGCAACTTGCCGGCGGCCATCTTCAACGCCAGCATTTCCAGCCTGCTGGGCATCGTGCTCACGCCCCTGCTCACGGGGCTGTTTCTGCACACCAGCGCGGACGGCGGCCACCTTTGGGGGCTGGCGCTGCAGCTCATGTGGCAGGTGCTGCTGCCGGTAGCGGCGGGCCTGCTGCTCAACGCCCGCTTCGGCGCCTGGGCCGACCGCCACCGGGCTGGCCTGCGGGTGTTCGACCAGGTAACCATTCTGCTGATTGTGTTCACGGCCTTTTGCGAGTCGTTTGCGCAAGGCATATTCAGCCGCTACCTCCCGCTGGATGTGGCCAAACTGGGCGCGGGCATGGTGCTGCTCTACGCCCTGGTGTTTGGCATAGTGTGGGCACTGTGCCGGCTGCTGCGCTTTCCGCGGGCCGATACCATTGTGGCCGTGTTCTGCGGCTCCAAAAAGTCGCTGGTGCACGGCAGCGTGATGGCCAGCCTGCTTTTTCCGGCCACGGCCGCCACGGGCGTTATCCTGCTGCCGCTGATGCTCTACCACGCCCTGCAAATTGTGCTGGCCAGCAGCATGGCGCAGTACCTGGGCCGGCAGGAATAGCCATTCCGGGTGCTTCTGGAAAACTACCAGCCCGCTTTTGGGGTTGTAGGGCCTTATCCTTCGTTCGAACGATTATGGCTTTTCCCTCTCAACTTCGACTCAGCGTCCTTGACCAGTCGCCCATCCGCCCGGGCGCCACGCCGCACCAGGCCCTGCAGGAAACGCTGGCCCTGGCCCAGCTGGCCGACCGCCTCGGCTACTACCGCTTCTGGGTGAGCGAGCACCACAACACGGCCTTCCTGGCCGGCTCGGCGCCCGAAGTGCTGCTGGCTTACCTGGGCAGCCACACCCGGCGCATCCGCCTGGGCTCGGGCGGCGTGATGCTGCCCCACTACAGCGCCCTGAAGGTGGCCGAAAACTTCCGCCTGCTCGAAAGCCTGTTCCCCGGCCGCATCGACCTCGGCATGGGCCGCGCCCCCGGCGCCGACCGGCTGACGGCCCATGCCCTTAACCCTCACAACACCTTCAGCGAGCAGGACTTCGTGGAGCAATTGCTCGACCTGCAGGCCTACCTGCGCGACGAGCGGGTGCCCGACACCATCCACGAAAAGGTGATGGCCATTCCGCAGGCCCCCACCGCGCCCGAGCTGTGGCTGCTGAGCTCCAGCGGCCAGAGCGGGCTGTTTGCCGCGCACCTGGGCATGGCCTTTTCCTTCGCCCAGTTCATCAACGGCAACGGCGGGCCCCAGGCCGTGCGGACTTACCGGGAGCGGTTCCGCCCCTCGGCGGCCCTGTTGGCGCCCGAGGCCAATGCCGCCATTTTCGTGCTCTGTGCCGATACCGAGGAGAAAGCCCAGGAGCTGCGCGCCGCCATGGACCTGCAACTGCTGCGCTTTGGCCGGGGCCAGTTCAGGCAGTTTCCCACTCCTGAAGAGGTACGGGAATACCGCTTCACGCCCGACGACCAGGCGCAGCTGGCCCACAACCGCGGCCGCATCCTCAGCGGCACTCCCGCCCAGCTGCACGAGCAGCTCACGGACCTGGCCGCCAGCTACGATGTCGACGAGCTGGTGCTGGTCACCATTACCGCCGATTTTCAGGACCGGCTGCGCTCCTACGAGTTGCTGGCCGAGGTATTCAACCTACAAGGAGGTTTGGAGCAAGATGCCGCTCGGGCTGCGGTTGCCCCCGGTCTGACCTAATCAAAAGCTAAGGGACTTGAAGTTCAAAGTCAGCGCAGCTACTTCCCAAACGTTTCCCAGCCCAGCTTCACGATAAAGGCAGTTACGATGAGTAGGAACAGCACCCGCACGAAGCCCGTGCCGCGTTTCAGAGCCAGCCGGGCGCCCAGCGTGGAGCCCAGCACGTTGCACACGGCCATGGGCAGGGCCACGTGGTAGAGCACCTGCCCGGTGGAGGCGAAGTAAGCCAGGGCGGTGAGGTTGGTGGCCACGTTCACCAGCTTGGCCGAAGCCGAGGCCGAGAGGAAGTCGTAGCCGAACAAGCCCACGAAGGCAAACAGCAGCAGGCTGCCCATGCCCGGCCCGAAAAATCCGTCGTAGAAGCCCAGCGCCGCGCCCAGCAGCACGCCCAGGGCCATTTCGCGCCCACCGTGCAGGCGCGGGGCGTGCAGGCTGCCAAAGTCTTTGCGCCAAAGGGTATAAATGGCCATCACCACCAGCAGACTCAGCACCAGCGGCCGCACCAGCTCCTTATTGAGGTGGCTGACGGCCTTGGCCCCCAGAAAAGCAAAGAGCCCGGCCGTAAGGGCGGCCAGCCCCACCGTGTGCCAGCGCAGCGGCACCGCGTCGGGCCCGGTGAGGTAGCGCCGCAGCGCGGCCAGCGTGCCCGTCACGCTCGACAGTTTACCCGTACCCAGCACCGTGGGCACCGGCACGCCCGGCAGCAGGATAAGCATGGCCGGCAGCTGAATCAGCCCCCCGCCGCCCACCATGGCATCAATAAAGCCCGCCAGGAAGGCGAAAAAACCGAGCAGGGCAAGGGTAACGGTCATTTGTCTTTAATTAAAAATTGAGAATTAAAAATTAAAAATTGGCCACCGGTATTGCTCCAATCAGCCAATTTTTAATTTTTAATTCATAATCTTTAATTCTTAAAAAGGCGGCTCCTCGTGCTTGCTGATGTTGCCCTTCGGGAAGGGCACCGGCGACTCGTTAATCTTGGAGCCCAGGCGGATGGTATTTGGCGCGTAGCCGCTGGGCTCGTCGTCGAAGGTGCTGGCAGGTAGGCCCATAGGCTGGTAGCCGCCCGCATCGGGCGTAAAGCCGCCCATGCCGTCGAGGTCGCCGAACTTGGTGAAGCGGCCGATGAACTTGAGCTGCACGGTTTCGAGGGAGCCATTGCGGTGCTTGGCGATGATGACCTCGCCCACGCCCTGGGTAGAGTTGCCTTCGGCATCTTGGTCCAGCCCGTAGTACTCGGGGCGGTAGAGGAAGATTACCATATCGGCGTCCTGCTCGATGGAGCCCGATTCACGCAGGTCACTGAGCTGGGGGCGCTTCTCACCGCCGCGGGTTTCCACCGAGCGTGAGAGCTGCGACAGGGCCAGCACGGGCACGTTCAACTCCTTGGCAATGCCCTTGAGGGCCCGCGAGATGCTGGCAATTTCCTGTTCACGGTTGCCGCCGCGCCCGTCGGTGTTGCCGCTCATCAGCTGCAGGTAGTCGATGATAATCATCTGCACGTCCTTCTGCGAGCGCAGGCGGCGGCACTTGGTGCGCAGCTCGCGGATGCTCAGGCCCGGCGTGTCGTCGATGTAAATCGGGGCGGCCGACAGCTCGGTAATCTTGTGGTTGAGCTGCTGCCATTCGTAATCGGCCAAGCTACCCTTCTTCAGCTTCTCCGAGTCCAGCTCGGCCTCGGCCGAAATCAGACGGTTGACGAGCTGCAGCGACGACATTTCCAGCGAGAAAATAGCCACGGCCTTCTTGTGCTCGACGGCGGCGTTGCGCATGGCCGAGACTACGAAGGCCGTATTGTGCGTCACCGTCATGTCCTGCAGCAGGAACAGACGATTGCCGTCAATCTCGAAACCGTAGTAGTCGTCTACCTTGTCGAACTCCACTGAGATGCCGGTCATGCGCCAGTCTACAGCCGAAGCCCAGGGGTTGGCTTTCTTGCGGGCCACCCGCACCGGAATGCGGTCAAGGTCACCGTAGAAGCGCACCCGCCACACCTCGCTCTCGTAGCCGATGCTCGAAATCACGGCCCGCTTCTTCGTGAGCGAGGTGCGGAAGCCCAGCGAGTCGCACAGAAACTTAATCTGGCGCGCCAGCTTCTGGTTTTTCTGGGTGATTTCATAGCCGTTGCTCACCACGTTCAGGTGCCCGTCGCTGTCGATGAGCCCCGCCAGCAGCCGCAGTCGGTTTTCGGTCGAGTTAATGGCGTAGGCGCGGGGAATGTGCTTGTTGCCCAGCACGCCGAGCTGGCGCAGCTCGTCCTGCAGCGAATACTCCAGCACGTTGCCGCCCTGCCGGCCGCGGGTGATGCCGTAGCTGTTGCAGCGGTTTTCAACCACGCCCACCGTCACCTGCATGTTCAGCGTGGCCGCGTACTCGTGCAGGTAGTCGATGATTTCCTGGTCCTGGCCCGTGATGCGGCAGTTGTCGCTGGCGCCGTCGCCCAGCCACACGCCCAGGAAGTAAGGGTCGACGGGCAGCTCCTGCGCTTCGAACTCCACTGGTACCTTGTAGCCCTTGTAGTTGGAGCGGAACTTCGGCCCTTTGGCCAGCCAGTTCTTCACCGTGATGTTGAGCACGTCGCCGTGCCGGTGCGGGCCTTCGTTGCGGGAGCGTTTCAGCGACAGAATATGGCTCTCGTTCACGCGGTAATCCTCGCCCTTGTTCTGCCGCACCCAATACATGTTTTCGCGGCCCCGGGCAATGCTCAGCACCCGGCGGGGCGTCGAGTCGTCGCCCATCAGCAGGTCGCCTTCGCGTACGTCTTCCACGTTGCGCAGGTCACCGTTATACATCAGCACTTTCGTGCCCTTGCCTAAACATTTACCCATGCCGGGCCGAGCGGCAATAATCACCAGGTCAGACGGTTGCCAACCGCTCGTGACGCGGTCCAGGGCCGTGAAGCCAGAGGGCACGCCGGTGAGGCCGTCCTTCTGGTTTTTCTTTTCTTCCAGCTCCTTGATGGCCTTGCCCATCAGGCTGCGCATGTCGTCGAAGTTCTTGCGGATGTTTGACTCCGACACCTCGAACAAGGCCGCCTCGGTGTCGTCGAGTAGCTTGAACACATCGGTGGTATCCTCAAAGGCATCGCGCTGGATTTCGCTGGAGATGCGAATCAGCTCCCGCTTGATGGCGGTTTCGGTGATGATGCGGGCGTGGTACTCAATGTTGGCCGCCGAGTTGACTTTCAGCGTCAGGTTGGCCACGTAGAAGGGTCCGCCGCAGGCTTCGAGCTCGCCCATCTCGCGCAGCTCGTGCACCACGGTGAGCTGGTCGATGGGTTCGGACTTGTCGAACAGGCGAATAATGGCCCGGTAGATGCGCTGGTGGCTGTCCTTGTAGAAGCTCTCGGGCTTGAGCAGGTCGATTACCGAGGTCAGGGCGTCTTTCTCCAGCATCAGGGCACCCAGCACGGCCATTTCCAGCTCGGGCGCCTGGGGCGGCAGCTTGCCAGCCGCACCGCCGTTGAAAGGTACTACTCCGCCCACTCCGCGGGTGGCCAAAGCAGCTTTGGCGCGGGCCGCGGATTGTTTCAGGCGGTCGTCCATCCGGTCTTGCATTGAGAGTGAAATAGTTGGGGGAGGAAAAGAAGGACACGCTGCCGCCGCGGCTAAAATCCGCGGCCAACCGAATAACAAAGCTAACCCCGGAAGGGCGGAAAAAGATGCGACCGGGCCTCCTTTCTTTTGCCCAAAAAGGGTGGCGGCGGCGGCCGTTTTGTACTTTCGCGGTCCTTTCTTTTTAGTTGTCAGTTGTTCGTTGTCCGTTGTCAGACTGTTCTGATAAAGCTGGCGCCCGAACAGAGCTGACAACGGACAACTGACAACTGACAACTTTGGAAGCAGAACCGCGCACCGGGCCCACCCCCACCCAACCCGAGGCCATTCACCTGATTGCCGTCGGGGGCAGCATCATGCACAACCTGGCGCTGGCCCTGCAGCAGCGCGGCACCCGCGTGACGGGCTCCGACGACGAAATCTTTGAGCCGGCCCGCTCCCGGCTGGCGGCGGCCAGCATTCTGCCCGCGCAGGAGGGTTGGTTTCCCGAAAACATCCACGCCGGCCTCTCGGCCGTGATTGTGGGCATGCACGCCCGCGCCGACAACCCCGAGCTGCTGCGCGCCCAGGAGCTGGGGCTGAAAGTGTACTCCTTCCCCGAGTACATCTACGAAGCCAGCCGCGACAAGCAGCGCATCGTCATCGGTGGCTCACACGGCAAAACCAGCATCACGGCCCTGATTCTGCACGTGCTGCGCTACCACGGGCGGCAGTTCGACTACGCCGTGGGTGCCCAGCTGGCGGGCTTCGACCTGATGGTGAAGCTGACCGAAGATGCGCCCATCATCATCATTGAAGGCGACGAATACCTTTCGTCGCCCATCGACCGGCGGCCCAAGTTTCACCTCTACCAGCACCACATCGGCGTGATTTCCGGCATCAGCTGGGACCACATCAACGTGTTTCCGACCGAGGAAATCTACCGTGAGCAGTTCCGTATCTTCGCCGACATGACGCCCAAGGCCGGCGTGCTTATCTACGACCGCGACGACGAGCAGACCCAGCTGATTGCCGTGCCCACCAACCCCGATGTGACCTACATCGGCTACGGCCCGCACGAGCACGTCATCCGCAACGGCAAGACCTTCCTCATCACCAAAAAAGATGAGGAAGTGCCGATTCAGGTGTTTGGGCAGCACAACCTGCGCAACATCTCCGCGGCCAAGGAAGTGTGCAAGCAGCTCGGCATTAAGGGCAAGGACTTTTTCAAAGCCGTGGCCTCGTTCCCCGGTGCCGCCCGACGCCTGGAGCTGGTACGTGAAGGCGCCACGTCGGTAGTGTACAAGGACTTTGCCCACGCCCCCAGCAAGCTTAAGGCCACGGCCAGCGCTCTGAAGCAGCAGTACCCGCAGCGGCGGCTGGTGGCCTGCCTGGAGCTGCACACCTTCAGCAGCCTCAACCCGGCTTTCCTGCCGCAGTACGCGCATTGCTTCGATGCGCCCGACGTGGCCGTGGTGTACTTCAACCCCCACGTGCTGGAGCACAAGCGCCTGCCCCCGCTGCCCGCCGCGGCCGTGGCCGAAGCCTTCCAGCGCCCCGACCTGAAGGTGATTACCGACAGCGCCGAGCTGAAGGCCTTCCTGCAGGCCCAGTCCTGGGACAATGCCAACCTGCTGCTCATGTCATCCGGCACCTTCGACGGCCTGGACCTGGCCAGCCTGGCTTCGGAAATTGCCGGATAACCCCTTATTGATAAGTTAAAAGTTGAGAGTTAAAAGGCCACCTGGATTTTAACTTTTAACTCTCAACTTTTAACTCACACTAACCCCACGGAATGAAACCAAACTTGTTACTTCTTCATGGCGCGCTGGGCTCGGCTACCCAGCTGGAACCGCTGGCCAATCTTCTGAAAGAGTCGGCCGCAGTCTACACCCTCAACTTCGCCGGACACGGCGGCGAGCCTCTGGCTGCGGAGAAGTTCAACCTGCCACACTTTGCCGACCAGGTGCGGGAGTTGGTGGCTACGCTGGGCGGCGGGCCGGTGCACGTGTTTGGCTACAGCATGGGCGGCTACGCGGCTTTGCTGGCCGCGTTGGAGACCCCGAAGCTGTTTGCGTCCATCACCACCCTGGGCACCAAGTTCGACTGGAGCCCCGCTTCGGCGGACGAAGCCACCCGGTTTCTGGACCCTGAGAAAATGGCTGCCAAGGTGCCGGCCTTTGCCGAGCAGTTGCGCCAGCTGCACGCGCCTACGCCCTGGCAGCACGTAGTGATGGGAACCGCCCAGTTCATGCACACCCTGGGTGCCGCTCCATTGCTCACGGCCGAGAATCTGGCGACCATCAAAACGCCCGTGCTGGCGCTGGTGGGCGATGCCGACACCACGGCCGGCGTAGCTGCTTCCCAGACCTTCGTTGGCCACCTGCCGCACGCAACGTTTGCTGTGCTGGAGAACACGCCGCATCCCCTGGAGCGAGCTAATCTGTCGGATTTGGCCCAGCGGATTCTGGCGTTTGTGGAGCAGCACCAGAAATAAAAAAAGCCCGCTACGCAGCGGGCTTTTTTGTTGGTGCAACCGGTGGTGGCGAGCTGCGCCGCCGGTCGGTAGTGAGCAGCACGCCCAGCAGCGTGAGCGAGAGGCGTAGCAACCATTTGTTGGTCGTATTCATCGGGCGGCGAACATCTGGTTGCTGCTGACCACTTTCAGGTCGCAGCGGCTGTTACCGGTGTTTTCCGAGCAGGTTGTGCCGACAATCCGCTGGTCTTCAAACTCAAAATAGCAAGTGGGACAGCCCGTGCTGGTGAGGATGTAGCGCTCGGCCGAGGGCCGCAGGTAGAACGAATTGTCGCCGCCGCTGGTGAGGGGCAGGGCCATGGCGCGGTACATGCCGTTGCGCAAGCCCATGCCGATGAGGTAGTAGGTACCACCGCTTTTTTCAGTGCCCGGCGGCTGGCGCACCAGAATTTTATCGACCACCGTGCCGTCGCCAAACTGCCGGATGAAGGCTGCGGCCAGGTCGGCGCGGGGCGTTTTAAAGTCGGTGAGGCTGTCGGTGATTTGCACCACCAGGCGGCTCTCGGGCTTGGCTACCACTTCGCCTTTAATGCGGTTGGGGCTGCCAAATTCCGCCGGCTTGCTGCTCTCGCACGAGAGCACCAGCAGCGTGAGCAGCGCAAACAAGCCGAGGCCCAGCAGGCGGGGGATGAGGTTCATAGTATGCAGTTGTCAGTTGTTCGTTGTCAGTTGTTAGTGTTCTGAAATCAGCTTTGTCAGAACAACCTGAAAACTGACAACGAACAACTGACAACTAATAACATTACCGGGGCTTGTAGTACTTACGGGCTTCGGGCAGCTCCCGTTGGATATCGGCGATGCGCGTGCCGTTGGAGGGGTGGGTCGACAGGAATTCAGGCGGCGAGGCGCTGCCTTCTTTGGAGTCCATGCGCTGCCAGAAGGCCACGGCGCCGTCGGGGTTGTAGCCCGCCATGGCCATGAAAATCAGGCCCAGGTGGTCGGCTTCCGACTCTTGGTTGCGGCCAAACTTGAGCACGCCCAAGCCCGAACCTACCCCGAAGGCCTGCAGGGCCAGCTCCTGCGTGGCCGGGGCGTTGTTTTGCAGCGCTACCGAGAGGGCCGCGCCGCCGAGCTGCGTCACCAGGCCTTGGCTCATGCGCTCGTTGCCGTGTTTGGCCACGGCGTGGGCAATTTCGTGGCCCATCACCACAGCCAGGCCGGTTTCGTCCTGGGTGATGGGCAGAATGCCGGTATAGACGGCCACTTTGCCGCCGGGCATGCACCAGGCATTCTGCTGCTTATCGTCCTGAATAACGTTGAACTCCCACTGGTATCCGGCCAGCTGGTCGGAGGCATTGTTCTGGCGGAAGTACGTTTCGACGGCGCCCTGGATGCGCTGCCCTACGCGCTTCACCATGGCGTTGTATTGGGCATTGGTCGAGAGCGGGCCCTTGGCAATAACTTCGCGGTATTGCGTGGCAGCCAAGGAGTTTATCTCATTGTCGCTGACCAGGCTGAGCTGGCGGCGGCCGGTGATGGGCACCGTAGTACAGGCGGCCAGAAAGGCCAGGCTGGCCAGAAGGGTGATTTTTCTAAGCATTGCGAAAAAGGTTGGGAGAAACGGAGATGACGGGCATAACCGCCGCAGCCGTTAGCACGTTTGGGGCCAAAGCTACGGGTAGCTATACGCTTGCAGCGCGGGTAAATGTTTACTTTGTGCGAGGGTAGCAACCCAGCAAAAAAGCTCTGAGGAGCGGTACAGGACCAGGAATAAGCACCAGCGGCAGCCAAGCTGCATGGCCTTAAGCACCTACGTTCTTAAATACTTTCCATGAAAATCATCTGCATAGGCCGCAACTACGCCGACCACATTGCCGAGCTGCACAACGAAGTGCCCACGGCCCCGGTTATTTTTCTGAAGCCGGAAACCGCCCTGCTGCAGCGCAACCAGCCCTTCTTCATCCCAGACTTCTCGGCCGACATCCACCACGAGCTGGAGCTGGTGCTGCGCGTGAGCAAGAACGGCAAGCACATCGAGGAGCAGTTTGCCCACACCTACTTCGACGCTATTGGCCTGGGCATAGACTTCACGGCCCGCGACCTGCAGAGCGAGCTCAAGAAAAAAGGTCTGCCCTGGGAGCTGGCCAAGGCCTTCGACGGCTCGGCCCCCATTTCCCAGACCTTCAAGCCGGTTTCCGATTTTGCCGACCTGGCCAACATCAACTTCCACCTGGAAGTGAACGGGGAAGTGCGGCAGCGCGGCAATTCCAGCCTGATGCTGCACCCCTTTGCCAAAATCATCAGCTTCGTGTCGCAGTACATCACCCTGAAAATGGGCGACCTCATTTTCACGGGAACCCCCAGCGGCGTGGCGCCGGTGAAAGTCGGCGACCAGCTGCAGGGCTTTCTCGAAGGCGAGAAAATCCTGGATTTGGCCGTGCGCTAAGCACAGGCATTAGGGAAATAAAAGAACGTCATGCTGAGCGCTAGCGAAGCATCTCTACCGCGAGAGTAATTCCTTAATTAGTGGGATTACTGCTGCGAGCAAGATGCTTCGACTTCGCTCAGCATGACGATTGAAATAACTTCTGAGATTTTTAGCGCGAATTGTGGGATTGAAGACAAGCTTTTTTCAAGGGAATAACCTCACCGGACTGCTGGGGGCACTGGCACTGCTGCTGGCATTGCACCCAGCCAATGTAGGCGGACAGGAGGCCGATTCCAGCGACGAGCGCCGCCAGAAAACGCTGAGCGAGATGCTGGGCGGGGGCAAGCCTAACGTGCCGGCCGGCTACTTCCTGTTTCCGATTGCGCCGGGCAAGCCGGGCTTTCTGGCCGGCAGCATGGGCGAGCTGCGGCCCAACCACTTCCACGGCGGGCTCGACATCAAAACCGGCGGCGGCGTGAATCAGCCGGTGTACGCGGCGGCCGACGGCTACGTGTCGCGGCTCAAGCAGTCGTCGTTTGGCTACGGCAACGTGCTCTACATCACCCACCCGAACGGGCTGACTACGGTGTACGGCCACCTCAACGACTTCCGCGGCCCGGTGGCAGCCGAGCTGCTGCGCCAGCAGTACGAAAAGCAGAGCTACGAGCTGGAGCTGTTTTTCGACAAAAACCAGTTTCCGGTGAAGCGGGGCGAGCTGGTGGCCTTGTCGGGCAACACCGGCGGCTCGGCCGGGCCGCACCTGCACTGGGAAGTGCGCGACGCCCAGGACCGGCAGTACAACCCCCTGCAGTGGGGCGGCTTTCCCGAGATTCAGGACCACGTGGCGCCCACCTTCCAGGCCTTTGCGCTGGAGCCGCTGGGCATTGAGGCCCGCGTGAACCGCGTATTTGCCAAAGGGCTGTTTGTGCCCCGACTGCAGCCGGCCCCCGGTGCCGTCACGGTCTGGGCCGATACCATCAGCGCCTACGGCACGGTGGGGCTGCTGGTGCAGGGCTTCGACCGGTTCGACGGCGCCTGGAACAAGAACGGCATTCAGCGCATCACAGTGCGCGTGAACGGGCAGCCTTTTTATGAGCACACCATCGACGCCATTCCCTTCCCGGCCGGCTCGCGGCAGATAAACAACTACGTCGACTACCAGTACCAGCGCACCCAGGGCCGCACCTTGCAGAAGCTGTGGGTGGAAGACGGCAACGACCTTAACATCTTCAACACCGGCACCAGCAAAGGGCGCCTGCGCGTGGAAGCCGGCAAGGTCTACACCATCGAGATGACGCTGGCCGACTCCTACAACAACCAGACCCCCGTGCGCCTGGTGCTGCGCGGCGAGGCTCCCGGCTACTTCAAAACCCGCTCGGCGGCTGTGCGCAAGCCGGCACTGCGCTACGACCTCAGCCGCGACCTGCTCAAGGCGGTGGCCGCCGACCCCGACACCAGCGCGGTGGGGGCCAACCTGCTGCTGTTTCGGGGCAACAAGCGCCTAGAAGTGCGGCCCAGCTACACCGAAAACAGCCAGAACGTGTACCTCTACGACCTGCGCGCCGGCCTGCCCGACTCCATGCGCTTTGGCGGCATCACCAAAAAGTTCGACCGCCAGGTGTTGATTAAGGCAGGGGAGGAGGCAGGCTACGCCACCAGCTACCTCAACCTCGCCTTCGGCCCCCAAACGCTATTCACCAACCTCTACCTCACCACCAGCTACAAGCCCGAGCCCAGCGGCGCCGGCCTCTGGACGGTGCACAACCCCATCGTGCCCCTCTACCGCACCCTGGCCCTGACGCTAAAGCCCACTACGGCCCCGGCCGACCAGACGCGCAGCGCCATCTACGGCGTCACGCCCAAGGGCGGCAAGGCCTACGTGGGCGGCAAATGGGACGAAAACGGCCAGATTACCGCCGCCATCAAAACCTTCGGCTCCTTCCGCATCCTCACCGATACCATCGCGCCTAAGGCCCAGCTTATTGGCCGGCCCGGTGGGCAGCTGCTTTTCAAGGTCGGCGACGACCTTTCCGGCCTGGCCAGCTACCGCCTCTTCGTGGGCGGCAAGTTCCGCCTGCTGCGCTTCGAGCACAAAAACTCCACGCTCTTCACCCTGGCCACCGACACCGTGGGCGCCCGCCTGCGCGGCCCCGCCGAGCTGCGCCTGACCGACCAGGCCGGTAATGAAAGGGTAATTCCGCTGAGCTTGTAATGACAATTTTCCAATGACAACATTTGCTCAACAAGTAGTAGCAAAGGCCCCAACTTTGGTTTATTCCCTGCACCGAAAACTGAGCTACTTGCCGCTGCTTGGAGTTGCGTACGCACTTGCCAATATCCTATTGATAATCATTCTCACCCGCCATTTGCCTATCGCTGATGCGTCGCCGGACGTGAATGGGGGCAGCCTGTTGCATCAGCTGGGACAAATTCGCTGGATGATTTTGCTGGGGTGCTTTTTCACGTTTCCTGCTTGGTTCCTCTTGACATTGTTCAGCGCCTTGCCCCGCAATCGGCAGTACTTCGATTGGCGTAGCGCCGTCGCTTACCTCGTCGGGATTGGGCTTTATGTGCTTTTACTTTCACCCACCAATCTGCGCTATTGGTTTTTTGACTAACACCATGATTCCAACCCCCGGCCAACCCGCCCCCGACTTCTCCGCCACCGACCAGGATGGCAACCTCGTGACCCTGCAAAGCCTGCGTGGCAAAAAGGTCGCCCTCTATTTTTACCCCAAAGACGACACGCCCGGCTGCACGGCCCAGGCCTGCAACCTGCGCGACCACCACGAGGAGCTGACAGCAAAAAACATTCAGGTCATCGGCGTGAGCATCGACGGGGAGGCGGCCCACAAGAAATTCGCCCTCAAGTACGAGCTGCCCTTCCCGCTGCTGGTGGATACCGACAAGAAGATTGTGGAAGCCTACGGCGTGTGGCAGGAAAAGAAGAATTACGGCAAGACCTACATGGGCACCGTGCGCACCACCTTCCTGATTGATGAAAACGGCATCATCGAAAAAGTCATCAAAAAGGTCGATACCAAAGAGCACGCCGCACAGTTGATGTAGCAGCCGGTTGGGTGCCATTGCCTTCCTTTCAAACCATATAGAGACGCCATCCTTGGGGTCTCAGGGCTTTCCTGCATACAATGGGCATGCATTGTGGACGTTCCCGGTACTTACAGGAAAGGAGGCGTCTTTACTTCGTTTTTAGGATGGCATCCCACAGCCCGGCCTGTTACCTTTGCCCGGATAACCCCTTTCAATCTCATGCCCCAGACCGCCGACATCACCACCGCTGAACTGAAACAAATTGCCGCCCAGGTGCGGCGCGACATCGTGCGCATGGTGCACGCCGTGAACTCGGGCCACCCCGGCGGCTCTCTCGGCTGCACCGACCTGCTGGTGGCGCTTTACTTCAAGGTGATGCAGCACAACCCGGCGCAGTTCAACATGGACGGCACGGGCGAAGACCTGTTCTTCCTGTCCAACGGCCACATCTCGCCGGTGTTCTACTCGGTGCTGGCCCGCGCCGGCTACTTCCCCGTGAGCGAGCTGGCCACCTTCCGCAAGCTCAACTCGCGCCTGCAGGGCCACCCCACCACCCACGAAGGCCTGCCGGGCGTGCGCGTGGCCTCTGGCTCGCTGGGCCAAGGGCTGAGCGTGGCCGCCGGTGCCGCCCAAGCCAAGAAGCTGAACGGCGACGACCGTAGCGTGTTCGTGCTGATGGGCGACGGCGAGCTGGAAGAAGGGCAGATTTGGGAGGCGGCCATGTACGCCGCTCACCACAAAATCGACAACCTCATCGGCATCGTCGACCGCAATGGCCAGCAGATTGACGGCTCCACGGCCGAAATCGGTGGCCTCGGCGACCTGCGCGCCAAGTTCGAAGCCTTCGGCTGGCACGTACTCGAAGCCGACGGCAACAACTTCGACACCCTGCTGCCCGCTCTGGAGCAAGCCCAGGCTGCTGGCGGCCAGGGCAAGCCGGTGATGCTGCTCATGGACACTCAGATGGGCTTCGGCGTCGACTTCATGATGGGCTCGCACAAGTGGCACGGCGTGGCCCCCAATGACGAGCAGCTCCAGGTAGCCCTGCAGCAGCTGATGGTAGAAAATGCCAGTGACTATTAATCGCTGATTAACGCTGATTTTATTGATTGCGCTGATGTAGCTCCGCTTTCATAATTTTTCCGGGCTTAAGTACTGCTCCGATGAATACTCTGCTCCCCAAACACCGAAATACAATTGCCACGACGAAAGCTAATCGTCAGGCTCCCCCTCTCCCGCGGAGAAGGGGCCGGGGGGTGAGGTTCGCTATCTGCGCCATCTTATGCCTGCTGGCTTCATTCAGCAGCCACGCCCAAAACGCGCCCGTTGAAAAGCCCAAAGTCACCCGCATTCTATTCTTGCTCGATGCCTCCGGCTCAATGATGGCGCCCTGGGAAGGTAAGCCCCGCTGGGAAGTGGCCAAGCGCATGCTGGCCAAAATGGTAGACTCGCTCAATGCCTACCCCAACTTGGAGCTGGGCCTGCGCGTGTACGGCCACCAGTACCCCAACGCAGATAAAAACTGCACCGACTCGCGCCTGGAAGTGCCTTTCGCGCCCAAAAACGCCAAGGCCATCAAGGACAAGCTCACCAGCCTGAAGGCCCAGGGCAACACACCCATTACCTACTCCCTGATGGAGTCGGCCAACGACTTCCCCACCGACAAAACCTCGCGTAACGTACTGCTGCTGATTACCGACGGCCTGGAATCGTGCGGGGCCGACCCCTGCGCTGCCTCCCTGGCCCTGCAGCGCAAGCGCGTATTTCTCAAGCCTTTCGTTATTGGCATCGGGGCCGAGCGCGACTTCGGCAAGCAGCTGGAATGCCTGGGCCACTATTACAACGCCGCTGAGGTAAAAACCTTCCGCACGGTGATGGACGACGTTATTGCCCAGACGCTGTCGAAAACCACCGTGTCCGTCAACCTGACCGATGCCGATGGCAAGCCCGTGGAGACCAACGTCAACATGACCTTCGTCAACAACGTGACGGACCAGCCCGAGTATAACTACGTGCATTACCGCGACGCCCAGGGCAAAGCCGACGTGCTCGACATCGACGCCCTGCAGAGCTACGACCTGGTTATCAATACCGTGCCGCCCGTGCACCAGGCCAACCTGCCCATCAAACCTGGCAAGGCCAACGTGCTGACGTTTAAAACACCCCAGGGCATGCTGACTTTGCAGAACCCGCCGCTCACGCCGAATCCCTACGGCCGGGTGCAGGCCGTGGTGCGCTCCCCGAACGGCGCTACCGTGGTGGCTCTGCCCTTCGGTGCCAAGCAAAAGCTGCTGGCCGGCAACTACGAAGTGGAAATGCTGACTTTGCCGCGTACCACCAAGCGCATCACCATCCGGCAAGGCCAGGAAACGACATTGAGCTACACCTCACCCGGCGTGCTCAACATCAAGTCCGACCTGAAAGGCTATGGCACCATCTACCAGCTCAACGACGACGAGTCGCAAACCTGGGTGTATTCCCTGCCCGAGAGCAGCAGCCGCATCGACCTGCCCATGCAGCCCGGCGCCTACCGCCTGGTGTTCCGCACCAAGAACAGCAACGGCAGCAAGTTCACCGACGTCCGCAACTTCAGCATCCGCTCCGGGCAAACGACTACGGTTTCCATTTTCGGGATGTAATTATTATTCCCTCCATATTCGGTATAGAATGAAATTACTCAAGTTACTTGCTTTAAGCCTGTTTTTATTTAGCCTGGCTTCCGCTGCGACTCTCGAAATAGGTTTTGATACCAAGTCGCTACTAGGAAACAGGCTTGAGTTGAAGGTGCCGAAAGGGTTTGATATTATGTCCGAAGAGCTGATGAAGCTGAAATACCCTTCGGAGAGAAGACCAACGCTGGTGTATTCCAATGATTCCGGCGCAATCAATGTAGCGCTCAACCTCACTGAGAACAAGGCTAGTCAGGCACAGATGGATGCTTATAAGGGCATGATGGTACAGACGTTTACCAACATGTATCCATCCGCAAAATGGGAGAGCAACGGTGTTAAAGAAATTAATGGCAGAAAGGTTGGATATCTGGAATTGATAACCCCAGCAGCAGATACCAAAATCTACAATCTGATATTTTTCACTGATTTAGATGGTAAGTTGTTGCTCTGTACTTTTAACTGCACAGAAAAAAACATCACCAAATGGCAACCCGCGGCCAAAGAAATAATGGCTTCGATAAAGCTGAAATAAGGCTATCGGCGGCCGGGCATTGCAACCGCTAGTGCCCGGCCGACACGCTTCCACTACTCACACCTTCATGAAAGACTTCCCCTACACCGAATCAAAAGACACCCGCTCGGGCTTCGGCGCCGGCCTGCACGAGCTGGGCAAAACCAATCCCAACGTGGTAGCCCTCTGCGCCGACCTCACCGGCTCGCTCAAGATGGATGCCTTTAAGAAGGACTTCCCCGAGCGATTTTTTCAGGTAGGTATTGCCGAGGCCAACATGATGGGCGTAGCCGCGGGCATGACCATTGGCGGTAAAATTCCCTTCACCGGCACCTTCGCTAACTTCAGCACCGGCCGCGTCTACGACCAGATTCGCCAGAGCATCACCTATTCGGGCAAGAATGTGAAGATTTGCGCGTCGCACGCCGGTCTCACCCTGGGCGAAGACGGCGCCACCCACCAGATTCTGGAAGATGTGGGCATGATGAAGATGCTGCCCCACATGTGCGTCATCAACCCCTGCGACTTCAACCAGACCAAAGCCGCCACCATCGCCATTGCCGACTACCACGGCCCGGTGTACCTGCGCTTCGGCCGCCCCGTGGTGCCCAATTTCACGCCCGCCGACCAGAAGTTTGAAATCGGCAAAGCCGTGATGCTGAACGAGGGCACTGACGTGAGCATCTTTGCCACCGGCCACCTCGTATGGAAGGCCATCCTGGCCGGCAAGCTGCTGGCCGAAAAAGGCATCAACGCCGAAATTATTAACATTCACACCATTAAGCCCCTCGACGAAGAAGCAGTGCTGGCTTCGGCCCGCAAAACCCGCTGTGTAGTTACGGCCGAGGAGCACCAGATGCACGGCGGCCTCGGCGACAGCATCGCCCAGCTGCTGGCCCGCCAGGAGCCCCTGCCACTGGAAATGGTGGCCGTGAACGACACCTTCGGCGAAAGTGCCACCCCCGACCAACTCATGGAAAAATACGGCCTCATGGAAATCGACATCGTAAAAGCCGTGGAAGCCGTGATGCAGCGCCGGAAGTAAATTGCTTCCTATGAAATGAAAAGCCCCCGCAACTGCTGTAGTTGCGGGGGCTTTGTTGTTATAGGCCGGGGCGTTCCTGCGCCTTCGAAAGAATGAGGAGGTAGAAATTTCAAATAAACGAATGGCTGGGGTAGCGTCTTAATTTACCCATTCCCATTTGAGTAATGAGTAGCAATCAGAATCCTCGTTTACCCCATTCACGACATAGTCCTCCCGCATGGTTCCTTCTTTTGTGAAGCCATAATGCAGTAGAAGCTTTACTGACGGGGTATTTGAGGCCGCGACCAAGGCCGCAATGCGGTGCAGATTCAATGCAGTGAAACCAAAATTCAAGACTGCCTGAAGGGCTTCCTTCATAAAGCCTTTGCGCTTATCAGAATCTTTTCTAATACTGTAAAATAACTCTGCCCGGTTGTGTGACCTATTCCAAGTATGGAACCCGCATTCGCCGATGGGTAAATTGCTTTGCTTGTCTATTAATAAAAAGAAAAACATGGAAACCCGGTGTGTTTCCATGCCTTTTTCGTGCATGTTTTTAAAATGCCCATAGCCGTTTTCATCAACTCCTAAGACTTGCATGATAATGGCCTTGGGTTTGGTCTTGTACAACTCGTGTATAAGCGCCGGGGTAATTGCCTTCAGATGCAATCGAGGTGTTGTAATCTCAATTTGGTCTGTCATGGAAAGAATGATTTTACAATTATCTGATTCGAAGTAGTGCTACAGATTTTGGGTGGCAGCTCCACAAGTTGCAGTACAAGCTTTCACGCCATAGCTTGGTAATATGTGTCCCGGTATACTTTGTGAGCAATTCACAGCACTAATTCAAATTTATGCCAATGCTTTTTCAGGGTGTTGTGAGCATGTATTCCCATACTAGCGGCAATATGGCGTTTGCCCCCACGGTTGAATTATGAAAGGACAATGCGGGGATATTGAGCGAAAGGGTGCGCGAATTGGAATAGGGCGCCGCTAGATTGTCGCACAGTAAGGGGGCTTGATTGGCGGCTAGCAGTCCCAGCCCTCTAATATTGGCGACTTGATTGGCAAAAGGAACAATTTCGTCCCGGGTGTGAAGCAAAGAGAAGTGCTTGGTTAAGGGCGTCTGACCGGGTTGAGTCAGCCAATTGGCTGGGCTGGCGTAGTAGGTGCTGTAGTCATTAGGCCCGGACAGCATCACAATCCTGTCTACCAGATTCCTTTTTCCCAAATAGCAGGCGTGGCCGGAGCCCTGGGAATGACCAGCTACAATTACCTTACTCCACAGCAGCGTATTTGTAGCAGTAAGGTATTGCCCCCAGTTTTCGTTGGGGTAATTTGCTTTCAGAAAAAGTAAAAGCTTTGTGGCCCTGGTGGAAATGCAGTTTAGCGCGTCGATGGACACCACGTTGCTGACCTGGTTGCCGAAGCAAAGCTCATCACGGTAATTATCGAAGATGTATTGGTCGGCGCTGGTGCCTAAAGGGGCCGTGGCGGTATTGTTTGGATAAGAAAGGCTGACAACGTCCAGGCCAATTGTTGCACCGTAGTCGCAGAACAAGTTGTAGCTCCTGGGTATGCTGTAGCTGCCGCCAATAAATAGCAGCAGCTTATTCAAATGGGTTTTGCTGTTTCTGACAACGTAGTGGCTCTCTTCCGCTGCAGAGTAGTTGGTATCGGTCTGTACTGGGGCAACCAGGTTGCTGACGTTTTGGCCCGGTGAATTGTCTACTGGGGCTTCCTCTTTTTTGCAGGCACCGATAAATAGTAGCGCCAGTAGAATTACAATATTTTTCATGGCTTACAAAGCTTCGATTATTAACCTATTCGTGGGGAAGGCGGGAATAGCATTGAAAAGTAAATATGCATGAATTGCGCTGATAGCCTGGTTGAGTTGTCCAGCAACCGGTAAGTAGTACTGATTGGCTGTTTAAGATAATTAGCTTTGTGCGCTTGCAGGGAGCAGATTTCCGGATTTCTTACTTGTGAGTGGAAATAAACGTTTTTGAGTGGTCAAAGCACATAAAATTAAATTTCTGGCGTCTCGGCGCTGGGTATTAGCAAGTGGCATAATTACGTTAGGGCATTGCACCCTGGCCCAGCAGCCTGATAGCACCATCCTGCAGTACAAAGGCCAGTTGATGGGCCAATACAGCGCAGGTGGCGTCAACCGAGCTTTGTTCTCGACCACGCACGCCTTTACCCTGCTGCGCGGCATGCACTTCGGGGCGCCCGTCACGGGCAGCTTTGTGTTTGGCAAGCAGGACGGACTGCTGAAGGAGCGGGAGTGGCTGGTCAATACCACGCCCTACTACTGGAAAGGACACTTCCGCTTCTATGGCCTGGGCGGCTACGAGCGCAGCAACCTGCGGGGCATCAGCAGCCGCGTGCAGGCTGGCGCCGGCCCCGGCTGGGCGTTTTATTCCGACTCGCTGGGGCGCGAGGTGGCTTTGAGCAACCTGCTGATTCGCGAAGCCACCTACTTCCAGAACGGCACCGAGCGGGTAGTCACGCGCAACTCTGTCCGGCTGAAGATAAACTACACTTACCGGACCTTTTCACTGAGCTCTATCTCCTTCTACCAGCCCAATGTGGCCCTGGCCAGCGACTACCGGGCTACGCAGCAAACCACTGTGGGCCTGCGCTTCACCCCGCGCTTTGCCATCACGGGCACTTACGCCTACACCTTCGAAAGCCGGGTGCTCGAAGGCAAGCCCACCGACAATACCAACGTGACGGTGGGGGTGGCCTATAGCACTAAATAAAGCAAGCACACAAAAGCCCGCTCTATTCAACAGAGCGGGCTTTTGGTAGATTTTCACAATTAGCGTTACACTTGCGGCTAGCCCTGACTGGCGCCGCACTCGGCGCAAAACTTCTGGCCGGGCTTCATCTTCTCGCCGCAGCTGCCGCAGAACTTCTCCTTTTGCTGGGCTGCGGCGTTGGTGGTGCCGCACTCGGGGCAAAACTTCTGGTTGGCGCTGAGCTTGGCGCTGCAATTGGTACATTGCACTAAGCCAGTGCGGTTTTTAAAGTCCAGCTCCTTGGTGTAGTCCTGCGTGCGGGTCTTCTCATAAATCTGCTCGCTGGTGGCCTGGGCCTGCTGGGCGGCCAGCTCTTCGTGCTCGTCAGGAGCGCAGCTTTCGCAGAGGCCGGCTTTGTGGTTCCAGCACACATCGGGGCACACCCACTGGCCGCAGCGCGTGCACTGCTTGAAATGTTTTTTGGCTTCCTGCACGGCTTTTTCCATGGCCTCGTCGTGTGCCTTGCCGCCCACGGCCCGCTGCACCTGGTAAGCCGCGTCGCCGGCGTCGTGGAACAAGCCGCCGAACAGGCTGCCGGCCGCGCTGAGCAGGCTGCCCGCCATGCCGAGCGTATTGGTCTGGAAGCGCGACATATGGCCGTTGTGGCACTTGTCGCAGTAGAACTTAAACTGAAAGCCCTTGTCGGTGGAAAGGTCGTCGTGGTTGGCTACGAACTGTATCAGGTTGCTCATGCAGAAAAAGGAATTGAGGTTGTGAGGGGATAAAGGTACTTTGGATGGATAAAAATAGAAAATTTTCTTGTGCGACTAAGTCAATGACCTACAAAAAATGAGTTGACTAATGCCGACGCGGTGAGGTGAAATCCATTGATTAAACCTTTACTTGCGCGCTGCATCCAAGCCTGCACAATGCCCACTGCTTACCTCTTTCTCTGCTAGCCGGCTTGGAAGACCACGAAATCCTCCTCAAGTTTCAGGACCCTGCCTCGCGCAATGTGGCCTTCAACCAGCTGGTGCGCAAGTACCAAAGCAAGGTGTACTGGCACGTGCGCAAGATGGTGGTCGACCACGACGACGCCGACGACCTGACCCAGGACGTCTTCGTGAAGGTGTGGAAGCATCTGGAGAACTTTCGGCAGGATGCCGCGCTCTTCACCTGGATTTACCGCATTGCCACCAATGAGTGCCTGAGCTTTCTGAGCAGCAAGCGCCGCAAGTTTCTGCTGCCGCTCACGGATGTGGGCGCGGAGCTGGCCGCGAAAATCGAGGCCGACCCCGCCGTGGCCGGCGACGAAATTGAGCTGAAGCTGCAAAAAGCCATTCTGCGGCTGCCCGACAAGCAGCGCCTGGTATTCAACCTGCGCTACTACGACGAAATGCCCTACGAGCAGATGGCCGAAATCACCGGCACCAGCGTAGGCGCCCTCAAAGCCAGCTACCACCACGCGGTGAAAAAGGTGGAAGAGTACGTCACCCAGTCCACAAATTCTTAGAAAATCCTTTCCATTTGCCGGCCCCCGTTAAACGTCGGGTGCCTTCTTTCATCCAACCCTCATGCAAGCTCCTTTCAACCTGGACCAGCACCCCCGGCGGCCGCGCCCGCTGCTCAGTGAGCCCCCGGCCGGGTACTTCGACCAACTTCCTACGCGGGTAATGGCCCGCCTGCCGCGGGCAGAAGCGCCAGTGGCACCGGCCTGGGCTTGGCTGCTGGGGCTGCCAGCGGCCTGGCGCACCAGCATGGCCACCGCGTTGCTACTGGGTAGCTTTGCCGCGTCGTTCTGGCTGAGCGGCCCCGCGCAGCCCACAGCAGCCCTGGCCAGCAACTCGCTTGACGCCGTGCCCCAGGCCGAGCTGGTCGACTACCTGCTCAGCAGCGGCACCCGCGTAGAAAACACCGACTTGGCCGTGTTGACGGCGGCCAACCCCAGCCTCACCAGCAGCTTTATGCAGGCTTCCGAATCCGAGCTGTCGGAAGTACTCGACGCGCAGCCCAGCGAGGAGGCTCTTTACTTGTAAACGCTCTTACATTCCTACCGCATGTCTTTTATCCGTCCTTTATATCATATGCTGGCCTTGGTTGGGCTGCTGTGCTGTGCGGCCCCGGCTGTGCAGGCCCAGAATGGCCCCGGTGGCCGGCGCGGCGAGCGGCTGGCCCAGCTTGAAAACGCCAAAATTGCCTTCATCACCAACCGGGTGTCGCTCACGCAGGAGCAAGCCCAGAAATTCTGGCCGCTCTACAATGAGTTTTCGGCCCGCCGCCGCGAACTGAACAAGAATGGCCGAATGCTGCGTCGCGACATCACCGAAAGTATGAGCGACCAGCAGATTCGGGAAAACCTGACGCAGTCCTTTACCCTGCGCCAGCAGGAGCTTAATCTGGAAAAGGAGTACTTCGACAAGTTTCAGAAAGTCATTACCCTGCGCCAGGTAGCCCAGCTGTTTATGGCCGAGCGCGACTTCACCAAAGAAGTTATCAAGCGCGTAGCCGACCGCCGCGGCGGTGGGGGAGGTGCTGGTGCTGGTTTGGGCGAGGAGTAAGCCAAGCCTTTTTCCGGCGCTGATTGTTAAGAGGCCACTGCCCCGCAGTGGCCTCTTTATTTTTGTGGCCTATTAACCGAAACAGGGCGGCAGGTTATAAAAAAGCCGTCTACCCCAAAGGTCAGCGCAGCTAAAATCCGTGTAATCCGATAAATCCGACAAATCCGTGGTCCAGACAACCCGCCAGCTTTTTCTTCGCCACCAGGCCCAGACCTCGGACTTCCCGCTGCTGCTGGAAATTGAACGGGCCGAAGGCGTGTACATGTACGGCCCCGACGGCCGTCGCTACCTCGATTTGATTTCGGGGATTGGCGTGAGCAACGTAGGGCACCGCCACCCGCGGGTGCTGGCCGCCATTCAGGCCCAACTCGATAAGTACCTCCACCTGATGGTGTACGGCGAGCTGGTGCAGGCCGCCCCCGCGCTGCTGGCCGAGGCCCTGCATCGCACCCTGCCCGTGCCGCTGGACTCGGTGTACTTCACCAATTCAGGGGCTGAGGCCATTGAGGGTGCGCTGAAGCTGGCCAAGCGCCACACAGGCCGCACCGAGCTGATTTCCTGTTTTAACGCCTACCACGGCTCTACGCACGGCGCCCTCTCCATCACAGGCTCCGAAGGCTTCAAGAACAGCTACCGCCCGCTGCTGCCCGATGTGCGCCACATCCGCTATAACGTCTTAGCCGACTTGGCCCTGATAACCGAGCGCACGGCGGCCGTAGTGGTCGAAACGGTGCAAGGCGAAGCTGGCGTGCGCGTGCCCGGTCCGGGCTATCTGCCCGCCCTGCGCCAGCGCTGCACCGAAGTGGGCGCCCTGCTAATTCTCGACGAAATTCAGTGTGGCTACGGCCGCACCGGCTCTTTCTGGGCGTTTGAGCAGTTTGGCATCGCGCCCGATGTGCTGGTGTGCGCCAAGGGCATGGGTGGCGGTATGCCCATCGGGGCCTTTATTGCCCCGCAGGAAGTAATGGCCGGGTTCAAAACCAACCCCATTCTGGGGCACTGCACCACCTTTGGTGGGCACCCGGTATCCTGTGCGGCGGCGCTGGCCACGCTGCAGGTCATTCAGGACGAGCAGCTCGCGGCTGGTGTGGCTGAGAAGGCGGCTCGTTTTCGGCGGCAGCTGCGGCACCCGGCCATCCGGGCAGTGCGCGGCTGTGGCCTGCTCATGGCCGTGGAGTTTGAGTCCTTTGCCATGCTGAAGCCCATTATTGACTATGCGCTGGCACACGAAGGCATACTGACCGACTGGTTTCTGTTCTGCGATAATTCCCTGCGCCTGGCGCCGCCGCTGATAATAACCGACGCGCAGATTGACGAAGCCTGTGCGGCCCTGCTGCGCGCTATTGAGGCGGTTGGCTAAGGAACGCAGCTACCATCAAAAAAGGAGCGTTAGCAGGCAATGTCGGATGACAATTGCCTGCTAACGCTCCTTCAGTTATTTGCGCCTGGCTAGTGCTGCGGCAGCTCGTTGTAGTTCAGGAAAGCATTGCTTTCCTCCTTGATACGTTCTTTGGAGTGGCCGTCTTTTACGCCCTGAGTGATTTTGCGCACCAGCACGCCCACAATGGCTTTGCGGAAGCCCAGCTTCTCAGCCATCATAATACAAAAGTCCATTTCCGTCTCGTCCACCACCCCGTCGGCCAGCATCATGTCCACGAGGTCGAAAATCTGGTCGAACCGCTCGGAATCGTTGGTGGGGAGGTGAGTGCCAGCGCCTTTAGCGCCCGAAACCAGCGCCTGCACGTCGGACGCGCTGATGCCGTTTTTCTTCCCAACGGCGATGATAAAGCGCATCTCACGCTCATCTATGTGGCCGTCGGCCTTGGCCAGAGCTGCCAGGTTGGCCAGGTGGCTCTTGATTTTTTTGGCCTGCTCATTTTCGAAAAAACCAAACATGATAGTAGGAGTTGGGAAGTGAGAGATAGGAAGCGGACTGATTGCCGTTTTGGCGGGTAAGGTACACGATTTTTTGGCATCCGTGACACCTTATCTACGTAAAGTATAAAAAAAAGATAAACTCAACCTTTACTCATTGCCGATGAGGCAATATTAGGTTTGTTGCCCTTGCATGTGCCACCTTTGCGAGGTTTGTGCCTTGCGTATGGCCAGACTGATTTAGCGTATGATGATGAAAAGAATTGCAGTTTTTACGAGCGGAGGCGACTCGCCGGGCATGAATGCCGCCATTCGCGCCGTGGTGCGCACGGCTACTTACCACGGTATTGAGGTGTATGGCATTATGCGGGGCTACAGCGGCATGATTAAGGGCGAATTTGTGCGGCTCGACTCGGCCTCGGTTTCGAATACAGTACAAAAAGGCGGCACCATCCTGAAGTCGGCTCGCAGCCAGAAATTTATGACCAAGGAAGGCCGGCAGCAGGCCTTTGACCAGCTCGTAAACCAGGGCATTGAAGGCTTAGTGGCCATCGGCGGCAACGGTACTTTTACCGGAGCCATGATTTTCGAGGAAGAGTTCGGCATTCCCACCGTAGGCGCCCCCGGCACCATCGACAACGACCTCTACGGCACCGACTATACCATTGGCTACGACACCGCGGTGAACACGGCCCTGGAGGCTATCGATAAAATCCGGGATACGGCGGACTCGCACGACCGCTGCTTTTTCGTGGAAGTGATGGGGCGTGACTCGGGCTACATTGCCATTCCCTGCGCCATCGGCGGCGGGGCCGAGATTGTGATGATACCCGAGACGCAGATGTCGACGGAAGCGGTGGTGGAAACCCTGCAGAACGGCTGGCGCCGCTCCAAAACCTCGTTTATCGTCATCGTGGCCGAGGGCGATGAGGAAGGCAACGCCACCCAGGTAGCGGCCCGCGTGAAGGAAGCCATTCCCGAGATGGACACCCGCGTGACGGTTATCGGGCACGTGCAGCGCGGTGGCTCGCCCACGGCCGCCGACCGCCTGCTGGGCTCGCAAATCGGCATCGCCGCCGTGGAAGGCCTGATGAATGGCATGCGCAACGTCATGGCCGGCATCGTCGACCGCAAGCTGGTTTACACACCCTTTACCGACACCATCAACAAGAAAAAGCCCATCAACCAGAGCTTTATGCGGATGGTGGAAATCCTGTCGGTCTAGAGTTTTAGGGTAAGAGGGTATGGGGGTATGAGGGCAAGAGTTATTTCCCTAGAACAACTCCTACCCTCATACCCCCATACCCTCTTACCCTATATCCGCCCACTGATAAGCCGGGTCGCGCCGCAGCCAGGTGAGCTGGCGCTTGGCGTAGCGGCGGGTGTTGCGCTGCAACAGGCGCACGGCCTCGGGCCAGTCGTATTCACCGTCGAGGAAGCCGAAAATTTCCTGGTAGCCTACCGTTTGCAGGGCGTGGTGGTGGCGGTAGGGGAGCACGCTTTTTACTTCGTCCAGCAGGCCGGCGGCCAGCATGTGCTCAACGCGCAGGTTGATGCGCTGGTACAGCTCTTCCCGCTCGCGGGTGAGGGCCACTTTCACCACGCGGAAGGGGCGGCCATCTATTCCCTGGCCCTGGGTGTGGAAGCTGGAGAAGGGCTGGCCCGTGCCGCGTGTAATTTCGAGCGCCCGCACCACGCGCTGGTGGTTTTGCCGGTCGATGCGGGCATGGGTAACAGGGTCGGTAAGCGCCAGCTCCTCAACCAAGTGGGGCAAGCCGTAGCGGGCCAGCTCGTCCTGCAACTGGGCGCGCACGGCCGGGTCTACCGCCGGCAACTCGTCCAGCCCGTCGGTTACGGCCTGCAGGTATAGCCCGGAGCCGCCGGTGAGGATGACTAGGGTGTGCTTGGTAAATAATTCATCGAGCAGTGCTAAGCAGTCGGTAGCGTAGCGCCCAGCGCTGTATTCTTCGGCAATGCTGTGGCTGTTGATGAAATGGTGTGACACCCCCTGCATCTCCGCCTCCGTGGGCTTGGCTGTGCCAATGCTTAGCTCCCGGAAAAACTGCCGTGAATCGGCCGACACCACTTCCGTATTGAATTGCTGGGCCAGAGCCACGCACAAGGCCGTTTTGCCCACCGCCGTGGGGCCGGCAATGGTCAGCAGCACCGGCCGCGGGTCGGCTGCGGTGGGGGTGAGCTGGTCGAGAATGGATTCAGGCAGTAGCAATGCAGTGAGTAGCTAAAGAGTGGAGGCGGTAGTGGACACAGCTTGGCCCAACAGGCTTTGATAAAGGCCGAGCAACACCTGTTCCTCGTGCTGCCAGCTGAGCTGGGGGCGGGCCAGGCGGCAGTTTGCTGCTAAGTGTTGGTAGCGGGCGGGCTCGTCGCGCAGCAGGCGGTTCAGGGCGCGGGCCAGCGTGGCGGGCTCCAGGTCGGGCACCAGCTCCGCTACATCGAATTGCTCGTTGAGGGCGCGGTACTCGGGAAAGTCGATAAGCACCTGCGGAATTCCGGCATGCACGTAGTCGAAAAACTTATTAGCCAGAGAGTAATAGTAGCTCAGGCCCATGTTTTCGAGCAGCATGATGCCAACCGCCGCCTGCCGCGTTACGTCGCGCAAAGCCTCGGGCAGCACGTAGCCTCTAAACTCAACCTGACCAGATTCGAGCAAGCCCAGGCGAGCGGCTCGCTCGCGCAGGTCAGCCGACAGGTCGCCCTCCCCGCAGATGACCAGCCGGCCCGCTACCTGCGGCGTGGCGTCGAGCAACGCCTCTAGGCCGCGGCCCATGTTCAAGGCGCCCTGGTAGAGGATGTAGCCGCCGGCTGGCGCACCCGGGGGAGTAGGAGGCAGGTCTTCTTCGCGCAGGCGGCTCACGTTGCGCACCACGGCAAAGGGACGGCCGTAGCGCTGCTCAAACACGCGGGCCAGCGCCGGGCCTACAGTATAAGCCAGTTGAGCACGCGGCACAATGAACCGCTCCACCCTGCGCCAGACTCGCTGCACGGCCGGGCGGGCCACCACCTCGGGCACCTCCGTGAACAGCTCGTGGGCGTCGTACACCAGCGGCTGCCCGCCCAGCCGGGCCCGCAGCCACATGGGCAGGGCCGTGTCGAGGTCGGCCGCGCACCAGGCCGCAGCTTTTTGCCCGAGCAGGTAGAAAAACAGGCGCAGATTGTACTCGATGTAAAAGAGCTTGCCGCGCTGAAACCAGCCGCGCAGGCGGTGCTGAGCGTAGGGCTGAGACGTGAGTGGGGGCGAGGCTGGCCGCTCCCAGCCGACCAGCTTCACGGCGTAGCCGGCCGCGGCCAGGCTGCCGCAGATGCGCTGCATGCGCTGGTCATAGCACAGGTCGGTGGTGACGGCGAAGAGCAGCGAAGGCGCGGAACGAGGAGGCAAAAGCGAAGAGAAAAACCTTCCCGAAGGGGGTAGGTGTTATTTTTAGTCAAATTTACATCGTCGTGCCGGAGCTCATCCATTAGCTTCGCAGTACGTATTGTCGGTTTATGGTGCATTCTGCAGCTTCTACTACCCCGCCGGGCCTGGCCCCACCCGTGCCGGCTCTGCTCGACCAGCTGGGGCAAGCCTATGTGCTGACCGACCGGGAATGGTGTATTGTCGACGTAAACGAGCTTTTTCTGACGCTGACCGGCTACAGCCGCGCCGAGCTGCTGGGCCAGCCCTACCACGAGCTGTTCCTGACGGATGCCGAGCGAGCCACGCGCTTGCAGGCCTACCAGGAGTGCATCGCCAAAGAAAAGCTGAACCCCAGCTACGAACGCATGCTGCCTACCCGGGCGGGCCACCAGCGCATCATGCAGTGGCAGTCGGGCCTGGTGCGTGACGCCGCGGGCGCCGTTACGGGCGTGTGGGCAGCCGGGCACGAGCCGGCCGGCCGCAACGCTGCTCCGCAGGCGCTATCCGGCGACGGAACCCACCTGCAGGACTTCCTCGACAACGCCCAGGACCTGGTGCAACACCTGAGTGCCGACAATGGCTTCCTGTTCGTGAACAAGGCCTGGAAGGAGAAGCTGGGCTACACCGACGCCGAGCTCAGCAGCCGCACCCTGGCCGACATCGTGCATCCGTACTACAAAGCCAAGCTGCTCTACCAGCTGCGCAACCTCTACGAAGGCGAGCCGGTGAACAAGGTCGAAACCGTGTTTCTGACCAGCGCTGGCAAGCCCGTGCACCTGATTGGCAGCATGAGCGTGGTGCGCGAGCAGGGGCAGCCGGTGAGCAGCCGCGCCATCCTGCACGACATCACCGACCGCATCAAGGCCGAGCGCCTGCAGAAGGTCTACTACAGCATCGCCAACCTGGCCATCAGCGCCAAGGACCTGGCCGGCCTGTACGGCGCCATTCACCGGGAGCTGAGCAAGATTATTGAAACCAGCAACCTCTTCATCGCGCTCTGCGACGACGCCCGTACCCAGCTGCAGTTCGTGTACCACGTCGACCAGCACCCGCAACACCGCTCGCAGGCTTCGCGGCCCTTCTCCTCAGGCGTGTCGGAGTACATCATCGAGGGCGGGCAGCCGCGCTACCTGCTGCGCGACGAGCTGCAGAAGCTGGTGCGCGAAGGCGCCATCACCGCCTACGGGCTGATGCCCGAGGTGATGCTGGCTTCGCCCCTGAGCATCGGCGACCGGATTATCGGGGTGATTGCCGTGCAGGACTACCAGCGGGCTGACGCCTACGCGCCCAGCGACCTGGATGTGCTCCACTTCATCTCGAATCAGGTGGCCCTGGCCATCGAGCGCAAGCGCAACGAGGAGCAAATAAGCAAGCAGAACGCCCGCCTCAACGCCATTTTCGAGAGCGGCTCGCACGTGATGTGGACCGTGGACACCCGCGGCCACCTGATGACCTTCAACCGCAACTACGCGGCGCTGTTTCTGCGCCGCAACGGTGTGTACCCGGTGCGGGGCCTCGACTTGTGGGAAGCCGACCTGGCCCGGATGGAGCAGGAAGCGCGCGACGCCTTCATCTACCACTACGCGGCGGCCGGGCAGGGGCACCCGCAGCGCTTCGAGGTGCGCCTGCGCGACGCCCGCAGCCAGGATTTGTGGACCGACATCCACCTGAACCCGATTTATTTGGGCGACGGCTCTTTCGACGAAATATCAGCCATTGCCCACGACATCACCGAGCAGAAGCGGGCCCAGCTGGCCCTGGAAGCCCAGGAGGAGAAGTTCCGCTCCATCTTCGAGTCGTTCCAGGACATCTACTACCGCACCAACGACCGGGGCATGCTCACCATCATCAGCCCCTCGGTGCAGGAAGTGCTGGGCTACCAGCCCGAGGAAGTAGTGGGCCGCCCGGTGCTGGACTTCTACTACGACGTGGCCGACCAGGAAGCACTGGCGGCCGAGATTCAGCGCATCGGCGGGCTGCGCAACTACGAAACCCGCATGCGCCACAAGGACGGCCACCCGGTGAGCGTGCTCATCAGCGCCCGCATCTCGGCAGGGGCGGTGCGCGGCACCGAAGGCATTGCCCGCGACGTGACGGAGATGCGCCAGATGCAGGATGACCTGCGCCAGGCCAAAGATGCTGCCGAAGCCGCTCTGGAAGCTAAAACGCAGTTTCTGGCCAACATGAGCCACGAACTGCGCACGCCCATGAACGGCATCATCGGCATGATTGACCTGCTCGACCAAACCGTGGATACCGACGAGCAGCTGGAGTACGTGGACACGTTGCGCAAGAGCTCCGATGCCCTGCTCACCATCCTGAACGATATCCTCGACTTGTCGAAGATTCAGGCCGGCAAGCTGCAGGTGCACGACGTGGCGCTGGAGCTGCGGGCCGTGATGGAGCGCATCCGCTCGCTCTTCATTTACCGCGCCGAGCAGAAGCGCATTCGCTTTACCTACCACATTACGCCGCACACCCCGCGCTTTGTGGTGACGGACGAAATCCGCCTGCTGCAAATTCTGTCGAACCTGGTGGCCAACGCCATCAAGTTTACCAACGAAGGCACGGTGAGCATCGTGGTGTCGTCGGTAAGTACCGACGGGGAGCAGCACACGCTACGCTTTGCCGTGCAGGATTCCGGTATCGGCATCTCTGCCGAAGATGCCTCGCTGCTGTTTACCAACTTCACCCAGCTCGACACCACGCCCAGCAAGGCCTACGGCGGCACCGGGCTGGGCCTGGCCATCAGCCGGCAGCTGGCCGAGCTGCTCGGCGGCGAGATTGGCGTGATTTCCGACATCGGCGAAGGCAGCGTGTTCTGGTTTACCATCCGCTGCCGCGAAGCCACGGCCGAGGAAATGCCCGCGGCCGTGCCCATGCGCGAGGCCGTGCCACGTCCATTCGTGGTGGCGCCGAAGGTGCTGCTGGTCGACGACAATGCCATCAACCAGAAAGTGGGCCTGCGCCTGCTGGGCAAGCTGGGCTGCGAGGTCGACATTGCCGGCGACGGACCCGAGGCCATTGCCAAAGCCACGGGACCCTCGGCGCGGTACGACATGATTTTCATGGACATCCAGATGCCCGACATGGACGGCGTGACGGCCACCCGGGAAATCCGCCAGCGCCTGGGCGACAGCTGCCCGCCGGTGGTGGCCATGACGGCCTACTCCATGCAGGAAGACGCTGGTCGCTTCATGCGCCAGGGCCTCGACGACTACGTGGGCAAGCCCGTGAAAAGCCGCCACCTCTACGAAGTGCTGCACCGCTGGCTGCGGCCTCGGCAGAACGAAGCCGCCCAGCGGGCCCTGGCCGCGCAAAATCAACCTGAGCCAGCACCTGCGCCGCCGGTAGTGGAGGAGCAGGCGGCTCCGGCAATAGCAACCCCCGCTCCGGCGCTAGCCATTGCCGACGCCAGCCCTGCACAACCCACGCTTGACACCGCTGTGCTGCAGCAATTGGTAGAGCTGGGCGGGCCCGAATTCACCGCCGACCTGTACCAGGAGTTTGAGCAGGAAGCCGGCGAGCTGCTGCGGGAGGGTGCCCAATTGGTAAAGGCTGGCGAGTTCCGCAGCCTGCTGCCGCTGCTGCACCAGCTCAAGGGTACCTCGGCCACGCTGGGGGGCACTGCCATCGCCGCTCAGGCCCGCCACCTCGAGCACGAGCTCAAGGAAAACCGTCCGGAGGGCACTCCTGAGGGTTTTAAACTTCTGGAACATTACTTTGCAGCCTTCGTAGCCGAATATCCACTCGCCGTGGGTGCGGCGGCCAACACGTCGCCATCCTAACATCTACCTACCTTCCACCACCAAACCCTCAGCGCCATGTCTGTCGACAACTCCTCCAAAACCATTCTGATTGCCGAAGACAGCTCGGTGATTCTCAACCTGACCCGTAAGATTCTGGAGCTGCAGAAATACAAAATTGTATTGGCCAAAAACGGGGGCGAGGTTATCAAGCAAATCGAAAGCAACCCCATCGACTGCGTGCTGATGGACATCAACATCCCGGTGAAGGACGGCATGGAGTGCACCCGCGAAATCCGTCGCCATTCCGACCCGCGCATCAGCCAGCTGCCCATCATTGCCATCACCGGCAACGCCAACAACTACTCCATGGACCAGTTCCGGGAGGCCGGTGTGACCGACTACCTGCCCAAGCCGCTCGACTTCGACGCCCTGGTGCGTGTGGTGAAGCAGTACGTGGGCTAGGATTTAGTTGTCAGTTGTCAGTTGTTAGTTGTTAGTCGTGCGGAACGGCTTAGAACAACCTGACAACTGACAACCAACAACTGACAACTAAACATGACGGTAACTTTCCTCGGCACCGGCACCTCTTCGGGCGTGCCCATGATAGGCTGCACCTGCGCCGTGTGTCGCTCGCTCGACTACCGCGACAAGCGGCTGAGGGTGTCGGTGCACCTGGCCGTGGAGGGGCGCAGCCTGGTAATTGACTCCGGGCCCGACTTCCGCCAGCAGATGCTGCGCGCCGGGGTGCAGCACCTCGATGCGCTGCTGTTCACGCACGAGCACAAGGACCACACCGCGGGACTCGACGATATACGGGCCTTCAACTTCCGGCAACAGCAGGACATGCCGCTGTACGCCGAGCCGCGGGTGCTGGCCCAGCTGCAGCAGGAATTCGCCTACATCTTTGCCGAGCACAAATACCCGGGCATCCCGCGGGTGGTTCTGCACCCAATTGAGCGCGATGATGCCCCGTTTGACGTGCTAGGGCTGGCGGTGCAGCCGTTGCGAGCCATGCACCACCGCCTGCCGGTGCTGGGCTTCCGCATCGGCGGCTTCTGCTACCTCACCGACGCCAACCACCTGAGCGCCGAAACCCTCGAGCAGCTGCGCGATGCCGACGTAATTGTGCTGAACGCCCTGCGGCGTGAGCAGCATATTTCGCACTTCACTCTTGCCCAGGCCATTGAGATTTTGGAGGAGGTGAAGCCCAGGCGCGCCTACCTCACGCACATCAGCCACCAGCTAGGCCGGCACGCCGAGGTGGAGAAGGAGCTGCCCGGCTGGATACGCCTGGCCTACGACGGGCTGAAGGTGGAGGTGTAGCCATGCACACCAACTACTACTTTCTGCGGCAGCTGGCGCCGGCCCTCACTGAGAAGCTGCGCGGCTACCGCGTGGCGGCTTGCTTTTCGCAGGAAAAAGACGAGATGGTAGTGGGACTCAGCAATGGCCCGGCTGAGTTTTGGCTGAAGGCCCAGCTGGGTGCCGGCTTTCCGGCCCTGGCTTTGCCTGAGACCTTTCAGCGGGCGCGGGCTAACTCCGTCGACCTGTTTCCTGACTTGCTTGGCGAGCAGGTGGAGAGCGTTGTGCCCTGGCCCCAAGACCGGGTGCTGCAAGTGAATTTTCGCAGCGGGGCCCGACTACTGTTCAAGCTCTACGGCCCCCGCCCCAATGCTGTTTTTCGGCTTACGCCGGAAGGTCCCGCGCAGCTGTTCCAGCAAAAGCTGCTGGCCGATGCCGACCTGCGAGCGCAGCCGGCAGCCACTGCCGTAGCCTTCGACGGAACCGGCAAGCTGCCGCCACCGCTGGCCGACCTGCCGGCCCGCTACCTGCGTGAAAAAGGGTTCGATACTGCACCACCCGACACCCGGGTTAGGCTTGTAAACCAGGTGCTGGCCCAGCTTGAAAGCCCGGCCAATTACTACCTCATTCAACTTGACGGCCGCACCCGTCTTAGCCTGTTGCCGCTGGGGGAAATTCTGGAGACTTTTTCCGGCACGGAGCCCATTGCTGCCCTGCGGCGCTTCGTGCCCATGGCGCTGGGCCGCCGGGCCCTCGAAACGGAGCTGCGGCAAGTGCGCCAAACCCTGGAGCGCCGCGCTGACGAAGCCAGTACCGCCGCGGCCCACGCCCGGCAGCGCCTGCACGCCCTGGCCCACGAGGCCGGCTACCGCCACACGGCCGACCTGATTATGGCCCACCTGCACGAAATACCTGCCGGAGCTACGCAGGTGGAGGTAGTGGATTTCTATACCAACCAGCCGCGTACCATCAAGCTGAAATCAACCGAAAAGCCCCAGCGCACGGCCGAAAACCTCTACCGCAAGGCCAAAAACCAGCAGATTGAGGAGCGCCAGCTGACTGAGCGCATCGCCCGCCGCGAAGCCGAAGCCCTGGAAGCAATGGAGCGCCTGGAAGAGCTGGACAGCCGCCCGGAGCTGCAGGAGCTGCGGGGCCTGCGCACCTGGCGCAAGCAGCACGGGCTCGACCCGGCCCAGGCGGCGGCCAGGGCGGCGGCCGAGCTGCCGTTCAAGGTATTTGAGGACCGCGGCTTTACTATCCTGGTGGGGCGCAATGCCACTAACAACGACCTGCTTACTCAGAAATACGCGCATAAGGACGACCTGTGGCTGCACGCCAAGGATGTAAGCGGCTCGCACGTCGTCATTCGGCACAAGGCCGGGCAGCCGGTGCCCGAGCCCGTGGTGGAACACGCCGCCCAGCTGGCGGGCTGGTACTCGCGACGCCAGCACGACACGCTGTGCCCGGTGACGGTTACGCCCAAGAAGTTTGTGCGCAAGCCCAAAGGCGCCCTGCCCGGCCAGGTAGTGGTGGAGCGCGAGCGGGTGCTGCTCGTAAAACCCGGCAACCCCTTCGGCGAGCCAGCGGCTTAGCAAAAGCAATTCAACAAAAAAGCCCGTTCGGCTGAACGGGCTTTTTTGTTTGCGTGCGCGCGGGGAGATTCGAACTCCCACACCCGAAGGCACCACCCCCTCAAGATGGCGTGTCTACCAGTTTCACCACGTGCGCAAAAGGCAACCAAACCGGGTATTCAGCCGAAGCTGGCCTCGCTGAGGTGGCGAAGCGGGTGCAAAGATAGGGCGGGAAAGGGCCTTGCTACAACTGCCGGCTAGATTTTTTTGCGCCGGGAGGTACCAGGTACGTCTGCTGCCGCCACCAACAACGCGCACTAGGTAGATAGGTGAGATGAGTATCAGCAGGAAAGAAATTCGCTTGCTGGCATTTCACATGTTTATGTGATTGCGAAAGCCCGGCAATACCTGTCCATTTGTAGCAGTGGCAGTGGCCAGCCAGAAGCTGTTCAGATAAACTTCAGCTTACCCGATACTTCGCGCCTCAGCATAGCATATTCCTTCCTTTCGTGGGCCTTGAAATCAGTCCACTACAAAAAAGCCTCGTTCTATGGACGGGGCTTTTTTTAGTCGACGAGTTTCTGGCAAGACGCTAGGGACAAATTGAGACAGGGAGCTGCTAGTCGCATTCAGCTAACTTGCTGCCTGGGCGCGGCATTTTGCTATTACGGTCGACGCTTGTTTTATGAAAATCAATTCTGCTCCTGCTGCTGATAAAAGCAGCTTCTTCGGCCGCATGGCCGAGGCCATAACCCGCTTCTCGGGCTCCACCCCGGCATTTCTGCTGGCAACGGGCATCGTGCTGCTTTGGGCCGTCACCGGGCCGCTGTTTCACTATTCGGAAACCTGGCAGCTGGTCATTAACACCGGCACAACCATCGTCACTTTTCTGATGGTGTTTCTCATTCAGCGGGCCCAGAACAAGGACTCGCTGGTACTGCACCTGAAGCTGAACGAGCTGATTGCCGCCACCAAAGGCGCCAGCAACCGCCTGATTAATGCCCAGGATTTTTCGGAAGAGGAAATCCGCCTGCTGCACGCTTTTTACTGCCTGCTGGCCGAGAAAGCCAAGGAAGACAGCGACCTGGGCCAGACGCATACCGTGGAGGAAGCCGAGGACAACCACCAGGAAAAGGTGGCCGCCCGGCAGGAGTAGTCCAAAGCAAAGCGGGCCGGCAGGAAGCTTTTCTTCCCACCGGCCCGCTGTTGCTAGGTTGCCAGTTTACTCGGCCTGGGTTAGCGGCGAGTCCACTACGTGCTCGGCCACAAACCACACCTGCATTTCGTTGGTGCGGATGAGCTGGCTGACGATGAGGTCGTTGGTGCCATCGTCGCCGCTTTGATCGGCCTTGTCGGCGTACTGGTGGCAGTTTTCCAGCAGGCGGCGGTGCCCGTCGAGCAGGCGCGACACCTGAATGGGCGCTTCCTCGCGGTCGCGCGGCACCCGCGGAATGCTGCTGAGCTCGGCCACGTCGTGGGCCATGGCCACGGCCACGCCGCCCAGAATCTGGATACGCTCGGCAATGGCGTCCACCAGCACGGCCTGCTCCTCATAGTGCTTGTCGTAGAGCAGGTGCAACTGGTAGAAAGTGGGGCCCACCACCTGCCAGTGGTGCTTTTTGTACATGTCACGCAGCGTGATGGTGTCGGCCAGCAGCTGGTTGAGCATGGTCACGCTTTCCTGGCGGGTGGCTTCGCTCAGGCCGATGGGCAGGCGCTGGGCCACGGTGCCGTAGCGCTGGGTAGGAGCCGGCGCATTTTGTTGCTGGTTGAGCAATGGCTGAATGTTGACGGCGGGGTTGGTTTGGGCGCGGCCGTTACCGGCTGCCTTGCCGTTACCGGCGGCTTTGCCGTTGGATGCAGTGCCGTCAGCAAGTTTCTTGGTAGTGGCGCTAGCCGCGGCGGATTTGGCTGGGGCTTTAGAGGCGGCTTTGGGCGCTGCTTTGGCGGCTACTGTTTTGGCGGAAGATGCCATAATGTGGAAAGGAGTTGAAGTGAAAGAAAGTGCGGGAAGAAAAGGGGCAGAGGGCCGGATTTGTTTGTGGGCCTCTACCGCCTGGAATTCCTACGCAAGGCGCCGCCGCGGGTTAGGGCCTGGCCTATATTTGCCTTATGACGCCCACGCCCGCCCCGCACCATCATTCGCACCCGCACCCCGAGCACCACCTCAACAGCTCGGCCACGCTGCAGGACATTGTCATCGGCTTGTCGGATGGGCTCACGGTGCCCTTTGCGCTGGCCGCCGGCCTGAGCGGGGCCGTCACCTCGTCGGGCCTGGTTATCACCGCCGGCCTGGCCGAAATTGTGGCCGGCAGCATTGCCATGGGCCTGGGGGGCTACTTGGCTGGCCGCACCGAGGTGGAGCACTACGCCGCCGAGCTGGCCCGGGAGCGCCGCGAGGTGCAGGAAGTGCCCCACGTAGAGCGCGCCGAAGTAGACGAGCTGTTGGCCGAGATGGGCTTGTCGGACGAAACCCGGGCCCGGGCCGTGGCCGAGCTCACCGCCGACCCCGAGCAGTGGGTGCGCTTCATGATGAAGTACGAGCTGGGCCTGGAAGAGCCCGACCCCAAGCAGGCGCCCAAAAGTGCTTTCACCATCAGCACGGCATACGCCGTTGGAGGCCTGATTCCGCTTTCGGCTTATTTTATCACCGATACTCCCGTCCAGGGCTTATGGTGGTCGGCAGCCATCACGCTGCTCTGCCTGCTGGTATTCGGCTTTTTCAAAAGCCGCATGACCGGCCAGCCCGCGGTAGCCGGTGCCTTTAAAATGGCGTTTGTGGGGGCACTGGCCGCCGCGGCCGCATTCGGCGTGGCCAAAGCCGTGAGCGGGCTGGAGTAGGGCTTATCCCTAACCAGTAGTTTCACGTTGAGTCAAGCTCAGCTCATTCACACTATGGTTTACCCCGCAACGCCCGCCGTGCAGGTTACGGCCGCCGACTTTCAGCTCGCCGCCGTCGACCCTGCCGCTATTACTCCCTTCACTACCAAAGAAGCGGCCCAGCCGCGGCTGCAGGAACTGCGTGAGCGGCTCAGCGAGCTGCAGGAGCGCCTGTACGCCGAGCACAGCCGCAGCTTGCTGCTGGTGTTCCAGGCCATGGACACCGGCGGCAAAGACGGCGCTATTGGCAACTTATTGACGGGCGTGAACCCGGCTGGCATCCACGTGGCTTCGTTCAAGGCGCCCTCGGCCATTGAGCTGAACCACGACTTTCTGTGGCGCATTCATCCGCATGCGCCCGGCCGGGGCCACATCGGGGTGTTCAACCGCTCGCACTACGAAGATGTGCTCATCACCCGCGTGCACAAGCTCATCAGCGAAGCCACCTGCTACCGTCGATATTCCGACATCAATGCCTTTGAGCGCCTGCTCACGCACAGCGGCACGCGCATCCTCAAGTTCTTCCTGCACATTTCCAAAGAGGAGCAGGCCCAGCGCCTGCAGGCCCGCCTCGACAACCCGGCTAAAAACTGGAAGTTCGACCCCAACGACCTGAAAGAGCGCAAGCTCTGGGCGGCCTATCAGCAGGCCTATGAAGATGCGATGCGCCACTGCTCACCGCCCGAAAGCCCCTGGTTTGTAGTGCCGGCCAATGAGAAGTGGGCGCGGGATTTGGCCATCGCTGAAATTGTCGTGGCTACGCTGGAGGACATGAATCCGCAGCCGCCCAAAGTAGATTTCGACGTGGCCGCGCAGGTGGTAGAGTAGACTGCTTTATAGTCGGCTGCCTATCACCTTTTTATTGGTCAGCCGGCTCCCATAGCTCAATCTTGTTGCCCTCGGCATCCATGATGTGGATGAATTTGCCGTAGTCGTAGCTCGCAATGTCGTCGAGAATAGTTACGCCGTTGGCCCGCAGTTTCGCCACCAGGCCTTCGAGGTTTTGAACCCGGTAGTTAATCATGAATTCCTTTTGCGACGGAGAGAAGTACTCGTCGCCTTTTTTGAAAGGGCTCCACTGCAGCGAGTTTATTTCTTCAGGTTTCTCCAGGCTTCGGGATTCGAAGCTGGCGGTGCCCCAGTCGTTGATTTCCAGCCCCAGGTTCTGGGCATACCAGTCTCTGGTTTGCTGCGGATTGTCAGAAAAGAAGAAGATGCCGCCTATCCCGGTCACTTTAGGAGTTGAATCGGAAGTAGGTGCGGAGGGAGTTGCTTGTTTTTCTGAGGCGTCCATGGAATGGTAATTTGCTGGGTGGCTAGCTTTTGCCCGGTAAGTTAACGGGAATTTAGTTGCCAGCCGCTACGGATAAATCCGCTACGCCAGTACGGCCGCTACCGGCTTCTTTTCACCAATCTGCTGGCGCCACATGGCGTAGTACAGGCCTTTTTGCTCCAGCAGCTCCTGGTGGCGGCCCTGCTCGGCAATGTGGCCGCGCTCGAGCACGAAGATGCGGTCGGCGTGCAGGATGGTGCTGAGGCGGTGGGCAATGAGGATGGTGATGTGCTGGCGCGAGCCCGACAGCTCCCGCACCGTTTTGCCAATTTCTTCCTCCGTCAGCGAGTCCAGGGCCGAAGTAGCCTCGTCGAACACCAGCAGGGTGGGCTTGCGCAACAGGGCGCGGGCAATGCTGAGGCGCTGCTTTTCGCCGCCCGAGACCTTCACGCCGCCTTCGCCAATCACCGTGTCAAGGCCCTGAGGGGCACGCGCCAGCAGGCTGGTGGCGGCGGCTTGGTGCAGGGCCTGCAGGCATTCCTCGTCGCTGGCCTGCGGGGCCACGAACTTCAGGTTTTCGCGGATGGTGCCGGCAAACAGCTGGGTGTCCTGCGTCACGAAGCCAATCTGCTCGCGCAGCTCGTCGAGGTCGATGGCGTCGCCGGGGATGCCGTTGTACAGAATGCGGCCAGTGAGCGGGGGATAGAGGCCCACCAGCAGCTTTACCAGCGTGGTTTTGCCCGAGCCCGAGGGGCCCACGAAGGCAATGGTTTCGCCCAGCTCGGTGCGGAAGGAGATGTTGGTAAGGGCCGGCGTATTGGCCGTGAGGTGCTTAAAGCCGACTTGCTCGAAGGCCAGCGTTTCGATGTGCTCCACTGGCTGGGGCTGGGCCGGGCGCACGTCGCGGGGCGTGTCCAGAATCTGCTGGAAGTTGGCCAGCGAGGCTTCCGTTTCGCGGTACACGTTGATGATGTTGCCCAGCTCCTGCAGGGGGCCGAAGATGGCGAAGGAGTAGATGAACAGGGAGAAGAACTCGCCCACGGTGATGGTGCCCTGCACCACCAGGAACAGCATCATGAGCATGATGGCGTTGCGCAGCAGGTTCACGAAGGTGCCCTGCACGAAGCTGAGCGAGCGGATGTAGCGCACCTTTTTCAGCTCCAGCTTGAGGATTTTGTCGGTGGTGGCGTTCAGGCGCTCGGTTTCCTGCTGGGCCAGGCCCAGGCTTTTCACCAGCTCAATGTTGCGCAGGCTTTCGGTGGTGGAGCCGGCCAGGGCCGTGGTTTCGGCCACAATGGTTTTCTGCACCACCTTGATTTTCTTGCTGAGCAAGGAGCTGATAAAGCCCAGCAGCGGGATGGTGAGGAAGTACACCGGGGCAATGGGCCAGTACACGGTGGCCGCGTACCACATCACGAACACTATGCCCACCACTGAGGTGAACAGCACATTCACGAACATCTGGATGAGCTTCTCCACGTCGGCACGCACCTTTTGGAGTTTACCCAGCGTCTCGCCCGAGCGCTGGTCTTCAAACACCTGGTAGGGCAGGTCGAGGGAATGGCGCAGGCCGTCGGAGTAGAGCTGCGCGCCCAAGCGCTGGGTGATGACGTTGACGTAGTAGTCCTGGAAGTTTTTGGCAATGCGCGACACCATGGCCACGCCCATGGCTTTGAGGATGAGAATGCCGGCCCCGCCGCCTAGGAAGGTCCAGAACTCCATGCGGTGCAGCCCGCCCGTGGGCTTCACCACGTAGCGGTCGATAATCTGCCGGAAGATGTAGGGGTCGAGCAGCGAAAAAACCTGGTTGATGGCGGCCAGCACCAGGGCCAGCGCCAGCAAGCCCCAGTAATTGCGCAGGTAGCTATAGAGAAGTTTCATAAGCGGGAATACTGCCGGCCGAGCGCCGGGCCGGCGTGAAAGTAGCGGCTGCCCAACAACCGGTCGGCCTAGCAATGGTTACCGGGCGCAGACGCATAGCTTCCCACAATATTTTAAATACCCCTCTCAGGTCGGGGAGGAGCCCCGGCTCCGTGCCAGCCCGGATACACGTAGACCCAAAAAATACCGGGCAGCCCGGATTTTGACGGCTCCTTTTCTTGCCCTCCTTTGCAGTGGCTGACGGCGCTGCCTTTCGGGGCAGCCGCGGCCCGGGTCGGGTATCTTGGTGGAGAGCCGGCCGTAGTTCCGGCCGGTTCCTGTGGTCACGGCGAGTGGTGCAGGGGCCGGCTTTTCCACCGCCGCGCGGCTAGGCCAGCAGCCAGAGCAGCTGCTCTACGTTTTGCACCTTCCCGCGGCAGTAAGCGTCGGGCTGCTTCCAGCTGCCGACGAAGGCTTCCACCATGCCGGGACCGTCGGGCAGGCAGCGTACGTAGGCCCGCCCCTGCGGCAGCATGCGGGTGTAGATGGTGCCGGCCTTGTTGCCCCAGCCGGGTGGGGGCGCTGCGCAGGGCTCAAAGCCCGACGCCTGGAGTAATTCTTCATTCATAGCCACAGGGATAGGAGAGCGTAGTGGGGCCCGAAGCCACCGGCCAGCCGGTGGTGCTGGTCCCACAAAGTTCAGCTATTGCAGTGGCGGAATAGCTCCGTGTATTTACCCATTCCTACTAGCGCGAAGTACGGTTTTTGCAAGCCTGCCCCGCTGGGTAGCCGGCTTCTTTCTTCCGTAGCGGCCCCTGGCTTGCATCAGCCAGGGGCGCCCGGGTAAGTAACTCACGCAGCTGGCCTGTAGCGGCCGCCTGCAGTGGAGAGGGCCACGCCGCACAGCAAGAGGTGGGAGGGCGTGGCGGGAGGGTTAGCGCAGTACCGGGGTGGGCCCCGGCACGGCACTCGAGCAGTTAAACGTACCCTGAGGCCAATAGATTGTGCAAATAGCCGCGAAACCAGCCGCTGGCGCCACAAATACCAAGTTGTACGGACGTGCTTGGGTGCTGGCTGCTGGTATCAGCCCGTACAAATACGGAAGGCTGCGCATGGTCTGAAATAAAACAGCCCCCGGCTGCAATGGCGCCGGGGGCTGTTTTACAATTGCTAGCTGGCAGCAGGGCTACGCTTAACGGTTGCCGCCGCGGCCACCGCCGCTGGCCTCACCACCCTTGCGGCCGGCTTCGGAGTGCTGCTCGCGGGAGCCGCCCCGCTGGCTGCTGCCCTGGCTGCCGCCCTGGTTATTCTGGGCGCGGGCTTCGCCGCCTTTGCGGCCGGCTTCCCGCGCCTCCTGCGAGGTCCACTCGTGCCCGCGGCCGCTTTCGTGCGAGGCCCGGCCGCCTTCGGCGGCAATGCGCCGCTGTTCTTCGGGGTCCATGGCCGCGAAGCCGCGCTGGCTGCTGCCTTGGTTGCTGCTCATGCTGCCGCCCATGTTGCTGCCCATGTTGCTTTGAGCCCGGGCTTCGCCGCCTTTGCGGCCGTTTTCGGCGTGCTGCTCCCTGGAGCCGCCCCGCTGGTTCTGGTTGTTTGCCATGATGTGTGGAAAGGAAAAAGTGGAAGAATAAGCTTGCTTCGCCTGCCGGCTAATGGCTGGCGAAGAAGTAGGGCAGCTAACGGGTTTTGGCAGGCTGTGGCTGCTACTGCCGAGGCATAAAAACGCCAGTTGCGCAGAAAATACCGGGAATTACGGAGGCCGGCCTACGGGTAAGTCGGGAGAGCCGGCCCCAACCCTGCTAGGCGGCGTTTTTCAGCCGGCTGGTGATTTGTACGTAGCCGAATTTGGGTATTTGAGGGTGCCAAAAACCCGTATATCAACGGTAGGCTTGCGCGCCGGCGGGGGCGAACTTTGCTTTCTGTGCTGGTCAGTATGGATGGCCTTTCTCCCAGTGCCCTCCCGCGCTGCCCCAACAGGGGCGCTGGCCAACGCCGGCCGCAGCATGGGCCTCAACAGCTACTGCACATCATAAACGGGACGCTGCCGGCATCATACTTCCTACTCCGACTCCACCCAATCCATGTCGTTTATCAAGTTTAACCCCATGCCGGCTGGCCTGTCTCCTGTGCAGCAGCAGGCCTGGCAGCGCCGGCGCCGTACGGCCGAGAATACCCTGGAAATTGAAATCCTGAGCGGAGCCGTGCCCGATGCCCAAACCCTGGCATTTTTCCAACGTTACATCAACGGCGAGCTGACCCTGGGCGAGGCCCTTGAACGCGTGCGTAAGCTAGCGCCCGCCGACGAGCAAACCTTTCGCCTGTATTTCACCCGCCGCAACGTGGCTTAGTTACCCCATCGCTATGATTAGGGTTTTTCTTGTAGACGACCATACGGTGCTGCGCACCGGCATTCGCAATGCCCTGGCCCAGCGCGACGGCGTACTTGTGGTAGGGGAGGCCGGCAGCGGCGAAGACCTGCTGGCCCAATTGCCCGACACGCCGGCCGATGTAGTGCTGCTCGATATCAACATGCCGGGTATGTGCGGGCTGGCCACCCTGCGCCGCCTGCAAGCCGAATTCCCGGAAGTGCGCGTGCTGATGCTGTCAATGCTGGACAATGAGCACTACATGCACCAGGCCCTCGACGCGGGGGCGCTAGGTTACATCCTCAAAAGCGCAGGCGTTGATGAGCTGGTGCACGGCATTGAAGCGGTGGCCGCGGGCCGCCATTTCCTCTGCGCCGAGGCGGGGCTGGAAGCCCTGCGCAAGCTGCGAAGCTACAACCAGAGCGGGCCGGCCAGCGAAACCGAAGACCGCCCCGACGGCGTGGCCCACAGCCTGTCGCAGCGCGAGCGGGAGGTGCTGCAGCTCATTGCCGAAGGCTACACCAACCAGGAAATTGCCGACAAGCTCTTCACCAGCAAGCGCACCATCGAAACCCACCGCCAGAACATTCTGGAAAAAACCAGGATGAAGAACACCGCCGCCCTGGTGCGCTACGCCATGAGCGAGCGGCTGGTGACGTGATGGTGATGATGTGAAAAGCCGTGTCATTGCGAGCGGAGCAACGCGGAGCGCGGCAATCCGTCCTGTTCTCAGCGACCAGCCTTCTAATGTGAAAAGCCCCAACGCCTAAACCGGCATTGGGGCTTTTTTAAGTATCACAACTTGTTTGCGACTGAATGCTAGAGGACGGATTGCTTCGCTGCGCTCGCAATGACACGGCTTTTTGCTTCAACACCTCCTCGCTTCATCACCTCATCACCCAACGCAGCTACTCTGCCGGCGTAGCCACCGTCGAGCCGGACGTGCCGCCTCCGCCGTTGATGAGGAACTCGCGCAGGCGGTTGATGTGCTTTTTCATTTCTTCAATCCGCTCTTCCTGCTGCACGGCGTAGGGCGACTCGCCGCGTACGGCCATGCTGGTGAGCAGGTTTTTGCGCTCCTCCATCATGCGCAGGGCCACCCACAGGGTTTCCTCCAGGTTGTGCTGGCTATTCTTCAGCAGGCTTTCGCCCGTGAAGGAGTGCCCGGTATGGCAGCGGTAGCGCAGCACCTGGCCGTGCTCCACCTCCCAGAGGTTGCCGCCGCAGTCGGGGCAGGTGAGGGGCACCAGCCGCCCGATTTTGTCAACTTCTTCGGTGTTTCCCACAACTCTTTCCGCAATGGCGGCCTCCGTTTTTAAGTCTTCAGGTATGGCGGCGCTGCCGGGCGCGGGCAGCTGCCGGGTGAGCCGCAGCAGCAGCGGCCCCATGGCGCTGATGGGCACCACGTAGTCAATTTCGACGTTGCGCAGCGCCGTTTCGGGCATGCTGGAATACTCAGCATCCTGCGGGTCCTGCACCACGGTCAGGCCGCCGCAGCGCTTGATGAACTCCAGGCCGGCGGTGCCGTCGTGCAGCATGCCGGTGAGCACTACGCCAATCACGGCCGGCCCGTAGGCCACGGCCGCCGAGCGAAACAGGGCGTCGGCGGCGGGGCGGTAGTTGTTTTCGCGCGGGCCTTTGGTGACGAGCACGGCCTGGTGCTTCACCAGCAGGTGGCGGTCGGGCGGGGCCAGGTAGAGGGTGCTGGCCTCAAGCGGGTCGCCGTGGGTGGGCAGGCAGCAGCGCAGCCGGGTGTGCCGGGCCAGTCGCTCCACGAGGTGGCCGCCGTCGGAATCGGGGGCAAAGTGCTGCACCACCAGCACCGCCGCCGACAGCGTGGCCGGCAGCTGCGCCACCAGTTGCACCAGGGCCGGCATCCCGCCGGCCGAGGCCGCAATAACAATAAGTTGAGAAGGCTGCGACACGGCAAGGAGGGAATGCTGCCTGGGTAGTACGCAAGCATGAAAAAAGGTGTTGCCAGCCAATTTTACGGTACTTTTGAGCAATAGCCGGCAACCGCCAAGGGCCAGCTACGCCACCCAGCCCGACCGTAACCACCCCGGAGCAGCTGCTCCCGGGAGCGGCCGTCGGCCGTAGCTGATTCTTCGTGTGGGCCTCGCCTCGCCATTGGTTCTGCTTTTGTTGCGGCCCGCCGCCCTGCCTTCATGACGCCCGACTTCCCCACCCCCGCCGACGACCAGGAGCCGGTCATCTCCATTACCCCGCCCGACGAGTTGCCGCTGGAGCTGCCGGTTACCCCGGCCCAGGTGCGCGAAGCCCTGCGCTACGACGAAGGCGGGCACGACAAATTCCCGGTGGTGGCCCTGGGCGGCTCGGCGGGCGCGCTGGCGGCCTTCGAACAGTTCTTCCGGGCCATGCCGGCCGATTCGGGCATGGCCTTCGTGGTGATAAGCCACCTGGCGCCCGGCCAGGAGTCGCAGCTGCCCCAGGTGCTGGCGCACTTCACGGCCATGCCGGTGCGCGAAGCCACCGACGGGCTGCGCGTGCGGCCCAACCACGTCTACGTCATCCCGCCCGACTACGACATGAGCATTCTGCACGGGACGCTCCTGCTGTTTGCCCCCACGCCGTTGGCCGGCCGCCGCCTGCCCATCGACTTCTTTTTCCAGAGCCTGGCCAAGGATGCGCGGGAGCGGGCCGTGGTCATTATCTGCTCGGGCCTGGGCGCCGACGGCTCCATTGGCTTGAAGATGGTGATGGAAAACTTCGGCATGGTGATGGTGCAGGCGCCCGACACGGCCGAGTATGACGCCATGCCGCGCGCGGCCATTGCCACCGAATTCGTCGACTACGTGCTGCCCGCCGACCAGCTGTCGGCCCGGCTGCTCGACTACGTGGCCAAGCCCCTGCACCTGCGGCCCCGCCGCGAGGAGCCGGAGTCGGACAGCAAGCCGGCCCACGCCCTGCAGAAGATTTTCCTGCTCATCCGGGCCCAGACCGGCCACGACTTTTCCTTTTACAAGCGCAACACGGTGTTTCGGCGCATCGAGCGGCGCATGAATTCGCACCAGATAAAGGAGTTCACGCACTACGTGCGCTACCTGCAGGAAAACCCCGGCGAAGTAGACGCCCTGTTCAAGGAGCTGCTCATCGGCGTCACCAAGTTTTTCCGCGACCAGGAGGCCTACGAGCACCTGAAGGGCTACCTGCTGCCGCGCCTGCAACATAAGCCGGCCGACAGCGTCATCCGGGTGTGGGCGCCGGGCTGCTCCACGGGCGAGGAAGCCTATTCGCTGGCCATGGTGCTGCTCGAATGCCTCGACGCCATCGACCCCGCGCGCTACCTGAAAATTCAGATTTTCGCCACCGACCTCAACGCCGAGGGCATCGACAAGGCCCGGGCCGGGGTGTACGCCGACAACATCGCCGCCGACGTCAGCCCCGAGCGCCTGCACCGCTTCTTCATCAAAGCCGACGGGCAGTACCACATCCGCAAGCAGGTGCGCGACCTGGTGGTGTTTGCCGTGCACAACCTGAGCAAGGACGCGCCTTTCACTCGCCTCGACCTGCTGGTGTGCCGCAACCTGCTCATCTACCTGTCGGGCGAGATGCAGAAAACGCTGCTGCCCGTATTCCACTACGCCCTCAACCCCGGCGGCCTACTGTTTCTGGGGCCCAGCGAAAACCTGACCGGCTTCCAGGAGCTGTTTCAGCCGCTGGACGTGAAATGGAAGATTTCGCAGCGCCTCGAAACCAACTCGCCGGTGTCCCGGCTTTTTCATTTTCCCTCTACGATGGCGCGGCACCAAGCCCCGGCGTCGCCTGCCACCGTTGTCATGAACCCTACCTCTCCCCGCAAAGACAGCTCGTTTGCTGCCCTGGTGCAGAAAATGCTGCTGCTGCAGTACACGCCCCCGGCCGTCGTTATCAACGTGAAGGGCGAAATCCTGTACGTGAACGGCCGCACCGGCCGCTACCTGGAGCCCGCCCCCGGCCTGAGCGGCCTCAACCTGTTCGACATGACCCGCGAGGAGCTGAGCTACGAGGTAAGCGGGGCCGTGTTCAAAACGGCGTCGACCCGCGAAACCACCGTGGCCGACAACGTGCGCGTGCACACCGAAAGCGGCATCCAGCTACTGCGCATCACGGTGAAGTTTCTCGAAGAGCCTGAGCAGCTGGCCGGCCTGCTGCTGGTGGTGTTCGAAGACCAGCCCACGCCCCGCAAGGTGCGCCTGGGCAAGGCCGCCGTGGGCTCCGACCTCTCGCGCGATGCCGTGGTGGCGGCCCTGGAAAAAGAGCTGCAGTTTACCAAGCAGCGCCTGCAAACCACGGTGGAGGAAATGGAAAGCAGCGTGGAGGAGCTGAAGTCGACCAACGAGGAGCTGCAGAGCGCCAACGAGGAGCTGCAAAGCACCAACGAGGAGGCCATGACCAACAAGGAGGAGATGCAGAGCCTGAACGAGGAGCTGATGACCCTGAACCTGCAGTACCTCGCCAAAACCGAGGAGCTGAGCCAGGCGGCCAACGACATGAAAAACCTGCTCGACGCCACCGAAATTGCCACCGTCTTCCTCGACCACGACCTGCTCATCAAGCGCTTCACGCCCTCCATCAGCCGGGTGGTGAGCCTGCTGCCGGCCGACGTGGGCCGCCCCATCACCCACTTCGCCCCCCACCTGCGCTACGAGCGCCTGGCCGACGTCGTGCGCCAGGTGCTCGACCGCCTCATCACCGTGGAGGCCAACATCCAGAACCTGGAGGGCGAGTGGTTTGCCATGCGCATCCTGCCCTACCGCACCCTCGACAACTACATCGGCGGGGCCGTCATCACCTTCACCGACATCACGGCCCTGAAGGTGCTCGAAGCCCGCCTGCACGAAAGCACCCTGCTGGCCGAAAGCATCGTCGAAACCGTGCGCGAGCCCCTGCTCGTGCTCGACAACCGCCTGCAGGTGCTGGCTGTGAGCCAGGCCTTCACCGACTTGTTTGGCCTGGCGGCCGACGACGTGAAAGGCCAGGCCCTGCACGACCTCGACGGCGGGGCCTGGCACCAGCCCGGCCTGCGCCAGCTGCTGCAGGGCGTGCTCGAAACGCCCACCCGGCCCTTCGACGACTTCGTCCTCAGCGCCTCCTTTGGCCAGGCCGGCCCCCGCCGCCTGCGCCTCTACGGCCGCTGCATCACCAGCGGCGGCGTGCAAACCGGCAAGGTGCTGCTCGGCATCGAGGAAGTGAAAGAGTAGGAGGGAAGGAAGCAGGCCGAAGCTTGCCGTGCTTTTCGGCTGGAATATTCACCTTTGCGGGTGGGCTTACGTAGTGCATTGCCGTGAGCGGGCTTACTGCCTGTGCCTACCTCCCTTGCACCATGTCCTTGCCGCTGGATACTTCTGCTGACTTCCCCGGCCCCGAAGCGGAGGCTTCCCGCAGCGCGCGCGAGGCCCTGCGCGCCCGCGCCGAAAAGCGCAGCCAGCTGGTGACGCAGGCCCCCGAGCACCAGCAGCCCCTCGAGCTGCAGCGCCTGGTGCAGGAGCTGCAAACCCAGCAGATAGAGCTGGAAATGCAGTACGAGGAGCTGCTGCTGGCCCAGAGCGAGGCCCAGGCCGCCCGCAGCCAGTACCACGACCTGTACGACTTCGCGCCGGTGGGCTTCTTCACCCTCGACGCGGCCGGCCACATCACGCAGCTCAACCTGTGCGCGGCCCAGCAGCTGGCCGGCGTGCGCAAGGGCCTGCTGGGCCGCCGCTTCGGCATGTTTGTGGACCTGGCCGACCGCGGCGTCTTCTACGAGTTTCTGGCGAGGGTGCTGACCGGCCCCGGCCCCCAGCGCCTGGAAGCGCGCCTGCACCGCACCGACGGCATTCCGTTTCACGCCCAGCTCGAAGCCCAGCGCGTGGAAAGCAGCGCGGGGGAAAGCTGGGAATGCCGGCTGGTGGTGCTCGACGTGACGCAGCGCCGCCGGGCCGCCGAAGCCGAAGCCGACGCCATCGCCCGGTTCCAGGCCACGTTCGAGCAAAGCAACGACGGCATGATTCTGCTCGACGAGCTGCACTTCGTCGACCTCAACCGGGCCGCCCTGCGCCTGCTGGGCCAGGCCGACAAAAGCCGCGCCGAGGGGCGGCACCTGGCCCTGTTCTGGCCCGAGCGCCAGCCCGACGGCCAGCTCACCCTCAGCTGCCTCAGCAACTGCCTGAACCTGGCCCGCCGCACCGGCTGGTGCCGGGTGGAGCTGCTGCGCCGCCACCCCCAGGGGCAGGAGGTGTGGGACGAGCTGTCCTTCAACCCGGTGCTGGTGCAGGGCCGTCCCCTGATGCACGCCATCTGGCGCGACGTGACGGCCGCGCGCCAGGCCCGCGAGCAGCTGCGCGCCAGCGAGGAGCAGCTGCGCATGGCCCTGAGCGCCGCCGCCAGCGGCGTCTGGCGCTGGGAGTTTGGCCCCGACGAGCTGCACTGGGACGCCCGCACCCAGGAAATCTTTGGCCGCCCCTTCGACGACCAGCCGGTGCCCTTTGCCGTGCTGCAGCAGGCCATTCACCCCGACGACCTGTCCTACGTGCAGCAGCAGATGCAGCAGGCCATCGAGCAGCGCCAGCCCTTCGAGCTGGAGCACCGCATTGTGCAGCCCGATGGCGCGGTGCGCACCGTGGCCGCCCAGGGCAAGGTGCTGTACGACCCCCAGGGCCAGCCCCTGCGCCTGGCCGGCATCCTGCGCGACGTGACGCACCGCCGCCTGGCCCAGGAGCAGCTGCGCCGCGAAAAGGAATTCTCCGAAAGCCTGCTGCAGCACAGCATCGACGGCATTGCGGCTTTCGACCCCGAAGGCCGCGTGACGGCCTGGAACGCCGAAGCCGCCCGCTACTCGCGCCTGCCCGCCGCCGAGGTGCTGGGCCGCTCCATCTTCGAGGTGTATCCCCGCTTTGATAATCCCGGCGCGCGGGCTGCGCTGGCGCGGGTGCTGGGCGGCGAGCAGGTGGCCCTGCCGGGCCAGCAGTTCAGCCACCGCGAGGGCACCTTCGACGTGTATTTGGTGCCCATCCGGCTGGAGGGGGGCGAGGTGAGCGGCATTCTGGCCATTATTCGCGACGTGACCGAGCGCAACCGCCTGGCTGAAGAAGCCACCCAGCTGCGCCTGCGCCGGCAGCAGGAGGTGCTCTCGGCCATCCTCAGCACCCAGGAAACCGAGCGCAAGCGCATTGCCGAGGCCCTGCACAACGGCCTGGGCCAGCTGCTGTACGCCACCAAGCTCAGCCTGGAAGGGGCCGGCCAAAAGGCTAAGGTGCCTGTTGAGTCGCTGAACCTGCTCAACGATGCCATCCGCACCACCCGCACCATCTCCTTCGAGCTTACGCCCAGCATCCTGGAAGACTTCGGCCTGCGCGTGGCGCTGGAAGAGCTGGTGAAGCGCATCTCGCCGCGGCAGCTGCCCGTGCACCTGCACCTGCGCGGGCTGGAGCAGCGCCTGGCCCCGCAGGTCGAAATTGCCGTGTACCGCATTGTGCAGGAGCTGCTCAACAACGTGCTCAAGCACGCCAACGCCAGCGAAGTGCAGGTGCACGTGGTGCGCGAGGGCCAGCTGCTCGACGTGTCGGTGGAAGACAACGGCCAGGGCTTCGAGCCCGAGGTGCAGGCCCGCCGCCCCTTGCCGGGCATTGGCCTAGCCGGTATCCGCAACCGGCTGGCCCTGCTGGGCGGGCGGCTGCAGCTGCAGGCCCAGCCCGGCCGCGGCACCATCGTGCACTTCGAGCTGCCGCTGGAGCCGGCCGGCGCCTAAGCCGCTGCGCGCGGGCCCGATTATTGCGGGCTTACGGCCGGGTTCGGCTTATATTTGAAGCAGGTAGCCGGCCCGGCTGGGAAGCAGCAATGCCGGTGGGCAGTGCACCTTTTTCCGCCTTTGGCTGTCTGCTTTTTACACCACCCCCGCTTGACTGGTTATCTTATTCTTTGCACCATGTTCTTTGCACCATGAAAATTTCGACGCTGCTGCTTGCCCTGCCGCTGCTGGCTACGGGCCTGTTTGGTTGTAAAAAAGACTCGGATGCCGAGCCCGACACCGGCAGCTTCACCATACACATGGATGCGCGGGTGGCCGACAACGCCTTTGCTTTGGGCGTGCCCTACACCAAGGCCGACGGCCAGACCTTTACGGCCAGCACCTTCAAGTACTACGTGTCGAACTTCCGCCTGCTGCGGGCCGACGGCAGCAGCTACGCTGTGCCCGAGAGCTACTATCTGGTGGACGCTTTCAGGCCCCTCACCGCCCAGCTAACGTTTAACGACATCCCGGCCGGCGAGTACACTGGCATTAGCTTCTTGGCCGGCGTAGACGCCCCGCGCAACAGCGCCGGAGCTCAAACCGGCGCCCTCGACCCCAACAACGGCATGTTCTGGGACTGGATGCAGGGCTACATCTTCACCAAGCTCGAAGGCAGTTCGCCCAACTCGCCCTCCGGGGCCATCACCTTTCACGTGGGCGGTGTGAGCAACATCCGCACCATCACGCCCTCATTCGGCACGGCCAAGCTCACTATTGGGCACGACCATGACCACACCCCGTCCATCCACATGCTGGTTACGCCCCTAAGCATGCTCGAGAGCAGCACGCCCGCCAACCGCATCGACTTCACCACCACCTACCGCGTGATGGACAACCACCCGGCCGCGCCCCTTATTGCCGACAACATCGCCGCAGGTATGTTTACCGTGGGCCACATTCACAACGACTAAGCCGCCCAGCCTTCCCGCATGAAATCCACGCCTTTCTTTCGGCTACCCTGGCTCCGGCTGCTGCCGATAGCGCTACTGGCCCTGGCCTTCGCCAGCTGCAGCGACGACCCTGAGCCCGGGCCCGGCACGCCCGACCCCACGGCCTACGACCTGCAGCTGCCAAGCAACTTCCCCCAGAACCCCAGCATCCCGGCCGACAACCCGCTGACAGTGCAGGGCGTGGAGCTGGGCCGCCACCTGTTCTACGAAAAGGCCCTGTCCGTCGACAACACCCTGGCCTGCGCCTCCTGCCACCGCCAGGAGCTGGCCTTCACCGATGGCCGGGCCCGGGCCCTGGGCGTGGGCGGCGCCCAGCACGCCCGCAGCTCCATGGCCCTGAACAACCTGCTCTGGGAAGACAAGCTGACCTGGGACGGGGCCTCCACCACCCTGGAACAGCAGGCCCGCGTGCCCCTCGAAAACCCCATTGAGATGCACCAGCCCCTGACGGCCGGCGTGGCCCGCCTGCAGGGCATTCCCAAGTACGCCGGCCTGTTCGAGCAGGCCTTCCCCGGCAAGGGCATCACCGAGGAAAACACCCTCAAGGCCCTGGCCCAGTTCGAGCGCACCCTGATTTCGGGCAACTCCCGCTTCGACCGCTACCGCCGCGGCAACCGCACCCTGCTCAGCAGCGACGAGTTGCGCGGCCTGCAGCTTTTCGTCACCCACCCCGACGGGCGGGTGCGGGGCGGCAACTGCAACGACTGCCACGCCGGCGACCTGCAAACCGACCATGCCTTCCGCAACAACGGCCTCGACGCCACGCTCACTGACCTGGGCCTGGGCGCCGTCACGGGCCGCGCTTCTGACAATGGCAAGTTCCGGGTGCCCTCGCTGCGCAACATTGAGCTGACGGCGCCCTACATGCACGACGGCCGCTTCGCTACCCTGGAAGAAGTGCTCGACCACTACAACGAGCACGTGGCCCGCAACAGCCCTAACGTGGACCCGCTGCTGCTAAATGCCACCAATGACCCTTCCCAAAACCCCACCAGCCCGCTGGGCCTAACGGCCACCGAAAAGCGCCAGATTGTTGCCTTCCTCAAAACCCTGACCGACTCGGCCTTCGTGCGCGACCCTCGCTTTGCGGCGCCTGCGCCGTAACGGCCGCCCTTCCAGTGCTAAAAAGCCCATTCGGTATAAACCGGGTGGGCTTTTTACAATTTAGCAGCTTCCTGCGGTGGGGCCAGCAGCTCGTGGGAAGGGCATGCTGCGCAGCGGTTCGCTCCGGGTGTTTGGGGTTGGAAGCCATAGATTAGTATAGACTTAAGCGCGGTGCAGTTGAGCTCTTAAAAGGTGATAATTACAACATAGCAAACCCTAAGCTTCGCTGAATAAGGCGGCTGGGCCTTTCCTTTTTTATGCAAAAAAATACCTTGGTTGGGTTAAATTTGTTGAAAATCCCCGCTCTTCATGTCTGAAAACGAACTGCCGGCCGGAGCTGTCCTGCCAACATTGCCCAAGGCCCCTACCGGCATCGAAGGGCTCGATGAAATCACCGAAGGCGGGCTGCCTCTGGGCCGCCCCACCTTGGTGTGCGGCAGTGCGGGCTGCGGGAAAACCCTGATGGGCGTAGAATTTCTGGTGCGGGGAATTCTGGACTACAACGAGCCCGGCGTGCTGATGGCCTTCGAGGAAACCGCCGAAGAGCTGGCCGCCAACGTAACCTCGCTGGGCTTCGACCTGCCCGCGCTGCAGGACCGGAAAATGCTCCGCATCGACCACGTACACGTCGACCGCTCCGAGATTGAGGAAACCGGCGAGTACGACCTCGAAGGCCTGTTTATTCGCCTGGGCTACGCCATCGACACCATCGGCGCCAAGCGCGTGGTGCTCGACACCATCGAAGCGTTGTTTTCGGGCTTTCCCAATCAGGGCGTGCTGCGCTCCGAGATTCGCCGGCTGTTTCGCTGGCTGAAAGACAAGGGCGTGACCACGGTTATCACCGCCGAGCGCGGCGAAGGCAGCCTCACCCGGCAGGGCCTGGAAGAGTACGTGTCGGACTGCGTGATTCTGCTCGACAACCGCGTCATCGACCAGATTACCACGCGCCGCATGCGCATCGTGAAGTACCGCGGCAGCACCCACGGCACCAACGAATACCCGTACCTGATAACCGAGCAAGGCATTTCGGTACTGCCCGTGACCTCGCTCAAGCTGGAGCACGAAGTGTCGGACCGCATCGTGTCGTCGGGTATTCCGGCTCTCGACGCCATGTTTGGCCGCGGCGGCTTCTACGAAGGCAGTAGCGTGCTGATAACCGGCACCGCTGGCACGGCCAAAACCACGCTGGCCGCTTCCTTCGCCAGCAGCATGTGCCAGGCCGGCATGCGCTGCCTGTTCTTCGCCTTCGAAGAATCGCCGCAGCAGCTGGTGCGCAACATGAAGTCGGTCGGCATCGACCTGGAAGGGTGCATAGGAAAAGGGCAGCTGCGCATCGAAGCCTCGCGACCCACTCTCAACGGGCTGGAGCGGCACCTCGTCACCATCCACAAAACCATATCGGACTACCGGCCCGATGCGGTGGTCATCGACCCTATCAGCAACCTGGTGACGGTGGGCAACATCAGCGAGGTGCGCAGCATGCTCACCCGGCTCATCGACTACCTGAAGGTGAACGGCATCACGGCCCTGTTCACCTCCCTCATCAGCGGGCGCAACGTGCAGCAGGAAATGACCGAAGAGGGCGTGTCGTCGCTGGTTGACACTTGGATAACGGTGCGCGACCTCGAAGGCGTGGGCGAGCGCAACCGCGGGCTGAGCATTCTCAAGGCCCGCGGCATGGCCCACTCCAACCAGGTGCGCGAGTTTATCGTGACCGAGCACGGCATCGAGCTGCTCGACGTGGTGATTGGGCCCTCGGGCATCGTGACCGGTGCCAGCCGCCTTTCGCAGCAGCTGCAGGAAGAAGCCGAAGCCCTGGCCTACCGCCAGGAGATGGAGCGCAAGGACCGCGAGCTGGAACGCCGCCGCCGCGTGCTGGAAGGCACCATCGCCAACCTGCGCACCGAGTTCGAATCGGTAGAAGAGGAGCTGCGCCAGATTAACAGCGAAGAGCAACGCCGCCAGCAAACCCTGCTGAAGGGCCGCCAGCAAGTGGCCATTCCTTTCCCGGCGCAGCGAAACCACCCCAGCACCGACCAGTCCACCGACCATGCATAAGCCCGTCAACGAACAGGATTTTGCCCACACTCCCTCGGCCAATCCGGAGGAAACCTGGGAGCTCCGGCTGTACGTAGCCGGCCAGACGCCCAAGTCGGTGACGGCTATCGCCAACCTGAAAAGCTACTGCGAGCAGTACCTGAAAGGGCGCTACCAGCTGGAAGTCATCGACCTGCTGAAAAACCCGCAGCTGGCCGAAGGCGACCAGATTCTGGCCATACCCACGCTGGTGCGCAAGGTGCCGGAGCCCATCCGCAAGATTATCGGCGACTTGTCGAACGAAGAGAAAGTATTGGTGGGGCTCGACATCCGACCCCTGGACAGCAAATAAGCCGGGATGGACGAGCGGGAATTAGAGGAGTGGCTGAGCAAGCCAGCAGCCGACTACGTGCTGCATCTGTACATCACCGGAGCCACCCCCAATTCGACCCGGGCCGTGCGCAACATCAAGGAAATCTGCGAGCAGTACCTGCGGGGCCGCTACGAACTGGTGGTCATCGACATTTACCAGCAGCCGGAGCTGGCCCAGCAGGAGCAGCTCATCGGCGTGCCCACGCTGATTAAGAAAAGCCCAGGGCTGGTGCGCCGCCTCGTGGGCGACCTCTCGGACCGGCGCCGGGTGCTGCACGCGCTGGGGCTGACGGCAGATGGAACTGACGGCGGCCATGACTAACTCCACGCCCGATAGCCTCGACGCGCTGGCCCGCGAAAACGCGGAGCTCCGCTACCAACTGGAAGAAGCCCAGGACCTGATTCAGGCCATCCGCACCGGAGCCGTGGATGCGCTGGCCGTGCAAACCACCGAAGGGCCGCGCATCTTCACCCTGCAGGGGGCCGACCAGGAGTACCGCACCCTCATCGAGGAGATGAATGAGGGCGCGCTGATGCTGAGCAGCGACGCCATCATCCTGTACTGCAACGCCAGCCTGGCCCGGCTGCTCAACCACCCCCTGGAGGAAATTATCGGTCGCTCGTTTCAGGACTTTGTACCGCCTGATTTTACCATTCAGTGGGCGCAGCTTTGGGAGAAGGGTTGGGCGGGGAGCGACAAAGGCGAGCTGCCGCTGCGCACCCGCGGGGGCGCGCTGGTGCCTTTTTCGCTGAGCATGAACGTGCTGCAGTTTCATGAGCTGCCGGCCCTGGCAGTGATTGTGACGGACCTGTCGGCGCAGCGCGAGATGGACAGCATCCGGGCCGTGGTGGCCGAGCAGAATGAGGTGATTGGCCGCGCGGCGCAGGAGCTGGAGCGGCAGCAGGTGGCGCGGCAGGCGATGGAGCGCGCGGCCTCCGAAGCCATCCGCATGCTGGAAGGCATTCCGCAGATTGCCTGGACGGCCAACCCTACCGGCGACAATACCTACCTCAACCGCCGCTGGTTTGACTACGCCGGGCCCGGCCCCGGCACCAACGATGCGCGCGAGCTGGCCAGGTGGCTGTTCGACTGCATGCACCCCGACGACCTGGCCCTGGCCGCCGCGCGCTGGGATCACAGCCTGCGCACCGAGGAGCCGCTGGAAGTGGAGTGCCGCATCCGGCACCGCGACGGACAGTACCGCTGGATGCTGGGCCGGGCCCTGCCTTCGCGCAACGCCACCGGCAAAATCATTCAGTGGATTGGCACCTACACCGACATTCACGAGCACAAGCTGGCCCTGGAGCGCATTGCCCACACCCAGCGCCAGTTGCGCGACAACAACGAGCAGCTGACCCGCGCCAACGTCGACCTCGACAACTTTATCTACACCGCTTCGCACGACCTCAAGGCGCCCATTAGCAACATTGAGGGCTTGCTGAATGCCCTGTTGGTGGAGCTTCCTGCCGACAGCCGCGCCAATGGGGAGGTGAGCACCATTCTGGGCCTGATGCAGGACTCGGTGAACCGCTTCCGCAAAACCATTGCCCAGCTCACCGACGTGAGCAAGCTGCAGAAAGAGCACGGCAGGCCCAGTGAGCAGGCCGACCTGGCCACCGTGATACAGGACGTGTGCCTCGATTTACAGCCGCAGATTCAGGCCTCGGAGGCGGTGCTGGAAGTGGAAATTGCGGAAAGCCGGCAGGTGAGCTTCTCGGAGAAAAACCTGCGCTCGGTGGTGTACAACCTGCTGAGCAACGCCCTGAAGTACCGCCACCCCGACCGTGCCCCCCGCGTGCGCCTGCGCTGCCAAACGGCCGGCGCTTACCTGGTGCTGGAAGTGCAGGACAACGGCCTCGGCATTGACCTGCGCGGCGAACAAAAGCTGTTTGGCATGTTCCAGCGCCTGCACGACCACGTGGAAGGCAGCGGCATCGGGCTGTACATGGTGAAGAAAATGGTGGAAAACGCCGGCGGCCGCATCGAAGTGAAAAGCCAGCCGGGGCTGGGCTCAACATTTTCGGTCTATTTTGCTTTATAAAGCAGGTCCTTCCACTACCTACTATCCTTTCCGCCCAGCTATGCAAAAACTTTCCTGCGCCCTCCTGGTCGATGACGACCAGACGACCAACTACCTCAACCGCCTGCTCTTGCAGCGCATGGACGTAGCCGATAAGCTGCTGGTGGCCATCAACGGGCAGGAGGCCCTGACCCTGCTGCAGGAACACTGTACCGGCAACAGCGACGGTAACCCCGTGCTGATACTGTTGGACGTGAAGATGCCCGTGATGGACGGCTTTGCCTTCCTCGAAGCGTTTGACACCCTGGGCCTGGGCCGGGAGCAGGCCGTCATCATCGTGATGCTGACCACCTCCCTGCACCCGCAGGACATCGAGCGGGTGCAGCAGCTCAACATCGCCGGCTTCCTGAATAAGCCACTCACTGAGGGGAAAGTGCGCGATATCCTGCGCAGCTATTACGCCGGCCTGGTGCCCGAAGGCACGGCCTGAGGGAAGTTCTAAGCCGTTGCAACCAGCAGCGTCTGCGGCGCGGCCTGCTTGATGCGGGTGAGCAGCCACTGCTCCTGGCGCTTGGTGCGGGGGTTGCAAAACGCGTGGCAGGCCTTCAGCTCTTCGTCGCGCAGCCCCAGGGCGGCCTGGCGGATAACAATCCAGCAGAGCTGCACCTCCTGGGTAAGCAGCCAGAGGTCGTGCAAATCGCGCAGCAAAGCCAGGCTGCCGCTGCGCTTTTCAGCGAATAAGTCGCGCTTGAGGTCGCCGGGCTCGCTGCTGGCTTCTTCCGAATATTTCGCCACGAAGCCCTGCACGCGGCCGTGGTGCTCACGCGACCAGGCCGCGAGCTTCTGGCACATCTGCTCGATGTCGGGCTCGTCTTTGTGCTTGCGGGCCACGTGCTCGAAGGCTTCGGTGAGCTGCTTTTCGCTGCTTTCGAGCAGGCCGAGGTAATGGGGGAGAAGCATGGCAGGGACGGGCTTAAGCGTGGGCTTTGCGGATGCGGACGGCGGCGTACTTGTAGTGGGGCTGCTTGCTGACGGGGTCCCACTCCGTTAGAGTCAGCTCATTGGCTGCCCGGGGCCGGTCGGCCTGGTCCCAGTAGCCGTAGTGGAAGGGGATGAACACCAGGCCCGGCTCGATGCCGCCCACGCGGGCCGGTTCCAGCACCTTGCCGCGGCGCGACTCCACTTCCACCATGTCGCCTTCGGCAATGCCAAAGCGGGCGGCGTCTTCGGTAGCCAGCTGCACGAAGCCGTCGGGCGCGGCTTCGTGCAGTGCTCGCGAACGTCCCGTTTTGGTGCGGGTATGGAAGTGGTACACCACCCGGCCTGTCGTCAGCCAGAGCGGGTACTGTTCGTCGGGCACTTCGTGGGGCGGCTCGTAGTCGACGCCTTTCAGAAAGGCCTTGCCCTTGGGGTCGATGAGCTTGTAGTCGTCGTGCGTGTGGGCGGCGCCGGTTTCCAGGTCGTGCCCGTAGGTTTCGCAGTAGTCGATGGCGGTAGCAAAGACGCCGTCTTCGTACAGGCGCTCCTTGCCGTTGGGGTACTGCTCGTTGCAAGGCCACTGTATGCCCGAGCCCTCACTCAGCTTGGCGTAGCTCATGCCGGTGTAGTCGCAGGGGCGGCCGCGGGTGCACTCGCGCCAGGCGTTGAATGCGTCTTCGGTGCTGCGCCAGGTACTCGAAAGCAGCGGGTTACCATCCTGGTCGCGGAAGTCCATACGGCGGGAGTAATCCACAAAAATTTCGAAGTCGGAGCGCGCCTCACCGGGCGGGTCCACAGCCTTGTGCGAGATATGCACCGTGCGGTCGACGTTGGTGAAGCAACCGGTTTTCTCCCCCCAAATGGCAGCCGGCAGCACCACGTCGGCATACTTCGTGGTTTCGGTGGGGAAGGCATCCTGCACCACCACGAACAAGTCGTCTTTGGCCAGAATGCGCCGCGCCCGGTCCAGCTCGGGCAACGACACCAAGGGGTTGGTGCCGCTTATCCACAGCATTTTGATGGAGCCGGTTTCGCAATAGCGCCAGATTTGCATGGCGTGCGTGGGTGGGGCCCAGTGCGGAATCTTGTCCCGGTGCACATTCCAGAGGTCGGCCAGCTCCTGAATGTGGTCTTCATTGCCCCAGTTGCGGAAGGCAGGCAGGTCGCCGTCGGCGCCACACTCGCGGGTGTTCTGCGAAGTGGGTTGCCCATTCATCTGGTAGATGCCGCTGCCGGGGTGGCCAATCAGGCCGCGCAGCAGGTGCAGGTTGTTTACTTGCACTGCCGCCGCCGTGGCCTGCATCGACTGGTACACGCCCTGCAACGCCGTCGACACCAAGGTATTGCAGGTGCCCAGAATGTGAGCTGCTTCGCGCAGCTTGGCTGCCGGCACTCCCGTGAGCTGCTCCACGCGCTCGGGTGTCCACTTAGCTACTATTTGCTTCAACTCATCAAAGCCCTGCGTGTGCGCTTTGATGTAGGTGGGGTTGATGTGGCCGGCTTCAATAATGAGGTTCAGCAGGCCGTTCATCAGCGGCACGTTGGTGCCCACGCGGGGCGTCAGGTGTACGGTGGCTTTCTCGGCGGTGTAGGTAGTGCGCGGGTCGATAACGACCAACTTGGGCGGGTTGGGGCCAGCCAGACGGTCGAGCACCCGCGTCCACAGCACGGTTTGCTGGGAGGCCATGTTGTGGCCAATCAGCATGATGGCCTCGGTGGTGTCGAGGTCGGTGTAGGAACCCGGCTGGCCGTCGGCCCCGAACGAAACCTTGAGTGCGGCCGCGGCAGTGGCGGTGCACAGGCGGGTGTTGCCGTCCATGTGCGGGGTGCCCAGTCCGGCTTTGCCCAGCACGCCCAGCGCGTAGTACTCTTCCAGAAACAGCTGCCCCGACGTGTAGAAGCCAATGGAGCTGGCGGTGTGCTTCTCTACCAGCTCTTTCGATTTCTGCACAATCAGGCTCATGGCTTCGTCCCAGCTAGCTTCTTCGAGCTTGCCGTTGCGGCGGATAAGCGGCTTGGTGAGGCGGTCGGGGCTGTGATTGGCCACCCAGGCGTGCAGCCCCTTGGGACCCAGCCGGCCGTGATTCACCCGGTCGACGGCCCGGCCGCGCACGCCCACAATGTGCCCGTCTTTCACGCCGATGTCGACCCCGCAGCCATTGGAGCACAGCACGCAGGCCGACTGCACCCAGTGGTCGGGCTCGGCCTCAAGTCGTTCGTCTACCCGCACGGGCCACTGGCCTTCGTAGCCGGTGCGAGCTCCCCAAATGTCGGCTATGCTGTCGCGCGTTTCGCTCATAGTAGCTGGGTTTAGTGTAAAAGCCAGAGCAACTCCGAATGCTGCAAATCAGGACTATTACGGCGGCCTCAGCGAAAAAGTAACGCGCTATTTAATCTAATTTTAATCTTAAGAACGGAACAGTAAGCTAATGTTTTGGCTTGCTGATGGAGAGTGGAAATAAGGCCCAGCTTGCAGCTGCAGACCCGTTTGTTGCCCTGTTGGCAAGCTTAGTCTGAGTGTTGGGCTCAAGAGTATGCAGCTGCCAAACCCCAAGTGCTTCGGCGCAACAGGACCTTGCAGCAAGTTGTTGCTCTGCTACATTTGAAAACCAATTGTGCGCGATTAATTCGGAGTGCTATAGAGTAAGCCACAGTAAAACATGGTTTAAAAACGAATTCTGCACGCGTGGGCAAGCTCAACTATGGAGAAGCAACTACTGGCCCCTGAGTTGTGGGTGGAGCGGTATGGCGCAGAGCTGTACGGCTTTGCGCTACGGCGCGTGCACACGGCCGATTGCTCCGAGGAGCTGGTGCAGGAAACTCTGCTCAGTGCCCTGAGTGCTTTGGATTCGTACCGGGGCGAAGCTTCGGAGCGCACCTGGCTGTTTGTGATTTTGCGCCGCAAAATCATCGACCATTACCGGCGGGAAGCCCGCTCACCGCTGGTGCCTCTGGGCGAAGCGGACGAGGAAACGCAGTACTTCTATTCCGAAAACGGCCATTGGCGGGAAGAGCAATACCCCCGGGCCTGGAATATGCCAGCTGATGACGTGCTGGCCCAGCAGGAGCTGAGCGAAGCCCTGCAGCTCTGCCAGGAGAAGCTGCCCGCCCGGCACGGCGCTGTGTTCACCATGCGGTTCGTCGACGAGCTTAGCGCCGAGGAAATCTGTCAGGAATTGGGCCTGACGCCGTCTAACTACTGGGTGCTGGTGCACCGGGCCAAGCTACACCTGCGTAAGTGCCTGGAGAAAAACTGGTTTGGCCAGCACCGCGCCGCCTAGTCATTATGCTGAACTGCCGACAAGCCACCCTGCTGATAGAGCGCACCGCCGGCCAGCTGCCGCGTTGCGGCACGCTGCTGCCCCTGCGGGTGCACCTGCGCCTGTGTCCGCTGTGCAGCCGCTACGAGCAGCAAACTCATCTGCTGGCCCGGCTGGTGCGCTACCCCGCCGGCCACGGCCCGGTGCAGCTGCGCGAGGCCTTTAAAACGCAATTGCGGGAGCAAATCCGTCAGCGGCTGCGCCCGGAGTAAGCCCCCGGGTTAATTCGCAGAAGCGGTAGCCAGCGGTAAGGCGGCCACCCCGACTATGTGGTGCGAAGCTTGTTCCTGCACCAGCACTACGGCGCGCAGCTGGGCTTTCTTCCAGGAAGGGAGAAGGTTTTGCGGCACCGTGGCCGCAAAATCGCCGTCGGTGGTCACAGGACCGAGGGAACGCAGCGCCCGCACTACGGGGGCGTGCTGGATGAGGCGGCCCGCATTCTCGCCCCGGCCCACGTTGGTGGCGAGGGCTGACTCGGTCAGGAGCAGTAGTACTTCGGCAGCGGCCGTACCGGCAGGCAGGCTGCTCACGCGCACCTTCAGGCTGTCATTGACACTCTGAACTATGCTGACGGCGGCGCGGGGCATTTTGGCGGCCTTGCGGATGGCTTCGTGCAAGGCTTGCTCGCGGCTGCCCACCAGCTCGTAGCGTCCGTTCACCACCGCCTGCGGAGTGTAGGAGCCGCTGCCCAGGCTTTGGGCGTACAGGCGTTGGCGCTGGGTGAAAGCCGGGGAGGAGAAAGGGTCCTTCCAGCCCAGACGGTTCCAGTAGTCGACGTGCTGGCCCAGCGCAATTATTTCGACTCCGGGCAAGGGCTGGCTGGCGGCCAGCTCGCGCAACATTTCATCGGCGGCGGGGCAGCTGGAGCAGCCCTCGGAAGTGAAAAGCTCCACGGCCACGGGCACGTCGCCGGATTTTACTTTTCTAACGGGCACATGGCGGGTCCGCCAGGTTTGGGTGGCGAGGCTCGCCGAAACCAGGAGCGCGAAGAATAAGGCAATAAGCGCAAGACTTTTCTTCATAAGCTGAATGTTACGTAGGCCACTGCCGGCCATGTTACACAAGACGTACCGTGGCCCTATGCCTTACACTTAGCCCATCTTTCGGGTGGATATTGGTCGGCTCAACAATTTTAGACTTTTTGCCTTTACTTCCTGTAAGGCCGGAGCAGGGCCGGCGTCAGGCAGAGTGAAAATGCAACGGCACCTGAAACCGCGGCGCTTTGCTTTACCGTAGCTGGTTGCTGCTCTTATTTGCTTGCGTATGAAAGTTGTTGTCGAAAAGCACCCGCTAGCCATTCGCTGGTTTCACTGGGTTAATTTCCCGGTGCTGGCGCTCATGATATGGAGCGGGCTGTGGATTTACTGGGCCAACGACGTGTACCGCCTGGGCTGGGGCAGCACCACGCTGCTCAAGTTTTTCCCCAACTCGTTTTATCAGGCTTTCGCCCTCGACCACAAGCTGGCCAAGGGCATGAGTTGGCATTTTGTGCTGATGTGGGTGTTCTTCCTGAATGGCCTGCTGTACGTGCTCTACACCATTTTATCGGGCGAGTGGCGTTACTTGTTGCCCAACCGGCACTCGTTTAAGGAAGCCATTCAGGTCACACTCCACGACCTGGGCCTGCGCAAGGAGCATCCTCCTGTTCGGAAGTTCAATGGGGCCCAGCAAATAGCTTACACCTCCGTTGTACTGATGGGCCTGGGCTCTGTGCTCACTGGGCTGGCCATCTACAAGCCGGTGCAGTTTGGCTGGCTTACGCAGCTGCTGGGCGGCTACGAGCTGGCCCGCTTGCTGCACTTCGCTCTCACCATCGGCTACGTGCTGTTTTTCGTGGTGCACATTGCCCAGGTGGTGCGGGCCGGCTGGAATAATTTCCGCGCTATGGTAGCCGGCTTCGAGATTGAGGAGGTGGACCCCCGCACTCACGAAGTCAAAGCTGGTCCCACCGCGCTGCCAGCCGCCGATGCTTCGCTAAGTCCCACTGGCCCGCAGGCCTAAGTTGTTTCACTCGTTTCGCTCTTAGCATGACCCCTGACCAACAGCCTTCGCACACAAGCCCTAGCCAGGCAGAGGAGCAATCCGCGCTGGCGGCCGCGGCCAAACGCACGCGTCGCTCGTTTCTCATCACCGGGGCGCTGGGCCTGGCGGGCCTGGCCGGCTGGCGCTGGCTCGACACGCGCCCTACGGTGGATGGCATTCCGGCCCCGCTGCGCAAGGTGCTGGATTTTAACGCGGGGCTTAGCAATAGCTATTACAAAAACACCCGCCTGGCGCCGGAGTTTACCAGGTCGCGGGCCCGCCAAATCCGCGTGAATGGCAAGGTGGGACTGCGAGGAGAGTTCGACCCAGCAGCCTGGCAGCTTAACGTGCAAGGCTACGCTCCGGCTGGCAGCGCGCCGCGCACGCAGATCTTCACCATTGAGCAGATTAAGGCCCTGCCGCGCACCGAAATGACCGTCGAGTTCAAATGCATTGAGGGCTGGAGCACCATCGTGACCTGGGCCGGGGTACGCCTGTCCGACTTTCTGGCCAGGTACCCGCTGGCCACCCGCTCGGGCCAGGCCATTGCCGACGTCAACCAGCCGCCGGCCGACGCCGCGCCTTACGTGGGCCTGGTGACGCCCGACGAGCAGTACTACGTGGGCCTGGAGCTGGAAAGCGCCCTGCATCCTCAAACCCTGCTCTGCTACGAAATGAATGGCCAGCCCCTGACGCCCGAGCACGGCGCGCCGCTGCGGCTGGTATCGGCCCTGAAGTATGGCGTAAAGCAAATCAAGCGCATCGGTACCATGTCCTTCACTGACGTTCGCCCGGCCGACTATTGGGCCAAGCTGGGCTACGACTGGCACGCGGGGCACTAGAAATTAGGCTGTTAGAAAGGCTCCAGCAAGACGTAGAGACGCATACTTGCGTCTCCTCGTTGAACGATGACATTAGAACAATGTAGAAACGCAACATCTTGCGTCTCGTCGTTGAACGATAAAAACAGAACGGCCCTAATGGCGCAGACGACGAGACGCAAGTATGCGTCTCTACAGTTCAAGCGGCGCGGCCCCGGAGACGCAAAATATTGCGTTTCTACATCGTTCTTTCTTGCTAATAACTCCAGAAAAAAAGGCCCCTGCAAATGCTGCAGGGGCCTTTTCATTTTAGCGACGGAAGTTCTAGTCGAACATCACCTTCATTTCCACGCGGCGGTTTTTGGCACGGCCGGCGGCGGTTTTGTTCGTAGCCACCGGGTTGTTACGACCGAAGTACTCGGCGGTAATGTGCTCGGCTGGTACGCCCTTGCTCACGAGGTAGCGCTTCACGGCCTCGGCCCGCTTCTTCGACAGCGTCAGGTTGTACTGCGGCGTGCCCACATTGTCGGTGTAGCCGCGCAGGCGCAGGCGGAACTCGGGCTTATCCTGCAGCAGCTTGGCTAGCTCGTTGAGCGAGGGGTAAGACGTCTTCAGGATGATGTCCTTGTTGAAGGCAAACTGCAGGTTGCTGAAGGCCGTGTTGAGTACTTTCTGCTCGGCCTTGGCAATGATGGGGCAGCCTTTGTTTTCCACGGGGCCCGGCGTTTGCGGGCACTCGTCGTCTTTGTCGAGCACGGTGTCGCCGTCGGTGTCGGGGTAGGGGCAGCCCTTGTTTTCCACGGGGCCGGCCACGGTGGGGCAGGCATCGTCTTTGTCGAACACGGTATCCTTATCCTGGTCGCCCCAGGGGCAGCCTTTGTTTTCGAGCGGGCCGGCTTCGGTGGGGCAGCCGTCTTCGTGGTCGTACAGCCCGTCCTTGTCGGTGTCGGGGCAGCCGAAGTGCTCCACGGGGCCGGGCACGTCGGGGCACTTGTCGTCGGCATCCTTCACGCCGTCGCCGTCGCGGTCGGGGCAGCCGCGCAGGGCCACCACGCCGGGTACATCCGGGCAGTCGTCGGCCTTGTCGGGCACGTGGTCGCCGTCGCGGTCCGGGCAGCCCTTGAACTCGGCAATGCCCGGCGTATCGGGGCAGTCGTCCTCGCTGTCCTGGATGTGGTCGCCGTCGCGGTCGGGGCAGCCCTTGAACTCCCAGCTGCCTTTGATGGTGGGGCACTTGTCGAGCCTGTCGCTCACGCGGTCGGCGTCGCGGTCCTTGTGCTTTTTCTTGTCGAGGGCAAAGCCCAGGCCGGCGTACAGGTCGTAGCCCGTGGTGGTGGTCACGCCAAATACACCGCCCAGGTTGTCGGAGCCCACAAACACCGGTCCCAGGCGCAGCATGGCGCCCACTTGGAACTTGCGGTAGCCATTGGCCAGGAGCAGCGGCAGCGAGAACTCCGCCTGGCTGAACTCCACGCGGGGCGTGACGGCGAGGCTGCTGATGGCGCGGCTGCCAATGGTGGTGGCCGGCAGTAGGTTCTGCGTCCAGAGCAGGCCGGCGTAGAGGTGCTTGCGCACCTGGTAGTCGGCGGTGAGGCGCAGGGCCGTGGGCAGGTAGCTGGTGAAGCTGGTCGACTGATTCTGCAGGCCCACCACGCGGGCCAGGGTCTGGTCCACCGAGGTGTTGAGGTTGGTGTACTTCAGCGTGTCGAGCTGGCCCCACTGTATGGTGCGCGTGTTGGCCAGCTGGGCCTGGCGCACGTACTGCGAGTTGTTGTACGACACCGCGCCCAGGTCCGACAAAGCCAGGCCGAGCCGCAGCTTGTACTTGTTTGCGGTGTTGTCGGTCCACTCGGCGTTGTCCATCTGGTACTGGAACTTCTCGGCGTCGGGGCGCCACTCGTAGGTCACACCCAGGTCGGCGCCGAAGCCCTGGCCCAGGCGTTTGCTGCCGTACAAGTCACCCACGCTGAAGTCGTTGCGGTCGTAGTAGTTGTAGTTGGTGTAGCCGTAGCTCACGTTGCGGTTCTGCAGCTGAATGCTGTCGCCGTTGTACACCTGGTAGTTGATGCCTTCGTTGAGCAGGTAGCCGCCGCCCAGGCCCACGAGGTACTTGAGCGTGATGCCGCCTTTGAAGAAGTGGGTGGTGTTGGGCGTGATGGTGCGGGCGTAGGTCAGCGCAAACTCGTGGTAGTTGTTGATGCCGATGTTGAAGCTGTTATCGTCGAGCAGCCGGTTGGCCAGGCCCAGGTTCTGGGCTTCGGCCAGGCCGTAGCGGGCCAGGCGGGCCAGGTTTTCGCTCACGTTGCTCACCTGGGCAAAGGAGCGCACCCGGTTCGAGAAGGCAATGCTGTGGCGGGGGCTCAGCGAAATCATGAACGAGGGCAGGCGCACCTCGGCGCTCACGCTGCCGAACTTGTTGCCGTTGCCGAGCTGCTCGCGCACGTAGTCCAGCTTGAACTCCACCTTGCCGTTGGCGTCGCGGTACTGGCTGCCCACGTTGTCTTTCCACACCTGCCAGGGTGTGTAGGGCATGTCCAGCTGCAGGTAGGTGTTGTATACGTTGAGGTCGGCCCCGGCCAGGTTGATGTAGAACTTCTGGCGCGAGTCGGCAATACTCGACGGGTTGATGTACAGGTTGTTGGTGCCGGCGTAGTTGCTGTTGGCCAGCCCGGTCCAGCCCTGGGCCTGGCCGCAGTAGGAAGCTAGCAACAGCCCCGGCAGCAGCAGGGGGCGTAAAAAGTGGTGCATAAATGGGGTGGGAGGAGGGGAATTGTAAACGGATGAGTATCCGCCAAGCCTCAAATATTGCCGGCTGCAGCGCTTCGTTCACGCCCGCTGGACGTCCTGGTGGAAAAACCCGACCAGCCGCCGGTATTCTTCGATGAAGGAGCTGGAAAACCAAGCCACGCTTATCACCCAGGGCGAATGCCTGAACCGACGGTTTAATGCGCCTGTCTGTCGAGGAGCAAGGGGCATAAATGCTGTCCGGCGCTATGCGAAGCCGGGAGCCAGGTACAGGCAAATAGTTCCTGCAACTAGGCCGCATGCGGACGTTTAGGGGACTTTATCGGCCAGCTACCGCTCCGGCTCGGCAGTTGGGAACTACTTCTCGACGCCTTAGAAAAAGTGGCTTAAACAGCCTGAAAATCGGGTCTATGGCCCGCCAGAGGCACTTGGTCGGCTTGCCTTTCCTGGTCAGCGATTGGAGCGTGCAGTCGGCCTAAGTGGCTAATATTTTTGAGTCGATGGTAGCCCGCTGCCCGCCTTGTCGGTCCGTGGAGCCAGTGTATCTCTCACTTTTTTCCATATCATTTTTATGCGTTTATCCTCCTTCGTGCGCCTGGCCAGCGGCCTACTGTTGCTCTGTGCTGTGAGCAGCTTCTCCGGCTGCGAGAAAACCGATGTGGCTCCCCGCAAGGGCTGCACCAAGCCTAGCACCACTACCTCTACCGACACCACGGCCACCGGCGGCGCCAGCTAAGACCCGGCCCCCCGCCAGGTGGCGCAAAACTGGCCTGCTCCTCCCCGGGGCGGGCCAGCTTATTACAGGATATCTCAAATACCATTGCAAACATGCGTTTTGTCTTATTTACTGGCTATTGGCTGCTCGTGCTGATGTTGGTGCCAAAGGCCGCTGGCGCCACACACATTGTGGGCGGCGAGTTGGAGCTGCAGCACCGCAGCGGCAGCAGCTACACCTTGTCGCTGAACCTGTATTTCGACGCCGTCAACGGCAACGCGGCGGCGCTCGACCAGGACGTGACGGCCGGCATTTTTGCCAAGGCCACCAGTCAGCGCATAGCCAATGTGGTGCTGCCACTGGTGAGCAACACCTTCGTCAGCTACACCAACCCGGCTTGTGCCGTGGGCGGGCTCAGCACCCGCAAGCTGGTGTACAGCCAGGATATTACCCTCGACGCGGCTATCTACACGCAGGCTGCCGGCTACTACGTGGCCGTGGAGCGCTGCTGCCGCAACCTGACCATTACCAACATCCGCAACCCCGGCGCGGCGGCCCAAACGTTTTACCTGGAATTTCCGGCCGTGGTGCGCAGCGGGCAGCCCTTCGTCGACTCCACGCCGCGCATCTTCCCGCCTTTGGGTGACTACGCCTGCCGCGGCGAGCTGTTTTACTACGACTTTGGCGGGCAGGATGCCGACGGCGACTCCCTGGCCTACGACCTGGTGACGCCTTTGAACGGCCACGCCACCGCCACCGACCCTGACCCCGTTCAAGCCGCGCCCGCCCCTTACGTCCCCATCACCTGGAATGCCGGCCTCGGCACCCTCAACCAGATTCCCGGCACACCAGCCCTGGGCATTGATGCGCGCACTGGTCGCCTCACGGTGCGGCCCAGCGCGCTGGGCTTGTTCGTGTTTGGTGTGCGCTGCTCCGAGTACCGCGCTGGCGTGAAGATTGGTGAGACGCGGCGCGACTTTCAGCTTTACGTGCTGAACTGCCCCACCAACCAGGCGCCCGCGCTGCAAGTGCAGCTGCCCGGCCAGAGCGGAGCCTACCGCCCGGGGCGCGACACGCTGCGGCTGGTGCCCGGCGGTAGCCGCTGCCTCACCATCCGCTACACCGACCCGGACCCCAACTCGGTGCTGACCATGACCAGCATGCCGGTCAACTTCACGGTGCCGGCGCCCACGTTCACCAGTGCCAGCAGCGGCACCGTGCGCGTGGCCGGCGATACCCTCAGCACCACGCTCTGCTTCCCGGAATGCACCGACACCCAAGGGCGGGTATATCTGCTCGATATCATCGTGGCTGATAATGGCTGCGCCCTGCCCAAGCGCGACACCCTGCGCGTGGCCTTTACGGCTACCCAGTCCGGCAACACGGCGCCGGTGTTGCAGTCCTCTTTCCCAGCGGCCGTAGCGCCCGACTCGGTGGCCACGGTGCAGGTGACGCTGGGCACGCCTTACACCGCCACGCTGCTGGGCACCGATGCCGACGGCAACGGCCTGACGCTGGCCGCCCAAGGCGAGGGGTTTGACCTGGCGGCAGTCGGAATGGCCTTCTCGGCGCAAAACGGCAACGGCCGGGCCACGGGCACCTTTAGCTGGCAATCCAGCTGCGAGTCAGTAGCGGCAGCCGGCGAAGACGGCTTGCTGGTGCGCTTCACCCTCACGGAAAACGGTGTGTGCCAGCCCCGGCCCCAGCGGCTGGCGGTGCGGTTTGTGGTGGCGCCCGTGGCCGCGGAAAAGGCCTTTCGCCCGCCCAACATCATCACGCCCAACGGCGACGGCCGCAACGACGCCTTCGCCCTGCCCGACCTGCCGCCCGACTTCTGCGACCAGCGCTTTGCCAGCATCCAGATTTTCTCGCGTTGGGGGCAACGCGTGTACCAGTCCGACCAGCGCAGCTTCAGCTGGGGCGGAGCCGGGGTAGCCAGCACTTACTACTATCTGGTCAGCTACACCGATGGCCGCAAGTTCAAAGGCTGGCTGGAGGTAATGCCGTGAGGTGCAAACCCCACCCCCGGCCGCAAATGCTAAATGCGCATTACCCCAAAAGGGAGGGGAGCCAGTTCCGGCCTGTTGTGGTTGTTTTTTAGAGTTAAAAGTGAATAGTTAAAAGTTAAAAGTTAAGACCAGTACAGTTTTTAACTTTTAACTTTTAACTTTTAACTATTCACTTTTAACTGCTTTACGTCAGGCTCCCCTCCCTTTTGGGGTAATGCGCATTTAGCATTTGCGGCCGGGGGAGGGGTTACTACTTCCTACCCCCAGCCGGCTTGATGCTGATAGCCGCGCCGCCACCCGCGGCCAGCTCCAGCGGCAGCGTCGATTTGCTGGTCACGGCCACCTGCCGAATCTGGTAGGCCATGGGATTTTTCTCCCAGTGGGCGTCCTTGCCATCGGCGTAGATGGTGGCGGTGTAGCGCTGGCCCGGCTTCAGGAAGTCGAGCTTGATGTTCTGGCGGCGGGGCTGCTCGTCGGTAATGGCGCCCACGTACCATTCATCCTTGCCCTTGGCCTGCCGGGCAATGGTGACGTACTCGCCCGGCTCGGCGGCCAGGATGCGGGTGTCGTCCCAGTCCACGGCCACGTCCTTGATAAACTGAAAGGCGTCGGCGTGCTGCTCATAGGCTTCGGGCAGGTCGGCGGCCATCTGCAGGGGGCTGTACATGGTTACGTACAGGGCCAGCTGCTTGGCCAGGGTGGTGTGTACCTGCCGGCCTTTGTTCTGGGCCGGGTTCCAGCTTTCCAGCTTGATCTGGAAGACGCCGGGCGTGTAGTCCATGGGGCCGCCCATGAGGCGGGTGAAGGGCAGGATAGTTTCGTGCTCGGGCGGGTTGCCGGTGCTCCAGGCGTTGAACTCGTTGCCGCGGGCGGCTTCGTTGGCCAGCCAGTTAGGATAGGTGCGGTGCAGGCCGGTGGGGCGCACACTCTCGTGCATATCCACCAGCAGCTGGTTTTCGGCCATCTTATCGGCCACATGTAGGTAGTGGTTCACCATCCACTGCCCGTCGTGGTGCTCGCCCCGCGGAATGATGCGGCCCACGTAGCCCGTTTTCACGGCCGGGTAGCCGTGCGCCTTCATGAAGCGCAAGGCTCCGTCGAGGCGACGCTCGTAGTTGGTGACGGAAGCGCTGGTTTCGTGGTGCATGATGAGCTGCACGTTTTTGGCCGCCGCGTAGCGCTGCAGCTCGTCCACGTCGAAGTCGGGGTAGGGCGTCACGAAGTCGAACACCTCTTCCTTCCAGTTGCCGTACCAGTCTTCCCAGCCCACGTTCCAGCCTTCCACCAGCACGCTTTGCAGGCCATTTTTGGCAGCAAAGTCGATGTAGCGCTTCACGTTGGCGGTGTTGGCCCCGTGGCGGCCGTTGGGCTTAAGGGCGCTCCAGTCGGTGCCGGCTAGTTTGAGGTTGTTGGCGTCGGAGTAGTTCCAGCTGGCTTTGTTGACGTGCATCTCCCACCACACGCCCACGAATTTCTGGGGCTTAATCCAGCTGGTCTCGGTGATTTTGCTGGGCTCGTTCAGGTTCAGAATCAGCTTCGAGGCCAGGATGGCCGGGGCATTGTCGGCCACTACCACCGTGCGCCAGGGCGTGTGCTCGGGCGTCTGCAAAAAAGCTTTGGCGCCCGTCGCGCTGGGCACCAGCTGCGCCGTCAGGCCGTAGTTTTTGGTATCCACCTTCAGCATCATGGCCGGGTAGTTTACCAGCGCTGCCTCGTGAATGTTGACGTACAGCCCGTCGTCCGACTTCAGCATCAGCGGCGTTTGCACCGTGGTAGGGGCGGCTTTCTGCTGAATCACCTCGATGGGGGCTGTGTTCACCGCGCTCAGGCGCGAGGTGGTGTAGGCGTACTCGTTGGAGTCGTAGTCGCCGGGAATCCAGAATGCCTTGTGGTCGGCGGGCAGGTTGAACTCCGTTAGCTCGTCCTGCACCGTGAAGTACTGCAGGTTGGGCTGCCGGGGCCACTCGTAGCGGAAGCCCACGCCGTCGGCAAACACGCGAAACACTACGTCCAGCAGCCGGCCCGGCGCTGCGGGCTGTCGCAGGTGCACGGTCAGCTGCTGGTAGTGGTTGCGGATATTTTTGACCTCGCCCCACACGGGCTGCCAGGTTTCGTCCACGTCCTTGGTTTCGCTGCCCACCACTTCCAGGGGGCCATCGAAGCCTTTGCCGTCCTGCAGCACCACGCCCAGGCGCGAGGGCTGCACCACGGGCCGCTGGCCATAGCGCACGCTGTAGCTGGGCTGGCCCGTGGGCGTAAGCGCAAACGTGAGGCTCACTTGGTCGAGGCGGGCGGTAAGGGGAGCAGTGCCCTGCGCGGCTGCAGTAAGGCCGGTTAGCAACAGGGCGGTTACAAATAAGCTTTTCATTGAAAAACGAGCCACCGTAGGTCGGCTTGGCCTTTCAAAAGTAGCAACGGCCCGCACTGGCAGCAGCCGGTAAGCAGCAGGGCCACTAAAAAACAAGGCCCGCCTTCCAAGGGAAAGCGGGCCCTGCGGCAGCGCAACAAGCAAAAGGCTAGCTGACTCCGCCGGGGGTAGTCGTGCCGGTGGGTGCCGGCGCGGGAGTGGGGGCAGGGGCTGGCTTCTGGCCGTGGCAGCCGCCGGAGGGGTGCACGTTTTCTTTTTCGCAGCCCGAGAAGCTGCTTACGGCGCACAGCAGCAGGGCGCCGCAGGCGAAGCGGAGGAAGGAGGGGAGGTGCTTCATGTGGTAAAGGGTGAAAAGTGAAAAAGTCCGGAAACCGTGTTGTCGCCGGAGTAGGTCAAAGGTGATGGCTGCCTGACCCGAGGCGCCGCGTCAATCGCTGGATAGGAGATAAACATCGCCGGTTTGCCTCGCCGTAAGGCCTGGCAACTTACTGTCATCCATTAGTAAAAGCAGGCTTTTTTGCAGAAGGTGCCTTACGAGACAAAGCGCCGCCGAGGCCTTGTAAAAGGTGGCTTTCGGCCCACGACTTAGGCCTGACGGTCGACAAACCCAGTTTTCTGTTCGACTAACTCCTACATGCAGCATCCAGCGGGAAGCCGGGCGAATTCGAAGGCTGAGGCGGGCCACTTGTCGGCTAACGGCTCCCAACCATCCACTCTTGCTTGACGCCGGCAGGGTAATACTCCATCTTCGAATCGTCACACCGCTGGCTTGGAGCCGCCACCGGGACAGACGGCTTCACTGTTCGGTTCAATTCACCTCATCATTCTTTCCACGTCATGAAAACCTTCGCCATTGCCTGCCTCGCCGCCGTTGCCGCCCTCGTTGCCCGCCCCGCTGCCGCCCATTCCGAACCCGAACGCGCTACTGCTGGCTCCGTTGTTGGCTTTGTGTGGGCGCCCAGCCCGCTGGTGCACTACCTGGCCAATACGTTGGAATTGAAAGAGCACGAAGTGCTGGCCGTTATCAACGCCCTTAAAGCCCACCCCCTGCAAACCTCGTCCCGCGAAGAGCTGGAAGTAGTACTGCAGCCAGTGCTCACGGCCGAGCAGTACGCCCACCTCTACACCCTCAAGCCCGCTGCCGAACTCAGCGACGAGCTGCGCTACCTGGCTAGGCTGTATTAAGGGCTGAGGCCCAGTGTCTGACACCCTGCAGGCCCGATTTTCTTAGAATGCCCTAACGGCTGCTCGTAGAAGTGCCCGCTCCTGAACCGGAGTGGGCATTTCTGGTATGGGCAGCTGGCTGCGGAACCGATTTTACTTGCTGGTAGGCAAGCTTATTCCAAAAGCTTGAAACCTGTTCCTTTGAAAAGCGGGCTAATACGAATCATCTTTGCTAAAGGTTGGGCGAAGGCGCGCATTTCGGCAAACAAAAGCTGTAGTCAGCTTGTACGAAGCACACCTGCTGCCGGGCCGCGCGCTTCTCAGGCAAGCATCAAAAAGCAGAAGCGTAGCCTTTGTCAACCTTGCCTTTACGTCTTTAATCAATCAATTTCATTTTACTATGCACGACTCTCAGCCCACTCCGCCCGCTGAAAATTCCATCCTCCACGACATGAACGCGCCGGCCGCGAAGTGTCCCTTCAGCAGCGGCGCCCTGAAGCAAAGCGCCGGCGAAGGCCGCACCAACCGCGAGTGGTGGCCCAACCAGCTTAAGCTGGGCATTCTGCGCCAGCACAGCAGCAAATCAAACCCCCTGGGTCAGGACTTCAACTACGCCGAGGAGTTCAGCAAGCTGGACCTGCAGGCTGTGAAGCAGGACCTGCACGAGTTGATGACCAACTCGCAGGACTGGTGGCCGGCCGACTACGGCCATTACGGCCCCTTCTTCATTCGCATGGCCTGGCACAGCGCCGGCACTTACCGCATTGGCGACGGCCGCGGCGGCAGCGGCTCGGGCGCCCAGCGCTTCGCGCCCCTTAACAGCTGGCCCGACAACGCCAACCTCGACAAGGCCCGCCTCCTGCTGTGGCCCATCAAGCAGAAGTATGGCCAGAAAATCTCCTGGGCCGACCTCATGATTCTGGCCGGCAACTGCGCCCTGGAGTCGATGAACTTTAAAACCTTCGGCTTCGCTGGCGGCCGCGAGGACGTGTGGGAGCCCGAGCAGGACATTTACTGGGGCCCCGAAACCGAGTGGCTGGGCGACAAGCGCCACAGCGGCGAGCGCGAGCTCGACAACCCCCTCGGCGCCGTGCAGATGGGCCTCATCTACGTGAATCCCGAAGGCCCCAACGGTGAGCCCGACCCGCTGCGCTCGGCCCGCGACATCCGCGAAACCTTCGGCCGCATGGCCATGAACGACGAAGAAACCGTGGCCCTGATTGCCGGCGGCCACACCTTCGGCAAAACCCACGGCGCCGCCGACCCCAGCCAGCACGTGGGCAAGGAGCCCGCCGGGGCCAGCCTGGAAGAAATGAGCACCGGCTGGCGCAACAGCTTCGGCAAAGGCCACGGCGCCGACACCATCACCAGCGGCCTGGAAGGCGCCTGGACCAAGACGCCCGCTCAGTGGAGCAACGACTACTTCGACCACCTGTTCGGCTTTGAGTGGGAGCTGACCAAGAGCCCCGGCGGCGCCCACCAGTGGCGCCCCGTGAACGGCGGCGGCGAAGGCACCATCCCCGATGCCCACGACCCGGAGAAAAAGCACGCGCCCTTCATGCTGACCTCCGACCTGGCTCTGCGCGTGGACCCCGTGTACGAGAAAATCTCGCGCCGCTTCCACGAAAACCCCGACCAGTTTGCCGATGCCTTCGCCCGGGCCTGGTTTAAGCTAACGCACCGCGACATGGGCCCCAAGGAGCGGTACCTGGGCCCCGAAGTGCCCACCGAGGAGCTGCTCTGGCAAGACCCCATCCCGGCCGTCACCCACGCCCTGGTAGATGAGCAGGACGTTGCCGCGCTGAAAGCCAAGATTGCGGCCTCTGGCCTCACCGTGTCGCGCCTTGTAGCCACGGCCTGGGCTTCGGCCTTCACTTACCGCGGCTCAGACAAGCGCGGCGGCACCAACGGCGGCCGCCTGGCCCTGGCTCCGCAAAAGCACTGGGAAGTAAACAACCCCACCGAGCTGGCGCTGGTGCTGCAGGTGCTGAAAGGCATTCAGCAGGAGTTCAACGCCGCCCAAACCGACGGCAAGCAGGTGTCGCTGGCCGACCTGATTGTGCTGGCCGGCTGCGTAGGCGTGGAGCAAGCCGCGCAGCAAGCCGGTCACGCCGTGACGGTACCGTTCACGCCCGGCCGCGCCGACGCCACCCAGGAGCAAACCGACGTGCTGTCGTTTGCTGCCATGGAGCCCTCGGCCGACGGCTTCCGCAACTACCTCAAGTCGCACCACAAGGCCGCGGCCGAGGAGCTGCTGATTGACAAAGCCCAGCTGCTGACCCTGACGGCGCCCGAACTGACCGTGCTGTTTGGCGGCCTGCGCGCCATCAACATCAACTACGACCAGTCGATGCACGGCGTGTTCACCACCCGCCCCGGCGCGCTGACCACCGACTATTTCGTGAACCTGCTCGACATGGGCACCACCTGGAAAGCCACGTCCGATGCCCAAACCACCTTCCAGGGCCGCGACCGCAAAACCGGCGAGGTGAAGTGGACCGGCACCCGCGTCGACCTCATCTTCGGCTCCAACTCCGAGCTGCGCGCCCTGGCCGAAGTGTACGCCTGCGCCGATGCCCAGGAGAAGTTCGTGCAGGAGTTTGTCGCTGTTTGGGCCAAGATGATGAACCTCGGCCGCTTCGACCTGGTGTAATACCTGCAGCCAGCGCGCTGATTTCTTACTGAAAAAGGGTGGCCTTATTAAAGGCCGCCCTTTTTCTATGCGCCTAGTTTTGAAGGCTGTTTGGGTAGTGTCATCCTGAGCGCAGCGAAGGACCTTATTATTACGGAGCCACTTGTTCTAACCTAATAAGGTCCTTCGCTGCGCTCAGGATGACACAACGGTTATTTGATGTACTTCCTAAACTGTTGTTCGAAAAGCCAAAGGCCTGTGATGGAAAGAAAATAGGCATACCGCTTCGCCCTACCGGATTTAGCTAGCACCTTTGCGGCCCATTTTACCCCGCCGCCCGTGATGATGAATGCTACCGAACAAGAAGAGCGCGAATACCTGGAAGAAATCAAGGAAAAGCTCACCCTGGCCATCAGGCGCGTTGATGACGCCGTGCGGCAGTTTTCCGAGGAGCTGCGCCAGAAAAAGCAGTACATCCACGAGCACCAGTCGGGCATGGACGAGGCCGACATGGTGGCCGCCGACCAGTCGATAAACCGCATGGCGTTTACGGGCGAAGCTGCCGTGGGCCGCAAGCGCAAGCTGTTTAAGCTAATTCAGTCGCCCTACTTCGGCCGCATCGATTTTGCGGCTCAGGGCAAGGAGCCCATGCCGGTCTATATCGGTGTGCACGCCTTCGTGGACGAGCGGCAGCGCCAGAGCCTGATTTACGACTGGCGGGCGCCCATCTCCTCCATGTTCTACGACTACGAGCTGGGCGAAGCCTCTTACACCACGCCCTCGGGCCCCGTAGCGGGCACCATCGAGCGCAAGCGCCAGTACAAGATTCGCGACGGCCGCATGGAGTTCATGCTGGAAAACGACGTGAACATCCACGACGAGGTGCTGCAGCGCGAGCTGGCCAAGTCGTCGGACGACAAGATGAAAAACATTGTCGCCACCATTCAGCGCGACCAAAACGCGGTGATTCGCAACGAGGACGCAACGGTAATGGTGATTCAGGGGGTAGCCGGCTCGGGCAAAACCTCCATTGCCCTGCACCGCATAGCCTTTCTGCTGTACCGCTTCCGCGACACCATTTCCGCCAAAGACATCCTCATCATCTCACCCAACAAGGTTTTTGCCGATTACATCTCCAACGTGCTGCCCGAGCTAGGGGAGGAGCACATTCCCGAGTTGGGCATGGACGAGCTGGCCGCCGAGCTGCTCGAATACAAATACCCTTTCCAGACCTTCTTCGACCAGGTTACCGCCCTGCTGGAACGCCACGACCCGGCCTTTATCGAGCGCATCCGCTTCAAGTCGTCGTTCGAGTTTCTGAGCAAGCTCAACCAATTCTTGGTGCACGTCGAAAACAACTATTTCGCGGCCAAAGACCTGCGTGTGGGCAAAACTCTGGTGCCGGGCGCCTGGATACAAGAGAAGTTCAAGTCCTACCACCGGGTGCCGCTGCTGCAGCGCTTCCAGCTGATTGCCAACAACGTCCGGGAATATGTGCGCGATGCCGTCCGCCGCAAGCTGACGGGGCAGGAGAAATCCATTATTGGCGAGGCCATGCCCCGCATGTTCCGCTTTCATCAGGTGATGGACCTCTACCGCGACTTTTACCGCTGGGCCGGGCAGCCCGCGCTGTTCCGGTACGAGCCGGGTAGCCGCCTGGAGTACGCCGACGTTTTCCCCCTGATTTACCTGCGCATCCGGCTGGAGGGCATCACGGCCTACGAGCACGTCAAGCACCTGCTCGTGGATGAGATGCAGGACTACACCCCCGTGCAGTATGCCGTGCTCTCGCGCCTGTTCCGCTGCCGCAAGACCATTCTGGGCGACATCAGCCAAACCGTTAATCCCTACAGCGCCTCCTCGGCCGAAACCATTGAGCGCGTGTTCCCGCAGGCCGATATCGTGAAGCTGTTCCGCAGCTACCGCTCCACGCTCGAAATCACCGCTTTTGCCCAGCGCATTACGCCCAATCCCCACATTATTCCCCTGGAACGCCACGGTCCCGAACCGGTAGTTGCGCGCTACAATAGCGTCGGAGAAGAGCTGCAGGCTATTCAGGATTTAGTCAGCGCCTTCCAAACTTCCGGCAATACCTCTTTAGGCATCATCTGCAAAACGCCCCGGCAAGCCGCGCAAATCCACGAAAAGCTGGAGGCTCCCGGCGTGCATCTGCTTACAGAAGAGTCCACTACTTTCAAAGAAGGCGTGGTCATCACTACGGCCCACCTGGCCAAAGGCCTGGAGTTCGACGAAGTAATTGTGCCCTTCGCTTCCGCCCGCACCTACAGCACGCCCGTGGATAGAAGCATGCTGTACGTGGCCTGCACCCGCGCCATGCACCGCCTCACGCTGACTTACTCGGGTGAGCTGACTACTTTTTTGTAAGGCTCTTGGCCAATAGGGAGCTGCTGTGCCACTTTGACTAGGCGAATACTTTTCTTAGGCAACCGAAGCCTGCTCTTGTTGACGATTTTCCATCAGGCCCTGAATTTCCCGGTATATGGCCCGCGTTTCTGGCACTGCCAGCCCCAGGACCTCGGCGTAGGTGACGATGGCGCCCGCAAATAAGTCCAGCTCCGTGCGGGCCTTGCCCGCGTGCACGTCCAGCTGCAGAGAAGTAGGGGTATGGTAGGGAAAGATAGCGGCCTTCTGAAGCGTGCGGTCGATAATATCCGCCGGCAAGGCTATGCCTTTGGCGCGGGCAATGGCCTCGATTTCCTGCATCAAGCGCCGGGCCCGGGCGTGCAAGGCCGGCACTTCCAGGACCTGGCCAATGGATTGGTTGTAGCGGGCCGACACCAGGCCGAAGCTGGCAATAAAGAAAAACTTGGTCCAGATGGCAGGGTAGGCATCAGCCTGGTACTCCAGCACCACACCCGCCTCGGTGAGCAGGCCCAGCAGCGGGCGCGGGTCGAAGGACGGATGCTGAGGGTCGGAGCCGACGACGATGCTGCCGGGGTTACCCTTGTGCTCCACCACACCTTTCTCTTTGATGTGGGAGGCCACGTACACGCAGGCGGGCAGCACCACCGCGTGCGGCAGCTGCCGGCGGATACGCTCGTAGATGTCTACTCCGTTCATGAGGGGCAACAATACCGCGCCGGCGGGCAGTACCGGCTGCAGCTGGCGGCACAGGTCTTCCAGGTCGTATTCCTTGACGCAAAGCAGCAGCAGGTCCACCCGGGCCAGCCCAGCCACCGTTTCCAGCACTTGCGCCGGGCGGGCCACTGATTCCGGATGCTCGGGCGAGAGCAGCGTCAGCCCCTGCGAACGCACTGTGGCGTAAGTAGCTCCGCGGGCAACAAATGTGACCCTGACCTTGGCTGAACCATCGTAGTGCTGCGCCAGCTTGAAGCCAAAATAGCCGCCGACGCCTCCCAGGCCGACGACGGCTATTTCAGTGGCTGTGGTTGAAGAATGCATAGACAGTACTTAAGAGGGTAAGAGCAAGGATTAAGCGGGAAAAACACAGCGGCGGCCCATCAGCTACCGGAGCTGCTTAGCCCCATTACTTCTTCAGAAGTGAGGCCGAAAATGGCAGGGGTGGGCACGCCCAGCATTCCCAGGTACACGTACAGCTGCCCCCGGTGGTGGATTTCGTGCTCCAGCAAGGCCCGGAGCCACTTCCATAGCGTAATGGGCACGTTGCCCGGCGCAAGCCGCTTTTGCTGCAGGTCGCTGTCCGTTAGTTCGCTGAAAATGGCCGAAGAATCTGTTCGCAACCGGTGATAGTAATGTAGCACCTCAGCGGGCCCGGCGGCCAGTTCCCGGCCACAGCCCGCGTACGCACTCGGCCGGCCGGCTGCTACTTCGGCGTACAAGTAGCGCTCGATGGCGGCGATATGACGCACGGTGTCGGCGATGGAAAAGCTGCCGGGCCGGCAGCGCCAGTCCAGCTGGTCGGGGGGCACCAGCGCCACCACCCGGTCGGTGCGCTGACAAATTTTTTCGCGGTAATCGAGGAAAGTGGCAATGCTGCGGATTTCCATCAGTGGGCCGGCGAAGTGGACGCCGCGGCCGGGGCATCGTCCAGCAGCAGCTCCATGTGGATGTTGACCCGCGCGTAGGGAGAAGGCTGGCTGGGCTCAATCCGCTGGAAGCCCAGCTTGTAGTAGAGCCGGATGGCCGCGGTGAGCCCGGTGTTGCTTTCCAGGTACACACGCCGCGCCCCCATGCTGCGGGCCGTGTCGAGCGCAGCTTGAGCCAGGCGCTGGCCAATGCCGAGCCCCCGCGCGGCCGGCGATACGGCCATTTTGGCTAGCTCCAGCGTATCGGCATCCACGCGCAGCAACGCGCAGGCCCCGACGATTTGCCCTTGGTGCTCGGCCAGCAGGATTTGGCCGCCTCGTTGCAGCACGTATTCCTCGGGATAGTCAAGCATCTCCAGGTCGTGGGCTTCGAGCACGAAGTCCTTTTCAATCCATTCCACATTGAGACGCTTGAAATCAGCGGCGTATTGCGGCTGGTAAGGCAGGATGCGGACGTTTTCGGCCCGGCGGCGAGCCACGGGCTCGGGTGCGGCAGGGGGGATGGGGGTAGGCATGGCAATAGGCAAATAAGGCGGGGAAAACTGCGGGAGCTGGGCTAGGACGCCGCCTGCTTGTGCCCTTGCAAGTACTCGTCAGTGAAATGCACCGTGCGCTTGGGCTGGGCAAATTTCTCCGCATTGTACCCCTGGGAGTTACCCCGTGGAATTGAGAGTGAGCTCCATTGGGCATCGAGCGCCATTTTGCCAATGAACACGATTTGACCCACGTGGTAAGGATAATGCGCCAGCTGCCGGTTGATGGCCTCCGTCACGCTGTGGCCCTGGTTGCGGATGTACACCGTGCTGTCCCAGTTAGCGGCGGTGATGGAATCGAGGGCCGTGAACAGGCAGGCCCAGCCGGCTTCCCACTTGGCCAGCAGCTCTTCTCGGCTAGTGATGCCTGGTTCAAATTCCGCGTCCCGGTTGCGCCATTCCTTTTCGCCATCGGAGCTCAGGAAGTCAGTCCAGCGGGACAGCATGTTGCCCCACAGATGCTGCACAATAACGGCAATGCTGTTGCTCTCGGCATTGTACTGCCAGAACAGCGCTTCATCGGGTAGTTGGGCAAAGGTTTTATTGCCGAGCAGCTTGTAGTACTCAAACTGCTTTCTTACACTGCTGAGGTAGTCTGGAGCCATGGTTGAGAGAGTTAGGAAAACTGAAATTCTTGCAAGGAGGGAGGGCAGTGCCCGCCGCAAAAGCAGAGGCGGTACTGGCGGCCGGTTTATTCACGTTGCGGGCCGGTTGATGAGCCACACCCCGGCCAGTATCACCAGCAGGGCCAGCACCTGCTGCAGGCTGATGGCCTCGTGGGCGAGCACGCCGCCCAGCAGCACGGCCACCACGGGGTTGACGTAGGCGTAGGTGCCCACCACTGCGGGCGGGCGCACGCGCAGCAGCCACAGGTAAGCCAGGTAGGCGATGCCCGAGCCAAAAACGACCAGGTAAGCCACGGCCCAGGCGCTGCGAAGACTAACCTGGCCCAGCGAAAAGCCGGTCCACTCGCCCGCGACGGCACTTACCAGGGCGCAGAACAGCCCGGCTGCCAGCAGCTGGCTGGCCGCATTGGCCAGGGGCGGCCCCGGTGCGGCCCGGTAGCGGGCCAGCAGCGACCCGGCGGCGGTACATAGGCTACCGGCCAGCACGGCGCCCACGGCCAGCCAGTACCCGCCCTGGGCGACGGCACCACCTACCGCAGGCGCGGCCAGTTTTTCCCCAAACAAGCCGACTACTCCCAGGCCGCCCAGCAGCAGCCCCAGTAGCCGCATTCTCTCGTGCCGGTACCGGCCCCAACGCGGCCAGTCGAGCACCGCCAGCCACAGGGGCACCGTAGTGGCTAGAATGGCGGCCAGACTGCTGGGCAGCACTTGTTCGGCCCATACCGTAGAGCTGCTGCCCAGCCCCAGAATCAGCATGCCACTCAGCGCGTTGCGCGACCAGCCGGCACGCAGGGATGCTACGGGGCTTTGCCACCGGGACAGCCCCGCCAGCACCGAGCCCGCCACCAGCAGCCGGATGGCCATCATCAGGTAAGGCGGCAGGGTTTCCAGTGCCACCAGGGCCGCAAAATACGTCGACCCCCAGATGAGGTAGATGGCCGCAAAAGCCAGGGCAATAGTGCCGGCCGCAGGCTTGCCCGGCCCGGGAGGGGCCAGGGGCGGACCAGTTTGGCGAAGCGGAGCGTCTACAGTAGCAGGCATGGAAGAGGCCGTTGAGTGGTAATGGCAGGGTACGTGGAGCCCGCGCATGGCCCTGAGAAAGGGCATGAGCAGGAGGGCTGCAGCTAGCAGTTTGCTAATGGGAAGGTCCCTTCGGAACCTGATGAAGCTAGTCCTTGACCGGCCCGGCTAGCTCGGTTGGAACCTCGGTGGGCACTACCACCACACCTTGCCGCAGCTTGGAGTTGCGCTTGCCGTAGAGGAAATACACGATGAAGCCCAGCACCATCCAGGCCACGGCCACTTGCAGCGTGAAAGCATCCAGGGCTACAATCAGCAGGGTGCAGAGCACGGCGCCCAGCACCGGCACCAGCGGGAACCGCGGCGAAGAGAGCGGGGCCCGGAACGGGCGGGGCTGCTCGGGGTGGGAACGGCGCATCAGCCACACGCCAATGCTTACCAGCACGAAGGCCAGCAGCGTGCCGAAGGAGGTGAGGTCGCCAGCCAGGGAGCCGGGCACAAAGGCGGCAAACAGGCCCACGAATACCATGAGCACAAGATTGGACTTATAAGGGGTGCGAAACCTGGGGTGCAGCTCCGCAAACGCCTTAGGCATCAGCCCATCATTGGCCATGGAGAAGAACACGCGGCTCTGCCCCATCAGCATCACCAGCACCACCGATGAGAAGCCCAGCAGGATGGCCAGCGTCACGGCCGTGGCCAGCCAGCCGTAGCCTGGCATGTGCGCCCGGATGGCGTAGGCTACCGAGGCTTCTGCCCCCAGGGAAGGGTCGGCAAACTCGCGCCAGTTGGCTACGCCCGTCAGCACGTGGCCAAACAGGACGTAGAGTAGGGTGCAAATGGCCAGCGAGCCTAAAATGCTGATGGGCATGTCGCGCTTAGGGTTTTTGGCTTCCTGCGCCGCGGTGCTCACCGCGTCGAAACCAATGAAGGCGAAGAACACAATGGCCGCCCCGCCCAGGATGCCGCCCAGGCCGTGTTTGTTCCAGGCTGTGTACTCGCGCACCACCTTGCCGCCGCTCATCACGGGCTCAGCATTCTCGGGAATCAGATAGGGCGTGTGGTTGGAAGGGTTAATGAATTGCCAGCCCACTCCGATAAAAAGCAGCACCACGGCTACTTTCATCACCACCATAATTGAATTGAACAGGGCCGACTCCTGCGTGCCTTTCACCAGCAGCAGGCTCAGGGCCACCACAACCAGCACGGCGGGCAGGTTGACTAGGCCGTGCTCCGTAATGCCCCCGACCACTGCGCTTTCCAGCGGCGAGTGCGTGAGAGTGTAAGGCAGATGCACATCGAAGGCCTGCAAGAGCTTGTTGAGGTATTCGCTCCAGCCTATGCTCACCGTGGCCGCGCCCAGGGCATATTCCATAATCAGGGCCCAGCCTATCACCCAGGCCACAAACTCGCCCATGGTGGCATAAGCATAGGTGTAGGCTGAGCCGGCAATGGGAATCATGGCCGCAAACTCGGCGTAGCACAGGCCGGCAAACACGCAGCCGAGCGCCGCCAGCACAAAGGCCAGCGTCACGCCCGGGCCCGAGGCCTGGGATACGGCGTTGGCCGTGCGGATAAACAAGCCGGAGCCAATAATGGCGCCCACGCCCAGAGCCGTGAGGCTGCCGGCCCCGAGGGTGCGTTTCAGCGCGCCGGCACCGGAGGCGTTGGCCTCGCCCAGCAGCACGCTTAAAGGTTTGGTGGCGAAGAGGCGGCTCATGCGGGCGAATTGCTAGAAGACGTTATGGCCTGGGCGCGGGAACCTGCAAAGTGGCGGGCCAGCGCACTGATGCGGGCCAGGTGGTGGTCGTCGTGCTCGGCCACGAACAAAAAAAGGTCGACCGGCCGCATGGGCGTGCGCATGCGCGGGTGCAGGGCCGAGCGGCTCAGCACCTCCTCATCCACCTCCTGCAGGCGCTGCACCGCGCGCATTCGCTGCTGCCGAAAGCTGCGCAGCAGCGCCGCCAGGGGCGCGGCGTTGTGGTTGGCCTGGGTGGTGGCGGCATTGTTCAAATCGGTGGGCCGCAGCTCGGCCGCGCCGTTGGCAATGTCTTCCAGCCGGCCCAGCCACAGCGGCTCGAGGTCGGCCAGGTGGCCTGCATTTTCCTGGATGGTCCACGTCCCCTCCACCCGGGCCGTCAGCCATTCCGCGGGCATAGCGGCCAGCTTTTCTTCGAGCCGGGCCGGGGTGCCCATGAGGCGCTCCAGCAGCGAGGGCAGCAGGCGCGGGTCAGCGAGCTGGGAAAAATCGCGCTCAAACCATTTGGGTTGTTCCATGCGGTTGCGGGGTTAAGAGGTAAGTAGAAAGGGCTTGGTTTGCTTATAAAAGGGTAGTGCCGCTTACGCCGGCTGTCCGGCCGTGCCAACAGCCTCCCGGACCAGCTCGCCCAGGCGCGTCAGGCCGGCTTCTACCTCCTCGCTGAAGGGCAGGCCGTAGCTGAGGCGGAAGCAGTTGCGGTACTGCTCGTGCAGCGTAAACATGCGGCCGGGTGCCAGGCTGATGCCGGCGGCGGCTGCCCGCCGAAACAGCGCAGTGGCATCGACGTGGGCGGGCAGCTCCACCCATAGCAGGAAGCCTCCCTGGGGACGGCTGACTTTGGTGCCGGGCAGCTGCGCTTCGATAGCCCGGGCGTAGCGCCGGTAGTTTTCCTGTAGAAAGCGCCGCAGCCGCCGCAGGTGCAGCTCGTAGCGGCCGGTGGCCAGCAAGTGGCCAATGGCCTGGTGGGTGAGGCCAGGCGAAGCCACCTGCTGGTAAAGCTTCAGGCGCTTGACCTGCTCGAGGTAGCGACCTGGTGCCACCCAGCCCACGCGGTAGCCCGGCGCCAGCGTCTTGCTTACCGAGCCGCACCAGAGCACCAGCCCGGTGCGGTCAAACGCCTTGCAGGGCTTAGGCCGCTGCGGACCAAAGTACAAGTCGCCGTAAAGGTCGTCTTCGATAAGCGGCACCTGGTAGTCCTCCAGCAACTGCACCAGCCGGCGCTTGTGGGCTTCGGGCATGCAGCTGCCCATGGGGTTGTTGAAGTTCGGCGTGAGCAAGCAGGCCTGCACGCGGCCGGCGGCCAGGTGTTCAACCAGGGCGTCCAGCTCCACGCCCGTCACGGGGTGAGTGGGCAGCTCCAGCACCTGCCGGCCCAGGGCCCGGGCCAGCTGCAGCACGCCAAGGTAGGTGGGGCTTTCCACGGCCAGCGTATCGCCGGGCTTGGTTATCGCCAGCAGGCACAGCGACATGGCGGCCATGCAGCCCTCGGTGGCCAGCAGCTCGTGCTCGGTGAGCTGCCCACCCCACAGCATGCTGTAGCGGGCCACTTGCTGGCGCAGCAGAAGGTTGCCTTGCACGGGCTCGTAGCGGGTGCCGGCCTGCTCAAGCTGCTGCTGGGCCCGCCGAATGGCCCCGGCCAACCGGGCCACGGGCAAGACCGAGGGGTCGGGAACCGACAGCGAGAGCCGCAGCATATCCGGCTGGTGCATGTGGGCCGAGTACTCGGCAATCAGGTCTTCGGTCTCGCTGAAGGCCGTGGGTGCTGGCGCCTGTGCCGAGGGCCGGGTGGGCGTCGGCAGGTCCGCGGAAAATCGGCTGGCCTGACGCACGTAATAACCCGACTGGGGCCGCACCTCTACCAGGCCGCCGGCCTCCAGCGCATAGTAAGCCTGCAGAATGGTGCTCACGCTCAAGCCCTGCTCCCGGCTCAGCACCCGCACCGAAGGCAGCTTATCGCCCGGACGCAGCACCCCGCCCCGAATCTGGGCCGTCAGGTGCTGAGCTACCACCTGGTACTTGTGGGGGGCAGCAACTGTCAGGACGGAGTTCATAAGCAGGGAAAAGTGTGATGAGGAAGGCTAAGGCTGCTGCGGTAGAGGACTAGCGGCCGCTTACGGCCGCTGCGTAGTGTGCCCGCACCCGCTGCACTTGCCCTTGGTCATTCAGCTCCATGTATTCGGCGGCGGGCCAGTCGTTCACGCTCCGGTAGTAAAGTACCACCGAGTGCACGCCGGGCAGCACCTGCTGCAGGTCGAACCGCAGGTCCGGGTAACGGTCCAGGCCCGTCGCGAAGTAGGCGCGCAAGGCCGTCTTGGTGCGAAGCGTGCCGCTGGCATCGGCCCCAAGCTGCTGAATCAGCGGCGAGCGGAAATCCAGCTCCTCGGCGTAGTGCGCCATGATGCGGTTCAGGTCGTGAGCGTTCCAGCTGTCTACCCATTCCTGGGCAAAGGCAGTGGCTTGTTCTTGGGTCATGAGCAAAGCAGTTAGAAATTGGAAGGAGCAAAATCCGAATGGGCTGGACTCGCGGCTGAGCACGAGGCCGCTTCCCGTTGGCTTTGCCTGAATTAGCCTGACAAAAGTCCAGAGCCCTGCACCAGCAAAACAGAGGCAGTTAGTGCCTTAGCCGACCAGTACAGTTGGGGGCATTTTGCCTACCGCTTCCCGTACACGACCAGCGAGGCCTGCGCCAAAGCCGCCTGACCCAGGTAGAAACCTACCAGCGCCGGCGTGGCGGTTTTGTCTAGTTCCAGTCGGCTTTTCAGCGCGTACACAGTGATGAGGTACTGGTGGGGCGCTCCGGGGGGCGGGCAGGGCCCGCCATAGCCGGGTTTGCCGAAGTCGGTGACGCTTTGCACGCTGCCAGCCGGCGCCAGGGCTTTGGCGACGTCGCCCGCTCCGGCCTTCAGCTCTGTGGCCGAAGCTGGGATGTTGAACACCACCCAGTGCCACCAGCCGCTGCCGGTGGGCGCGTCCTTGTCGTACATCGTCACGGCGAAGCTTTGGGTGCCTTGGGGGGCATTTTCCCACGACAGCTGGGGCGAGACGTTGCCGCCCGTGCAGCCGTTGCCGTTGAGAAACTGTCGGGCCGTAGCTTGCCCGCCCAGCTCGCTGCTTTTTAGGGTAAAGGTTTGGGCGCGGCTGCTCAGGGCCAGCAGCCCCAGGCCAAGGAGAAGAGGAAAGCGTTTCATGTTTATAGTGAAAGAATTAACGGCCCAAAAGTATCCGGCCCCTCCGCCAGCCAGCTTTCGTGAAACGCTCAAAAAGTGTGGCTAAACGCTCATTTGCTGTTGCCTGTACTGGCTGGGGGAGTAGCCATATGCCTGCTTGAAGGCCTGGCTGAAGCTGGACAGGCTTTCGTACCCCACGGCCTCAAACACGTCGCTGGGGCGGGTGCCGGCCTGCGCCAGCAGCCGGGCCGCCTGCTGCAGGCGCCGCTGCTGCCGCCAGCGCTCTGGGCTGGTGCCGTACGCAGCCTGGAACCGTCGCTTGAACGTGGCCAGGCTCATGTGGCACAGAAAGGCCAGCTCGGCCAGCGACAAGCTTTGCGTCGCCGGGTTTTCTACCACCTGGTGGAGCACCGCAGCCGGCCCCCGGGCAAGGCCCGCCACAAACTGCCCGAACGCCACCGGAAATGCCGAGGCCAGGTAGAGCAGCAGCTCATCCACCTTCAACCGGAGCATCACCTCACCGCCCGGGCGACCAGCGGCGGTCCATGCCGTCAGGGCCGCGTAATAGTGCTGGAAGAAGGCAGAGCTGTCGAAGCCAAATGCTTCTCGCCTGGGTGCTCCTTGTGTCGGGTGGGACAAATTCAACCCTTCGGCATAGCGGCGTAAAAAGGCCTGTAGGTGGGCGTCGTCGAAAAACAGCAGGGTACTGCGGTACACTTCCTGGGCGGGGCGGCGCTCGCTCATCAGGCAGCGCCCGGCCGATAGCAGCAACACCTGACCAGCCCCCGCGCACAGCACCTGGCCCGGCAGGTACACCCGCTTTTCGCCCGCTTCCACCAGGCTCAGCACGTGGCGCGTGAGCGTGATGGGGCTGCGGTCGGCTGCGGGGTTGGGGTTGCGGTAGGCTACGAGCCGCACGTCGTCCGGCGCGCCAACCGCCCGAGGTAACTCATCAGGAATGTGGTACATGAGTTGGAAAGTGAAAAAGAGCTTTGACCGGCGTTCAGTAGTGAATGACGAGGTCCATGCTGGCGAACTCCTGCGTTTTTCCGCGCCGATGGTCGTCGAAGGTGAGGGCCAGGTTATTGAGTGGAGCGGCTACGAACTGCAGCTGCTGATGACCGGCCAGGACCCGCACAAATTCATCGGCCGCGTCAAACTGCGCCAGTCCAAACGCTGCCTGCGTCAGCTGTTGCAGCCCGTTGGGGTGATGCGTCGGCTCGGCGGCAGCTGTGGGCGTGCTCTGGCGGGGCAGCCGAAATGTCCAGGGCAAGCTCAGGTTGTGCCCGTGGGCCAGCACGTCAATGGAACAGCTGGCCGGCAGGTAAGCCGGCTGGTAGCGCGCTGCGGTGCGAAAAACGGCATCCGTCGCGGGGGTATTGTCCAGGCACAGGCCGAAGGGCGAAGCGCGGTACTCCCGGTAGGCAGCGCGCTGCCACAGCTGACTCGGCCCGGTGACCGGGCTGTGCAATTCTGCCGCATTCTGAACCCATAGCACCTCCAGGAAGAAGTTCTCAAAGTAGAATTTCCGATTGGCCGTGCCCTGTCCGGCGTGTACCCGGCTGCTCCCTTCCAGCAGTCCGAAGGCCAGCAGTTCCTCGGCCGCAGCCGTGGGCGTTTCCGTAAAGATGAAGATATGGTGGATGGTCATGGCTTAGGTTCTGGAAAGCGCACAGGGAAGAAAAACAGGGCCAGGGGCACCGGGTTGCTTTCGAGCGTCCCGGCCAGCCAGCTGCCGCAGCTATTCTGTATCAAGTGGCGCAACGGCCCCAGATTGCCGCCTTGCGGATAAGACCTGCAAAACCCTGCTCAGCCAGCTAGCCCGGGTATTTCTTTACAATCAGGCAGGCTACGTGCCCGCCAAAGCCAAAAGTGTTGCTCAGCGCGTAGTCCACGCGACGGTGCTCAGCTTGCTGCAAAGTCAGGTGCAGGCCCTGCGCAAATTCCGGCTCCACGGTTGTGGTGTTGATGGTCGGCGGGATGACGTTGTCGCGCACGGCCTGCACGCAGGCAATGGCTTCGATGGCCCCCGCGGCTCCGAGCAGGTGGCCCGTCATGGATTTGGTGGCACTAATGCGCAGCTCCGAATCAGCGCCAAACAGGCGCCGGATGGCCCGCAGCTCGCTCGTGTCGCCTTGCGGCGTTGAGGTGGCGTGCGCGTTGAGGTAGTCAATCTGTTCGGGGCGCAGGCCGGCATCGTCCAGGGCGGCCCGCATGCCCAGGTAGGCACCTTCGCCCTCCGGATGGGTGCCGGTGAGGTGGTAAGCGTCGGCGGCCATACCCCCGCCCACAACTTCGGCCAGGATGGGCGCGCCGCGGCGGAGGGCGTGCTCGTATTCTTCCAGCACCAGCGCCCCCGCACCTTCGCCCAGCACGAAGCCGTCGCGGCTCACATCGAAAGGGCAGGAGGCCCTGGCCGGCTCATCGTTGCGCGTCGACAGGGCCCGGGAGGCGTTGAATCCCCCAATAGCCGTTTCGTTTATGGCCGCTTCCGAGCCGCCCGAAATCAGGATGTCGGCCTTGCCCAGGCGCAGGTAGTTGAAGGCATCAATCAGCGCGGTCGTCGACGTGGCGCAGGCCGATACCGTGGCGTAGTTCAAGCCCCGCAGGCCGTACTTGATGGAGATGACGCCGGCCGCGATGTCGATTATCATCTTGCTGATGAAGAACGGGTTGAAGCGCGGTGTGCCATCGCCCCGGGCAAACTCCGCGATTTGCTCCTGCAAAGTATGGAGGCCTCCGATGCCCGACCCCCAGACGACGCCAATCCGGTCGCGATTTAAGCGGGCAAAATCCAGTTGGGCGTGCCGCACGGCTTCCTCGGTGGCGGCCAGGGCGTATTGAGTGAACGGGTCGTACTTGCGCACTTCGCTGCGCTCAAAAAAATCAAGTGGGTCGAAGCCCTTGACTTCGCAGGCAAAGCGGGTCTTAAACTTAGCGGTGTCGAAGCGGGTGATCGGTGCGGCACCGCTGACGCCCGCCACCAGGGCCCGGCCAAAAGCCGCGGCGGTGTTGCCGAGGGGCGTCACGGCACCTATCCCGGTGATGACTACGCGTTTCAATTCAGGCATGTAAAAAGAAGCAATGCAGGATAATAGAAAAAGGCCTGTCGATATGGGCCGGGCCTTAGTAGCGTTCGAGCACAGTAGCAATGCCCTGCCCCCCGCCGATGCATTGGGTAGCCAGCGCGTACCGGCCGCCTGTGCGCCGGAGCAAGCTGGCTGCTTTGCCCGCAATGCGTGCCCCGGTGGCACCGAGCGGGTGCCCCAGCGCAATGGCGCCCCCGTCCAGGTTTAGCTTTTCAGGGGCGATGTCCAGCTCCTGCTGGCAGGCCACTGCCTGGGCCGCAAACGCCTCGTTCAGCTCCACCACGTCGATATCGGCCATGCGTAGCCCGGCCCGGGCCAGCGCCTTGCTCGTGGCCGGAATCGGCCCCAGGCCCATCACCTCCGGGCCCACCCCCGCTACGGCTACGGCCCGCAGCTGCGCCAGCGGCGTGAGGTTGTGCCGTCGTAAAAAAGCCTCACTCACCACCAGCACCGCCGCGGCCCCGTCCGTCAGCGGAGACGAAGTGCCGGCGGTCACCGTACCATCCGCGGTAAATGCCGGTTTCAGCGCCGCTAGTCCTTGGGGCGAAGTTGAAGGGCGCAGGCAGCCGTCCTGCGCCACTACTGTGCCGTCGGGCAGCTGCACTGGTATCAATTCGTCGGTAAAAGCGCCCGAGGCCGCCGCTTGGGCCGCTTTAACCTGGCTGGCCGTAGCAAATTCTTCTTGCACCTCACGGCTGATACCGTACTGTTGGGCCACATTCTCAGCAGTAATACCCAAGGGTGTGTAAGCTTCGGGGTGCAGCCGTTGTAGAGCAGGACTAGGAGTAGGGGACAGGCCGCCCTGCGGGACCCGGGTCATCGATTCCACGCCGATGCACAGGAATGCCTCGCCCGCGCCGGTGGCAATGCTGCCTGCCGCTGCATGAATACTCGTCATCGAGGAGCCGCAGAAACGGTTGATGGTTGCCCCGGCTATCTGCTGGGGCAGCCCGGCCAGCAGGGCCACGATGCGGGCCAGGTTGTCACCCTGCTCTCCCTCGGGGTAGGCGCAGCCCAGCAGTACATCTTCCAGCTCGGCCGGGTCAAAAGCCTGACGGGCAAGCAAGCCTTTTACCAGCTGTGCCGCCAGCTCGGCGGGCGGCAGGACCGCGAAAGTTCCTTTACGAGCAAACTGGAAGGGGGTACGGGCAAAGTCCAGCAAGTAAGCGTCCATAAGCAGTGGTGTAGGAATGTGAGAGTTGGAGGAATTGTTAGGCCGAGATTGGCAAACTAGAAATATTATACCGTTCGGTATTTTATTGGACAAAAAAAAGTCAGACAACCAGCTCCATTTCGATTAAGTGCTCTATGTGGTCAAGCGCCGTGTATAGCGCCTGAGGGTCGTTAGTGGCTTTTGCCAGTAGCACGCCGCCCTCAACGAGGGCCATGAATACCGTCGCATAATGAGTGGCGTCAACCGGTTTCAGCTCACCGGCTTGCTGCCCGGCTTCAATAATGCGCACTAGGTTGCCGCGCCAGCCGCGCAGCGTTTCTTCCACCCGTCGGCGGAGCGGGGAGGAAGGGGCATCATCCACTTCCACGGCGGTATTTAGGATGGGGCAGCCGCCCCGGGCCTGCAGCTCAGCGTAAGCGTGCCGGTAGAACCGCGGCAAGGCCAGCAGTTTTTCCCGAGCCGGCGCTGTCTTGGTCGCGCTGCTCCGCAACCCATTGGCTACAAATGCCAGATTGTGCTCAAAGGCGGCCAGCGCAACCTCTTCCTTGTTCTCAAAGTTACCATAGATGGCGCCCTTGGTAAGCCCGGTGGCAGCGGTTAAGTCGTTTATGGACGTGCCGGCATACCCCTGCTTGTTAAAAACGGGAGCGGTTTGCTCAATGATAAACTGGCGGGTGCGCTCAGCCTTGGACATAAACGGTCTGGAATGGGACAAATATACCAATCGGTATTAAAAATACAATGGCACTGGAAAAGTTATTTCAACCCGTGGTGGGCAAGTGAGGCCTTCTAGCTGCAGGAAATAGCGGGTACCTCGGCGTTCTAACCGAGCCGCGAGAGGGTGGCCAGCAGCTCCTTTTCGGGCAGCAGGCGCTGCTGCAGCAGCGCCTGGTTCAGGGCATCCTCGGCGGCTTCGGTGAGCTTGTTGAGCAGGGGGTTATGGTGGCGTAGTTGGTGCCCGCCTTGGCTTGCACTTTGTGGTTGTCTTCGTCCCAGTGCTCGGGGCGCACCCGCTGGCTCGAGCTGACGCGCACCCGGTGGCCTTCCCAGCAGATGGTGAGCTGGATGGGGGCAAAGCCTTTCTTGGTGAGCTTATCCTTGCGAAGCTGCCGGGTGACTTCCATACAGCGGCAAGGTAGGGAGCCAACTCTTTATTGTGTATAATAAAACATTGGCGTGAGGACGGGCTTTACTTCCTCGCTTTTGCCGTTACGAGGCTTGGGTAGGCAGTTTTCTCCCGAGCCCCGGCGCAGGCGCTTGCCGTCCCAGCAAAAGGTGAGCTGGATAGGGGCGAGGCCCTTTTTGCTGAGACGGTCCTGGCGGGTGACTTCCATGAGATAGGAAACGACTCTTGAAAGTAAATTTTGGTGTTGCTACATTTTAAATATAAATGTGACGATGCTATGCTGTTTACGCTCTCAATTATCACACGTGCTAATGATTAATAAGGCAGCGATAGTTGTGGCTTTCTGTTACCCTTGTTGTTCGTTAAAATGACAACACTCTCACGCAATTCTGTAATCCCACTGCTGTGCTTAGTTGGGCGTTTATGTATATGGCGCAATACCCCTATCTCTTTTAGATACCAACCTACTTTTGAGCCAATATCTCCTAAGATTAAGTCTACTGGTATCTGTAAATCTGCATAAGCTGAATTAGAAACCACTAGCCACACTTGAGCATTTGGTTTAGCTTTAGATAGCAACAAGCGTAGCATCTTTTCCATGTCCTCAAAATAAGCCTGTACCATCATGGGTATTTTCTTGTCCATCAGGGCTTCAGGATGGTCATTTAAATGCTTAATAACATTGCCAAATAAGAATCCGAAATCAGTTCTGGTTGGCTTTTCCCATTGAGCCTGTACGTGACTTCTAACGGTTTTTAAACGAAGTTTGTACAATTCATTGTTGTCCTTAATGAACTTGCCTAAAAAAAGCTCTGGCCTGTATATGTCCGTATAGTCAAAAGTGTTTAAATAAGGTGGAGAAGTGACGCATAAATTAAAATCAGTGATGTCTGTATTTGTATTTAATATTTCTCGAGCATCACCAAGATATATTCTGGATTGACCGAATTTTTTATCTCGTGTTTCCTGAATATCAGAATGAATCGCCTGAAACGAGTCTACTAATGTACTCAAAAAAGAATATTTATTAAATCTTTGTTCTTTCCAAGTAGGCCGATATCGAAGACACTTTCCATCTCTAACTGCATTACAGTTGTCCATAGCTGAAGAAAGCAAAGCCAGTTTGCACAGCTTCAACACTTGAGGGTCTTTTACATTTTTGGCAGCTTGCCATCCCCCTTCAAAAGCATCCAAAACAGAGCTATTAAATAACCATTTATCCCGACCTGACTGTTCTGAAAAAGTAGAGAACGTATTTAAAGGGGAAATACTGCTACGCTCTGCTCCATCAATAATACTTTTTGCAACTTTGCGCAGGGATAGGGCGCTAGCAGTGCTGAGCTTAGCTTCTGCTAGGAATGCCGTAAACGGATTTACTTCAAGACCGATTGACCTTAGACCACGTAAAGCAGCGGTAAGAGTTGTGGTACCCCCGCCGTTGAAGGGGTCAAGCACGATGCCTCTTTTCCCTATATCTGACTCGTCAATAGCTTTCTCAACTAATTGAGGAGAAAAACCTTCTTTATAATAATGCCACCTGTGACGGGGCATTTCTATAGTGGTTTCACAATTAGAAGTTTTTTGACCTCTAAGTGAGAATTGGTGATTAAGGTTCTGAAGTGCTAGGCTTGATTGCATATTGGTTCAGCAAACATACGGATGGGAGGGGCAAAGTCTATGCGAGTAGTTGCCGCTGGTGAATCATAAACCAATTCTAATTCAGCATAATGCATGCCGTCTGCATAAGAAATTTTAGTGGTTTTTTCATCAACTCCTCTGCGCCTTCCATCAACAACAACCAAGTACCCCTTTGAAATGTGCAAAGGGACTTGCTGTGCATTCTTATCAAGATAGTCCTCCAACTGTTTAGCACCTGCACGGCCACGAGCATCTCTGTAAGAAGTCATCTTTCCTGCAGGAGTCATTGAATCACCTACCCATTTGACTTCAATCAGCGCAACGCGTGGCGTAGATATCCAGGTCAACATGATGTCAACAGGATGGGAAGAATCTACAACTGCTTCTTTCCTTGGTGTAGCATCCCTAAACGTTGTTCTAAGAAACTCATATAGGGAGTCACGCATTTGAGCTTCTGGCTTATTGCAAAAATGTATTTTATTCCGCTCAGCCCAAACGTTCTCAAAATTAAATCCATGTGAATGCCTGACTACAGTTCTTTTAAAACTATCCAGTGCATTTTCAAGTTTTTTAAAGGAGGGCAATGCAAACATGCTGACAATGTTGCGCATGGGGTTTATTAGCGCCTTGTACTTGCCTTTTGCAAAGATTAATTCCTCTTCGTTGCGATAATGGTATATAATTGCATTTGATGAGCTTACAACCATGTCTATTGCTCCGGCTTGCCAAGACGCGTTGCCATTATTACTAAACATAATGGTTACAGAACTTGAGCGTAAAGAAAATTCTATGTCTTTAGCAAGTAATTGAAGATTGTTGTAAACTTTCCCAAAATGGTTTATACTTACGTCTAATGGTGCTATACATATGAGCTCAGTTGCGATTAATTCTGCATCTAAATGGGCATATAGCTCACGAATGGAAGTGTACATTGCTCTCAATGTATCCATTCCGGGGCGCTTAAATGCCCTCAGCACCATTGCCTCGACATTAGCCTCAGCAAGCAACTGAATTTTATTAGGGTCGAATTCGTACATCATTTTTGCTGTTGTTTATCAATAGATGACATAAACTGAAGCCATACAACAGCTGGAATCATTAGGTCTTCTATATCAACACCTACTGACCTGCTGAGTATATCAAATTGGTCATGGATATCCTGCATACCAGATGACGAGGGTATATGCCTAGTAGATGAAAGTGCACGAGCAGCATGAAGGTCTCGACTTTCATCAATGGCATCCCTTATCACCCCGAGGGGTAATGAAAGCGCACTATAACATGCTCCTGTTATGTATTCTTCACGTTTGGCGTTATTCCCTAGGTTCTGAAGCCATTCAAGCTCCTTTTCTCCACTTGGTGTAACATGGAGATAACCGTCTTCTATGTTTTGTTGTAGATAACCCGCTCTGACTAAATCCTCTATGCTTTGCGCTAGGTCGGCGCTATATGGGTAGCCATCTTCGATAGTCCCAAATCGGTAGCCCCAATCGGTGACGGGCTGTTTGCGGTATACAGAAAGTAAACAAGAAAGGTAAGCAAAAATGTATACTTCGCTTGGAGCTACAGAGTCAAGGATTGGGTCGAGATGCGCACAGATTGCCAGTGCATCGTAATATGATTCCGAGTTTCTCATCGTTGTATTATTTTAATTCAGCTTCAATTGCCGAATACGCTTTGTTAAACAAATCCTCTGACTTTGCTTGTACTTGCGAAAGTTCAGTCCAATCTGTCATCCTATGAAGTGTCATGTGTTCACTCCCGCACTCTTTTGCTAGTTCAAGTAGTAGGTGTGAGCTATTAATATTTGCGGTCATAAATAGGTTATGACCGTCATGTACAAACTGCGCGAACATACTTCCAGCTCTGGCCTCGTACGCAATATCAAGAGAGCCTTCCGGTGTATCAATTAAGAATTCCGCTTTGCTATCGGGTGCAGATATGTACTGGACCAATGCCATCCGAAGGGCAATGTCAACAAAAAAACGTTGACTTTCAGACAGCTGGTTGTTATTCCTGCGCGTAGTTCCGCGCATAGATAGTACTAGAGAAACTCCGAAATTTGAGATTGTATTATTTTCTTCCATAGACACACCAATGTTTATGCCTAAGAATGCAGTAGCTAGCTTTTGAAGAATTGGAACGAATTCCTCTTCTGCTGCTGAATAAGTGCGCTTTAGGCCTTTCTGCAGCACTTCAAGCTGGTTTCTAATTTTATCACGGTTGTTATAGTGTTCCCTTTTTAATTTGGTCAGGTCTGTGAATTCAGCCTCTAGGCGTGCGATTGTTGAGGCCATATCGCCGAGTGAGCCATAGGTCTGATTTTTTTGAATTTGCTGAAGAATATAAATGTTTTTGGACTCAAATTGTTGTAATTGAGCAAGGGCGCCTTGTTCGGAGTCCTCGCTTGCTTTTAATTCATTGGCTAGACGTTCCTTCGTTTGCAATATTTCATGCAAAGCATCGCGCGCTTCCGTAAGCTTGAAATCTAAATTAGTGATTTTGGCTTTAGCTTCTTCATCAGAATTTTGTGATGGAAGTGTGCTGTCGCACAGCGGGCAATGTCTATGTTCAATTTGTTGCTTAATAGTTGCGGCTACACCTGGTGAATGGCAAATAGCGCATTTGTCTTCAGAAAGGGTTGCTGAAACGGTGGGATGAAATTGCACTTGAGACCTATTTTCGACCCGTCGGGCAAATTCTCGCTCATATTCAGCATGTAAGGAAGTAAACTTTGCGCTTCGCTCTAACCATTGCAAATCAGCATCACGTAATGCTTTTTGCTTTTCAATAGCTATTTCATGGAATTTATCCAGTTCATCGATCAGAGCACGATGTTCAATTTCTATTTCCTCCGGTGGAATGCCAGTATCAGAGGATACAGCTGCATTAGTTTTAGCGAACTCACTCTTAATAGCTTCTATTCTGCCTCTAACGTTTGTTGCTTGAAATTGCACATTGCGTGCTCGGGAGCTGTATTGCTCCATTTTTTTGGTTAGCTCACTAGCTTGGCTTGCTATGTTATAATCTGCGCCGATACAGATATACAGTGCTTCACGAAGGATACCAGGGTCCCAAAGTACCAGCCTTCTACTTTCATCAAATGTTAAAACAAAATGTTGCAAAAAAACAAATTGTTCAAAACTAGCTAGACCACTTGCACTACACACAAAATCTTTATAGGCCTTATGATTTCGGACGGACTTTTCACTGTTGCCTTCATATTCGATAGTCCCAGATTCAGTATTTAATATCTGTAAGTAAGTCGGGCCCTTATAGTTAAAGAGTTCTCGCTTTATTATAAAGCGAATGTGACCGATATACATTGTAACTGTTATGGCGGCAGTGTCTCTTGCCTTTTGAGCTATCCTGCCATCGAAATACTTTTTAGTAAATGCATGCAATTCACGGGATTCTTCGTCATAATATTGGCCAGAAGTTAGGAAGTTGTCGTTTAGGTCTGGTACCAGTCCAGTTAATCCATAATTAAGGGTAGATAAAAAGGTGGATTTGCCTAAGCCGTTGGCTCCAGCCAAGCAGAATACACCAGGAGGTAAATTCAATGTCAGATTTGGTTTCTGCTTATAAAGCGTGAAGTCATGTAACTGAACATTAAGGACGCTGGGAAAGTGAATCTTTTGCATAAGGCATTAAATTTTTAAAAAAAAATTATCAAATCATGTTTAGTATAAAGAATTTGATTGATAGTTGTGATAGTTGACGAATTCCTCACAAATGGCGTGCTTTTGAATCAAAAGGGTATCAAGATTTAATCTAATTGCAAAGAAGTCGAGTAAAACATGGTGATTAGGGCATACACACAACATATTCGATTTATGGTCAGGGCCGTTATGAAGTGCACCCAGCGGTTTGATGTGATGCACTTCGCTATAATACTTCATTGGGCCAACTTGTAGTCTATGGCCGCAAATTTGACAAGTGTTCTTATAAAGCTTTTTTAACTCGTTAACAATCTTCTGACTTCGAATGATGCTGTCAATTTCGCGCTTCTTTCTGAGTGTTTTTTCATCAGTTGGAGCAACTTTTTGTTCCAGATAGTTGCCTTCCTGCTGCAAGATGAGGTTAAGTTCAGCAGTTGAAAAAGGTCGGTAACCAGCTAGTGTTGAAATGCCGGCACGTATATTAACTTGGTTGGGGTGTGTTGTACTGATTTTAAGTCCTTTGCATGAAAAATAATCTTTTTCGGAATCAAAAAAGATATAGCCGCCAGCATCGATAAGTACTGCTGGGAATCGTTTGAAGCGATGATACCAAGTTCCAGCCTTGGCATAATAAGGCTGAGCGGCACCCAAGTCTAATAATTGGTTAATGAGGTCAGCCGGCTTCATAAGCTAAAGTCTGGTTGTATTGAGTCGTCGGCTCGCAGGCCACCTGGAGCCCAGCGGATGAGGACTTTGAGGTCTTTTCGCCATTTGCTTGGGTCGGTACGACCCTCTAGGTGTAGCTTGCGTAGCCGATGACCTACCCTGTAGTCTACAAAGGGTACACCAGGCAATAGGTTTTCTAAGGCGTCAGTGACAACAATATTGTCAACCGGCCAGCCGTGCTTGACAGATAGAACATCTGGCAAAGTAGCTCTGTCAAAGCTTGGATCAATACTAGTGACTTGTACATCAGCGTACCACTCATCGGCTATTATGATGGTTCGGTGTTGGTAGAGAACAGAATACTTTTTCATGGTAATGAAAATGCCTTGTAAGGGGCTGATGGTTAGTTACTAGTCTTTTCTAAAGCTGTATTATGCACTACTTGTCGTCCAACTGCAGCGCAGCATTACCTGCAGTCAACACATGCTTCTCCGTATTGATGCATGCAGAGTCGTTTCAATTTTATGGTGGTGCTTGAATGCAAAGGCATGTCGAAAATCAGGCAGGTTTATAACCTGACTTGTATGCATTTAGGATGAGCTGCTTTATTTCTGCTTTAGACTCAGTCACGCAGTATTCCGACTCGGCTATAGGAAGTTTTAATGCTGTGAAGGGTTGACCATTGTGATTCCCTTGAGTTGCTTTATCGAGGCAACTCTCAAGCGAAGGAATGTACACGTCAAACAAACCTCCACCTTCTTTTTGGGTAAAGTGGAGGCGTACATGGTCTAAAGGACATGAAGCTAGACTCTTTTGGTCTTCTGAAAGCTTTGAGTTGTTGGAAGCGTCCATAATCTTGTTTACTGCGTTCAATTATCCCCCTAGAGTATGATGGTTACTTGCTGCTCAAGCAGCTGAATGATACACTCCTTGTCGGCCAACTGGCTGGGTAGGGATTAAGCTTTCTCAATCAGGTCCAACACCTCGTCGTAAGCCTGGTCGGGGTAGACCAGGGCGCCGAGGATGCTGATGTCAGCATTCAGGCTGAGGGCGCAGCCGTCGCCTCGGTCGCTGACGCCGGTGATGGCGCTTTAGGCAATCAGTACTCGCTTGTCATCTACTGAAATCTCTATGAATCCTCGCATGGTATTGGTTGATTAGGTAGAATGCTAGGTATTGCATGCATTGTAAGACTAAGAGGACTTACTACTCTTCTCTAGCAGCTGAATGATGCGCTCCTTATCGGCCAACTGGCTGGTGAAGAGCGCAATCTTTTCGTTTGCCTCCTGAAGCTTCTCTTCTAAGCGGTTGGTGTCGGGGGCTGTGCTGGTGGTTGTCGAAGCTGCCTTGTTTTTATTTTGGGTCTGGTAGGGGACGATTGGCTCCGCAGTGTCGGTAAGAAGCGGCGAGCCAGGGTCACCAAAGAGCCAGCCAAGATTGATGTGTTTAAATGAGTGGTACAGCTTGTCTAGCACCTCATACCCTTGTTTGGGCTTTACGAATGGGCCTAATTGAGTTAAAGTAGCGCGTTTTTGTTTCACGGCACGACAATACGAATGCAATAAAGCATTTTGTCTGGGATTCGTGTCAAACACGCGCTGCACCCTCCGCTCAGCACCGACCGATAGCAGTACTACTAGCTGATGGCGCTGGAATGCGAAGACCTGCATACCACGGCTATCGACACACTGGTTCGCAACGACCACCATGCCACGGCGGCGCAGCTCACGGCCGTGCGCCAGGCCCGCAAAGCCCACCTGCCCTAGCTGATTGACCTTGTGCGAGCGGGCCTGCCCTCCTACACCATCCCACTCAACTTGTTGCCGACTGCCGCCCTCACGTTCTTAATACAAGCCTGCTATTATTGAGCCGAATTTGGCAGCCGGGTCTGATTCACTGGAAGGCGGGTGTGCTGCTTTATGGATTTGATGGCGCCGGGGCTGGGCAAATGAGCTTGTTAGCACCGGATGGGCAAAAGAGGGCCGAACGGCTAATGCAAAAGCTGGACGCCATTAATGGCCGATTTGGAAAGGGCAGCGTATGCGTAGCGGTTGCTGTAGGTCAGCAGGGGAGAGGCAGCTCGCCGTGGCATGGCCAGCAGCATCGGTGCACGCCCGCCTACACCACGAATTGGGATGAATTGTGGCAAATCGTCTGCTAGTTTTTAGAAAACTGCCATCCAAACTGCCACTCAATGCAAGAAAAAAAAGCCCTCACATTCCTGTGAGGGCCTTTTTAGTAGTCCGTAGGGGAATAATGCCTATACCCCAAGACGAGTAAACTTGTAGTGACCGTTTTGGTAAAAATAGGCCTTAATTTAATGTAAATGCCATTTACTTGCGTGAAGTCTAGATTTCTTACCGAAAGTTTTTCGGTTCAATACGGGATTGTTGTACCCTATGGTGTACCCTGGTTTCATTTTTACGTACCTTGGATGCACCACTTTTGAGCTTCACTTATGGCTACAGTTTCCTTTCATCTGAAGGAGCCTAACGGCGAAAAGCCTACGGCAATTTTTATATGGTTCAACCCTCAGAATGGAAGTAGCCGGGTTCGCATTTACACCGGTGATAAGATAAGACCTGACCAGTGGGAGGGAGGGGAAGAGCAACGTGCAAGGACTCCAAAGCGGGGCACTGAGACGGACCGTAACAAAGCAATAAATGCAAACAACGAACGCATGAAAAAGCGGTTGCTGGACTACTGGCAGGAATGTCGGGCTGCCGGTATCCTTCCCTCAGCCGAGCAACTTAGGGCTGTTATTGAGCCCGAGGCTGCTGCAGCACAGATGACAGAACGTCCTCAACCGCTTTCGGACTTCATTACTTACCTGGAGCGAATGGCAAAAAAGAACAGCCCAAACACGGTGCGTTCCCATCGCACCACTTACAACCATTTATCCACCTTCATTGAAAAGTCTGGCCGTACGTTGGACTATGCTGATTTTACCCGGGAATGGAAAAATCGCTTCGCTGAGTATTTGGCCGAAGAGGTTGGATTGGCTGATAGCAGTGTGAACAAGCAGCTCAAAATACTGAAGGAATTTTTGGCGGATGCTGCTGACCATGGGCGCACCCCACGGATTGATGTAAAGGGGTGGAGCTGGAAATTTGCTGAACCTGAAGTATTGGCGCTTACTGCTGCAGAGCTGGCACGACTTGAAGCATTGGACGGATTGCCACCTTATCTGGAGAATGCCCGAGGTCTTTGGTTGCTGATGGCCTATACCGGCCTACGTTACTGTGATGCTATGACGCTGAAGCCTGAACACGATAAGGGGGATGTTCTCCACCTTGTGCCCAAAAAGACCACTGATGTCACAGCAACAATTTACGTGCGCAAGCCTGCACGTCAGCTGCTGAAGAAGTGGTGGTCAGGGGAGCTACGCCCCATCAGTAATCCCAAGCTGAACGAGTACATCAAAATCGTGTGCGAGAAAGCAGGCATTGATGAGTTAACAGAGCAAATCTCGTATTACTCGCAGACCAGCCGCCCCCAAAAGCAGGCTGTAAAAAAGTACCTGCGAATCACTTGCCATTCGGCCCGCCGCACATATACAACCCTTGCCTTCGCCAAGGAAATACCACTGGAACTGATAATGCAGGCTACGGGCCATGTTAATGCTAAAACGACTTTGCGCTACAACCAAAACACCGTTGCCCGTCAGGTTGAGGTATCTCGCCGGGCTTGGGGCGAGGACGAGTAGCATTCTTTATGCCCTGATACATTTTTTGACGGGTGGGTATAGAATGCTTATGAAGCCGTAAGGAATGCTTGCATGGATAGGCAATATGCAGTTGGAGTTAATCGACTCGGTCTATCTTCGCGTCATGCCCTTTTCCCTCGCCGAGCTGCGCCATCGTGCTGCGGCTTTCGCCCGCCTCCACGCTGACACCCAGGACGAGAAATCCCAGAGCCAAGACTTCTGGCGCGACTTTCTGGACGTGTTCACGCCCCAGGCTCGTCGCCGGGCCCGCTTTGAAGTGCGGATAAAGAAAGCCGATGGCGCCCAAGGGTATATTGACGTGTTCTGGCCGGGAACACTGCTGGTGGAGCAAAAAAGCAAGGGCCGCAACCTCGACGCAGCCTACCAGCAGGCCCTGGAGTACCTGCCCAACCTGCCCGTCCACGAGCTGCCCGGCGCCCTGCTGGTGTCGGACTTCCAGCACTTCCGACTCTACCTGCTCGATACCGGCGAGCGGCACAATTTTACGCTGGCCGAACTGCCCGAGCAGCTGCACCTGTTCGGCTTTCTGACTGGCTACCGTCCCGCCGGCACCCAGCGGGCCGAAGACCCCGCCAACGCCGAGGCCGCTGAGCTCATGGCCCAGCTCCACGATGCCTTGCTGGCCGACGGCTACCAGGGCCACCCGCTGGAAGTGCTGCTGGTGCGCCTGCTCTTTTGCCTGTTTGCCGAGGATACGGCCATCTTCGAGAAAGACGAGTTTCGTGCCTTCCTGGAGGAGCACACCCACCCCGATGGCCATGACTTGGGCGCCAAGCTTTTGGAGCTGTTTGGCGTGCTCGACACGCCGGTGGCCGAGCGGCCCCGGGCCCTGGCCGCCCACCTGGACAGCTTTCCCTACGTAAATGGGGCCTTGTTCAAGGAGAATTTTCGGGCCCCGGCGTTCACCGAGAGCACGCGGGCGCGGCTGGTGCGCTGCACTTACTTCGACTGGAGCCGCATCTCGCCGGCCGTATTCGGCTCCCTGTTCCAAAGCATCGCTGACCCCAAGCAGCGCCGCACGCTGGGCGCCCACTACACCTCCGAGCCCAACATCCTAAAGGTGCTTGACCCACTGCTGCTCGACGGCCTACGCCAAGAGCTAAGCCAAGCCAAAACGGGCCCGACTCTCACGCGCCTGCAAACTCGCTTGGCCAGCCTACGCTTGCTCGACCCTGCTTGTGGTTGCGGCAACTTCCTGGTGGTGGCTTACCGCGAGCTGCGCCTGCTGGAGCACGAAATCCTTGACCGCCTTTACCTGAAAGAAGCTGCCCAGGGCAAAAGTATCAACCTGGCCCTCTACCAGCTGGTGAAAGTCGACCAAGTGGCCGGCCTGGAAGTGGAGGAATTTGCCGCTCGCATCGCTGAAGTGGCCCTCTGGCTCATGGACCACCAGCTCAACCTGACCCTTTCCGCCCGCTTCGACCAGCGCTACGTGCGCTTACCCCTGGTGGGAGGGGCCCGGATAGTAATTGGCAATGCCCTCTTGCAAAACTGGGCTGAGATGCTGAATTTGCGCGGTTTTTCGGAGCAAGTAGGGGATGCGAAAAGCGAGGTAAATAATAAAAATCGCGGGACATCGCGGGACATCGCGGGACATCGCGGGACATCGCGGGA